>Ga0172379_10000081_pt1 | contig 242060 bp, 258 predicted proteins | sample GrowelOW334metaG_FD_119756 | JGI IMG/M metagenome (GOLD analysis project Ga0172379, IMG submission 119756) | Groundwater microbial communities from an aquifer near a municipal landfill in Southern Ontario, Canada - Groundwater well OW334 metaG | ecosystem: Environmental > Aquatic > Deep... | reverse complement strand
TCGCTGATGGCACTACAGGCTGGACCGCAGATGGTGATAGCCAGAATGATTGGCTGGAACCGATCAGTGGGAGTAGTGAAAACAATAACCACATTGTCAACTTTGACATTGTTTGGTTTGGAGACCATCATTACCAAGTCCAACTCAATACTAGAACTTGTGCGATTATAAACGGATCAGAAGTAGTAACAACTGAGCTTAACCGTTTGTTGGAGTGGAGTCCAAATGTTGCGACCTCAATACCCTATTTCTGGCCGAATGATGGCGATTTGGAAGATTTTAGGCATCAAATAGAGATAACTCTAACTAACGGTAGTTCCTGTCAGTCAGTTTACTATCTTGTAGGTGATCTCTATATGGACACATCAGGTCTAGGTAACATCGTATTTGGCTTTTATATGGCTAAATTTAGTGTTACTCTAGATGAAATTGCCTCAAATGTAGCTCAAGGACTGAACAGAGGTTCATTTCTCAATTTCTGGGATAATCCAGATGATCGTTCTCAAAGAGTAACAGGTAGGCTAATTGCCAATGCTGTCTCTAGCGGAGAATCATTAACGAGTAATCTAGTTGAACAGCTAGCAGTTCAAGCTGGATTGCGATAAAACTTGTAGCCGGAGAAAAATCTCCGGCTATTTATTTAAGAAATAATTTAATAATGACGATGAAAAAAGATAAAGTACAAAAATAATTGCCTGAGACAGGAACCAAACAAAAAGATTCTCTCTGACAATTTCTGATTTTTTGGTCTTTTTAATATTGGTAAACAACGTTAATAAATAAAATAGTGAGGCTGGCAGGCTAATTAAAATAAACAAAACAATAGAACCAATAATTACCAAGAATAAATCACTATTTGAACCATTAGTTCCCCAAATCAAAAAATTTAAAAATAAAAATAATATGTTCCATAGCAATAATGAAGTAATAGAAAAAATCATTGATCGGAAAACAGGAATAAATTGATTAAATCTGATTATTTGTTTGGTTTTCTCCATAGGTTCATTATAGCATTTTGCTGACTAAAGATTTAGGGTTTGATATATGATCTACCATCTACTTAATAATTTGATACAATCAAGATTATATCTAGTCAATAATTGGTTTACTTGATAAGTTTCAAGGAGAAAATATGTCATTTAATTTTGGTTCTTTTCAGATCCGTTTGGATAAAGCTTTAGAGCACGTCAGAACAGATTTAGCTACCCTAAGAACGGGTCGAGCCAGTGCCCAACTTTTAGATCCCGTCAGAGTCGAGGCCTATGGCAGTAACATGAGAATTAATGAAGTTGCCAATGTTTCAGCCCCTGATCCGTCATCGATTGTGGTGTCAGTTTGGGATAAAAGTTTGATGGAAACAGTTGAAAAAGCAATTGCCTCATCCGGACTAAATTTACATCCAGTGGTGGCCAGTGGTGTCATCCGCATCAACATCCCCCCCCTTACTCAAGAACGAAGAATGGAAATGGTTAAACTTCTGGGTCAGAAAATTGAACAAGGTAAAGTGATGGTCAGAAACATCCGCACTGATGCTAAAAAGGAAATCGAAGATCAAGAAGGGACTGAAGGGATTAGTGAAGATGATGTTAAACTGGATTTAAGTGAGATGGAACAAATGTACAAGAAAACTTTAGAGACTCTTGATAAAATGACGCAGGACAAAGAAAAAGAATTAATGACGGTCTAATTTCTATGTTACTTAATATTGCCGCAATTTTGCTTTCACTATCGTTCTTAATTGTTATTCACGAGTTGGGCCATTTTTTGGCGGCTAAAAAAGCTGGGGTGAGAATTTTAGAATTTGGGATCGGTTATCCCCCCAAGGCCATCAAATTATTTAGCTTTCAAGGCACTGATTTCACCCTGAATTGGATCCCTTTTGGTGGTTTTGTCAGAATGGATGGTGAAGATGCCTTAGTCAAAGAAAAAGAAAAAAGAAAGAAAGATCCCCAATTGTTTTTTCAAAAGAATGTCAAGCAAAGATTATATATAGTGCTGGCTGGCCCAGTTGTTAATTTTCTTTTTGGCATTTTAGCCTTCTTTATTTTATTTATGGTTTTTGGTATTCCTTTGTCAGCAGCCAGGGTTGGCTATATCGAACCTAATTCTCCAGCCGAATCATCAAAGTTACCATTAGGTGTGAATATTACCGAATTAGTTTTTGAAGATCAGACAGTTAAAACTAACACTCCTGAAGATGTAATAAAGGCTGTTAATGATCATCAAGGTAAAAAAGTGACCATCATTACTACTGGTGGATGTCAGCGACTCGAATGTGACCAAACCAGACATGAATATGATAGTGTGATTAGAACCAAAGAAGAGACCCCAGAAAATCAAGGTTCCTTGGGGATTGGTTTTCAAAATAGCATTTATTATCCTTGGTATGAAATGCCGGCTCGAGGTTTGTACTCAGCCGTAATGCAGACATTTTCCGTTAGTAAGTTAGTGCTTTCATCTTTAGGCACAATGATTGGTGATCTGATAACTAAAGGTCAAATTCCTCAGGATATCTCAGGACCAGTGGGGATTGTTTACTTTGCGCAAAAAGAAGATATTATTAGTCAAGGGTTTTTATTTATGCTCCACCTGACGGGGATGTTATCGGTTAATCTGGCGATGATTAATATTTTACCTATCCCGGCTTTAGACGGTGGTCGAGCCCTGTTTATTAGTTTAGAAAGATTCTTTAGTAAAAAAAGATTGGCTAACTTAGAATCTTATGCTAATTATGGCGGATATATCTTATTATTGGGGTTAATAATTTTAATTACCCTTAAAGATGTTTTTATGATTATCAAAGGCTAATATGGCAATTAGACGAACTAAAAAACAAAAAGAACACGCAGCTATTATTCGTCAACAGGCTTTGACTTATCAATTTGAAGACAAAATCGATAAAGTTGAAGTCAAAAAAGTGACTCTAGACCAAAAGCAGCTCAAAAAATTAATAAGTAGCGATCCGAAAATGATAGTAGCTGATTTAGTCAGGACTATGATTACCACAATAATAATATTATTATTGTTACTAGTCATCTACTTTTGGCTTAAATAGTCAAAACATACCTAACTAAACAATGTCGCCCGTTGCTGATCAACTATCGATATGCCATACTTATTCTCGTTAGAAAAAAATATTAAATATTCATTCAGATGGACTCGAGCTAACTGAAAGGATTCTTGTTCATGCAAAAAAAGATTATCGTTGTTGCCCTCATTATTTATTTAGCTTCCAGTGCCATCTCTTTTGGTGTTTTTTCCTACTTTGGCAAAAGTAAGACTAAAACTGCCAGTCAACAAGAGCAAACTCAAGAAGAAGAATCTTTGTTGGCTCAATTGTTGAATATTGACCCTTCTGAGCCCAAGGATCAAGTTTGTCCACTGAATGGCAAACTTTATACTCAAACTGAAAAAAATGCTTGGGAAAAGAAAAGACCCTTAGCAGTGATGATTGAAAATACTCCTGACTCTAGGCCTCAATCAGGATTAACCGATAGTGATCTAGTTTTTGAAGCTATTGCTGAAGGTGGAGTCACCAGGTTTATGGCTTTCTTTTATTGTTCAGCTCAGAGAAATGATGTGTTATTAGCCCCGATCAGATCAGCCCGTAGTTACTTTGTTGATTGGGCTTCTGGCTTTAATCGACCACTCTATGTCCATGTGGGTGGGGCTAATGTTCCAGGTCCAGCCGATGCTTTAGGTCAGATTTCAGATTACGGATGGAATGGGGAAAATGACTTAAATCAATTCTCCATCGGTTATCCTACTTTTGTTCGTAACTACAACCGTATTGAAGGTAAAGAAATTGCCACTGAACATACTATGGAAACCAGTACCGAGAGACTTTGGAAAGTTAGTGCCACTCGAGGTTGGACTAATATGTCCCCTGAGTTAGGATCAGGCAGAAAAATTATTCCCCCCGCTGATTGGAAAGATGGTTTTAAAGGTTGGTCTTATTTAGATGAAGTCCCTTCACCAGGAAATGTCAGAGCTATCAGTTTTGAATTCTGGACTGGTTATACTGACTACGCAGTTAAATGGGAATATTTGCCAGAGAGCAATACTTATCGAAGATTCTTAGCTGGGGCTCCCCACACTGATTTAAATAATGATAAACAAATTGAAGCCAGTAATGTCATTGTGTTGTTAACCAAAGAAAAAGGTCCTATTGATGAGAAGAAACATATGCTTTATGAAACCACCGGTACCGGAGATGCTTTGATCTTTAGAAATGGGGAAGTGATTAAAGGCACTTGGATGAAAAAGAATCGAGAAGCTGAACTGACTTTTTCCGATGAAAGAGGCAAAGAAGTACTTTTTACTCGAGGAATGATCTGGATCTCAACAGTAGATACTTCGACTGAAGTTACCTACTAGTAGCTAGCTCTTGATTAAATAGTGTGTTATCTTACAATTGAGTACAAAATGTGTATTAAGTGTTAATAATGGATATTAATCAAGAATATTTGAATTTATGAACAACTTGCAAGATTTCATGATATCTCGGGTCAGAGTCAAATTGATGGAACTGTTCTTTTTACATCCAGAAGAATTATATTATGTTCGGGAAATTACTCGAGTAGTCAAAGAAGAAATCAATGCTGTTAGACGTGAGCTAGACAAGATGCTGGAGTATGGGTTACTTAAAAGTGAAGAAAGAGGCAACCGGTTATATTACAACTTGAATCGTAAATATGTGCTCTACTCAGAGTTACAAAGAATGATTGCTAAGACCACCGGCATTGGCTTAAAAATTCGTAAATTAAAAAGAAAATTAGGTAATGTGGAATTTGTGATGTTTTCCGGTCGATTCGTAGAAGGACTGAATCCTAAAAAAGATGAAGTTGAGGTTTTGATTGTAGGAGAAATTGTTTTACCCGAACTTCAAGCAGTGATGAAAGAAGAAGAAGTGAGATTGAGCCGAGAAATTAATTACTCAGTCCTAAAAAAAGAAGAATTTGAATTTAGAAAAACCAGAAGAGATCCGTTTGTCATGGAAATACTCTACGGTACCAGAGTCATGGTGATCGGGAGTGAAATTGATTTTACCCAAAGACAAATTGAGGGGCTATCATAAAGACAATTAATTAGTAAGGCAAAAAATATGTCGCGTCATTTACGCGTTTTTTTTCTGATTGTGGGCTTGAGTCTAATCTCCAGCTGGATCATCCTACCCGAACAAATTCCTCTGAATTTTCAATTTAGACAACTCAAAATTGAAAAGAATTTTGTCAAACCTAAATCTTTAACAGTTATAAATAAAACTATTAACTTACCTGATTGGCAGCTAAAAAGAGGTCTTGATATTCAGGGTGGTATGCAGGTGGTCTTGGGCACAGATATGAGCTCAATTGCCCCTGAGGATCGGCAGACAGCCCTTTCTTCCGCCCAAGAAGTCATCCGTCGTCGGGTAGACTTGTTTGGGGTAAGTGAACCACTGGTGCAGACTTCCAAGCAAGGTGAGAATGATTATCGTCTAATTGTTGAACTAGCGGGAATTTCTGATCCTCAGCAAGCTCTAGATTTAATCGGGACTACAGCGCAACTAGACTTTCGTATTTTAGACTCATCTGCCTCTGCTCAGGCTACTTCTTCAGCGGTAGCTTTTCTAAATTCATTTGTTCCCACCGACTTAGGGGGAAAACAACTAAAAAGAGCAAATGTTCAGTTTGATCAAACAAGTGGCAAGCCAGTGGTGGGGTTAGAATTTGATCAAGAAGGTCAAAAACTGTTTGCTGACATTACATCTAATCACACTGGTGAAGTCTTAGCCATTTTTCTTGATCAAGCACCATTGATGTTACCTAGAATAGAGACAGCCATTCTTGATGGCAGAGCTATTATTACGGGTGACTTCACCCTTGAAGAGGCGAAAAATTTAAGTATCCAACTAAACGCTGGTGCCTTGGTAGTACCAATTAGTGTTCTGGAGCAAAGAACTATCGGTGCCAGTTTAGGTCAAATTTCCGTTCAGGATAGTATTAAAGCTGGCCTGATTGGGATTGGTTTAGTCATGTTGTTTATGATTATTTATTATGGTTTAAAGGGCTTTTTAGCCAGTATCGCTTTACTGGTCTATGCGATCTTAACCATCGCTATTTATAAAATCATGGGGGTAACTTTGACTCTACCAGGCATTGCTGGTTTACTCTTATCGGTGGGGATGGCGGTAGACTCTAATATTCTAATTTTTGAGAGAATGAAGGAAGAATTACGTGATGGCCAACCATTTAATCGGGCAATGGAGTTGGGTTTTGGTCGAGCTTTCGATAGCATCAAGGATGCTAACTTAGTTACCATTGCTACCTCATTGGTCTTGATTAATCCACTGGATCTAAGTTTTTTAAATAGTAGTGGCTTAGTCAGAGGTTTTGGCATTACCTTGTTGATTGGTGTTTTAACAAGTCTGTTTACCGGAATTGTGGTAACGAGAACTTTAATGAGATTGTTTTTAAAGGGCAGTAAGTAGTAATTATTATTAGTTAAGAGTAATTGATATGATCAACATCATGAAATTTAAATGGCTTTTTTTCGGTATCTCGCTGATGTTTTTAATTCCGGGGATTATTTCTTTACTGTTGTTTAAGGTTCGCCCCTCCATTGATTTTACTGGTGGCTCTTTAATTGAAATTAAAAGTCAGGCATTACGGGCTGATAAAGAATTTGTCAAACTTACGTTGCAAGCTGATTATCAAATCTCTTCGATTCAAGATTCTGGAGATGACCAAATTATTATTCGTGGACAAGTGATTGATAATCAAAGCAAGGATTTAATGCTAGCTAAACTGAAACAAAAAGATCCTAATTTAACTGAATTAAGGTTTGAAACAGTGGGTCCGGTCCTGGGTAAAGAATTAATTGTTAAAACTCTCACCGCGGTGGTTATTGTTTCCAGTTTTATTACTCTCTATGTGGGGTGGAGATTTAATGAATTAAAGTATGGGGTGAGTGCCGTTTTAGCGATGTTTCACGATACTTTTATCTTACTTGGTAGCTTTAGTTTATTAGGACACTTTTTAGGCATTGAAGTAGATGTCTTGTTTGTGACGGCACTACTTACCACCCTATCATTTTCTGTTCATGACACCATTGTGGTATTTGATCGGGTCAGAGAGAAACAAAAAAAGGTGGCTTCAGTGAAATATGTGGATATTCTTAATGCTGCGGTATTGGAGACCCTAGGTCGATCGATTAACAACTCGATGACGATTATCGTCATGTTATTGTCTCTAGCGATACTGGGTGGTCAAACCATTAAGTGGTTTGCCATTGCTTTACTAATTGGTGCTGTTACTGGTACTTACTCTTCCACTTTTACGGCGGTGCCATTACTGCTTATTTGGGACAGTGCCAAAAATTTTCTCAAGAAAAAAAAGAAATAACCACCTGAAAAAAACTGATTCACTATTGACTTGATGTAGTTAATGGTATGATAAAGTATGACAATAGAAGTCATCAGGCAAGATCATGACAAAGCAGATGAAATTGATGAAGCAATCAGGCTGAGAAAAAAGATTGTCTTACATTTGATTTATGATTTACAAATCACTGATTATGATCAAACTGAGCTGATTGTCAGGCATAAATTAAGAGAAGCAACTGACAAAAAAAGTGAAGAGTAAGTTTTTTTAAAACAGTTAAAGTAGAGTGGAATTAGGATTTTTCTTCGCCTAGATACTCTTTGGCTATCTCCAGTAATTTTTCTTTTTGATTTAATGACGGCTCATCTAAAATTTTCTCAAATAAATAGTTTAAGATCTTACCTAGAATTGGTCCAGGTTTAAGTTGGAAGGTATCCATCAGATCATGGCCATTAACCTTTAAATCAGTCACATCTAAAGGCTGATGTAACTGCTCAACCATTCTCTGTTTCATTTCTTCCAGTCGCCAGCTAGTTTTGCGAGCTCCTGAACCTAATCGATCACCTTCTCTTAAAGCTAAGATATTATCAATATTTTCCAGCCCGACTTTGCGCATAAACCTTCGAATTGAGGCATCGGTATTTTGTGGTTGATAATAAAACATGTGGAAGCGAACTAGTAAGAAAATTCTATCCACTTCTTTTTTGGAGAACTTCAATCTTAAGGCAATATTTTTAGCAATTCTCGAGCCAACAATCTCATGATTATAAAAAGTGATATTATCATTAATGATTTGATAGGTGGCTGGCTTGCCAATATCATGAAGCAGAGTAGCTAATCTAACAATCGGATCAGCTGAAGGACAGTGTCTTAAGGAATCAAGTGAATGAGTCCAGACATCACTGTCATGATGTCCGCCTTGTTGGACGCCTTTGCCTTCCAAAAGTTCGGGAATGATAAAAGTAAGTAACCCAGTTTGATCAAGCAGGTGAATCCCCTCTGCAGGGTAATCACTTTTCAGGATTTTGAGTAATTCTTCACTAATTCTTTCCAAACTAATATGTTTGAGTAATTCTTTTTTTTCAATAATAGCAGCAAAAGTATCATCATCAATTTGCATATTCAGCTGAACGCAAAACCTGATCGCGCGTAGCATTCTTAAAGCATCCTCTTCAAATCTTTGCTTAGCTACCCCGACAGTTTTGATTATGCCTTGGTCTAGATCATTAATCCCTGCAAACAAGTCAATCAAAGCATAGTCAGACTCGCTGATGGTTACTGATTCAGGAGGCATAGAGTTGTGGTGAGTAAATAATGAAGAAATAAAAGATTGATCAATCTTTAAAGCCATGGCATTAATGGTGAAATCTCGTCGAGATAGATCTTGGGTGATAGTTTCCCCCCATTTGAGTGACTCGGGTTGACGATGATTAGCATAGACTTCGTCACTACGATAAGTAGTGATTTCAAAATTTGGCTTATCTATTTTTTCTTGATCTTCATCATTTTTAGGTGATAAAGATGAATGAAGTTTCGTGGCCTGACTTAAATCAATGATTTTTTCTCTGATGAGTGAATCACTCATTTTCAGGGCTAGGCCCATTTGAGTTCGTAGTTGATCATCAGCAATAGCAACAGTTCCGAACTCGTTTTCATAAAAGCTATCTGGTAATAATTTTTGAATCTGCTCAGGAGTGGCATTAGTAGTAAAGTCGAAATCAAAATTAAAATTATTCTTTTGTTTGTTTTTTGCTTGAAGAAGTAGGTCTCTAACTGCCCCACCAACGATGTAGATATCAAAGCCAGCCTTCTGGAAGATATCAACAATATATAAAGGTTCAATAGGAATAGTTAAACTCATCACAAAGTTATTATACCTAAAGATTATCGATAGTGGGGAATAAAGTTAAAAATTCACCGGTGCTGATTGCTGATCAGACAAAGCTATGAGATATTAGCAAGTGATGAAATGGAAAGTCCAAAATTCAACTCCTATCGCTAATTTAGTCCAACTAAAAGAAACTTTACTCCTAAATCGAAATATTGATAGTTCAGCTCAGTTTTTTAATCCAACTGATCCGATGGCCATTACTTTGCAGGATGTGGGCATAGATGAGCAAAATTTCAGCAAATCAATCAAAAGAATTAATCAGGCCATTGAAAAGAATGAGAAAATCATTATCTTTGGAGATTATGATGCTGACGGTATTTGTGCTACAGCAACATTATGGACGACTTTAAATCACTTAAAGGCTAAAGTATTTCCCTTTATCCCGCATCGAGAAAAACATGGTTATGGTTTATCCCTGGTGGCTCTGGAAGAAATTCTCTCTCAAGGCAAACCAGATTTAGTGATTACTGTGGATAATGGGATCGTGGCTTTTGAAGCGGTTAAATTTTTAACTGATCAAAAAATTGATGTCATTGTTTCAGATCATCATCAACCAGAAGTAGAACAATTAGTCCCGATTTTCCCCCAGGCTTTTAGTATTGTTCACTCAACTAAACTGTGTGGTGCTAGTGTGGCTTGGATGATTTCCCGTGGACTAAACCCCGAATTTGCCCACTCGATATTGGATTTGTCTGGAATCGCCACCATTGCTGACCAGGTACCATTAACTGAAGCTAATCGAAGTTTTGCTAAGTTTGGTTTAGAGTATTTACGTCAAACTAAACGACCCGGACTTTTAGCGTTACTTGAAAAAGCCAAAATTAAACCAAGTGATATTGATGAAGGGAAAGTCAACTTTATTATTGCTCCCAGAATTAATGCCATGGGCCGGTTGGAACATGGGTTAGAGGCGTTGAGATTGTTGTGCACTAATAATCAGAAACAAGCAATTGAATTATCAGAAATGCTTGATCAAACTAACAGTCGAAGAAAAGATTTAACGGCTGATATGGTTAGTCAAGCTATAAAGCAAGATGAATCTTGGGAAAGTGAGCATATTATTATTGTTGCTTCCCCTAGTTATCATGAGGGGGTGATTGGGTTAATTGCTGGTAAGTTATCAGAGAAATATGGTAAACCAGCTATCGCTATTAGTGTGGGGGAAACTACCGCTAAGGCTTCAGCTCGATCAATCCCGGGGATAAATATTGTTAACCTAATTAGAAAGCTTCAATCAGATTTATTAGCGGTGGGAGGCCACCCCATGGCCGCTGGTTTTGGATTTGAAAGTTCCAAGTTGGAACTAGTGACCCAAAAATTAAGAAAATTGGCGATGACTGAAATTGACCCGTTACTTCTTGATCGGGTGATTACTTTAGATTGTGTTCTACCTCTGACCATGATCAACCAGCAGACTTATCAGCTAATTGCAGAATTTGAACCATTTGGTCAATTTAATAGTGTTCCTGATTTTTTAATTCCTAACGTCTCCATTATGGATTTTAAATTAATTGGTCAAGATGGCGTTCATTTAAAAATGTGGTTAAAATCCCCCCTGGGTAGTTTGGTAGCTTTGGGATGGAATAAAGCTTATTTAAGTCAGCAGTTGGAAGTTGGAGCAACTATTGATTTAGCCGCTAATTTAAGTCTAAATCAATGGAATGGCAAAGTTGAGGTCCAGTTACTGATCAAAGATCTGAAAAAATCTGAATCTTAAAATTCCAGTCAAACTTTAATATTTAATAGTTAATAAAGAAAATCCCCCCTAACCAGGGGGGATTTGACTCTCAAGCCACTCAGACTCAAGTTTAACTTCATAAATGTCTGAATGACTATTAACTGAGACTTCAATCCTATTTTTCTCCACCAAGCGCCATTGTTGGGGGGAAAATCTAGGTTCAAATCTCTTGGTGAGCATTGAGACCACGTCAGCATCGCGCTTCGCGATCTGGGTCTCTATACGCTCACCATTCTTGAGGATGACAAACTTCTTCAATGACGTTCTCCTTTTACCTCAAGTTTTTTTCAATCTTTGCCAGTAGAAATAGCAAAGATTTCCTCAAACCAGCGTTGAGAAACACGTTGCATTTTACCATTAATCACTACCTTTACCAGACGATCTGGTCGACCGTCGGGATAGCGATTAACTTCATCTTTCTTCAACTGCTCTTTATCCTTAATCATTTCTGACTCTCCTCAATATCATCGGTGTAGGTTTGTTTTTGAGAAGTGTGATTACCTCTCACTCAATATTCTTTTGCAAAATACTGGGTGAGAGGGGGAAGCATGTGCTTCCCCGCTACTATGTCAAGTTGGAAAGAATTTTTTCAACTTGATTCTTCAATCTGCCGGGGACTTGACCCATGGGGATCAGGTCTAATTCCTGATCGCCATATTTTCTGCCGCTCCCGCGGAAGGGGCCCTCAACAAACTGAACCTCGATTGACTCTTTATCTTGAGCAGTGACTACGCCGTAGTAACCGTTCAAGACAACTTGACCAATCAAGTCTCTTGCAAGTAATTGCGAAACTTTCATGAGCCTCTCCTTTTTAAAGAGCTTGAAACTAAAAACCCCCTGGCTTTTTGCTAGGGGGTTGTGTTCTTAGATTTTTTTGTGCTATCTAGAAATTCACGCCACAACCCCACCGCTTTTAATAAGAAAGCGAACTTGCATTTGGGTATGGCAAAAATTAATATTTAACACACTTTAATTTTATGTTAGTTCGCTAATATGTCAACCATAGTTTTTGTAATTGGTAACTACTTCCATTATCTGGCAGAATCTTTTATATTAGACATATGACATTTGAAGGACTAAGTGAAGAAACAATAAGAGCTTTTGAAGAGGCTTTCCCCGACATTTTGGGTCCAAATGATGAGCAGCCTGTAGTGTCAGAACCGCCAGTGACCAACCACTCAATTGAAGAAATTATTCAATTGGCGCAAAGTGTAGAAATATCTTGCCAAATAACCACTGAAGTTGACGAAGAAAAAATAGCTAAAATTAAATCATTTTTACAACGACTTTCTGTAGTTTATGAAGAACAATTTAATACCATGTTAGATTATGATCATTTAAATTCACCAAATATTGTACCCACTTCTGTTGTCGAGTATGTCAAAAGTCATGGCTTAAATAAAGCTAGATTTACAATTACTGATACTGTCGGAATTAATGAAATGTTTGCATTAGTAGGTAGAGAAAGATTACTGCAGGATGACCCAAATGGAATCTATGTGGTTTTTAATTTACCTAAACCAGCATCAGTCTTTTGGCAGAAATCAGAATACAGAACTAAAAACACAGCCATTAATTGGGGCAGCTACTATGATGGCACCATTGATTTAATTCGGGAAGCTATCAGCGGACATGCCTATGAAGATATCTTTCAAAGGGGAGATCTTGAATTTGATCGTTTGAACCCCAATAAGGATCATTTTCCTAACTATTACTATTATGTGTATAAAGTTGAAGAAGCTAGATAACTAAAGATAATTTGTTTTTTACTGATTACTTTTTTTAATTTACTCATTAAGTTAAGCAACAAAATTGTTCGAGTTTAGTTACCTCTAGCATCCAAGCATAAAATGAGTATAATAATAACTTACAAATTAGAAAAAACCTTAAGTCTGCTGACAACAGACGATCATGGTTGATTGGGGTAGTAACCAATCCGAGTAAGCCCGTCATAGCTGGATTGAGAAGATAACTGATGATTAAAGTTTCTAGTTAACATCTAGAATTTATCATTACTTATCAATTAGAGGTGGTAACGCCCAAGGAGAATTAATCACAACTTAGTTTTCTTTAAGAGCCCTCTTATGCTTATTAATTTTAGTAGGTATAAGAGGGTTTTTTGATATTTAAATAATTTCTAAGTTGAGATTTTTAGTTAAGTAATGTTGGGAGATAGAACAAAAAAGAATGGAAAATAACAAAAAATATATATTAAAAAACAAATAAAAAATAATAAATAAAAATAAAGAAGCATATATGAAAAGAACACTAATTAGTAAAACACCGGAATTAGTTGGCAAAAAAGTAACACTGCAAGGTTGGATCCAAACGAAAAGAGACCATGGAAAAATCACTTTTATTGATTTAAAAGATCGAACTGGGATCGCTCAATGTGTGGGGTTTAAGATGATGAGAGAGTTAACCGGTCAATCAGTAGTGGAAATCACTGGTTTGGTTAAAGCTAGACCTGAGTCAATGGTTAATCCTCAACTGGAAACAGGCAAGATCGAAATTGAAGTCCTGGAATATCAAGTTTTAAACAAGTCAGTTGAGTTACCAATTCAAGTGGATGGCGATGGCAAAGAAATCAACGAAGAAATGAGACTTAGATATCGATATTTAGATTTACGCCGGGAGAGAATGAATAAAATTGTCAAAATGAGATCAAAGTTAATTGAGGCTTACAGAAATGAGTTAGCCAAACACGATTTTGTGGAAATTGAAACTCCGATGCTGACTAAATCTACCAAAGAGGGTGCGCGAGACTTTATTGTCCCATCCAGATTTCAACCAGGAAAGTTTTATGCTTTACCTCAAAGTCCTCAACAGTATAAACAGTTGTTAATGACCGCTGGTATTGAAAGATACTTTCAGTTTGCTCGATGTATTCGGGATGAGGACTTAAGAGCTGATCGTGGTTTTGAATTTACCCAACTTGACTTAGAAGTCAGTTTTATTTCTCAAGATGAACTGATGGCTATGGTTGAAGATATGACCAAAAAGGCAGTTAAAGCCGTGGGGGGCAAATTGCAGCAGGATCCCTTCCCAGTTTTTGAATACCAAGATGCCATTAAACAATTTGGTGCTGATAAATTCGATTTAAGAACACCATCTGAGAAAGAACAAGGAGTTTTATCTTTTGCTTGGGTTGTGAAGTTTCCTTTTTTCAAAAAGGTCGACAAAGCTGATCGAGCTGAAGTAGCTGACGGTAAGAGTGGTTGGACTTTTACTCACAATCCCTTTAGTGCCCCAATGAGTGAATTTTTAGATGATCACATGCACTCAAGAAACCTCGATCAAATTTTGACTGCTCAGTATGACTTAGTTTGTAATGGTCATGAAGTGGGTGGGGGTAGCATTAGAGCCCACCAAGCTGAAGTCCTCAAGAAAACCTTTCAGATCATGGGTTACTCCGATCAAGAAATTACTGACAGTATTGGTCACATGTTGGAAGCCTTTACCCTTGGTACGCCACCACACGGAGGAATTGCTTTGGGCTGGGATAGATTAGTGATGTTACTGGCTAATGAAACCTCACTTAAAGAAGCGATTGCTTTTCCCATGACCTCTTCAGGTCGAACCGCAGTTATGGATGCTCCCAGTGAGGTAGAGAAATCTCAACTAGATGAATTAGGCTTAAGTGTTAGTCAAAAACAGCATCTATCAGCTCATGATTTCATCTTAGAAAAAATTAAGGCTGAGGGGATTGGTTATGAATATTTTGTCCATGAGCCAACTCCAACCAGTAAAGATTCAGCTTTGTTAAGAGGCACTCAATTACATCAAGCTGCAAAAGCCTTAGTGATGCAGGCTGATAAAGAGTTTATTGTGGTGGCTGTCCCCGGAGATTTAAGAGCCGATCTAGATGCAATTAAAAAATATTTAGAGGTTAAAAAATTATCCATGGCTTCAGTTGAGTCAGTGGAAGCAAAAACTAAACTCAAGGTGGGTTCAATTCCGCCTTTTGGTTCTTCCATGGGACTAAAAACTTATGTTGACTCAAGACTAAGTAACAATGATCAAATCGTTTTTAATTGTGGTCGAGTCGATCGATCAGTGAGAATTAAATATCAAGATTATCTTAAACTGGAAAAACCAGAAGTTATCCAGATTAATAGTTAACAGTTTTTATTAAGCTGTAAATCCGCTATGATTGGATATTGAGGCAGATTTTCGTTTTATGTTCAAACCACATCTAGTTTTTAATCTAATTCTTGCCAGTTTAGCTCTGGGGGTAGGTTTGTTGTGGATTAATAACTTCAAGTTACTTCAAGATGAACAAGTAAGCTTGAAAAGTCAGGTTTCGGCTTATCAACAAGCAGAAATACTAAATACTACTGACGTTCCGGTGCTTGACAGTGATGCTCAGTTAGCTCAAGATCTAAAAAATAGATTTTTATCCACCATTAGCGCCCAATCAGTTTACGTTATGGATAGTGATTCTGGATCAGTCCTACTGGAAAAAAATAGTAGCCTAGTTAAAGCTCCTGCCTCCATCACTAAACTATTAACCGCCTTAGTGGTCAGAGAAAACTATCCATTAAATCAAGAAATAACAGTTAAGGATGAATATTTAACTGAAGGGACCACCATCGGTTTTGTTCCTGAAGAAAAATTAACCGTGGAAAGCTTACTCAAGGCATTACTGATTCATTCTGCCAATGATGCTGCATATATTTTGGCTAACAATTATCAGGAAGGGTATGCTGGTTTTATTACTAAAATGAATCAACTAGCCAGTAGACTGAATTTAAACAATACCTATTTTACTAATCCAGCTGGACTGGATGATCAGTACCATCAATCTACTGCTCGAGATATTGCTATTCTGACTAAGGCAGTAATGGCAGACGACGTTCTTAAGCCAATGGTGGGAACAAAACAAGCAGTCATTAGTGACCAGCAGCAGCAACATCAACATTTTTTGTATACCACTAATGCTTTGTTAACGACGAGAAATGATGTTGTCGGAGTTAAAACTGGCACCACCCAAGCAGCTGGTGAGGCCTTAGTTACCCAAGTAGAAAAGGAAGGGCGAAAAATTGTGATTGTAGTTTTGACCAGTCAGGATCGATATCAAGATACCAATCTAATCATTGATTGGGTTTTTGCTAACTATAATTGGCAAAAAGCTGAGCAAATAGGACAGTAGAGTAACATTAATTATAGTTTTTTGTTAAACTAATTATATGGCAGAAAATAGTGGAGCTAATTTAACTGAGGTAGCCTATATCTCCAGACAAGTAATTAAATATGGAGCTGTGCTTTTGGTCACTTTAATGGTGGGCAGATTCTCCATTACTGCCTTTGCCACCTATTGGAAGGCCACCCATCCACCAGCTCCACCGCCACCAACGGTTGGCTTTGGCTTACTACCAACTATCCCATTCCCGCAGCAACAAGATGAGCTGAAACCAAAATCTTATCAACTTGAAACTGCCACTGGGGGTTTTCCTGATATGGGGGACAGAGCTAAAGTTTACCTGATGCTAAAATCAGTACCAAGTTTGCTGGATGATGAAAAAGCTAAAAAAACGGCAGCTAACTTTGGTTTTGTTTTTGCTCCAGATCCACTAGATAGTGACAATTATCGTTTTAGCAAATCTCAGCCACTTGAATCTACCTTTGAGGTTAATATCCGGAATTCTGCTTTTTCTTTGTCAACTGACTTTTTATCTCATCCGGAACTATTGCAAAATAGTGAAGTTCCTGATCAAACTGCTGGCATTAATATTGTCAAAACCACTCTTTCTTCGGCCGAGTTATTGCCCCCTGATGTAGCAACCGCCTCAGGAGAAACAGTCTATCTGAAAGCTTTGGGCAATGAATTGTCTCCAGCTTTATCATTTTCTGATGCGGATTATTTAGAGGTAAATTTACAAAGAACTCCCCTGGATGGAAAATTTTTAAGTTATACTCCAGAAGGTAAACAAGGAATTATTCATGCCATCTTAAGTGGGGCTTTTAGTGGCAAAAATAGCATTGTCAAAATGGATTATCATTATCAAACCGTTGATTACACCCATGTCGAGACCTATCCAATCAGAACTGCCAAAATGGCTTGGCAATTATTACAATCTGGATCAGGATATATTGCTGATAAAGGTGAGTATGATACCGCGGTAGTTAGAACAGTCAGCTTGGGATACTATGAAAGTTTCCAGGAGCAGGATTATTTGCAACCAGTTTACGTTTTTGAAGGCGATGGTGGTTTTATGGCTTTTGTGGGAGCAATTGATTCTAAAAACGTTCAATCAAGCAACTAAGTTCAAGCTCAAAGACAGCGTGATATTAATAAGCTACTATGTACCAGCCGGCTTTGTGCCTCTATAATACCCTCATGAAAACAGACTCAGTAGTACGTACCAGAATGGCCCCTAGTCCCACCGGAGAAATGCATGTGGGTAGTTTTTCAGTGATTTTGAAAAACTATGCCTTTGCTAAAAAGCATCATGGTCAATTTATTTTACGGATTGAAGATACTGATAAAGAAAGAGAAGTTGCTGGGGCAACTCAGCGGATTATCCAAACTATTAAAGCCTATGGGCTTGATTATGATGAGGGTCCGGACAAAGAAGGTCCATTTGGACCATATATTCAGTCACAAAGACTAGATATCTATCGCTCACGAGCTGAAGAATTAGTAACTTTAGGTCATGCATATTACTGTTTTTGTTCTAAAGAAAGATTAACTCAAATTAGAGATTTGGCTCGAGCCGAGAAAAGACCGCCCAAGTATGATCGCCATTGTGCTCATTTAACTCAAGAAGAAATCCAAGAAAAATTGGCTAAAAATTTACCTTATGTGATTAGACTAAAGGTTCCCGATAACAAGGATATTATTGTGCATGATTTGCTAAGAGGTGAAGTTAAAATTAATTCTAACGAAATTGATGATCAGGTTTTACTCAAATCTGATGGTTATCCCACCTACCACATGGCAGTAGTGGTTGATGACCACCTGATGCAGATCACTCATGTGATGCGGGGAGAAGAGTGGTTGCCCTCCACCCCTAAACATTTATTGCTTTATGAAGCCTTTGGTTGGCAAGTTCCAGTCTATGTTCACATTCCTGTTTACTTAAATCCTGACGGCAAAGGTAAAATGAGTAAAAGAAAAGGTGATGTTTCAGCTCAGTCTTTTTTGGATAAGGGATATTTACCAGAAGCGATGCTTAATTTCTTTATGATTTTAGGTTGGGCCAGAGAAGACCAACAAGAAATTATGAGTTTAGACGACTATATTAACGCATTCGATCCCAAAGACTTAAGCATGAAGTCAGTTGCTTTTGATTTAAATAAACTCAATTGGCTGAATGGTATTTATATCAGAAAATTAGACCCTCAAAATCTAGAAAAAAGAATTGTTAGCTTTTTACCCTTAGATTTTCCTAAAGATAAGTTAACCCAAATTTTACCTTTAGTCAGAGAAAGACTAGTGACTTTATCAGATATGGATCAGTTAAGCGATTTTTTCTATCGCCCGATTCAAATAGATCAAGAATTGTTACTTAAAAAAGCTGATAGTGTGCTCGTCAGAGAACAACTTAAGCAGACAATTCAAGCCATAAAAAAAATGACTGATTGGGAAACTGAGTCAATTGAGCATTCAATTAGGAGTTTACAAGAAGCGGCCAATTGGAAGAAAAATCAATATTTTATGATGATTAGAATTGCCGTGACTGGCAAAAAGGCAACTCCTCCCTTATTTGAAACCATGAAGGTATTAGGCAAAAAGGAGTGCCTACTTCGACTCACCCAAGCTGAAAACACGCTGATCTAAACTTAAAAAGTGCGTATAATAAAAGTATGCCCGCCTCCAATCAGGTACAGCCCAAACTAGCTAAACTTCAACAGATGTATCAGTCGACCAAGGATCGTTTTCACCAAACGCATACTCATGCGAGTGATTGGTTGGGAGAAAAAAACCTCAGTGTTGAGGATTTTAGACAGAAATCTCAACAACTATTAGCGGCCACGTCTCTGGCTGGATCAATAGTCATGAATAAACTGCCAGTAGATTTTCAGGTTAATCAAAATTTATTAGCCATTGAGAGAAAACAAAAAGATGATTTATTAGCCCAAGCTAGTCTAGAGGAAAGACAAGCGGTGATGGAAAAATTGAAAAGTGTGGTTCAACTGCCACCTGGTCATCTTGAGAGTGAAGATGAATTATATTTGGAGCAACAACTAAGTGATATGTTGGGATTCTCTGTGACGGCTGAACTGGATGGACATCGGTTAAATCATTCGATTGGTATTATGGGTGGTGAACAACATTTATATCGTTTCCCGACCGATTCACTTGATAGCCATGATGCTTACCTTGAAGCGGGAATTGCTCCTAATCGGGGTGCTTTTGGCTGGTTTACCGAAAATGGGGAGTTATCTCAAAAAGGGATTGATCGAGAAAAATATTACTTTGCTGTGCAAACTTTATATTTACCAGATTGGAATTCCAATCATGAGGAATTAAAACCCTGGTATAAATTTCGAAAAATGATTGCGGTTAACCCCGCTGAAGAAATGGCGGTGGTAGGAGTGGTGGGAGATGCCGGACCAGCTCAATGGGTACAAAAACAATTTGGTGGCTCACCAGAAGTCATCAGAGAAGCCAAGATATGGAGCCCTAAAAGTAGGGGTCGAGTTTTGTTATTTTTTGTTGATGACGTAAATGATACTATACCTCTAGGACCAATTGATTTATCTCAACAAGGTTTGAAGTTAGCTGCAGTTCAAGGAGATCATGATCATGAATGATTATATCCATCTAATGCCACCAGCTTATTATGACACTTTGATTGAATGGGAATTGATGGATGAAATTATTGGTTTAGTCGACGAGCAGGAAAAAGCCGAGACTTATCAACTTGTTTCCCAAATGTTAGATTATATCGTTTTGGAAACAGTCTTATCAAATTTACAAAAAACACACCATTTCGAATTTTTAGAATTATGTTCTCATCAGCATCATGAACCCAGTTTATTAAATTGGTTGGAAGAAAGACAAATAGGAATCACTCAGACTGTCAAAATAGCTTTAAGTGAAGCAAAATTGGAAGTAAAAAATATTTTAATCTCTTCATGACTTATTATGATTACCGTTAATCTTTTCATTGGCTCCAGATACCCAGTTGATCGAAAAAAAATTCGATTGGCTGTTAAACAGTTATTAAGTGAACATCATCTTGATGAGGTTCAAGTTGATATCTCGGTGGTGGGTACTAGAAAGATTAAAGAATTAAATGAATCTAGACTTAAACACCTAGGCCAAACTGATGTGTTGTCATTTCCCCAACATGAAAAACATCAGCTGGATGATTTTCCCCTTCCTCCGGGAACTCCACCTCATTTGGGTGATATTGTAGTTAGCTTTCCGGAAGCGGTTAAAACTGCTCGAAGATTTGGTAAAAGAGTAGATGATCAAATTTGCTTCTATGTTGAGCACGGTCTGATGCACTTACTTGGCTATCACCATGACTGATTATAGCGGGCGATAATGTATGCCAGTTTGTAATCAAAATCAAGGATTGCATCCACTGGTTATTTTTGTGATATTAACAATAGATGTCGTGGTTTACTAAATATCGCCCTAAAACAGTTTCACAGCTGCATTTACAATCTGTCAGAGAAAATTTATTGCGGCTAATTAATAGTGGTTCTTTTCCTCATGCGCTGTTGTTTTCAGGTCCCAAAGGGACGGGCAAAACTTCCAGTGCTCGGATTGTAGCGGCCTTATTAAACGACCCTCACAATGAACCAGCCATTGATTATATTTTTTTTGGCAAACAAAAACCCCAAGATTTGAAATTAGCTGAACCAGATCCAGATTTGCCCCTGTCTCAAAAAATTTATACTGGGGAATCTTATGTTGTTAATGAGATGGATGCCGCCAGTAATCGTGGCATTGACGATATTAGAATCCTTAAAGAAAGATTGAATTTACCCCCTCAAGAAGGCAAGATTGCAGTTTATATCCTGGATGAAGTCCATATGTTAACTACAGAGGCCTTTAATGCCCTGCTCAAGGTGCTAGAAGAGCCACCTAAACATGTGGTCTTCATTTTAGCTACAACCGAAAGACACAAACTCCCAGCTACTATTATCTCTCGGTGTGTGGAAATAAATTTTCATAAAGCTTCAGTGCCCGAGATAGTAGACTCTTTAAAGAAGGTTTTAGACAGTGAACAAATTGAATATGAAATAGAGGTCTTAGAACAGATCGCTGTCATGGCGGATGGTAGTTTTAGGGATGCTGTTAAAATACTTGAAAGCTGTGTTTCTGGTAAGAATAAACTTACTTTAGAGAATTTAGATGACAACTTTGCTCAAATTGATCAAGATATTGCAGGATTAGTAACTAGCTTAATTAATCGAGATGAACAAGGGATTGTGACTGTGATTGGCAAACTTCGAAACCAGAATGTCGATACTAAATACTGTTATAAAGCTTTAGTTAATTATCTACATCATCAGTTAATGATCGCTTTGAATCAAGCCGAGGGTAAAACTAAATTTGAAGCTAAAATTTTGGTCTTTTTACTTTCAGAATTTAATCATTTGGAAATTAATCAACATAGCCCCATTGAGTTGTTGGACCTCGAGTTGAAGTTTTTAGAGTTAATTTATCGCTCTAAGGAAAAAAATCAAGCACCTCCCTCTGAGGACGTAAAAAAAAATTCTCCAAAGCAGCCCCCTAAAGTAGTGGCTTGTGACGCGGTGATAAATGAAAAGATAATCATTCCTTCAGATCCACTTGCTAATCCTTTAAGTCTTAAGAAAGGTTCCGCTCAAGCAGTGATTGATCATTGGAGTGATTTTCTATCTTCACTGAAAGATAAAAATATTTCCTTAGAATTATTACTTCATTCAGCCAAGCCAGTTGAAGCTTCAGAACAACTTTTAACGATTGAAGTCTATTATCATTTTCATCAGGAGCAACTACAGCAACCTAAATTTTTTACGCAGATTAAAGATTGTATGTGCGTTTTAGCTGGGGGAGTTGTCGATTTAAAATTTGTTTTAGCCAAGCAAAGACCAGAAATTGAGGTTGAAAATGTGAACATCAGCCCCGTTCCAGATGATGATCTGGTAGAACTAGCCAAGCAAGCACTGGTGTAGTAAAATGGCTGGAGATAAGAAATTAACAGTATTTATAGCCACTTTGGTGGCCATTCAAGGAGAAACATGTCTAATCCACTTAAGGCCTTAGGAGATTTAAACCAACTTCGAAAACAAGCCAAACAAATGCAACAAGAGTTAGCCTCAGAAGAAATCAAAATTGAAAGAGATGATATTGTGGTGGTAATCTCAGGCGATCAAAAGATTAAACATTTTTCTGTTCAAGGTATCACCAGTGAAGATGCTGTCAGTGTCTTAAATGAAGCTATTAAAAAATCTCAAGAATTAGCCGCTAAAAAGCTCCAAGCCATGACCGGTGGTTTAGGTGGCATGTTAGGTGGTAAATAAGATGAGCGTAGATGAGCTTGTTTTTGTCACCGGTAATCCCAACAAAGCAAGAGAAGTGGCTCAGATCTTAGATTTCCCACTTTCCCAAATTAGTGTTGATCTTCCCGAAATTCAATCAGATTTAGTTGAAGAGGTGGTGGTCAGTAAAGCTAAAGCAGCTTTTAGTATCTTGGGTAAAAAGGTTTTAGTTGAAGATACCAGTTTAGTTTTTACTTCAATGAACAATTTACCTGGGCCATTGATTAAATGGTTTGTCAAAAATGTCGGTATTGACGGTTTGATCAAATTAGCTCACTCAGGCGTTTCTACACAGGCTAAAGCGATTGCTTGTTTTGGACTGTATGATGGTCAGGGTGAAGTGATAACTTTTATGGGAGAAGTTGACGGCAACATTGCTGATCAGCCGATGGGAGAAGATGGTTTCGGGTGGGACCCAATTTTTATCCCCAAGGGATATAAGCAAACTTTTGCTCAGATCAGTGGAGAAGAAAAAAACAAGATTAGTCATCGTTTTAAAGCTTTGGAAAAACTTAAAGCCTTTTTAGCTAAATAAGTATTATCATTGACACTTAAAAAATTTATGAAAATTAATAAAATTCTTTTGACTGGGGATGATGGTTACAAATCCCTAGGTACCAGACTTCTGATTAACTCTTTAGCTGAAAAATATGATTTAACCATTGTGGGCACTAAATCTCAGCAATCTGGGGTAGGTGGCAAAATGAGTTTGAAAACTGGTTTTGATTGGGGGGAGGATACTGTTGATGATATTAAAGCTTACTGGATTGATGGCACTCCAGCTGATGCGGCTGAGTTTGCGGCTATCTACTTTAAAGAACCTTTTGATTTGATTATCTCTGGGATCAACTGGGGAGCAAATTTAGGAACCACTATTTTTAGTTCGGGCACTATTGGTGCAGTCTTAAGAGGACTATCAGCTCAAGTTGCCTCTCAAGCTTTAGCGATTAGTTGGGATTTACCAGCCGATATGTATTTGATGAATCATGATGAGCAACAGTTACTAGCTGAATATATTCAGTATCCGGGCAAGATCATTTCTCCACTATTGGATTTATTATTTGAGAATCAACTTTGGGGAGCAAATTTAATTAATATCAATTTACCTCAGAAAATGTCGTCTAAAGTTAAAATTACCACTTTAGCTCCTAATGCCAGAGAAATCTATGATTATAGTACTGACCCTTTTTCTACCAATGATTTAGGGATCAGGCATTTTAGTTACAAAGGGGGCAGATTATTTAATCCTCAAGTTGACCCTAAAACCGATGTTATGGCCATTACCGATGGCTGTATTTCCGTCAGTCCTTGTAAAGCTACTCTTGATGACCTCAGGATTTTTCAAAGCATCAAACAAAAAACTACGTTGCTACCAATTGCCTAAACTTCGGTTTTAATTTTTTAGAAAATACGCTTTAGTAATCAAGTGTAATTATGTTAAGATAAACACCTGATTAATTACCTAATAAATTCTAAAATTATGACCACTTCCTACCACCCACCCCAAAAAATACTAGCTAAATATGCTGATGTACTAGTCAACTTTGCTCTTAACTCAGGAAAGGGTGTCAAACCTGGTGAAGTCGTTGAATGTGTGGTGCCAGATATTGCTAAAGATCTAGCTTTAGAATTACAAAACTCTTTACTTAAATCCCAAGCCCATCCTTTAATTAGATTACTTCCTACTGGGTTTGATAAAAGTTTTTATCAACTGGCTGACTCTGATCAACTTAAGTTTTTTCCTAAAAGGTATCTCCAAGAAAGAGTCAGATTAATTGATCATCAAATTGGCATTATTGCTGATGCCGATCCGCATGAATTAAGTGAGATTGAACCGGAAAAAATTATTAATTCTCGGGATGCCAAGAAAAAATATCGAGATTGGCTGATTAATAAAGAACAGCACGGAAAATTTACTTGGACTCTAGCACTTTGGGGAGTGCAAGCCAAAGCCGATGAGGTTGGTTTAAGTTTAGAGGACTACTGGCAGCAAATTATTAAGGCTTGCTTTTTGGATGAAGTAAACCCCGTCAAACACTGGCAAGAATTATTTACTTTACAGCATCAGATTAAAGACAAAATCAATGCCTTAGATATAGATTATCTAGAGGTTAAAGGAGAAGACGCCGATCTGAAAGTCAAACTTGGTCCAGATAGAGTTTGGAAAATGGGTGGGGGCAGAAACATCCCTAGTTTTGAATGCTTCACCTCTCCTGACTGGAGAGGGACTCAAGGGTGGATTAAATTTAATCAACCACTTTACCGCTATGGTAATGTTTTAAAAGATATTTATTTAAGATTTGAAAAAGGTAGAATTGTTGAGGCAAGAGCTAAGCAAGGTCAGAAATTTTTGGATCAGATGCTGAAAAGTCCCAATGCCGATAAAATTGGGGAATATTCTTTAACCGATAAAAGAATGTCTCGAATTACTCATACTATGGCTGAAACTCTTTTTGATGAAAATATTGGTGGACCATTTGGTAATACCCATTTGGCTGTCGGTATGGCTTATCGAGATTGTTTTAGAGGAGATCAAAGTAAACTAAAGACTGCTGATTGGAAAAAACGAGGTTTTAATCATAGTGCCGAACATACTGACATCATCTCAACTACTGATCGAACTGTCACTGCTGTGCTGGCCAATCAGACCAAAAAAGTGATTTACCAAGACGGCATGTTTACTCTGTAACTTGAGTAAAAACTGTTTCCCACTCTGTTTTTATATCCTATAATATTTGACAAGTATTTACCAATTTGCGATAATGTTATCACTTCCATTTCTCTAAGACAAAGGAGTTGTACATGAAAGCTCAATACGTGGTAATTAAAGAATGGAAGGGGTTTAAAAGTGGTGAAATCATCACTTACAATCCTGAGGAAGGGTTCATCGTGAGCCCGACTATGAAGGTGGAAGTTACTAACAATGAAGTTAGTAAAGCTATCGCAACCAATGTGTTGCGGCAGGTGTCCACTTTCTAGTCGTTTTGGGGGTGTCAATGACACCCCCAAATTTGTTTTTATAGGCCCTAAATATGGTATAATAAATCTCTGGTTCAGATTAGTGAAAGGCAGGAAATTGATGCTTCCTCCAAGAGCTCTAATCAGAGTTCATAACGGGCTATGGCACAGTTATGACCAAAGTACATGGATCAAGTTTCATCGCTGGCTGATGACAGAAATCCATAAAGAAATGGATCTGTCAGATTATGTGATCGCGGCTGGGTCCTTCACTCAAGACCAATACAATTTTCCTAAAGGGACTTTGTTTTTGGATTTGGAAGATAACCCGAGCTGGTCAGCCAAAGATTTACGGGATTACCTATTGGAAATTGATCAAAGACAGTTCCCGAAAGGCACAACCCAATTTTGGATCAAAGGACAGGATGGACTTTATCGTGTTTTTTGATCATTTCAGGGTGAGTTTATATAGACTCGCCCTTTTTGTTAGAAAATGTAGCTTTTTTTTGATAGACTTAAGGGGTGATCACTGCCCAAAAACTATCATCAGTAAAAAAGACTATTAAAAAATATAAAGTTATTTACTTTATCTTCTTAATCGTAATCATCACTCTTTTTTGTTTAGCTGTTTTTAAATACCAACAAGAAAATCAAAGTTTACAACAACAGATCATCACCTCTCAACAAGATGTGGATTTATTAACTCAGGAGTTAATCAAAACAAAAGAGGAATTAGAAGCTTTAAGTAAGATAGATCAAAAACTTCGTAATGACCAATTAGCTAAACATCTAGAACTACTTAAAGCAACTTTTCGCGACAGTGTCAAAATCTATGAGAAAGTTTTGGATTTAAGAGAACAAAAAGCTGATACTCAAAAAATTGAAGAAAGTTTAGCCCAAATTTTTGTCAGTATCTCTAAAGACCAACTCGAAACAGTTGCTTCCCAAAGTGGCATGGTTAATCAAGAAATTACTAAGTTAGAAAAATTACTTGCCCAAAAAGCGGCAACTTCAATTGTTGCTACTAAAACTAGTAATGAAGCTCCTAGCTCTGGATATAGTCGACAGAACGTACAAACCGAGTCAGGTTCTTTTGTAGTTAGTTTAGTTGCAGCTGATTTGAGTTCAACCAGAGTAATTGTCGATACTGCAAGTGGCTCAGACTGTCAGAATGATTGCCCGACTTTAGCTTTAGCTGATTATGTGAAGAGAAATAATGGTTATGCCGGTATCAATGGTAGTTATTTTTGTCCTGCAACATATCCCAATTGTGCTGATAAAAAGAATTCCTTTGATCTACTGGTGATGAATAAAGATAAGGTCTATTTTAATTCTGCTAACAATGTTTATAGTAACAACCCAGCTGTGATTTTTGGCAGTGGTTATGTTAGATTTGTCTCTGCTGCTTCAGAGTGGGGTCGAGATACCGGAGTTGATGGGGTGTTATCTAATTATCCTTTATTAGTCAGTGGTTCTCAGTCACGTTTTGGCGGTGATGGTGATCCTAAGAAGGATAGTCTGGGAGTCCGTGGGTTTGTGGCTAATAAGGGCAATATTGTCTATATTGGGGTAGTTCACTCGGCTAGTGTGGCTCAAGCTGCTCAGGTATTAAAAACTCTAGGTATGGAAAATGCCATGAACCTTGATAGTGGTGGCTCAACTGCCCTTTGGTCAAATGGTTACGTAGTCGGACCAGGAAGAAGTATCCCTAATGCGATCGTGTTTGTGAGAAAATGAATTTAAAAGCAAAAGAAATTGAGAGTATCAAACATCAAGGCAAATATTATAAATTTCCATCAAGTTTGAATAATTTGATCATTTCATCTGGGGTTGGCCAAAGCGTTATCTCTTTGAAGTCAAAATTGTCATATTTTTTATCAAGTATTAGTTTTCTTACCTCAGCAGTTATTTTTCTGATATTTCCCGTCCCACTTTTCAATTGTGTTACAGACATAATCTCACTCAAAACCTTTTCATCTTTTATCCAGAGTGAAATTTCCAGAGACATCTTATTTAGTTCCTCGTAATAATTTATAAGTTCTTTATCGTCCAAGAAATTTTTTTCTTTACCTCTATATTTTATCCATTTTGCAAAAAAAGTTGCTATAGTTTCTGCTTTTTGTCTTTGAATTTGTGAAAAACGATAGTCCTCGAGTTTTTTATCGTATTCATGTTGAATCGATTTTTCTAAACGTGTTTTTATCCAGTTTGCTGTTAACCACTGTATACCGCCAAAAAAAGAAATCAATATTGTTGTACTTGCCAATAATTGACTGATAGTAATTTGGATAACAGTTGTCATATTTGTTCAGTTTCTCCATTAAACTAAAGAATAGCATTTTTACTCATAGCTTTTAGTTCTATTGGCATGTAGTCGACTCTTCATTTTTTAAAATCTTAATAAAGAATTGACAGGGATTATCTTTACCCCAATCTTTATAAGGAGTTACTGTTTCTAACGGGATGAATCCCAGTTTCTTATAAAAATTTCTAGTTCTGGTATATCCTGGATCGGGATCAATCTCAGATAATGTTTTCATTTCACAAATAATATATTTATTAGAAATTAATTTTAATCCTTCATTAACCAAAAGAGTCCCAATTCCACGTCCTTGAAGTTTTAGTTCAACAGCCATCCATCCAAGCTCAATAACTTGATCATTTATTTCTTTAAAATAAATAAATCCAACCAAGTTTTGTTCATAGTAGGCACCAAACAGAATGCCTGTCTTAAAATCTTCAACCATCATTTTTAACCCACTAGGATTAAAAAAATGAGAGTTTTTTTTAGCGATATTTAAGGCATCTGTATAAGCCAAGATTTTATTAATTTGGATATTCATTTGATGCCCTGTCAGGATTCGAACCTGAAATAAGTGATTCAGAGTCACTTGTGATGCCATTTCACTACAGGGCACTAAGCATAATAGGTTATTTTAGTACAAGATGAAAGATTATTGAAGGGCAAGACATAAAGGGATTGATAGGAAACAATAAGTATGTCAAATTATATCAAAAAAACACGACTTGATTTTTTCTCAACTGTTTTTAGGATTAGACCCCAGTGTGAAAAAAATCTTGATCGTGGAGTCAGATCCATATTTGAAGTTAAATCTATTTGAAAAACTGAAGAATTGGGGATGTGACTGTCACCTGGCAACAACTAGTAACCAAGTCGATGAGCTGATTGATAAACGCTTATTTGATGTTGTTATTCTTGGCTCAGCTCTGGAACATTGTCAGAAAATTGGTTTGATTAAGTATTTAAATTGTGAAGCCTTCAATACTAAAATTCTGGTTATCTATGATGCTTCACACTCATTTCAGTTAGTAGAAGTCTTCCAAGCTGGAGCCGATGACTGTGTTCAAAAACAGGTTAGTCTTCAAGAAATGTTACTAAGAACCTGTCGGTTATTTGGTTACCAAAAAATTCAAAATAGTAATTGTCTTCAAACCAAATATTTAAGTCTTTTTCCTGAAACTGGGGTATTAAAAATTTCTCGAGGGCCAGAAATGGCGGTCAGAAAAAGGGAGTCAGAAATATTGGCTTGTTTAATTAGGTATAAAAATAAAGTGGTGACTAGAGAAACTCTAATTAAATATGTCTGGGGAACGACTAAATTACCCACCTATACCACCGTTGATGTTTATATCCGCAGAATTAGATTGCTATTTCCTCAGTATCCAGTTATCACCACCATTAGAGGTTTTGGATATATGATCAAGGATTAGTTGATTATTTGACAATTTCAGTAATATCCCAGATTTGAAGACAAGGGGCTTTAAAGGGGCGACAATACTGGGAAACTAATTTAGATCGATCAAGTTGAAGTCCCATTCTGTGGCTATTAACTACCAAATAAATCCTTTCAAATTCTCGGGCTCTAGTTTTAAAAACATCAGGAATTGTCAGGACTGGTTGACCAATCCCCTCCACATATATGTTAGAAACATCCTGATTATGCAGATACATTAAAATGCCGTCAGGTAGAGTACCAAAAAAACCTTCAGTGGCTACTGCTACGGATTTAGTCTGAGCTTGCTTTTGGATAAAAGCTACTGCTTGGACAATTCCATGTCCAGAGGACCACTCAGTTAAGTACTGGGTTCTATCGGCAGCCACAAAGGGAATCAGGTTCGTATCGGTCAGATTATAAAACACAAAAATCATCGATCTAGTCACGATGCTGGATAATGTAAAAGTGATAAACACTGAGGCTAGAGTTTTAATCATCAATTTGTTTTGTTTGAAAACATATAGTTCCACTATCTCCTGGATTGCTAAAACAGCTGATAGGGTTAAAAAGATGGCCACAGGCAAGAAGTAGCGGGGATAAACCACTCGACCCATCAGGGCAATGGGTAAGAAATAAGACAAGAAAGACAATATTAAAAACCATTGCTGCTTTTTCATGGTGGGCGAGAAGAGGGCAAATAAAAGCAAAGTTACCACTGGAAAAGTCAGATAAGCAAATAAATAAGCAAAATAGTTAGGGATATTAATAATGGTGTGTAAATAACCACCAGCTATGATATCACTTAAAGGATAGAGAAAATCTCCTCCCCGAGCAAATAATTGACCAAAGGCGGGATTAATTTTGAGCAATAAAAATATGAACAATCCTAGTCCTAAACCAAAACCTAGTTTAAAAAGTGTCAATATATTTTGTGACCATTTTTTAGTTGAGAGCAGAAAGGTTAACAAGATACTTGGGGCAAATAAAACAGCTGGTATTTTTGTCCATAAAGCTGCTCCAAAAGATAACCCTAAAAGCAGGATGGGCACAGTTTTAATTTTTTTCCAGACTGAAATACTTTGGGGTTTGTTTTTTTTGAGTGGTGTTTTAACAATGCTGATGGCGGCGGCTAAAGATAAGCTTAAGGTCAAAGCTAACAGCCCATCGGTCAAAGCCATCCGGTGATGAAAATACCAGAAAGGTAAGATCGTAGTTAAAACCATGGCTAAATAGCTAGCTTTGTTTTTGCCTGACAACAGCTTAGTTAAGTAACCCATAACCATAATTTGCACTAAGCCAACCAAAACCGATAACAACCGGCCAGCAAATAATGGGTCACTAAAGAGGAGTTGAAAGGGCACCATCAGCCACATCTGTAAAGGCGTTTTACCATCATTAAGAGGAAAAAATAGATAGCGATTAGCATCATCAATAATCAGCTGACTCCATCTAATATAGATTGACTCGTCAGCAAAGACGGGTAATAGTGTCAGTTTGAATAAATGGGTGATTAAGTAAAACAAAACTAAACCAATCATCATCAGTGGGATTTTTTTTAAGGTCAGTTTTTTCATCTTATTTATTGTACCTTATCTTGCTCTAATTGAAGTAGTAGCTGATAGTGTCATTGACTTTGTTGGTTTAAGAGTAGATGATGATGGACTTGTATCACAAAAGCCTAAGGAAGGCAAAAAATGTGCTTACAACTTTCTCTTCTCATTGTCCTTGTTGTTGTAGGCATATGGTTTTGCCTATATGACACCAGTAGGTGAGAAATACATAAACCCGGCCAACTACCGGGTTTTACCCCCTTTTTATTTCTGGGAAAATTTATTTTTGTTAATCAAAACCGTACCCACTACTAAGGCTAAAACAAAAGGCACCCAAGTGATTAATTTTTGCATCAGGATGACTTGATCGTCAAATTTACCATACCATAAGAAGGGTAAGTACCGCAGCATTGAAGCAAAGCTCAAGGTCAAAATAGCCCAAATCCAGACTTTTTCTACCTTTGACCACCAGGTATAAATTTTATTTTTTGGTACTTTGGCATTACGGCCATGAAAAAAGACAAACCAAATCATCGACCAAGATAGATACCAAGGTTGGAACTGTTGTGACCTGGGAGTCAGTAAGGGTAAAAACATCAAAAAAGAACATATTAATGGCCAAAAGTTTTTAATAATTTGCTGATACTGTTGATTTAAGAGATTATATGATTTAAAAATCAGACTCAAAAATAAAATAATCCAGATGGGTAATAATACTAAGGTGGCGATCTTGACACTGATAGAGAAAAACAATAAGGCCAAGGAGAGAACCGCTAATAGTGATGAGCTGGAAGTCATTTTTTTGACTTGAAGAATTTTATTTATAATTACAAACGACAACACGGCTGGGGTGATCATCCATAAATCATTATGACTATTGGAGACAATCTCAATGATAAAAAGTGGATTGAAAAAAAGCAAAAATAAATAATTATCATTTTTAGAGGAATACCTTTTTAATACCCAGAAGGTCATAAAAACAGCTAAAATTTCCAAAAATCTAAATAGTATCCAGGTGATGGTAAATTTTCCTAACCCCATAACATAGGGCAAGACAGAGATAATTGTCCAGGAATAGCCATACGGTGCTGGGGTATGAGTGTTATGCATAAATCTGACCCAAGGATCATCCGGAAAATTCAAAGCCACTTGAGTGTGGGGATCGGCATGATAGGTCACCAGCATCTTGGCGTTAAAAATATAATTAAAAACGTCATGAGAAAGAGCATTATAAGAAAAAAGTAAAACTAAACAAACAAGAATTAAGGGGGTGAGTAGCTGGCTTAGTTTATTAATTTTTAAAATAGCAAAATAAAGTAGAAAAGCTGAGATGATAATTAGGCCGTAAGAGAAAGTCAGTAGTTGAGGATTATGAAAAAAAGTTTGCCACATCCATTGTTGAAAGTTCCAATAAACTGACCAATTGGTTAACACTAAATTAGGGTCAGTTAATGAATATGACCAAAAACTGTAAAAACTTAAGCATATTAAATAGAGACAAAACAAAATTAAGCTTTTTTTCATGATATTTTTTTGGGGTACAATCCTCTAATCCAAGCTAGCCTAATTTTCATGATATCAATTAACATTCTCAAGGAATCTTTGATAGGACTAACTCGATTAGTTTCATAATGCTTCCAAGCAATGGGAACTTCGCGGATCTTAAAGCCATATAAATTGGCTAAAAATAAGGCCTCAACATCAAAAGCACCAGTAAAAGCATCTTTTCTTTCTTTCTGACGACCATAGATAACTAAATTTGAGAATAAAACTTCTGCTGCTTGTGCTGAGAAAAGCTTAAAACCACATTGAGTATCCATAATCCCGGGAATGGCTAGGATTTGAACAATTAGATTAAACCCCCGACCCATTAGATGGCGATACCAGGGTTCTTTGTCTCTTTTAGCCCCAATCATTTCTCTAGAGCCAATGATCACATCGTATTTTTTTTCCGTAAAACTCATCAATTTTTCCATTTCACTTAAGGGAGTTGATTGATCAAAGTCTGTAAATAATCGCCATTGACCAACGGCAGCCAGCATTCCGGATTGAACAGTTGGCCCTTTGCCAGCGTGAACATTTTTTAAGACTTTAAATCTTGAGTGCTTTTGAGCAAATTCTTCTAAGGTTTTAGTAGTGCCATCCGTAGAGCCATCATCACTTAAAATTACTTCCCATTGATATTCTTGCTGATTAAGATAATCTGCGACTTGATCTAAAACTGAGCGACTAATATTTTTCTGTTCATTATATGAGGGAATGATGACGGAAAGGTAAATATCCTTTGGCATATTTAATTTCTTTTTAGGACTGTAATTTCTGGTCCATTTTCAACTTGATAGATTTCACTAACTTTTTTATTGGGAAAGACCACTATTTCATAGATCTCGGAGGTGGTCACGTCTTTAATTTTTTTATCTTCATTAATTACAAATAAAGTATCCACACTCCCGCGTTCTTCAATCTTAACCGGTTTTGTTTCCGTGGTGGTTAAAAAGTAGCGGTAACTTTGACCTTCTAAATCTCCAGTTTCTGAGAGCAAAACAATATTATATTTTTCACCTGGTTTAACCCTTTTGGCAATGGTGTCACTGACTCTTTGAGTGTCAACCATGGTCCAACCTTTAGATTTAAGAGGGATAAGAGGTAAATTATATTTCAAGAAAAATCCGGTAAAAATTAACACCAATATCCAACCGATTTTTTTCTTAGTTAGATACTCCGCCACTAGGCCGTAACATAAAAAAGTAATGGGAAAAAGGTAGGAGATGTAATGAACAAAAACGGTATGTTGATAGAAACTAGTACCAATAATACCGGTAACTAAAAAACTGGTAATCACCACTAGCCCTGAATAATAGGGATTTTTCTGTTTGGTTTTTAATAAATAGCAGATAATGGCTAAGACAGTAATAACTAGCATAGTATTAAGGGTTCGATGTTGACCAATGGTGTACTCAAACAAAATATGCATACTTCTACCGTGAGTTTCTTTAACTACAGAAAATAAACTCCGAGCATTTTCTGCTTGGGCGAAATTTTTATCAGAGTTAAACATGTCTACAAAAGCTCTAGTGTTGAACCATGAATGTTTGTAATCAAAAAGTAATAGCGGAATAGCCGAGGTGACGACAATCAAGACAGAGCTTAAAGTCATTAAGATCAATTTAAAGATATCTTTTTGTTTGTTTTTGGCTTTTATTAATTCGATTAATTGAATTAACCAGATAATGCCAAATCCAGCCATGGACAGTAAGCTGACATAATGAAGTTGCAGTAAGATGCTGAAACACACGGCAGCTAGCAACCAATAAACGGAATTCTTTTTCCAGGCTTTCCAAGTTGCCCAAATTAAGATTAAAGAAAACAGGGGCATTAAATTGGGGTTCCAACTAAATCGAGAATATTTAATCACTACCGCACAAAAAGTATAAAAAAAGCTAGCGATCATAGCTGGCTTGGTACCAACCAAATCTTTACCTAATTTATAAATCAACATAACAGAGATGACTCCAGCTAGTGCCACCCCATATACTGGTCCCATGGGACTGGGGTAACTTAAATATAAAAAAGGCAACATGAAGTAGTAGTAAAAGGGTCCTAGATACATATTGCCGACACTGGTGACTGGACCAATAAAGACAAAGTTTCGCTCTGTAAAGATTTGGGAAACCACAATTGCATCTCTGCCTTGGTCTCCCAAGAACTCCACCGTGTCTTTTAAATTATATAGTCTTAAAAAAGTAGCCGCTGCTAAAATTAGAATAACTAAGATTGTAGTTTTACTGAGTGATTTCTTAAGACTACTTAATTTCATAAGTTAGGATTTTTTCCAGATAAAATGATTGTAAGCAAAGAAGTTCCAAAACAAACCAATGATGATACCGGTCATAGCAAAAATTAATCCAGTATCAATGCTCAACTTTATAATTGGCAAGACAAAGAGCTGGTGTAAGCCAATAACAGCTTCGCCTAAGAAATTAATCACTAGCTGAATCAAAATTGAGCCCATGGAGGCGATGTTAAACTGAATAAATTTGCTGGGAAGCTGGGCTAGCTTGAGCTTGCGATCAGCAAAAGTCCACAAGTTATTTAAGGTAAAGTTGGAAAGAATTGCCAGTTCAATACTTAATAAAGTTGAAACTAAGAAGGTGGTTAAAAATAAATAAGTGAACTCAGGCAATAGCTTTCTAAATAGCATCAACGAGGTCAATTGGACCAGGGTGCCAATTCCACCAACAAAAGCAAATTTAAAAATTCTATTATTAATTATTTCTTCAATTCTGACTTTAAGAATATAAAGCAAGGTGTTTTTAATATATTCATTGCCTAATTTAGAATGCCCTTTAGTTCGATCCACGAAGTTAATGGGAACCTCAGTGATTTTAAATCCTTTTCTAACTGCTTTATGAAGAAAACCAATTTGGAAGGTATAACCAGAGAATCTTTGGGAACCCAACTCTTTATAAACAGCTTGATAAACTTCTTTGGTAATGGCTCTATATCCAGTAGTCCAGTCTCTGATTCTAAAATCGGTTAAGACAGTCATGATAATGATATTACCAAAGACACTTAAGAATTTTCGAGATAGACCCCAATCATCAGGGATACTCCCACCAGCAATGTACCTTGAACCTAAGACAAAATCATAACCTTGCTCAATTTTTTTCAGGAATTGAGGAATTTTTTGAGGGTCATGAGACATGTCAGCATCAAATTCAAAAACCACATCAGCTTTTAGTTGATTGAAAGCATATTCCATACCCTTTAAATAAGCTCCTCCCAAGCCAGCCTTTTGTTTATTCAAAAGTAAATGTAATTTGGGGTTCTTTTTTTGTAAATCTTTAACAACTTCATAAGTTTTATCTGGTGAAGTGTCATCCACGATTAAGATTTGTAAATCCCAATTGGTCACTTTTTTAAAGACTTCCATTAGAGCGGGGATGACCACTGGGACATTATCTTTTTCATTATAGGTAGGGATGATGATGATAGCTTTTTTCATCTGGAGGTTTTGCTTTCTGCTTCTAGTTCGGCATCGACCATTATTTTTACTAACTGCTCAAAACTAATACTAGGTGCCCAGCCAAGTTTGGTTTTAGCTTTAGTGGGGTCACCAATCAGTAAATCAACTTCAGCTGGCCGATCAAATTTGGGATTATGTTTGTAAATCGATTGAAAATCATTAATCCCAGCCGCTTTACAAGATAATTCTAAAAATTCTTTAACTGAGTGGGTCTCACCCGTAGCAATCACAAAATCTTCTGGAGATTCTTGCTGTAACATTAGCCACATGGCTTTAACATAATCTTTGGCATAGCCCCAATCTCTTTTGGCTTCAAGATTCCCCATTTCAATAAAGGGTTGTTTACCCAATTTGACCCGGGCAACACCATTAGCTATTTTACGAGTCACAAACTCCAAACCTCTTCGAGGTGATTCGTGGTTAAATAAAATACCAGAAACTGCAAACATATTAAATGATTCACGATAGTTAACGGTAATCCAGTGCCCATAAACTTTCGCCACTCCGTAAGGAGAGCGAGGGTAAAAGGGAGTGTTTTCATTTTGAGGTACAGTTTGAACTTTGCCAAACATTTCAGATGAACTAGCTTGATAAAATTTTGCTTGAGGAGCAGCTAATCTAACCGCTTCCAGTACTCTGACCACTCCTAGTCCGGTAAATTCTCCCGTTAAAACTGGTTGTTCCCAACTGGCTTGGACAAATGACTGGGCCGCTAAGTTGTAAACTTCATCAGGTTGAATATCTCTAATAGCAAAAGTGAGTGAATGCTGATCAATTAAATCCCCAGAAATTAGTTCTAAATTGGGATTATGCATGATGCTTTCAATTCGTTCTGAGTTTTGAGTACTAGTTCTTCTAGTTAAACCGTAAACGCGGTAACCTTTTTCTAGTAACAGTTCGGCTAAATATGAGCCATCTTGGCCTGTAATGCCAGTAATAAAAGCTTTTTTCATGAATTTTGTCTCCAATAGTTTAGTATTCGCTCTAAAGTGTCATTAATAGGAATGGTTGGTTGCCACCCCAACTCAGTAATCATTTTATTATCAGCTACTGCTAGGTTGATATCAAGTGGGCGCAGTAGCTTTTGATCCACCACTACTTCAATCTCTTGACTGGCTAAAGAAATTAATTGCCCCAGAACTTTTTGAATTTTTATCCCTTCACCAGAACCAATGTTGTAAACTTTTCCTTTTTCACCTTTTTGCATCAACAAGATATAAGCCTTAACCATATCTTTAACATCAGTAAAATCTCTGATCGCATCTAGATTACCGACTTTAATTTGTTTTTGTTGCCCCTTTTCAATTAAAGCAATTTGTTTAGCAAAACTGGCTATGGCAAAATCGGCAGTTTGTCTTTCCCCAATATGATTAAAGGGTCTGGCTCTGACAATATCGAGGTTGTAGGAATAAAAATAGGATAAAGCCAAGAGATCTTGGGCGACTTTAGAAACTCCATAAGGACTGGCGGGGCCAAGTGGTTGTAGCTCATTAACTTTGTTAGTGGGATAAGCGATGAAGTCATATTCCATGCCACTACCAATGATTAAGGTTTTACTAGCAGGGGAAAATTGTTTAATCGCTTCGAGTAAATTGAGTTGCAACTCGAGATTATTGATAATGGTTTCTTTGCCCTTATCAAAACTACCACCAACCACAGCTAGTCCAGCTAAATGAAAAATATAATCTGGTTGTAACTGCTTGATTAAAGCAAAAGTAGCCGGCTCATCAGTTAAGTCTAAACGGTGAATTTTATCTGGAGATAAGATATTAGCTAAAAACCCTGGGGAATCACTAAAAGCTGTGACATGAACATTAGCAATTTTTAAAGCGCTTAGTTCTTCCACTAAGTGAGAACCAACAAAGCCAGTTCCCCCAGTAATTAAAATTTTTGCGTTTTGATCAAAGTTTGGCATACTTAACGTCCAATTCCTAAATAGCTATATCCCCATTTACTGATAATTTGTGGTGAGAATTGATTGCGGCCATCAATAAACCATTGTTGCTTAGTCGTTTTAACATGACTAAAGTCAAAACTGACTATTTCTGGCCATTCAATTAATGCAATGATCACATCCGCGTCAGTGGTCGCTTCATCAATGGTCTGATGCAAAGACAATTTATCTGTTTGAGGTAAAAAGTTTTTGGCAACTTCAATGGCTTTTGGATCGAAGCCTTTGATTTTGACATCAAAAGCTTTTAGATACTCTACGACTTTAATACTGGGAGCTTCTCGCATATCATCAGTATTGGGTTTAAAAGATAACCCCAATATGGCTACAGTCTTGTTATCCCAGCCACCAATCTTATCCCCAAAAGCGGTTAAAAGTTTTGGAATTCTCTCTTCATTTAAATCACTGATCTTGTTAAGTAAGTTATTGCTTTCCCCAATGGCTCGAGAGTAAGCAGCTAACTCTTTCACATCTTTAGGGAAACACGATCCCCCGTAACCAAAACCAGGATACCAGTAGTGATCACCAATCCGGTTGTCTAAACCAATGGCTTGAATTAACTCTTGAATATCGGCGCCATTTTTTTGACATAGATCAGCGATTTGATTGATAAAGGTAATTCTGGTGGCCAGATAGGCATTAGCGGCATATTTAGCCATTTGGGCTGAGGGTGGGGAAACTTTAATGATTGGACAATCAAAAGGTTGATGCAGTCGTTCTAGGGTTTCAAAAACAAAATCATCAGTCGCCCCAATCACAATGCGGTCAGGCCCTAAGGTGTCTTCAACCGCTCTACCTTCTCGTAAAAACTCAGGTAGAGAAGCTAAATAAAAATTAACTTCAGTTAGGGGTTTAATAATTTCTTCAGCTTTTTCCAGTGTTCCTGGCGGCACCGTTGATTTGATTACCACAATGGCATTTTCTTTTAAGTATGTAGCCAAAGCTTTACTGGCGGCAAAAACATAAGTTAAGTCAGCTTGACCATCAGGAGCAGAAGGGGTCCCCACAGCGATAATAATAATATCAGCTGAAGTGATGGCTTGCTGGTAATCAGTGGTGAAATCTAATCTTTTTTTCTGCTGTTGTTCTTTGAGTAAATTTTCTAAATTTGGTTCAAAAAAAGGAACCTGGCTTTTCTTGAGTGATTCAATCTTTTTGGGATCGATATCAAGTCCGATGACTTGATGACCTAGTGAAGCATAGACAGCTGCACTGACAACTCCTACAAATCCTGTACCAATAATTGTAATGTTCATTCCTTTACTCTAGTATAGTGAGTCTAATTAGGCAAGAGGAAAGTCAATTAGCTGGATCTAAGTTAAAGGGTAACTTTGTAAGTGAAGTCATTGACATTCGGGTAAAGTTAGCATTATGCTGATTTTATGCCAAAATCAATACATATTACTATTTTTGAAGGAAAATCAATTAGAAGACACTGGGATGATAAACAAGAATTGTGGTATTTTTCTGTTGTTGATGTGATAGCTGTGTTAATAAACAGTAAAAATCCTAGAAAATATTGGAATAAACTAGCTGAACGTCTTCGTAAGGAAGGTAGTGAGTCGGTGACAAAATGTCACCAACTGAAAATGAAGGCACCAGATGGTAAATACTACCTAACAGACGCAGCGGACACAGAAGTAATGCTTAGAATTATCCAAAGTATCCCGTCACCTAGTGCTGAGCCTTTCAAACTGTGGTTAGCTCGAGTGGGATATGAAAGACTGGAAGAAACTGCTGATCCAGAACTAGCGATTAATCGAGCATTAAGAACATACTTAAATAAAGGATATAGTCCAGAGTGGGTTAACCAAAGACTTAAAAGCATTGAAATTAGAAAATCTTTAACCGATGAATGGGAACAGCGGGGAGTTAAAAATGGGGCTGAATTTGCCATTTTAACTGATGAGATTAGTAAAGCTTGGGCGGGATTAACGACCAAAGAATATAAAAACCTCAAAGGATTAAAAAAGGAAAATTTGCGAGATAATATGACTAATTTAGAATTAGTCTTAAATATGCTTGCAGAAACAGCCACTACGGAAATCTCTCAAACTAAGAAACCAGAAAATTTAAAACAAAACAAGCAAGTCGCTAACCAGGGCGGAACTATTGCTGGTAATGCTAGAAAAGAAATAGAGTTAAAAACTGGTAAAAAAGTGATTACTAGTAAAAATGCTCACAGTTTAAAACTTCTCAAGGGTAAGAAGAAATAATAGCCGGCACTAGCTCTCAAGATGGGTTGAACTTATAATACTGGTAATGACAATTAATATTTTGACCCTCTTTCCCAATTTTTTTAGTTCACCCTTAGCTGAATCAATGATTAAGCGAGCTATTGATGCTGATCTAGTTACCATCAACGTAGTTAATATTAGAGACTTTACCACTGACAAACACCATGTGACTGATGAGCGACCCTTTGGTGGTGGCCCAGGGATGGTGATGAAGGTGGAGCCGATTGATTTAGCTTTAAAGTCACTAAAACTTAGTGATGATAAATTTATCAGTCAGGTGTTATTAACCTCAGCTAAAGGCAAACTTTTTACTCAACAATTAGCTTTAGATTATGCCAATCTTCAAGAAATCACCATCATCTGTGGTCATTATGAAGGGGTGGATCAGCGGGTGGCTGATTATTTGGCTGATGACGAAATTAGAATTGGCGACTATGTCATGACTGGTGGAGAAAGTGCTGCTTTGGTTATTACTGATGTGGTGACCAGATTAATTCCTGGAGTGCTTGGTAATGAAATGAGTAATCAAAATGAATCACACCATCAACCCGGAGTGATGGGCTATCCTCAATATACCCGACCTGAAAACTATCAGGGTTGGAGCGTACCACCGGTACTGTTAACTGGGGATCACAAGAAAATAACTGCTTGGCGAGAAGAGAATCGTGGCTAATTAGGTTTAAAAGCTAATTTTTTTAACTGCCTGACTAATTGGCGTTAATTCAAAATCTAAGATTTGTTTAAGTTTCTGACAATTAAGAGCGGTGTTTTTTTGGTAAGGTCGATTTAATGTTTTTAGATAAGTGTCTAAAGAGCCTTTTTGTATTTCTCCACCCAAGTTAAGTGCCTGGTTGAGTGATTGAGCAAAATCAAAATCTGACCACATCTCGCCACTGCTGGCGTGGAAGAGTCCCTTTGTTTGTGTGCGAATAAAGAAGTTGATGACTTTAACAAAATCATCAATAAAGGTAGGACCAAAAAAATGATCAGTGAATTGGGGATAGAGTTTACCCAACTTAATGCCTTCAATAATGCGATGAGCGGTATCCAGTTTGGGAAAAGGATCAGATCTAAAGGGTTGATCAATCCGTAGGATGGTCCAATTAATATCACTTTGTTTAATTAACTGCTCAGCTTCAAATTTAGTCTGGCCATACCATTCAATGGGATGGGGTTGATCTTCTTCAGTGTACATTTGAGTATTTTCGCCATCAAAGACGTAAGCTGTAGAAATATGAATTAAATGCTTACCACTTTGCTTAGCTGCACTAATAACATTTTGAGTGCCCAGAACGTTAACCTGCCAAGCTATACCAGATTTATCTCCTTTTTGTTCCCAAGCTTTGGTGACATCAGTGAAAGCGGCAAAATGGATAACGACCTCAGATGGAGATTTTTCAAAAGCAGTTTTAACTTGATCAAGCACGGTAATGTCCACCGGAAATTGAGGATCAGCCCGATCAATGTTGGTAAAGTTGTATTGATTTAAATCTGCTACTAACTTTGATCCGATTAAACCATTTAGACCTGTTGCTAAAATTGAAGTTTTTTGATCAATGGATTGAGTATAAAACATATTAGAATTTTTCGGGAAATTTTTGTTTCAAGCTAATTGACTGGACATCTCTTTGTGAATAGATCATTTGCTCTTGAGCAATTGGCCAAGCTACATTCAAATCTGGGTCAAACAAAGAAATAGCCACATCACCGGAAATATCTCGATCTTTATATAAACGATCAACTTCATAAAGATAATTTACTGGTCCATCTAAAACCAGAAACGAGTTAGCAATGCCTGTAGGTAAAAAGAAAGATCCTTGTAAACTATCGCTATTGGGTCCTAAAACAGCGGTCAAAGTTTGGCCAAAGGTTTTGGATTCTGGTCTAATGTCGGCAAAGGCACAAAAGGCTTTACCACTGACCACGGTCAGTAATTTTCGCCAGTTCTCAGCGTGAAAACCTCTAATGACATTGGTTTTGGAGTTAGAAAGATTTATTTGTTTGATACTAAATTCTTGATCCAGTACTGAGTTGAGTTCATTGAGTCTACTGATCTCGGTGAAAAACCCCCGCTGATCAGCTCGGATTTCATAGCTGACATAATAAATACCCTCAATTGGGGTACTATAAATTACTTGGTTAAGCTGGTTTTCTTGAGTGGGTGAAAATTGAAAAGATTTACTCATATTTTTTTGGAATCATAATTATCATGGAAATATTTTTTATTTTCTTGTTTAAGTGGTAACCACCAAGCTTTATTTTCTTGGTACCAATTAATAGTTTTTTGCAATCCTTTTTCAATATCCACACTTGGTTGCCAATCTAGTTCAGTCTTAATCTTACTCCAGTCAACACTGTATCTTCGATCATGACCTGGTCTATCAGCCACAAATTCGATCATATCTTCTGATTTGTTCATTATACTTAAAATCATTTTAATAATTTCTAGGTTGGAAATATCTTCAGTTAAACCACCAATTAAATAGGTTTCACCCAGCTTGCCATCAGTTAAAACGCGATCAATGGCGCTACAGTGATCTTGGACATACAGCCAATCACGGACATTAAGACCATCGCCATAAACTGGAACTTTTTTACCTTCAATGATATTTGTGATCGCCAATGGGAAAAGTTTTTCTGGAAAATGGTACTCACCGTAATTGTTGGAACAATTGGTTAGGGTAAAAGGGAGACCATAGGTTTCCCCGTAAGCACGAACTAAATGATCTGAGGCAGCTTTGCTGGCAGAGTAGGGGCTGCGAGGATTGTAGCTAGTTTCTTCATTAAATTGATTTTGACTATTTAGTTCCAAGGAACCAAAAACTTCATCAGTTGAGATGTGATGAAAGCGTTTAATCTTGTTTTTCAAAGCCGCTTCCAGTAATACCTGAGTTCCTAAGATATTGGTTTGAATAAAAGTACTTGGATTAAGAATTGATCGATCAACATGAGATTCAGCGGCAAAGTGAACCACGATCTCGCAATCATCCATGATCCGATTGACTAAATCGCTATCAACAATATCACCTTCCACAAAAGAGTAGTTACTGGAATTTTCAATGTCTTTTAAACTACTTAGATTTCCGGCATAGGTCAATTTATCTAGGTTGATTATTCTGTCTTGGGGATGGTTTTTAAGCCAATAATGAATGAAGTTAGAACCTATAAATCCAGCTCCACCTGTTACCAAAAGAGTGGTTTTTTTATTTGGTTGAAGAGAGGGTTTTGTCATTATTTATTTGTTACTTTTTGTTCTAAAATTTGGTATTTTGTTTGCAAATTAGAATAGGCAGATTGATAGTAACCTGCAAGTACTGATAAAACAATAATGATTATGATTAGCAGCCGAAGGATATTTTTCTGACTGATCGGGGGAAGATTTTTTTCTTGTTTCATGACGTGATTAGTATAACATCTTCATCCTTGATGATTAATGATCAAGCACACCAATGGTCTTGAGTTTGTTTTTTTCTCCTTTAAGTAACAGAATTTGGGATCTAGGTAGATGCAGGTGTTTAGATAATAATTTAATGATTTCCTGATTAGCTTTGTTGTTGGTAGCTGGGGCAGTGGTATAAACTTCGAGTTCATATTCTTGAGTGGTAGAGGGAATAACGATATTTTTTGAGGCAGTAGGGTGAACTTTGATAACCATGGTTTTCATAACGGTATTTTAGCAAAAACGTTAAAAAAAAGAGCTCCTTTTTGGGTAGGGCGAGCTCATTCCCTGCGGCATTACCGTGGCGTGATAGCCAGGAAAGACGCCGCTACTATCATAGCAATAGCTGGAAAAACATCTTTTTCAGCTATTGAAAGTGATACTCCCAGAACAATCAATACTATCGCACATACATGCAAAAAATCCATTCGACTTAGAATTTTCTTCATTTGAACCTCTATGGCTCATAGAAAAACGATAATTATATTATACCACATATTATAGGATTAAATAGAAATCAACTTAAACAAAAAAACCAGAGCTATTTAGCTCTGGTTAGTTTAATCTAGAGATACTGCTGAATTTTCTTTTTTTCCAGCAGCATCCCTTTTGAGATTGTTGTCATTCCCTCTACAGGAGGAACCTCTTCCACCTGTAACAGGCCTGACATAATTTCCCTCAGCTGGGTCCCCTTGGGAACTAGCAGCTTGTAATCGTTCACGAAGAAAGCGATTTTGATAACCACTTTTCAACTCTCCTATTTTGAAGATTAACCACAGGTTTATTATATTATGGGATTAGAAAGAAGTCAATTTAAACAAGATCCGGCGTCACTTTGGACGCCGGAATTATGTGGATTACCTTCCACATCCGCCATTTTGGCGAGGAGGAATGTAGTTTTGGATTTCGATTTCATCTCCTGGCTGAGCCAAGCGATAGTCCTTCGCATCCTCGGCAGACAGTTGGTAGCCCTCTGGCACAGATAAAACTATGCTGACGTGGAAGTACTTATCCTTTTCTACCAACAAGATGGTGCCTGGCGGAACGACAATTGCTCCATTGCCAGTGACGTGTGTCGAGGTGCTCATCTGTGTAATAATTTTTGCCATTTAATTCTCTCCTTGGCAATTATTTATCATCGACAGATTATTATATTATAGGATTATTTAAAAGTCAAAAAAACCACTCGTATTTAACGAGTGGTTGGTTAGGGTTGGTTCAGGCTACTTACCGATATAATCGGGGTTGCTAGCTTGATTAATCCAAACCGTAATCTTTTTGCCTGCCTCAGTAGCTCCAGCTGGAGCGTTGACAGGAACCTCAATCACCTTATATACCCAGCATTCGATGTTGTCGATAGTGGTGTGTGTCACCAACTGTACAACAGTATCTACAGGGACTAACCAACCATTCTTGTCAAAGAATGCTTTTTTCGTCTTCTCATACCCTGGGGGCATTGAATATCTCCTAAAAATCAAGGTGAACAAGACCAATATTATATTATAGGATATTATATAAGTCAATTATATGAGGTAGTTATTGATTAAGTAGGGATTTAATTTGCTCTGGGAACTTAGCGGGGTCTTTTATGGAGTAGACCCAGAGGTTTTTGGTCTGTTTGGTTGGTGGGTGGTAAATGATACCTTGGAGATCATCAGGAAAGATGGTTAAATGTTGGCTAATAAACTCAATATTGTTTCTGACTTGGTAACTGGTTTTAGCCAAAGAAACAATTTGAGTCATAGGAAAGTACTGATCAAAATTATCTAAGTAATAACGATATAAAAGCCCTAGGGTAGTGGGGTTAAAAATAACATCCTGTTGTTTGAGTTTACTAATCAAGCTATTAATAACTTGTTGTTGTCTTTTTGATCTGGCATCATCGGTACCGGCTTGCAAATCTTCACTATGTCGGCTTCTGATATATTGAAGAGCTCTTTGACCATTCATGACTTCTTTTCCAGGTTTAAATTCCACGCTCATATATAACTTAGCTGGATCTTTTTCTTTAGTGACATCAACATTAGGATTGGGAAATTCATTATCGACAAAGCCTTTTTCCACATCTACCTCAATTCCTGATAAAAGATTAATAATCTCACTAACTTGGTCCATGGATAAGACCAGAGTATGGTGAATTTTGAGGTTAGTCATTTCTGAGATCACCTGCTGAGAAAACTTCTCTGGATTTTGAGGATTTTTCTCTAGTCCGTAAACGTAAAGGGCATTGATCTTAGTTTGATATTGATCACTATATAAATCTCTAGGCAGCGGCAAAGTCGTAATTTTGCCAGATTTAGTGTCAAGGGAAATCAGCATCATGGTATCAGTTAAGGGTAGTGAGTTTCCTCTAGTTTTTAAGCTGTCAACACCAAGTAGTAAGAAATTAACCTTACCGTTCTCTGATATTAATGAAGTTTGCCAGCCTTGTTGAAGAGTTTTTTTAAATTGATTGGTAGTAATGTTGGCGGTATTAGTAAAGATTTTGAACTGGGAGAAACCATAAAGGGCTCCCGCTACCAAAGTGATTAGAAAAAATGTAAACAAAAAAATGAAGGTAAAAAGTATCGTTTTCAAGAAAAGATAGGGGCCTTTGGTTTCTTTCACAATTAACATTATGACAGATTTTACTTGAAGGTGAACAGTAGCGGGATCGTGGTTGAAGTTTACCAGTCAGCGTTTATCATTTATGATTAACACATGATTAGGAAATTTATCATTAGTATTTTATTGATTGTTATTTTTGTTGGCGCTACCTGGAGCCTTTATCAGCCTGGACTATTTAAACTCCATGACTCTACCCACGCAGCTAGAATTAGTGAAATGAAAACTAGTCTGGTTGAAGGACATTTCCCTCCTCGTTGGAGTGCTAATTTTGGTTATGGTTTCGGCATGCCTTTATTTGAGTTTTATGCTCCCTTACCATATTTTGTCGGAGCAATCTTTTTTTGGTTGGGCATTAACATTGAGTGGAGTATTAAGCTACTATTTATTATTTCTACTTTAGTGACCATGATCGGAGGGCTAAAACTAGGCCAGAAACTTTACGGTAGCATTGCTGGGGTGGTGGTCGCGGCGAGTCTAACCCTAGCTCCCTATCGGGCTGTCAATCTGTTTGTGCGAGGAGCACTAAGTGAAGCCTGGGGACTGATGGCATTACCTTGGATTTTGTATGGGTTATTACTAATAGCCGAGGACCGGAACAAGAAATTTTTATCTTCAGGCTGGGTTACCCTGGTTTTATCCTTAGTGGTGATGATGCTAAGTCACAATCTGACCACCTTAATGTTTGTGCCTTTTAGTTTGTTATTTATCGGTGGTTATTTAGTGATCAAAAAAGGGATCAATAAACAAGTTTTTACCAAGGTGATAGAAATTCTTGGGTACTATCTATTAGCAATTGGCTTATCTAGCTTTTATATGATTCCGGCACTAGCTGAAAAGAACTTTGTTAAAATTGGAAAAATTGTTTCCGGATATTTCCATTATTCTCATCATTTTTTGTACATTAGACAGTTCTTTTATGCTAACTGGGGCTATGGTGGCTCAGGCTGGGGTCCAGATGATGGTTTCTCTTTTTACTTGGGTTTAGGTCAACTAATTGGCTTTGGGCTAGCAGCCCTGATTGGCCTTTTGATCTTGTTAAATCATTTAAGATTAAAAAAGATTAAAGCTTTACTGACTAACAAAAAATTAATGTGGGTTAGCTGGCTAGTGGTATTGATGTGTTTAGCCTTATATTTGTCACTTTTAAAAGCCAAGTTTATTTGGGATACTTTGCCACTCATTTCTTTTATTCAATTCCCTTTTAGATGGATTACGGTGGCGTTAATTTTTTTGGGGCTAATTGATGGCTGGGCAATCTCGATGCTGTCTAACAAGACGGCCAGATATGCTTTGGGATTGGGGTTATTCTTAGTGATTTTATTAAATAGTGCTTTTTATAAACCCTACTATTATTTAACCAGTGAAAATGAAGTCTATTTTACTCAACCAGATCAAATTCAAGGTTTGGTTAGTAACATTTTACCTGATTATATTCCCATCCAAATGAGTGAAGACATTGCTTCAGGATATCGCAATGATCAAGGAATTTGGGTGGCACATGGCACCAACAATCCTGAGGATGTAATTTTAAATAAAGATAATAATTTGCAATATCAAATTTTAGTTGATCGGGGACATCAGAAATTAGTCAGTGTTAATTTGTCTCAAGATACTATTATTGATTTTAAAATCGCTAATTTTCCGGGTTGGATAGTTGAAGTAGATGGCCAAAAAGTTGACCATCAAACAGCTCCGCTGGGTAATATCCAAGTGGCAGTGCCAGCTGGTAATCACTTAGTGGGGGTGTATTTTGGTAAAACTCCAGTTAGATTAACGGCCGATATTATTAGTGCTTTAAGTTTATTGATTCTAATTTTTTTACTCAAGCCAATTAACAGTAAAAGCGCAAAGAAAATATGATTAATCTCACTCCCACTGATACTACTGATGAAATAACAGAGGTGCTTGACGAAGTAGAACTACAAGATGTGAAGAGAAAATCAGTTTCGGGCGCCTTTTCTTATATTGTCAGAACACTATTTTTAAATGGTTTAGGGATAGTTACCGCCATGGTTTTAAGTGGCTACTTTAGCCCTGAAGATTTTGGTATTTATGGTTATGTAACTCAATTTATTGGCTTGTTAGTTTTCTTTTCTGATATTGGACTGGCTGCCTCTTTAATTCAAAAAAAGGTTATTCCTACCTTGAATGACTATCGAACGGTGTTTACTATTCAGCAAAGTTTGTCATGGTTGATCTTTGTGATTACTTTATTATTAAGTCGAACTTCTCTAGTTGCAGGCCAAGTTGGCCAGGCCGGAGTTTGGGTGATGTTGTCACTGGGTATTTCTTTTCCATTAGCGTCACTTAAGACAGTATCTTCAATTAGGTTGGAAAGAAAGTTGGATTTTTCTAAACTAGTAATTCCCCAAATCGTGGAACAGCTATTTTTTAACGCCATCTTAATCGTGTTAGCTTTCAAAGGATATGGTGTCATTGCTTATGCTTATGCCATCATTGTGCGCTCAGTGGTGGGGGCGATCGTCATGTTTATTTTGGAGCCTTGGGCAATTGGTTTGGGATTTAGCAAAACTTCAGCTAAGGAATTACTTAATTTTGGGGCCAAGTTTCAAATTAACGACTTACTGGCTAGGATCAAAGATAACTTATTTTTAATTGTGGTCCGCCAATGGTTAACACCAGTACAATATGGTTATTTATCTTGGTCTAAGACTTATTCGATGTTGCCCTACAACATGACTGTTCAAAATGTAATGGCCATCACTTTTCCCACTTTTTCTCGACTTCAACATAATAAAGATGCCCTGAAAAAAGCAATTGAGAAATCTTTGTTTTTTATTACTCTAGCGATTTTTCCCATGGTGGTGGGGATGAGTGTTTTTATCACACCTTTAACTGAGTTGGTACCCCGATATGCCAAATGGCAACCAGCGCTACTAAGTTTTGCTTTAATGAGTTTAAGTATTGCCTTTAGTGCTATTTCCTCACCTTTGACTAATACTTTAAATGCCATTGGCAAAATTTCCGACACCTTAAAGTTGATGGTGATGTGGACATTGTTAACCTGGGTATTAACTCCCATCGCTATCTGGAAGTTTGGTTTTAATGGGGTAGCAATTGCTGGTTTTGTGATTGCTTTTAGCTCAGTCATGCCCATTATCTATGTCAAAAAGTATGTCCAGATTAAGGTTATTGATAGTATCTATCGACAATTAATTGCCGCTATTGGCATGGGGGTGGTGTCTATGCTTGGTTTTTCTTTCTGGTCTCGAAGTTGGTTGTGGTTTACCACTGGTACTTTAATCAGCATGGGAACATATACTGTAATTTTATTACTAGTTGGCTGGACCAAGCTAAAAACTGAAGTTGTCAGTTTACTTAAACGCTAGCTTTTTTTCCAGCTCTGTTGACTAATTCCACTGGGTCAATATCTTCTAGACTTTTGATAGCCTCGCTGGCAACTTGAAGCAAATCTACTTCACTTAAGTTTTGTGATCTTTCTGAAAACTGTAGCGCTTCAATAATGGAATCTTCGGCGGCCATTCTGGCTCTAACAGCCACTGATCTAGTAAATTCAAGCTTAAATAAGGATTCTTTAATGTCAGCTGCTAAGGGGTCGGTGTCCCCAAAATAGGTAATAATTTGTTGGGCAGGCAGATCGGCATCTAAAAGCATTTGAACCAATAAATCAACAGCTGAGTTTTGCTCAACATAGACTCTTTGGTCTGCTTTGGATAGACTTTCAAGTTGACTATAAGGTGCACTCATAGACCCTCCTTTTTGTTATTATTGGGCTTAGTTATGATTTATTTGCACTGATATGTCAAGATCAGCCTAAATGTTTAATTATTTTTCCCTTATCATTTACGATTGATTCTTAATGCTTTATGATTAATCAAATGTCAAAACAGACTTTATCGATTGTCATTAACACTAAAAATTCACAGACTACCATCGTCAGGACTCTACAAAGTGTTAGACAAGTAGCTGATGAAATTGTGGTGGTCGATATGCAAAGCAGTGATCAAACTGTGGAGCTAGCCAAAAGATACACTGATCGAATCTTTTCCTACCCAGATGTTGGTTATGTTGAACCAGCGCGAAATTTTGCTGTTAGTAAAGCTAAATCGGATTGGATTCTAGTGATTGATGCTGATGAAGAAATTAGCACGGGCTTAAGAAATTTTTTGTTTGAATTGAAAGAAAATAAGTTACCAGATCACCTGAAAGCTGATTGCTATTTTCTACCCCGGCAAAATGTTATTTTTGGTAAATGGATAGAAAAAACTGGTTGGTGGCCAGATTTTCAACTCAGACTTTTTGCTAGTGGCAGAGTTGAGTGGTTAGAACAAATTCATTCGATCCCCATGACTACCGGTAAAACTATTGAACTGCCAGCCAGGGACCAATATGCTTTAATTCATCACAATTACCAAACTGTTGATCAGTTTGTTGATCGACTCAATCGCTACACCCATATCGAGGCGAATCAGGGAGGTAAAGTTACTTCCCCTCAAATTTTAAATGATTATCTAGAAGAAATGCTGAGACGGTTATTTGCTCAAAAAGGCATTGATGAAGGTATTCATGGTCTGGCTTTGTCTTTACTGCAGTCAAATTATCCTTTGCTTTCTGGCTTGAAGAAATGGCAAAATAATGGTTTTAAACCTTCTAAAGGTGAACAACTTCAAGTGATTAAAACCCTTAAAAAATTTCAGTCAGACTTAAATTACTGGATTGCCGATTGGCATGTCCGACACAGTCACGGTGCCATCAAAATTGGCTGGAAGCTAAGAAGAAAATTTAAGATTTAAATTTGAAAATAACTATTATATAGTTAAATCGTCGAACTGATTTTCCTCTGTTTGCTAATTTGTCACCTTAGACTCTTGGACTAGCTTATTTTATATATTTTTTCTGAATGTATTAATATATTAATCCTATAATTTGATTTATATTTTACATTTTGATATAATATTTCAGTATTTGCAGGCAAAAAATAGAAATTGTTGCCTAGCTAGGTGTGGTGTTAATTCTTCAAAAATTCCAACACGTTGATCTTTAATAACATGCAACTGATTAAGGGAATTTTCCTCTAAACCATCGACCGGATTTAGTGGCATATAGCCAAAGGATAAAATCTGATGCCGTACCAGAAAAGGAATTTCTCGCGTAGCTGGTTTATCAGTCATCGTGGTAGTTATACTGAGCGAGCCCTTTGGGTTCGAAGAATGTTGATTGAGTTGGGTCAAGAAACTATTCTTGATACCGATGAATTCACACTTGGTGATGATTTCACCGAAAGGATGGATCAAGCTTTTCGGAATTCAGACCATACGGTTTGTGTTATCACTGAAGACTACTTTGATTCACTGTATACGACTCAAGAATTTGAGGATGCATTAAACAGTGATGATGGTAGAAATCGTAGGCTGATCATTATCTTAGCCGGAGAGGCAACTGAGGAAGATATCCCTCCGGAAGCTCAAAACATCATCCGTTTGGATATTCGTCACCTTAGTGATGGCGAAGCTGAGGAAAAGTTCAAATTCCAATTTGATAAGTTGATCAGAGAAACAATTGATCCTTATCCAGAGTTTGAACACGAAGTTCAGGTAATGTTTGCACGATTTCGCGAAGATAATACAAACTCAGAGTTTTCTAACCCATGGACCAGTTGGCATGATCAGCTGAAGATTGAGTTGGAAAATTTATTGACTGAGAAAGATGTGGCTTTCGTCCAAATATCAGATGAAATTTGGAGTGAAGAAGAAGCCCATCAACTTCTTGTCAGTTCAGGTGCTCAGTTGATTATCTGGGGGTCATATGGTAATAACTACATCTCTATTTATTATACGTTCAACCAGGAGAAAGTGATTTATTCTGGTTTAGATAGAAGATATCTGCGTAGTTCTCAAATCATCGATCTTGATCGAGGCTGGGTTGAGCCAGGAACTCTAACTGCCTACTTAGAAGAGCGAGGTGATGTTGAATATCATATTCTCCTATTACTATCTATCTTAGGATATCAGAACGAACAATACTCTGAAGCTGTTGAGTTGTTAGATGAATGTGAAGCGTTGTTCCCTACAGAGACATTACCTCAAGAAATGTCAGATAAATATTTATCTGGATTGCTCGCTTTTCGTGGCATTAACAAGAACGGGTTAGAAAACTATGATAGCGCAATCACTGATCTTGATCGTGCTATTGAGCTAAATCCGATTTTGATTAATGCTATTAATAACCGGGGCTATGCTAAGTCACAACTTAAGATGTATGAAGATGCTATTGTGGATATTGATCAGGTAATTGGATTAGATCCTAATAACGCCGTTGCTTATAACAATCGAGGCCTTTCCAAGCTTCAACTCGAGAAGTATGAAGATGCCGTTCTTGATCTTGATCAAGCAATTAGGCTTGGTCTAGATAACGATGCTGTCTATTACAACAGAGGTTCTGTTAGGATTGAACTTGGGATGTATGAAGATGCCATTTCGGATTTTAGTCATGTAATTGAATTGAATCCAAATCCTGTTGTTACCGCTATAGCCCATTCAGAGCGAAGTTATGCCATGATCAAGATTGGGAGGTATGAAGATGCTGTTATTGACTTAAAGCGGTCAATTGAGTTGAATCCAGACGACCCACCAAAATATTTGGCCTTATCACATCTTTATCGATTTTTAGGTGATAGGGTGCGAGCTAAGAATTATCTTAGCGAGTACAAACGAGCACTAAAAAGTGCAGATTAAGAATAACGGGTTCTGGAGATTTAATTAACCCGAATTGAAATCCAAGCGCCCTGCTATAGCGGGGCGCTTTTTTGTATGACTTAAGATATAATCATTTTATGGATTTAATTTCAATTATTTTGGTTGATTATAATTCTCAAGAAGATACCAGAGAATGTCTAGAATCTGTCTTACAGATTAATGAGCGAAGTTTTCGCTTTAAAGTTATCATCGTTGATAACGCTTCTAAAAAGTCCTTTACTTTGACTAAAAAACTAGATGTTAAAAAAGTGGAGTTGATTAGGAGTGAATCTAACTTAGGTTTTACTGGCGGCAATAACCTAGCCATTAACTATGCTCTTAAAAATCATCACCCAGATTACATTTTACTTTTAAACAACGACACCGTAGTTGATCCCAATTTTTTAGAGGAGATGCTCAAATGCCTAAAAAAGGATGTTTCCACCGGCCTTGTCGGAGCTAAGACCTATTTTTATAAAGGCAGAGAATATCACTTAGATAGTTACCAAAGAAAAGATCGGGGTAATGTCTTGTGGTATGCCGGAGCCAGTATCGATTGGCTTAATTTAGCGGCCTTTCATCGGGGGGTGGATGAAATTGATCGGGGGCAATTTGATGATCAAAGTGAAACTGATTTTGTCACCGGTTGCGCCATGTTGGCTCCTGTATCAGTAATTGAGCGAGTGGGGTTACTTAGTGAAGAATATTTCTTGTATTTAGAAGATGTTGATTATAGTTTGAGAGTAAAAAATGCTGGCTATCAGCTGAAATTTTGCCCTCAAGCGATTGTGTGGCATAAAAATGCCGGATCAAGTGGTGGGGCGGGATCCTTTTTACATCAATACTATCAAACCAGAAATAGATTGTTTTTTGGCTGGAAATATGGCGATAGAAAAGTTAAACTAATTGTTTTAAGATTAATTTTTAGATTGCTATTTCACTCAACCGCTATTGAAAAGAAGGCTGTTGCTGATTTAGTCTTAGGTAATATGGGAAAACAACCAGTTGTATGAACAAAAAAACTATTACCGCCATTATCTTAGCTAAAAATGAAGCCCTCATGATTGCCAATTGTATTGAGACAGTCAGATGGTGTGATCAAATCTTAGTGATTGATAATGGGTCAACTGATGGCACTGATGAAATAGCCGCTGAGCTGGGAGCTAAGGTGGTTTCATTTACATCTGATTCTTTTGCGCAAGCCAGAAATAAAGCCTTGAGTTTTATTAAAACTGATTGGCTGTTTTATATTGATGCCGATGAGCGAGTCACCCCAAATTTAAGCAAAGAAATTTTAGTGCATATGGAAACAGATTCAGCTGATGTGATGACACTAAATCGAGAGAACTTTAGTTATGGTCAAAAATTAAGTTATGGTGGCTGGCAACATGATCTCTTGACTCGAATTTTTAAAAAGACAGCTTTACAAGCTTGGGTTGGCGATATTCATGAGAGTGCCAAATATCAAGGCAAACAACTTCAGCTGCATCATCCATTAATACACTTAACTCACCGTAATACCCAAGATGGCTTAAAAAAATCTAGTAACTGGACCAAAGTAGAGGCCAAATTGCTTTTTGAAGCTGGAGTAGGCAAAGTGACTTTACTGACTATCTTTAGAAAAGGGATGATGGAGTTTTTACGCCGCTTAGTTTTTAAGCGCGGATATAAAGATGGTATGGTGGGATGGCTGGAATCCATTATTCAAGGATTTAACAAAGTTCTGATTTATATCCAAGTTTGGGAATTTCAACAAACTCCTACCCTTGAAGAAAAATACCAACAAAAAGAGCTAGAAATTGCTGACCTATGGAAAAAAAGTTGAGCATTTGTTTCATCTCACCTTACTTACCCAAATCTTTTGGGGGTGGAGAAAAGTATTTATTGGACTGTGCTGCTTTACTAGCTAGTCAACATCAAGTCTATGTGGCTGTCCCCAAGCAATCTCGACCCAGAACAAAACAACAACTAAATGAAATTAAACTGGAATATGCGCAGTTTTTAAATAAAGATTTGACTAAGGTTGAGTTTATTGATTCACCTTTCTTTAGTGATAGTTCTTTTTGGAAACGGTTAAAATTCACTCAACAATTTGATGTGATTTACTATCAGACCGATGGCAGTTTATTTTTTAGTCTAGCCAAGAAAAACATTTTACATATCCAAATTCCTTTTGCCATTAATAAAAATACTTTTTTTGATCGAGTAAAACTTTGGAATTGGCAAATCATTAATACTAACTCTTACTTTACTAAAAAAGTCATTGAAAAATGGTGGCAGGTGAAAGTCAATTTTGTCCATCAACCGATGATTGATTTTCCAGCTCAAGATAAATTTGTCAAAGAGAAAATCATTCTTAATGTGGGCAGATTCTTTACTCATCTACATGCTAAAAGGCAAGATGTCTTAATCACCACTTTCATCGATATGCTTAAAAAGTTTCCTTCCCAAACCATGGGGTGGAAGTTAGTCTTAATTGGTAAAGTTGAAGACGAAGTTTACTTGGACAAATTAGTGAGCTTAGCTAAAAACTATCCTATTTATTTTTATCATCATTTGACTAAACAAGAAGTTAATCAGTACTATCAAAAGACAAGTATTTATTGGCATGGGGCTGGCTTTGAAATTAATGAACTGCAAAATCCAGAAAAAGTGGAACACTTTGGTATTGCTACCGCCGAAGCCATGTCTTATGGCTGTGTTCCAGTGGTAGTTGGTAAAGGGGGACAATTAGAAGTTCTGGGGGAAAAGCTATCCCAGTTTCTTTGGCAAACGCCAGAGGAGTGTCAACAAAAAACAATTGAACTGATTTCAGATCCCAAACTTTTGGCTCAAAGTGCTAACATAGCACGACTTCAAGCTAAAAATTTTGATGGTCGAACTTTTAACCAGATTTTACTATCAATGATCGGGTCAAATTAACTATGCATAAAAAACATGTCTCAGCCGTGATTCCTACCTATAATGGTTTAACCCTTCTTAAAAAAAATTTACCAGCTGTTTTTAAAGCTTTAAATGATCAAGATGAAGTTGTGATTGTTGATGATGCGAGTGATGATCAAACCATTGCCTGGGTAGCTGAAAAATTTACCACTAAGAATTGGAAAATGAAGACTAAATCTGGAATAGTCAAAGTCAAGATTGGAAAACAATCACTGGACGGCAAGGAAATTAGAGTGGTGGTGGTCAAGAATCATAAAAACTTACGCTTTGCTAAGAGTTGTAATAAGGGGGTAGAAGTTGCTAAATATGACTACATTTTGTTATTAAACAATGACGTTAGTCCCCATGCTAATTTCCTTTTGCCTTTACTAGCTCATTTTGATGACCCTCAAGTTTTTGGGGTAGGTTGTAAAGAAATTGAAAAAAACCAGGGTCATATTACTAGTGGGAAAAACACTTTGCAGTTTAAAAGAGGCATGTTTATTCATAGTCGAGCTAAGGACTTTGATTTTGGTCCCACAGCTTGGGTCAGTGGTGGCAGTGGTGTTTTTGATCGACAAAAATGGTCGGAGCTAAATGGTTTTGATCCTGATTTTGCTCCAGCTTATTGGGAGGATATTGATTTATCTTACCGAGCTAGAAAACGGGGCTGGTTAGTTTTATTTGAACCCAAAGCGGTGGTTGATCATAACCATGAATCAACCAATATTAATGTTTTTGGTAGTCAACAGATGTACCAAATGAGTTGGAAAAACGCTAACCTATTTACGCACAAGCATGCAAATTTTGGACAAAAAATTATCTATCAATTATTTAAACCTTACTGGAAATGGAAATTAAGAAAAATTGGTCAATAACTTATGTCTAACTATCTTCACAATTTTTTTCAACTAATCAAAAAAAACAAACTGTTTTTGATCTATTTGTTTCTAGCAGTGGCAGCTCGATTTGTTAACCTACACAACAACTTGTTTTTCACTTGGGATCAGGGTCGAGATGCCTGGAAGTTTGCGGAAATTGTTTCGGGGAATTTAACTTTAATTGGTCCGACCAGTGGTATTCAAGGATTTTTCTTAGGGCCGCTTTGGTTTTATTTAGGCACCCCGGGGTATGTACTGGGTCAGGGAAATCCTTATGTTATCTCCTATTGGTTGATTGCTCTTTCATGTTTAGCTCTGCCAATTTTTTGGTATCTATCCTTTTTGCTTTTCCCGAACAAAAATCAAAAAAAATACGCATTATTAACAACCTTTTTGTTAGCTTTCGCTCCTGGCAGTATCCAAGGGAGTACCTTTGTCTGGAATCCGATGATTAGTTTGCCCTTGGTTTCTCTAGCGGTGGTTATGACCATCAAGGCTAGACAGTCACGCTGGTTCTTAGGCTTAGCCTTCTTCTTTTGGGCTTTAGTTTTACAATCTGAATTTGCCTATGCCATCTTTTTTGTGGTTAGTTTGTTTTTATTGATCCCCTGGATCAGAAGAAAGTTTGACTGGAAAGATTTCCTGGTCAGTTTTCTAGCAATAGTCATTACTGGGGTGCCACAACTATTGTTTGAGTTAAAAAACAATTGGCTACTGACTAAATCACTTTTAACTTCCATGGGGTCACAACAAGGTAAAGTTCCTTTTGTCTATATCTTTTCTCATCGACCCAAAGAATTATTGTGGGTTACTTATGAACTACTGTTTAGAAGCATTCCAGAAGCTCGGGTTTTTATGTTGTTGCTAATTCCTTTACTTTTATGGGCAGTTGTCAAGATTTTTAAAAGTCAGGATTATAAATGGCAAGTGATGGCCCTTTTTGGTCTCATCCCTTACGTTTTCTATATGTTCTGGCGAGGCAACTATGGCAACTTTTTTGATTACTATGTCACCCCTCATTTTATTTTGTTGGTCCCTTTAATTGTTTATGCTTTGGCTAAGTTGATGGAGAGGAAAGATAAACATCAAGAATTAAGGTTAATTCTGGGGGGATTGGTGATTGGTTGGCTAGTCATGTCTTCAGTTAATTTATTAGCCCTTAGAATTAATAAAAGATCTAATGGAGCGAGTATGAAAACCATGGAAAATGCTGTGGGTCTACTATTTACTTGGCAACAAAGAGATGGTTTCTCGTCACAATCTGCTTTTCAAATCTTTACCCCTAACTCCCAAACTGAGCATTACGATTTTATGATGCACTATTTAGCCAAGAAAAAAGGATTAGCTGTACCTTCAACCGTTAAAAATGATGAATTAATGGTCTGGTATGTTTTGATTGAACCTGACAGAGAAGTTCCAGAAAAAAGATTTGCGCCGTGGTATCAAAAAGTTGCTCAAAAGGGCATGAGAGTTAGAAGTATTAAGGTAGGGGATTTGATTGTCGAAACTTGGATGAAGCCATATCAGGCTCAGGAAAAAGGCTTCTTGGAAGTAACCTCAGTTGTTGATTTTGTTAAGTCTTATGCTTACCCAGGAGAAGCAACTCTGGAGAGAGCCGAAAAACAATTAGTGAATTAGCTTAAGAAGAAAAAATGAAAAAATTTTTAGTTCAACATCAATACCTACTGATTTTTATTATCATTTTACTGGTGGCTAGTTTGATTCGGGGTTACAAGTTGAGTGACGTTCCTCATGGCATGGCTTGGGATGAAGCGGCGATTGGCTATAATGGCTATGCTATTTTTCATGCCCGCCGAGATGAATGGTTATCTCGCTTACCAGTCTCATTTAGATCATTTGGAGATTATAAAGCCCCCTTTGCTATTTATTTAAATGGCATTTTTACCTTTCTGTTTGGCATGAATTTATTTGCTGTCAGATTACCTTTTTTCTTGGCTAGTATTTGGGCCATTGCCGGGATGATGTTACTGACTCAAGCAGTATTTAAATCTCAAAAGAAATTAATCTTATCTGACCGGCAGTTAATGTTGATATCGGGAAGCTTGATGGCTCTCTGTCCCTGGCATATTCATTATTCTCGAGTTGCTTTTGAAGCCGGGATGGCTCTAAGTTTTTTAATCTGGGGGGTGTTTAGTTTTTATCGATTTGTGGGAGCTAAAACTAAGAAAATGAATTTTTTTTGGATAATTAGTTTTGTTTTTTGGCAAGTTTTAAGTATCTACACTTATCATTCAGCTAAGGTGGTAGTGCCGCTATTAAGTTTGGTTTTAGTAATGTTTTACTACCAAGAACTTAAGACTAAACTAGTGAGTCTTTTAACTGGAGCGATCTTAGGTTTAGGTTTGCTTTTCCCTTTTATTAAAGATAGTTTGTGGGGGCAAGGGGCAACTAGATTTTCTCAGGCGACAATTTTTGATCCCACCCTGTCTTTAGTGGAAAATATAGAAGTTGTGATCATCCAATTCTTTTCTCACTTTTCTTTAAATTATTTGATTTGGGGCCAAAGCGAAACCTTAAGACATGCAGAGGGTAAATGGGGCATTTTTTTAATTACCACTTTAGTTTTATTAATCTTGTCATTTTTAATGGTCTTTAAAAAGAATAATTGGCGCAGTCCCGTTTTTTGGTTAGCGATTGGCTGGATTATTATTGGCATCATCCCTGCAGCCATTGGCAAGGAAGTGCCCCATTCTAATCGTAGTTTACTGTCATTACCTGGGTTTTTGTTACTAGCCACTTGGGGGATGGATCAAATCTTAGCGATCATCTCAACTTTCAAAATTGATAAATTAATTAGAGGCTCCAAGAATGAAAAAAATTTAGTGGTTAAATCGGTGTTTGGTTGTTTTGTTTTAATTCATCTATTACTATTTTTAACTTATTTTAATCACTACTTATCAGTCTTTGCCTTCAACAGTGCTAATGATTTTAAAGATGGCTATTTAGAGGCTTTTACGATTGCCAAAGATTACGAAAAAGGTGAAAATGGTAAACCAATGGTTGATCAAATTGTTTTTACCACTGATTATGGCCAACCATATATCTATGCTTTGTTTGTTAGAAAAACCAACCCCATCTGGTATCAAGGTGGATCACTCAATAAGTATTTATTTAAACCAATTGACCAGTCAGATCGACAAAAGAAAAATGTCTTAGTGGTCACATCAGGAGATGATGATTGGCCAGTAGTAGAGGCTAACCAGGTTGTCTTTGGCAGTGACCAACAAATTAAATTTAAACTCTATTATTTACCGGGAGGTGGCAATTGAAAAAGTTTGTTAAACAACGCTGGTTTCAAATTTTGTGGGTATTGATAGTGTTGTTAGCTTTAATAACTCGATTGGTTTTGATTAATCAAGTGCCGCCCTCTCCCTACTGGGAAGAGGTGGCCTTGGGTTATGATGCTTATAGCATTGCTCAAACCGCTCGTGATCATCATGGTCATTTTTTACCAATGGTAGCTTTTGAATCTTTTGGGGACTTCAAACCTGCTGGTTATTTTTATACAGTTGTGCCTTTTATTAAAATTTTTGGTTTAAGTATTTTGGCTGTCCGATTACCATCAGTTTTAAGTGGAGTGTTAATCGTGATTGGTGTGGGCAAATTAATGGCTTTGTTGGTGGATAACAGTAAAGATAAAAAAATTGCCACAGCTTTAGCCATGGCTATAACTGCAGTCTCACCGTGGGCTATCCAATTTTCTCGGGGGGGATGGGAAGTAAATTTAGCCACCTGTTTACTTTTATGGGGAGTTGTTTTCTTACTGAGTTCTTTGCAAAAAGAAAAGCTAAAATTAGAGTTTATTGCTGGTGGTTTGCTACTAGTGTTATCCATGTATGTTTATCATGCCACCAGAGTTATTGCCCCAATGTTGGGGATATGGCTGATGCTGGTTTGGCTTGTGAAAGGGAAAAAGGCAGACTGGTTTCAAAAGATCAAATTAAATTTAAAACCACTATTAACTGCAGTGATAGTTTTATCAATTGTGGCTTTGCCAATCTTTTTGGCACTAGGCAATAATCAAATTAATCAAAGATTTAAAGAAACTAGTATTTTTTATGATTTAGAGCCAATTATCAGCAGCAATCAAGCTAAAAAGCTGGCTGCAAACAGTCTTTTTTCTCGGATCATTTACCATCGTTATGTGCTTTTCGGTCAGCAAGTTTTAACTAATTTCTTCAATCACTTTAGTCTCGACTTTTTATTTTTAAGTGGCGATCTTAATCCTCGACATTCAACCACTTATGTTGGGTTGTTTTACTATTTAGATTTTTTCTTACTGATCTTGGGAATCTACTATCTAGCTAGAACTAAACCTAGATTATTGATTTTTTTAGTTGGTTGGCTAGTGATTGGCATTTTGCCATCGGCTCTAAGTAAAGCCTCACCACATAGCTTAAGAATTCTTCCGACCTTACCAGTTTGGATGACCTTAATTACTTTTGGTCTAGTTTATTTAATTAAACCAATTGAAAGTTTAATTATCAAGATATTTAAAAAGAAAGCTGAAGTAATTCAAGTGGTGACCTTTTCAGGATTACTATTTGTTTATCTTATCCAAGTGATCATTTGGGCTCGGTTTTACTTTTTTGTTTATCCAGTTAAATATCAAAGTGAATGGCAATATGGTTATCAACAATTAGTGGCGCAAATTAACCAGCAACAAGTTGAACATCCTGATCTTCCAATTTATGTCAGCCGAAATTTTGGTAGACCAGCGATGTATTACTGGTTCTATTCTAAAACCGATCCTAAACAAGTTCAGCAATTAGAATCAACTGCTAAAAAGGATCAAGCTGAGTTTTTAGAATTTAACAAAATTAAATTTGAAAGTTGGGATCAGCAAACTTCCCCAGCTATAGTGGCTATCACTAGTGATGAAAGTATTGATTGGCAAAAATATCAATTCAGTGCCTTGGGTCAAGTCAGAGATCTAAGTGGCCAGATTGTTTGGGGTATCTATTTAATTGAGGGGAGTAAGTAACAAAAATTTCACTTTAAATTTAAAGAAGAGATGAAAAAAATAATTTGGCTATTACTTTTAATTGTTATTTTTACTCCTATCAAAAAAGTTTGGGCTAATGATTTAGCTCAAGTGGTTTTTATTAATCAAGTTAGAGGTAGTGATTGCTGTGATCAGGGTAATTTTGATTTCTTTGCTAATCAATTAGCTATCTTTCAAGCCAATCATTTGCCAGTTACTTTTGTTTTACGCTTCGATGTTTTGTCAGATCAAAAATATCTTCAAGCTTTAAAACATTTGCCAACCAATATTGAAGTAGGAGCTTTTTTGGAAATTACTAGCCAATTGGCTCAGGCAGCAGGGGTGGAATACCAGGCTACCAAGGATAACTGGTATGAAGCAGAAAATGCCTACTTACTTGGTTACACTCAGGATCAAAGGCAAAAATTGATTGATCAATATATGAAAGTGTTCAAGACTCGCTTTGGTTGGTATCCCAAAGTTGTCACTGCTTGGATGATTGATACTTTTTCTACTAATTATCTGCAAGATAAATATGGTGTTAATGTTGTTCAGATCACTAGAGAACAGTGGGGAACAGACAGCTATACCTTATTTGGTGGTCCAGTTCACTATCCTTATTTATCCAGTCGAAATTGGAATTTCATGCCGGGTCAAGATGGGATGATGATGTTAAGACAAACTGGATCTGACCCGTTATATAACTATGCTGATAGTCAGAGTTTATATACTACCCAACCCAATGATTATCTTCGTGACAGCAAAGATTTTAGTTATTTTCAAAAGTTAAGTACTCAACTTTTATTTGATCAATTGTCTCCAGGATTTTTGCTTTTGGGTTTAGAAAATTCCATTGATCAAAAATACCAAGATGAATTTTTTAATCAAATTAAGTTTATTGATGAGTTAGCTAAGGATAGTAAAGTCAAAGTAATTGCGGCTAGCCAAATTAGCCAGTTGCAAGACTATATGAAAACTGGTTTATCGCTAGTTAGAGGAAATGATTTAATTAATCAAACTGGAGTCAAAACAATTTGGGTCAATGCTTTAAAATACCGGGTCAGAATTTTACTTACCCCCACCTTTCTTGCCATTACTGATTTTAGAGTTTATAGCGATCAGTTTATAGATCCTTATCAAGCTTATCCAGCTCAAAAACTGGGCTATCTAATTACCCCATTTTTAGTAGATGGGGCCCACTTCAAAGCACAAAAAGAACTCAATCCCAGTCTAAGTACTTTGATTTCCAATTTAATTCTGCCGGAGAACAAGTATCAACCGGGGCAACTAGAATCAACATTTGATTTTCAAGCAGCGCCCGTGGCTATCAATTTTGAGAATTTTAAACAAATGAAAAATGAAAAGTTTGACAATAGTGAACTAACTTTAACCTATCAAACTACCAATGATAAGAATGTTTCAGTTATTTTTACTCCAGAAAAAATTTCTTTTTTAGGATCAGCGATTAAAGATCAGCTATTAAATCAATTGGCAAAAATTGAACAAGAAGGCTTGATATCTTTAAAGCAAAACCAAAATGACATCAACATCTTCTTTGGTGACCAACAGTTTTCTTTAGCTCAGCTTAGTTGCGAACATGATGACCAATGTCAGCTTTCACCAACACTGACTAATGCTGATTATCATCTCTTGCCGGCTAAGGACAAACAGTCACTGTTTCCGGAAATCATTGCTGATAAAATTGATTTACTTGCTAGCAACATCTATCTGCATAATCCTTATCAAATTGAACAAGCCGCCCCATCCAGACTGGTGGTAACACCTAGAAATAACCAAGGTTCTTTAGTGCAAAATAATGATAACTTAGCGGTGTTTTTAAATCACGACCCAGCACTGTCTTCAGCTCAACATGGATTTTGGGGATTTATTTTTACTGATTTATTCCCCCAAAAATATGGAGTTAATAAGGTCAGAGTGGTGATTGGTAAAGAGGTTAAAGAACTGAATCTCTACTATGCGCCCAACTGTAAACAACAAAAAGTTAACTGCTTAGTTCATCCCCAATATTTATGGTGGAACTTACTATCTAAAGGGATGGAAAAATTAAGAACGATCAATTAACTTAAATCTTTCAAATCTTTCAGAATCTGATTAGCATGTTCATTGACATTAACCTTTTGATAGATCTTAGCGATTTTCCCTTGGGGATTAATTAAAAAAGTAACTCTTTTGGGTAAAATCACGCCATCGGCTTGATAAGCTTGAATGATCTGTTTGTCAGGGTCTGATAATAACGGGAAATTTAATGAGAATTTTTCTGAGAATTTTAGATGACTTTCTTGGGAATCACCACTGACTCCTAAGATCTGTGCTTGTTTTTTCAATTCACCCAAGCTATCTCTAAAGCTACAAGCTTCTTTGGTACATCCTGGAGTATTATCTTTGGGGTAAAAATATAGTACTAACCATTGACCTTGATAATCTGACAATTGGTGCTTTTGTCCATGTTGATCTAGACTCAAAAAAAATGGAGCTATCTCGTTTATTTGTATATTCATGAATTAATTATATGCTATCTTTGTTATATGCACAAAGAACACATGCAATTTCAACCCAACGGTGTAAATTTTTTCAAGCTTTATCAAGAAGTTGAAAATTATTTAAAAGGGGTAGAAGCTAGTGGACCACATTCGTTTCATGGATTATTTTACCGCCAACAAGCCCACGAAAAACAAGCTCAGATGGTTGTGATGATCGAAAAAGTAATTAAAGATTCGGGCCGGTTTGAAATGACTTTTGCTGATTTAGTGGAATCAATCAAACAAGAAAAACCATATATTTCTGCCTCTCAGGTAATGTATGAATTACTGGATGCTGGCAGTAAAATAGTTGAAGGGAAAGTGAGCTTTGAAGATATAGTTGTGCAAGGAATGGTTGAAATGGGGGGGACATAAAAATATAGACAGTTATAAAGTAAAGATGTTTGTGCTCAGCTCTTTAGCTGTTATGATTAAACATATGAATAAACGTTTGTTTTATTTTTTATTCTTGCTCATTTTATTTGCCGCTACGATTTTAAGACTCTATAAATTAGGTCAAATTCCGGTGTCTTTATATTGGGATGAAGTCGCCATGTTGGTAGATGCTAAATCTGTAGCTGCTACTGGTATGGATATGCATAGCCGAGCCTGGTATCAGCTCATTTATCCTTCTTATGGGGATTACAAATTACCAGTTTATATCTGGTTTGCTAGTTTTTTTGTCAAGATATTTGGCGTCAATGGCTTGTCTTTAAGATTAGTTAGTAGCTTAGCTGGTTTAATGACAGTTTTAGTTAGTGGCCTGTTAGCTAAAAAGTTGGCCCTGTTGTCAGCGGTAGAGCCCAAAAAAGCTCAAGCTTTGCAATTGCTTACCATGGCAGTAGTAGCTGTTAGTCCCTGGAGTGTGATGTTTTCTCGAACAGCTTTTGAAGGGCATTTGGCACAAGCATTGGTCGGTTTATCTATCCTGTGTTTATTTCTTAAACCCAAGAGTTGGGATTATCAAATATTAAGTGTCCTTTTAGGGGTCTTAGCCACCTACACTTATTTTTCAGTGAGGTTTGTTTGGCCAGTAGTTTATGTTGCAGCTCAATTAGTGTTGCTAGACTTACCTGATTTACAATTCTGGAAGAATCAGCAGCAATTAAAATCCTCGGTCATTTGGGTGGTTAAGCAATTACTAATTCCCTTGGTGGTGTTTGTGATCTTACTGCTGCCCATGATGCGGTCTGACTTATATCAGGCTAGTAATCAATTTCGTTTAAGTGCCAAATCAATATTGAACGCTTATGATTATCCAGTCTTATCTAATCAATATCGCCAGCAGGCTGGTAATAAGTTTATTGACCGTTTTGTTTTTCATCGGTATTTACTAATGCTAAGAGAATTAGCTAAAAACTATAGTGATCATCTGTCTTTTAATTTTTTGTTTGTTAGTGGGGATGCTAATTTACGTCATGGTACCGGGGAGGATGGCTTGTTCCCATTACTGCTGATTCTACCTTTTTTAGCTGGTTGGTATTCAAGTTTTAAAAGCAATTGGCGAGTCTTTAGTTTACTGTTGATTTGGTGGTTGATAGCACTGTTACCAGCTAGTGTGCCTGAAACCACCCCTCATGCTTTAAGATCATTAAATGCCTTGATCCCTCTTGCCATCATCATTGGCTGGGGGATGTTGCAAATAAGTGACCTAATCTTTAAAAAGTTCGCATGGGAAAAAAAGGTGACGACTTTATTAAGTTTAATATTTTTATCAAGCCTGCCTTTTATCTATCATTACTTTGTGGTTTATCCCAAAGTTTCGGCTTTTGACTGGCAAGATGGCTATCAACAACTGGCTAAAGAAATTCTTAAAGATAACAGTAGTGTCAGAACGGTTTGGGTTGATCCCTTTGAAGATCGCTTCTACTTATGGCTGCTGGCCTTTGGTCCGTATACTGCTCAAGAAATCCAAGCGATGCCCAAACAAGGATGGGCGACGAAAGAAATAGATAATGTAGTTTTCCAACCCTTTGATTGGGGTAAACTAGAAACCCTTGATCATAAACTGATGGTGGTGGGGAAAACCGAAAACCTGAATTTTCAGTTACAGACAGCTAGTTTACAACCCAAGTGGATCAAAAGAATTACGACATCTGACGGTAAAACACCATTTGAGATTTTATATTTTGAGCCAGATTAACTAAACAACTTAAACCTTGTTAGAACTAGGCTGATTAAGAGTTATCATTTATCATATACTCATGACCAAAAAGTCTTGGATCATTTTATTTGTCATTTTTTGTCTAGGATTAGTTTTAAGAACTTATCAATTAGCTAAAATTCCCGGCATCTTAAACAGAGATGAAACCGCTCTTGCCTATAATGCCTGGTCGCTTCAGCAAACGGGCTTAGATGAGTGGGGACAGAAATGGCCACTATTTTTTCAATCCTTTGGTGATTATAAATTACCTGGTTATATTTGGTCCCTGGTTTTCCTTTTTTCCTTTTTGCCAGTTAATGATTTAGTCGTCAAGATTCCCTCTTTAGTAGCTGGCCAGTTGTTAATTCTAGTTGTTTTTGCTTGGGCCAAGAAACTGAAGATATCGACATTTTCTTCACTGTTAGTTGCTTTAATGGTAGCGATCAATCCTATTTTTTGGTTTTATTCACGCATTGCTTTTGAGGCTAATTTATCTTTATTTTTATTTACTTCAGGTCTTTACTTTTTATTTTTTGGTCAAGACAAAAAGCAATATTTATATCAACTTTTAGCTTTGGTGCTAATACTGTTGGCAGTTTTAACTTATAACACCCCACTTTTATTACTACCTTTCATAACTTTGCTTTTAGTGATCTTAAAAGGGGTGAAAAAATCTTTGATAGTCAGTTTCAGCTTATTAATATTATTTTTGTTGATCATGAAAGAGATGCTGCCGCTAACGAGCCAGAAGCAAGCAATTACTATTTTTTCTGATGAGACAGTCTGGCGACAGTCAATTGATTATCGCCAGCAATTTACTGGAATCTGGCAAAAGATTTTGGGGAATAATTACTTCTATTATTTAACGCTAATGGGTAAAAATCTAATTAACTCTTTTTCTTTTAAATATTTAGTGACGTCAGGAGGTTCTCATCCTTGGCATAGTTTGCCACATTGGGGACATCTCTTCCCAGTTACCTATCTGCTCGGATTTCTAGGTATTTTAAAACAATTAACACTGACCTTTGATCAACTGACCAACAAGAAAGATTGGCGAAAGGTGACAGAGAAGTTATTACTTTTATTTTTACTATTAGTATCTTTGATCCCGGCCGTGATTACCGTTGATGCGCCACATGCCACCAGAAGTTTATTATTTTTTGTCATTTGGGTACTTTTAGCTGGTGTGGGTTTTGATTATTTACTCAAGGTAATACAAAAAAGATTACCTAAATTACAATCGCTATTTAAGATTTTGATGGTGGGTTTATTGTTCTACTCCTTATTTTTCTATGCTCAAGGCTACTTTTGGGCGTACGCTCACCAATATCCTGATTCTTTAAATACTGCTTTAATAGAAAAATTACAGCAAGCTGAAAGCAAATATCCAGATCAAACCATTGCCATTGTTGATAGTGGTGGCTATGACTATATTTTACTTGCCTGGTATTTAAAAATTCCGCCAAGTCAGTTCTTAAGTGATAATGTTAAACAATTGCCCAACAGTTATGGTTTTCGTTATGGTGAAAGAGTGGGTAGATTCCATTTTATTGCTGAACCAAAAGACTTAGGACCAGATGAGAAGGTCATGATTAATGGTTATGGCGATAATTGGCAAATTATTGAACGCTAGTTTAAGTGGTAGAATTATGACATTAACTTAAACTTAATGATATTTAGCAAATTAAATTAGGACACTTTAAATTTTTATGTTATCAGTTGTATTAACTACTCATAATGAAGAGAAAAATATTGACCGATGTCTTAAGGCTGTTTACGATATCGCTGATGAAATTATCCTAGTCGATGGTGAGTCGAGTGATGACACCGTTAAGAAAGCTAAACGATTTAAAGCTATTATCATTTCTACCACTAACAAAGCTAATTTCCATATCAACAAACAAATGGCTATGGATCAGGCTCAAGGAGATTTGGTTTTACAACTGGATGCGGATGAGGTCGTAGATGCTCAGCTGAAAGCTTTTATTAAGACCATTAAATCTCAAACCACTCACCAAGATGCAGCCTGGTGGATTAATCGAAAGAATTATTTTTTAGGTAAATTTTTAACCAAAGGGGGACAATACCCAGATAGAGTGATTAGATTATATGTTAATGGCAAAGCTAGGTTACCCCAAAAAGATGTTCATGAACAAATGCAGGTCGATGGTTCCATTGGATTGGCAACGGGTCATTTAATTCATTATGCTAACCCAGAGTTTACTGATTATTTGCGAAAATTTAATACCTATACTTCTTTTAAAGCTGAGCAGCTTCAAGAAAAACAGCTAAAAATATCAGTTGTTAATTCATTTAATTATTTATTTTGCAAACCCTTGATTACTTGGTTTTCATTATTTATTAGGCACAAAGGCTTTGTTGATGGCATACCTGGTTTTGTTTTTGCTTTGTTTTCTGGTCTTCATCATGCCGTTGCCTATCTAAAACTTTGGGAAATTTATGAAACAAAAAAATAATGATCAGATCAAGGTATTGATTGACACCTCCCCTTTAGGTAATGCTAATGCTGTGCGTGGGGTGGGGATGTATACCAGACTGTTACTTGAATATTTACAAAAAAACAATCAACTTCAGGTCTTTTCTTCATTAATTGAGGTTGATAAAAATAATCAGCCAGATTTAATTCACTATCCCTTCTTTGATTTATTCTTTTTAACTTTACCCTTTTTTCACTCAAAACCCACACTAGTCACTGTTCATGATGTCATCCCATTGATCTTTCCTAAGTATTACCCGGCTGGGGCCAAGGGGATGATTAAGTTTTTTAAACAAAAGGTAGCTTTAAAAAGAGTTGATGGCATTATTACTGATTCTTTGGCTTCAAAACTAGATATCATTAAACATTTAGGTATCAGCGAAGATAAGATTTATGTGGTGCCACTGGCAGCTAATCCATATTTAGTGGCCCAAGATGAAAAAGAGATTAGAAGAGTTAGAAGAGATTATCATTTACCCTCTAAGTATGTTCTTTATGTAGGTGATATCAATTACAACAAAAATTTACCCCAGCTAATTAAGGCAGTTAGATACTTACCAACTAATGTGAAATTAGTTTGTGTGGGTAAAAGTTTTTATGCTCATGACATTCCCGAGTGGCAGTGGTTAGAAACCCAAATGGCCTTAAGTGATGTTAAAGATCGAGTTAAATTCTTAACTAACGTTAATACCGATGATTTAAAAGATTTGGCTGCTATTTATTCAGCTTCAATTGCTTACATTCAGCCTTCTTTATATGAAGGTTTTGGTTTACCGGTACTAGAAGCTATGGCTTGTAAGACTCCAGTGATTTGTACTAAAAATTCATCACTTCCTGAAGTAGCAGGTGAGCAGGCAGTTTTTGTTGATGCTGATGCTGCCTCTCTAGCTCAAGGGGTGCTTGATGTGCTGAGTTGGTCAAAGACCAAAAGACAGGACAGAATTAGAGCGGCCTTCAAATGGAGCCAGAAATTTAGCTGGGAGAAGGTTGCCAAACAAACCTTAGAAGTTTACCAAACGACTTTAAGTAAAAAGTCAAAAATAACAAAGTAATTAATGAACAAACTAGCAATTTTTTTAATCATTCTTTTTTTGACATGGATCAATGTTAAAAGTTATTGGCATGCTGGTTTTCCTTACACTCATGACGGTGAAAATCATTTAGCTAGATTTGCTAACTATAAAATTGCTCTAAGAGAGGGGCAGTTTCCCCCTCGATTTGCTCCGAATTTATTGAATCACTATGGTTATCCAGTTTTTGATTATAACTATCCTTTAGCTAATATTCTTTCAATTCCGTTTTCGATTTTGAAAATAAACTATGAATTAACCTTTAAAATCTTGGTGATCTCTTTTGTGTTGTTTGGCCTCTATGGACTAAATCATTGGTTAAGAAAACTAAATTATGCAGTTTTTGACAGAGTGGCAGGGTTATTAGTTTTTGGTTTCTCACCTTTTCTAATTAACCTAATTAACTATCGAGGTAATATTGGCGAGATCACAAGTTTTTGTTTATTTCCTTGGCTACTTTGGCTGATTGAAAAAATTAAAGAAAAACAGTCAACGACTTTCACTTATTTGTGGATGATCATGTTGTTTGTTTTATTTTTATTAAGCCACAACATCAGTGTCATGTTTGGTTTGCCACTAATTTTCATCTATACCCTGGTTGTTTTTAAAAATGATTATCGCTCTTGGAAAAAACTAGCTTTAGTTTTTGGTTATTCACTGTGTTTATCTCTTTGGTTTTGGCTACCAAGCTTAGCTGAAAAATCATTTGTAATTCTTGATTCAGCTAATTTAACCAATCAATTTACTTCTCAATTTGTGACTCTGGATCAATTACTATTTAGTCCGATTCAATTTGGTTTTTCCTCACCCGGATCAATTGATTCTTTAAGCTTTAGTTTGGGAATTTTAGCCATTTTTGTGATTTTAGTTTTTATTGCTTCCCAGGTGACTGAATATTTTAAGACTAAGAAATGGCATAAAAATTTATCACTGCTATTGTTGGTATTACTGTTAATTATTTTTCAGCTCCAAGTCACTCAAGTGATTTGGACAAGTTTACCCTTAGTAAAATTTATTCAATTCCCTTGGAGATTAAGTCTTTTTCTGTATCCCTTTTTGAGTCTGATGGCAGCTGAGATATTTATGAAGGGCAAAACAAAGCTTAAAATATTTTTCTTTTTGTTGGTAGCTATTGCTGTTTTAAACTGGTTGAATTTAAAACCAGTTGATTATTTTCACCGTCAGTCAGCTGACTATGATGCTTTTAGTTCTTCCACTTCTACTGCTAATGAAAATTTACCAAAAAGCTTCACTTTTGAATATTTTCAAGATGGTGGCTGGCAACCCACCGCCAAAGTTATTACTGGTCAAGGTGAAGTGAGCATCAATTCTTGGAATGGATCAAAAAGATATTATCAATTGAATTTAGTCACTGACTCAACCATCGTCGAGCCAACCATGTATTTCCCCGGTTGGCAAACACTTGCTAATGGCAAACAAGTAAAATATGTTGATGATCAACAAATCAGAGGCCGGATTGCTTACCAACTTGCTCCAGGCGAATATTTAATTGAAACTAAATTTACTGAAATAACTTTACCCAGAATTATCGGTGACTTAGTGAGCATCTTTGCTTTGACGTTTGGGATTGGCTATTTGGGTTTTGTTGGTAAATTAAATTTAAGGTTGAAAAAGAAGTCTTAAACTGGAATTATGAAAAAAATGTGGCAACATAAAACCATTATTTTAATTTTACTTTTGGCTTTCAGTTTGCGGTTTTACAAATATGGTCAGTTCCCAGTAGTTGGGGAGACTATGGATGAATATGCCTGGACTTTTTTAGGCAGTAGTTTGATTCAAGATCGGATGCCAACTTCCTGGTCTTACTTTGATGCTTATCAAACTTACACCCTTTTTAGATTCCAAGGAGCTAAATTTAGGATGGTCCAGCCAGTGATGGATCATCCGCCTCTTTTTAGTCTGATTCCTGGATTCTTTCATCTAATTCAATCATTAGGCAATTGGCGAGAAACACCATCAATGACGGCGATTCGTTTTCCGATGATTTTATTGGGGACTATTAATGTTTGGCTCTTTTATCAATTAGCCAAGAAGTTTTTTGCTGGCAAGTGGCTGATATTTTCCACTTTAATTTATGCCACTACTCCTAGTTTTGTTTTTGCTAGCCGGCTAGTAGTCGCCGAAAACCTATTAGTAACTTGGTTACTGGCAATGTTGATCTTATTGTTTGAAAAAGTTGATAAGAGACAATTGGGGTTAATCTTTTTGATTAGTTTGTTAGCCAGTTTAACTAAAGTTTCCGGCATTATTATTCCGGTGGTGGCGATTCTTTTTAGCTTAGCAAACAAAAAATATCAAATTGGCAAAGTAGCATTATTAGGACTAGTGCTTGGTTGGATACTATTTGCTGTTTATGGCTTTGCTTTTGATTGGTCAATTTTTATGAAGGTCATCTTTTCCCAATCTAATCGGGACATTGGTCTGTCAACTTTAGCTAATCGGCTGTTTTTACATCCAGTGATTGTGGAAAAAACAGTCTTAAATGGTTGGAATATTTTAGGTGTATTTTCTTTGCTTTTACCCTTTGGACAAAAGCAAGAAAAGTGGCAAAAGATTAGTTTAAGTATCGTTAGTATTTTAGGGTTTACCGCCCTTTTTGTGGGTGAGAGTACTTTCCATGGTTGGTACGATTATCTACTTTTCCCCCTGATGGCACTATGTTTAACTCTGCTTTGGCAACTGATTATTGAAAATAGAGAAGTCTTATTATTTTGTTTTGTCTGGTTATTTTATTTACCACTGTTTAGAGAACTACTGACTCACTTAGGATTCAAGCAAAACCTTTTTGTTAGATCATTGGTGAGTTTTTCGATCTTACCAGCCATCCTATCATGGACCTTATCTAAAAAGGCAATTATCACCTATATATTAACCTTCTGCTTATGTTTATTGCTGTTTGTGAATATAATAGTCATATTAGTTTATAAAACAGAAATGTACTGGCTAAATGATGCCTTTTATAACCCGATCAGGACCGGTTTCTAAGTGAACCCAAACATATTTAAAAAGATACTATTAGTGTTTTTTTGTTGGCAAGTTGCTTTTAGCCTAATTAGTCTAGGTGCTGACTCTTTTTTGCAATATAAACCTAGCTTTCCCTATACTGATATTTTTTTTGCAGATTCGACCTTACCCAGATGGTTATATTCCCGAGCTAATTTTGATGGCATTCATTACTTAACTATCGTTAAAAATGGGTTTTTAGGGGGCAACCAAGTCTTGGGCTTATTGCAAGCATTTTTTCCATTTTACCCGATTACTATTAAACTAACCTCATTAATCGTCCAGAATGATATCCTCTCAGGTTTACTGATTAGCAACCTGACCTTTTTAGGTTTGCTATTGATGTTTTATTTATTAGTCTCAACTGTTAGGAATAAAAAGACCGCTTGGTTATCCTTGTTAGTTTTGCTTACTTTTCCCACTTCGTTCTTTTGGGGGTCACTATATGGAGAATCTCTATTTCTACTACTGGCAGTTTCTAGTTTTTATTTTGCCTCTCAAAGGCACTGGTTACTATCAGGATTACTAGCAATGATGGCGTCTGCTACTAGAGTAGTGGGAATTTTTTTAGTGCCAGCTTTGTTTGTTGAGTTTTTAATTATCGAGTTGCCAACTACTTCTGATCGATTAAATAGTTATTTACATAAAATTGGACTGGTGCTTTACGCCGGTAACAACACGACTAAACTCAAACAGGTAACCAAAAAGCTAAATATAATTTTAGATTTCTTTTGCATTTTACTGGGAACCTTAGGACTAATTTTTTATATGATTTATCTAGATCTAAAATTTAAAGATCCCTTGTTTTTTTATCACGTTCAGTCAGAGTTTGGAGCTGGCAGACAAGAACAACTTGTTTTTTATCCTCAAGTAGTCTGGAGATATGTCAAGATTTTGTCAACGGTGCCATTTAACTTAAGATATTTTTCTTTTGTCCAAGAAATGCTAGCCGGAACATTAAGTTTTGTGATCATATTCTGGGGCTTTTGTAAAAAAGTACCCATTAGTTGGTTGCTATTTAGTCTGGGATCTTTATTATTACCCACTTTAACCGGGACCTTTTCGAGTATGCCTAGATACATCCTAGTTGCCTTTCCTTTGTTTATTCTAATTGCTGATTATCTAGAAAACAGCAAAAAAGCCCAAATCCTCTGGTTTACCATATCGACAGTTCTGCTGGGATTTAATACCATATTGTTTATCCAAGGATATTGGATAGCATAAAAAATTAACTAGTTGGCACCTAATACAAAGAAAGCTGTATATGAAAAAAATTATTGTTACCGGCGGTAGCGGGTTTTTGGGTAAACACTTACTAAGAGCCTTAACTCAAGCAGGTTACCAAGTGAAGAATATTGATTTAGTCGATAATAATGAGTTTGAGACCGTGATCGCTGATGTTCGAGATTCAGCCAAGATGATGATAGAAATTAAAGATGCTGATTTGGTTTTCCACTTAGCTTCTTTGATCCAGGCCGGGGAGTCAGTTGAAAAACCCCAACTCTACACTGACTATAATATCGATGGCACCATCAGTGTCTTGGAAGCCATGCGAGTTAATGGCATCAAAAACTTTGTTTTTTCTTCCAGTGCCGCAGTTTATGGCGAACCACTTCATATCCCAATCAAAGAAGATGACCGGACCATTCCCATCAACCCCTATGGTATGACCAAGCTTGCTATGGAAGGCTTACTATCTTCCTATGTTAAAGCTTTTGGTTTTACCGGTGTGGCACTAAGATACTTTAACCTTTACGGTCCAGGAGAAGATCACCAACCTGAGACTCATGCTATCCCAAGATTTGTTAAACAAATTTTTGAAGGTAGTGAAGTGACTATCTATGGTCAAGGGCAACATCAGCGAGACTATATCTATATTAGTGATATTGTTGATGCTCATTTGAAGACCATTGAGCTGTGCCTGAAGCAACCTCAAAAATATCATTATTTTAATCTTTCTACTCAAGTTCCCACCACTGTTTTACAACTAGTGCAAACCATTGAACAGGTGATGGGGAAAAAAGCTCAGCTTAAATACCTTCCAGAAAGACCAGGAGATCCTTTACAGCTTTATGCTGATGCCAGTAAAAGTAAACAGATCTTGGGTTGGCAGTCTCAGGTTAGTTTAGAAGCGGGAATGAAACAAACCGTTGAGTATTTTATTAATAGGTGGCAAGAGACAAAGTAAAAGTATCAAATTATGGGTATTAAACAGACAAAACCTTTAGCTTTGAGTCAATCTGATATTTGGGTAGTGATTCCTGGATTTAATGAAGAAAAATATTTGAGTCGAGTTTTAAAAAAAGTTAAAAAACATACCTCTAATATTATCTTTGTTGATGATGGTAGTCAGGATGACACCGTCAGTATTGCCCAAAGAGAAATTAAGCACGTCTTGGTTCACAGAGTTAACTTAGGTAAAGGTTCAGCCTTAAAAACCGGGGTAGAGTACGCTTTCAATCACTTAAATGCCAAAGCCATCGTAATGATGGATGCCGATGATCAACACGATCCTCAAGATTTACCTTCATTTTTTCAGCATCTAAAAAAAGGTGTGCCGGTGGTATTGGGAATTAGAAAAATGGATGCTCAAATGCCCATTGTCAGAAGGATTGGTAGTCAATCGCTGTCATTTTTTGTTTGGTTGCTGTTTGGCGTTTATGTTAAAGATATCCTTTCCGGATATAAAGGCTTTTCCAAAATAGCCTATCAAAAGCTATCCTGGTACAGTCGAGCTTATGGGGTAGAATCAGAATTAGCCATTAGAATCGCTAAATATAAGTTGCCTTTTGCCATTGTGCCCATTAATACCATATATCACGATTTTGATCGGGGCATGACTATGCTAGACTCAATAGAGATCATTATTCAAATCATTACTTGGAGACTATTTTTATGAGCATCTTTCAGCTCTTTTCTGTTTTTTTTGCCTTGTTTATGCTTTATGTGGTAACTATCCACAAAAAGAAATCGCGGCTTTCACCCCTGGAAGTCAGTTTCTGGTTTAGTATTTGGATTATCTTCATTATTATTGCCATCTTCCCTAATCTACTACTTGGTATTTCCAATGCTTTAAACTTTACTAGAGTTTTTGATCTACTGGTGGTAGGTGGAATGATGATCTTAACGGTGATTGTGATCATAAATTACTTTCAGCAAAAAGATAATAACATTAAACTAGATCGGTTTGTGCGAGAAGACGCCATCAAAAGAGTCAAAACTGAGAGTAAATAACAAATTAAAGTTTCTATTAAACTGATTTCTATGAAGACTAAACCTTTATTTTTAATTGTTACTCCCTCATTTAATCAAGCAAAATTCATTGCTCAAACTATTGATTCAGTCATCTGCCAAACTGGTGATTTTGATATTTTCTATGTAGTCATGGATGGTGGTTCAAGTGATGGCACCGTTAAGATATTAAAAGCAGCTGAGCAAAAAACTTTTAAAAACAAGTCACTATCACTTCAAAGTTTTAAATTCCAAAGCCAGAAGGATAAAGGGCAAACTGATGCTATTAATAAAGGCATTAAGTTTTTTGATGAACAGATGAAAATAAAGAATTTAAAACTTGATAAAGATTCTTTAGTAATTTTTGCTTACATCAATTCTGATGATTACTATTTACCCAATGCCTTTAGTCAGGTAGTCACAGCCTTTAAAAAAGAAAGTAATAAACAATGGCTAGTGGCTGATAGCCTGATTGTTGATGAAAATGGTAAAAACATTCAAAATCTGGTTAGAATTTATAAACAGATGCTAAGAAAAATCTATCAGTTTTTCCCCTCCCTGTTATTTATCCTCAATCCTATTCCTCAACCTTCTACCTTTATTTCCTATCAGGCGATTAAAGAAATTGGTCAGTTTGATGTTAATTTACGCTTTGTGATGGATTATCAATACTGGCTAAGAATGCAAAAAAAATACGGTTTACCCATTTTTTTAAATACTGCTTTATCGTCATTTCGGATTCATGGATTATCTAAAGGCGGTAGCCAGTTTGAAAAACAATTTGCTGAGCAGTTTAAAGTAGCCCGAAAATATTGCCACAATATGGCTTTTTTACTCTTGCACCAGGCGCATAATTGGGTTACAACAACAATATATCGATTTCTGAAATAGTAGAATAGAAGTAACTATGGACAAGAAATTTTGGAAAAATAAAACAGTCGTCATCACTGGTGGTGGTGGCTTTCTTGGTTCTCATCTAGTATCACTGCTAAAACCTCTTGCTCCTAAAAAAATAATTATCCCTCGTTCTAAAGATTATGACCTTCGTAACCTAGCAGATTGTGCTAAGGTTGTTAAAGGAGCAGATATTGTCATTCACCTGGCCGCTAATGTTGGCGGGATTGGATATAACCAAGAATTTCCCGGTACCCTTTTTTATGACAATCTTTTGATGGGCGTTCATCTAATGGAGGAAGCAAGACGGGCCAAAGTTAAAAAGTTTGTAGGAATTGGCACCATTTGTGCATATCCCAAACTTACCCCAGTCCCATTTAAAGAAGAAAATCTGTGGGACGGATATCCAGAAGAAACTAATGCTCCTTATGGCCTAGCCAAAAAGATGTTACTAGTTCAATCTCAAGCTTACCGAGCTCAGTATAAATTTAACAGTATTTACCTATTGCCAGTTAATCTATATGGACCAGGAGATAATTTTGATCCCAAGAGTAGTCATGTTATTCCGGCTTTGATTAAAAGATTTGTGGATGCGACAAGAAAAAAACAAGAAGAAGTGGTGATTTGGGGGACTGGTAAACCAACTCGAGAATTTTTATATGTTGAAGATGCTGCTAGAGCTATTCTGCTAGCAGCTGAAAAATACAACTCAGGGGAGCCAGTAAATATTGGTTCTAGCTTTGAGATTAGTATTAAAGACTTAGCCCAGACAATTAAGAAGGTTACTGGATATCAGGGCAAAGTAGTTTTTGATAAAACTAAGCCTGATGGTCAACCCAGAAGAAAACTAGATGTTAGTAGAGCCAAAAAAGAGTTTGGTTTTGAATCAGAAGTTAATTTCGAGCAAGGATTGAAAAAAACAGTGGAGTGGTATGAAAATAAGTGAAGTAATAGAAATTTGTTTTAACACACCATGGAAATTATTTAATGAAATAAAGCGAATAATTTTATTGCCAATTGCATGGCTTTTGTTTCGAATGAATGGCATCAGATGGGGCAAGGGTTGGAAAATATATGGTTTGCCAATTTTACAAATTTATAGAGGTTCTAAAGTTACTATAGGTGATTATTTGGAACTTCGTTCCAATCCAAGTAGCAATCCACTTTCGCCATTTCATCCAGTAGTGATCAGCACCAGATCAGCTGAATCAGTTTTAAAAATAGGCGATCACTTTTCAATGACAGGAGGTTCTTTAGTGGCCGAAGAAAAAATTATCATAGGGGACGGGGTGATGGTTGGAGCAAATTCTTTAATTATGGATACTGATTTTCATCAATTAATTAAGTCAAAAAAGCTTACTAAGCCAATATGTATTGAAGACGAGGTCTTTTTAGGCACTCAGACTCTAGTTCTTAAAGGTACAACTATAGGAAAAAAATCCGTTGTCGGTGCTGGTTCAACAGTTAGCGGTAGTTTTTCAGGTAAATCATTAATTATTGGTAATTCAGCAAAAATGCTAAAGAGGTTATCATCGTGAATAAATACTTCATTAGGTTAACAAAATCCCAACAGTTTATTCAATTACTTTCAGCTGTTCATGTAATAATTCCATATTTATTTGTTTTAAGCTTTGTTTTTATTCTCCTTGAAACATATACATATCCTGGTTATTTAAGGAAGGTACTTTTCATAAATGCAGCTACATTTTCAGGTCTTGTCGTATTACTAAACTTTGTAAATGTTATCTTTTCATATCTGTTTACCAAAAAAAAGAATTTAGTTTCTTATCAGGATAAATTATTTTTTGGGATGAATAGACTTTTATTACCAGTGTTTTTCTTTTTTTCACTATTATTTGAATATTTAGAAAAAAATAATTTTCCTAATTATATTTTTTCTAATTATCATATTCATCCATTTAATTTCCGTTTGTTAATGCTTTTAAGCATAATTGTTGTTGCTCAAGAAAATATGTATAAATGCAGGAAAATCGTCTTGTCTGTTGTTAAAGCACGAATGAAATTAGAGATATTGCTTTCTATAATAGTGACTTCAATTTTTATTTGGTTTTCTGTTTCAAGATTAATAACATTATTTATAGGTGTGGTACTTCATGGTGTTTATATTTCACAACATCCTTTACTAACATATGAGCAAAAAATGGAAAAATCTATTTCTTTATTTTCCTATTATTCTTTTGTTAAAGACCACACACCAACTGATTCTACTATTGCGGTTCCTCCACAAATGAATCCTTGGTTAACTGAAGGGAATATTGGGTATACAAGATATTTCCTTTACCCTAGACATATTATTTCTGGTGTTGATCCAGATATTATCCCTGAAGGAGCTGACTATGCCTTCCTAGCTCATGGTGAATGGGCATCACCAGATGGTCTTTATGGATGGCCAAGAGCGACAGTCAGTGCAGAAGTAGTTTGGTATTTTGATAGGAACACTAAGGTTAGTACTGATAGCTCAGATGTGATTTTAGACTGGACAAGTCATCCTGAAACTAGAGGAAGTTGGGGATTAATTAAACTGAAGGAAAAATGATAATTTTTGCAATTTTTGGACTACTATTAATTTGTTTTTTGGGTTGGCTATATACCTCGCTAATAAAACCAAAAGCTAGCTTATTCGAAAAAGTATCTTTAAGCTATTTATTGGGAATTGGAATGTTTACTTTCATATTGTTTATTTTGAACATACTTGGTTTGAAATACACCACTTTTAATACGGTAATAATTTATATTTGCTTAATTGTTTTTGCCTTGTTTGTTAATAAAAAATTACACTTTATCAAATTTAAGAATTTAAAGCTAATAGTTCGTAGTTTAATAAAAAAATACAAATCTCTTTCTAAAATTGACAGAATTTCTATTACGTTGCTAGGAGTAATCTTGATGTGGGTTGTTATTTACAGCTGCTATTGGCCGGTTAAGGATTGGGATTCTATTGTGCTCTATGATTTTCGAGCACGGATGTTTTTAATTAATGGTTTTATGGATACCTCAATTCCTGAAAGTTATTTATACGGTTACCCCCTCTTAACCTCTTTAGCACACATGCTTATTTATATGACAGGTTTTCAATATCCGGGAATTGTTCACTCACTTTTCTTTGTTAGTTTTGTAATAATTTTCTTTGCTCTTGTAAAATCCAAAATGTCCTTATCTTTAGCTATTTTTTGGACACTCATATTTTCACTTTCTTCAAATCTTATCGATCATGCCTATATGACTTATACAAATTTGGCTTATGTTGTGTATTTAGTTAGTGGATTGTTTTATATGTTTGAGTGGGTTAATGGAAGAAATAAATCAGATTTGATTTTAGCCAGTTTGCTAGTTGGCCTAAGTACCTGGACTAGATCAGCGGAACCATTTTGGATGATCCCAATTGCAATGGTAGTACTGGTTTCAATCAAAGAAAAAAAATGGCTTCAAATTATTTGGTTTAGCATCATCGTAAAATCATTTTCAAAAATTTGGGAGTTGTATGTAAAAAGAGAGATGTCTATTGTAGCAAAATCGGTAACAACTGTGACTAAAAGTAGTTCGGCAGTACCGTTTAATATATCTGAGGCTTTGAATATTCAACGATTATTTGAGGTTGGTAACTATTACTTTGTTAATAGTATTCTTCCCAGCTGGCCACAATATTTAAATTTATTTTTTGTTTCTGTTATTTTGTTCATCAATTATAAACATCACAAAAAAATAAACTCAATTCATTTGATAATTTTAATGTTTATAATAATTTGTTTAGGGGTGAGTATTGGTGGTGTTTTTATCTTTAGTTTAACTTTTTCAGAATGGAAGTCTATTGGCGGATCGTTGACTAGAATGATGTTATTTTTAGGTCCCTTAACTCTTTATATATCTGCTCTTGTAGTTTCAGAAACATTTGAAAGTAATGAAAAAATTTGGAAAAAATATTTTAAATGAAAATTCTGCATGTAATTCCTTACTTTGCACCAGCATGGGGATATGGCGGTACACCTAGAGCTGCTTTCGAAATTGCCAAAAATCAAGTTAAATATGGTCACCAAGTTTGTGTTTTAACTACTGATGCCTTTGATGAGAAAAGTAGGCTTAAGAAATTTGAAGTTATTGACGGAATTAAGGTTTTTAGAGCTAAGAATTTAAGTAATTTTTTAACCTGGAAATTTCATTTTGTGACACCTGTTAACTTGCCCGAGGAGGTAAACAGTAATTTTGACGTAATTCATCTTCATGAAGTAAGAAGCTTACTAAATATTTTGGTTTTATTGAAATTTAAAGCTAAAAAAATTGTGCTTTCTCCTTGGGGAACTCTTCCCTATAATAATAGCTTGGTGCTAATTAAAAAAGTCGTTGATTTCCTTTTTTTGCCCATTTTACGTTGGAAAGTTGATTTTTCATTTGCTCAAACAACACATGAAGAGAAAGTTCTCAAACAATTTAAAATTAGTAAATTTCAAATCATAGTTCCCTTAGGTATTGATGCTAATTTTTTTTCTTCTCTGCCGAGCAAACTAGAATCTAGAAAAAAACTGAAAATAGATTCAAATGAATTGTTGTTTGTTTATCTTGGAAGGTTTTCTCGGTACAAAGGAGTCGATAATTTAATTCACGTCTTTTGTCAGGCAATTGAAAAAGGAATAGAAGCTAAATTATTGTTAGTAGGAAGAGATGATGGCTTTTTATCTCAAATTATAAATACAATTAAGAATAAAAAAATTAAAGATAGAGTAATAGTTTCAGGGCCACTATATGAAAAAGATAGACTCTACGCTTACCAGGCAGCGGATTGGTTTATATCATTACCAACAGTTTATGAAGAGACTTCTACTACCTGTTTAGAGGCACTAGCTTGTGGTGTCCCGGTGATAACAAACAAATTTGCGCAAATCCCCTTTATGACTATTGAAGATGGTGTCTGGCATATTGGGGATAAAATGGTTGACCAAGTAAATTCGATCATTCTAGCAAGTAAAAAAAAGTATAAAATTGATCAAAATAAAGTAATTAACATCTTTAATTGGCAAGCAATTACTAAACAATATCTAAAAATTTATGAAAAGTAAAAGTCATTCAAATAAAATGTTTGATTACGATTATCGGCCTGGAATATTGGAGAGGTTTGTCACTAAATTTGAAGATAATAGAACTGATGTTATGTATAGATTAATTAGAACAAAAAAAGGAGTTTTCGTAGATCTCGCCTGTGGTGATGGTCAATTTTTGAATATGGTAAAAGGAAGGTTTAAAGCCCTATATGGATTCGATATTTCTAGATCAAGAATTAATAATGCGAAAAAAAAATTTAAAGATTATAAAAAAGTTAAATTAGCAATCAAAGATTTAGATCAGGGAGTTCCATTGATGAATAGCAGCGTAGATACTGTAGTCTGTGAAGCTTCTTTAGCTTACTTTATTCGCCCTGATTTACTAATAGGTGAAGTTTCCAGAGTTTTAAAACCTGGGGGTGAATTTATTGTTCAAATTGCTAATTATGCATACTTACCACGCAGGTTAGCATTATTGTTTGGTAAACTACCTAAGACTACACCTGTTAAAGGTTTTGGTGATGGGGGGATGATTCATCATTTTACTTATGCTTCATTGAAAGAGTTATTGGGCATTAATTCGTTTAAAATTACTAATAAAGAGAATTCTGGTATTTTAGCTAAATATAGAAAGATTTGGCAAGAGTTATTAGCTTCTGATATTATTTATAGATCAGTAAAGATAAAAAAAATTAATTAATTACAAAAGACTGGTGAATATATGCAAAACAACCATTATTCTCAAAAATATTTCGATTTTCAAAAAAATGTTGGTGAATTTGGAGCAATGATGAACAAATTTAAATTTGCTCCTTTTGTGAAAAAAAATCATGTTGTCATAGATTTTGGTTGTGGTGGAGGATATCTTTTAAAGTCATTGTCAGTTAAAAAAAAGCTGGGTGTTGAAGTAAATCCTGTTGCTATTAAAGAAGCCAAAAAAAATGGTATCGTGGTTCACTCTAAAACCTCTTCTTTCCCAAATGAAGTTGCTGATGTAATTATTTCTAATAATGCATTAGAACACGTTGATAACCCGCTGGAAGAGTTAACTAATTTAAGAAAAAAATTGAAGAAGAATGGACGTTTAGTGCTAATAGTTCCTCATGAGCGAGGAGTTGCTTGGCAGGAAAATAACATTCATCAACACCTTTTTACCTGGAGTCCTATGAATCTAGGTAATCTGGTTACCAGAGCTGGTTTCCAGGTCGAGAGAATTGATTATATTAAGCATAAGTGGCCTCCAATATACTATCAACAAATTCATGCACTTATTGGAAATAAATTATTTAATTTTCTTTGCTACATCTACGGACATTTAAATCTTAATTTAATTCAAGTTAGAGTCGTGGCTAGAAAAAAATGAAAAAAGTATTACTGCTCCACAATCAAATCTCTCCTCATACTGAAGGTGTGTTCCAGCATTTAGCTAAGTTAACTAACTTAGAGGTTTGGTACTGTGCTGAGAGTGAATCAAATCGAGCCAAATGGCAGGTTAAGCCAAGTGGCTATAAATACCAAATTTTACAACAGAAAAAATTGGAAATTAAAACTAAAGATTTATTTACCTTGTTTTTTAACTTAAATATTTTTAAACAGCTAAAGAAAATAAATCATGATCTGATAATTATTGCTGGTTGGGATTTGCCCACCTATTGGTTAACTGCTTTTTATTGTTGGCGAAAAAAAATTCCCTATTTAGTCTGGTCGGGGAGTACTATTTATGAATCTAGCTGGCGGAGAACCATTAGCAAGCCCTTAGTTAATTGGATTTTGAAAAATGCTCATGGATATCTTACTTATGGGCAAAGATCTAGAGATTATTTACTACAATTTGGAGTTGATCCCTTAAGAATTTTTATGGTCATGAATGGCTTTGACTTCACTCATTATTCTTCACTTAACTCTAAACAGAAATTTGAGGTTTCAAAAATCCAGAAAAAATACAATTTAAATAATAAAACTGTGATCATATTTTATGGACAATTAATTAAACGCAAACAACCAGACTTATTATTAGCAGCTTTTAAACATTTAAGCTCAAAGTACCATGATCTAGCTTTATTGATCATTGGTGATGGGGATTTAAAAGATCAATTGATTGAGGATGCTAATAATAGTTCAAATATTATTATTTTAGATAACCCCGGAGATGATCAGATTGTACCCTATTATCATCTAGCCGATTTTTTGGTTTTACCTTCTCAAGAGGAAGTCTGGGGGTTAGTTATTAATCAAGCTATGGCAGCTGGTTTACCAGTAGTAGCTTCAGATAGAGTTGGCGCAGTCGGAGATCTGGTGATTGAAGGGGTAACTGGGCTTGTTTTTGAAAATAATAATCTGAGTTCATTGGCAGATAAAATAAAGCAACTTTTTGATGTTAAGACTAGAACAAAAATGTCTCAAGCAGGAATCAACAGAGCAAAAAGAGCTGATTCAAAACAAGTGGCTTTAAGGATTAAATCTGCCATTGATGATTTGCTAACTGATTCACTTAAAAAAAATGATTTAATTCATTGGATTGAATTACCTACCATTGTTGATGACTGCAAACTAACGGTAGCTCAATTCCCACAAATTCCCTTTGAGATTAAAAGGGTCTACTATATCTATGATGCCATCAAAGGACTACCAAGAGGGTTTCATGCTCACAAAAAAACCAGACAAGTAATGTTTTGTCTAAAAGGTTCAATGACTTTTACTATTGATGATGGCCAGCATAGAACAAAAGTGACCCTAAATGACCCAACTAAGGGGATTCTGATCGATGCTATGATATGGCATCAGATGCATGATATAAATGAGGATACTCTAATGTTAGTGTTAGCCTCAGATGTTTATCAACCAGATGACTATATTCGTGATTACCAGTCTTTCAAAGAAAGAGTTGCCAAATTATGAAAATTCCATTTCAAGACTTTAAAACTGATGCTAAACAGAGAAGAAAACAATATCAATCAGCTTTTGATCGAGTCTTAGATAATGGTTGGTATATTCTAGGTCCTGAGGTTGAAAAGTTTGAACAAGAATTTGCTCAGTATCTGGGCTCAAAATATTGTATTGGTGTTGCCAATGGTTTAGAAGCTCTACAAATATCACTAATGGCCTTAGAGATTAAAAAAGGTGATGAAGTCATCACCACTCCTTTATCAGCTGTAGCTACCACCTTAGCAATCTTAGCAGTTGGAGCAACTCCAGTTTTTGTCGATACTGATGAAAATGGCATGATTGACTTAAACTTAATTCCTCAGGCAATCACCAAAAAGACAAAGGCAATCTTACCTGTTCATTTATATGGCAACAGTTTACAAATGGATCTGTTAAAGAAAATTTGCAAGCAAAACAACTTATTATTAATTGAAGATGCTGCCCAAGCTCATGGGACAGAGTTTAAAGGCAAAAAGGTCGGCACATTTGGTGAACTGGGATGTTTTAGTTTTTATCCCACTAAAAATTTAGGTGCTATGGGTGATGCTGGGGCAATTGTAACCAATAGCTTGGATTTAGCTCAGAAATGTCGAACTATTCGAGATTATGGTCAAAAAAGCAAGTATGTTCATACTACTTTTGGTTTAAACAGCCGTTTAGATGAGTTTCACGCTGCTATCTTGAGAGAAAAATTGAGATTTTTAGATGCAGATAATAAAGAAAAAAATAAATTAGCTGATTTATACTTTGAGAGACTAAAAGATATCAGTCAGCTTGAAATAATCTTGCCAATTAAAGACTCGCTCAGCTGTCGTCATTTAATGGTGATTAAAACAAAAAAAAGGAATCAACTTCAAGAGTACTTAGAAAAACAAGGAATTGCTAGTTTAGTCCACTATCCGATTTTAATTCCTGATCAGCCATTTTTAATTAATGAATTTGGCAAAGTTAATTTGCCAATAGCCAGAAGATTAGTTAAAGAGATTCTTTCTTTGCCAGCGTATCCTCAAATGAACACTCAACAGCTTGATTACGTAGTTAAAAATATTATCAATTTTTTTGAAAACTAAATTTATGTTCGCTTCTTTAATGTCAGTTATTAATCATCCAGAAAATAAAAACCATAAAGTTAAAACCATCCTCAGAATTGTCTGGTGGAAATTTAATCAATTACTTTTCAAGCTCCCCACAATTGTTCAACTGACTAAAGATATTAAATGTGTTTGTTATCCTAATAGTTCCTATGCTAGCTTAATTATCTACAATCGATTGCCTGAATATGCTGAAATGAATTATCTTTTAAAAGTACTTGGATCAAAATCAAATTTTGTTGATGTTGGGTCAGGACTTGGAGACTTTTCTCTTTTAGCTGCTTCTAAAATACAAACCGGTAAGATTTATGCTTTTGAACCAACACAGAGTGCTTTAAGTCAGCTTCACGATAATGTTAATTTAAATAACCTTAAAGATAAAATATTCATAATACCAAAGATCGTTTCTGATAAAGATGGCTTTGAGTTTTTCTCAGATTTGCCAGTGACAGAAGAAAATACAATTACCAGTCAAAGCAATCACAGTAAAAAAATTATTAGTACTAAACTAGACTCTTTCTTTGATAATAAAATCAATATTGATTTACTTAAGATAGATGTAGAAGGTGCTGAGCTCAAAGCCCTTCATGGTGCTGAAAGAATGTTGGAAAATAAACAAATCAAAAAAATGTTAATTGAACTAAATCCTAAATGCCAGACTTTTGGATACACTCGTCAGGATGTTTTAGATTGTTTGCTAGCTCACAAATACAAGCTTTTTACATTTGATCATCAGGGAAAAACTCTTCGATTTTCCAAAGCTCAAGAACTTACTCCCTTGACTGTAAATATTTTAGCAACTATTTAAAAACAGAATCTCATCATGAAAAAGAAAATATTAATTACTGTTGGATATAAAAAAAGAGAATTAGATTATATCTGTTTGTTATCAGTATTTTTACAGAAATCTGACTTTGATGTAAAAATTATTTATGCAAACTATGAAGTCTATCATACTATTTTTTCATGGCATCCAGATATCGTTTTATTAGGTCAAGTAAATCAAAATGAAAATATATCAGTCGCTAGGTATGCACACAAAGTCGGGGCTACTGTAGTTATCCTTAATTGTGAAGGTTCATATAGTAAAGAAAATAGCAAAGTTTTTTTTGGTATTAACATTAACGATTTTGTTGATTATTATCTGGTTTGGGGAAGACAACAATATCTTGATATAAATGATTTAACTAATATAAAAGAAACAAAGGTTTTTCAATGTGGTACTCCGAAATTTGATGTTTATCATCCAAAAATTTTATCCTTTTATCACAAAAAAATGCCATATCAAAAACAATTTAATGAGTGCAAGCCGACCATATGTATAGCTTGTTCCTTTCTTGGTGCTGATAGTGATTGGAACATGGTAAAAAACAATATTGCTTATAAAGACATCAGTAAAGAAATATTTGAAAAACAAGCAGTGTATCAAAAACAGTTACGAAAATCATACATTAACCTATCTAAAAAAATTTCCGACACACATCTTTTTAACATCATCCTTAGAGTTCATCCTTTGGAAAATGATTTTGAGTATAGAAAAGCTCTGGTCAGACAACAAAATGTTTATATTGATAATTCAATTCCACCAGTCCGACTTTTTTCTGCAATTAATTTATTAATTCATCGAACATCTACACTAGCAATTGAAGCTTGGATTGCTAATATACCGACTATTTCTTTTGACCCCATATTAAACTCTGATAATGGAATGTTGGAATTCACTAAATTTGAAAGAAAATTTTCCAATCAATTTGATGTTGTTAAATTTATCAAACTTAATAAAAACAAATTTGTAAGTAAAATTATATCAGAGCAAAGAAGCTTTTTAAAAAATCGCTATGGAGTAGATAAAAATAACGCTCAATTTTCTTCAGAAAAAATAACAGCTATTATAAGCTCTATTAAACTGAAACCAAAACAAAGGGTCTGGCATTTTAATATTGTTTTGTATTATTTGTTTGAGGTGTTAAAAATGATATTGAATCTTTCATACAACTTCCAAGTAATCGGGCTATTTAAAGGCCAAAACTATCGTTCAAATATGAAACAGCTATTTATTACAGAAGCTGAGGTAAATAAAAAAATAAATTTTTACCAAAGGCTGCTTTTTTTGAATTAGCTACGAGTGTAACCATTTATTTTTTAGATCATTTTTGGATCATTGTTTTTCTTAAAGGCGTACCTCTATCAATGGGTCTTGCAGCTTTTTTGCCAATAATTTTGGGCAAAAATTCAGGAGATAATCCAAAACCAGGCCTAATTGACCTGACATTGTTTTTTGTAAATAATTCACCTTTTTTGATGTCTTGTACTACAAATAGTGACCGACCGAACTCTCTACCTTTTTTGGCTTGTTTACCAAGTACGTAAGTTGGTTTACCCATTAATTTTTCTACATTTCGAATTTCAGTCACCATTTGTGCAAATTCCTTAGGCTCCATAGAAAAAGGTCCATCTGGTCCACCCATCTTTCGATCTAAAATAAAATGTTTTTCCACAATTTGAGCTCCGAGAGCAACGGCAGCAACTGGCACGGTACTACCCAAAGTGTGATCTGAGACACCGATGACAGTTTTAAAGCGTTTTGCCATGTCAATCATAGTTTTTAGATTTACCTCATCTAAAGGAGTAGGATAGGCTGATGTACATTTTAACAAGGCAATTTGATTGTTTCCGGCTTTATGACAAGTTTTGACTGCTAGTTCAATATCTTTCAAAGAAGCAATTCCGGTTGACATAATCATGGGTTTATTTTTTTTAGCCATGTAGGAAATAAGTGAAATATCTCTAATTTCAAATGAGGCTACTTTAAAAACAGAATCAGCTTTAACTTTAGTTAATAAGTCAACGGCTGTTTCATCAAATGCAGAGGAGAAAAAGATTAAACCCAGTTCTTCTGCCACTTTTTTAAGTTTAACCACCCAATCCCAAGGCGTATAAGCTTTTTGATAAAGTTTATAAAGGGTAGTACCATCCCAAATAGTTCCCTGTTTAATCTGAAAATATTTATTATTACAATCAATAGTCATTGTATCTGGTGTATAGACTTGAATTTTTACTGCATCGGCTCCAGATTTTTTAATAGCTTCAATGGTTTTAACGGCAATATTAAAATCTTGATTATGATTGCATGATAATTCAGCTATGATAAAAGTCGGATTGTCAGCTCCAACTTGATGATTATTAATTTTGATGATTCTAGACATAATATTTAAAATAATTTAATTAATTATTAATAATTGTTTATATATTTCTTCCATAATATAGATTCTAATGTCATTTTAGTCAATTTTCTTTTTTTAACAACAGATGCTTTATTAGGCAAATCATTTGTGGGCATTATTTTAAAGTGAAATTTTTGATATAAATTAATTGCTTTTGTATTGTCTGAAAAGACCTCCAGCTTAATATTTTTCAATCCTATTTTTTCAAAGCCAATCTTAAGCAAATATTTTAGTAACAATGAACCGTATCCATGACCTAATTGATCTGGGGAAATATAAATGCCTAGCTCTGCAGTTAAGGAGGTAATGTCCGTGAAATAAATTACACCCAGATACTGTTCTTTTTGTTTAACTAGCCAATATTTATTATTTTTTGACATTTCCAGCGAGGTTAAAAATTGTTGGTGTTCTACAAAAGATATCGTTTTTCGGTGATTCATCCATTGCTTAATTTTTGGATGGTTTCTCCATTTTCTGACTTTCTCTTTTTCCTCAGCTGAAAGATTAATAAAATTAATAATTTTTAGATTTTCAAAAACATACTCTGGATTGCTCATAATAAAATATTTCTTAAAGTTTGTAAGGCTTCGGCTTTTTTTAAGCCAGTCCGTACCCCCCAGTAATTAGCATTATTTTCGATCATTCTCAAAGAACGGGGATGAGGAAAAGAACGGACTTCACTTTGGTATGCTTCCATAGCTTGAATTTTCAGTTTCAATGTTTCGCTAATTTCAACGAAAGTGTCAGGGTTAAATGAAAGTGGAAAATTAAACTCGGTAGATGATAGAGTTTCAAAGGCAAATATCGTTTGCACTGTTTGACCTATTAAAGGTCTAGTAGCAGTGAGTACTGCTTGATTAGTAATCTGATGATCAATATTTAAATCATTCGAATAGTGAGTAAATACAATTGACGGGCTTATTTTTTCTAAAATCTCTTCTATCTTTTTTACTATGTCAAGAAGTGGAACAGTGTCAAATCTATTGTCAGGAAATTGATGTGAAAAAACTGTAGTTATTCCAAGTATTTTATTAGCTTTTAACATATCCTGTTTCAACGATGATAATTCATTAGTTCTTTTTTGAATGTCTCTAATAACATCCCTTGAGGTAATGCCTTCACCTAAAATTAAGCTATAAGCCTTAAACCCTTGATTAATTAGTTTTGCAACTGTACCTCCACAACCAAGAATTTCATCATCTGGATGAGCAGCTACTATTAATAATATTTTGTTATTTTTCATATATAACCTCGAACTGGCCTTTAAGACCAGAACTTATTTTTTTTGCATGAGCTAACTTGATAGTTATTTTTTTGCTTAATTTAATGAAAGCAGTAGGATATCCTTCCCCATCAAGCATCCTAATAAAATCATACAAATCATCTATTGTTTCAATCTTTGCTAATAATAAGTTACTCATTTCTGGCGTTCTTCTTTTAAACTCGGTAATAATTCCTTTTTGAGGTCGAGGGATCATATTTTTTTCTAGAATTAAAGGAATCATCTTATTGAATATTATTTTAGAGATCTTTATAAAGATCTCTTTTGCACTCCCTTTTTTGATAGAAATAGGGATTTGAACATATATCGGTCCAGTATCAAGACCCTTTTGAACCTTTATAGCAGATATTTTAGTTTGATATACTTTATTAACAATCAGGTTCTGCAGTGGGCTTCCACCTCTTCCGAAAGGTAAGTCAGTCGAATGAAATACAATACAAGTAAATTCTTCATAAATGTTTGCTGGGATAATCCACGACCAATGTGTAAAGAAAATATAATCAGGATTAAGCTTAATAAGTTTATCTCTAGTCAAATTTTCTTTTTTGTCGATGATGGTAATATTGTATTTTGCAGATAAATTTTTTTTTATTTCCTTTGCTTGTTCTATATTCCAGGTTTTAATGGTTGCAATTACTATTTGTTTCTTCATGTATTTTCCAAAATTTGAAGTAGTTGCCTTGCTACTCGATTACTTCCTTGACCATCACAAAGTTTCAATCCCATCAGTTGCCTTTTCTTTCTTTCGGACAAGCTTGATAGTTTTTTAATTGCTTTAATAACAATGTCGAAAAGGTTTTCATTGTTGTAGTTTCCAGCATTAATAGTATAACCTTTAGCTGACCAATATGACACATTATTATGTTGATTATCAGCTACCTTTATAGCTATTGTTGGGATACCAAGAAACGCCAGCTCATTTAGGGTCTGGCCACCTGCTGAAATAGCACAATCTGCTTGTTTCATTTTTTTTATAAGAGTGCTGATGGAAGGATTATCAATTATTTTAATATATTCATTTTGTTGCCTTATTATTTCATTTTTATTATCAAATCCACTACCTAAAATTACAGTTTTTATTATCTTAGGAAAATTCAAGTGCAACCTTTTTAGTAGGGGCAAAGTGAGGTGACGAACATCATCACCTCCAAAAGTAATTAAAATATTTTTAATTTCAGATGAAAGCTTATTCGGTTTTTCTTTAAGAAAGTCTTCTCTTAGTAAAATATATTCTGGACCAAGAAAACGAATCTGCCTAGATGGTTGATAAGGTAATATTTTTGCATAAACTGAACCATTAATTAAACAATTTATAGGATAATTAAGCCTGCAATTGTCATCAATGGCCACAGAAATTTGAGATTGAGAGACAATTTGGTCATATATTTTCATTGATGCAAGATAGGAATCAACAATTACTAGATTCTTTTTTTTATCAAAACATTTATTTAAATTATTCCCCCAATCAATTAATTGATAATTTTGTTTAGAAAAAAGATTCTTAAAACTATCGTCTCCATTTATAAAGAAAAATGATTCTAAACCGATTTTGTGGAGTGCTTGTGACAATGCCAAACATCTAGTTAAATGACCAAAACCAAGTTCCCTACTACCTTCTGTAAAAAAATATGTGTTCATAAAATCTGTTTTTAAATGTCTTGCTTATTAATTAATCCAAGGATGATTTTATCGACAGTTATCCCATTTAAGTGATATTGTTCTTTTATTATCCCCTCTATTAAAAATCCATTCTTTTGAAAAGCTTTAATTGAGCCTTTATTATTGGCATAAGCTCCAGCTGTGATTTTATGGAGTCTCAATTGTTGGAATGAAAATTTAGTAATCAATTTAATGGCTGCTGTTGCTATTCCTTTTCCCCATTGTGTTTTATCACCAATTAAAAGACCAATTTCAGCAGTCTTGTGATACTGGTTTATTAGACTCAATTTAATTGTTCCAATTAATTTATCAGCTGATAATAAAAAAATACCAAATAGTAGAGTACTGTCATCGCTGTTAGCTTTAATTACATATTCTTTAAGAGATAAATCTGTCCAGCGAATAAATCTTGACTCTAGGTATTGATTAACGGTTGGCTCATTGAGCCATGAAACATAATCTTGATCCAAAAAATTTGGATCAAGATTCTTTAGCTCTATAATTTCGTTTTTAATTGAGTATTTTTTCATTTTAGGCAAGTCTTGCAAAACCGCTATGACAAATAGGTCCCTTTAAGTATTTTTCAGGTTGATTTTTATCGTATATTTCAGCTATTTTCTTATAACTTCTTTCAACAGCTGCTAGATATTTTTCAACGTGTTCTTCTTTATGAGCAAAAGATGCATAAAAAACGGTACTAGCTAAAAAACCTTCTTCAAGCATTAATTGAGTAAACAAAGTTTTCATAACCAACGGTTGTTTGTGATCAAAATCAAAGTGACTTAATGGGTATATCCCTGATACTTTAATAGGAAGATTATTCTTTTTAGCTTTTAATGCCCAACCTTTTTGTACTAGCTTGCCAATTGTTTGAAGATGTTTTGCGACTTTTTCTTTTTTATATTTTTGAATCGTTGCAATTGCGGCAGTCGGTCCAATTCTTTCTGTCCACATAGTGCTACTGATAAATGTAGTTTGAGCAGCCTGCATAATTTTTTTCTTTCCAATGATGGCAGCGATAGGGAAACCATTTCCTAAGGCTTTGGAAAAAACGGCAATGTCTGGATTAACTCCTAATTTTAAATGTGCTCCTCCGTTTGCTATTCTAAAACCAGACGAAACTTCATCAAAAATGAATGGAATATTATGTTCGCTAGCTGCTTTACGAATAACTGTAAGAAAGTTTTCATCAGGATATTTAGTCCTAATTGGCTCCATTACAATTGCCCCAATATCTTTTAAATGAAGTTTTAGCATAGTTTGGAATTCAATCAGATCATTATAGTGAAAAGGAATAGCAGATCCTTTTAGTGCTCTAGGTACACCGTTGGGTTCTAAACCTGGTAATAAATGACCATCTAAAGCTGCATCATCTGCTAGATTTGCAGCTAGGTACCAGTCATGCCAACCATGGTAGCCACAAAAAAGAACTTTATCTTTACCTGAGTATGCTCGAGCAATTCTGACTGCCAATGCCATTGCCTCACCGCCACTACGAGCAAAACGAACCATTTCTGCCCATGGATGCATTTTTATCAACAATTCAGCAAGTTTTACTTCTTCTTGAGCATTTAGTGTTGACATTGATCCATTATCAATTACTTTTTTGACTGCCTGATTAACATCTGGATCTGCGTAACCTAAAACATTAGCTCCAATTCCCATATAGGACATATCTATATATTTGTTCCCATCTAAATCCCAGATTTGACAGCCCTTTGCCTTTTGATAGTATGCGGGCCAATAATTGGGCATAAACATTTCAGGTCTTTTTGATAAAAGTTGGGTGCCACCTGGGATGACCGTTTTGGCTTTTTGATAAAGTTTTTGTGTAACAGACATTAGTCCTCCATTTTTTTCGATTGATCTTCTATTAGTGATTTTTTATATCCTAGATTTCTTTCAATATTTTGATTTATTTTTTCTAACTCAGGATATTTCTCAAGAATCTTCAAGATATCTGTAAATCTTTGCAGACTATTCTTTTTCTTAGCTGATTGAAATAATTTAGTTAAAAATTTATAGTCTTCACTATTATCCAAAGTCCATCTTTTGGAAGAAAAATCATTATCTGCTTTAATGTTTATTTGTTTAAACAATTCAGCGTGATTACGAATATAAGGAGTGACGTGTTCCCGTTCAGAAGGCAGTTTAGCGTTTGTCCAGGCCTGAAACAAGCTAGCAAAAGTAAACACTTCAACATCTAATCCATCTGGAAATGTGGGTGGGGACACATTACTTGAATAGTCACTGTTGCTATTTATGTGAGTTGAAATTACCCGATCAATGATTGAGGCATCTAGTAAAGGACAGTCAGCAGTTATGCGAACAACGTGATCTGCTTTCATAATTCTTGATGCTTGATAATACCTATCGAGAACATCTAATTCAGATCCACAATAAATGTGAACATTTGCTTGGATAGATTTTTGAACGATCTTTAAATCAGATAGTTTCATAGTAGTTGCGACTACGATACTGTCAATTAATTTTGCCTTCTTAACTCTTTCAATAACTTCTTCAAGCACACTATGTCCATTTAAGGGTAAAAGTACTTTGTTTGGTAATCTGGTTGACCCAGTTCGGGCCTGAACAATAACAATAACTCTTGACTTAGACATAATTATTTCCAGAGTGTTGGCAAAATAATGTTTTCATTTTCCTCCTTAAAAGATTCTAGGCCATCATAAATCAATTGAACTTTGTTAGCAAACGACAAATAAGAAATATTTTCTTTCAAATGATTATAAGAATCTACCCCGATAATTACTTTATTTATGTTTTTGTTAAGAAGTGCAAATAATAATAGTCCAGCTGGAACTGGAATTTGCGAATCTGCTATAAAATTTTGTAATTGTTTAAGTTTTAACTTAATTGAAAGAAAATTTTTCGTTAATTGATCAGGGTTTTTAAGTAATAATCCCTGAAGGAAAACGGATCTGACATGAATTTCAATTTTTTTTTGTTTAAGAACTGGAAAAAAATCAGCAAAGCGTTGATCAAAGATGCTGTATGGAATTTGGATTATGTCAAAATTAAAGTTATTTTTAAGCAAATATTCTAATTCTGATGGGTAATAAAGTGAAAAACCAATCTTTTTGGTTAAGCCATTTTGTTTAATTTTTTCCATCTCATACCACAAATCAGGAAATTTAGTAAAATGTTGAAAATTATGAACAAGATAACCATCAATTTGCGTGATATTTAACTGAAAAAGAGTTTTTTGACATTCCTTGAATACTTCAACTTTATCTTCTGCAGGGAGTTTAGATACAAGGGAAAATGAATTCTCAGTAACTGAAAGATATTCGCCAATTATTTTTTGACTATTTCCATACAAAGGAGAGGTGTCTAAAGTCAAAATTTTATTTTGACTTGCTAAATTTAAAAGTTGAAAAATTTCTTTTTCAGGAATTTTTCCTCTAAAATTATTAATTCCATAATCCATGCCAAATTGAGCTGTACCAAGGGTTATTTTTGAAAGTAATTGCTTAGATGTCATTAGTTTATGATTTTAGGTAATTTTTTCAGTAGTTTTATAATTTTCAACTGTTGTGTTTTAGTTAAGTCAAAATACATCGGCAAACTAATTACTCTTTGAGCAAAATCTTCTGCCATTGGACAGATTCCTGGTTTATATCCAAGTTGACGATAATAAGGATGTAGGTAAACAGGAAGGTAATGGACTTGAACACCAATTTGTTGCTCTCTTAACCATCTGAAAACAAGGTCTCGCTTTTGACTCAGATGGCTAGCCATTCTGACCGGATACAAATGAAAAGCGTGATAGATATCTGATTTTTCAATGGGCAGTTCTAAAAAATCTAACTCGGATAGGTTTTTTTGATAGAACTCAGCAATTTTATGTCTTTTTCTCAAAAACTTATTTATTTTTTTAAGCTGAGATATTCCTAAAGCCGCTTGAAGATCAGTTAGTCTATAGTTATACCCTAGCAACTGCATCTCATAGTACCAATCAGGATAAGTTGCATTTTTAAGTTCGGATTTATCTTTAGTGATGCCATGTGAGCGAAATAATTTTGCTTTTTGATAAACAGAAGAGTCATTAGTTAGTAAAGCTCCTCCTTCACCAGTTGTGATATGTTTAACTGGGTGAAAACTAAGAATTGTAACATCTGCAAACTTACCATCGCCAATCATTGTTTGTTTGTACCTGGCTCCGAGTGCATGACAAGCGTCCTCAACAACTTTTAAATGGTATTTATCGGCAATTTGTCTAATTTTTTTTAAATTTGCAGGATGACCGGCATAATCCACAACAGCAATTAATTTAGTTTTTTTTGTAATAGCCGCTTCAATTTTGTTTGGATCCAGATTTCCTGTTGCTTTTTCAATATCTACAAAAACTGGTTTTGCTCCTAAATATAAACCAGCATTTGCTGTTGCTGCAAAAGTGAGTGGAGTAGTAATAAATTCATCGCCGTTTTGTAAACCTAAAGCGAAGTATGCAGCATGAAGGGCTGAAGTACCGGAATTAACGGCCAGAGCATATTTTGAGTTTGTGTAGTCACACAACTTTTTTTCAAAGAGTGGAACTAGTGGCCCTTGAGTGAGAAAATCTGATTGTAGACTTTGAGTGACTGCTTCAATATCTTTTTGATCAATTGATTGCCGGCCATAAGGAATAATTTTCATAGTATTTATGAGTATAACTCAAACCATTTAGATAGTTTTTTGCGAATGTCTGGTACAGACATAAAATCAGTATTTTTATCACTCGTATATGAAAAGTCGGCATTAACTTTTTTTATTGTTTTGTATTTTGGATATTTTGAGTCCCAAGTTCCTACAGAACTAGGTTCAATCATATATCTCTCGCCTAAATCAAAAGTATAAAGTGACTCATCAGAACAAATGAGTGATTCATGGAGTTTTTCTCCTGGTCTAATACCAACAATCTTTATTTTAGCTTTTGGAGCTATCGCTTTTGCTAAGTCAGTAATGCGAATACTGGGAATTTTTGGTACAAATAGCTCACCACCTTGCATAATATCAAAGGCATCTAGCACAAATTTAACAGCTTCTTCTAGGTTAATCCAAAATCGTGTCATTTTTTTATCTGTTATAGTTAGTTCACCTTTTTTAGCCTGTTCAAAAAAAAGTGGTACTATACTTCCTCTACTGCCCATAACATTTCCGTACCGCACGACTGAAAAACGAGTTCTAGTAGAGCCACTATAATTATTTGCTTGAATAAAAAGTTTATCAGAGCAAAGTTTAGTTGCTCCATAAAGGTTTATTGGCTGAGAGGCTTTATCAGTACTTAGTGCAACTACTCGATCAACATGGCAATCAAGTGCTGCATCTATAACGTTGATTGCACCCATCACATTAGTCTTAATAGCTTCTATAGGGTTATATTCACAAGCTGGAACTTGCTTTAGAGCTGCTGCATGAACAACAAAATCAACATTCTGCATTGCTCTTAATAATCTCTCTTTATCTCTCACATCACCAATAAAGAATCGTAATTTTTCCGATTGAGGCATGGATCGAAATTCTTGTTCCATTTGCCATTGTTTTAATTCATCTCTACTAAAAATTCTGATTACTTTCGGATTATGGTGGAGTAAGAGTTCTGTGATAAAAGTTTTACCAAAAGAACCTGTCCCACCTGTGACTAAAATTATTTTATTTTTTAACATACAAAGTGTGTTGTAACATCTTGATAAAGGGGAGGTCAACTTGGAAAAGCCGTAGTAAATGAATCAAAATGTAGAAAATTATTGAATAACCTATCCCTGTTAAGACAAATTGAGACAAGCTACTTGGAGAATATTTAACAAATAAGTTAAATATTAACGACAGCGAGGTAAGAAAGAATATTTTGATAATAAAAATAGTTGAGATCCGGAAGGTTAAATGTTTTTTAATTAATTGTAGATATAAAAATATAGATATAGTCGATAAAAATATGCTTGTAACTACCGCACCCATTACAGAAAATTTCCAAATCATCAAGCCGCCAATGGTTAGATAAAGAAAAGAAATAATGGCCGTAATTTTCAACCTTGCTTTTGCTTCACCTAAACCAGATATAATTTCATTGATGTGATTTGATAATGCTACTATTGGAAAACCTAATCCATAAATCATTAATGGTCTAGTAGCCAATTTGATCCACTGATTACCGAATATCATGCCAATTATGGCTTCAGGAAATATAAAAACAAATAGCCCAAAATATAGTGCCAAAAGTGGAAAATATTGTGTCGTTTTATTAAGAATTTGTGTAATTTTATTCTCTTCTTTATTTCTTAAGTAAGCTATGTGTGGAAATAAAAAGCTGTTGAGTGGTGATAATAAGATAGTGGGGATTAAGCTGATAGGTATGATTATATTGTAAATACCAACGGACTTAACACTGTGAAATAGGGTCAAATATATAGTGTCAACTGATGTAATAAACGTAAAAAGTGAAGTAGTAATTATGGTAGGTAAAGCAAATTTTCCCATCTGAGAAAAGATATTTCTGTCCCAGAAAAAACTGTGTTTCATTATAGAATTGTTGTGAATGTAGTTAATGCCTGAGTAAAAAAGGGCAACAATTAAATAAGAGATCCCCCAAAAAAAAGCAAATAATTGTACAGAACTGTGATACCAAATTGTGCTGATAAAGCTAAATATTAGAGTTAATAACATCACAAGGGGTTGCATGGATGTATAAAAAAATTCTTGACGCAAACCTGTAAAAAATTTATGTATAGCAGAAAAATAACTGTTTGCAACGATGTATAGACAAAAAATTATTATTAATGAAGTTGCCTGAGGGACTTTAAAATAATTCAAAGCAAGCCAAGGACTCAAGAAAAATAAACCAAAGGAAAAAATGATAGCGGTAACTACTTCAATAAGTTGTTCATAATTATATAGTTGTTTAGCCTCTTTAAATTTTCTTTCTCGTACATATTGAGGAAGTAAATAAGTTAAAGCATAACCAAATCCTAAATCATTGTAGGTTGTAATTAGACCCACAAATGCTAAAACAGCATAAAAAAGTCCATACATTTCAATAGATAGTGACCTGGAAAAAAGCATTCTCAGCAAATATCCAAGCGGAGAGGAAAAAAAAGATAAAAGAAGTACTATAGACCCGCCTCGAAGAAGCCTATTTTTAAATTGAAATTCCGATGCAATTGTAGACATAGATAAGTTTAATAAACACTAATTAGTTCATACTCATTTATTTAACAGAAATAGTAGGGTCTTTTAGTTCATTGCTCTAGTTTTCTTTATTTACATAGTATATCCTATTTATGAAACAATTATCATGAAAAAATACAGTTTTTTACTCTCTTCTGTTGGCTTAAAGCAGTCCATTTTAACAATTATTGGTAATACCTTTGGTACCGCCTTTTCAGCTTTAGCCTTGGTTCTTTTTTCTCGTGTTTTGGGTCCTGAGAAGTTTGGTGAGTTTTCAGTGGGTTTTGCGATCGTCATGATTTTAACTAGAGTCAATGATATCGGTTTAAATACGGCAATTCTTAAATATGCCACCTCATTTGAAAAAATTAGTGACAAAAATAAAGTCTATAGTTTGACCTTAAAGTTAAAATTATATTTGTCTTTAGTAATTTTTATCTTCGGGGTGTTTAGTTTTAATTGGATCGGTGAAGTTTTGAAGTTTCAAAATCCTTATCTGATTTTAGTTGCTTTTATTTTTGGTTTAACCACAGTGTATTATGAACAACTGTTGAGCATGTTGCAGTCCTTGCACTATTTTTTCCAGGCAGTTGTAATTAACGCCCTTCAGGCCATAGCTAAATTAGCCGGAGCATTACTAATGGTCTTTTTGGGATTGAAATCCTCATTTTTTGCTTTTTCTTGGTATGTACTGGCGCCAATTTTACCAGTTATTTTTGCTAAGTTTATTTTGCCAAAAGAAGTTAATCTAAAATTAAGTATTAATGATTCGCAGCTGAATAGTAAAATTTGGACATTAGCAAAACATTCAGCAATTGGACTGATCTCAGCTGGAATTATTGAGAATGTAGATATTTTATTTCTCCAAAAATATCTTAGTACCTATGAGACTGGTTTATTTGCTGGTGTTTCCAGGATTGCTTTACTGTTTTCTTTAGCAGCTTATTCACTAGGAAATGTGTTGTATCCACGAGTAGCTAAATATCATCAGAAAAAAGATATTGGCGACTTTTTGAAAAAAGCATTGGGCATTGTTTTCCTTTCAATCCTTGGCTTTTTGGTCCTAATCCCATTCTCAAAATTTATTATTTTGTTTTCTATTGGTCAACAATATATGGCTGGCAATTCAATACTGTTAATTCTGACCGCAGCCAGCTTTTTAGCCATTGCTGCTATTCCGTTTGTGGCCACTTTTTATAGTTTCCAAGCAGACTGGTATTTCTCTGTCAGTGGTATTTTGCAATTAATAGTTGTCTTTGTGGGTAATATCGTTTTCGTGCCAACCTTTGGACTTGAAGCTGCGGCTTGGACAAGACTTATTACCCGGCTTCTTTTATTCGTTTTCACGAGTGGCTTAAGTTTTTACCTTTATAAACGTACCTATGCTAAAAATTAACAAACTGTGGAAAAATATTGCTTCAAAATGGTTTTTGTTAATTACCATCATTTTATCTCTTGGCTATTTAATCCTAACTCTACCAGCTTTTTTTGATCATGATCATTTGTTATTTAATTTAGAGCCCTATCCTGATGGCCTTTATTATTCTCTTTCTGCTCGTAACTTGGTTCTGGGTAAAGGATTAAATTTGGTTTACCAAGCCAATTCGCTACCGTTAAATCAGCCACCTATTTATTCCTTAGTTTTAGCTTTAGGATATCTGATTTCAAATCGACCAGAATCTTTTTATTTAATTAATCTAGGGTTAGGTTTGATTAGCTTAGAATTTATCTTACTATCTGCCAGGGTATTAACGAAACAAAAAATCTTGATTTTATTTAGCGGACTATTTTATTTATCACATTTGTACTTAGTCTGGGTTCCCTCACTACCAATGACTGAGAACATTGTCTTAACTATGTTGACAATTCTAGTTTATTTTGGGATTAATAAATATTCAAAGACTAAGTTGCTGATAGCGATGTTTTTGTCACTAATTCTAGTCTTAACTAAATTTTCTTTAATTGTAACTACCCTCTTTTTCCTCTTATGGTTTGGCTTGTGGTTTTATAAACAAAGTAATTTAAAGTTGAGGTTATTGACTATACTTTCGATTATTTTAGGATTTGTTGTTATTAATATATATTTTATTTCTGTTAATCATTCATTGTTTGAGATGGGAAAGTTGATCATTGATCAACTGATGGGCAACCATATAGCAGAAATTAGATTTTACGATCTAGCTTATTTACTCGCTAACTTATCTTTTTATCTTAAAATGTTATCTGGTGGTGAAACCAGATTTTTGTGGATGGGTTTTCCCTTGACTTCTGTAGCTTCGGTTTTATCTTTAGTGACAAGCATTGCCTTTCTGTTTGTCAAAAAGAAAGTTAATTATCAAACTACCTTTTTGATTTTGACACTAGTTAGTTTTTTTGTGTTAATGGGTATCTTTTATGTAGCTGACGCCCGTTATACGTTTTATGCGATTATTCCGATCATCCTTCTCATTATCATCACACTAAATCAGATTCAAAATAAATATAAATTATGCTTCCTGATGACGATGATATTACTGATTCAAATAATTTCTCAATTATCTTTTGCCAAAAAAATAATCACTGATAATTGGTTGGGTAGATCAACGGCTTGGCAATATCAAGCCATCAAGCATTTTAACCAACAATTTTCTTCCTCAGAGATGGAGTTACTCATCACAACCCTGCCACTTTTTTTAATTGATGCTTATCAAACTTCAAGCTATAGCATCTATCCGCTTTCCCAAAATCAAGAATTTTTATCAAAGGAGCAGCTAGTTTGGGGCCGAGATATTAATTATCAAGATTTACCCGGATATTATCAGCAGCTAATTAGTCATGGCAAAGCGGTTTATATTACTAACGCCTATATTACTCATCAACAAGAAGTAATTAAAGACTTTGAAAATTATAAACAAAAATTTACTTTAGAACTGGTATCTAGCGGTTGTGACAATGCTTGTAATATTTATCAGCTGAAACTTAAGTAAGATGCTTAATGATTATTTTCATGCCCTATCTCCACTTGTAGCTGGCCAATTAGTATTAATTATTTTAGGTTTTGACGTTATTGGTAACGGTCTTGTTAATTTAGTGACTGATAAGCAAACCAGTTGGTTTAGATCAGCTCATTGGATCATTGGCATGGGCTTATTTGTTTCAATTTGGTTTGTTATCCATTTTTTTGTTCCTTATTTAGATTATATTTTGTGGCTATTGTTATTTGTTTTAGGTCTCATATTTTTTCGTTGGTATCAAAAACGTTTTTCTGTTTCAGATCTATTAGCAACTGTGGTTTGGTTTGAAGTTTTTGTTTTATTAAGCTTACCTTTAATAAAATATTTGTTTGTACAAATTTCTTTACCACCTTTTGCCTGGGATGAGATGGCCTATCACTTTTATTCTCCCGCACAAGTGATTTCGGAAAGAAATTGGGATTTTTCTAATCCGGGTTTTTACAACATGATGCCTAGGTTATTGGAAACTTTATTTGTTGCTACTTTCGCCATGAGTAAGACTTATGTGATCGCTAGATGTCTACAACTATTATTGATTGTTAGTGTCATTGTTAGCGTATCTCGATTTTTAGCAGCAAAAAATAGTTGGTTAGTGGCAGTCATCTATCAATATTTAGCAGTTAATCTAAATATGGCTATTATATTGGCCAGTACCACTGGGTATATTGATGCTGGGGCAGGTGGTTTAACAGTTTTGTCAATATTATTGCTTTTCCAGGCAAACGAGTCTAAAAATAAAAAGATATTTTACCTTTCGGTTATTTTTATGGCTTTGTCTCTGGGTATTAAGTACTCCAATGTAGCGGCGGTATTGGCATTAATGGCTTCAGCTGGTTTTGTGTTTTTACTGAGGCAAAGACAGAAAGTTGTAAAGTATTTGGTTCAAAATCAAAATAATATTTTTGTTTTTCTATTGACGTCATTAGTTCTCTGGTTAGTCTTTGGCGGTTATTGGTATTTAAAAAACTTGATATTAACTGGTGATCCAGTTTTCCCATTTTTAAGCGGGCAGGGAAGTGAAAATTTACAAAACTGGGGTTATACCCAGTTTAAATTGAGTAATTTTAAAACAATCATCACGGCTGTTTTTACTTCTTTTGAACTTTATCAGATCTCTTTGTTATCTATATCTATCGCTATTTTGATGACTTTAAATAAAAAGAGGATTCATTACACTGTTTGGATTTTAATGGTGATTCTGGTTGAAGTATTACTGGTTCAGTTCTTTTCACCTTTTTATCCAAGATTTTTCTATCACTGGTTGCTATTAGTGCCATTACTTTTAGTGAGTGGCATCGATTTGCGATTTGAGAAAATCAAAGAACACCATTTCTCTCAGTTACTAATTTCCTTTTTACTTTTGTTGTTAGTCTTTCATTTTTCTGCACCAATTATTAGAGAAAATAAGGATACTAATCTTGATATCAAAAACATATTAGATGATGACTGGTGGTATGCCACCGGTAAACATGACTTTGAAGGTTGGTTGCAAAAGAGATGGACAGGGCAGTATTCATATCTTAAATGGTGTGATCAAAGACCAGAGATGACACAGCTTTTAACTTCAGATCCAGAAATGATTTGGTTACATCCCGGATTAACCAGGATATTTTTAACTAAGTGTAATTTTAAAATTATTGAGCTAAGTAATGATTTATCTGCATCAGCGTCAGCCGAATTATTGTTTAAGAATAACCAGGGATACTATGTTTCGGCTGCAGATTGTGGCTCACAAATTTATGAGCCATTTAAAGAAGATGTGGCTGCTAAAAAAATGTATGATTTAAATCAGGCAATTATTTGCAAGGTAAAAAAGACTTCAGATTATATATATCTGATTGGTCAGGAAAACTAAAAAGATTATTAATATTTTTGAAAACTATTTTTTCGTCACCACCATTAAGTTATTTAATCCCTGTTCAAAATAATGATGATGAATCTGAGATGAATTAATACTTTTGGGTAGATGTTCGATTAAAAGCTTCTTATCAAAGTATCTTTGGTGTTCTTCAATTTCTCTAGATGAGATAATCCCTAACTTGTAAGACATAAACTCTAAAAATGATTTTGCTTGTGGTGAGGGCACAGTTAAGATTAGCTTCCCATTGGGCTTAAGAATACGATAACTTTCCGCCATGATTTCTTTAGGATGATCAATGTGCTCAAAAAAAGCAAAAGCTATTACATAGTCAACACTATTGTCTTTAATGTCAATCTTCTTGATGAGTGGCTGATTGAGAATGGAAATGATTTTATCTTGCTTGAATTGATTGACAATAGTTTTGTTCACTAGTGGATCAACCCCTAAATATTTCTTGATCTTGACGTTGTGTTTTTTAGCAAAGTGAAAGAATCTAATCTTGGGACCACAGCCTAAATCCACTAAAGCGATGGGTTGTGATTTATCAATATACTTGATCCCAGTAATAAATCTGAGATATCGGGCGAGGGGCTCAAGTAATGCTTCGTCAATAATTGGCATGAGAGCATCATAAGTCATAGAAGGCTAATCGTAAATTGTATAAATAACTAATTCTATTCACCTGCTCTAATCTAATAATGCTACAATTTATTTATGGTCTATGATTATTTCCAAAATAAAAAAGTATTAGTAACCGGAGCAGCTGGCTTTTTAGGTTCACATTTAGTAGAAAACTTACTGAAAAATTCCGCTCAGGTAGTTGGGGTAGATAACTTACTAACTGGCAAGAAAAGAAACTTAGAACATTTAAGTGATCCAAAATTTACTTTCATTCAAGCTGATGTGATTGAAAATCCGGATAGCTACTTACCCAGTAATTTTGTCCCTGATTTGATTTTTCACTTTGCCTCTCCAGCCAGTCCACCGGCTTATCAAAAATATCCAGTTCAAACTTATCTAGTTAATTCCATAGGCACCCATAAATTACTGCAGTTTTTAAAAGCTCATAATCCTGATGGCCGATTTATTTATGCCGGCACCAGTGAAGCTTATGGTGATCCACTGGAGCATCCTCAAAAAGAGACCTATTTTGGTAATGTTAATCCCAATGGCATCCGTTCTTGCTATGACGAAGGCAAGAGACTAGGTGAAACTATTTGTGGAGTTCATTTTCGTGATTTAGGCATTGATACTAGAATTGGTCGGATCTTTAATACCTATGGCCCCAGACTAGACCCTGATGATGGTCGAGTAATATCAAATTTTTTAAAACAAGCGATCCTAAATCAACCATTTTCTGTTTATGGAGATGGCTCTCAGACTAGGTCATATTGTTATGTTGATGATTTAATTGATGGCTTTTTAAAGTTTGCTCAGGCAGATCATTTAAGTGGGCAAACGATCAACATTGGCAACCCTGGTGAGTACACGGTTTTACAAACAGCTGAAGTGATTGCTACATTAACTAATCGACCAATGACCATTAATCATTTATCAACTCCAGGAGATGATCCCACTCGTCGGCAACCAGATATTAGTAAAGCCAAACAACTGTTAAATTGGCAACCCAAGGTATCACTTGAAGAAGGTTTAATACCTACGATCAAGTGGTATGAATCGGTGCTGAAGTAACTTTTCTTGACTATACACAGACCTGATCTGTGATTTATGATTATTTCTATACCATGAAATTATTTATTAAACACCACCTGACTATATTAGTTATTTTATTGTTCGCTTTATTACTGCGTTTGCCACTTCTTAATGGCTCTTTTTGGTTGGATGAAGCAGCTCAAGCAATTGAGAGCAGCCGACCATTAAGCCAGCAATTAGATCTAGTTAAAGATTTCCAACCACCCCTTTTTCATTTGCTTGTCCACTTGATGCTTTATTTGGGCCAAGCTGAGTGGTGGTTAAGAATGGCTAGTTTAGTTCCAGCCTTAGTCTCAATCTGGGCTACTTATCAGATTGGAAAAAAATTGATATCTGCTAAGGCAGGATTAATTGCCAGTATTTTGCTTTCTACTAACTCTTATCATATTTTCTTCTCTCAGGAGTTAAGACCTTACAGTCTAGCGATGATGTTTGGGATACTGAGCTGGTATTTGATGGTCCAGATATTAGCTGCTAGTGGCAAGAATAGTTTGGTAGATATGTTCAGGTTGCCTTTTACCAAGTCATTTTATGTCCCCAGTCAACCAATGTTGTTAATGATGTATTTTTCTTGTATTAGTATGGGTCTTTATACCAGCTTTATTTTTCCCTTTTTACTTTTATCTCAAGTAGTCTTTGTGCTGGTATCAATGCGAAAATTACTGGCTAAATTTATTTTTGTTTGGTTACTGGCAGGATTAAGTTTCTTGCCTTGGATTCCGACCTTTTTAGCTCAACTAGCTGTTGGGCAAACTTGGAGACAGATTATGCCAGGATGGAGTAGTGTGGTTAGTTTACCTCAAGTTAAAGCTTTACCAATGGTATTGGGTAAGTTTATTTTTGGAGTTATTGATCTGGAAGTGAACACCCCGTTTATAATTATGACCGGATTTTTAGTATTGTTGATGATTAATTCTAGCCTGTGGATGTTTAAAGATTGGCGGTCAAGTAAGTTAATCAAGGATAATAGTTTGGTTTTACTTTTATGCTGGTTAATTATTCCCTTGCTCTCAACTTGGCTAGTTTCTTTTGTGGTGCCAGTACTAAGTCCCAAGCGAGTCTTGTTTTTACTCCCATCTTTTTATTTACTGATCACTTATTTACTGCAAACTAAACCTAAGGATAAAAAACAAAGCTTTGTTGGGAGTTTATTTAAAGACGGGGTGACCCAAACAGCTTTAACTTTTTTCTTAAAAGTTTATGGCCGTTTATCTGCTTGGATTTTAATTTTGATGTTGTTATTAATTAATTTTTACAGTACCACTTCTTATTGGAGTAACCCTAAACTACAACGAGAGAACTGGAAACAGTTATATCAGCAAATTATATCTAAATATCCAATAGATCAGACAGTATTAGTGTTTGTCTTTGATGAGCCCTTTGCCTCTTGGCAATGGTATGACCAAAAATCATCAAATGGTTATCAAACTTTTGATATTGATACCCTTAATGTTGATCGAGTCGAAAACTTAAGAGATCTACTTGAACCAATCACTAAATACCGTTATATATTAGTCTTTGATTATCTTCAGGATTTGACTGATCCTAATCGTAAACTAGTGGGAGAAATATCACAGTTTGGTTTTAAACAAGTAGATTTAATTGATCAGGCTAATATTGGCTTTGTTAGAGTTTTTGCTAAGCCCGATCAATTATTATCAGGAAATAACTTATGAATGTGGGTATTGATGTCTCATCTTTAGTGTATGGTCGAGGGGTTTCACACTACACTAGTAATTTAGTTAGAAGCTTACTAAGTAAACCGATACAGGTGTCTTTGTATGGCTCATCTTTACGTCAGCGTAAGAACTTGCTCAGGCTAATTAGCGAAATGTCTGCTGGTAGGAAGCTTGAGAAAATTGTAGTTCAACCCTATCCACCATCTCTTTTGTCTTTTCTGTGGCAATATGGGTTAAATCCAGTTGGTAAAAGACTACCTAAAGTTGAGGTCTTTCATAGCTGGGATTATCTGCAACCACCAGATAGTAAACTGCCCTTAGTTTCCACCATCCATGATCTGGCGATGTTGAAGTTTCCTCAAACCGCCCACCCCAAGATTTTAAAAATGCATCAGAATTCCTGGAAGATCCTCAAACAGAGACAAGCCCAAATCATTACTCCGAGTCACTCGACTAGAAGAGATGTGATTGAGTTACTAAACATTGATCCCAAGATGGTTCATGTCATCTATGAGGCTCTTCCTTTTGAAACTAAGGTGGCTACTCAAAAAATGTCTGAGGAAAAGTATCAAGTCATTGCTCAAAGAATGAAACTGGATAAGCCTTTTATCTTTTTTGTAGGAACTAGAGAACCCAGAAAAAACCTAGATCGATTAATTCAAGCCTGGCAGCCATTATCTCGAGACTTCCAGTTGCTGATTGCTGGAGCTGAAGGCTGGGATGTGAAAAACTCGAATAAGACATCAGCTAAAGTTAGTTCTGAGAATCTAAGATTTTTAGGTCGAGTTAGTGATGATGAGTTAGTAGTTCTTTATGGGGAAGCTAGTAGCTTTGTTTATCCCAGTTTAGATGAAGGTTTTGGTCTACCCATTTTGGAAGCTTTTCACCATGGCACACCGGTTGTAACTTCAAATATTTCTGCCATGACTGAAGTAGCTGGTAATGCCGCAGAGTTAGTTGATCCACTTTCTGTTGAGGATATTACTCGAGGGATTACTAAGATACTATCAGAAAATACTGAGAAACAACGTCAAAGACTACAAAAGATGATTATTAGACTTCAGCTATTTGATTGGAGTAGAGTTGCTAGTCAAACTATCGATATTTATCAAAAAGCCATAGATAATAAATAGCGGTTAAATACTATCCTATAGTTGTATTATATATCTTTTCATGGTATAATTTTCCAAGATTTCAGCTATCCACACCAGGAGGTGTGACATGGGAAAGAGTTCTGATAAGCTGCCCACCTTTGATCAGGATGGGGAGTATCAGGGTCGAAAGACCACGTTGGATTTCAGCTCTGAAGTGGGAGATTGGATCATTTCCCGCTTCAAGTACAGTAGCGATATTTGCTACTACCAGACCGCTTTGCTCCTAGGAGCTTCGCCTGAAGCTGCTGAGGAGTTTGGAAAGACGACTGAGGAGTTTGGAAAGACGATTGATAAGACGCTTTTCAAGCTGATCATAACCACTTTTGGTGTTAATACTGCTCTCAAATGGTTTGGGCTGATACCCTAAACGCAAAACCCCTCTATATAAAATAGGGGGGCTTTTTTTTATTATAAACAGATAAAAGAAAATCCCGCCTTAAGTGGGCGGGATTTGGATTGGGGCTGTTAGCCCTTGGCTGGCCGATCGGTCAGCCAAACAACGACGGCAATAGCTACTCCCTCAGCTCCCATTGCCATTTTCGCAATTCCAGCGGCTAACTCTGGATTCGCTCCTAGTCCTAGCAGAACTTGTTTAAGTCCTGCAGCTAGAAGCAGTGAAATGGCTAAGGCGAAAAGGATGAGCGCTATTTTCGTGTCTGGACTCATTTTGGATTCCTTCCTTTAAAAATGAGTTTGCCAACCTAAATATTATCCTATAACTATTTAGAAAAGTCAATATTCAGCCTCTTTTTGCTACCATTTACCCCGACTCATTTTGCCTTTATGATAGGTGTAGATGTCAAAAATAATTCGTCTAGCTATTGATGGCAATGAAGCCAATGTGACTAATCGGGTGGGTAGTAACTTCTATGCCTTTGAATTGCTGCAAGCTATTTATGATCAAGTGAATCAAAGAGAGGATCTCCAGGTCAGTGTTCTTCTTTCCTCTTCCCCTATGGCAGATTTACCTAAAGCTAGCTCGAAATGGAAATATCAGGTATTTGGACCAGTCAGATTTTGGACCCAGTGGGCATTACCCATCCATTTGTTTTGGCAGCAAGCAAAATATGATGTCTTTTTTACACCAGGACACTATGCTCCCAGAATCACCAAGGTACCCTATATCTGCAGTGTAATGGATTTAGCTTTTTTGTACTATCCCGATCAATTTAAAAAAAGTGATTTAATCCAGTTGAAAGATTGGACTAAGTATAGTGTCAAAAATGCCAGAAAAGTTTTGGCCATCAGTCAGGCTACTAAAAATGATGTGATTAAGAATTATCACAAAAAAGAATCAGATGTTTTTGTGGCTTACCCTGCACTTGCTTCCCAAAAACCAACTAATTCTTTGACGCCTAAGAAAGTGCTCAAGAAATTTAGAATCGATCAAGATTACTTGTTATATGTGGGAACCATTCAACCTCGAAAAAATCTAATTAATTTAATTGAAGCTTATGAGTCAGTCAATCGCTACCTCCAGGCAGAAAATGTTTCAAATCATAAGAATAAACCTAATCAGCAACATCAACTTGATTTAGTCATTGCTGGTAAAATTGGCTGGCTTTCCGATCAGATTCTTGCCAAAATTGAAAGCTCACCATTTTCTAATCAAATTAAACTTTTAGGTTTTGTCTCTACAGCAGAAAAAGAAGTTCTTTACTCCCATGCTCAAGCGACCATTCTAGTGGGATTATATGAAGGTTTTGGCTTACCCCCTTTGGAATCGATGGCTATGGGAACCATTCCCATTGTCTCTAATAATTCAAGTTTACCGGAAGTAGTGGGTAGAGGAGGAATTAGTGTGGATCCCAATAATGTGGGTGAGATTAGCAAGGGCATTAAAGAAGTTCTCAATTTAACCGCTCGGCAAAAAGCAATTTATCGCAAACAAATGAGAGAACAAGTCAAAAAATTTAGTTGGCAAAAATCAGCCTCAATTTTAATTGAAGAATTAATTAACATCGCTAACTATGCCAACAAAAAATAATATTGTGCTCGCCATTGATCCTGGCTTCGATCGCTTAGGCTGGGCAGTGGGAGAAGTTAAAAATAGAAAAGTGACGGTGCTTGGCTATGGTTGTATTCAAACAGATAAAAAAGAACAGATTTTTCCCAGATACTCCCAAATTATTAAAGATTTAAAACTAATTGTTGAATCGTATCATCCCCAGGTCTTAGCCATTGAAGAACTGTTTTTCTCTAAAAACACCAAGACTGCCATGAGAGTCAGTGAAGTCAGAGGGGTAATCATTGGTCTGCTGTTAGCTGAAAACTTAGAAGTTTTTGAATATCACCCTAATACTATCAAACAAGCAGTGACGGGCAATGGTCATGCTGATAAAACCGGAATAGATAAAATGGTCAGATTACAATTAAAGATTAAGAATGAAAAAATCATTGATGATACTATCGATGCTTTGGCTATTCTACTAACTCATGCTGTTAGTTTTGTGATTACTTAAATTTTTTTAGATCTCTAGTCCTACTATTTACGAATCGAGAACTTCCAATTATGATGAACTCATGATTTCGTATTTAATTGGGAAACCTGTTCTAGTTAATCAGCAGTTATTAGTCTTAACCGGTGGGGTAGGTTATGGTGTCTTTGTGACTAACTCAACTTTGTCAGCCATTCAAAATCAAGAACAAATTGAACTGCATATTTATGATCACATCAGAGAAGATCGCTTTGATCTCTATGGATTTTTAACACCTTCAGAAAAAGAATTGTTTTTACTTTTGCTTTCAGTTTCCGGTGTCGGACCCAATACCGCCCTTCATATCATGGAACATAAACCTATTGATGTGATTGAAGCAGTTCAACAGGCTAATCCCGCCTTTTTTGCTAGTGTGCCTAGGGTGGGGAAAAAAGTGGCACAGAAAATCATTATTGAATTAAGCAGTAAACTCGGACAACTCAAAGTTCTAGATCTAGGTCCAGAATCCAGTCAAAAACAGGAAGTTAGACTAGCCCTATCTAACTTAGGGTTTGATGAAAACAGTATTGAACTCTCTTTACAACAAATTGAGGTAGAATCAATTCCAGTTGAGCAAGCCATCAAACAAGCCCTTAAATTTTTTGCTAGAAAATAACTATGGCAATTGAAACTAACAATATCAGCGAAGAAGAAAAATTATTGATCTCTTTAAGAGCCAGTAACTGGAGTGAGTTTCATGGTCAAGAGACCATTAAACAATCGCTGATGATTGCTATTAGAGCCGCTAAACAAAGAAATGAAGCTGTTGATCACGTTTTACTTTATGGCCCACCGGGCTTGGGGAAAACCACCCTATCTCATTTAATTGCTCAAGAAATGGGAGTTAATCTTAAAATGACTTCTGGTACTGCTTTGGCAAAATCAGGAGATTTAGCTGCCATCTTGACCAATTTAGAGGCTGGGGAAATCCTGTTTATTGATGAGATTCACCGGTTACCCAAAACGGTTGAAGAAATGCTGTATTCAGCTATGGAAGATTTTGCTTTAGATATTGTCTTGGGTAAGGGTCCATCCGCTCGTACTGTCAGATTAGATTTACCTCAATTTACCTTGGTAGGTGCTACCACTAAATTTGGCTCACTCGCTGGTCCATTTAGAGATAGGTTTGGTCTGGTTCATCGACTTAACCATTATGAGGAAAATGAATTACTTCAGATTCTCAAGAAAGCGGCTAGTAAGCTAGGGATTAAACTGGATGATGATAGCGGTTTACAGATTGCCAAAAGATCTAGAGGTACACCTAGAATTAGCTTGCAACTGCTTAAAAGAGTTCGAGATTTTGCTCAAATTGAAAATGGTAGCCAAATTACCCCGCAATCGGTGGATCAAGCATTAACCATGTTGGCGGTAGATAGCCTAGGCTTAACTGAAGCTGATCGCAAATATTTAACTTCTATTATTTTAAAACACAGTGGTGGGCCAATTGGTCTATCGACCATTGCTGCTTTACTTCATGAAGATCCCGGCACCATCGAGGAAGTACTTGAGCCATTTTTGATGAAAGTGGGTTTTGTCAAAAGAACTCCTAAAGGACGGGTGGTGACTGAGCTTGGTTACCAACACCTCAGGGTAGAATTTCCAGAGAAAAGTGATTAAAATTTTAATAAAGATTAAGCTTATTTTTTATTATATTATAAGATAGTAATTGACACTTAATCGTATTTCCTTATAATATAAAAAGGATGTTAGGTGAAAGGCTTTGACCTTGACGTCGCTAAATGCCAGTAAAGCTAAAGCGTGAGACACCTTGACATCCATTAATCCATAACTGAGTGATAGAAGCAGACCCCCTCTGCTCTTTTTATTACCACAAACCATATCAAATTTCATGTTTAGTTAGTTTTTTATTAGTGAATTTTTTTTAAATTCATCTTATCCTGAATAAGTCGCGATACATATTGGACTCTTAAAGGAGTCCACATATGGGATCAGATGTTCCACAATTACAATACCTTTTACCAAAGTTTAATGATAACTACACTATGTTCATGAAAACACTTCAAAATAGTTGTGCTTTTGATACATCAGATATTGCCAAGTTCCGATTGAAGGTTATAGAGTTTGGTAAAAAACATGGCGTCATAGCAGCAGTCGATGCCTTTGGTGTGAAACGGAGCACATACTTTTTGTGGAAGAAAAAATTCCTGGTATCTCAAGGAAGACTCACTAGCCTTGTTCCTCATTCAACACGACCTAAACGGATCCGTCACATGCAGGTGAATCCACACATATTGGAATTCATTAAACATATTAGACAACAATATGGACGTGTAGGAAAACAGAAAATACAAGTCTTGTTAACAACATATTGTACAAATTTGGGGATTACCCCAATTCAGGCGACAACGATTGGCAAAATCATCAAACGACATCGGTATTACTTTGAAGGCAGAAAAACATACAAGAGGAAACACCTGGGAGTGCCAAGGACACGTAAAGCACCTAGAGAAAAAACTCCTGGTTACATCGAAATGGACTCAGTGATTGTTCGAATTGTTGATCAGACTCATGTATTTATTACTGCTATTGATGTGGTTACTAAATTTGCTCTCTGTCTCTACGCTGGAAGTACTAAATCAAAGAAAGCTAAAGAACTTCTAGAATTATTCATCTCACAGTATCATTTTACCCTGCGCACAGTTCAAACAGACAATGGCAGTGAATTCTTGGGAGCATTCGACAATTACTGTCACAAGATTGGATTAGAGCATGTGTTTACTTACCCCAGATCTCCACGCATTAATGGCGGAGTCGAACGCTTTAACCGAACTATTCAAGAAGAATTTATTGACAGAACTGATTCGTTTTTCTCTGGGCCAGCCAATGTTACTTCGCACTTGATTAATTACCTTTCCTGGTACAATGGAATGAGGCCGCATCAATCATTGGGAATGAAAACTCCCAGTCAATACATACAACAGCTAGAGTCCAATATGTAGGCGACCAATACATATCCTTTATTCTCTAGTCCTAACACTTTATAATGATTTTATGACAATTACCGATTCACATGGTCAAGAAGTAAAAATTAGTAGTTTACCCAACAAAATTATCAATCGTATCAAGACAATATATCTTGAGTTAATTACCGGCTTTTTATGGTGGGGGGTTGGATTTGTTCCCTGTCATTATCTTCGCCGGTTTTTTTATCGATTATTTGGCATGAAGATTGGCAAAGGCTCAACCATTCATATGATGGCTAGAATCTATGATCCCGCTCACATTCAGATTGGAGATGATACTCTAATTGGTGAAAAAGCTACCTTAGATGGTCGCAAACAACTTCCCAATTCCCAAGGAGGTTTAGTCATTGGTGATCATGTTGATATTGCTTCTGAAGTTATGCTCTGGACCAGCCAGCATGACATTAAAGATCCAGCTTGGGGTGCAGTTGAGAAAAGAGTGGTTATAGAAGATTATGTATTTATTGGTCCTAGGGCTATTATTTTACCAGGTGTAACAATTAAAAAAGGGGCGATTATAGCCGCTGGGGCAGTGGTGACTAAAAATGTAGCCGAAAAAAGTATTGTTGCTGGTGTCCCTGCTCAAGAAATTGGTAAAAGAGAAACAGAATTAAATTATCGACTTGGTAGACCGAGGTTATTTCAATGAAGCTGGCAATTATTGTGGTTTCTTATAATACTAGTGACCTAACTATCCAAACTTTGGATAGTGTGGTAGCTGATTTGTCCCATGATCCTGAATTATTTAAACAAACAGAGATTTGGGTAGTGGATAATAATTCCCAGGATACTTCAGTAGCTGACATTAAAAAATGGCAACAAAAGCAACAAATTTCTCTAACCTTGATTGAAAACCAAGACAATGTCGGTTTTGCTCGGGCTAATAACCAAGCAATCAAAAAAACTCAGGCAGAACTAATCCTGTTACTTAACTCTGACACCATTGTTCAAAAAGGGACACTTTCTGAAATGGTCTCTAGATTTAAACCAATTGATAATACCACCTCTGCTCTTGAGTCCTCTGGGGATAAAATTGATCGCTTAGGAATCCTGGCTGCTAGATTACTTAACCCAGACAAATCTCATCAACCACAAGGGGGCTCATTTCCTAATTTAATGACCCTTTTTTTCCAAATGACGATGATGGATGACTTGCCTTTTATTGGCAAATTTTTGCCATCTACCCAACATACCGGAAAGAGTGATCGAGAAAAAAATGCTCAAGGCCTAACTGTTCGAAATTGGGTGGGGGGAACCGCCATGATGCTTAGGTCAGAGATGTTGGATCAAATTGGTTTACTGGATGACAACATCTTTATGTATGGAGAAGATATGGAAATTTGCTTACGAGCTAAACATCATTTATGGGATATTGCTGTCGATCATGCAGCAAAAGTGATACACTTAGGTTCTCAGTCTGGTAGTAGTGACAATGCGGTTAAGGGGGAATTAACTGCTTACTCTTATATTTGGGGTAAGCACATGCCGATTTGGCAGTTAAGTATTGCTAGACTAATTATTAAACTGGGTATGATTTTACGGATTATTTTATTTACAATTTTAAACAGCCAAAAAAAGAAAAAACTATATCTAAAGTTATTTAATGAAATTTAATTATGCCAAATAAAAAGTCATCAAGTTTATTTAAGAAAGTTTTTTCCTGGTTAGATGACAATATTATATTAGTCTTGAGTGGTTTTTTACTCGCCTTTATTCCTCTATATCCCAAAATTCCTTTGTATAGTCCGATTGAAGCCTATATCGTCAGAATTAGACTTGAGGATCTGTTCGTGCTGATCACAGCATTAATCTGGTTGATCCAATCAATCAGAGGCAAGATTAAATGGCGAGCTCCCATCTTTTGGTTTGTTTTAGCCTACGCGGTTGCTGGAGCTTTATCAGTGATTGATGCAGTAGTGGTGATTAAAACCATTCCTTTTCAAATGCTTCATTTGGGTAAGTCACTACTTCATTACTTTCGTTATCTTGAGTATTTTTCTCTCCTATTTATTACCTTTAGTGCCGTTAAAAGTAAGAAGAATCTTTATCTAATTTTAGTGACCATGGTTTTGACTTTAGTAGCAGTGGTGATTTATGGTTATGGCCAAAGATTCTATTACTGGCCAGTTTACTCGACCATGAATCGAGAATTTAGCAAGGGGGTGAGATTAGTTTTAACTGAACATGCTCGAGTTCAATCCACCTTTGCCGGTCATTACGACCTAGGTGGCTATCTAGTCATCATTTTACCCTTGATTCTGGCTTTAGCTTTAGGAGTAAAAAAGAAAGTATACAAATTTTTACTATATTTAGCTCACTGGTTAGGTCTTTGGTTATTAGTAGTGAGTGCTTCTCGAACTTCATTTTTAGCTTACTTAGTGGGAATTTCTTTGGTTATTTTGCTTTTTGGTCTAAAACAATCAAGAATTAAAGCAAAACTATGGTGGATGTTTAGCCGCGAAATGTTGATGGTGATTATGGTTGCCATCACCATGTTCTATTACGGTGACGATATGAATGAACGATTTTTACAAGTGATTAATACCGTGCCTAAAGTAGCCAGTACCTATCATTATTTAAATGACAAACGAAAAATTTTGTTTGATGGCAACATAGAAAAGTTTTTCTTTGGGGATGAAGGATGGCCAGAATGGCTAGCCTTCAAGATGCCAGAAGCTACTAAACCGGAAAACTCTTTAACTGTGGAGGAGGCGACGGTACTAGTTAGTTCTGATGAAAGACCAGTTCCTTACCGACCCAGTGATGTTTATGAAGATATTCCTGATTTAGTTGAAGTAGCTACCATCTCTGCTGAAGGGAAAACCGAAACAATCTTGGTCGAAAAACCTAGAACTTTTAGTGCCAACGCCCTTGAACATGGATTATCTTTGGCCATCAGACTCGATGCGTTATGGCCAATGGCGATTAATGGCTTTAAAATGAACCCTTTAACTGGTAAAGGTTATGCCACTTTGGGTAAAGAAGGAGCCTATCAATTTACTGAAGCAGATAGCACTGACAATAATTATTTACGAACTTTAGGAGAAACTGGTATCTTAGGCTTTGTCAGCTTTTATGGAGTGATTGTGACAGCAATATATTTTGCTTTCAGAGGTTATGGTCAAAAAGATGAGCTACTGGTGACTCTTTCAATTGGCTTTATTGCCTCATCATTTGGCTTACTTGTTAATGCCTCATATATTGATGTTTATGCTGCTTCCAAAGTCGCCTTTTCCTATTGGGGGCTAACTGGCTTTTATTTGGCTAGTGTAACTTTACTCTCGCCAGAGTTACTTAAAGTAAACTGGATAAGCAAACTTGATCGCCAATTTGATGGGTACTTAATAAAAATGAACAAGAGAATTAAATCAAAAAAATAGTGACAAATTTTTTCCAAATATTTAAACAAAAGCTGGTTCTCAGTTTAGTGTTGTTGGCCTTAGCATTACGCTTGTGCTACTTAACCACCCCATTAGCTGATTGGCATAGTTTTCGTCAAGCTGATACTGCTTCAGTGACTAGAGAATATGTCAAACACTCGGTTGATTTATTAAGGCCAAAGTATCATGATCTTTCCAATATCCAGTCTGGGAAAGATAATCTGGAAGGCTTTCGAATGGTGGAATTTCCTTTTATTAACGCCTTCATTGCACTCCTACTTCGAACCTTTAATTTTTTGCCGTTGGTACCCACCAGTAGAATGGTCAGCATTATTTTTTCCCTAGGTACAGTAGTGACAATCTACTATTTAGTTAAAAGTGTTTCTAGTATTAAACAAGCTTATCTAACTAGTTTGCTGATGGCGGTCATGCCCTACAGTGTCTTTTATTCTCGAGCAGTATTGCCAGAATCACCGATGTTGTTTTTATCAACTTTTTCTATTTTTAGTTTTTATCAGTATTTACATCATCAAAAAAAGTCAGTTCTTTGGTTTACCTTAGCGCTAATTAGTTTAGCACTAGCACTGTTACTTAAGCCTTTTGTGGCTTTCTTAGCGCCAGTCTATTTATTTTTATGGCTAAATAAAGATAAATTTAAGTTTTATCTACGCTGGCCTGTGGTCATCTTAGTGTTAGGGGCTTTTTTGCCATTGATGTTATGGCGAAAATGGATTGAGAATTTTCCTACCGGCATTCCCGCCAGTGATTGGTTGTTTAATGGTAATGGCATTAGACTTCGACCAGCTTGGTTTCGCTGGTTGTTTTATCATCGCTTCACTCAGCTGATAACCGGATATGGTAGTTTAATTATCCCGTTAGCCTTCGTATCTAAATGGAAGACAGATACCTTTCTGATTATCAGTTGGTGGATTTCAATCCTAGCTTACTTAGTGGTCATCGCTACTGGTAATGTGCAGCATGATTATTATCAAGTTCTGACTTTGCCAGTTTTATTTATGACTTTGGCTAAATCACTAGTTTTTATTTGGCATCACTTAGAAAAACAATTGACTTATTCTAGTGCGGCTTTAGCTATTGGTTGTTTAATCTCTCTTTTTTGGTTTAATAGCTACCAACAAGTCAAAGGATATTACAATATTAATCATTGGGAATATGTTAAAGTGGGCAAAATTGTTGATCAGAAACTCCCCCCTGATGCGAAAATCATTGCTCCTGCCATGGGGGATACCGTTTTTCTGTTTCAGACCAATCGCACTGGTTGGCCCATTGGTTTTGAGATTGAAGATAAGATCAATAAAGGGGCCCAGTATTATGTAGCCACTAGTTTTGATGATGAAACTAATCAGTTAATGGAAAAATATCAGGTGGTTGAGAAAACTGACGAATATGCCATCATTAAGCTAAAGTAATTTTTTTTCAGACTCAATCACTGATTTAACCAGTCACTTATGAAAATATTAATGTTAACTCCATATTTGCCTTATCCACTCCTTTCTGGTGGGCAAATTCGAACCTTTAATCTGCTTAAAAAATTATCCAAAAAACATCAGATTACCCTTTTTGCCTTGATCAAAGAAGATAGTGAGCGCCAGTATATTAGTGAACTGGAGAAGTACTGTTATAAAGTCAAAGTCTTTAAAAGATCTAAAAAACCTTTTACCCTCACTAATATTATCAAGACAGCTTTTTCATCTTTCCCATTTTTGGTAATTAGAAACCATGCTAAACAAACAGTCTCAGCGGTTAAAAAAGAACTTGAATCAGGGGGATTTGATTTGATTCACGCGGAAACTTTTTACATGATGCCCCATATCCCTGCCACCAAAATCCCCATCATCCTAGTGGAACAAACTATCGAATATTTGGGATATGAAAGTTTTGCTAAAAAGAATAACCTAGGGATTCTTAAAGTTCTACTATCTATTGATATCAATAAAATTAAAAAGTGGGAGCATCATTATTGGAACTCATGCACCAAATTAATTGTCATGAGTGAAGAGGATAAAAAATTAATTTCTGAGGAGATTGATAATCCAGCCAAGATTGATGTAGTTTCCAATGGGGTTGATGTAGGTTGGTTTGAGAGTAAGCCCAAGAATTTGCCAGATAGTCCTACCATTTTGTCAGTTGGGACTTTTAAATGGCTACCAAATGTTGAAGCAGTGGAGTTTTTAGTAGAAAAGATTTGGCCAAAAATTAAAGTCCTGTTACCTCAAACCAAATTGTGGATTGTAGGCAATGCTCCCACCAAGGAAGTTTTTGAGTATCAACGTAAAGATAGTTCCATCACCGTTACAGGAGGTATCCCTGATATTAGAGATGCTTTTAATGGAGCTCATGTACTGGTAGCGCCAGTTTTTAGTGGTAAAGGCACTAGATATAAAATCTTAGAAGCTATGGCCAGTGAAACTCCAATTGTAGCTACACCTACTGCAGTAGAAGGGTTAGGGGTAACTCATAATCAACATGTGCTGATTAGTAATAATGCTGATGAAATGGCTAAACAAGCAGTCAAACTACTAAAAGATAAGGATTTAAGAAAAAGATTAGCCTCAAATAGCAAAAAATTTGTGGCTCAATACTATGACTGGGGTCCAATTTCTTTAAAACTTGATAAGATATATAAATCAATGATTAGTGGCGAAAATACCACTAATTAATTCTGAGTAAAAATGGCAAATAAAAATTTGGATTTAACTATCATCATTCTTAACTATAACGGTTTAGATTGGTTAAAATTGACCTTAGAGAGTTTGGACACCTTTTATCTAAAAAAGACTAAATATCAGGTTGAGGTGGTGGTAGTAGACAACCATAGTAGTGATGGTTCAATTGAGTTTTTACAAAAACAACACATCGCTTCAACCATGTTACTTAAAGATAATTTAGGGTTTGCTGCCGGCAATAACGTGGCGCTTAAAACTGTCACTAGTCGCTACACCATGTTACTTAACTCTGATACCCAATTTGATCAGAGATCTAACTTAGATCATTTAATTGAATATTTGGATGATCATACTGATGTGGATGTGATTTCTCCTTTACTGTTACTAACCAGTGGTCAAATTGATCTAGCCTCTCATCGGGGTGAACCTACGCTGATGGCTGCTGTTACATATTTCTTGGGATTAGAATCAAAGTTTCCCCAAGTCAAGGCTTTTAGTAAATATCATTTACTAGATCGTGACTTTGCCGCTACTCATCGGATTGATGCCTGTAGTGGAGCAGCCATGATCGTGCGAACTTCACAGATGAAGAAAATAGGACTACTGGATGAAAGGTTCTTTTTTTATGCTGAGGATCTAGATTGGTGTAAAAGATTTCGTGAGAATGGGGGTAAGATCGTTTACTTCCCTTCAGTAGTGGTGATCCATCATAAATATAAATCTGGTCAAAAAAACCAAGACAAACAAATAGCGCAAAAGACACACAACTATTTTTACGATACAATGATCCAGTATTTTGAAAAGCACTATGCTAAACAATATCCTAAAATAGTGACTAAATTAGTAAAAATAATAATTAATATAAAAAAAGGAGTTTCATGAACTATTCATCTCTTCAATTTGAAATCTTGCAATTAAGACAAGAGCAACTAACTAAGGCTGTCGAAGCCATTGCCGTTTTTCTGTTTTCAATTTTTGTGGCAGTTTTCTTGCCTCAATTACTTTTTACTTACCTCTACGCCAATGCAGCTTTAACTCAGGAACCAGTCCTACTTAAATACATCCCTGTTGCTAGTTTTGTAGTTGGTGTGGGTTACTTTGGGTATGCGGTTTTAGGTAATATCTTTAGATCAGCTAAAATTAAGAAACTGTCGATGCAGTTAAATGCCGATGGCATGTCTGATTACCTAGAAGATACTGATTTAAAAGAAGTTCAATCAATTGTTGATGAAATCTTAGCCGATGATAAGCCAGCTAAAAAAACAGTTAAAAGAACTGCTAGTAAAACTGCTACTAAAAGTAAAAAAACAGCTAAAAAATAATTAATTTAATCAATTGAATTAATAATAAGTGGCTAAGGAAACCTAAAGAACTTTAGTTAAAAATACGATTTGATTAGTAACAAAAAGTCCCCAAACGGGGATTTTTTGTATCTAATCGCTACTAGTTTAATCATTAGGCCTATAATTTGACAAATCTGGTAATTTAAGGTAAAATATTTTATCTTCAGCTGAGTCACAAGGAGGAGACCATGTCTCCTAAGGTTGAGAAGTTTACAGGTTTTAGAGTTATCTCTATCGATGGCAGCCGCATTTATGGCCCTCCCGGTGAAAACTGGGTGCCGTATATCGACCGAGGCTATCAGGGGGGCTCATATTGGGCTCGTCCCAACGCCACCAAAGAAATCTTTCAGGCCGAAGACCACCTCTGCTCTTTGATGAGCTTAGGATGGGAACAGGTCGAGAAGGATTTGGGGCTGAATCTGCGCCAAATTATGGCACAGCCCCCAGATGGATATTTAACAGGGACGTACTTTGGGGAACCCTACAAGATTCCCTATTGGCTTCTCAAATAACACACGCCCCTGCAGCTAAGCTGTGGGGGTTCTTTTTTGCTTTATTCATAAAGAGGTGTTCCTAGTTCACTATCTGTGGTTTACCCTTTATCATATATGGTATGAGAATAGGGATTGATTGCCGCTTGGCCGGTAAAAGTCATGCCGGCATTGGCCGATATATTGCTAATTTGATTACTAGATTACCTGAGGTGGATCAAAAAAATACCTTTGTCTTTTTTTTCCATTCCCAAAAACAAGTAACAGAGTTTGATTTAAGTCGGTTTGCCAATATTGAAATTGTGATTACCCCAATTTCTCACTACTCACTACTTGAACAATTAGTCTTACCTTTTGTTTACTTTAAAGCCCATCTTGATCTATTACATGTCCCTCATTTTAATATTCCAATTCTCTATTTTGGCCACATGGTGATTACCATTCATGATTTGCTTTGGCACGAGCAAAAAGGTCTTCAAGTCACGACTTTACCAGCTTGGTTGTACTTATTAAAATACTGGGCATATTTGTTTACGACTCTGATGGCAGTACATAAAGCTAAAAAGATTCTAGTACCATCCAAGGTAATTAAACAGACAGTCACCAAGTTTTACCCCAAACAAAGCAAAAAAATTGTGGTCACAAAAGAGGGAATTGATCAAACTTTTATTGATCAATTATCAATGCCAAGCTCTTCCAAAGATCATGCCAGTAATTACTTACTTTATGTTGGTTCTTTATATCCTCATAAAAATATTGAGCTGGTAATTAGATCACTGGTCTTCTTGCCAGTGAGATTAAAAATTGTCGGCTCGAGAAATATTTTCTTGGATCGAACTAAAAAATTGGCTCAAAAATATCAAGTTGAGAAAAAAGTTGATTTTTTGGGTTTCATTCCTGATCAAAAACTGGTCAAGCTTTATCAAGATTCACTTTGTTTAGTCCAGCCTTCTTTATCCGAAGGGTTTGGTTTGACTGGGATTGAAGCCATGGCCGCGGGTAGTGTGGTTGTTTGTTCAAAAATTCCTATTTTTGAAGAAATTTATCAGGATGGAGCTTTATATTTTGATCCTTTGAGTTTAGAGTCTTTTATCAAAGTGGTTCAAAATCTCAGGAAGATTGATCGGGAAGCAATGATTAAAAAGGGCAAGCTAATTTGTCAGCAATATGATTGGCAAGTGATGACCAGGGAAACTCTGAAAGTATATCAACAGGTCTTGGGAGAATTATAAAACCATGCCAACTCAACTTAAAATTGCTTTGGTGTACGACTGGATTGATACTCCCTATGGGGGAGCGGAAAAAGTGTTAATGGCTTTACAAGAAATTTTTCCTCAAGCAGTTTTATTTACTTCTATCTACTCACCAACAAACGCTCCATGGGCCAAGAATTTTTTAATCAAGACCAGTTTTTTACAGAAATTTCCTTTCCGATCTTTTCGGATTTTTACATCACTGTTTATGCCACTGGCCTTTGAAAGTTTAGATTTATCTGCATTTAATGTCATTATTTCCGTAAGTAGTGGGCCTGCTAAAGGGGTAATCACTCGACCAGATCAATTACATATTAATTACTGTCTAACTCCACCCAGATACTTGTTTACTCATAAAAAAAGATATTTTCAATCAATTAAGTATAGTCAGTTGCCGATTTTAAAGACATTAATTGATAACATGATTAACTATTTAACTTGGTGGGATTTAGCGGCTAGTAGTCGACCGGATGTGTATGTGCCGATCTCTCGAGTTGTACGAAAACGAATTGAAAAAAATTATCATCGTCAAACTGAAGCTGTCATTTATCCGCCTGTTTATATGCCGAAAAGTTCCACAATCACACCAGCAAAATCAGCTGATTATTATCTGGTTGTAGCCAGATTGGTGGGATATAAAAAAGTCGATGTGGCCATCAAAGCTTGTGAACAATTGCATAGAAAATTAGTGATTGTGGGCACAGGATCAGAATTACATAAGTTGCAAATGTTAGCTAAATCGAGTAATACTATCTTTGTTGGTAATATTGGAAATGACAAACTAACCAAACTGTATAATCAGGCTAGAGCCTTGATTATGGTCGGAGAAGAAGATTTTGGGATCACTGGACTTGAAGCCTTAGCGATGGGGGTACCAGTGATTGTGAATACTCATAGTGGGGTAGCGGAATTAATTGAAGATGGACTTCAAGGCGTCCATTTGTCTGACGAAAGTGTTGGTAGTTTAATCACTGCCATCAAAAAAGTTGAAACCATCAACTTTGATCCTAAGAAATTACAACATCAGTCACAAACATATCAATTAGCTGTTTTTAAACAACAATTTAAACAACTAGTGACTAAAAAACTACAACAGTTTTTAGTTTAAGTCACTAAATAATTAAGAAAGGTATTACATGTCAGAAAATCAGCATCTTTATGCAGTCATCTTGGCAGGTGGAGGCGGTACCAGATTATGGCCCAAATCCAGAAATAAAACTCCCAAACAATTCTTAAGATTAGTGGGGGATAAAACCATGATGCAAATTGCGGCTGATCGGGTCAGCAAAGTAGTTTCTTGGGATCATATCATTGTGGTTACTAATAAACTGTATGTTGATGAAGTCAGTAATCAATTACCTCAAGTAAATAAAGACTATATCATCGCTGAACCTGAGAAAAAAGATACGGCTATGGCCATGCTGACTGGATCTTTGTTTGCCCAAATGTTAGATCCAGAGGCAGTAGTGATCAATGGAGCCTCAGATCACGTGGTGGAAGATGAAAAAGAGTTTATCAAAGTCATGAATGCTGCCTGCAAAGTCGCAGCTAAGGGTGAACAACTAGTGACAGTGGGGATTATTCCCAGCTACCCAACTAGTGCTTTTGGTTATATCAAGATCGGTCAGGAAATAGATAAATTAGGGGCAGGTTTATCACTATTTAAAGTTGATAGTTTTACGGAAAAACCCAATGTGGCTACTGCTAGAGCCTATATTTCCACCGGCAGATATTTTTGGAACGCCAATATGTATGTTTGGTCTGTTAAAGCAATTGATCAAGCCTTTGCTGATCATATGAAAGAAATGTATCAGCAAACTCGAGTTTTAGTCGGCATTAACAGCTCTGGGTTTCATCAAGCATTACCAGCTGTATATCAAAAAGCTGAAGCTATTTCTATCGATTATGCTATTTCTGAAAAAGCTAGTAATTTAGTTTTGATCCCAGGGGACTTTGGTTGGAGTGATGTTGGTGATTGGCGAGTGGTTTTTGATTTAGGCAAGAAAAATTTGGTGGGAAATGTGGTCATTGGGGATACTGATGGGGTCAACACACTGGCTATCAATTCCAGAAATAATCTGGTTTATGCTGATAAAAGATTAATAGCGATGGTGGGCATCGATGACATGATTGTGGTTGATACTCCAGAAATCCTAATGATTTTACCCAAAGAGCGAAGCCAAGAAGTTAAAAAAATTGTCGAAAGACTGAAAGAAGAAAACAGATCGGAGTACCTGTAATGAATTACGACACCCAAAAAAGAGTTTTAGATATTATTGTGGCGATTAGTTTGTTTGTTGTTTTCTTGCCAATTTGGATCATCGTACCAATCTTGATCTATTTTGAATCTGGTTGGCCGGTGATCTATCGACATAAAAGAGTCGGCAAGGATGCTAAAGAGTTTTATTTATATAAATTTCGTTCCATGATCAAAGATGCTGATGAGGTGTTACATAAAAAGGATAAAAAATTGTTACAGGAATTTAAAAAAAGTGATTGGAAACTGGAACATGATCCCAGAATCACCAAGCTTGGTAAAGTCTTAAGGTCATTAACCATTGATGAATTTCCTCAGCTCTACAATGTTTTGATTGGGGAAATGAGTATGGTTGGTCCACGTGCTTATCTAAAAATTGAGTTACAAGATCAAGTCAAAAAATATCCGGAAACCGCTGCTTATATTAAAGATATTCTCTCGGTCAAACCAGGTATTTCTGGTCCTTGGCAAACTAGTGGCCGCAATGAAGTGCCTTTTAATGTCAGAGCACAAATGGATGCCCAGTATGCCCGAAAGAAGAATATTTTAAATGATCTATTAATTTTACTTAGAACTCCCAAGGCGATGATTAGTCGTTGGTAAAGATAAATTATTAAGTAAATAATTTTGAGTTTGAGACTAGTTTCCAGATATGGGATATATTTGTGATTTACGTCTCATTACTGAGTTGTTATACTTTTCTTTATGCTAGAAAATGAACTTACATCCCAGCCCTTAATTGATGAGAATTTAATTCCTCGACCGGAAGTTGAGGTGTCTGATCCTGAGGAAGTGGTTGACGGTGATGGTCAAAAGCAAGGGGTGAAGTTCAAGAAATGGCAGAAAATTTTGTTAGCGATATTAGTGGTAGTCTTGTTAATTCTTTCGGTAGCTTCAGTCTTGGGTTTTTATACTTATCAAACAGCCATGACTTTAAAGTCGCAAGCAAAAGAAGCTCAAACTCATGGTCAAGCTGCCTATGATCAGTTTAAAGCCCAAAATCTCCCTGGGTCAGAAGCTGAACTAAAAAATGTTGAAACTAGCTTAAATCAGATTAAAGCCACTTATAATAAATTAAGTTTTTATCGTTATTTCCCAATTCTTAATAACTACTACGCTGATGGGGTTCATGCTTTGAATGCCGGTGATAGTGGATTACAAGCCGGACTCAAGTCTATTTCGGCAGTTACTCCCTATGCTGATGTCTTAGGATTTGCTGGTGAGGGGACTTTTGCTGGGGGAACGGCAGAAGATCGATTAAAACTCTTACTTCAAACTTTAGATAAAGTCACTCCGGCTCTTGATGAGATTTCTGCTGATCTAACCAAGATGGAAGCTGAGTTTAGTCAAATTGATCTTAATCGCTATCCAGAGTCAATTAAAGGTGTACCAGTTAAAGCTAAATTAGCTCAAGTTAAAGAAGTTAGTCATGGAGCTAACAATGCTTTGACTAAATACCGACCAATCATTGAAAGACTTCCAGAAATTGCTGGAGGAAAGGGACAACGCAAGAAATATTTAGTTTTGTTTACTAATGATGGTGAATTAAGAGCTACTGGTGGATTTTTAACTGCATACTCAGTGATCTTTATCGAAGACGGCAAAGTCACACCTGATAAATCTGATGATATCTATGAATTAGATAAAAAGTTTACCAAAAAGATTGCCATCCCTCCCCAACTGGGTAAGTATTTAACTACTGAAAAATATTTTCATCTTCGGGATATGAATATTGATCCTGACTTTGCTAAATCCATGGATACTTTCTTGGCTAATTATTCAACTCTCAAGAGTGAACCTCAAGATGTTGATGGGATTATTGCTGTTGATACACATGTCTTGACCAAATTACTTGAGGTTCTAGGCCCAGTAGAAGTGCCAGGCTTTGGTACTTTTAGTGCGGAGATGACAAATAAAGGTATCCCTCAGGTGGTCCAAGCTTTATCGGAAATTATTACTCGACCAACTCCATACATGAGAACTGATCGTAAAGGCATCTTAGGTCCGATGATGAGAGCTTTACTAACTAAGGCTTATTCAGCACCTAAACAACAATGGCCCGCCCTTTTCGGTGAAGGTGTGAAGTTGATGGAAGCCAGAGATATCCAGATGTATTTCATTAATCCCGACTCGCAACAAGCCGCTGAGGCTATCAATGTGGCTGGGAAAATGACTGCTCCGGAAAATTCTGATTTTTTAGCTGTTGTTAACTCTAACCTAGGGGGTGCTAAGTCCAACTTCTTTATTACCTCGGAGATGGAACAAGTAGTTGAAGCCCCAGAAAATGGTCAGATTAAAAAGACGGTCACTATTACCTATAAGAACAACCAAAAAGCTGATAATTGTAACTTAGAAGCAGGACTGTTGTGTCTTAATTCCACTAATCGGGATTGGACCAGACTTTATCTGCCCAAGGGTTCTGAGTTGATCGAAGCTCAAGGTTTTAATGACCAAGCCGTAGTTAGTCAGGAAGACAACTTTACCGTTTTTGAAGGTTTCTTTACTCTTGAACCAATGAGCCAAGCTAAGCTCAAAATTGTCTATACTGTTCCTTATGCCGATGACAAGCAATACCGAGTTAAACTCTGGAAACAGGGTGGTATTGAGCCAGTCAAAGTCTTAATGGAAGTGACTGGTGGGCAAGAAGAACTATTGATGGATAAAGATTTAGAGTACCAAACTGAGTGGTAACTGTTTTCACTGCTGATCATGATTAGTCTGCCCTCGATATTATGCATAGTCAATCTTTTTCCACTCCGGCTTTAATCCTTAAACGCTCAGATACCGGTGAAGCCGATCGAGTAGTCACCATGTATACCCAAGATGCGGGGAAAATAGTGTGTATTGCTAAAGGTGTAAGAAAATTAACTTCAAGTAAAAGTAGCATGATGGAGCCAGGAAATATCATCCAGGCTTTTTTAATTAAAACTAAAAGCCTGCCGCTGTTAACTCAAGCTAGATTAATTCAAGATCATTCTTCTCTTAGACAAGATTTAGTCAAAATTAGACAATTAACTCAGATTTTAGAATTAATCGATGTTTTATTTGTTGAAGAAGCTGATAGCGAACTTTTTGAGATGGTTAAGCAAATTCTTGAGTGCTTGAGTTCTCCAGACAGTAATGGTAAAGTCAGAAAAAAGTTGGAACAACTCTTAATCTACTTGGGCTATCAACCGCTAAAAGAAACCTCCCACTCGTCTGTGATGGAATATGTCGAAGAGATTATTGAAAGACCACTGAAGAGTTTCGAATATTTAAAAGTAAAGTAAAAGCCCCAGCTTTATGGCCGGGGCTTGTGAAAGCGCTAATTGAATGGGTTAATTTTCCCATCGGATTCGACTAGAATCCGCACTTTCTCTTGGTACTGGGCAGCCGTTTCATAGGCGATCCCTTCCTGATCGAGCACTGCTGTGTAGCGGTCAGCCAGTTCTTGACTGGCAGGATACACCATAAGTGTGTTGCCCGGATACTGCTCTGCGGGATAATTCCCGCTAGGACGGCAACCCTCCAGGTGGATAAGGGCAACTTGCCCTCCTACGAAATCAAAGACTTGAATACGATAATCTTCGATTTTTTCCATTTTTATTCAATCCTCCAGACATAGATGAAACAGATTAAAATAATTATAGGATAATAACCTATAATTATCAAGTGGGGAAAAATAGCCCGGAATATTCCGGGCTTGACCAATTACTCTTCTTGGTAGTCTGTCTCAAGGGGCAAGCTGTAGACAGCTTTTAACCAAGCTTCCAGTCCTTCGGCTGAATATTCATTGAAATTAATATTCAGAACGCGAAGAATAGTACTGAGCAACTTTTCCTGATCTACTGTTTTAGTAGAGAGAAATAAATGCCCTGGGGATCGCCCCCGGATATTCAGATCTAACCAAAGTTGGTTGTATTTTGGCTCAGTTGACATGTTTTTCAGATATTGTTCAAGCCAGCGATAGCCTTGGATATTAATCTGAAAATATCGAATTTCAGCCATCAGTAGTTCCTTTTCCTCAATCAACGATAGCAGGTATTATATTCTAGAAATATTGGTTGTAAATAATAAAGATCCCCCGGTCATATGACTGGGGGATTGTGAGGTTTTCCCTATTTAGGGTATGTTTCTGGTCGAGAAAGGCCAAAAGCCTTCCCCAACCAATTGTCGAGTTGTTCTTCGGTGCTTTCTTCAAATTCAGCACCGAGCAATTTGAAGGCCACTCGCAGCCTTTCTTCACCATCTTTGCTATCGGCACTAGTTTCTGCCATCTCCTGAACTGACATGTTGAAAGCAGTTCGAGGAAGATTATAGGCATCTTCCATCTGCCACACAATGTTTTGTGCAGCATTGGCATCTTTCAGAGTGCTTGCAAAGATGATTACTTTTTCACCGGCCATCATGATCTCCTTTGAGCATCTAAACCGATTAACTATTATTACATTTAGGCCTATAAAAGTCAATAAAAATCCCCCATCTGGTGGAGAGGGGGATCAACTTGAGTTCAGCCTATTTATTCAGGGAAGAACTCGGGTCGCGGCTGAGAACCAGCAGCTGGAGGAATTTTTTCCTCGAAATCTTCAGTGAATTTGGCATCAATTAATACTAATGCCCGGCGAAGCTTAGCTTCGCCATCAGGTGATGTGGCACTAATGTCCACATCGTCTGAGCATTCACTGTCAGTCACCTGAAATGGTTCAGGTTTTTGACCGAAAATTTGTTCTGCAACCCAGACATGTCCCATGGCCTGTTGACCATAAAACTTATTGGTGTGAAAGATTGCAACCTGTTGCATTTTTACCGCCTTATCAAATCATAAACCGATAGGCAAGATTATAATTTATGTCCTATAATTGTCAATTATTGAAAAAAATCCCCCACCAGATTGGTAGGGGAGATTAACAAAGCTGAGGGAAACTAGGTTAAACCTTCGATGCTTCCTTCGAACTCTGTTTCAGTGAAACTCACGTGATTGACACGCAGTGTGTCACGTAGGTGAGATTCTGCTGTCGAATCTGGAGCAATCAAGCCAAGAGACAAGCCGATTGGCTGGATTCCAATCTTGGAGACTGGGCCAAACATCTCTTCAGTGGCCCACATTGCCAAGATAACTTGGGTAGCTTTTATTGAGTCTTGCAGCTCAATGACGAACATTCTCATCAGGTTTCTCCTGATAAATAGACGATAAGGTATTATACACCGCTGTTATTTTATTGTTCATTTGACAAATTTTTTATTTATCTGATAATAAAGATACAGTTGGCAGCTGTTTTCATTTTTTGAAGTGAAATTAATAATCAATAAGAGCCTCGAACTAATCGGGGAAGTAGGGTGGAACCACCCAAAATGGGTCCCTACAGAGTATCATTATATCTGGTGCTTTGTAGGGACTTTTTTGTAATTTCCTCTACAGCACAGAAAGGGTTCAATGTCAGATCAGCAACCAACTTTGGATGAAATTATTGCTTTAGCTAAAAGACGAGGCTTTGTTTACCAAACAAGTCAGATTTATGGTGGACTTGCTAATTCATATGACTACGGTCCACTGGGAGCAGAATTACTGCGAAACATTCGTAACATCTGGTGGCAGGAATTTATTAGCAAACGACCAGATATGGTTGGTTTAGACAGTCAAATTTTGTTACATCCAGAAACTTGGGTAGCCTCAGGCCATGTGGGAGCCTTTAGCGATCCATTAGTGGAAGATAAAAAGACAAATAAAAGATACCGAGCTGATCATTTGATCAAAAAGTGGGCCATTGAAAGCGGTAAATGGACAACTGAGACAATTAGAGCTGAGGTTGACCAGATGTCTATTGATCAAATGAATGAGTTCATTTCAAAGCACCAAATCAAAAGTCCTGAGGGTAATGACCTGACATCACCTAAAGCCTTTAATTTACTTTTTGAAACTGCCATCGGAGCGGTATCAGGAGATAAATCCAAGGTTTATTTACGAGGGGAAACAGCTCAAGGAATTTTCACTAACTTCAAGCAGGTTCTAGACACTACTAGAGTTCAGTTACCTTTTGGAATCGGTAATATTGGTAAAAGTTTCAGAAATGAAATAACAACTGGTCAATTTGTCTTTAGAACTTTAGAGTTTGAACAAGCTGAGATTGAATACTTTTTTGATCCTCAAAAAAGTGATTGGCAAGAATTAATGACGGCTTGGAAAGACCAAATGTGGCAGTTTGTCACTCAAAAATTGGGGATTAAAGCAGATAATTTACGCTGGCGACAACATACTGATAAAGAGCGAAGCCATTATAGTAAAGATACCTATGATCTAGATTATCGATTCTCCTTTGGCTTTGATGAACTCTGGGGAGTTGCCTATCGCACTGATTATGATTTAAAAGCTCAACAGGCTCATTCTGGTCAGTCATTGGAATATATTGATCCTCAAGACGCTCATAAACTAACACCACATGTGATTGAACCGGCATTAGGAATTGGGCGAGTCTTTTTAATGTTACTCACAGATGCTTACTTTATTGATCCTGTCAAAAATAGAACCGTACTTAAACTTAAGCCCAGTTTAGCTCCTTACAAAGTCGCAGTTTTTCCTCTAGTTAAAAATAAACCGGAATTAACTCAAAAAGCTCAGCAACTCTTTGAGCAACTAAGCAGTCAACAACATACCTTCTGGGATGATCGAGGTAATATTGGTAAAAGATATCTTTATCAAGATGAGATTGGGACCCCATTTTGCGTGACTGTCGATTATCAAACTTTAGAAGATGAAACCGTCACGGTCAGGGATCGAGACACTGCGGAACAAGTCAGAATCAAGATTGATCAGTTGGATGAGTATTTCAAGCAAAGATTACAAAGTTAATCGGTTTTGAGGTTGCACAAGTCATCATTTAATCTTTATGATTAACAGGTAATTATAAGTTAGGAAGTTATTTATGAATAAAAAAGTCATCATCATTATTGCCCTCATTCTAGTGGCGGGAATCAGTGCTTTGGCTGTTAATAAGCTGTTTTTTAGCAAAAACCAGGTAAGCCAAGAAACTACTACTAAGAAAAAGAAAATTGCTCCTCCAGTGAACATTATTAATGTGGAAGATAGAGCTTACGTCAAGATTTCCCCTAATAGTAATGGTCATAACTTGACTCTAGAAGTTGTGGATGTCAAGAAAAAAGCAATGACTGTTGATTATGAATTGGAATATCAAGCAGGTTCACTGCTGCAAGGAGCTTTTGGCCAGATTGAGCTTTCTGCTATACCAGCTAGAAAAGATGTTTTACTTGGTAGCTGTAGTGCCGGTGGAGCTTGTACTTATCATGAAGATGTTCAAGGTGGATCGCTTTTGCTTAATTTTGATGGTGATGAAGATTACGGCCTAAAATCTGATTGGAAATATATCGATAACAAAGCCAAAGAAATGGCTTTTAGTTCTCGGGATGCTAAATTCCAAATTGAGAGTAAAGATCTGAAAACCGTTAGATATTTAGTGATTTACAACTCTCCAGGATTTGCTAAAGGTTTGACGGGGCTACCAGTCTCGGATATCTATAATTTAACTGGATCAGCTGATCTGGCAGGTGAAGCTAATCTAACTATTAGAATGACTGAGGAAACTCAAGGCAAAATCATGGGTTATGATGGCTCAAAATGGCAAGAATTTAAGACTACTATGGAAGGCAAAGAGGCAACAGCCACTGTTAAACTGATGGAAAGTTATGTAGTTGTTAAATAATTGATAATTTTAAAGTGACTATTAACAGCTCCTGATAAAGGAGCTGTTTTGATATTATATGGTAAAATATTGCTCTATCTTTCAGCTTAATCCTATAGGAGGAAAAAATGCTGACAATTGATTGGAAGAGTCTGAATGCGGAAGAATTTTCGCTTGAGATCTCTCAATGGAACGATCAGGACATGGCGTTGGCAACAGTAGTTGTTGCTTTGTCTCGAGCCGTGAATCGGATGTTCGAGCCTAAGCACTAAGGTCAGTATGGCGTACTTGATCCTGATACTTTTATCAAGATCCCGGCCTTGGCTGATGGTATCGTTTACTCAATCTGGTACGGCTCAGAGAAGTTGTTGAGTCATGTCAGGCAGGTGGTCACTGAGGCCTTGGTGATAGATACTCTGGGACTAATCCCTGAGTCAGAATAGGCTGTAAATTATGATTGAATCACTCTGCACTTCAGTGCAGAGTGATTCAATACTTATTTATTTCACCCCAATATTGACAATTATAGGATAGTTTGTTATTATATTTCTGTGACTGAAGCACATGAATAGGTCTGAGGAGGATCTCATGTCTCGTTATTCTTTTGAAATTTCGGATCATCTGGCAAGGGTTTTGTTCGGAAAGAAGCTCATTAATCAGGCGTTTGAATACCCTGATTATGAATTTCCTGTCGATTGGCAGGGGATTCCAGCTCATATTAAAGCTGGTTGGGTGAACACCGCAGCCTCTCATGTCGAGGTAATACTTGATGATGATCGAAATCCAGAAGTGACCCCTAATACTCAGATGGTGCGTTTTACCGAAAAAATTACCATGATTTATCGGGAAAATGCCGTCAGAACGTGGGGACAGGTTGTTGTTGATGGGTGGTTTGACGAAAATCGTCAACACTACATCAGCACGATCAATGGTTTACCAGTCAAGGTTGTCGCTTTGAAGAAGAGTGATAACGTCAGCTCGGATAGGGTATTTATCTTTCATCAGATTTAAACCCTTTTACTGAGCAAAAAAGTAAAGCCCCGCCCAAAGTGGTGGGGTTTTTTATTTGTCACTCAATTATATTATCCCCTCTTTTTTAGTAATTTCTCATATCCCATAGTTTACCAACCTGTTTTGGGTTTTTTTGGTCTTTACACTCGAGTTAGAATGTGAGAAATTAACTATAGATTAAAAATAGGTAAAAAATGGTATTTAACCCAAAATAAAATGTATATCGGTCGTTATTATCACAAAATAGAAGCTGAGGGTCGAGTATCAATTCCAAAGGCATTTCGCCAGCAAGTACAGGAATGGATTGTTACAAGAGGGTTAGATGGGGGGTTATTTCTTTTTGCTAGTCAGGATTTTCAAGAACAAATCCAGAGTTTAACAAAACGCACCTTTACTAAAAAAAATGATCGCGACTTTGTCAGATTTATGACAAATGACGCTTACAGTCTTGAAGTTGACAACAACGGTCGAGTATTACTGCCCGAATACTTGAAAAAGTTTGCCAACCTTAACAAAGAAGTGGTGATTGTTGGAAGTTACAACCGAATTGAAATTTGGGATGTTAACCAATATCACCACTATATCGACCAAATAGAATCACAAGCTGAAACTTTAGCTGAAAACATATATGAACACCAAGAATAAAAAAAATAGCCATATCTCTGTCATGACCAGTGACGTGATTAGACAACTCCAAGTTTTAGATGGTAAATGGTATGTTGATGCAACTTTTGGTCAAGGTGGACATACTCAAGCTATCTTACAAAAACACGGTAATGTCATTGCCTTTGATTTTGACACGCAGGCCATCACTTCAGGTCAAGAAAAATTTAGTAAATATATTAATGATCATCGTTTAATCTTAGTTAGAGAAAATTTTAATCAACTGGCAAGAGAAGTTCAAAAGATTCAGAAAGAGCAAAATATTACTGAGATTGATGGCGTCGTTTTTGATCTGGGGACCTCAACTGAACAATTGATGGCAGAAGGTCGAGGTTTTAGTTTTGATGGCGATGGACCTCTAGATATGCGCTTAGATGAAAGGTTGGGGGTTAGTGCGGCTGATTTACTAGCGGTGTTAAGTGAAAAAGATTTAATTTATATGTTTCAAGAATTCGGCGGTGAAAGAGAAGCTAAGAGTATTGCTCGAACCATTGTTGATCAAAGAAAATTGAATGCTATTACTACCACCAAACAGCTTTCAGATTTGGTCAGTCGAGTCAAAAGAGAAAAAACCAAACTTCATCCAGCTACTAAAGTATTTCAAGCCTTAAGAATCGTGGTTAATGACGAAATTGCTAATGTTGAATCTAGTTTACCTCAGGCTTTAGAGGTTGTTAAAGCGGGTGGAAGAATCGTCACTATTGCTTTTCACCAAGGAGAAGACAAAGTCAGTAAAACATTTTTTCGACAATGGGAAGCGGAAAATAACGGTAAATCAGTGTTTAAAAAGCCTTTAGTTCCTAGTGAACTAGAAATAAAAAATAATCCTAGATCAAGAAGTGCCAAAATGAGGGTTTTTGAAAAACAATGAAAAAAATTAATACCAAATCACTAATCATTAGTTATTACCTGCTGTTAGTTACAATAGTAGCTGGGTTTGCTGTTAATACTATCTATCAAGGTAGTTTAAGAGTGGCACATGGTAACAGACTAGCTCAACTAGAACAACAAAAGAAAGAATTAGAGCTACAAGAAAGTCAACTCAGTCAAAAAATTTCTCAAGAATTATCTTTAATTGAAATTAATAACACTTTAGACGAAAATAAATATCAGCCTATTCAAATTTCTTTGGCAATCCAATCACATAATAAAGTGGCTCTTAGATGAAACATTTATTTGCTCCAAATCGCAGAAAGATAGATGATTTAGATCACCGATCAGTTTGGCTCTCAATTTTCTGGTATTTTAGTTTTTTTATCGTATTAGGCCGGTTATTTTACTGGCAGGTAATCAAGAGTAGTAGTCTTCAAGCTGAAGCGGAAAGTCAGTACACCTCCTATTCTCAAAAAAAAGTTTCCCGAGGTAGAATTTTTACTGCTGATAATCATCTGTTGGTAGGGAATCAAACTGTTTACCGGCTATTTGCAGATCCCAGTGTCATTACTCAAAAGTCAACCCAAATTTCTAGCCAACTGCTACCCATTCTGTTGGCTGATACTCAGGAATATTTAGAGGCTTCACAGTCAGCCATAAAAAAAGAACTGGAAACTAACTTAAGTGCCAATATTGAAAGTAAACTAAATCAAAAAGATAAAAAATGGGTGGCTTTAAAAAATAGCATTTCTCAAACGGCTAAGGATAAAATTGCTGATTTAGAGATTTACGGTTTGGGCTATGAGCCATTCGAAGTGAGATATTATCCAGAGGCATCAGCTGCGGCTCATTTAACTGGTTTTGTAGGCAAGGATGAAACTGGAGCTGAAATCGGTTATTTTGGCGTTGAGGGAGCTCTAGATAAGGAATTAAAAGGCATCTCTTTATCTAAAAAAAGAATTACTGATGCTTTAGGATTAGATTTACTTTTTTCCAAAACTCAGAATCAATCAATTCAGGGTCGAGATGTAGTTTTAACCATCAGAAGAGATATCCAACTTTCAGTGGAAGAGTTGTTAGCTCAAGGTATGGAAAAGTATGGGGCTAAATCTGGAGAAGTGATTGTGATGGAGCCCAAAACTGGGAAAATTTTAGCCTTAGCCGCGCTACCCAAATATGATCAAAAAGAATTTTATAAATATGATCAAACAGTTTATAAAAATCCTACTTTAGCTGATACCTATGAACCAGGATCAACTTTTAAAACTTTAACGGTGTCAGCGGGCATTGATTCAGGGTCAATTCAACCAGATACTAAGTGTCCAGTTTGCGCTGGCCCTAGAAAGATTGGTAAATACTTAATTCGAACTTGGAATGATGTTTATAACCCTGATATTGATATGACCCAAGCTCTAGCTAAATCAGATAATACCGCCATGATTTATGTCACTGATTTGATGGGTAAGGATAAATATATTGAGTATCTACAAAAATTTAAAATTGGCCAAAAAATTGAGATTGATCTCCAAGAAGATCGTAGTACCCCACTAAGAGATAAATATTCTGATGTTGATCTAGCCACCAACAGTTTTGGTCAAGGTATTGTGGTTAATAGCATGCAACTAGTTCGGGCAGTGGGAGCAATTGCTAATCAGGGGGAAATGGTTAGACCAACCATTATTGAGGAAGTAGTCAATCCGATGGATAACTCTAAGATCAAAACTCAGGTGATTAATGAAGGTCAAGTCATCTCCAAAGAAACTGCCCAAAAAGTCAGCGAAATGATGATTCAATCAGCCCTTCATGGGGAAGCTCAATGGACAGCCTCCCGAGATCATACGGTAGCGGGAAAAACAGGAACTTCTCAAGTTGTGGTTGATGGAAAATATGATGAAGAAAAAACCATTGCCAGTTTTATTGGCTTTGCTCCGGCTGCTGATCCTAAATTTATTATGATCGTTAAATTAAATGAACCGGCATCTTCCCCTTGGGCAGCCGAAACAGCAGCCCCTTTGTGGTACAAAATTGCCAATCGGCTGTTTTTGTTTTTGAATATCCCTCCAGATAGAAAGACCAATGAAGTGACTAATGGAGATTAGATCCTCATTGATGAGATCTTGACAATTTGTAGCTTATAGACTACAGTAGTATTACATGGAAATTCTGAAAACTGATATTTTTGATAAGTGGTTAAGAAAGTTAAAAGATAAGAAAGCTAGAGTTATCATTCAGGTGCATATTAACCGTTTAATAGAAGATAATTTAGGAAAATTGAGATCAGTTGGCAACAGTATCTATGAAAAGAAAATTAACTATGGACCTGGATACCGGTTATATTTTATTAATCACAAACACAATCTGATTATCTTGCTTTGTGCGGGTGATAAGTCAACACAACGACAAGATATTAAACAGGCAAAGATGATTGCTGAAAAAATACAAAAAATATAGGGAAATAAATGAAAATATCAAAATATAATGCAACTGACTATTTAAAGACGGATGAAGATATTAAAGAGTATCTTAACGCTTCTTTTGAAACAGGTGATAGTAAACTAATTGCTAGATCATTAGGTGATGTCGCCAAAATTAAAGGGTTGAGTAAAATTGCTAGAGCTACTAAGTTAGATCGAAGTAGTTTATACACTTCTTTAACTGAACAAGGTGATCCCAAACTTAGTACTGTTACAAAACTTATTGAAATTTTCGGGCTTTCATTCTCAATCAATACAAAAGTAGATTAGTGAATTTAATAGGGGACTTTTTCCAGATTAATGAAAGTGCCAATGGCATTACCTAGGGCAAAACTGATCATCAGGGGATAATTACCATGAAGATTGGTGGCTACTTGGTAAATCACGAACATGGCAATAAAGTTTTCAAAAAATACTAAGAGGGCCGCTTTTTTGGATTGGCCTTTTGAAATCCAATAAGTTCTTTGAGTGGCCATAAACATTTCTATGAAGCCAACCACAAAATAGCCGATCAAGGAGACCATGAAAGCCATCATACTTAGTATTCTTTCGTATTTTATTGATGTTTAACGACGGATCGTCGTCAGATGATTCTTTTGACATCAGATTTTGATATAGAAAAAATTAATATTTATAACTAATTTTCTAGGATGTATTATAACATTGAAGATCATGCTGACCAACCCCCAGAAGATAAAGAATATCTGGGTGTGCTTTTAATCATGATATTTGCTATATAATAGATACATCTATGTTTAGACAAATTGCGACATACATTTACCGTTTGAAGAGAATTTATCATTTTTTCAAAACTGGAGTGCTTCGAGGACTGGTAGGGCAAATCAAGTTTCAATTTCCCGCTGCAAAACTTAAAATTATCACTATTACTGGCACTGATGGCAAAACCACTAGTAGTTCACTTTTGTATCATGTTCTAAAATCTGCGGGAAAAAAAGTCGGACTGATTTCCACAGTGGCCGCTTATATTGGTGATGAACAGATTGATACCGGCTTTCATGTGACTTCTCCGGACCCTTTTTTAGTTCAAAAATTACTTCGTAGTATGGTTGATCAGGGTATTGAGCATGTGGTGATTGAAGTTACCTCTCATGGTGAGTATCAATATCGAACTTGGGGACTTCATCCCCTTTTGGCAGGTTTGACTAACATCACCCATGAACATTTAGATTACCATTTGACTTACGATTTATATGTAGCGGCTAAAATTTGGTCTCTGAAAAAGGCTAAAACTATTGTTGTTAATGCCGATGATCAAAGTTTTGCCAAAATAAAAAAAGCCTTAGATTTTAAGAAAAAAGAAGTCATTACTTACTCAGCTTCAGACACCATTTTTTCCTTAGTTTCCGGAGCAATTAAACGTAAATTTATCCAAAACTATAATCAAATGAATGCTCGACTAATTTACTGTCTGGCTCAAAAATTAGAGATTTCCAATAAAGATTTTGTTACCGCGATCGATTCTTTTCCTGGTGTTGATGGAAGAATGCAAGAAATTAAAAATAATAAAGGGATTCGAGTCATTGTCGATTTTGCCCATACTCCCAATGGTCTTGAAAGTGCTTTGACCTCTTTGAAAAAAGAAGTCCCTAAGGGCAATAAATTAATTGCAGTTTATGGTTGTGCCGGCTTGAGAGATCGACAAAAACGACCGATGATGGGAAAAATTGGAGTTGAGATTGCTGATCTAGTGGTTTTTACCGCTGAAGATCCTCGCACCGAAGACATTTGGTCTATCATTAGACAAATGAAAGAACAATTAGTTGAGGGGCATGATCGGATTGTATCTATTGCTGATCGAAAACAGGCGATTACTTTTGCACTAACTAAACTCGCTCAAAAAGGGGATATCGTAGTTTTATTAGGCAAAGGTCATGAGAAAAGTTTATGTTACGGTTTAATTGAATATCCTTGGAGTGACAGCGTTGTGGCTGAAGATATTCTGAAAAACTTATGAGTAGCCATATTAATCTTCATCTAAAAGCTCAACCCATTTTTGTGGCTGAGGTTTATATTATTTTTGAACAACAATTATTGATGTTTAAGCGAAGTAGCACAAAAACACTTTTTCCAAATTTTTGGTCCTTACCTGGTGGGCACATTGAAACCGATGAAGATGCTCTAGCTGCAGCCATCAGAGAAGTTAAAGAAGAAACTAATGTTGATATTTCACCTCAAGACATCCAGCTAAAAGTGGTAGCCATGCATCATCATCTAGATCGAGATGAAATGTTTATCGCTTTTGCCTTTGTGGCCAACTTAAGTAAAAAGCCAACAATTTCTAAGAAGAGTGATGAGGGCGAAGCCAGTTGGATTAAAATTGATCAAGCTTTACAAATGGAAAATGTTTTTCCACCGGTTAAATATTATTTTGATCATGTTTTGCATAATAGAGCTGGAATAATATATAACAACAGTGTATGGGAAAATAGCCAATTGGTTAGGGTGTTAAGCCAAACCGTTGATAGAAATTCATAAAACTATGAAATCAACTAAAACCAAAATAGTAGTCATTGGAGGAGGAACGGGAATTTTTCCCGTTACTGCCTGCCTTCGACACTTAGATAACGTGGAAATTTCTACCATCATTTCTGTCTCCGATTCTGGGGGCTCGACTGGTCGAATCAGAGATGAGTTCGGTTTCCAACCAGTAGGAGATTTGAGGCAATCATTGGCGGCTTTAGCTGAAGCAGAAAATGAAGAATGGATTAGAAAACTTTTGCTTTATCGGTTTGAAAAGGGGAACGGTTTAAAAGGACATAATTTAGGCAATCTAATTTTAACGGCTCTTCAAGATATGACCGGGGATACTTCAGAAGCTTTGTTTCGGATCAAACAAATTTTAAGACTAAAGGGAGAAGTGATTCCTGCCACTAAAGAAAATGTTAATTTGAAAATTATTTACAAAGATGGCAGTCATCTGATTGGAGAAAACCACTTAGATGACAATCACAATGATCAAAAGATTGCCAAAATAGAGCTAGAGCCAGCAGCGAAAATTAATCCTTTTGCTGAAACGGTGATTAAGCAAGCAGATTGGATTATTATTGGTCCTGGTGACTACTATGCTAGTATCATGTCAGCATTAGCTCCAACTGGAGTTAAACAAGCCTTTAGTCAGAGTAAAGGTAAGATCCTCTATATCTTAAATTTAATGACTAGACTGACTCAAACTAAAGATATGACCGCTTTAGATCACACTCAAGGGATTGAGCAGGCTATTGGTAAAAAAGTTGATTATATTTTATTAAATACTCAAAAAATCAATAATTTAATCCTTGATCGTTATGCCCAAAGCGGCGAACATCCAGTAGTTAATGATTTAAACGGTGACTCAAGAATAATAAAGGCACCAATTTTATCTGATCAAGTTTTTATCAAATCTTATACTGATAATACTCACCGAGAGCTACTGCGACATGATAGTCAAAAATTGCTTAAAGTGATGGCAAGATTAGTGAAATAATATGACTTTACTTGATTATTCAAATTTTTATTTGGTAGGCATTAAAGGGGTCGCTATGACCTCACTAGCTCAGTGCTTACTTGATGCTGGTAAAAAAGTTTCGGGGTCTGATTTAGCCGAAGATTTTATTACTCAGGAATTACTGGCGAAACTCAATCTTAAAATTGATACTGACTTTACTCAGGCTTTGCCAGCTGACATTGATTGTGTGATCTATACCGCGGCTCATCACGGTAAACAAAATCCTCAAGTCCAACAAGCGTTACAAAAACAGATTCCCATCTTTTCTCAGGCTGAAGCTTTAAGTGAATTGTTTAATCAAAAAAAAGGCATTGCCGTTTGTGGGGTGGGAGGTAAATCAACTGTTTCAGCGATGATCACTTGGATACTGGCAAAAAATCAGCTGCCAGTTTCCTATTCAGTGGGCGTGGGTAATATTTTAGGCTTAAACAAAACTGGTCAGTGGCAGGAGCATGCCCAGTATTTTGTAGCTGAGGCTGATGAATATGTGATTAATCCTGAAGAGGTAAAACAGGGAAAGAAACCAATTCCTAGGTTTTCTTTTTTAAAACCATTTGTGACGGTTTGTACGAATTTAAGGTTTGATCACCCTGATGTTTATCAAAATTTTGAGCAAACTAAGCAAGTTTTTGTTGACTTTTTTACTCAAATCAAAACTGGCGGCAAGCTGGTAATTAACAGTGAGCAAAAAGCGGCCATAACTCAACTTTTGCCAGAGCGCTCTTTCCCTTTAGACATCACAACTTTCGGCACCTCACTTGATTCAGATTGGCAATTATTAAGTTGCGAGGTGATTGACGGGGCTACCACTAATCATTTTAAATTTCAAAACACTGACTACCAATTCTTATTAAAAATTCCTGGTCAATATAATAGCTTGAATGCCCTATCAGCCATAGCAGCTTGCTATCAATTGGGGATCTCCATTGATCAGTCAATCCAAACTTTAGCTTCTTTTGAATCTACCAAAAGAAGATTTGAGTTCATTAAAAACCAGCACCAAGTCAGTTTTTATGATGATTATGCTCACCATCCCGATGAAATTATAGCTGTGGTTAAAGCTCTAACCGCCATGTTTCCTGATAAAAGATTAATCGTGGCTTTTCAACCCCACACCTATTCTCGAACTAAAGCATTATTTACTCAATTTATTGAGGCTTTATCAAAAATTGATCATTTGATCCTGTTAGATATTTTTGCTTCGGCTCGAGAAAGCTTAGATCCCACTGTTTCCAGTCAAATGCTAGCTCAGGAAATTGAAAAACAACATCAAAACAAGGTGACTGTTTTAAAAGACTATCATCAACTGGCTGAATATCTGATCAAAAATAGCCAACCAAAGGATGTGGTTTTAACCATTGGCGCAGGAGATATTTATCAGGCACATGATCTAATTTAGTTGTCAGTAAAAAATATTTTTAAATTTAAAAATGACCAAGACTCAACAACAAATAGCTAAGTATCTTACGGATCTTCAACCCCAGTTTGATTATCCTTTAAGTCAACAGACTTATTTTAAAATTGGGGGACCAGCTGAAGTCTATTTCGAGTTAAGTGATCAACATCAAGTGGCTAAGTTATTAAAATTTTGTGACCAACAGCAGATTAAAGTCACCTTAATTGGGGGCGCTAGTAACCTATTGATCGATGATCAAGGTATTAAAGGGGTGGTCTTAAAAATCACCGCTCAAGAATTTGAAAAACTGAGTGATACTAGAATTCAAGCTCAAGCAGGAATTCGGATGGCCGATTTGGTTAAGAAAAGCTTAGATCTACATTTAACAGGACTGGAATATTTTTTAGGGGTGCCAGGTAATTTAGGTGGCGCAATTTATAACAATGCTCATTATCTACAAGACTTAATCGGTCAACATGTTATCGAGGTTAAAACCATTGATCACCAAGGTCAGATAAAAACTTATTCTCATCAAGCTTGTAATTTTAGTTATGATCACTCAATTTTTCAAGAAAACAAAGACTTAATTTGGCAAGTAGTTTTTGAGTTAAAGGCTGGAAACCAACCAGAATCTCAAGAATTAGTTAAGCAAGCTACTTGGTATCGAGCCAAAACTCAACCCTTAGGTGTGCCTAGCTCTGGGTGTATCTTTCAAAATGTTGCTAATAATGACCACTTAAAAAAGCTTTTTCCTCAGTTTGCCGATCGAGAGCTTGTGCCGGGAGGATTTTTAATTGATCAAGCTGGGCTGAAAAACCAACATATTAATGATATTTATGTTTCTGATATTCATGCCGCCTTTTTGGTGAATAAGGGCAAAGGTAGTTCTCAAGATGTTTTGTCGATGATTAACCTAATTAAAAAGACAGTTAAGCTTAAGTTTGATGTCAATCTAAAAGAAGAAATTTTTTATTTAAAATAGTAGGTAGGGAAAATTACTATGAGCAAATTTGTCATTAATGGGGGAAAACCCTTACATGGATCAGTTCGAGTCGGTGGAGCCAAAAATGCTTCTTATAAATTAATGATTGCCTCACTGTTGGCTGATAGTGAATCTAGAATTCTCAATTTTTCCCGCATCAGTGATGTGGAATTAGTCTCTGATATTATCAGGTATCTAAATGGTAAAGTGACTAAAGCAGGAGAAAGATCAATTTTTATTGACCCCACCACTCTTAATGATTATAAAATCAAACCAGAACATGGAGCTCAAGGCAGATTCTCGACCATGTTTATTCCCGCCTTACTAGCTAGATTTGGTAAAGCGGCAGTCCCAGCACCAGGTGGAGACAAGATCGGTAAAAGAGATTTAGACTGGCACTTTGCCGGTTTAAGAGCCCTGGGAGCAAAAGTGGAATACCAAGATGGTATGTATTTGGCCAGTACCGATGGCTTGAAGGGGACAACTTATCGTTTTACCAAAAACACTCATACCGGTACCGAAACCTTAATCATGGCAGCAGTTAAAGCCAAAGGGAGAACAATTTTGGAAAATGCGGCTGAGGAACCAGAGATTGATGACTTAATTGCCTATTTAAATGAGATGGGAGCTTGGATTAGAAGGTTACCAGGTCGAGTGATTGAAATTGAAGGGGTAGATAAACTACATGGAGCTATTCATAAATTAATGCCGGATCGAAATGAAGTTGTCAGCTATGCTTGTGCGGCCATCACAACCAAAGGCGATATCATTGTTGAGAATGCCAAAGCTAGTCATCTAGAGGCGTTCTTAAAAGTTTTTGACGAAATTGGAGCTGGGTATGAAGTTGCTGATTTTGGTGTCAGATTTTTTTATAAAGGGAAACTAACAGCTACCACAATTGAAACGCAAATTCATCCCGGCTTTATGACTGACTGGCAACCATTAATTGCCACTCTGCTCACTCAATGCCAGGGAGAAAGCATTATCCATGAAACGATTATGGAAAAACGTTTTCAATATGTTGAGGCCTTGAGAAAAATGGGCGCTAAAATTGAAGAGTTCCAGCCAGAGATAACTGATCCCCAAAATTTCTATAATTTTGACTATCAAGCTAGTAGTCCTGATAAACATGCCATTAAAATTTTTGGTCCAGTTGACTTAAAAGCAGGTCAATTTGAAGTGGTGGATCTAAGACATGGAGCGACATTGGTGATTGCTTCAATGGCCGCCAATGGCCAATCAGTTATTTCCGGAATTGAACAAGTTGATCGGGGTTATGAAGACCTAGATTTAAGATTAAAATCGATGGGTGCTGATATCAGCAGAGTTGATTAGCTTTTGGATTATCTTCCAAAGAGAGTTATTATAGTAAGCAGTTCAATATAATTAGATTTATTTTTAATAAAGGAAAATATGGGATCACTGGCATTACTTTTAGGTTTTTTAATGTTCTCCTTTATTGTCACTAGTATCTTCATTATCCCTTTTATTAATACTTTGTATGCATTAAGGTTTCAGAGGGCTGAACAAAAAACTCTTGATGCTTTTGGCAAAAGAACACCCATCTTTGATAAGTTTCATCAACAAAAGGCTGGAGTACCAGTCGGGGGCGGGTTACTTGTGGTGACTATTGTTTCGCTTTTGTTCATGTTTTTAATGCCCATCCTTTCTGTGATTGGTATTGATGTAACTAGTAATTACACTAATATACGGATGGAAATTAATGTGGTTTTCTTTACCTTTTTATCTTTTGCGATTTTGGGACTATATGATGATATTAAGAAATTTTTTAAGTTTGATAAAGCAGCTTTTTTTGGTTTAAAACTCAAACATAAGTTTTTATTGCAAATTCTCTTGGCGTTAATTATTTCTTGTTTGTTGTACTTTAACCTGGGTATTTCCATTGTAAATGTGCCTTTTGTAGGCACTCTTCACCTAGGTCTGTTTTATATTCCCTTTAGTGTTTTTGTCATCGTCTCCTTTGCCAATGCCTTAAATATCACTGATGGTCTAGACGGCTTGGCTTCCGGGGTATTAATGATCTCTCTATTTGGAGTCTGGTTTTTATCGGCCTCAATTCTGGATGTACCGGTGTCAGTTTTTATTGCCTTGTGGCTAGGGTCTCTAGTTTCCTTTTTATATTTTAATGTTTTTCCTGCCCGTATGTTTATGGGTGATGTGGGCGCACTATCTTTTGGTGCCACTCTGGCAGTGATTGGTTTACTACTGGGGAAATCAATTGCTTTTGCCGTCATTGGCGCTATTTTTGTTTTTGAAATTGCCACCTCATTGATGCAACTAATATCTAAAAAAATTTGGAAAAGAAAATTATTTCCAGCTGCCCCCTTCCATCTATTTTTGCAAAACTATGGTTGGGAAGAGCCCAAGATTGTTCAACGGGCTTGGTTGGTGCAAATCATCCTCACCATTTTTGGTGTCTGGTTAGCCTTGATTTAATATCCTAAATTTCAATATGCCAGAGAACAAAGAAATTTTAAGTCCTGCTAAAATACTTTATTTGTTAGCCATTGTCATCAGTTTAATTGGATTGTTTTTTGTTTTTGAAGCCTCAGTGGCGGAAGCCTTTCAACAGTTTGGTAATCAATACTATTTTGTTACTCAGCAAAGTTTGTGGTTAGTAGTGGGAGTTATTTTGATGACCATAGCTAGCTTTTTACCGGTAAAGCTGTGGAAGTTTTTATCTACCTACATCTATATTGGTAGTGTTTTGATGTTGATACTCGTTTTTATACCAGGGATTGGCAAGCAGATTAATGGAGCTAGTCGTTGGTTTGAGTTAGCGGGATTTACTTTCCAACCAGTAGAAGCAGTTAAATTGGGTGTCGTCTTTTTTTACGCTAAGTGGATGAGTCAACATCAAAAAATTATTCCATTTTTGTTTTTAACAGGTATCCCAATTTTACTGATTATGCTGCAACCGGATCTGGGTTCGACTTTGATTTTAGTTTCGATTGCTTTTGGGATGTTCTTTTTAGCTGGGGGGGAAATTAAAAAATTTAGTTTGATGAGTTTGTTAGGTATATTAGCCATTTTCTTACTCATTTTAGTTCAACCTTATCGTCTCCGCCGGTTGACTACTTTCTTAAATCCGGAAAGCGACCCGCTGGGAGCCAGTTTTCATATTAGACAAATTACCTTAGCCTTGGGAAATGGGGGATTATTAGGACAAGGTATTGGCAAGTCTCGACAAAAATATTCTTATATCCCGGAAGCTAGCACTGATTCAATTTTTGCGATTGTGGCTGAAGAAATTGGTTTTGTAGGCAGTTTAGGGATTATTGGTTTGTATTTTCTATTTTTCTTGACTGGTTTCCAGGTTTTAAAAAACCAACCCAAAAAGTCATTTGAATATCTGTTAGCAGCTGGGATTTTGATTTGGATTAGTAGCCAGGTGTTGCTGAATTTATCGGCAGTTGTAGCACTAGTGCCATTAACGGGTTTACCCCTGCCTTTATTTTCTTATGGGGGATCTGCTCTGGTAATGGTATTATTAGCAATAGGGATATTGATCTCTTTGGGTAAAAACTCTAAAGATCATAAAAAGAGTAAATTGTCTGAAAAACTACATTTATGAAAATTCTTGTTACTGGCGGTCATCTTACTCCAGCTTTATCAGTCATTGACTATATCTTAGCCAACCAAAAAGATGAACTCATCTTTGTCGGCAGAAAATTTAGTCAGGATAAGAAACAAGTCTCCCAAGAGCAAACTCAAATTGAATCAAGAAAAATCCCCTTCTTTTTTCTTGACGGGATTAAAACTAGCGATTTGCATGGTTTAAACCTGGTTAAATCTATTCCTCTCTTTATTAATTCACTACTTCAGGCTTATCAAATCTTAAAAAAAACAAAACCAGATGTAATTTTGAGTTTTGGTGGCTATTTAGCTCTACCGGTGGCCATTACTGGATACCTACGAAAAATTCCGATTTTAACTCATGAGCAAACTCAAGTGATTGGTTTTTCTAATCGATTAATTAGCAAATTGGCAAGTAGTGTTGCTGTCAGTTTTAGTCACACCAAAGAATTAATAACTTCTAACAAAGTAGTCGTCACTGGTAATCCACTCAGAGCCCAGTTATCTGCTAAAGTGGCTAAACCCACTTGGTTTAAAAATGAATCAGCCCTGCCAATTTTATATATCACGGGTGGGAATCAAGGCTCAAAGACTATTAATGATTTTGTCGCCCATAACTTATCTTGGTTACTAGAAAATTGGCTAATAATTCATCAGTGTGGGAACCCCACTAAAGACCATGATTACCCAGCCGAACTTTTAGCAGTCAAAAAAACCCTGCCAGAAAAATTACAGTTGAGATATTTTGTTTTACCCTGGGTAGAGATTGATCAATTGGCCTGGATCTATCAACATGCTGACGCAGCTTTTTCTCGGGCTGGGGCAAATACCGTCATGGAATTAATCAGGTTTAGTATCCCCACCATTTTAGTGCCGTTACCTTTTTCGCATTTAGATGAACAAATGAAAAATGCTTTGTGGTACCAAAATTTAGGAGGGGCAATTATTCTGCCTCAAGACCAATTAAATTCCCAGACGACTCAAGCAAAAATTTTAAATTTTGCTAAAACCACTAAGATGATGCGCCAACAAATTGATCAGCAGTTGGTGAACCATAACCAAGAAGCGGCCGCTTTGATTTATCAACAGCTGGTAAAGATAAAAAAATGAAATTTCAGAAACTTTGGTATAGTCTTTTGATAATTTTATTATCAGCTTTGTTATTTTGGCTCTTTAGTCAAGTTTTGATCGTTAAAAAAATTGATTGTTCCCTCAATCAGCAACCTTGCTCGGAAGAACTTTTAGTTCAAACTCACAAATTATCTGATCAATCATTATTTTTTACTGACTTTAATAATTTAGTTTCACGCTTTGTCATTAATCAACCGATAAAATTTAGTAAACTGCAGAAAAAATTACCGCAAACTTTAAAAATTGATTTTGAAACTCTGCCCATTGCTTATCAGTTAAAATTTTCTGCCCAAACTTTTGATGTTACCTCTAATGGTAAATTGTTTGAAAAAATATCAGCTGAAACAGTAGAAATCCAAGTTAATGATCAGTTATTTGATCAAATGATCGAAAAGGGAAGTGTTAAGCCTGGGGTAAATCTTCAGATTACTCAAGTTATTAGACTTTTAACTCAGGAGCAACAAAAAATTAAAAAATTTGAGTTCAAAAACCTAGCGAGTGTGATTTTGGTCTTAGAAAATAACCCGCAAATTTTATTAAACCCTCAAGATATGGCCAGGTCGTTATTTCAATATTTTGGCTTGATTAAACCAGAAATAGCTAATTATTCAACCCCAATCATGGAAGTAGACATGAGATTTAAGTATCCAATTTTAAGATCAACAGTTAGTCAGCTATAGTTTTTTGAGAATTCTTCTCGACATTATAGAGATTTTTCTGCTATTCTTAATCTAGCTATGCATGGTTTTTTCAGTTGAGTTCTTGGTTAAACAAAGGTACTATAAAAAACATAAGAAATAAAATTTAAGACAGAGCATTAAAGGCAATATATGGCAAGACAATCCATCATTTCGGCAATTGATTTAGGCACTGATAAATGTGTGACTTTGATTGCTGGTATTGATGCTCAAACCCATCACTTAAATGTTATGGGGGTGGCGGCCGTTCCATCTCGAGGAGTTAGAAAAAGTCAGATTGTAGATCTAGAACAAGTTATTTCTACTATGACTGAAAGTCTAGATGCAGCCGAGAGAATGGCGGGGCTGGAAATTTCTAGTAGTTATTTTTCTATTTCTGGCGCTCACATTGCTTGTCAAAATTCTCGCGGAGTGGTGGCGGTAGCTGCTCCCAATCAGGAAATAGTTTTGGAAGATGTCGATCGAGTTATTGAAGCAGCTAGAGCAGTTTCTTTACCGGCTGATCGAGAGATATTACATGTTGTGCCTCATGATTTCACCGTTGATTCTCAAGAAGGGATCAAAGACCCTGTAGGTATGACCGGTATTAGACTGGAAACTGAAGCCCATATCATTACCGGGATGGGCACTGCCATTCGTAACTTAACTAAATGTGCTCAAGATTTAGGTTTAGAAGTAGATGGTTTTGTTTTCTCTGGATTTGCCTCGGCTGATGTTGTCTTGTCAGAAACAGAAAAGGAATTAGGGGTGTTACTGATTGATATTGGCGCTGGTACCACCAGTGTTTGTGCCTTTATTGATGGCGCACTTTCATATTCAGGTGTTTTCCCAGTTGGAGCTCGCCATATCACTCAAGATATTGCTCTCGGTTGTCGATTAAGTCTAGATGATGCTGAGAAAATTAAGTTATTTCTAACTGAAGATGACTTTATGACCATCAAACCTAGAGCAGGTGAAAGTAAAGATGAATTTAAAAAGCGGAAGGCTAAAGAAGATCATTTAGATTTATCTAAATTAAATATTACTGATAAAACTCAATCTTTATCTAAAAGCACTCTTTTTGAAGGTATCATGGTTCCGAGAATGAAAGAGATATTTACTTTAATTGGTAAAGAATTGAAGCAAAAAAATATTCTTTCTGATATTCCCGCTGGGCTAGTCATCACCGGTGGGGGAGCAGAAACAATTGGCATTGTCGAAGTCGCTAAAAGAACTCTTAACTTACCAGCTAGAGTTGGCGTGCCACTTCAACTCCAAGGTTTAATCGAAGATATTCAAAAACCTTCTTTTTCCACCAGTGTCGGGTTATTGCTCTACGGTCAGAAACATAGTGGAGTAAAAGTGGTTAGTACTAGCTTTAATATTAAATCAGTTTTCCAGAATTTTAAATTTGGTCACATGTTCAATGGAATCAAATCAATATTTAAGTCAATTTTACCCTAAATCTTAAGAGGTTATTTCCCTGCCCAAAATGAAAGATTGTGATACACTTAGATAGAAAAATATGGAGTTAATGTTGCTTTTTTAAGTAATCACAGGCTTGTCAGAAACGAAAAAATACCGTATCTTAATATAACAATTATAAAAAAGGAATATTGTGGGATTAGTTAAACCTTCAAACACTACTTTTGCAAAAATCAAGGTAATCGGGGTTGGTGGTGGCGGCGGCAATGCTGTTAATTCCATGATTCTTTCTGATCAAATTCAAGGTGTGGAATTTATTTCCGTTAACACTGATGCTCAAGCCTTACTGACTTCTAAAGCCGAAACTAAAGTTCAAATTGGTAGTAATTATACTCGAGGACTGGGTTCTGGCGCTGATCCAGAAGTCGGTCGTGCTGCTGCTGAAGAAAGTCGTGAGAAAATCAAAGATTTATTATTTGATTCGGACATGGTCTTCATTACAGCCGGTATGGGTGGTGGTACTGGTACTGGTGCTTCCCCAATTATTGCCGAAATTGCTAAAGAATCTGGAGCTTTGACTGTGGCGGTGGTGACAAAACCTTTTGCTTTTGAAGGGGTGAGAAGAATGCAGACAGCTGAAGAAGGTATCGAAATGCTCAAAGAGAACGTCGATACTTTAATTGTGATTCCTAATCAAAGATTAATGGATGTAGTTGACAAGAAAATGACTTTAATTGATGCTTTTAGATTGGCAGATAATGTTTTAGGTCAAGGTGTGCAAGGAATTTCCGATTTAATTACCGTTCCTGGGTTAATTAACGTTGATTTTGCCGATGTGCGCACCATCATGTCCGATTCGGGTACCGCTCTGATGGGTATTGGCCAAGCAAGTGGTGAGAATCGAGCAGCGACTGCTGCCAGAATGGCTATTTCCTCACCACTACTAGAAGTTTCAATAGATGGCGCTCGCGGTATCCTTTACAACATTGTGGGTGGTGAAGACATGACCATGACTGAAGTCTCTGATGCTTCATCAATCATTGCTAATGCCGCTGATCCTGATGCCAATATTATCTTTGGCGCAACCATTGATAAAAACATTGGTTCAAATATCAAGATTAGTGTCATTGCTACTGGCTTTGATGAATCACAACTGGGCTATGCCAGTTCTAATCGACCGATCTTTGGGGCGTTTAGCAAAGATTCTCGTAACAGATTAGGATTAAAACCAACCTTAGTTCGAAATGAAGTTGATCCAAATACAAATGTGGCTAAATTTGACCGGGCTCCAGGTAGCTTTACACAACCACAAACTGTAGATCAAATCTCTTCAGTCAAAGTCAGAATTGAAGAAAATCCTTTTGTGAAGTCGCAAGCTTTTGGTGATGATTTCTCCTCACAGGATAATCAAGATGAGCAACTATCGGAAAATCAAAACGACAATAACGAGCTTGAAGATGAATTTGAGGTGCCGGCGTTTTTAAGACAAAATAAAAATTGATCTCAAAATGCTTTTATTTTTCGAAATAAATTCCACTAAAAACATTAGTTTTTTTTCAATACACTAGTTTCAATTATAGATGTTCGGATTCCATTGCGAACTGACGATGCTGTCAGTTACAGTAAGAAAGTTGTATAATATAATCATGAAATTTCGGCAATCACTTTTTTGGGATACTGATCCTAAACAGCTTAATATCCAAAGACATGCTACTTATATAATCGAGCGAATTATGGATTTTGGGAAAGATGATGATGTGAGGTGGATGAAAAAAACTTACCCAAAATCTCTCTTGTATAAAGTCTCTCAAAATTCTCGGGTACTACATCCGAGTAGTAAAACCCTATGGCAACTAATGACCAAGATATAAATCTTAAATTAGAGATTTTACCAAAGTCTACTAGTAAAGCTTTTGCTCACTTAACACAACAAGTGTGGATAAATAAAAATGGATGGTATCTAGCCGGAGGAACTGCCTTAGCACTCCAGATGGGACATAGATTGTCTGTTGATCTGGATTTTTTTACAACTGAAGATGATTTTAATATAGAAAATTTGATTAGTAGTTTAACACCTCAAGGATGGGTAACGTCACTTCGGGAAAAAGGAACTCTATATGGAGAACTGAATAATACTAAAATAAGTTTCATTTCATATCCCTACTTTTCTCCTAAAGAGCCATTTGTCCGTTATGGGAATATAAATATCCTAGATAGCAAAGATATTGCCGTAATGAAAGTTATAGCGATTAGCCAAAGAGGTAGAAAGCGTGATTTCATTGATCTATACTGGTATTCTAAGAATAAAGAGTCCTTAGCTGACATTATTAAGCGTATTGGAGAGCAATACCCAAACGTAGAACATAGCTATCATCATATATTGAAAAGTTTAACTTATTTTGATGAAGCAGATGTAGATCCAAATCCTCAATTATTACTTCCAATTTCTTGGGATGAGGTTAAGTTATATTTTCTAGGCCAGATTCCCCAATTAGGACAACAGCTACTTTAAGGCCTATTTCTCTTAAATAAAAAATTTTTTTATTTGTGGTATAATTTTTTTAGATTGTAAAACCGTTTGATTTTGGTTATCACCAAAAGAGGTATCAAAAGAAATCATTTAATGAAAGTAGATTTGATCGGGTATGCCCGTTAACGCTGGCTAGAGATGATTAATATTAAGTGTCAAAGATTATTTTAAGACACTAATATTTTTCAATTGAGGTGGTAACGCCCTATATAGTCAAAATAATAAATTTATTGACTTTTAAAGAGCCCTCTTATACTTATTAATTTAGTAGGTATAAGAGGGCTTTTTGATAGCCTTTTTATACCCAATTTATTTTAATCAAATTAGCAATTATTCTTAATCTTAAAACCTATGGCTAAAATCACTAACTTTAAAGATCAACCAAATTTACCTCAATTAGAAGAAGAGGTACTTAAATTCTGGCAAGCTGACCATACCTTTGAAAAATCAATTGAAAATCGAGATACCAAGAATTCCTATGTTTTCTATGATGGCCCTCCTTTTGCTACTGGTACCCCTCATTATGGTCATATCGTCGCTAGTACTATGAAAGACATTGTCCCAAGATACTGGACGATGAAAGGCAAGCGAGTAGAAAGAAAATGGGGTTGGGATTGTCATGGTTTACCAATTGAGAATATTGCCGAAAAAGAAATGGGAATCAAGCAAAAAAAAGAAATTGAAGCTTTGGGTGTGGATAAGTTTAATGAAATCTGTCGATCAAAAGTATTAAGTTATGTTGATCAGTGGGAAGTTTTAATTAATAGACTTGGCCGCTGGGCAGACATGAAAAATGCCTACAAAACCATGGATTTAAGTTTTATGGAATCAGTGTGGTGGGTATTTAAACAACTTTGGGACAATGGTTTAATTTATCAAAGTCATCGCAGCATGCACATCTGTCCCCGATGTGAAACCACACTATCTCAATCAGAAGTAGCCGAAGGATATAAAGATATAACCGATATTTCTGTAATGGTGGAATTTAAATTATTAGATCCTAGTAAACTAATTGACACTAGTGATCAGGTTTTTGTTTTGGCTTGGACCACAACACCCTGGACTTTACCCGGAAACTTTTTGCTAGCTATTAATCCTGAGCAAGACTATGTTTTATTTTCTGCTTCAGAAGTAGGCAAAATGTATATCGCCATGCAGGAAAGAATGACTGAAGTAGCCAAAGAAGGTGAATATAAAGTGGTTAAACAATTTAAAGGTAGTCAATTGGTAGGATTAAGTTATCAGCCTTTATTTCCCTATTTTGCTGATACCAAAAATGCTTTTAGGGTAGTGGCAGGAGATTTTGTCACCGGTGAAGATGGTACTGGCGTTGTCCATATTGCCCCAGGATTTGGTCAAGATGACTATAATCTAGGCAAATTAGAAAATGTCAAATTAATTCAACATGTGGGCTACAATGGTCGCTTTACTGACCAAGTCACGGACTTTGTTGGTTTGGAAGTTAAACCTAAAGATCATCATCAAGATACCGATATCGAAATTATTAAATATTTAGCTAAAAACGATCAACTTTGGTCTAAAAAGAAAATTGTTCACTCATATCCTCATTGTTGGCGATGTGAAACTCCACTGCTTAATTACGCCACTAGTTCTTGGTTTGTCAATGTCAGCAAAATCAAACCAGAAATGCTTAAGAATGCGAAAAATATTAATTGGATCCCCGAACATATTAAAGAAGGCAGATTTGGAAACTGGTTAGAAGGAGCAAAAGATTGGTCAATCAGTCGACAAAGATTTTGGGCTTCAGTTATGCCCATTTGGCAATGCCAATGTGGGGAGCAAAAAGTTTATGGTGATGTTAAAGAGTTAGAAAAAGATAGCGGCCAAACTATTACTGATCTACATAAGCATATTGTTGATAAACTAGTCGTTGATTGTCCTAAGTGTGGTCAAAAAATGCAGCGAGTTCCTGATGTGATCGATACTTGGTTTGATAGCGGATCCATGCCCTATGCTCAAGCCCATTATCCTTTTGAAAACAAAAATTGGTTCGAGTCTAACTTTCCAGCTGAGTTTATTGCTGAGGGAGTGGACCAAACTCGAGCTTGGTTTTATTACCTTCATGTCATTGCCAGTGGTATTAAACAAAGCCATGCTTTTAAAAATGTGATTGTTAACGGCATTGTTCTGGCTCAAGATGGCAAGAAAATGAGTAAAAGGCTACTAAATTATCCGGATCCAGCTCTGATAGTTAATCAATATGGAGCTGATAGTTTAAGAGTTTATTTAGCTAGTTCACCAGTGATGAAGGCTGAAAATTTAAACTTTATGGAAAAAGAAGTGGCTGATGTGAGAAGAAAAGTCTTCTTAATCTGGTGGAATGTGTTTAGTTTTTACAAACAGTTTGCTGACCAAGAAGTTGGTGTCGAAAAACCTGCTTTGATACCGGAAAATATCTTGGATCGGTGGTTAGTTGATGGGGTGGAACAACTGACTCTTGATGTTAGCCAAGCTCTAGATGATTATGATTTAGTTAAAGCTAGCCGAATGTTGATGGATTTTGTCGATGTATTATCAACCTGGTATTTAAGACTGAGCCGAGAAAGGATCAAAGCTGAAGATAACCAGCAAGTTAGTCAGGTCTTAGGCTTTGCGATCTATCGTTTGGCGGTTCTCTTTGCTCCTTTTGCTCCCTTTTTTGCTGAAGTCATTCATCATAACTTAATCGACGATCAAACCAGTATCCATTTAACTGACTGGCCAGCACTGGTCGATAAAAAAACCATTGACTCCAACTTAGTTAAACAAATGTTTTTGGTAAAACAAATTGTTGAAGCCGGACGAACTCAAAGAGCTCAAGCTAGCATGAAACTTAGACAGCCACTGCAAAGTTTAACTGTTAACAGTAATGAAGACAGAATTACCGAAGAGCTAGTTACCTTAATTAGCCAAGAAGTAAATGTCAAAACTGTGATTTGGCAAAAAGCTGAAATTTTTAGTGTCAGTTTAGATTTCAAGCTAACTTCGCAGTTAGAGAGAGAAGGTCAAGCTCGAGAAGTCATTAGAACAATTCAAGACTTAAGAAAACAATTAAAACTTAATCAAGCTCAACTGGTGAATGTCATTCTGCCATCCTGGCCAGAAGAATGGTCAGAGGAAATTAAGAGTCGCACTAATGCCAAAGAGTTGATCATGGGTGAAACCGTCAGTTTAACTTTAGTAGACTAAATGACCAACCAGTGTTTCCAACTAAGTCTAGTCATAGTAAACTTAGCTTATGAATCGTCGGTTGTTCTTGTTTTATCTCTTGGGATTCTTCTCACTGATTAGCATCTTAATTTTAAAGAGCATTGCTCCTAGTTTAGTGGATCAACAATTAATTTTCTTCTTTTTAGGTTTTGTGTTGTTATTTGTATTATCTAAACTAGACTTTGGGGTAGTTAATCATTATTCTGGACTTTTATATTTAGCTGTCATTGGCCTTTTGGTATTAACCTTGTTAATTGGTGTCGTCACCAAAGGTTCCACTAGGTGGATTGATATTGGCTCACTTTTCCATATCCAACCATCTCAGTTAGCAATTCCAATTACTAGTCTTTTTTTAGCTAAAATCATCACTAGAAAAGATATGAATAAAGTCAAAAATATTTTGCAAATATTGGGACTTTTACTGGTACCAGCGGTGTTGATTTTAATTGAGCCAGATCTAGGAACAACTGTTGTTTATTTATTGAGTGTGGGGACAGTTTTATTTTTTAGCAATTTGTCCTTACTCAACTTAAGTAAAATTGTGGTTCTTTTTTTAATGATCGGGGTAGCTAGCTGGCTTTTTGTTTTAAAGCCATATCAAAAACAAAGAATTTTTACTTTTTTGAACACTCAGCAAGACTTGTCAGATACTGGTTATAATGCCCGACAGTCGATGGTCGCGGTCGGGTCAGGTAAATTTTTTGGTCGTGGAGTAGGGCAGGGAGTTCAGTCACATTTGCAGTTTTTACCAGAGCGACAAACTGATTTTATTTTTGCTTCTTTGGCTGAAGAATTGGGCTTCTTGGGATCATCGATCTTGATTTTGGCTTATGTAATTTTTATTGCTTATTTATTATTCACCGCTTACCGCTGCCAAAATCAGGTCTTACAGTTGTATTGTTTAAGCCTTGTAGTCATGATTGCTTTCCAAATTTTTGTTAACATCGGCATGAATATGAGTTTAGTTCCCATCACTGGAGTGACACTACCTTTGATTTCCTATGGTGGTAGCTCGATTTTATCTATTTTCTTATCTTTATCTGTTGTTTTAATGATTAGAGATCGTGACCTAAAGATAACCACTCGTAGTTTTACTTAAATCTGAAGATTAAAATTTAAAGTCTTTGACTGTTTCGACTATTTCCTTTTGAACTTGCTCCCAGGTAATTAGCCCATGCATTTTAGGCATAGGTTGATTGAGCGCATCGTCAAAATAGGTAAGAGACTTTAAAATATGTGCTTGGTTGTAGTCACTGTTAGGATACTTTTCCTTAAGCTTCTTAAAAAGTAAGGGCAAAGTAAACTCCTGCAGTAAAAAATAAATGTCGATGAAATCCTTTTTACTTCCTCGAGCGCTGACAGTTTGCAGTTTAGTACAGGCAATATCAATTTTTGAGCTAATTTGAAGATGGTTCCAAGTGCTGACTGATTCAATCAGTTTATATGGATATCTTAAAAATTGAAGTTTAACTCCATCCAGATAAGCATTCAAAGTTCCTTCAGCTAATTCTACATTTTGAAGTTTGCCATAATTTTCTAGCTGTGTTTGCAATTTGATGGGATCAAAGTCGTTAAAATTGAAAAAATCTAAGTCTTCCGATTCTCTAGTCCCAATCAGCAAAGATAGTGCCGTTCCACCAGATAAATAAAAATCTTTTAAGAATTGAGGTTTGCTCTGCTGAAATTTTTCAAGTAGTTTTAAAGTGTTTTGAGGGAGAGCTTCAAAAAAAAGATTAGGCATTAAGATAAATAAACCTTCCAAAAGTTAGCTGATTTTGAGCTTAGTTTTAAGTTTGGTAGTTGTTCTTTAACTTCTTTTTTATTAATTTTGGAAAATAACCACGAAAGGCTATCAATATTACCTCTTTCCAGTAAAGTTTGAATGATATATTTCTGGTTTTTTTCCCAAGATAGATCAAGTAGATTGTCACCCCAAAAGTGTTGGGTTACAAAATTTGGCAAAGTATTTTGCATGATCTAATTATACTACAGTAGTTAGCCAAGATCATAGTGATAGCGGTTATTTGTTTTGATTATCTGTTGTGTTATAATTCATGCCTATGTCAGAATCTAACTACGCGATCATCCAATTAGTAGGTAAACAACATTTGGTCAGTGAAAATGACCAGATCAAAGTTGATAACCTAAACCTAGAAGAAGGTAAGAGTTTTACTACTCAAGATGTTTTACTAGTTGTTGACGGCGAAAAAAAACTAATCGGAACTCCTTTAGTAGCTGGGGCCAGTGTAACTCTCAAAGTGCTTTCTAATCAAAAAGATAAGAAAATCAGAGTTGCTACCTACAAGGCTAAATCTAGAGAAAGAAAAGTCCGAGGTCATCGACAACATACCACTACCTTAATTGTTGAAAAAATCGTTTCCAAATAAAGTATCTTTTTTAATTTAAAGACGTTAATAGCTATCTTATTTGAATAATATTATAATCTAGCTATTAATTGGTATTGCTTGATATTAATTTTTGATTTATTACCATCATTAACTTATGCCGGAATATTTATTACTACTAGGCCAAAATACTGAGCTATCATTAGCTGAAGTTATGGGAGTTGTTGGAGATGCTGAAGTTTTGAGTTCTCACATCATTAAAGTTAAATTAGAATCTAATGAAGTAGCGGTTAAACTTTTGAACATTTTAGGTGGTACCGTTAAGATTTTTAAAATTTTAGATAGTATCCCGCTGTCTCAAGAAGAACAAATTGCAGATAAACTCATCACGCTACTTCAAGATCTACAAGCTAAAGATTTTGCCATTGCTGAAATTAATCGTGATCATTTGCCTACTATTGAAAAGAGTGAAATTAAAAAAAGACTCAAAGACTTGGGTTTTGCCACTCGTTTTGTTGAAGGGTCTCGTCATGGATTGTCAGCCGCAATCTTGATCCATCAAAAAAATATTGTTGAACTAGCAGTGATTCAGCTGAATGCCCAAATTGTATTTGCCCAAACTCTGGCTACCCAAGATATTGATCACTGGACACTCAAGGATAGAGAAAAACCATATTTTGATCGCAAAAAAGGGATGTTACCACCTAAAGTGGCTAGAATGATGATTAATCTAGCTTTATCTAAATGGTGGCTGAAGCAAGACTTAAGTCAAGAGCTTAAGTTTAATGATTTATCAATTTATGATCCTTTTTGCGGTACCGGCACTATTTTAATTGAAGCAGCCGAGATGGGTTTTAATATTTTTGGCTCAGATTTAGATGCCGATTCTATCAAAGGCACAAGCCAAAACTTAAACTGGTTTAATCAATTTTTAGCTAATAAAATTCCCGCTTCAATTTTTCAAAGAGATGTTTCTCAAGTTAATGCCGCTGATTTCTCCCAAAAAATTGATTTAATTGTGAGTGAACCATATTTAGGTCGTCAGACTCCCAATCGTGAGTTCTTACCAGCGATGTTTAAAGGTTTAGAAAAAATGTATTTAGGAGCCTTTAAAAAATGGGTTCAAATCTTAAATGATGGGGCAATGCTCTGTTTAATCTTCCCAGTTGTTGAAGACGGTAAGAAAACTTATAATATGTCTATCTTGATTGACAAAATTTCTAAATTAGGATACACTCTCCATTCTGAGCCGATTTATTATTATCGTCCTCAGGCTAGAGTAAAAAGACAAATTGTTCTTTTTAAATTTAATCGTTAATTAATTATAAAAACTTGCAATCAATTTAGATTGCTCACTATATATGTCACACGTTAAAGCTTCAGGAAAAGTCGCCCAACATGCTCAAGGTAAACGCCATGGCAAGAGGCTTGGTATTAAAAAATTTGGTGGTGAATCAGTCATTACTGGCAACATTATCCTTCGACAACGAGGGGCTAAGTATAAAGCTGGCAAAAATGTCGGTATGGGTCGTGATCACACAATTTTCTCCATGATTCAAGGTGTGGTTGAGTACGGTAAGAGACACGGCAGAACTGTCGTTAATGTCTTTACTAAATAACTAATTTCCCTTACATTTTCCTACTATGAAAAGCCATGAAAAATATGGTATATCTAAGTATGCATATTGATATGGTTTTTTGTGCTTAAATGTGCAATTATTACCAATAAGGGAGTTAATTATGTCAGATCAACCGATCACCAAATTACCAATTTCACAACTTCAACCCAACCCATTTCAACCTAGAGGTCGAATTACTTTTGAAGAAATTACAGAACTTGTTAGTTCCATAAAAAACTATGGTATTTTAGAGCCATTGGTAGTTGCCCATACACCAGCTGGTTATCAAATTATTGCAGGTGAGAGACGCTGGAGAGCAGCTAAACAGGCGGGGCTAGAAGAAGTCCCAGTCATCATCCGAGAAACAACTCCCCGGGGGATGTTGGAAATGGCGGTGATTGAAAATGTCCAAAGAGTAGATTTAACTCCGATTGAAAGAGCTCAAGCTTTTCAACAACTAATTCGGGATTTTGGCTTTAGTCACTCTCAAGTGGCAGATAAGGTGGGTAAGTCTTTGCCTTACGTTAGTAACTCGCTGAAACTTTTAACCTTACCAGACGCGGTTAGTGATGGCTTAGTTGGGGGGTTGATTACTGAGGGACATGCTCGAGCCCTAGCTAGTATTGACGATGAGAAGCAAATGATTGAATGCTATAAGATCATCTTGAAAGAAAGTGCCTCAGTACGAAGAGCTGAAGATCTAGCTCGTAAGATTAAAAAAGATGCCGGCCAAAAAGAAAATCGGGGTCGATCTAAAATTGTGACTAAAGATATTTATGATGTTTGGGCTAATAGACTTAAAGACGTTTTTAGTGATAAAAGCGAAGTTCGTTTAAGCAGGTCAAATCGACAAACTAAGGTGACTATCATTCTTAATGGGAATGTTACTCAAACTGAAAGTGATTTGAGAAAAATCATGAAACTGACCAAGCTTAAGTAGAATTAATTGTATTGATTAATAAATCGCTTTTTTAATCAATCCCATGACGCTTAGTGGCCAATATCTAAAAAAGGCTCGGCCCACAATATCTTTTTTGGTAATGGGGCCCCATTGTCTGGAATCAGAGGAATATGGTCTGTTATCTCCACAAGCAAAATATTCATCAGTAGAAAGAGTAATAGTTCGATTTTGAGTAAAAGCTCCTGGAAGAGTTTTAAAATCAGCCGGAATATAATCTTCCTCAAGAGGAACCCCATTGACTATGATGTGGTTATCTTGAACGGCAATAGTATCTCCTGGCACACCTAAAACTCGTTTAATAAAATCACATCCTGTGCCTTTAGGACAGTGAGCGGCATCAGGAGCATGGAAAACAATGACTTCTCCTGGTGCTGGCTCTCGAAATTTATAACTAACTTTATCGGTTAGGACATATTCACCACTTTGAAAATTAGGAACCATTGATTGTCCATTGACTTGATGTGGTTGGACTAATGTCAGATAGATAATTAAAAAGATTGACAAAGCAATCACAAAGACTTCAATTGAATCAAGAAAGAAACTACCGATCGATTTAATAAATTTTGACATAATTTAACCTTACAAATTGTAATTATCCTAGGCTTGGGAAAATGATTCAACTAGCAAAACCACTCAATATTGATAGCTTCTGATCAGAAATCTGTATGATTAATATCAGTTGACGATGATTTAGGATATACGATTTCCTATCCACCATTTATACTACAAACATGGGATATACTTCAAAAGCTATTCAAGGTTTTAGTTGGCATAGCTTTTTTAAATTTTCGGCAACTGCTTTAGTGGTGATCAAACTAGTAGTACTAGCTAGAATTTTAAAACCAGCTGACTTTGGAATTTTTTCATTGGTTGCCATTGCTCTGGGGATGACTGAATCTGTTACTCAAACGGGAATTAATTTAATTATTCTCCAAAGCAAAAAAAGTATTGAGTATTTTTTAAATACCGCTTGGGTTATTGCTATCATTCGCGGCTTGAGCATTGCTATTATTATGAACGTCTTAGCCTTTTTGATGAGCCGATATTATCAGCAACGGGAATTATTAACTTTAATATCATTAGCTTCTTTTGTACCGTTTATTAAAGGCTTTATTAACCCCAGCATTATTAGAATGCAAAAAGAGATGTCTTTTCTAGCTGATAGTTTTTATCGAATTTCTCTGATTTTGGTTGAAGTGATAGTTGCAATTCTTTTGGGTTTAATATTTAAGAGTGTTTATGTGCTGGTCATTAGTATGATTGGTGCCGCTATTTTTGAAGTGGCTATTTCTTTTGCTTTTTTTAAAGACAAACCCATGTTTATATTTTCCAAAAATCGAGCTGTGGAAATATTTGAAAGTTCTCGTTGGCTAAACCTATCTGCCTTTTTTTCTTACTTACACGAAAATTTGGACAACTTACTAATTGGCAAGTTTACTAACATCACTTCACTGGGGTTTTATCAAAATGCTTATGCCCTTTCACACAAGCCTAATTTTGATCTTTCTCAATCGGTTGCACACTCAGTTTTACCTGTCTTTGCCCAGATCAGTGGCTCGCCTAAAAGGCTAAAAAAGGCTTTTTCTCGATCAACATTAGTATCAATGAGTATTTTTCTCTTATTGTCATTGCCACTGCTAATTTATCCCCAAATTACCATCATTATTCTTGGCGATAACTGGTTTAACTCCATACCACTAGTTAGACCATTGGTTTTAGCGGGAATTATTCAGGCTTTCTCTAATCTTTGTTACAATTTATTTTATATTCAGAAAAAATATAAAATAGTGAACTATCATTTAGGTTTTTCCACTTTATTAATGGCAATCTTGATCGTATTTTTGACTCCTAAATACGGGATTGTTGGAGCTGCTTGGGCGGTCTTTATTTCTCGAGCTCTGCCACTGCTAATGATTATTTCCTTTTTCATCAAAGATAATTTTAGGATCAAAAGTCATGGTTAAGCTTTTACCCCTTACTGTTTGTATCATCACCAATCAGTTCACCGCTGAAACTGACCAAGTTTTTAAGTCATTGCTCCCCATCGCTCAACAAATACTAGTCATTAATACTCCTGGAGAAAAGTTAACTGCGACTGATCAAAGAATAGAAATTATTTCCTATCCTGATCAGGAGATTAATTTTTCTAAATGGAGAAATTTTGCTATTAAAAAGGCGACTCAGCAGTGGATGCTATTTGTTGATCATGATGAAATCATTAGTAAACAACTATTATCAGAGTTGCCAAGCTTAATTTATCAGCAAAAATATGATGGTTACCGAATCAGAAGGATTGATTATTTTTTAGGTCAACCACTTAAACATGGGGAAGTTGGCCAAGTTTATAAATTGCGGCTAGCTAAAACCCACCGATATCATTTTATTGGCAGTGTTCACGAGGTAGGACAAGTTGTGGGTCTGACTCAAACTATCAACCTACCGATCTATCATTATCCCCATGCTTCAATTGCTTCATTTCTTGATAAGATCTCCTTTTATAGTCACTTAAGTGCTAACAACACCCATCAAACTTTTAGTTTGCTCAAACTATTGCTGTTTCCAATCGCTAAATTTTTTGTCAATTACATCATCAAGTTAGGGATTTTAGATGGTTTTAGCGGTTTAGTTTACGCCTTATTAATGAGTATTCATTCTTTATCGGTGAGAATTTTTACCTATGAATCATCTCAAAATCATTAGTCTTAATCAGTTATTTTTAGCCCTGACTTTACTTTTATGGTCATTAGGGCAATTCCAAAGAATTCAACTGAGTAACATTAGTTTTTATCTCCATGACTTAGTAATTCTTTTTTGGTTAGTGATTACTTTATTTAAATCACCAGGTTTTTTTAAAGATTTAACCAAACTACTTAAAGGAAAAATTATTTATCTAGGGGTAGTAGTGATCGCTATTAGTTTGGGGTTCGTGTTTAATCCACCTTCAATTGATCAATTACTGACCCCAATCATGTATCTGAGTCGAATCAGTTTGTATTTACTTATGGGAGTTTTAAGCTATTGGCAATTAAAAAATCAGAAAAAAACATTTATCAGTGATACCTATTTTCAAGAGACGTTGTACTTATCAGCCGTCATGGTTTTATCTTTAGGGTTTAGCCAATATCTATTTTTTCCGGACACCAGATTTTTAGCTATTTTTGGTTGGGATGATCATTACTACCGGTTAATTTATCCTTTTTTTGATCCGGCCTTTACTGGACAAATATTAGTATTACTAAGTATTGCTTTTTATCCTTTAATCAGTAAAGAGAAAAGATTTTTTGGGCTTTCTTTTTTTCTATCCTTAGCTATTGCCTTAACTTTTTCTCGGTCGACTTATTTAAGTTTTATAGTTTCACAACTGTTGCTAGCATTAATGAATTTTTCTAAGAAAAACCTTAACTATTTATTAATTACCTTATTGAGCTTTACCCTGACTATTTTTGTTGCTCAAATCCCAGCTGGTGAAGGCACTAAACTAACTCGCACCAATAGTATTGTCGCTAGATCTGAAAACATCAAAGAAAATTTACTGTCTGACTCTAAAACAGATTTATTATTTGGCACCGGGTTATTTAGTTTTAATAATCAACCCAAAAAAAATCTGTTGGCTCAAGAAGTCGTTAATCATGCTCGAGTTCCTGATAACATTTTTGTCCAATTCTATAGCCAAACTGGATTAGTTGGCCTGATTATTTTCTCATTCTTAGTTGTGAAGATGTCATTTTATTTTTTTAAAACTAACAAACTATTATTGATCATGCTAATTAGTTTACTAGTTCATTCTCAATTTAACGCTACAATTTTTCAACCATTTGTGTTGTTGATCACCAGTATCTTAATGGGGTGGCTAATCATCAGAAAAAATAAAGTTACAGTTTAAAACTGACAATTCTCTCTAAAGTAGTAGCATTACCCGCTAAATCAGTGGCAATAAAAATCAATTTATTTTCACCTTCACTTAGCTGATATGTAGCAGAGAAGAGTCCCTCTTTACCAACTCTAATAATTCGCCCGTTTAAATCAATCTTAGCATCAGGTTCACTAGTACCTTTAACAGTTAACAGTTGATTTTTTCTCAGTTCTATCTTTTGACCTTCAGTAGGAGACTCTAGTTCAATCTTCGGGGGATCATTATCATAGATGACTAAATATTCACTACTTAAGTTAGATTGCTTCTTGTCTTGATTCTCAGCATACAGCTTAATTCGATTTTCTCCCGCTGTTAGCTCAACTGGAATTTCAAATTTACCAGCTTCATCCTCAACCGTCTTTTTTTGGTTTTCACTACCATTAAGGAGTAAATAAATAGTAGTATCTTTTTGACCGAAACCACTGATCGTTAACTGGGCACTGTTGGTAGCATTTACTGGAGTCGAGATAATTGGAGTTTGAATCACTAAAGTTTCTTGATTGGTGTTGTCTGAACTTGATTGTTTACTAATCAGTTTTAAAAACAAAGGTAAGATTATAAAAATAAAAACGATAATTAAAACAATTGAGAAAAAAAGCATCAATAATGTTTGCCGAAACATTTTCTTACTTTCGGTTTTAGCTCGTCGAGAAGATATTTTTTGAGTTGCCATATTAGTGGAATTGTAATATTTACCATCAATCATACCACCTCATAATATCATACTTTTAGTCACAAAATATTATTAACCAGATTAATTATGAGCCTCCTGTTAGAATTGAACTAACATCGATGGTTTACGATACCACTGTTCTGCCGTTGAACTAAGGAGGCTTAATTTAAAAACTAATGACTAATTATACAAGAGATCAAAAAAATTACCCAGTGACCATTGGCCACTGGGTTGATTACTAGCTTCCCAAAAATAATGGGCTGATTCGCGACACCTCGTCGGCCAACCAGGCCAGATCTGCCGGGGTCATGTCTTTGACTTGATCCGCAGTCAGACCGAGGATACGACAATTTTTTGACTCTTCCTCTGTCAAGGGACGATCACCGATCTTGACATTTGGATCAGGTTTACTGCTCATTGTTAACTCCTCAATGATAAGCTGACAAACCAGTACATATTATATCACCTGCATGATTTATAAGGCAGTTGACGACAATTGAAGGGCTAAAGGAGATCGTTTTTATGCCTATTAATATTCATGTCGCCAAAACTCATGGTTTTTGCGGTAACGATAAGTTTGGAGTTGAAGGTTCTATCCAAACGGCTATCAATGCCCAAAAAGCTCATCCTGGTCAAGTTTATATGTTAGGTGACATTGTCCATAATATTCATGTGGTTAACAAGCTCCTTGAAGAACATCAAATTAAAACAGTTTATTCTATTGATGACATTCCAGATGGGTCAGTAATTGTTTTTAGAGCTCATGGTAGCGTCCCTGAATTATTTCAAAAAGCTAAAGCTAAAAATTTAATTATCTACGATGCCACTTGTCCAATTGTCACCCATTCCCATAAGGAAATTTTAAGATTTGCCAATGAAGGTAGAAAAATTATCTACATTGCTAGTCAGTTAGATCATGATGAGGCGATCGGAGTTAAAGGTCAGGCTCCTGAGGCGGTTGTCTTAACTACCCTCAATGATGTCACTGACTTAGAGATTGATCCGACCACGAGTGTGGTGATGACCCAAACCACCCTGTCTAAATTGGAAGTCGATCGGGTCAAAGAAAAACTCAAAGCTAAATATCCTAATTTAGAGTTTCGTCCTGGTCTTTGCTATGCCACTACTTCCAGACAAAACGATGTAATTGAGCTGGCCAAACAATATGGTTTTATTATCATTGTTGGTCATCCCACTAGCTCCAACTCCAATCGACTTAAAGATGTGGCTTTAGATATTGGCGCTGATAGCTATATTGTCGATACCCCTTTAGAACTGCAGCCGACTTGGTTTGTAAATAAAACTGATGTGGGGATTAGTTCTGGCGCTAGCACCCCGGAGTGGTTATTAAATGACGTGATTGAAAAAATTAAGGATCTGACTTCATGAAAAACATTGTCATTTTGGGTTCAACTGGTCAGATTGGCCAAAAGGCTTTAGCCGTGGTAGATGATCATCCTGATCAATTTAAGGTGATTGGATTAGCCTGCAATCAAAATAGCCAATTATTTCAAGAACAGGTCAAAAAATACCGTCCCCAACTAACGTCAATTTCGGCTTTAAATGGTGAAGAAAAAATGATTGAGTTAGTTACAAATACAGAAGTAGATTTAGTCATTGTGGCCGTAGTAGGGATTGCTGGTTTAGTTCCAACCATCGAGGCGATCAAGGCACACAAACAAATTGGCTTGGCTACCAAAGAAGTACTCGTCATTGCTGGAGAATTAGTAATGAAATTAGCTAAAAAGCATCAAGTCAGTGTCATCCCAATTGATAGCGAACATAGTGCTATTTTTCAGTCAATTGGTAGCAATAATCCCCAACAAATTCACAACATCTATTTAACCATGGGCAAAGGCAAGATTGCCCAAATGTCTAATCAGGATCTTGAGTCAGTTACGCTAACTGATATTTATAATCGACCTGAATGGAGCATGGGCCAAAAAATTGCCATTGATAGTGCCAGCTGTATTAATAAAACTTTTGAAGTCATCGAGGCTGCTCATTTATTCGGGCTTAAACCAGCTCAAATTCAGGTGGTGGTGCATCCTGAGTATTTTGCTCACTCTTTAGTCCAATTTATTGATGGTTCGATTATCGGGGAATTTGGGAAACCAGACATGTACCGATATTTAAGTGTGGCGATGAGTCACCCCGATCGATTGATTTCACCTGTAACATATTTATCTGATCTGATTGATAAAAATTTGAGTTTCCAAAAAGCTCCCAATGAAAAATTTCCTTGTTTAAACCTAGGCTATGATGCTTTAACCGCGGGAGGAAGTATGAGCGCAGTTCTTCATGGAGCCGATAAATCAGTAGTCGATAGTTTTGTAGCCGGCAAAATTAAATTTACTCAATTTTATTCAATAATTAAGTCAGTCATGGATGCACATCAAGTGATTTCAAATCCCAGTCTGACAGAATTAATATCAATAGAAAAATGGGCTCAACATGAAGCAACCACCATCATCAACAATCTCAAAAATTAATACTACTGCTATCATCACTTGTGCCGGCAACGGTACTAGATTTGGCAGTAATAAATTGTTACAAAACCTACATAATAAACCCGTGATCATCTGGACACTGGAAAGTTTCATTAATAGTAGTTTAATTGATGAAATTATTATTGCTGTTCGCAAAGACGATTTGCACATTTACCAAGATTTACTCCAAAAATATTACATCAGTGCCAAGATCGTTATTGGAGATAAAAAAAGATATTTATCAGCTTTAAAAGGTTTAGAAGAAGCCCAGGGCAAGTATGTAGTTATTCATGATGGAGCCAGACCTTTAGTTTCAACTCGATTAATTGATCAGGTAGTTAAGCAAGTACATGAGCATGAGGCGGTGATGACCGCTCATAATCCTCATACCTGTATTAAAGTTTCTAAAAATGGCTTTGTCGAACAAAACTTAGCGAGACAAGAATCTTGGATGGGACAAACTCCCCATGCTTATCGAAAAGATATTATCAAAAAAGCCTATCAATATGGTCTGGACCATGACCTAGACGGCATGGATGATGCCGAATTAGTTAGTGCAGTAGGCTTTCCTATTAAAATTGTTCAAGGTGAAATTAGCAATATTAAAATTACTCAACCTGAAGATTTAGATATTGCCACTATTTTATTTACTAAGTTTTTTTCCAAGGAGTTAGAAAAATGAGAATTGGTATCGGTCAAGATTCCCATCGATTAATGAAAACTAAACATCCTCACAAAGGGTTAGTTTTGGCTGGAATCACTATCAGAGATGATTGGCATTTTTCAGCCGATTCTGATGGTGATGTGATTATCCACAGTCTGTGTAATGCTTTGTCTTCAGCCATCGCTAGTGGTTCACTAGATAGTTGGGCGGGGAAAATGAACCAACAAGGGGTGAGTGATAGTAAACAATTTTTAAAGGTGGTTTTAGAAAAAATAGCTCAAAAGAACTTGAAAGTGATTAATGTTTCCATTGCCTTAGAGGGCCAGGAGCCTAAAATTGAAAAATATTCAAATCAAATGAAAAATAATTTAGCTGAGTTTCTTAAAATTAACACTAACCAAATTGGGATCACCGCCACCACTGGTCAAGACTTAACCCCTTTTGGTCAAGGTTTAGGTGTTCAAGCAATCAGCATGGTATTACTAGATGACAAATAACTTACAATTCAAATCACCAGCAAAAATTAATTTAGGGCTATCCATACTCTCTAAATTAGAAACAGATTTACATGAACTGGAAACTATTTATCAAGTGATTCCCTTATTTGATGATTTAGAATTTTCTCTAACAACTGGGGAAATTAAGCTTAATAGTAATTTGCCTGAGTTAGATAATCAACATAACTTAATTCTTAAGGTTGCCACTTACCTCAAAACCAGATATCAAGTCAACCACGGAATATCAATTAAGCTAACTAAAAATATTCCCATTGGTTCAGGTTTGGGGGGCGGCAGCTCCAATGCCGCAGCCACCCTGAAGGCGTTAAATCAACTGTGGAATCTGGCTTTATCACATAATGAATTATTAACAATTGCTAGGCAATTTGGTAATGACGCGCCCTTCTTTATTGATGGTGGCTGTCAATATGAAATTCAGGCTGGCAGTAGAGCTTTAGAGTTTGAAACACTTCCGAGTTTGAGTAATTGTCAGCTATTAATTGTTATTCCTAATTTTGAAATTCTCTCCAAAGAAGCTTTTGCGAAAATTAATTACCAGCAAATTAATCAAACCTCTTTAGTGGGATTAAAGCAGGCCATCAAAAATCAAGATTTAAATGCAATTGCCAGCAATCTTCATAATGATTTTGAAATCTGGACCTTGGATCAATATCCTCAACTCAAAGAAATAAAACAAAAGTTATCTTCAATGGGAGCTAAAGCCAGTTTAATGAGTGGTAAAGGTAGTACTATTTTTGCTCTTTTTGATAAAACCCAACCAATCGACCAACTTACTAACTACAAAACTTATCAATTTATTCTCTAATTTATCTATATGCCAAGAAGAAAAACCAAAAAAATAAAAGTCGGAGACATCTACATCGGCGGTGATGCGCCCATTACTGTTCAAACAATGGTCAAAGGTGATGCCCATAATGTGCCAGCAGTAGTTGCGGAAATTAAACGAGCTCAAGAGGCAGGATGTGACATCATTAGAATGAATGTCTTAGACATGGAAAGTGTCCAAAATTTTTCGAAGATTAAAAAATTAATTGATATCCCGATTGTTGCTGATATTCACTTTAGTCATGAATGGGCTAAAGAAGCTATCAGACAAGGGGTCGATAAACTGAGAATTAATCCGGGAAACATTGGCTCTAAAGAAAAAGTCAGAGAAGTGGTCAGCCTAGCCAAGAAGCATCATGTGCCAATTAGAATTGGCGTCAATGCTGGATCACTAGAAAAAGATTTGATCGAAAAATATGGATTTCCCACTCCTGAGGGGATTGTGGAATCAGCCGAAAGACATATTAAAATTCTTGAGGATCTTGATTACGATCAAATTATCGTGTCATTAAAATCCTCGGATGTTAGGATGATGGTTCAGGCTTACCGAATGTTTAGTGAAAAATTTGATTATCCAGTTCATTTAGGGGTGACTGAAGCCGGACCATACGACTCCAGTGCTGTTAAATCCAGCATCGGTATTGGTTCACTACTACTGGATGGTATTGGTGATACTTTAAGAGTCTCAATTAGTGGGGACGCTTTGGATGAAATTAAGGTTGGGAAAAATATTCTAAAGTTTTTGAGCTTAGGGACTGGCCCAATTATTGTGTCTTGCCCCACTTGCAGTCGAACTCAGTTCGATATGATTCCTTTAGTTAAAAGACTAGAAGAATATTTAATCCCAGTCAAAAAAAATATCAAAATTGCGGTTATGGGTTGCGTCGTCAATGGACCGGGTGAAGCTAGAGAAGCCGATGTCGGTATTGCTGGAGGTAAAGACAAAGGCGTTCTTTTTGCCAAAGGCAAAGTTGTTAAAATTGTCGAAGAAAAAGATATGTTTACTGAATTAGTTCACTATATTGAAACAGAGCTTTAATTATGTCATTACAAATTTCTAATCTACAAGCCAGCATTGATGAAAAATTAATCCTGAAAGGGGTAAATCTTAAAGTCAATCGGGGTGAGGTTCATGCCATCATGGGACCTAATGGCTCGGGTAAATCTACCCTGGCTAATGTGCTCGCAGGTAGCCCCAGTTACCAAGTTGAAAATCAGAGTTCCCAAGTAACCCTGGATCAGATCAATTTACTTGATTTATCTCCTGATCAAAGAGCTCAGTTAGGGCTATTTTTAGCTTTTCAATATCCGGTGGAAGTTCCCGGTGTTAAAATCAATCATTTTTTATGGGAAGCTTATAAAGCTAGGTTTAAAGATCAGGCTAAATTTAAAAAGATCTTCGATTTTTATAAATTCTTAGAAACAAAAGCTCAAGAATTATTTATTAAACCAGAAATGCTTAACCGCGGTCTTAATGAAGGGTTTAGTGGTGGAGAAAAGAAAAAACTTGAGGTTTTACAAATGAATGTGCTTCAACCTAAATTCGCAATCTTAGACGAAACTGATTCCGGCCTTGACGTTGATGCCATTAAAATTGTGGCTCAAGGTATTAAACAGGTGGTTAAAGATTATCAAACCGGGGTCATTATCATTACCCACTACCAAAGAATCTTAGATTACATCTCACCGGATTTTGTTCATATCATGATTGATGGACAAATAGTAAAAAGTGGTGATCAAAAAATCATCAAAGAAATTGAAGATCAAGGCTATGAGTCGCTTCGCTAAAAAAAATACTACTAAGTTTAATCCCACGGCAACCAAAAAATATCAGCATGGATTTTCCTATCCAACTGATAAATATGCTTTTATTAGTAACCCTGGATTAAGTCCTGAAGTGGTCAAAGAGTTATCCAAGATGAAAAAAGAACCTGAGTGGATGTTAGATTTCCGTCTTAAGGCTCTAGACATCTATCGTCAGTTGCCCATGCCAAACTGGGGTGGGGATTTATCTCAAATTGAGTTTGAAAAATACCACTACTATCTAAAACCAACCGATGATCAAGTTTCTTCTTGGGATGACGTACCCGATGAAGTCAAAAAGACTTTTGAAAAAATTGGTATCCCAGAAGCAGAAAGAACTACCCTAGCTGGCGTAAAAACCCAATACGACTCCGAAGTCGTCTATGGATCACTTAAAAAGACCTGGGAAAAAGAGGGAGTGATCTTTTTGTCTATGGATGAGGGCTTAGCTAAATACCCAGACCTAGTAAAAGAACATTTTGGTAAGTTAATCCCCAGTGGAGATAATAAATTTGCCGCATTAAATAGCAGTGTCTGGTCTGGTGGCTCATTTGTTTATGTACCAAAAAACGTCAATGTTAAAATGCCACTACAAACTTATTTTCGGATTAATTCCAGTAGTGCCGGTCAATTTGAAAGAACTCTAATTATAGTGGATGAAGGGGCAAATATTCACTATATCGAAGGTTGCACCGCCCCCAACTTTAGCTCCTCTTCACTTCACTCAGCAGTGGTAGAAATTTTTGTTAGAAAAGGGGCTAAGTGTCAATACACCACTGTTCAGAACTGGTATAAAAACATTTATAACTTAGTTACCAAAAGAGCTTACGTTGAAGAGGATGCCACCATGGTTTGGACAGACTTTAATATGGGAAGCAAAGTGACGATGAAGTATCCTTCCTGTATTTTGGCAGGTAGAAGAGCTAGAGGCGAAACTTTATCTATGGCCTTAGCTTCCAGTGGTCAGCACCAAGATACCGGAGCTAAGATGATTCATTTAGCTCCAGATACCAGTTCCTCTATTATCTCAAAATCTATCAGCAAGGATGGTGGTAGGGCCAGTTACCGGGGGATGGTTCATGTTGGCCCTAAAGCTTTTAATAGCAAAAATACGGTGGTTTGTGATGCACTATTGCTAGATTCTAAATCCAGATCAGATACCTACCCGATGGATAAAATTTTTAACTCTCAAGTCGAAGTTCAACATGAAGCTTCAGTTTCTAAAATTGGGGAAGATCAGCTTTTCTATTTAATGAGCAGAGGTATTAGTGAAGAAAATGCTAAAAAGATGGTTGTTAATGGCTTCGTTGCTGATTTAATTCGTAAGTTACCGCTTGAATATGCCGTGGAGATGAACAGGTTAATCGATTACGAAATGGAAGGCAGTATTGGTTAGTAAAATTATAGCTATGCAGATAATTACCGTTACCAATCAAAACCAAAAAGAAATTGTGATTACTCAACCTGATCACTATCAAATTGATTTAGTTGATCCCGGGGTGGAAGTTAACATTTCCGGGAAATTTTTAGTGACTGGTAAGCAAGAGGTTAATCTAGAAGTCATTATTCATCACAAGGCAGCTCATACCAAGGCTCAAACTAATTTTAAAGGTGTGGTTGATGATCAAGGGTATTTACGAATTTTAGGACGAATTATTATCGATAAAAATTGTCCAGATACGAATTCATTTTTAGAAGAAAGAATTTTACTGCTTTCTGATCAAGCACGAGCAGAAACCATACCTGATCTCGAGATTAAATCCGATGACGTCAAATGTTCTCATGCTGCAGCTATTAGCCACATTAATCATCAGCAACTGTTTTATCTGCAAAGCCGAGGAATTGCGCTTAAACAAGCTCAAAATCTAATTGTTGACGGCTTTTTAGAGAATTAACAATATTATTCTCGGTCTGTTTTAATTGGTTTTAATCTTGCTCCACCAAAGACACCAGAGTCAGCTAAAATTCCTATCGCTAAAATTTCGCCTTGCTCACCCAAAACGGTAATCTCCATGCCATCCTTAATGCCTTCAGATTGTCTAATGATTAAGCCATCATCTTTGTAAATCGAACCACTGCCAACTTGTTTGCCGTCACTAACAAAAGTAACGTATTGATACTTCAGGTTCTCTGACATTTTTTGCTTTCAAAATTAATTAATAATTTAAATCACAAAAAGAAGGGGGACAGGAGGATAAATTAATTCTACCACCATTTAGCAGCGATTCAATTTTTTAGAATCGAGGAAAATAAGTTAATTGCTGACCGAAATAATCTCAATTAACCCTTGGCTATCATACTGATTATCTTCTTGATTGGTCAGCCAGCCGGTGATGGTGATAGTTTTTTCATTTGATAGTGTTGGTAGGTACTTCATTTCCGGATCACTTAATGCGTAATCAGCGCCACTTTCATCTCTGAACCCATAGGCACATTCCATTGTTTGGGGCCCAGTTTTGTCTTTATGAGATAAGCAGATTAGTTTCCCGGTTAAAGTAATTTGCTTTTTTGATGACTCATTTTCTAAATTTTTGCTTGCCAGGGCTTCAACTTTCTCAGTCAAGGATTGAGACTCATATTTGGCAATTTTTTCTTGAATTGATGAGGAAAAGATTGCTAAGATGTCAGCTGAATAAAAACTACCCTCTCTTGGAGCTTGATGGGTAAACTGCTCAATTGCAAAAAAAGATAACTCATTGGGGTAATCAATCATGATCGGCATGGAAACCCCATTTAGTCTTTGTAGTTTACCATCAACTAATTTAAATTCACCGCAGTTAATCCAAATGGGCAAGGGAAAAAGTTCTTGTTGTAGATCTAATTTTTCAAAAACACAGAAATTTTTACTAAAGCTAGCAGAACTCCAGGTAAAACTTTCTTGAGCCAGTAAATATTTGACAATAGCATCATCTTTCTGCTGAGTAAAATTACTCACTGAAGTTGAGTTATCATTGGAGATACTACTTTTGGAGGAGCTTTTAAGAATATAAATAGTCACTACAAAGGAAATAACTGCCACTAAAACTAACAAGACCGCAATAATTTTCTTATTCATATCTCCATTTTACCAAATCTTCAACCAGAAAACTTAGAATGAATTTTATCTATTTAAATTAAGTAAATACTGATATTTACAGGCATTTTCGTGAACCACGTTCTCTTCAGCTTGATTTAAAGTCACTGGCTCTGAAAAATAGCTTGTTGAGCATATTGGACCTATTTGATCATTAAGATTTATCTAAATATTAGCTATTTTTAGTCCAAACCAACCATTTATCTTCAACTTCTTTTTCTAAATCAATATTATGATATTTTGCCAAAAGTAAAATGTGAGAAAATAGGTCAGCCACTTCGTGACGGAAATCTTGGATTAATTGTTCTTCAGTTTTTCCTTTCTTACGTGCTTGACCAATCATCATCAAATAACTTTGAGTAAGTTCACCAAGCTCTTCTTGTAATTTAAGAATATACCAGTCTGAATCTCTTTTTATGGCAAACCTCTCTGTATAAGACAATGAAACCTTTTCAATCTCTTCTGTAAGGGTTTTTATATCCATATTTGTTATATATCTAAATATTTATTATTTTTGCAGCTGAACGGTACTTTGCTCGAACCTCCAAAACTCAGTCACCCATGATCTTATTTTACAGTTTGATTTATTAATTGCCCACCTTAATATTCAGAATTTTAAAGATTTAGAGAAATTATCGCGTCTTTCTTAACTGCTCTTTTAATGGGTCAAAAGTCACAAATTCAATTCCCTGAGGAGCTGCTTCATCGAGATTAACAATGCCTCGCAGATGAGCTTCTTCATGTTGATATAGTCGAGCTAGGAATCCTTCAATCCTTTCTTTGTGCGTTATTCCTACAGCATCTGTCCATTTCATAACCACCCATTCAGGCCGTTCGACATCCGTAGCCATTATTCCCGAACTTAGGCATAACTCCTTATAAAAATTTGTTTCTCGAGATTTTTCAACCATTGTTGGGTTTATAAATGTTTGCAACTTATCATCTACAAAAGTTACAAAAACAGCCTTATTTAGTCCAATTTGAGGTGCTGCTAGACCTCTACCAATTCCGGCCACTTCTCGATAATGCAATAAAACTTTTCCCAATTCCTCGCCAATTGCTACACCTTCCACAACTTCAACTAGTTCTGCCTGTTGTCTCAAAATTGGGTCACCAACATATTTAACTTCAGGAATTTCATTTAAAGCACGGTTAAAAGTGGCAACTCTTTCTTTAATGATTTCAAACATATTTGTTTGTCTTTTATTGCTTAATGTAATTTCCTAGTAACTTTCTGTACATTTCTGTAGTTAATTGTCATATGGAGCGGGTGATGCAAATTGTTTTGAACCCCAACTTGAATCCCTGCTGGCGTATCTTAACAATTTGATGGAAGCCTATCAATCACTGGAAGAGGAGAAGGATTCGACTGAAATGTAACTAGATTAAACTCTTTCCTTTAGAATGTAATAAGTCGCTCGGCCTTTTTCTTTTCGATCAATTATCCCCAATTCAAGAAGTTTCTGAAAGTCGAGCGTTCTGGTGGCCTTGGCTCGATCAACTAATGTTTCATATATACCATCAGTGATGAATCCATTACTACGAATATGCTCAATGATTTTCATATGGTAAGGATGAAGTTGTGAACCTGGAGTATCACTCATATGTGGTAAGAGTTTTTGAACACGAAGAAGCTCATCAATGACCCCTTCTGTAAAATATTCAAGCCAAGCAGTGAAATCAATGGTTTCAACAAGCTCATAGTAGTTGCCATATTCCCCGACAATTTGGAAATACTTTGTCACGTTTTGGTTATAGTAATTCTCAAAACTAAAGAGGTTGAAGGTATCAAGTCCCATGTGAGCAAGTAAAGCCTTTGTCATGAGCCTTGTGGTTCTGCCATTTCCATCCATAAATGGATGAATAATAACCATTTGTTTGTGGAAAATACCGGCAATAATAAGTGGGTCAATGTTCTCTCTATTTTTATTCACAAACGAAACTAAGTTTTCCACGAGTCGTGAAACTTCTTCAACCTCTGGAGGAAGATAGACAACATTTCCAGTTCGAGGATCATTTACCACGACAGGCTTATTTCGCAGTCTACCGATATCTATCTGTGGAAGCAGTTCTAAAATAACTTGCTTTTGGGTATCCAAGATAAGATCAAGAGAGAAAGAGAAGTTTTTGTCACTTAATCTTTGGTTGAGATTTTCGAGCGCCTGATTGTAATTCAGAACTTCTTTTTCACTGTCACGAATGTGAATAGGAGTAGATTTGAGGATTTTTTTGACTTCAGTCAAAGGTAGAGGGTTACCTTCAATACTTGTTGAGGCGTAAGCAGAAACTGCTCGAGCATTTTTTTCAAATTCAAACAAAACAATTTTAGGAAATCTCTGATCATTCAATTCATGGACAAGGTTGTTGATTCTTTTGATGTTACTCAAAAGTTTATTAGTAATCGTATATTTTAGAGTAAACATATAGTCGTATTATAGTCGATAATTAGTCGATTATCAACAACATTTTAGTGGCTTAATACTACAACAAGCTATTTCTCGAGATATTCTGCTAGCGTTTTGTTGTCAAAAACAGTGCGTTCAAAATTATCCAACCAACATTCACTTAAATATTTCATTTCTGTGATTATCGTTTTGTATTTCGTCATCGCTCATCTTTTCAGCAATTTCACCCAAAATTTGACGAGCTTCTACTATTTCGTTTTCTGTTATTGGAATAATATTCGTCATTGCTCGATTATATCAACATATTTCAAAGAGACGGGAATCGAACTTTTCTCAGACAAAATGACCAATTTAGATTAAAAACAAGTTAATTTTGACGTATTTATAGCGATTTTTAGAGGTCTAATTGCAATTATTGAACAAAGATTTCGATGTGGTTTCAATGTTGAGAGTTGTCCAGGCGAAAAGTTGCATTTGGAGCGGGATAGGGGAATCGGACCCCCTTCTCATCCTTGGGAAGGATGCATTCTACCGGTGAACTAATCCCGCTTGATGTAGTTATTGTAGCAAAAGAAAACAAAAGTTACAGCGGACTATAAAATAAATCCCCTGGTTTTTACCAGGGGAGCGGGATTGATCCCTATTCATTACAAGGAAAAATGGAATTTCAGGCCATTTTTCTGGCAAAACTCCAAAAACGGCTTTTCATCATCATATGATGCGTCGTCATGGAGGATTCTCACCAGCAGCACTTCGATAGCCACATTCGAAATCGTTTCGCTTCCGAAAGTAGCAATGGCTTCAGCCAAGATGGTTTTTGCCTTCTCTTCATCTTTTAAGGTCATGACGATGTCATGAACTGCTGCCATAAGCACAGATGGTGAATTCATCAGCCTGACAGATAATTCTGCAGCTGATTTTTCAGTTAACCACTGCTGTTCTTGCGGATTAGGAAACATTGACCAAGTCATCTTGATCTCCTTTTACTCATCCAACGATGTCGATATTATATGCTATACATAGCCAAATACATAATCAAATAAAAGGGGCCATTTTTTATGACCCCTAATTTGTTCATGCTCCGATGGTAAAAAAGTCATGCAGCCCAAACTCTGTCAGGCTATAAACTCTGGTACCATTGTCAAGCAAGTTTTGATGCTTGAGCATCGTGATTAGTTCTGCCTCAATGTACGACAAGGTCGTTACCGAGGCTGTGACCTGACGAAGGTCGATGATGATAGAATTGGCTTCGGTCGTGCTGACCGGAAGTGCCACCACCAGATGCTCATGAGCATCACCGTAGCGTGAGCCATTTTGACCAAGCTCATCCAGCTTGATGGTTAGATTTTCTGCCAACAAGCGAATCGGGGCTTCGCCCCCCAATAACTGATACATGTCTCCAGGCATGAAGACTTGAACCAAGGCAATCATCGATCAACTCTTTCTACTAATCCAGCGAGTTTTATATTATACACCAGACAAAAATTGTATTTGACTATGTCAAAGGGGTTTTTGATCGTTTTATAGCAAAAGGCCACAGATATTATTAGCCTAGTAACGACCCATAATATTGACATTCTTGATAAATTTATGTATAATTGCAGCACTGTTTAGAGAAGGAGAACCTCATGTTTTTGATCTCTTTGCTTATGATGTATGCCCTGATCGGAATTGCGGTTTGGGCTATGTTTTCTCTTTTCTTGGACGGGAATTTTGAAACCTTGTCCAAGGAAGACCGGATCAGCTTTGGCTATTGGGATCAAATGCCCAACGCCCTCATCTGGCCTCGTTTGATTGTTGTCTGGATTCAGCTGCTCATGCGGCTGGACTCGGCCAAAAACTAACATACAAGAGCGGGGTTTTACACCCCGCTCATCTTTTTCCCTCAATTTTTTTTCTTTAAATTGTTTTTCTTGTGCTTAAGTCATGATAAGATTGCCTTAATGACAATCGAACATAACTCAAGACAACCAGATATTCAACCTCAGCCCAAATTAGATACCTGTGGTTTGCCTAATCGAAAATACACTGCTCAAGAAGCTGAAGCAGAGGTTAAGTATCTTTTGAAAGTAGCTAAGGAAACCGAGAAAAATAACAAACTTATTCCTCCAGAAGAGTTGATGTTGAGTCAACTTACTCCAGAGGAATTAGAAGAGATCCAAGATTTAAAAACCTTCCCTTTAACTATTTTTGGCCATATCAGCACTTCCCTAGCGACTGATTTGGAAAACCCGCTGACTCCTTTTAGTGTAATTGCCATTGATAAAACTCTTTTAGTTCCTGAGTTACAAGATTTAGTCGATCACCGCTATAAATCGACTAAATATATCGAAGTCAATTTCTTTAAAATCCAACTTCTGGAAAGATCAAAACGAATGAAAATCTTTGCTACTTTTCTTGAATGGCAAAGAATGACGGGACTTAAAGTCAGCTTTACCTCTCATATTGGTAGAGTAGAACAAAAAAACGCCCATACCTGAGTATGAGCGTTTGTATTTGTGGAGTTTACTCCACAGGCTTCAGTTCGAAATAAATGTCATCGACGATCAACACCGGAATGTCGTCGCCGAAAGCGAATTTTTCATTGGAGACGTAACAGAATCTCTCTGCTATCCTGCCTCCGACCATTTCTTTGAACATTTCCTCAGGAAGGAAAGGTTGCTCCATCCAGTCGGGTAGGTCTTTGCCTACTTCAACTGTCCAGGAACCACCCCAGTTATCGATGGTGTCCCGCAGCCTTGCGGCTAACTCAGGATCATCGCTGAAAACCTGACCAACGATATAGCCGTCGGGCATCCGAGGGTTTCTCAAGAAAATGGCTGTGAATTCGATTCCAACATCCAGTCGAACTTCCTTTATGGTAATCATTAGGTCTCCTGACCATAATATTAAACCAGACTTGAATTATACTAGTTAAATAACCAAATGTCAATTATTATAGGACTAGTATTAATTTTGGGGGCGATGGGAAAGTGGCTTAGTCCAGAGGAAGTGGAGTATTCATATCTCAGGGATAATATATCTCTATGTTTGGGGAACAAAGAGTAAAGGGGATTTAAAAAAACGGCCACACTTTGCATGTAGCCGTTCGAAAGGTGACAGAGATAGAAATTTAGTTTGATGCGTAAATTTCTGCCCTTGCTTCTGCCGCCGCTTTAACGACCCCACTAGCCAGTGAATGATCATTGATAGCGATCATGGCCAAAGCCATGTTGTCAATCAGCATAAAGCCGATTGCGGTCGAAAATGCGATCAGGTCATCACCCTTCAATTCATACTTTCTTACGATTTCTTGCAATTTCATTTGCAGCGTGTCCATGGAGAGATCTCCTTTCATGGACTAATCGTGATCAAAGATACCGCCTAATTATATCAAGCTATGTCCCATAATGCTACATTTGTGGAAATCTAATATAAAAAATTGCCTATAAACAGGTCTTTATTAAAAAAAGCGAGCCCGACCAGGGTCGAACTGGCGATCTTTTCCGTGACAGGGAAATATGTTAACCAACTACACCACGGGCCCTTTAGTTAGTAATAACTAAGAACTGTATTATATGTATTTTACCTTACTTTGCCAAGTAGTTAGAGTCAAACGCCTCGTCTTGATCAATATCCCAATAAAAGTAGCTTTCTTTATGTAATTGTCTTTGTTTACCAGTAGACGCATTTAATTTATGATTAACCTATGCAGCTACCAGTTTCTACTAATCTATCTAACTCCGAACTCGCTGATCTTTTAGATTTTATCGCCCAAGTACTGATCCTCAAGAAAGACAGTATCTATCGGATCAGAGCATACGAAAATGCTGCTAATACCATCCGTCATATGGATGAAGATATCGTTATTTTAGTGCAAAAAGGTGAAGATTTAGAAAAGTTACCCAGTATCGGACAAACACTGAGTAAAAAATTAATTGAACTATATACAACTGGGGAAATCAAATCATTTCAAAAACTTGTTCAAGATCTACCAGCCGGGATGCTGCCACTAACTAAAATTCACTCAATTGGCCCCAAAAAAGCCTTTAAACTAGCAACCACCTTTAAACTAAATGATGCATCAACGGCACTATCTAAATTAATTGACCATGTTAAAAAGGGACAAGTTAGAGACCTTGATGGTTTTGGTGAAAAAAGCGAACAAGAATTGCTGGAAGCCTTGGAAAGAGAAGCCCAAAAGAGTACTCGGATAAGTTTTGATCAGGCCAATTTGATGGCCGATGAAATCATCTCAGAGTTAGAACTTTGCCCAGACATTAGCAAAATCGAAAAACTTGGTTCTCTTCGCCGTCAGGAAATCAGTATTGGCGACATTGACTTAGGAATCGTGGTTACTGACTTAAAAAAAGCCAAACTGTATATTGAAAAATTGAAATCAATCAAATACGTCTTATCTGCTGGAGATAATTTAATTAGTCTACAAAACCATCAGCAAGTTCAGATTGATATTAAAATCTCACCTGAAGATGAATGGGGATCTTTTTTACAACATTTTACTGGGAGCAAAACTCATAATATTGTTCTTCGAAAATATGCCTTAAATTTAGGGTACTCTCTGTCTGAACATGGGATTAAAAAAATTGATCAACCACAAGCTGAAATTATCAAATTTGCTGATGAAAAAGATTTCTATCATTTCTTAAACCTAGAATGGATTCCACCCCAAGAGAGAAAAGGTGACCAAGAGCTGAATAAATTTAAACTACAAACTACAAACAAGTGATATACTTATGTTAACAACATTTAATTGAATATTTTTAGAAAGGCTTTTATGAATTTACTTTACATTTTAATTGCGGCTGGAGTAGTGGTCGCTTTTTATGTAGTTAGTGTTTACAACTCTCTACAACAACTTAAAACTCAAATCCAAGCTAGTATTCAAGAGATCGGCAATCAACTCAAAAGACAAGCTAGTTTAATTCCTAATCTTGAAGCTAGTGTTAAGGGGTTTTTGAAGCATGAAAAAGGGATCTTTGAACTCTTAACAGATGCTAGAAAACAAGTAGCTCAAGCCGAAAAAACCGGATCTGCCAAAGATATTGACAAAGCCATTGCTTCCATCCAATCGATGGTGCCCAAACTATCAGTGGCGGTAGAAGACAATCCAGAATTAAAATCTGATGCCACTGTCACCAAATTTATGGCGGAATTAACTGACACCGCTGACAAACTGATGTACTCAAGAAGAACAGTCATTGATCTTTCCCAGGCTTACAATGTTAAATTAGTGACGGTACCCTCCAACATTGTCGCCAACCTGTTTGGATTTAAACCTGAAAAAGGTTTAAGTACCCCAGTTGAAAGTGCTCATATTGAGGTTTCAGAGAGTGAAACTAAAGACGTTAAAGTTAGTCTTTAATTATTTATGACACACTATCAATTGGTATCAGCAAACAAGGCCAAGTCTTGGATAATTATCATCGGATTTGTTGCCTTTATTACCTCGGCTGCCTATATCATTGCCGAAGGTTTTGGCTATGGTCTTGATCTAGTAGGAATGGCGTTGATTTTTTCTGGCTTAACCTCTATAGCTTCATTTTATTTTTCTGACAAAATAATTTTATCCATCTCAGGAGCCAGAGAAGCTAAAAGAGAAGAATTTTTTGATTTCTACACTGTGGCTGAAAATTTAGCTGCCTCCCAAAGAATGAAGGTGCCTAAATTGTATGTGATTGAGGACAGCGCCATGAATGCTTTTGCAACGGGTCGAGATCCTGATCATAGTGTCATCTGTGCGACTACTGGCTTACTAAACCGATTAAATCGGAGTGAAATTGAAGCAGTAGTGGCTCACGAACTATCTCACGTCAAGAACTATGACATTTTGTTAATGTCGATGGTGACTATTCTAGTTGGTTTAATTGCCTTACTAGCAGATTGGGCTTTAAGGATGTCTTGGGGCAAAAATAGACGCAGTAAAAACGACAATGAAGGGCAACTGGCTACAATTTTGTTTATAGCAGCGATAATTTTAGCTATGTTGTCACCTTTAATTGCTAATCTAATTAAACTGGCTATCTCTAGAAGAAGAGAGTTTTTAGCTGATGCTTCAGGTGTAGCCATGACCAAAAATCCTCAAGGGTTAATCAAAGCGTTAACTAAGATAGATTCAAACCACGAGCCACTGGAAGCGGCTAACAAAGCCACCGCTCATTTATATATCAGTAATCCGTTAAAAAATGTGCATGGAGCGGTAGGCATGTTTGCCTCACTTTTTGCTACACATCCACCTATTAAAGAAAGAATTAACGCTTTAGAAAATATCTCAGTTTAATCTCCCTCCAATTTTTGAAAAATAGGACAGATAATGGTATAATATTAACTTATCTTTTATTTCCGATTTGTCACAAATTGGTGAGGCCTTTGAAAAGAAGGCATCTTTCTATTGAAAATAACTATATGAACATTCGTAACATCGCCATTATTGCTCACGTTGACCACGGTAAGACTACCCTGGTGGATTTTATGTTGAAGCAAACCCATACTTTTCGCTACAACCAAGCTGAAATGACTCAAACCACTATCTTAGATAGTAATGATCAAGAACGAGAACGCGGCATTACCATTTTGGCTAAAACCACCGCTGTTAACTTTAATGATACCAAAATCAATATTATTGATACCCCAGGCCATGCTGATTTCAGTGGTGAAGTTGAACGGGTTTTAAATATGGCTGACGGAGCTTTATTAATTGTTGATGCGGCTGAAGGCCCACTACCACAAACTCGATTTGTCTTGGAAAAAGCCTTACAGTCAAAATTGAAAATGATGGTCTTAATCAACAAGATTGACCGATCCGATGCCGAAATTGAAAGAGTTGAGCATCAAATTGAAGATTTGTTCTTACAATTAGCTGAAAATGATGATGATTTATCTTTCCCCGTTTTATATGGCATTGCTCGACAAGGCAAAGTTTGGACTTCAATCCCCGAAGATTTGAATGCCCCAGCTGACTTAACCCCACTTTTTGAAACTATTGTCAACACCGTACCAGAACCAAGAACCGCCGCCCAAGAACCTTTTAAAATGTTAGTGACTAACATTGACTATGATAGCTACAAAGGTGTCTATGCTATTGGTAAAGTTTCCCAAGGGGTAGTCAAACCCGGACAGAAACTAGCGGTCTTTGAACACGAAAAACTCTTAAGTTTTGCTAATGTCAAAGAAGTTTGTACCAGTATTGGACTAGATCGAATTAACGTTGATGTTTCTGCTCCTGGAGACATTATCTCTTTAACCGGTATTGACCAGATTCAAATCGGTCAGACTTTAACTGACCCCAGTGTCACCTCCGGATACCCAACTATCAAAATTTCCGAACCAACTTTAACCATCACTATTAACGCCAATACTTCACCATTTACTGGTAAAGAAGGTGAATTTAGTACTATCAGACAATTAGAGGAAAGATTAAAAAGAGAGAAAAAAACTAACCTAGGCATGAAAATTGAACCAAATCAAAGTGGTCATGGTTTTAATGTCTCTGGTCGAGGAGAATTGCACTTGTCAGTTTTAATTGAAGAAATGCGCCGTGAAGGTTATGAAATGGAAGTAAGTAAACCTCAAGTTATTTTAAAAACCATTGATTCTGTTCAATCTGAACCAGTAGAAGAGCTTACCATTGAAATTGATAACACTTTTGCTGGAGTCATTACTGAAGAAATGGGCAAGAGAAAAGCCGAAATGCTTGATTCTTTAGTCAACCAAAAAGGGATTGTCAGAATGGTCTTTAAAATTTCCAGTCGCAACCTGTTAGGTTTTAGATCTAACATCTTAACTAAGACTAAAGGGAATGGTATTTTTGCTTCTAGATTTTTAGGTTACTTCCCAATGATGGGCACTATTTCTCGCATCCGTGATGGAGTCTTAATTGCTTCAGATACCGGAGTGACTACTTCTTACGCTCTAGAGTCAGTGCAAACCCATGGTTCAACTTTTGTAGGTCCAGGAATGAACATCTATGAAGGGATGCTAGTTGGTCAAAATAACCGACAAGAAGACATGGAAGTTAATGCCTGTAAAATCAAAAAATCTACTAACATGAGAGCTGCTAGTGCCGATATGATGATCCAATTGGCTCCTCCAGTTGACATGAGTTTAGAGCAGTGTCTAAACTTCATTGCTGATGATGAATTACTGGAAGTTACACCCAAATCTTTAAGAATGAGAAAAAAATATTTAACTAAAGATGCTCGAGTTAAGCATAGTCGTTAAGATTGTTGCATCATTGCAATTTTTGATTAAAAATGACATATTTTAGACACTCGAAAGCATCCGGATGGATGATGTCTTAATAAGACTAGAGTCAGCCAACCTCTTTGCAATGTTGGGTAGCCAGGTCAAGACAGCCTGGTTTTTACATTTCAGAAACTAGATGTAAATCATGGAATTTTTGAATATATGATTTATTAAAAGCTTCTGTTAAGATACATTTTAATGACAGTCAATGTTACTTTTAACCAACAATCCCAACAACCTGAGTAATTCTGGTTAAGGGTATATTGGTAGTGAGCCCCTTAGGGGCTTTTTTAATAGCAATACTAAAATTAACCTAAAGAAAATATTAATTATTAATGATCTATAATAAACTTTAATGCCAAATAAAATCACTACTGCACAAGTCGACCATATTGCCAAACTGGCCAACATTCCCGTTTCTTCGCAAGAAAAAGAACAGTTAGCTCAAGACTTTACTACCACTTTAGATGCCATTACCAACTTACAAAAAATTGATGTTAGAGGGGTGGAACCCACCCATCAGGTGACGGGACTAGAAAATATCTTTCGTGAAGATGAAGTTAAAGAAGAATACATGTTCACCCAAGATCAAGCTCTAGCCAATGGCGAAAATACCTCTCAGGGTTATTTTGTAGTAGGAAGGATCATCGATGAATCTTAATCATTTAACTCTTAAAAACGCCCTTGATTTAGTGGCTAAAAAACAAGTCACTGTTGAAGAAATTAACCATGATGTTGATAAAGAAATTGCTAAAGTAAATGATAAACTCAACATTTATTTAACACTCAATCCAGAAAAAAATTCTAGCGATCAGGACAAACCTTTAAAAGGCTTACCAATTGCTGTTAAAGATAACTTTTGTACTAAAAATTTACGAACTACCGCCAGTTCTACCTTACTAGATAATTTCATTCCTCAATTTGATGCCACTGTTGTTACAAAATTAAAAAATGCTGGTGGACACATTGTTGGCAAAACCAACATGGATGCTTGGGCTCATGGTTCATCCACCGAAACCTCACAGTATGGACGAACTCTAAACCCTAGAAACACCGATCACTTACCCGGTGGATCATCAGGTGGCAGTGCCGCTGCGGTAGCCAGTGATACTTGTTTAGCTGCACTTGGAACTGAAACAGCCGGCTCGATTCGTCAGCCAGCTGCATGGTGTGGTGTGGTTGGGCTTAAGCCCACCTATGGTCGAGTCAGTCGCTTTGGCATAGTCTCAATGGCCTCATCTACCGATTCCCCTGGGCCAATTACCAAAACTGTAGAGGATAGTGCCATCCTTTTTAATCTCATTGCCGGAGCTGACCCGAGGGATGGGACCACTTCAACCGATCAAGTACCTGATTTGACTAAATCATTAAATAAGTCAATTAAAGGTTTAAAAATTGGGGTCATCTATTTAGATCTACCCGGGCTGGAAAAGATCAAAGCTATTTATGAACAAGAATTAAAAATCTTTGAAACACTGGGGGCTAAAGTTGAGTTTGCCAAGGCCATGGATCCTAAGGATGCCATCAGTGTCTACACCATTGTCCAGCGTGGAGAAGTCAGTAGTAATTTGGGTAGATATACTGGCATCAGATACGGATTTGATCGTTCTCATTTTGGCGCTGAAGCCAAAAGAAGAATTATGCTGGGTACATACACTTTGTCCAAAGGCTATGCTGATCAGTACTATACTTTAGCTCAGAAGGTCAGAACGCTTTTTATCCAAGACTACCAGCGACTCTTCTCCCAGTATGATGTCTTAGTTGCGCCGACTTCTCCGGGGTTTGCCAAAAAGATTGGGGCTACCAAGGGTGAAGCCATGTTTGGTGAACTGGAAGATATGTTAGTTGAGGCCAGTTCTCTTTCTGGCTTTCCTGGTCTTAATGTCCCATGCTTTAGAGATGAAAAAACCAATTTATATTTAGGATTAAACGTCATGGCCCCGATGTGGCGGGAAGATTTAGTGGTTCAAGTTGGAGATGCTTTTGAGAAAAATACCAAGTGGAATAGTTGGAGGCAGGAGCAGTAATGACAAAAAATACTAACACTTCATATACTTTAGTTTGTGGTCTCGAAATCCACGCTGAACTCAAAACTCAATCCAAAATGTTTTGTAGTTGTAAAAATGATCCTTTTCATGCTCAACAGCCAAACATCTATACCTGTCCAGTTTGTCTAGGCATGCCCGGGGGATTACCAGTGGCTAACAAAAAAGCAATTGATTGGACAATTAAATTAGGTTTAGCCCTTAATTGTCAGATCAACCTTTTTTCAAAATTCGATCGCAAACACTACTTTTATCCTGATCTTCCCAAAGGGTATCAGATTAGTCAGTATGACATTCCTTTTTGTGAGAATGGTTACATTGAGACTTCAGAGGGGAGAGTAGGCATCCGTCGAATCCATTTAGAGGAAGACACTGGTAAATTACTTCACAAAGAAATTGATGGTAAAAAAGTCTCTTTGATTGACTTTAATCGAGGAGGAGTACCACTAGTTGAGGTTGTGACAGAACCTGATATTAAATCAGCAAATCAGGCCAAAGAGTATGGTAAGAAACTTAGGCAAATCCTTAGATATTTAGATATTGCCGATTGTGACATGGAACAAGGTGGGATGAGACTAGAAGCTAACATCTCTTTAGCTGACCAGCCAGACACTCTACCTAACTATAAAGTTGAAGTTAAAAATATCAATTCTTTTCGGTACATGGAACAGGCGATTAATTTTGAAGTTGATCGTCAAGCAGAAATTCTTGATAAACATGAAACTCCAATTCAAGAAACTAGAGGCTTTAATCCAAATACTGCCAAAACTTTTTCTCAAAGAATCAAAGAAGATGCGCAGGATTATCGCTATTTCCCTGATCCAGATCTAGCTCCTATCCATTTTACTCAAGCTCAAATTGATACTCTGCAAGCTAACTTACCAGAATTACCAGAAGAGCTAATCAAACGCTGGCACGATCAGTTTCAAATTGAAACTAAATATGCCGATCAGCTAATTATCAGCCAGGACAAAAGTAAGTGGTGGCAAGAGTTATTTGAACTAGCTGTCAAATTAGAGGTTAAGCCTAATGATTTAGTCAAAGCAGTCATCAACAAAAAATTCGTAGTGGATTACCAGCAGCCAATCGCTACCATCATTGCTAACTATCAAAAAGAAAATCAAACTGACAGCTTAGATGAATCGGAATTGTCTGACGTAATTACTCAGGTAATCAACCAAAACCCTAATGAAGTCTCAGCTTACCAAGCTGGTAAAATCGCTTTACTAAATTTCTTTATCGGTCAGGTGATGCGTAAGCTTGGCAAAAAAGTGGAGATGACCCGAGTAAAAACCTTGATTGAAAAAGCTTTATCCTAGTTTATCTTTTGCTATTCTTTGATACAATAAATGACACATTATGAGTAATTTAGCTGAGTTTGAATATTCTCCAGTTTGGGACATTTATCCGACGGAACTTTGTCAATTATTTATTGATCAGCTGGAAGCTTTATTAATTCTTACTCAAGAAAATCCCCAAATTTTTTTCGGCCTCAATCTTTACTTATTCCCTGAAGACTTTGAACGTTCTAAATTAGTGGTTCATGGTGAAAAAATTACTGTCAATGTTAATGACCGAAAGTCATTAAAAGAAATTAAAGAAATCTGGCAAGCCAACAAAGAGCAAAAGAAAAGAACCCCAGTAATTGTCCATATGGTGTTAAACCCACCCTATCTTTTTCAGCAACCAATTGTTCATGATTTTACTTCATCTGAGCCAGTTGTTGTCGATTCAGGGGTAGTTACCAAGCAAAAAAGTCCAGAAATAGATTTAAAACTAAATCAGATTAATAAAATTATTGCTACCCTAGTAGCGATCGCTATTTGCTCACTAAAGCTAGATAACAAAGGTGATTTTACTAACTGTCAAATCTTAGACATTTGCCCTTTTAAAAAACATTAATTTTAACCCTAGTTTTCCATAAAAAACCCAAAAATAGCGAAATACAGACCCATTATTTACTTTTAAGAGCAAAATAGGGTAAAATATATGTCATGGCAAGTCAAGAAAACAAATCAAGACTACTAATACAAAAAAAGAAACGACCACCAGAGTCAGAAGCAGGTTCTGTTGTTAGAGCTGTTCACGGACAAGAAACTGTCCATGAAATAGGTGAACTCGAACAGAAAAATGAAGGAACAGTTACTGTTGTTAAAAACACTAGAGAAGGCGGTCCCATACAATTCTGGTTCAAATTTCCTAATGAAATTTTTCCCCTGATTAAAGGTGAAGGTCAGTATAAACTTTTTGACCAAAGAGGCGCTGTTCTAACTAAAGGGAACTATATTCAATTGTTTGCTGAACTATCCAAAGCTTTAGAGGCTCAAGACTTTAATCAAGCTAATTTGGATCAGATGACCTTGTCATACCGACAATATTCTACTCCTGATAGTAGTTGGTATGTGGTTATGGTTCCGTCATTAGATGGCGGTCCCAAAAAACCGATTGTCATCACCGACCAAGAATCAATTCCCAATGAGTTATTACTTTTAATTGAAGGACCGGCTCCAACCTATACAGCTGAAGAACTAAAACATACTAAAGGTGGGAGTACAATTGTTGAAGAAGATATTCCTGTAGAAAAAGAAAAATCCGAGACAGTGGATCTAGCTAAAATAGAACTTAAGAAAGGCAATATTGATATTGAAGCTAGACTAAATAGGTTCGATTTTTATTTTCCCGATGAGTTCTATGATTTATTTGATGACCAAGATACTGTTTTGTACGATTTTCGATCATCATCAATTATTGGCATGGCAGCCACCTCTTCAGTTAGTAATTTATCAAGACACTTGTCAGACTCATTAGTTAGTGATTTTAAAATTTCCCCTAGATTAGTTGATCATTTATCAATGACTTACCACTTTTTACCTAGTCCTGAGACCGGAGAATGGATTTTAATTTTAAGACCAGTTTTTGATGGTGAATCCCTTAGGCCATTAGTTGCCAGTAATAATACCGAGTTACAACGAGATGAAGAAGAAATCCTAGAACAAGTTACTCAACTTTTTCCATCAGGAGTAAAAGTTGAACCAATTTCCTCACAAACTAGACCGGAATCTGAACCTGAAGTAGAAACTCAAGTTGAGCCGGAAGCAGTTCCGACTAAATTAATAGTGGAAGCACCTCAAGCAATGAGTCAAGCTGAGGCTGAATCACTTGTGAATGATCCTACCCGAAAACAGTACCTTGAGGGCATGATAAAAGCCTACTTCCAAGGCGAATATAACTATGACAGATTACGTCAAAGATTAATTGAAATTTTCACTCAAATTGGTGGCTTAAAAAATATTCAGCAGGGTTTAGATGTAATGATCGCGGCTAAGCAAATGAACCTTGATGATCCAACTATGATTGACTGTGTAGCCTATATACAAGCCACTGTTCCAAATGTCGATCTAGATACGGCTTTTGATATTACTTACTATGCTATTAATAATTTTGGGGATAATGTGGGAAATGTTTCTGAATATGTAGCTGAAGTGTTTGCTTCTGTTCCTAATGTTAATGCTCACGAAGCCTTTGGTATAGCCAAAACAGCTATTGATTTCGCCCAAAATAATCTAGGTGGAACTGCTGAAGACATTCAAGATTCATTAGTTTATGTAACTAAATTACTGAGAGGAGTTCCCAACATGTCCTCAGCTGAAGCTTACCAAACTCTAGAGCATGCTTATACAACTTATCATCAATTTGATTTAGACCAATTTTTATCTGCTTATATTGCCTATCTACATTCAGATCAAATTGTAAATCCACAAAGACCAATCTCTTATAAAAATATGGTAGATGAAGTTATTCTTCATATTAAAAAAGAGGCTGAAGAAAAGGGAATCAGAAGAGCTGAAGAGTCTATTTTAGCTAAAAGACCTGAAATTGCCACAGAAAGAGTTAATGCTGTTGCTAATGTTGCTGAAAATTTGGAAATTCCACAAGATGAACTGGAATTTGCTATTCGATTTTTAGCTGAAAGACTCGACACCCGAATGCTGAGAAGCCAATTTGATCATGCTCGAGATAAAATTCAAGTTAATGCATTTAATGTTGATGGCGAACAAACTTTTTCATTTGCTGAATCTTACCCAGAATGGGGCAGGCTAGAACATTTCAGCCTTGGAGAAAATATTAGTTTTTTAAGAAATACTCTTAAGGATAATGCTACCTTAACCATGGTACCAATTGATCGTGGCAATCAGATGTTGTATTTGATCGTATCTAGAAATAAACGGGCTAGCATTAATGATAACCGAGAAGAAAAACTATACGTTCTTGATGGTCATGAAGATGATATTACCACTGTTCACTTTTCCTTTACTGTCGACAAACAGCCTCAAGAAGCCAATATTGAGACTTGGTCACCATACCAAATTGAAGTACCAACCATCTCCGAAGGTGAATTTAGAACTTTAGATCAAAAATTTGATTATCAAAAAGTACTAAATTTATTATCAGATTCACCCTATGAAGCCACTTTTGTAAGTTCTACTATCAGAAAATTAGCTGACCATAAAATAAATGCTCCATTAGCACTTAGATATGGTGCTAAAAAATTTGAAAGAGAGTTTCCAAAAACTCAAGAAGATGACAAATATTTTTACCGAGTTGAAGAAAAAATGGGCCAAAGAGTCGTATCAGTATATGAACTATCAGAAGATGGAGCGAACGCCACTCTCTGGCTACAAATAGATCAACAGATACCTTTAACAGATTTTGAACAGGTGATTGATGACCTACCTGAAAATATGGGTCGAAAAGCCGAACCACTTAAATTAAACCAAGCAGGCACAAGTAGATTATTAGCCATTCTTCAGGCTATACCTGGAGAAATAGTCCAATTAGCTAATTATAATCAAGCTGGGGTGTTAACTGAGTATGAAGAATTTGACCAGGATTTAATCAGTGATGAGCTTCAACAAAGTCCAGGTGAGGAAATATTTTTCACCACTCAACAAGAAAAGAATCGAATAGTTATTGTTGTTGAAGCTAAAAGAGAGGGAAAACGAGTTATAAAATATGTTTTATTTAAAAACAAACCTCCAGAATTTGAACCACCTAAAAGATCAACAAAAAGATATGGAGAATATGAGAAACACATTAAAGGTGTAGATCATGATAATGCTGGATATCTAGAGGATTTAGAAGTAAAAAATGGCGATCCAAAAGATTTATCACTTTATTACTTCCTAGATAAAAACAAGGACATGCCTAATGGTAAAGTTCATAAAGTCGCTGAAAGAAGAGCCAATCAATTAATGAAAGCCTTGATGGAAGTAGAGATTGGTAAAGATGGTAGATTAGCCGTAATTAGTAAAGCCATTCGTTTTGGGTTTGTGAAAACCAGTAGCGATGAAGAAAAGAGATCTCCTGCTGCAGAAATTAGAGATAAATACATTGCTGTGAGAAGTTATCTAGATGATATGGCGAAGTCAGAAGACCGAGAAACTTCTTTGAGAGAATTCTGGGGAATAAATATTACTCCAGAATTTAAAAATTCTTTCGAAGATTGGAAAACAGTTTTGGGTCGTCTTAAAAGAGAACTTGAAAATAAGTTTGATATTGCCGCCGAGAAAGCATTTTTGATTTGGAGTAAACGATATATTCAAGAACAATCGTTTGAGATTATGCGGGCTGAATTATCTGATGATGAAACTGCTAAATTAATTAATAGCCTGGGATTAACAGATGCCGAAAGAAATGCCTTAATTACAGCATACTTATCGCCTAAAGAAATAGTTCAATCTAAAGTTGATGACAGCTTAAAAATTGAGGCTTTAAGAAGATTTGCTACCTACTATTACCGCCGCTACTATCAAGAAATTGCTCCCTTTGCAGATGAAACTGCTGCGTTAATGGATCCAACTATTACTTTAGAGATAAATGACAAGGTCTATGACACTCCAGTCTTTAATAGCAAAACATTACCCAATTTAAGACAGCAAGCTGATTTGCTAGCTAATGCTGCAGTCGATAAAAAAGAGATTGATTTAGATCAATTACCGGATAACATTACTGAGGCAATTCAAGGTATAGCTGATTTAATTGAAGCTGCCAAAAAATTACCCCGAGAGAAGCAACCTAATAGATCAGTAGAACTTTTCCAGCTGCTACTCGACTTACAAAAGGCGATCGCTACCTTTAATAATCGCAGAACTCACACCTTTGAAAATAGATTAGCAATTTTAAATTTACTAAACAGATCTGATGTTCAAAATGCTATTAGTACCTATGGACTAAATACAGGGATCCAACTACTTAAAGGTATTGGTACTAAAAATTTCCGACAGGTGATGAGTGAGACCTTGAATCAACAAACCAGTAAATTTAATGCTATTACTGAATACTATCAACCCGCAATCGGCCAAATTAGAGCTGAGCTTAAAGCTGAATTAATCAAAGAGAAGAAGATGGATAGAAGTCATGTTCTTAATATAGATGTACCTGAGACTCAAGCTCCAAGATTCAGTAGAAACAAAAAAATCTTTGAAGGTGAAAGTGGAGTCAAATACAGAACTGAAGCTCATATCTTAGGCAAAGCTATATCCGTTAACGCTATTAGTGCTATTACTCAAATTGCTCAAGATCGTCACATCAAGACAGAGGGAGTTTACCAAGACGTAGTTAAAGAAATAGGACTTCTAAAGACCGAAAAAAATAGCGACTGGCATGATCGCATTAAAGTAGAGAAATTAGAGTGGAACAGAACTGTAGTCTAAATGAACTACTTCATACTTGATCCTTTAGTCTAGTCATACTATTCTACAGTTGTGAGTTCAACCAAAAATTTTGTCCATTTGCATGTTCATAGTGAATATTCCATGCTAGATGGGCTATCTAAAATTGCCAAGTTAGTGGAAAAAGTTAAAGCCATGGGCCAAACGGCCATTGGTATTACTGATCATGGGGCAATGTATGGCACGATTGAGTTTTATAATGCCTGTAAAAAGGGGGAAATAAAACCGATCATTGGTCTAGAAGCTTATGTGGCTTCTAAATCTAGATTAGATAAACAAACTAAGATGGGTGGCGACCAAGCCCACATGACTTTATTGGCCACAAATTTTGAAGGATATCAAAATTTAATGAAGTTAGTGACTGCTTCAAATCTAGAAGGCTTTTCCTACAAGCCCAGAATTGATGATGAGATCCTTGAAAAATATAGTGCTGGCATTATTGCCTTTAGTGGCTGTATGAGTAGTCGTTTTAATAAATTTTTACTAGAAGATAAAAAAGATGAAGCTATTGCTCTAGCGCAAAAATATGCTGCCATGTTTCCTGACCGTTTCTATATTGAACTTCAAGCCCACCCCGCTATCAAGGAACTAAAAAAATTAACCAAGCTTCAAGTGGCTATTGCTCGAGAGCTTAACTTACCACTGGTTGCTACCAATGATGTCCATTATGTTGAGGAAGACGATGCTCAAGCTCAAGACGCTCTACTTTGTGTCCAAACCAGAAAACTACTGGATGACACTAAGAGAATGAAGATGATTGATTCTCCTGACTTTTATTTACGTTCCACTCAAGAAATGATTGATTTGTTTATCGACTATCCAGAAGCGATTGAAAATACCGTTAAAATTGCCGATCAATGTGATATCCAAATCCCAACTGGGAAATTAATCTTTCCTAACTTTCCCATTCCTGAAGGCGAAACTCCAGCCTCATATTTGGAAAAAATGACCTTTGTGGCTTTGGAAACAAAGTTTGCTGAAATTACCCCGGAGATTAGAGATCGGGCTAACTACGAACTTAATATTATTAACACCAAAGGCTATCCTACATATTTTTTAATTACCCAAGATTTTGTTAACTGGGCAAAAAACCAAGGAATTGGGGTCGGTCCTGGTAGAGGTAGTGTGGCTGGATCCTTAGTTTCATATGCCATTGGTATTACTGAAATTAATCCCCTAGAACATAACTTACCCTTTGAAAGATTTTTAAACCCAGAGCGACCCACCCCGCCTGATATTGATATGGACTTTGCTGATGACCGGCGCCAGGAAGTGATTGAGTATGTGGCTCAAAAATATGGAGAGGATCATGTGGCTTCAGTGATTACTTTTGGCCGAATGGAACCCAGGGTTGCGACCAGAGATATTGGCCGAGTCATGGGCTTACCATATGAAGAGCCAGATAAAATTGCTAAGTTAATCCCCAATAACCCGGCGCAAAAAATTACTATTGAAAAGGCGATTGAAACAGTACCCGAATTAGCTGAATATTACAAACAACCGAAGTTTAAAAAACTAATGGATTTAGTGAAAAAAGTTGAAGGCACAGTCAGACACAACAGTGTCCATGCCGCAGCCATTATCATTGCTGATAAACCGCTACCAGAATATACCCCCCTGCAACAAGATTCCAAAACTGGCAAAATGGTGACTCAATATGATATGAGGGGACTGGATTGTAATGTTGATGACAATGCCATTGGGCTACTCAAATTTGACTTTTTGGGCCTTAGAAATCTGTCAACTATTCAAGAAGCCATCAGATTGATCAAAGAGATCAGTAATACCGATTTAATTATCAATAAGATTCCCCTCACAGATAAAAAAACCTATCAGCTACTCTCCAATGGTGATACCGTTGGGGTGTTTCAACTTGAATCAGCAGGGATGAGACGAGTGGCTAGAAATTTACAACCCTCTCAATTCTCTGATATTGCCGCTTTACTAGCGCTTTATCGACCAGGACCTATGGAGCTGATCCCGCAATTTATTGAAGGCAAACACCATCCGGAGAGCGTTAAGTACCCCCATGATTCTCTTGAACCGGTGCTGAAAGAAACTTACGGGGTAATGGTCTACCAAGAGCAAGTGATGCAAATTTTCTCAACCATGGCCGGATATTCTCTGGGAGAAGCGGACATGATCAGACGGGCGATGGGGAAAAAGAAAATTAAAATCTTGAATGAAAACAAAAAACGATTTATTGAAGAAAGTTTCAAACGTGGCTATGCCAAAACCGTGGCTGATCAAGTCTGGCAATATATTATGGCTTTTGCCAACTATGGCTTTAACAAAGCTCATGCCGCCAGTTATGCCATGATTTCATATCAAACGGCATACCTGAAAGCTAACTTTCCAGTGGAATATATGGCAGCACTGATGAGTGTGGAAGCTGCTTCTCATAATGCTAACCGCGATGAAAAGGTAGCTTTTGCCATCGAAACCACTAAACAAATGGGGATTAAAGTTTTGCCTCCAGATATTAATCTGTCCGAAGATGCCTTTAACATTGAAAAGCACCCCGGCTCATTACAAGACTTGGCGATCAGATTTGGGTTTGATGCTATTAAAAATGTCGGCACTGAAGCGGTCAAAAACATCTTAAGTACTCGTAAGAAAGAAGGCAAATTTAATTCCTTTAGTCACTTTATTTCCGCTACTGATAGTCGTAAGGTTAATAAAAAAGTTTTAGAGTCTTTAATTAAAGTTGGTTGTATGGATCAGTTTGGCACCAGATCAAGCATGCTAGAAAACTTGGAAGACATTAAAAAACGAGTCAGTCAATTTGAAACCGGGCCAGCCGGCCAAGACCACCTTTTTGCCGGATTATCTCAGAGTATTTCTGATCTCAAAGACAACTTTGTCAAAATTCCCGAATACCCTTTAGCCGAGCTATTATCTTTTGAAAAGGAACTTTTGGGATTGTATCTAACGGATCATCCGCTTGGAGACGCCCTGCGAAATGTTTCCGCTAGAGCGACTAAAACCATTGATGATCTCGACTTAACTATCCATAAATCTCAAGTATTTTTATTCGGTGGAGTAATCACTAAGTATCGTGAAGTAAGCACTAAAATGGGTAAACCCATGGCTTTTGGCACCCTGGAAGATCAGACTGGTAAGATTGAATTTGTGGTTTTCCCCAAAACCTTTCAACAGCTAACCGAAAAATTAGCAGCCGACATGGTCATTTTACTTAAAGCCAGGGTCGATGAAAGAGAAGGGGAAAAGCAACTGATTGTCGAGAAGGTTACTATTCCTGATGAATCCTTGCTTAATGCCATTCCGGATGAAAAAAAGCATGAGGTATTTATTCCCAGAAAAACTAGTCAAGAAACGATGCAAGCGATTGGTAAGTTACTCAAAGCTGAACCCGGAAACGAAAGAGTAGTGGTAATCATCCCCAATGGAGCTCAACCTAAAAAAATGCTCTTACCATATGGGGTAGCCTGGAATGAAAAATTAGAAAAACAAATTGAAAAATTGCTGAGTTAAAGCCATCAGGCCCGCCTTTTGTCCAGATAAATAAATATCCCGCTTATCCAGAACTTCCTTTGACTTTTGACACATTCATCAATATAATATATTTCCATGTTGCTACATGGAAAATCATCCCCTAAATTTATATTTGTATCTGGCGGCGTCCTTTCAGGGCTTGGCAAAGGAATCAGTGCTGCTTCCCTTGGAGTGCTGCTCAAAGCTCGTGGTTACTCGGTCACTAACATCAAGTGCGAAAACTACCTTAACCTTGACTCAGGCAATATTAACCCCATCGAACATGGTGATGTTTTCTTATGTGAAGATGGTCTAGAAGCTGATTTAGATTTAGGATCCTACGAAAGATTTTTAGAGCAAGAGGTGGGCCATAAAAACTTCACCACCATGGGTCAGATTTATTCTAAAGTGATTGAAGATACCAAAAATCTTAATTTTAATGGGGCGACAGTTGATGCCATCCCGTATGTCCCTGAAGAAATTATCCGTCGGATCAAACAAGCTGCTGAAGGGTTTGACATTATCTTAATTGAACTAGGTGGGACCGCTGGAGAATACCAAAATGCGGTCTATTATGAAGCTTACCGGATCATGAAGCTAAGGCAACCTCAGGACGTCATTCATGCCCATGTCACTTACTTTCCTACTCCGGCTCATATCAATGAACTTAAATCCAAACCCACGCAGCTATCGGTCAAGCTTTTAAACTCGATGGGTATCCAACCAGATTTCATTGTCGGTCGAGCTGAACACTTTATTGATGATAAAAGAAAAGAAAAAGTAGCTTTTTATTGCAACTTATCGACCAATGATGTTATCTCTAATCCCGATTGTGACTCAATTTACGAGATCCCTTTAATTTTTGCTCAGCAAAAATTTGACTTAAGAGTTTTACAAAAACTGCACTTAAAGGTCAAAAAATCTGATTTGAGCTCTTGGACTAATTTAGTCAAAACCATTCAGACAACTCATTCTAAACCGGTGACCATTGCCATTATTGCCAAATATATTGCCACAGGGGATTTTGAATTAGCTGATTCCTATCATTCTCTAATTGAATCACTCCATCATTCAGCCTGGTATAACAAAGTCAATCTTAACCTCAAGTTCATTAATGCTGAAGGGTTACAAAAAAATGAAAAACAGACTTTGATTGACCTTAAAGCTGCTGATGGTATCATTGTGCCCATTGGTTGGGGAGAAAGAGGGGTTGAGGGTAAGATTAAAGCAATTGAATATGCTCGAACCAATAAAGTTCCTTACTTAGGTTTATGTTATGGTATGCAACTGGCAGCAGTAGAATTTGCCCGCAATGTGGTGGGACTTAAAGATGCCCATACCACTGAAGTTAATCCTAAAACCACCCACCCCATTATTCATGACATTCCCTTTGATGAAAGATATCAAAGAATTAAAGGCAATGGAGCCAGTATGAGACTGGGCGCCTATGATTGTGTCCTTAAAAAAGACACTCTAGCCTACAAAATCTATGAGCAACACAAAGCCTTTAAGAATAAGAAAAAAGACCTAATCAGCGAAAGACATCGCCATCGTTTTGAATTTAATAATTCTTATCGAAGCTTACTGGAGAGTAAAGGTTTTGTGATTAGTGGAACTTCACCAGATAATTTCTTTGTGGAGATGATTGAGCTGAGTCAGAAAGAACATCCCTTCTTTTTAGCAACGCAAGCTCATCCAGAGTATAAATCTAGACCAGTCAGTCCTCACCCAATCTTTATTGAGTATCTGAAAGCGGCTGTCAAAAATAAAAAAAGCTAAGTTAGTTGATCTCTATTTTCTTGTCTTTGTCTTTGGACATTATCTTTAATCGCTTGATATTGATCGGGTAAAAATTGATTAATCACCCCCTCAAACTTATCTAAGATGAAATCAAAAAAATCTAACTTAGTATTCATTTGGTTAATTTGTTGATCCATTTCATGAGGATCTTCAAAGGGTAGAGTCCTAATACTCTCATGCATCTCATCCATTTCACTAGTTAATCTCTCAAACATCTGAGTTAAAGTTTGTCTAGTTTGTTCAGCTCTAAAAGCATACTCAGTTTGACTAATTTGATCCAGATCAAAATCTATTAAATCTTCAACTTTGTGCATATCTAGAAGTATTTGGGTTTGATCTTTAATTAAATCATACTGTTTTTGAATATGACTAAATGATTTTTCCAATTCTTCAGGGGAAATGTATTGAATAATTACCTGCCTTAATTGATTTAATACGTATCTAGAGAAAAAATTTAGCTTCTGATGTAAAAAGGTAATAGCAGCCTGAAGCTCTTCTCGTTCCTCTGGTTTTTCATAGAGCTGAGCTAAATTTCCTACATTCATCAAGCCAATTTCAGATTTAATGTTATTAACTAATATACTGACCGCATTTTTAACTCCCTGATTATGATCAAAAAACTCATCTTCATCCATATTTCTAGTATCAACATCAGCTAAATCTAAAATTGGCCCAGCGATTTGTTCAGCATTTAGTCTTAAAAGTTTTTCACCTTCACAAGAAACTAGATCCTGTTCGAGATCAACACTATCCAAATCATAAAAATGAGTTGGTTGAACTAACGTTTCATCGGCCTGGATTTCGTTTGTCGATACCTGAGGTAAATCTCTGGCTCTAATCGAATTTATATATAATAAAGCTTCATCTTTTTCTGATTTTGGCATGTATTCCTCTCTAGTATGGTTATCATCTTCTCAAATTTTTCATTACTAATCAATCAAAAAAGTTTTCTTCTCTAGTTTTTTCCAGTATAATAGTGAAATGAAAAAGACAATTTTCCACGATCAAGCTTACGAATTTTATTCTTGGCAGACTCTAGGCGAAGATATTTTTCATCTTTCTGAAGATATTTTAAAATCTGGACAAAAATTTGATCGGATTATTGCTTTGGCAAAGGGAGGATTAACCTTTTCTCGATCATTAGTAGATTTTCTGGATACTCACCAAATTAGTTCTATTCAAATTGAGTTTTATACCGGCATTGGCAAAACCGCCAAAACCCCAGTTATTACACAAAGCTTGCCAGTTAGTATTCGCAACGAAAAAATCCTGGTTTTTGATGATATTGTTGATAAAGGCGATACACTGGATTTGGCCGTTCAATACCTGAACTACCATGGAGCTAAATCTATTCACACAGCTTGCTTGATCCAAAAACCCTGGACTAAACATAAAGCCGATTTTGCCGCTAGAGAAAGTTCAGCCTGGGTAATTTTCCCCAACGAAGTCAGGGAAACCATCGAAACTCTCCAGGAATTATGGAGTGAAGAAGGGGATTCACAACAACTAATAGTCAAACAACTACTTGAGATTGGTTTCTCAAAAGCAGAAGTTGATTTGTTTTGTAAACCAGAGTAAAATACTATTCTTGCGGATTGTCATTAATTTATAAAAAATAATCCACTTACTATCAACTAAAACTTAAGATCATAACATGTCACTATACTTAAACTACAACCAACAAACTATCTCGGTAGGTGATACCATTCGAGTTCACCAAAACATCGTTGAAGGTGAAAAGAAAAGAATGCAGGTTTTTGAAGGTATCGTTATTGCTATCAAAGGTAGTGGTAATGGTAAGTCCATGACTGTTAGAAGAATTGGAGCTGGTAGTATTGGTGTGGAAAAAATCTTTCCAGTCAATCTTCCTTCCATCGTCAAAATTGAAGTCAAGAGAAAAGGTCAAGTCAAGAGAAGTAAACTTTTCTACTTAAGAGAGAGAATTGGTAAATCTGCTACTAAGATAAAAGAAAAAAGCACTCATCAAGAAGCAGCTAAATAATATATTTTGCTGGAAGTTTGATCGTGATCTGTTTTTTTAAAAATCTAAATAATTTCCAGACAAAATAAAAAATCTTGGATCTAATTGATCAGCAAATCTGATAAAATAAGCAGATAACATTGAAAATTAACATATAAATAGGTCCCATCGTCTAGTGGTTAGGACATCAGGTTTTCATCCTGGTAACCAGAGTTCGATCCTCTGTGGGATCACCTTTTTAGATTTTGTTAGAATTAATCTACCTTTCCCTTTTTTCACCATTCCTTATTGCATTTTGTATAAATAGGCACAGAATATATGAATATGTGTTCATATAAATGCTGTAATAGTCAAACTAAGGAAAGTGAACAAATACTTTCACAATTATCATTGATAAAACTTCTCTCAGATAAAAATAGATTACAGATTCTTTGTGTTTTGAACTCTGGGAATCATCCAGTAAACGATCTGGTGAATCATTTAAATGTTTCTCAAAGTTTAGTTTCTCATCATTTGATTGCTCTCAAAAAACTATCATTAGTTGAGGCAAAAAAAAACGGTCGACAAGTTGCGTACAATCTTACAAATAAAGGTAAACAAGTAATCAACTTACTCGGGTTGTTAAGCACTAAGGAGGAAAAATGAAAGTACAAGTTCTGGGTTCTGGTTGCCCCACTTGCAAAAAACTCTATGATATCGCACAGCAGGCTCTAGCTGAAATGGATATAAATGTTGAGCTTGAATACTTGACTGGAATTGAGGGAACGAGTCGTATGATTGAACTTGGTGCCATGAGTAGTCCAGTTTTGGCAGTAAATAATAAGATCGTAATGATTGGTTTCACCTCTGATAAAGAAAAAATTAAGGCAGCGATCAGAATCAATTCAGAAAAAAAATAACATGGATATTTTCACACCATTACAAAATCTTGCCGACCTTGTAACTTATGAATGGCTCGGTATAACACCTCAAAGCTATCTGGCAGGAGTTATCAATTTTTGGATTTATGATGTCATCAAGATTAGTATCTTGCTTGTGCTTATCAATTATTTCATGGCAGTCACGCGCTACTATTTCCCAATAGAAAGAGTCAGGGACTTATTAACGCAAAAAGGATTACATGGGGTACAATACCTTTTCGCAGCACTCCTGGGAGTAGTCACACCTTTTTGTTCTTGCTCTTCGATTCCGCTTTTCATGGGTTTCTTGTCAGCTGGAATTCCGATAGGTGTTACTTTTACTTTTTTGATTAGCTCGCCACTCATCAATGAATCATCACTCTTCATATTTCCGAGCGTCTTTGGCTTACAGACAACTGTCCTCTACAACATACTTGGTATAGTAATTGCGATATTTGGCGGATGGGTTATACAAAATCTCAAACTCGAAAGGTATCTTCAACCTGAAATTTTGGCATTTACGGGGAAACAACAGCTTTTGCAAAAATATAAAGGTCAAACAGTTCCACAAAAGGAACGATTTCAACTATGGACGAGCGAAATGATAAATATTACCAAGAAAATTTATCTATATGTACTGCTAGGTGTGACACTTGGAGCTTTGATTCACGGTCTTATACCAGAATCGTTGATTAGCACTTCTTTATCAAATTTTTCTTGGTGGAGTGTTCCCGTGGCAGTATTACTTGGAGTACCACTCTATGCAAATTCAGTTAGTATTATCCCCATCATCGAGGCATTAGTTGGCAAAGGTGTCCCAATGGGAACTGCCTTGGCATTTATGACGGCCACTGTCACTTTATCTATACCAGAGGCCTTAATGCTCAAAAAAATTCTCAAATGGCAATTGCTGGCAGTATTTTTTGGTATTACTACTATTGGAATCATTTTAATAGGATACGTGTTTAATGCCCTGTAGCTCCATATCTCATGGTGATGTAATAAAGCCAAGAGCTTTGATGTCACAGCAAAGGAGATCAGATATAGCATAACCAAATCAAAAATGATTTAGTTCGGATTTCACAGATCAAAGATCGCTTATTAAAAATTACTTAGATTTTGTCTTAGTTTTCCTTACCATCTCTATCTCCGGTAGAATCTTTCCAGATGGCAGTATTGCTACAGCATCAGTTACTTCTTTTCCAGTTTTTACAAAACCAAAACGCTGGTAAAAGGCAATTGCGGGTTTATTGTAAGCAACGACATTGACATAAATATCATTATCTTTTTCTAACCACTTCAAAGCCATTTCCATTAATTTTTTACCAATACCTTGACCTTGATATTCAGGAAGCAGATAAATTGCTCCCAACCGACCATTGTTTGGTTCATGCTCAGCCATACAAAAACCAATAGTCTTTTCTCGGTCTTTGGCTACCCAAATATGAACATTTGCTTGAGAAAATTTTTGTTTCCTGTCTTCAATTCTCTTTTTGCCTGCTAGTGTTTCATCATCGGCAAATCTACTGAGGATATCTTGTTTAGTTATTTTTAAATCATTATTTGGATAAGTTGCCAACCAAGTTGTTTTTTGTATGAACCTGATGTCATGAACATCATTGGCAGTACCATCAACAATTTTAATTTGATTCATCTTCATATATCAATTATATACTTGAAATATTAAGAGAATCCAACGATTAAACTCAAAATTTCCAATTGTTGTTGTTAAGCTACCACCACTTATCGGTAGGGGTTTTATGTTATTTGCGCTAGTTGGTTTTGGTTGACACAAGTATCTTGTTTGTTAGGATAAAGAGATGAGGATGACAAACTCAACATAATATTTTCCAACCAGCTTTAGGAAGCTGGTTTTTTGTCAAAAGGGATCAATATGAAAAAAATACTTTTTATAATATCTGGAGTAATAGCCTCACTTTTTTTGACTTCAGTCACAGCCTCAGCAGTTGAAGATTTATCTGCTCCTGATGTGCAAATTACTAGTCCGATTGATAGTGAAGTATCTGGCGTAGTTGATATTAGAGGCTCTGTGATTGATGAAAATTTAAGCAGTTATTCTCTAATCATTAGAAATGATAATGGCGATATAGAAAATATCAGCTTAATAAATGTGCCACAAGAAACTTCATTTGTTGATCAAAGTTTATTGAGTTGGAACACTAAACTCTATCCCGATGGCCTGTATGCGATCACACTGTCTGCTACTGATGATTTTGGTAATGTCGATCAAGGCTCAACAGTAGAAAAAATCTTTGAGGTTAATAATAATGTAGATACGGTGATTGATTGCCGAAATGGTGGGTGGATGACATCAACTGACTTGTTGTTTACCAATCAAGGGGACTGTATTAGCTTTTTTAGAGCCAATATCAATGCCAATAAATAAGTGATTAACGACAATATAAGCAATTATGGGATATGTCAAATTAACTAATTCACACGATTCATAAAAACAACTTGATTGTCAAATTAGATGACTGTCGAACAGAGTGTTAATCTATGTTAAGCTTAAAAGGTGAAACATTTTCTATGCTTTAGTCTAGCGTTAATAATGACCATTGGGATAACAAATTTTGCTCATCAGCAAAAAAATATTCCCTGTGCGAATGCTATTTCTTGTGTTAATAATTTATCCGCAGTGGTAGAAAATGACGCTTCGGGATTTTTCTTAGGTCAACAAATCACTACCCCCCAGATTGATTTAAGTTCAGATCAAAGACCATCAACAATTCTGGGAGTTGAAGATAGTGCTAGTCCTAAACATATCTATGTTGATTTATCAGAGCAAAAACTTTATGCCTTTGAAGGCAATGAACCGATTTTTGAGACTTTAGTTTCTACAGGCAAATGGGGGAGGACTCCACCTGGAGAATATCGAATTTGGGTAAAAATTCGTTCAACAAGAATGGCTGGTGGTAGTGGCAATGATGCCTACAATCTTCCTAATGTCCCTTACGTCATGTTTTTTTACAATGATCAGGTATCTAAAGATCGTGGCTACAGTCTTCATGGTGCTTACTGGCATAATAACTTTGGCCATGAAATGAGTCATGGTTGTGTCAACATGAGAACCATTGATGCTGAAGTGATCTATAACTGGGCAAGTCCAACCACCAAAACAGCTACCACCCATGAGAGTAAAGATGATCCGGGCACCCCAGTATCGATCTGTAACCAAGTCCAATTAGAAGAAGGGGCCACCCCATTATGTCTAGAATAAACATTAAAATTTATCTGTTAGCTTTGCTACTACTGAGTATCACAATTTTGTCATTCGTGGCGGTTATCTCCAAGAAGTCAAAAAACACTGCCCAAATCATGATTCCTAAATTACTGCAATTGGTGGCTAGTCCGATACCTACTCCCATTCCGAGTCCAAGCCCAACTCCCAGTCCTAAAACACAAACAAAATCTCAGGTGTCAGCTGATGGGAAAGTAGAATTAATTATTAATAGTCGCCACACCCCAGAAAAACAAAGTATTTATAGCTTTTATGTTAAAGCCAAAGATGAGGTAAATAAGAAATTAATATTTAGCCAAACTGTTGATCAACAGACTGACATAGATATCCCCTTTAACACCTTTGCTCCGGATAATAAATACTTTTTTGTGAATCAGCAAACACCTAATACTAATCATTTTCTCGTTTTTAAAACTTCGGGAGAAAAATTTAAAGAAGATCTTTACTTAGATATCACTACTTTTTATCTTCAAAAAGAAATTGCCAATCAACTAGTTGATGTCACTGGCTGGGCTGCTCCAGGATTACTAATCTTGACCACTAAACAAGCCGATGACACCCAGGGCCAATCTTATTGGTTTGACGTTTCCAACCACTCATTCATTCCGTTATCAACCAGGTTTTAAACTAGTAAGTATCCTTAAAACTAGTTGAGCCGTTTTAGTTTGCCCCTATTTTATGACTTCAAGTATAATAATGGCGTATGTATGACCAAATAAAACAATTTATTGAACAAGAATATGGTATTACCATCACTAACTGTGTTGATGCTCCCCGACAATTCGTAGCCACTACTTACATCCTTACAATTAGCTCAGGAGAAAAATATTTTTGTAAAATTGTTGATAAACCACTATTTATTCCTCATCTAATAGAAAGTTTACCGATACTTAAACAGTTACATCAACAAGGTTTTGACAGAATTAACTATCCAATTGCGACCAAAAAGGGTAATTTGTATCTTAGGCAAAATAATCTTTTAATTGTTTTATTTAATTATATTAATGCCCTGCAAAACTATGACTATGACCTGTTCACTTTTGGTCAACTGATCGCCAGTTTACATCAAACTACTAGTCAGATTGATTTAGTCATGCCAAAAGAAGATTTTCACTATCAATATGAGGGCATTTTTGAGAATCAATTAAACCAATTGCTTACCAACCAGAGTAATGACCAAATATTAATATCACTACAGACTCTACTTAAAAAGTACCAGACAGAGTTAAAACATGACTATGATAACTTCATGAAATTAAGTAGAAAATTCCAACAATCAGATCTCAAAATGGTAATTACTCATGGAGATCCAGGAGGCAATACTTTGGTCAAAACCCCCACAGATCTTTATTTAATTGATGGCGATGATATTTTACTATCACCACAAGAACGAGACATCTGGTTTTTTGCCGATCATCCAGATTTTCTTAAAGGTTATCAGTCTATCTTTCCCAATTATCAAATCAACCAAGAACTATATCATTATTTTGCTTACAAAAGATATTTTCAAGATTTAGTCGAATACTTTGCGGAAATTAGTGGCCGAGGAACAAAGGAACATCGTCAAAAGAATCTTCAAGGCTTAGAACATAATTGTTTTGAAGGGTGGCTCAGACCAGCGATTAGACGTTTTGATCCCTTTGCTCATTAATCTGATTTATTCACTGGTGCTATCTACTAAAGTTATTTTTGAATCTAATAATTTTAAAGCTAATTGATGTCCAGCTAATAAATTTTCAATTTTATTTACCTCTATCCACTGCCAACCTTCACATTTATCTGGTTCCAGTAATTGGGCGGTAGTAGAGACATTCTCAAGCTTATAAATAAAATGAAGAAAATCAATTTTTCCTTGATTTTCTTTAACTACTCCTAAATAAACAAAGTCATTTGAATCAATGCCAGTTTCTTCCTTGACTTCGCGCTTTATAGCGGTCAATAATCGTTCATTGATTTCAACTCGACCACCGGGAAAACCAAAAAAACCAGATTTATATCCATTTTTTCTTTTACCCATTAAAATCTTACCTTGCGGATTAAGTAAAATGGCACAAACACCAAGATGCTGATCATTAGTCATTTATTTCTCCATTAAAATAGTCATAAAAAGAGGAAACTCTTGTCTAGTGCGATTTTCCATTTTCGCAGCTTTGCCTTGACTGACTTTATCTGATCCCCATTCTTCAATTTTTAAGATCTTAAAGCCAGCTTCAAAAACCCAGTTACTAAACTGCGAGATGGGAAAGTGAAATGACCAAGTAACTGGGGAGTGATTTTTCGCTCCAGGATGAGCAGTGATGGGAATTTTCATTATGGACAAATATTTATCAATCCGGCGGTATTGATATTTTTTAGCTTCATCAATCTCCCAGCTAGATTGTCTCGGGATCCGAAAACAGGGGTGGTTAAGAACAATTAATAATTTTCCTCCTGGATTTAAAGCCTCGTAAGCATTTCTAATGACATTTTCTTGGGTTTCAATATTTTGCAAAGCCAAGATGATAAAGGCATGAGTAAAAGTTTGATTTTTTAAGTTTAGTTTTTTACTGACGTCTCCAACCTGAAATTGATGTAAATTATTTTGATCTTGTCTTTTGGCATCTTCAATTAAACTGGTAGCTAAATCTATGCCTAAGTAGGGGACATTTTGATCAATAGTTCTAGCCAATACTCCTTGACCACAAGCTAGATCTAAGACACGAGAATTTTGATCAAACTCAACTAATCTTTTAATACCAGGAAATATTAAATGTTGATGATAGTAATGCCCAGAGTTACCCACCTCCTTGTTATACCATTTGCTGACCTGCTGCCACGAAGTTGACCCTCTATTTTTTTTCATAGCTTAATTATATCCGAAAAATCATAAGTTTCTCTGGCAGGGTAGGAAAAACTAGTCATGCATGAGTGCTGGTCTAACTTCCAAATCAATCAGTAGTTCTCCATTTTGCTGATAACTTTCAGAAGTATATGACTGGAAATGCATGCCTTCACTTAATTGACTAATTAGTTGAGGATATTTGGCTTTAGGGAAACCTAAAATTTGAACTACTAATTTATTGGCCTTACTAGTTAATAGTTCAACTCTGACTTGATCCCAGTCAATTTCTAAAATGTTGAGTACTTCTTCAATTCTTTCAGACAAAGAGTCTGGAGTAATTTCCACCCCTCGGGCCATGACTCTGGTAGTTCTCTCGGCTTTAACCTCTTTTTTATCATCATATCCTTTTTCCTTAGGATGATGACCATTTTTTTGTTTTAGTAACTCTGGAGTAACGCCCATGATTTTATCCCTAACTAATTAGTGTTAGATATAGATAACTAATCTAGAAATACAAATAAAGATGTTGCTTTACTAAAAAATCAGTTATACTAATTATTCCCATGCCAGCAAAACTTAAGTTTAGTGATCAAGTTTACCAACTCCTTAAGCAGGTTCCCCAGGGCAAAGTCACCACCTATAAGGCTTTAGCTCAAGCTTTAAAGTGTAAAGCTTATCAGGCAGTGGGCCAGGCCATGAGAAATAACCCCTATGCACCCCAGGTTCCCTGTCATCGGGTGGTAAGCAGCACTGGTTTAATTGGTGGGTTTAAAGGTGAGAGAGATGGTCAAACTATCCAAGAAAAAATTGCCCTTTTAACTCAAGAGGGGATTAAGATCAAAAACAATCAAGTCCAAAATTTTTCTGAGGTTCTTTACCAATTTTAATCTCTTGCAACAAGGTTGCTAATATGGTTTACTAAAAAGTATGAAAAAATCTATTTATATCCCTATTATCCTAATTATTCTTAGCTTGGCTTTGGTACTGATTTATCAATTTAGTCAAAAACCAGGAGCAACTCAGTCAGAAAATATGACTTCACCATCACCCGTCCCCACACCAGCTTTCAGTGAACCACAAACTGCGAGTCCCTCAGCTGAAACTGTCAGCAAAACTTATTCTCTTGAAGAGGTAGCACTACACGATAATAAAGAAGATTGCTGGCTAGTAATTGATAACAAAGTTTACGAGGTTACTAGCTTTATCGGCCAACACCCGGGTGGAGAAGCTATCTTACAAGGCTGTGGTAAAGATGCCACGACTTTATTTAAAACCAGACCTATGGGCTCAGGCACAGAGCATTCTCAGAAAGCTTATAACGGCCTGGTAAACTTCTATATTGGTGACCTTAAATAGTTTTAAAAACTAGTATATGATTTCTTCATACTTGCATTACCAAAAAAACTTGGATATAAAGACAATGGTCATCACTATCATTTACTAATAGTTTTTGGCCATTAATACTAATTTGTCTGGAGCCACATGACTAAATCAAGTAAGACCTTAGACCAAGCCTATCAGGATATTTTAGATGAATTAATGTTAACTTTCCTCAAAAAACATAAAGATTATGGCAAAGGGAATATTCTCTCGGTTAAAGAACTAGGCATTGCCATGCGCATTAGTGAGAAGGTGGAAAGACTTAAACACCTGTTAATTAAAGCCGAAATGGGGGAATTACCAGTCAATGAATCAATTGATGATAGCTGGACTGATATTGCCGTTTATGCCATTATTGCCAGATTACTTAAGAATGGTAGTTTTGAAAAACTAATGGTTGATCCTAAGAAAATGGAAAATCTGTAAGCTTAAATTCTTCTGGCCTCAAATGAGATATTAAAAACAAAAGTTTTAGTGGATGATTTATCTCTCAAGAAGTTGTGACGGCTGGCGGAAATTTCCACACTATCACCGACAATCCGCCCTTCAAACCGACCTGAGAAGATAGTGCCATTCAATTCGCCATTGTAGATGGTTTTTTTATCTACTTTCCAACTGACTTGACCTTCACCGCAATCACGATGAGAATAATAAAAAGAATTATCATTGGAATTAAGCCAAACGTCACAAGAATAACTCCCTTGAACTAATAATTTAGTTTGGGATTTAGATAACAGATTGCCGTTGACTCGATAATACCTGGTGCAAGGTGAGGTCATTTTAATATCGGTCACCTGTCTTTCCGGAAATAGTTGTTGATAAGCAGTAGCAGCGACTACCGCAGCGGTATGATTTCTCATAACCAGTATTATAAATCCTAGATCAAGAATGGTAAATTAGGGGATCAAACCAAGAAAATTATCACCACTTATTTTTGACTTAACATCTTTTTGATTAGCATTTTGCTTTCTTCAACACCTGGTTGATCAAAAGCGTTAACTCCCAGTAACGAAGCTAAGTAGACCACCGCCACTTCCATCACCATCAATAATTGGCCAAAAATAAAGGCATCACAATCTGGTAGAAGTAAAGTCATACTACTTCGGCCCTGATTAAATAAAGATTGGGCGGTTGCTTGACATTCAACATTAATAATCTGTTGAAAAGAAGTTTTTTCTAGATAACTAAATTCTGGTAGGTCAACTTGGTCCAACTGATAATCAGCAGCTTGTTTGAGTAGTTTAATAAACAAAAACGATGCAAAGCTGTGTCCTTGAGCATAAAATTGCAGCTGAGAATGTTGATCGGCTGGACCGCGAGCTTGAATGGGTAAAATTCCCAAATTATCTTTACCCAGTGATTCAGCCCAAAGTTGGCGAAACCACCGAGCATATTCATCTAATCTGATGCTATAGGGTATGATTACCACGGCCTTAATGTCTTTTTGAAAAAGTTGATATTGACCAACAGCTATTTTTTTAGCTAGCTGTAAATCTTCACTGATGATGGTTTTAGCCCCATTAATTAGTTCTTGGATATCAACTCCCATCGCTAGAGCGGGAAACAGTCCCACTGGGGTAAAAACGGAGAACCGTCCACCGACGTCATCGGGAATTTCTAAAATCATGATATTAAATTTTTTTGCTTCTTCAAGTAACAAGCCTGAGTTTAAAGAAGTGGTAAAAATAAAATGTTTTTGCCAGTCTGGAGACTGCTTTTGGTAAAGCTGCTTAAAAAATAAATACTCGGATATTGTTTCCAAAGTTGTTCCCGACTTAGAAATAATATTAAAAACAGTTTTTGATAGATCAACAGTAGCTAACAGTTGCTTGATTTGCCAAGGATCAGTGGAATCACCCTGAAAGATAACTTGTTTGCCTTTATCCCCGGCTAAAGCCTGACCAATGGCCCTGGCTCCTAGATCAGAACCACCAATTCCCACGACAACCAGCGTATCAGCCCAAGAAATTTGCTCTAGAGTCTGCTGACACTTAGTAACTAAATCTTGACGATCAAGAACATTGATAAAACCAAAAGCATGTTGGTCAATTTGGCGATCGACCTGGCTTAAACTGGCTGCTACATCTGCTGATAACTGGCCCTGATCTAATTCATTTATTCCAGCAAAAAAGGTATCATCAATGTGGATGGACTTGAGCATATGAAGATATAGTGACACAGAAAATTAGCTGAGTCAAAGTTTAGATAGCAAAGTGCACTTTTTGGGCCATTTTTAAAGCGCCAAATACCGGTTTTTGGGTCGGAGTCACTATCTTTATTTGCGAACATTTAGTGATTAATTTTTGTGACACTTGCTCCCGAAGATATGCATTGTTCATAATGCCGCCGGAAAGGATACAATCCAATGGCACCGTTGTCATCTTCAAACGATCAATCACCGTAGCGGCCATCAAAAATAATTCCTCAATAGCCATCTTGACGATTGTTTCAGCTACTTCATCTTTTTGCTCTAGAGCCTGAAAACATATCACTGATAAATCAGCAATTTCAGCTTTAGATAAAGTTGGGTTATAGACCACTGTTTTTAAATCGCTTAATGATTCTAAATGAAAATAATCACCGATCATTTTTTCCATGATGGTTTTTTGACCCCTCCCATCAAAACTTTTAACTACCGCTCTTAAGATCTGACTACCGATATAAAACCCAGAACCTTGATCAGCTAAAATGTAGTCCATACCACTGGTTTTAGCCTCTTCACCCTGAGAATTTCTGCCATAACAATTAGAGCCAGTGCCAGCAATTAATGCCACCGCATTCTGGTTATCGGTACCACTTTCCAAAGCAATGACAATATCATTAACTAAGATAAATTGATCAAGTTGAAGATGAGAGAGAACTTCCGAAAAAACCTTCAAAGCCGTTTGTTTTTCAGCCGGGGTATCCATACCTGCTAGTCCCATAGCTAAGGCTTGAAATTTAGTTTCTGGAGGAAGTTTCTCAATTGCCTGTCTCACGGCTTCACGAAGATTAAAACTAGCTGCTCCCATACTAGTAGCGGTTAAACTGGTGGGTCCAGATAAACCTTCACCAATAATTTGACCTTCTTGGTTAGCACAAATAACTGTGGTGGTACTACCCCCACCATCAACAGCAAGATAATAATTCATAAATTAATCATAAAGGGTAATCGAAAAATCGTAAATCCCAAGTAAAACACTTTAAGAGTAATCTGGTAAAAAAATATTTTCTTGATTTGTCAACTTGTTTTCCAGCTCATCAATTTTGATGGCCGCAGCAACATCAAACTTTCCAATCTGAGTTCTTCTTAAAGATGATAATGTGGCCCCGACTTCAAGTTTTCGGCCTAGATCTCGAACTAGTGAGCGAATATAGGTGCCACTACTACAACTGACCCAAAAACCAAAGTTAATTTGTTGCTTTGGGGTATCAACTTCAAAACTATCTAGCTTGAGGGAATATATTTTCACTTTTCGAGAGGGAATTGGCGGCAGATCTTGACCCTTTCGAGCCAAATCGTACATTTTTTTGCCTTTAATTTTAATGGCTGAGTAATTAGGTGGGATTTGGTCGGTCTCACCGACAAATAACTGCAAAGCACTGATTAATTGATCTTGAGTGATCTGGGATAATTTTGACCAAGAGCCACTGGTAGTTAAGTTACCAAGAATATCATCAGTGTCACTTTCTAGACCCAAAATAGCCGTACCATAATAGGTTTTATCTTGCTTTAAAAACTGATCTTGAAGTAAAGTGAACCTTTTTCCTACTAGAACAATTAACAAGCCTGAAGCTAGCGGGTCCAAGGTGCCGGCATGGCCAATTTTTTTGACTCTTGTTAGTGACCTAATTTTTGCCACCACATCAAAGCTGGTCCAACCACTATCTTTATCAACCAATAAAATTCCTTGGGGCAATGTTAACTCAATCATAAATAATTATGCCGTTACTTCTGTTTGCGCGTCATAATTACCATCTAAAATACTATTGATGATCGCCAGACTCAAAAAATCGTACTCAGATTTAGCCGCCTCTAAGATTTGTTGACCTTCATTAGTGTGAGGCAAGATTGGCTCAACCTGACCATTATCACTGGCCATCCAACCTGATTTGGTGGGGAAATAATTTTTACCTTCAAACGAGACAGGGAAAGCTTCGTTGTATTTTGACATAGATTAATATAGCACGTTTTTTTTAATATTTCACTACTTTTTAACTATCATTTACCATTTTTGATTTAACCTCTATGATTAAAATATGGAAGTAAAATCAGTAGAAGAACTTTATCAGATTTCCAATCATCTTCGCCAACTTGTCATTACCATGTTGGAAAACGCTGGCAGTGGCCATTCAGCCGGCTCACTGGGGATGGCTGATGTCTTTACTGCTCTGTATTTTAATATCCTCAAACATAACCCTAAAAAACCTCACTGGAAAGATCGAGATCGGGTGATTCTCTCTAACGGTCATATCTGTCCGATTCTTTATGCTAGCTTAGCTCACAGTGGGTATTTTGAGGAAAAAGAACTATTAACCTTTAGAAAAATTAACTCTCGGCTACAAGGCCATCCTCATTATCAAAGTGTCCCGGGGGTAGAGAATACCTCAGGATCTTTGGGTCAAGGTTTATCTCAAGCCATCGGTATAGCTTTAAGCTTAAGACTTAATGGTAAAAACAACCAAGTATATGCTCTGTTAAGTGATGGGGAACATCAAGAAGGTCAAACTTGGGAAGGTTATTTATTTGCCAATGCCCAAAAATTAGCCAACTTAACGGTCTTAATTGATCGCAATAATATCCAAATTGACGGACTGGTGGAAAATTTAGTGCCCCTAAATGATCTGAAAAGGAAAATTGCTGAGTTTGGCTGGCAGGTGCTGGAAATTGATGGCCATAATATGGAGCAAATTATTGCTGCTTGCCAACAGGCTGAATCAAACCAAGTCGGCCCAACCGCCATTATTTGTCAAACTATTCCAGGAAAAGGCGTCGACTTTATGGAAAGCTTGCCAGCTTGGCATGGCAAACCTCCTGACGAAAAACAAGCTCAATTAGCATTAAAACAATTAAGAAGTTTAAATAATAAAATTACTTGTCATCAACTTAGCTAACTTAGCCAACTTTAACTGCCTATGATCAATACAACTAAAATTGAAAAAATTAATTTTTCTCCAACTGCCTCCACCCTAGATTCTACTCGAGAAGAGTTCGGCAAGGCTATTGCTCAAATAGCCCAAAGCAATGATCAGATAATTGGTTTGTCTGCTGACTTAACCGAATCAACTAAAATGAGTCTTTTTGCCCAAAAATTTAAAAATCGATTTTTCCACTTAGGAGTAGCCGAACAAAATATGATTGGGGTTGCCGCTGGCCTAGCTCTGGGAGGAAAAATCCCGGTTTGTACCAGCTATGCTATTTTTCAACCAGGCAGATGTTGGGAACAAATTAGACAAAGTATTTGCTACTCTAACCTGAATGTCAAAATGGTCAGCACTCATGCTGGATTATCCGTTGGACCTGATGGGGCCTCACATCAAGCCTTGGAAGATTTAGCTTTAACCAGAGTCTTACCGAACTTAACAGTGATTAGTCCTTGTGATGGCAATCAAGCTCGAAAAGCTACTTTTGCGATGATTGAACATCAAGGACCAGTTTATTTACGCTTGACTCGAGAACCAGCCTTATCTGTCACCACCAGTGAAACCAGTTTTGAAATTGGCAAAGGCCAAGTCTTTCGAGTTGGTAGCGATGTCACTATTATAAGTCACGGCACCATGATCGGTACCGCTTTGCAAGCAGCCTTAATTCTAGAAGAACAAATGAATATTTCTGCTCAAGTGATTAATTTACACACCATCAAACCGATTGATCAAGAACTATTAGTTCAAGCTGCCAAAACTACCCAAGCGATTGTCACCCTTGAAGAGCACCAAATTATGGCAGGGGTAGGATCAGCGGTAGCAGAGTGCTTAGCCACCAATTATCCAGTGCCCATTGAAATGGTTGGCATGAAAGATCAATTTGGCCAATCAGGTAAAGCTCATGAATTGATAGATTATTATGGTTTAACTGTCGAAGGAGTAATCAAAGCGGTCAAAAAAGTTATTAAAAGAAAAAATCATAGCTAATAATCGATAGTAAAGAATATAGTTTACGATTGTTAATTAACCCTCTATGATTTTATTAGTATGTTTAATTATAAAAAGGTAAGTATTATTGGTTGCGGTAATGTCGGCATGACTGCGGCTTATGCTATGGTTCTGGAAGGCATTGCTGATGAATTGGTGTTGGTTAGTCGACATCGTCAGGATGCCATTGGTGAAGAACTAGATCTACAGCATGGCATGACTTTTTTAACTAAAACTAAAATCAAAGCTACTGATAACTACCAAGATATTGTTAATAGTACGGTGGTAGTCATTACTGCTGGAGCTGCTCAAAACCCAGGAGAAACTAGACTTGATCTAACTCAAAAAAACACTGCCATTATCAGTGAAATTATTCCCCAAATTGTCTACCATGCCCCGAATGCCATTATTTTAATGGTCTCCAATCCCGTAGATATTTTGACTTACAAAGCCTATCAACTGGCGAATCTTCCCAAGGGGAGAATTTTTGGCACCGGCACGACCTTAGATACTGCTCGGTATCGTTTTCATTTATCAGAATTCCTTCATGTTAATCCCAAAAGTATTCATGCCTACATTTTAGGCGAACATGGTGATAGTTCTTTCCCAGTGATTGCAGGCGCTAATATTGGTGGTCAACCACTAAGTACTTACCCAGGATTTTCTACTCAAAGAGCTGAAAAAGCTTATCTTAATACTCGTAATGCTGCTTATAAAATCATTGAGTCTAAAGGAGCCACTTACTATGGTATTGGCGCCGTTATCCTACATATCGTCAGGACCATCCTAAGAGATGAAAAATCCATTTTGCCAGTATCGGTACCATTACATCAATATTTTGGTCATAGTGGAGTAGCTTTAAGTGTGCCCTGTGTGATTGGCAAGGATGGGGTAGAACAAATCTTAGAAATTAAATTAAGTTGGGAAGAAAAACAAAACCTAGAAAAATCTGTTAAAGCTTTGAAAAAATATTTATAATTTTTTTTCTCACCAAACCTTCTGAATTGATAAAAAAATTCCTCCCCCAAAGCTTGGAAGAGGAATCTATCGTGAGTAAGCTTATCTGCTTAACTCAATCTGTTCGGCTAGATCCAGAACGACTCCCAAAGGCATCTCCAGAATCTGAGCCGTTTTTTCCGGGCCATGCTCATCAAGCAACCGGATCAATTCCGATTCCTCAATCACCAGCACCTTGGTGACCTCGGTTTCTTCTTCAACCAACTCTCCAGGTGATGGCTCCTGAAAAACCCCGAGGGTGAGTTCCATGATTGAAGTGGCCAGTTGCAAAACTGGCTGATCAGCAATCAGGCCATTGCCTGTCATCACTACCAACCAGGCGAGGCCACTAAGATGGTCATCTTCTTGGAAGGAAGTGATCAGTCCTCGACCAAATTCATCCATTTCTTCCAGTTCTGGCAATCGATACTCATAGAGTACCCCATCGACCAAAACATACAGAAGACCCTCTTCTGACTCGACCACTGCTGGAGACTTCAACAGCAGGTCAAACACTTTCTTTGGCAGATCCTTAGGTGTTTTCTTGCTCTGCATCTTACACCTCCATAGGTCTAAGCAGAGCCGGAAAGATAGAGTATTATAGCAAAAAAATAAAAAAAAGGACCCTCCCCATCTAGAGGAAGGTCCTTATGCCTAAAAGATACCCATGATGTTGGCTGTCAACATCAGCTGCACAACCTGGTAAGCCACTAGCAGTACCGAAATATCCTCAATCGGGATATCTTCCATAGCCGCTAATGCTACCAACCAAGTGGCACCGCAGACAGGGTTGACCTCAGCCATACCTTCAATCATGAAGAGATCCTGATCCGACATGGTGCGGATCTTTGGCAGGGCGTATTCAAACAGCCGCTTATCACGATCCAACACATATAGAGTGTGGGTATCGTAGTCAACAGCTGCTGGACAGCCATCAGCCAAGTGTTCAAAGATGGGTTGAGGCAGTTCTTTAATACTCTTGTTACTCAGCATCTTTCCCTCCATAGGAAAATCTGAGAAGACGATAATGGGATTATAGGACAAAAAACCCATCTGTCAATAAAAATCCCCTCCATGTTTCCAAGGAAGGGATAAGTTGATAATCTAAAATAGGTTTTCAATCAGTTCGTTATCCAGCACAAAAAATCCTCACATCTCAAACAAATGATACCCAACCCAGGACCATAGATCGACAATTTAGTTTTTTGACGAGTAACTTGACAAATAGCCATTTTTTATTAACAAAATTTAGATATAAATGAATAATTACTTAAATATTATTTTTGACAGTTAGGACAGTAGTATGTCCCTCGACCACCCAACCTAATTTTTTCGATTGGGTGCTGACAATTAGGACACTTGTTGCCCTCTAAACCATAAACTCGTAATTTGTCCTGGTACCCACCAGCTAAACCGTCAACTTGGACATATTTACCATCAAAAGTAGTGCCACCCAGCTTGATTGCCTGAAAAACGATGGTCTTCATGGCTTGAGTTAGTCTTTCAATTTCAGTAAAATTAAGTGACTTTGCTGGACGGGTGGGGGAAATTTTGGCTAGGTTTAAACTATCACATGCATAGATGTTACCTACACCTGCCAAAATGCTATTATCCATAATTGCTAGTTTGATGGGACGTGTAGTTCGACTTAGCCGCTCTTTCAGGTAATTAGTATCAATGCGATCGTCAATAATATCCGGGGCAACATGCTCAAATAACTGATCAATCTCATTAAAGTTAATCAGTTTCATCCAACCAAATTTTCGCTGATCATTAAAAAACAGATGCCCACCATCTTCAAATAAGTATTCAATTCTAGTATGACTACTAGGCAAATTTCTAATCCAATCACTACTAGGATGACCCCCACCCAATCTAATTTTTTCATCAACATAAATTAATTGACCGGTCATTTTTAGATGAGTGACTAGAGTCAATTGATTAGCAAAATCAAAACCAATAATTTTAGCTCTGCGCCAAACATTAGTCATTGGGACATCTAAGATTTGTTGTGAGTCCCCATGAAAACTTTTATCGCTCAATATTTTCACCTGGCTTATTTTCTTGTCAATTAAAATTTTAGCTAGTTTTCTTTTTAGCGTTTCAACTTCTGGTAATTCTGGCATAAATTGCAAATTAATGCTGGAAATTAATCTCCCACGGTTTCTTGTCTTTTTTTACTGACAGCAACTTGTTTTTTTAAGTAATCACTAACAGCATCAATATGACCATCTCTGGAATACTTTTGATTTTCTTTAATCCAAAGCTTGATAATTGTGGCAACCCACTCCACTGTCAAATCAGTATCGGTGTAGATCTCACACAATACTGGTCCTAAAGCATAGGCATATCGATCACCAATCAAATCAATGGTTTTTAGAACTTTAGTACCAATCTCACCAGGTTCACCATAGTTAAGTACTGAACAGGCATAACACTCACCACATTCTCTTGGCTTAGACATAATTGTAGCCCTTTCTTTAGTGCCACTAAGTAGCAATACACTCACTCATACCTTATATGATCTTTAACATTCAATAATTGAACACATTTTAAACCCTGGTATAATTATCGAATTGTTTTCTTATATCTTGGAAATAATATAGAATGAAAATATAATGATTTTATAATTATATTTTCTAGAATGGGTCCGTAGCTCAGTTGGTAGAGCAGAAGCCTTTTAAGCTTTGTGTCCCGGGTTCGAGTCCCGGCGGACTCACATTTTTATGAGTTTATTAGTAAACTTGTTAGATGCGATGTTTGATTCCTTTTCAAAAAAATATTAATTATAATTCAGATATTTTAATAATTTTTCCTTTAAGTTTTTGATTGTTTTTAATAGCCAGAATAAGTGTAGCTTTAATTTTTTTCATTTCTTTATCTGATAAAACTACTTTCATTTCTTTCAAAGGCAACCACCAAACTGCTCCTTTAACACCATCATCTTTATAACGGGGGAAAATATGCCAATGCATGTGGGGATCGCCATTTCCCAACAATTCATAATTTAACTTGTCAGGTTTAAATGCCTCCCAAACAGATTCAGCAACTAATGACATTTCTTCTAAAAAAACCAATCTAGTTTTATCATCTAGTTGATGTAGTTCTGTGGCTGAAGATTTTGAAAGAAATAAAGTATAACCTCTGAATCTTTGATGATCGCCAATAACTACATAACCTGTTTGTAATTCAGCAATAAAAAATGGATTTTCCCCATTTTTAATCAATTCTATTCTTTCTTGGATAATGTTTTTTCTCATATATTCACATCAGTTAGTCGATATTCACAATCAGTTGATCATGGATTAGTTTGTTTGAGGAGACAGAATCCAAAACTGATCTGCTTTCAAACTCAATTTTTCCACCTTTGGCATTACTAACCAATCCACCTGCCTCAGTTACTAGTAACCCACCTGGAAGAACATCCCAGATCCCACAACTATTGTTATGAACATAACCATCAATCTTTCCCATGGCTAAGTAAATCATTGAGACACTGTAACTGCCATAGCAAAACATATATCGACATTGATCAACTAAATGAGAAAAGGGGGTGATAATATTTTTACCTCTTCCTTTGTGACCTAAATCAAAAGCCACAAAAGAGGTGGCGAGAGTTTTTTTAGCACTCACTTTAACTCTCTTACCATTCACGAAAGTTCCCTTGTTTAGATAAGCCTTAGCAAAAATATTAAGTTGCGGAGCACCAATCACACTAAAAAGGGGTTGATCTTTAAAAGTACAAGCAATGGCGGTAGCAAAATTGGGCAGCCCTCTGACAAAATTATTAGTACCATCAATCGGATCAATGATCCAAGCATACTCTGACTCTCCAGGTTTGTTGGCAGATTCTTCAGAGATAATTTTATCCTCCGGAAAGCTCTTACTGATGCTACTAAGAATTAATTCATTCACTTTCAGGTCGGTTTCAGACAAAATCTCATGTCCAATGTCTTCTTTTTGAGAAAAATGATGTTTTTTCTGTCGTTGTTTCAAACAAATTTCATTAGCTTGAGAAACTAGTTCTTGAGCTAAGAGGTAGCGAGATTTTTTTGTCATCTTATCAAAATCTAAAAAGATAATTAATAGCTCGATAATATTTTACCGGAGACAATCTCTCTCTTTTTGCCAGTGGCATAGGCCGCGTGTTCCAAAAATAACCAAGTATGGAAATCAGCCAGAGTGGAAATTCTACTAGCATTCTCTGCTAGTTTTTTGACACTTTCTGCTTCACGTTGGTTTCTTTCAGCCAATACCTCTTGACTCAAACCGACATTTTCTGAAGCCAAGAAATCTAATGTGTAGCCATTGTCAGGAGTCAAACCAAAAACCCATTCAAAAGCAGCCTGGGTTCTGGGCATATGAAACTGAGAAGTGATGATTAATAAGTCACGCAAATTTCTTAAGTCAGTATGGATCACTCGGGCAAAATAAGCATTGCCAATGGTGTCATAAGAAGAAATTTCAGTTAAGATTCGGTCCAGATTTATGCCTAAGCTAGCTAAATAAGCGGCGGCGGCTTGAGATTCATAAATGGGGAAACCTTCTTGGTTCAATGGGGGAGCTTTATGGGTAGTCCCAGCACTTAAGGTGATAAAAAAGGGATCTCCCTGGTCATGTTCTAATGCTAAATCTAATCTAGCTTTAGTCCATGCTGGTAAGTCACCCTGATCGGTCAATCCACCACCCGGGATTAAAATAGCTTCATATTGTCTATTCATGAGGCTATTTTAGCACACATCCTGTTTGATCTTAGCTAATAACGATTTAATTTGCTTTTGATGTCTTTCAAAAACCATTAATTTAGGATTTTTCAAATTTTTCTCAATAGAAAGGATTGAATCAAGATCCACTGGTTTACCTGTCTGCTTCATTAATAAATCCTTTCTTAATTGACCTCTTAAGACCTGCGATTGATAAAAGGGGCGAATATAGTTTAATGATTTAAGTTCACTTAAAACTTTTTCAGCTTCGTCAAATTCGTGAATGATAGCTAAAGAGCCTGAGATACCCTCAATAATAGTGGCAGCTCGGTCATTGGCAGCATTAAATTTATTGATCAGCTGCTTAGATCTTTTAATTGTTTTTGATAATTTTTCTTTATCTTCTTTATGAGCATAAGCAAAAAGCAACATTCTCAGTAGTTCAGATTGAGTATTATCATCAACTGTATTTAACACACTTTCAGAGTAATCTGCCACTTTTTGCCACTCACAGGTGATATAAAAATTGGTAATGATGTTTAAATAAGTGAGGTTAATTATTTCAAAATTATTAGTTTCTTGCCCAATAATAGCAGTTTTGTCATTATATGGTCTGGTGGCTTGAATAATGCTGTCCTTAGCACTGATATCCGATAAAATTTTAGCTTTTTCAACACAAACACTACCATAGAGTTCTTTAATTCTTGATGATCTGATTTGAAGCTCATTTTCAAAAAAGTTTTCGTAGTAATCAGCCACTAATAAAGCGTTTTTTATTTCCCCACCTTCTCTGAGAGATTTAATAATTTTAGGTGCAATTGGGGCCATATCCTGATTCATGATCACCATGCAGCCACTAGCTTCAATCTCAAAGCCTTTTTTACTTAAAAAATCACGCACAATACTTTCTCGTAAAAGAAAGGCGTCTGTTTTAGAAATTGTGAGAATTTTACAAAATGAATCCAGCTGTTTTTTACTAAAGATTCGCTTTCCGTTGATGACTTTGGAGAGAATACTGGGATCCATATCTTCAAAGCCCAAGTCTTCCATCATTTCCAGCGACAGTTGATTTAGGGTACTGCCATTTTTAAAAATAATCTTATGACCATCCCTGTAATAGTATCTGTGTAATAACTGCTGTAGTTTGTCCATCGTTGAACAATCAAACACAAAATATATTATCTTGACTTAATTGTACACCTTTTCCTCCTGATATCAAAGGTCTTCACAGTTTACAATTAAGTTTACAATTAAGTTGACAATAATCAGTAAGCTTGTATACTTAAGGTATGCTCCAACCCAAATTCAACCTTTCTCCAGAGATAATTACTAATCTCACTAAAATTGAGCGTCTCTACGGTCAACTTGAAGGCTTACGTATTCCTAAAAAACTCGAACTCAATCTAGAGCGTGATCACTTGATTAAATCTACTTACATCAGCAATAGTATCGAAGGTAACCCGCTATCTTTACCCGAAGTCACCAATCTATTATTAGGTGATAGAGTCCCAGCTAACAGGGACGAGCGCGAAATCAAAAACTATTTTGACTTGCTTAAATCACTTGACCAGTACGTAACACTCCCACTCACGCTAGATACTATTACAAATCTCCATGGGAAATTGCTTAAATCAGTTGACAACCAAATTGCAGGAAACATCAGAAATACACGCGTCATTGTGGGTGGCTATGAAACAGAAGATGGAATCCCCAAACTCCAGGTCAAACATGAACCACCATTCCACAAAAAACTAGAAATTGAGCAATCTTTATCTGAACTGCTAAATTGGGTAGAAAAGGACAAGGATACATCGCCACTGCTAAAAATCGGCATCTTCCACCATCAGTACGTCTACATTCACCCGTTTGTCGACGGTAATGGCCGTACTTGCCGCCTCTTAACTGCTCTTATTTTTCTCAAATATAATTACCAAATCAATAAATATTTTGTCTTAGATGATTATTACGACATAGATAGATTTGAATATTCCGATAAATTAAGCACTGCTGATAAAGGTGATAAAAGCGAATGGCTCACCTACTTTACAAACGGAGTCAAATATTCACTCCAAAGCGCACTATCGCGCATTGAAACTGCTATGCAGAGCGAAAGAGTCTCTGCTCGTCCTACTCCCAAAGAACAGAAAATACTTATATACCTAGGTTCTCATGTAGAAGCAACAAGTCAAGACCTAGTAAGTGAGTTTAATATCTCACGTCAGCAAGCTCACAAATTACTCGCAGGGTTAGTCGATAAAGGTTATGTTCAGAAAAAAGGTGATACTAAAGGTAGTTTTTATAAGTTAAAATAATGGTGACCACCGCTGCTTTTGAAGACTAAAATACGACTATTCGTCTTCCGAAAAGACTGCATTTTAATTTTATCTCTATCAATCCACCACCCGGGATTAAAACAGCTTCATATTGTCTATTCATGAGGCTATTTTAGCATAAATGCTGTTTGATCTTAGCTAATTTAGCCTTTTATCAACAAAATAAGCCCTTTGATTTTTTCAAAGGGCTGTATTTATTTATCGCCTTAAGCATCACTTTAATGCTCAGGCAATGAAGGATCTAGCAGGTGGCAGGGACTCGAACCCACAACTCCTGGTTGGAAACCAGGTATTTTACCAGTTAGACTACACCTGCACTAATTATTAATATAGCTCACTACTTTAAAATTTAGCAAATAAAATCTCAGGTTACGGTCTGCTTTTGATCTAAATAGTCAGTAAAATGATGTGGATCAAATTGCCAAAAATTTAGTGGTACCGGAATTTTTCCCGATCCATTGGGTGTATCAATCACATAAGTGGGACAAGCTAAGCCTGAAAGTTCTTTTTTAAGCTGAGTCATAATCTCGACTTCTTTTTCAATGGGGACAATAAAATGTTCTACTCCCTGAGTTGGGTCACAGCGAAAAAGGTAATAAGGTTTAACCCCAATTTCTGGCAATCGAGAAAATAGCGCTTTTAGAGTTGGGAAATCATCATTAATTCCTTTTAAAAACACTGATTGCGATAGGATGGTGGCGCCACACTTTCTAAACTTGGCAATTACTTTGATGGTGGGTGGGGTAATCTCATCGGGATGTTCAAAGTGGACCGATATATAAAGCGGCTGTTTAATAGCTTTTAAGGTTTTGAGTAAATCAGGTGTAACTAAACTAGGTTGGGAAACCGGCACCCGAGTATGAATTCTAATAATTTTAATTTGGGGCAATTTTTTAATGGTATTAATAGCGTAAATCAAGGTTAATGGCACCGTCAAAGGATCTCCCCCGGAAAAAATTACTTCGGAAATTTCTGGGTGATTATTTAAATACTTAGCCATGTTATCTACATCCTCAAAAGAAATTCGTCCTCTCTCAATTTCTGATACCATTCTTCGACGGGTACAAAAACGACAATAGGCAGCACAAGTCATGGTCAAAGTAATTAACACTCGACCTGGATATTTATGGATCAAGCCTTTAGTTTTCACAAACTGATCTTCAATCAGTGGGTCTAAAAAAGATCGCTCAGATATTTCATTTTCTTGGTCTGATGGGTAAAATTGTTTTCTGATAGCTAAAGATTTTTTAGCTAATTTTTGTAAATGGGGACTAACATGAAAAGTTAAACTACCATAGGGATCTTCTTCATTGGCTGTGGTTGGGGATAATTTTTTTGTCATATGAATTGTTTTTACGCTCTTTAAATCTGTTGTCAACTATAAAAAAGCCCCTATAAATAAGTACAAATCATACCTATATCAATAGCAAAAAAAACACTAGCTTGATCCTTCATCTAACTGCTATACTTATGATTAGATATGCTCAATACTCAAAAACTGCTCTATATTTTGCCAGACTGCACCTATATTGCTGAGCTGCTTCCCGGAAAAAAAGAACATGAATTTGTCATTCAAGCTTTTCGCCAGATAAATGGAGAGTTTATTGATGACAATTTATTGATTCCGGAAAACATCGCAAAACTGGTCAATAAAATTGAAGAAGAAGAATATCATCTCATTTTGCCTGACTTTCTCTTCACCAATACCATTGTCGAGATCAAAGATACAACTAAAACTAAAATCAGCGAATACTTACAAGAAAAACTCTTACCAGAATTGGGGCTGAAAGCCGATACCCATCAAGTCGAAACCTTTGTTTTAACCGAACTTCAGAAAAAGAGCAAAGTCCAAATTTCGGCTCTTGAAAAAAACGTTCTGGAACCTTTTAGAAGAGCCAGTAAAGATAAAAAAATTGTCATTGCTGGAGTATCTAATTTAAGTTGGACCATTAAAGCCATTATTTCTCTGGAACCATCAATCAGTGTCATTCAAATCGGCTCAATGCTATATTTAGCTCTTCACTATATTGGTATTGATCAAACCATTAGTTTCAAGATTGACGATATTGCTAATATTGTGGAAACCATTAAAACGCTCAAAGGGGGAGAACCAAGTATCCAGACTTTGTATCTGTTATCTAATCCTTTAGTTGAAGAAAAATTAAAAGAATTACTTAGTGGCACCTTGCCAATTCAACAGTTAGCTGTTTTTTCTGAAGATAAAGAGCTACCTTCTTATGTCAAACAAACCATCGAAACTGGCATGAAAACCTTGAGTATCGATGACTATCATGTCCCAGTTTTCAAGCTTGGTAAAGCCGGGGACACAGCTATGCCAGAATCAATGGAAGCTGAGGACGAAACCCAAGAAGAAAAGAGTGAAGTTAAGTCAGCTACCGAAAAAATCAAATCGAAAGAGGACAGTGACAAAAAGAAAGTTGAAATTACCAAGGCAGACGAACTACCAGTCCCCGTTATCCCCAAAGTAGAACCCGAAATAGCACTACCCCAAGTTGCCGAAGTAGAAGCGCATAACAAAATCGACGAGAAACCCTTAAGTGAAGAATTAAAGCTTGAAACTGAAATTGAGCCACCAGTGCCATTGATTGGAGAAAAGACAAATCTGGATCATCTAGATCATCACCATCAGATTGAAGATTTTCATCCAGTTATCCTTGCTACTACTGTTAAGAGCGATGAAAAATCAGTGCCAGTTAATGAAAAACTTTTGTCACCAGATTTACATCAGTTTGCGCCCCTTAGAGAAACTGATACAATGGTTCATAAAGAGTCTGAAACCAAACAACCTATTATTAAAAATCATAATCAAAATAGCACTATGTTAAAAATGGTCTTTATCACCTTAGCAGTCTTATTCATCACCGTCGGTGTTGGCGTTGGTTTAGGTATCGGCTTTTTAACCATCTCTAATAACTCTAAACAAGCTGACACTAGTCCAATTGTGGAAGTATCCAAAGCTCCCGAGGCAATCCCTAGTCCATCACCCAGTCCATCACCTTCATCAGCTCCGATTGATAAAGCTAAAACTAAAATCTTAGTGGTTAACGCTACTACCACTGCAGGTAAAGCTGGGAAAATTAAAAGCCAATTATCTACCGCTGGATTTACAGATGTCGATGCCGGTAATGCCAAAGGAAAATATGAAACCGGCACTATTGTCCTGATGAAAGAGAAACAAGATACTTTAGTAACTGAATTAGAAGCGGCTCTTGATCTAAAACTGACCTTTAGTGACAAAATTGCGGCTGAAGATACTAAATCTGCATACGACGTAGTGATTGTCTTAGCACAATAATCTCAAAGTTGGTGTTTGATTTTCTCAGATCAGATATTATAATTAGGCCGTTAAGTATTAAGAATAAAAGTTAACTAGCACAAGAAACTTAAAAGCCAATCAATTGATCTGTTGGCTTATATCTTGTTTTTTAAAAATATGGCAAACACAGGCTTACACATCTCCTTGTCAGCAGAACCCGTATTTCACATCGGCGGAGTTGTTATCACCAACTCTATTCTTACCAGCCTAATTGTCACCTTCCTACTTATATCTTTTGCTCTCATCGTCAATCGAAGTTTAAAAACCAGTGGTAAACCCAAGGGCTTACAAAATTTTGCTGAGATGGTGATTGAAGCTTTATACAACTTAGTCCACTCAGTCACCGGTAGCAAAGAAAAAACCCATCAATTTTTTCCTTTTGTAGCTTCCTTCTTCTTGTTTATTATCATGAACAACTATTTGGGTTTACTCCCAGGTGTGGGAACAATTGGTTTTTATGAAAGAGAGGAAGAGATTAAGCAAGAAACCATTCAAAGCTTGATTACCATTTCTCAAGCCCAAGCCTCAGAAAATCCTTCAGAACTAACCCCAGAAACTACCAGCCAAATTGAAACCCCCACTTCCAACACAACGGAAGAACAACCAGAAGCAGAAACTCACAAACCCATTTTTGTCCCATACTTGAGAGCCGGCACAGCTGATTTAAACACGACTTTAGCTTTGGCTTTAGTTTCTATGTTTTTAGTCCAATTCTTTGGCATTAAGCATTTGGGTTTATCATATTTCAAAAAATTCTTTAACTTTTCTAATCCGATTAATGCCTATGTGGGAATTTTGGAATTAATTTCTGAATTTGCCAAAATCATCTCGTTTGCTTTCCGTTTGTTCGGCAACATCTTTGCCGGAGAAGTTTTACTAGCAGTGATTGGCTTTTTAGTGCCAGTGATTGCGCCAATGCCATTTTATGGCCTGGAATTATTTGTGGGTTTTATACAAGCATTGGTATTTTCCATGCTGTCATTAGTATTTTATAACATGGCTACATTTGGCCATGATGAGCATTAAGAAGGAGTTTTTATGACTACAGATTTTGCAGTCGCATTTGTAATGGGTATCGGCACCATCGGTCCAGCTTTAGGTATCGGGATGCTGGTAGCTAAAGGACTAGAAGCTATTGGCCGAAATCCAGAAGCTGCCGGAAAAATTCAGACTAACATGATCTTAGGTATTGCTTTTGCTGAAGCAGTCGCTATTTACGCATTGGTAGTCTCTTTGATCCTGAAGTTCGTATAAAGAAATGGCTAAAGGAATACAACTTGATGTTGTATTAAGAAAAGATCTATGGAAATTCAACTACCACAAATTATTTTTCAAATCATCAACTTTTCTGTTGTTGTTGGAGCTTTGACTTATTTACTTTATAAGCCAATCATCAAAATCTTGGAAGAAAGAGCCACCAAAATTGCCAAAGCAGAAGAAGCAGCCGCCAAGTCTTTGAGTGAAGCCGATAAAATTGAAGTAACTAAAAAAGTAGCTAAAAAAGACGCTGAAAAACAAGCTCAACAAATTATTGAAGAGGCTAAAATCACTGCCAAAAAGCAAGCTGAACAAATCAGAATTGATGCTAAATCTGAAGGCAAAGACATTATTGAAAAAATGAAAAAGGATTGGCAACAAGAACAAAACAAACAGTTAAAGATGATGAGAGAAGAGTTTTCTAAAGCAGTCATTACTGTTAGTGAAAAAGTGATGAACGAAACTTTAAATCAAAAAAAACACTTGGAACTTATTGACCAAGAATTAGATTCAATATTCAAATCAATTTAAGGAAATTATGTTGTCAGTTCAAGTCATCACCGCTATCAAACCTACCCAAGAAATTTTGACTAAAATCAAAAAAAAGCTAGAAGCCAAATACCAACAGGTAAAAATTGAATCAATTGTTGATCCATCAGTTATTGGCGGAGTTAACCTAGTTGTTGGTTCAGATAGTTTTGATAACACCATTAAAAATAAATTAAAAAAGATTCAAACACTTTTAATAAAAGAGTAATCTCAAGTATGGCAAAACAAACTAATTCATATTCGATTGATAATTTAATTAAAAACCTAGATTTATCATCCTCTAAAGTAACTGTGGGAACTGTTTTATCATTCAGTGATGGGGTAATTTTTGCTGATGGCTTAGATGATATCCAAGCAGGAGAAATTGTGGATTTAGGTGCCAATCAATTTGGGTTAGTTTTAAATCTGGAAGCAGACAAAGTTGGCATTGTGGCCTTAACTGATGCTAAAAATCTTAAAGCCGGGGATACCATTGCTCGAACTGGTCAGATTTTGGCGGTAGGAGTCAGTGATCAAATCATTGGCCGAACCATTGATAGTTTGGGTCATGCCATGGATGGCAAGAGTGATATTAAAGCTGATAAAATGATGCCCATCGAAAAAGTTGCCCCTGGAGTCATGACTCGAAAATCAGTTACCGTGCCTTTACAAACCGGCATTAAAGCCATTGATGGCATGATTCCCATTGGTCGAGGACAAAGAGAGCTGATTATTGGTGATAGAGCTACCGGTAAAACTGCCATTGCACTGGGGACCATCTTAAATCAAAAAGATCAAAATATTATTTGTGTTTATGTTTGTATCGGTCAAAAAAGATCAACTTTAGCGCAAATTACTAAGACCCTAGAAGATCGTGGTGCCTTTGACTATACCGTAATTGTGGCCGCTACTGCTTCTCAACCTGCTGCACAACAATTTTTAGCTCCCTATGCTGGTCAAGCTGTGGCTGAATACTTTTTAGACCAGGGCAAGGATGTCTTAATCATTTTTGATGATCTAACCAAACACGCTCAGGCTTATCGAGAAATATCATTATTACTGAGACGCCCTTCCGGAAGAGAAGCTTACCCAGGGGACGTTTTTTATCTACACTCTCGTCTTCTTGAAAGAGCTTGTCGCTTAAATGAGAAATATAAAGGTGGTTCTATTACCGCTTTACCGATCATTGAAACTCAAGCTAATGATGTGTCAGCCTATATTCCTACTAATGTTATTTCCATTACTGATGGCCAAATTTATTTGGAATCTGATCTGTTTAATGCCGGTATGAGACCGGCTATTAACGTCGGGTTATCAGTTTCTAGAGTCGGCTCGGCTGCTCAGGTTAAAGCCATGAAGCAAGTGGCGGGAACCATGAAATTAGATTTAGCTCAATATCGAGAACTGGAAGCCTTTGCTCAATTTAGTTCTGACTTAGATGCTAAAACCAAAGCTCAACTTGATCGAGGTTTTCGAGTCAATGAAATTTTGAAGCAAGGTTGGGACGAACCTTTAAAAATGGAAGAGCAAGTAGTAATCATTTACAGTGCCGTCAAAGGATATTTAGATAAGGTTAAAACTGACCAAATTGGCAACTGGGAAGTCTCTTTCTTAGAATATATCAAATCAACCGGCAAACAAATCTTACAAGAAATCGTCAGTAATCAAAAGATTGAAGAAAAAACTGAAGAAAGACTTAAAAGTGCCCTCACTAACTTTAATGAGATGAACTCTCAGTTTATGATGGAACAAGTTTCATAAGTATGGCTAACACCAGACAAATCAAACGACGAATTGTCTCTGCCAAAAACATTGCCAAAATTACTAGTGCAATGGAAATGGTGGCAGCTAGTAAAATGAAAAAAGCCCAAGACCAAGCTTTAGAATCTCGGCCCTACGCCAAAGCTTTGGAAGAGTCTCTCAAAAAAATTGCTCAATTTTCTGACCCGTCACTTCATCCATTACTACTTGACCATCAAGATGGCCAGGAAATCTTGCTGATTATTTCCACTAATAAAGGCTTGTGTGGGGGGATGAATACTAATTTAATGAAAAACACCCTGGAATGGAAAAAAAATCATTCTCAAGGTAAAGTGGTGGCAGTTGGCAAAAAAGCCGTTGGATTTTCTCGACTACTAGGAATGGAAATTTTAGCTCAATTCACCGATATCCCCGAAAAAGTCTCTTTAGCTGACATTTTACCTGTCATTACTTTAGTTAAAGACAAGTTTTTATCCCTTGAGTTCAAATCTGTGGAGATTTTATATACTGATTTTGTTAATACTTTATCTCAACAAACCAAAAATTTAAGATTACTACCTATTTATGACCAGTCAGCAAGTTTAGAAATCCCCACGACTACCCAATCATCAGAATATATTTTTGAACCTAGTGCTAAAACAATTTTAAATCAATTATTACCATACTATTTAGAAAACACTCTTTATCAGATCATGTTGGAATCTCGAGCCAGTGAACATAGTGCCCGCATGGTTGCCATGAAAAACGCCAGTGAGAATGCGGATGATCTGACTCATGAATTACAATTACTTTTTAATAAAAATAGACAAGCAGCTATTACTAATGAATTATTAGACATTACTACTGCAACTTTAACTCTTGCTTGAGGAGAAAAATATGACACAAAACAAAGGCTATATCACCAGAATCGTCGGTCCAGTTATCGATGTCAAGTTTGATCACCAACTACCAGATATTTACAATGCTCTTAAATTAACTAGATTAACTGGGGAAGAAGTAGTTTTGGAAGTTGAACAACAACTTTCTCAAACGGTTGTTCGCTGTATTGCACTGGGCCCTTCCGAAGGTCTAACCCGAAAGATGGAAGTCATTGACACTCAAGCGCCAATTTCTGTTCCAGTTGGTGAAGTGACACTAGGTCGAGTTTTTAATGTCACTGGCGATATTATTGATGAAGGTGAAAAGATTAAGGTTACTCAAACTGCACCTATCCATAAACCATCTCCCAGTTTAACTGAACAAGAAACTTCAGCAGAGATGCTAGAAACCGGTATTAAAGTTATTGATTTAATTGCTCCTTTTGCTAAGGGTGGTAAAGTCGGTGCTTTTGGCGGGGCCGGGGTGGGTAAAACCGTGATTATTCAAGAATTAATTCGTAACATTGCTGAAGAACATAAAGGTCACTCTGTTTTTGCCGGGGTGGGCGAAAGAACTCGTGAAGGCAATGATTTATATCACGAAATGAAGGATTCTGGAGTTTTGGCTAGTACTGTGATGTGTTTTGGTCAGATGAATGAACCACCAGGAAATAGATTAAGAGTAGCTTTAACTGCTTTAACCATGGCAGAATATTTCAGAGATGAAAAAGGTGAAGATGTGTTATTGTTTATTGATAATATTTTTAGATTTTCTCAAGCAGGTAGTGAGGTTTCGGCTCTTTTAGGCCGAATTCCTTCAGCGGTAGGGTATCAACCAACCTTAGCTAGTGAAATGGCTAACTTACAAGAGAGAATTACGTCTACTAAAAAGGGTTCTATTACCTCAATCCAGGCAGTTTATGTGCCAGCTGATGACTATACCGACCCAGCACCAGCCACCACCTTTGCTCACCTAGATTCCACCATTTCTCTTGATCGAAGACTATCTGAACAAGCTATTTACCCAGCAGTGGATCCCCTGGTGTCTGCTTCTAAAATCTTACAGCCCGAAACCGTGGGCGAAGAGCATTATCGCATTGCTCGAGGAGTCCAAAAAATACTGCAAAGATATAAAGAGCTTCAAGATATTATTGCTATCTTAGGTATTGATGAATTAAGTGATGAAGACAAAAAAATTGTGGCTCGGGCACGAAGAATCCAAAAATTCTTGTCTCAACCTTTCTTTGTGGCTCAACAATTTACTAATATTCCTGGTGCTTATGTACCAATTAGTGAAACCATCAGAGGCTTTAGAGAAATCTTGGAAGGGAAACACGATGATTTACCCGAGCAAGCTTTTTACTTGGTGGGGTCTATTGATGACGCTATCAAAAAAGCTAAGACACTCTAAACTTTAAAAAAGTTGTTTGGTTAAGAAAAAAAAATTATGGCTACCAGTAAACTACAACTATCAGTGGTCTCTCAAGAGAAAAAACTTCTTTCCCAAGAAGTAGATTTGGTCACCCTGCCCACTCAAACTGGGGAAATTACCATTTTGCCAGACCATATTCCTTTGCTTAGTCAACTTCAAACTGGTGAGCTAAGATACGTCTTAAACGGACAAGAACAATCAATCGTTATTTCCCAAGGTATCGTTGATAAAGGACCAGATAATACCCTGACCGTGATTGTGGATAGTGCCACCCATCAGCGAGACATTAGTCTGCAAAAAGCTGAACAAGCCATTGCTCAAGCACATGAAACCATGAAGCAAACTGTCAATCAAAGAGAGCTACTGATGGCTGAGGCCTCTCTTAGACAAGCCATGTGGGAAATTAAAGTGGCTCAGAAAACTAAAAAAGCAAAAATATAGGTTTCTTTTCTCAAGACGAGAGATACTTGTAGATCAAAATATTTTGGGTATACTTTCAATGCAACCACAAAGTTGCAACTATTTGGAAACTTAAAACCAAATTTTTTTTATTATACAGACAAAGTTTTAATGACCTTGTCAATAATTTGGGTTTTAAGTTATTTTTTTATGTCAACCATCGTCAATCAAATACAAGTCACTAAAGAGGGCTTGGAAGAACTTCAAGCTGAACTAGAACAGCTCAAAGCTATTGAATTACCTCGAGTTATTCAACGGGTAGCAGCGGCTCGAGCCCACGGCGATTTATCAGAAAATGCTGAATACTCTAATGCTAAAGAAGAACAACAATTAATGGAAACTCGTATTAGTGAAGTCGAAGATATTCTACAAAGAGTAGTCGTGGTTAAACAAACTACCAACACTAACAAAATTGGGGTTGGTTCAACTGTTGTAGTGTCCATCAAAAAAGATCCCAAAAAACACTTCACTTTCCATATTGTCGGCGAATTTGAAGCCGATCCTAAAGTAGGCAAAATTTCCAGTGTCTCACCAATTGGTAAGGCTCTACTTGGCAAGAAGAAGGGGGATGAAGCCACAGCTAAGGTCCCAGCCGGGGAAGTAATTTATCAGATTTCAGAAATAAAATAACAAGATAATAAATATAAACAACCCCTGGCCAAAAACCAGGGGTTTTTAAGTACAAGGGATACAATTAAATAAGACTTAAAGCTATTCAGCTTACCATGTATAATCACCATTATGTCCAGACTTGACGAAACCATCCAAGCAAAAATTCAAAAAAGACAGTCTTTAGAAGGCCAAGGAATCACTATTCATCCTTATAGCTTTGACAAGGTTGACACCATTTTACAGTCCAGAAATAAAATTGGTCAAAAAGTATCTACCGCCGGCAGAATCAAAGCCATCAGAACTCATGGCAAAGTTAGTTTTCTTGATCTACAAGATAATTCTGCCATGATTCAGGTGATGATCAGGCAGCAAGAAGTTGGTGATGATAATTTTTCTTTACTAACTAGTATTGATGCCGGTGACTTTTTGGGGGTGAGTGGAGAAGTAATGACTAGTAAAACTGGAGAAATTACTATTTTAACCAGTCAGTTTACTTTCCTTGGTAAATCCTTACGTCCCCTGCCAACTCAATGGAATGCCGCTGATGATAAAGAAGTCCGCTTTAGAAAAAGATTTGTAGATATGTTGGTTAACCAACAGGCCAAACATGTACTAGATACCCGCTGGTTAATTGAAAAAGAAATCAGAAGATTCCTACAGGATAAATATGATTTTGTGGAAGTAGAAACCCCCATCCTCCAGGCACTGTATGGTGGCACTAATGCTAAGCCCTTTCACACCCATATGAATGCCTTAGATAGTGATTTTTACTTACGTATTGCTCCAGAACTGTATCTAAAACGATTAATAGTGGGCGGATATGAGCGGATTTTTGAAATTGCCCGCAATTTCCGTAATGAAGGGGTAGATCAAACACATCAACCAGAATTTACCATGATTGAGTGGTACCAGGCCTATGCTGACTATCACACCATGATGGATACTGCTGAAGAATTAGTTAAACATTTAGTTGAAAAAATCTATGCCAACTCCATGATCATGGTCAATGATCAACAAGTCGATGTTGCTGGACCTTGGCCCAGAATGACCATGATTGAAGCCTTACAAACCTTTGCCCAGATTGATTTTGAAAAACTAACTCAAGATCAAATCCAACAACAACTTGTTACCAACCAAATAGAATTAACGGGTGGTTATAGCCGTGGTAAAGCCATGTTTGCTCTTTTTGATAAACTAGTAACCAGACATTTAATTCAACCCACTTGGATCACCGATTACCCCAGAGCTGTCAGCCCACTGGCTAAAAAACATCGTTTATTTCCCGAATTAGCAGAAAGATTTGAAGGATACATTGGTGGCAAAGAATTATGCGATGGCTGGAGTGAGATTACTGATCCACTAGATCAGCGTAAAATCTTTGAAGGTGAACAACAAAATATGAGGTCGGGAGACAGTGAAGCTCATCCTTTAGATGAAGACTTCTTGGAAGCTATGGAATATGGGATGCCTCCCCTGGGTGGCATTGGCATGGGGATTGACCGATTAGTGATGTTTTTAACCAACACCTGGAGTATTAAGGAGGTAATTGCCTTCCCCACTTTAAGACCATTAACACCCTTACATATTGGCTCTTCAGTTCTAGAAAAAAATAGCCTATCTCAGAAAATAGAAGAGGGCGCCAAAGAAGATAATCTTGATCAAGAAATCACCGCCACTACTTCCTCCGACACCCCCCTACCCAGTAGGGAAGAATCAGAAAAACTACTCAAACAGTATGTCCATAATCCCGCTTTACTTCACCACTGTTACATGGTGGCTCAGGCTATGCAAGCTTATGCCAGCACTTTGGGTGAAGATCAAGAACTTTGGTACCAGGCAGGATTACTTCATGATCTCGATTGGGAAATGTATCCTGATGAACATCCTCACAAAGCGGTTAATGAGTTATTAAACAGCTATCCCAGTGTTCTAATTGCTGCTATCACAGCCCACGCCCCGGGAAGAACTGGCAAACAACCAAATACTTTGATTGAAAAATATCTGTTTGCTTGTGATGAAATCTCAGGATTAATGCACGCAGTTAGTCTAATGCGACCCAATGGGTTTGCTGATATGGAAGTCAAATCTGTCAAAAAGAAAATGAAAGATAAATCTTTTGCTGCCAATGTCAGTCGAGAAGACATCCAGCAAGGTTTTGAATTAATTGGCAAAACCCCAGAAGAACATATTGGCTTTTTGATCAAGGTGTTTCAAAACTAAATTAATCTTAAAACAACAAATTTTTTTATTGTGACCTATTTTCAGCTTTGGTGAGTTTTCTCCTTTTGTTGATAAGTTCGTTTCTTGGCTCGCCAGGGGTAATTAATGTCATGTTTCTCTAAAAGCTCGATTTCCTCTGGTGTAGCCACGCCATATCTGGCATGGTGTAAGGCTTTGGCAACTTCTTCTTTTTTCCACCAACCAATTTCTTGATCATTAGCCGGGATTTCTTGATCAAGTGGCTGATCATCTTGAATTTTACCCAACTTAAAATCCAAGAAATGTTGATATTCTGGGGTTCTTGGCATAATTTAATTATAGCTAACACCCACAATGAGTAAATTTGACATATTTGTAATTTAATTCCTGATATTTTTAGATATAATCAAGTTAATACTGATGAGATATGTGAGTTTTTTGCTAATACATAATTATTATTAAATTTGATCTCATCCACAAAACTATGCCTGATAAATACACCGCCACTTGGGTTTCACATACTTCCATGAGTGACTTTCTAAATTGTCCTAGAGCTTACTATCTTAAAAACATCTACAAAGATCCAGATACCAAACACAAAGTTCAAATCATGAGCCCTTCATTGGCGCTAGGGCAAACAGTGCATGAGGTAGTTGAGTCATTATCTAATTTACCCACCAAAGATAGATTTAAAAGGTCACTAATTGAAAAATTTGATTTAGTTTGGAAAAAAGTTTCTGGACTTAAAGGTGGATTTACCTCAGAAAGTCAAGAAAACCAATATAAACAGCGTGGCGAAAAAATGCTGCAGCGAATCATGGATAACCCCGGGCCGGTGGCAACTCTGTCAGTGAAAATTAAAGAAGACCTGCCTCACTACTGGTTATCTGAAACTGACAATATCATTTTATGTGGCAAAGTCGACTGGTTGGAATACATTCCCGATATTGATAGTGTCCATATTATTGACTTTAAAACTAGTAAAAAAGAAGAAAACGAATCATCACTGCAACTGCCTATTTATCACTTACTGGTTAATAACACCCAGAAAAGAAAAGTCGCTAAAGCTAGTTATTGGTATTTAGAACTCAATGACCAATTAACTGAAAAACAGTTACCAGATTTAGAGACAGCCCATCAACAGATACTGGAAATTGCCAAAAAGATCAAGTTAGCTAGACAACTCGAAATCTTTAAATGTCCCAATGGCGAAGAAGGTTGTATTCACTGTCGATCAATGGAAAAAATCTTAAGTGGGCAAGCTCAGCTAGTCGGAGTTAATGGCTACAATCAAGATATTTATATTTTGCCTTCATCTGATCAACAAATCAATCAAGAAAGTGAAATTTTATAAATGAAAAATAAATTAATTGCTATAGTTGGGGTCTCTGCTGACAGCCAAAAATATGGCAATAAAATTTTTGTTGATTTGCTTCAAGCCGGATATAAAGTAATTGGCGTTAATCCCAAAAAACCAGTTATCAGTGGCCAGCCAACAGTTGGTCTGTTATCAGAAATTGACCAACCAATTGAGTTGGTGTTAATTGTCACCCCACCAAAAATATCACTTGAAATTATTCGCCAAGCCGCCAACCTTAGTATCAAAAATGTTTGGCTCCAACCAGGAGCCGAGTCAGAAGCTGTCATTACACTAGCTGACAAGTTACAACTTAATTTAACTCACCATCAATGTTTCATGGTCGATCAAGGTCTTTGGTAAGCCAAACCGCCATCAAAAAAAGACCAATTTACAAAATAAATATTCTGAAGCATTTCTTGATGTTTACGAGCCATGATTTATGCTCTACGATCTAAATATGCATTCTCAAGCTCTTTTTTATCCCAAATCCATTGTTGTCATTGGCGCTTCCCACAAAGAAAAAACCGTTGGCAATGATGTCACTAAGAACCTGATTAACTCATTTAAAGGCCAATTATATTTAATTAATCCCAAGAGTGAAGCAATTTTTGGTCATCAGGTATTGTCCAGTATCGACCAAATTGATGGTCAAGTTGATCTAGCGATCTTAGCCATTCCCGCTCAGTTCGTGCCTCAAGCTGTCAATGAGATCAGTCAAAAAGGTACCAAAGCTGTGGTGGTGATCTCTTCGGGATTTAAAGAGATTGGCAACCAAAAAATTGAAGATGAGCTGGCTTTAATTTGCCAACAAAAAAATATTACCTTAATTGGTCCTAATTGTTTGGGAGTGATTAATCCAGAAATAAATTTAAACGCCAGTTTTGCTTCCAAAATGCCGGAAAAAGGCAGCATTGCCTTTATTTCCCAAAGTGGAGCGTTATGTACTGCGGTTTTAGATTATGCCCAAATGTTAGGGATTGGTTTTTCTAAATTTTTAAGTACTGGTAACAAAGCCTTAACTGATGAACTTGAGATCATTAAATATTTAAGTGAAGATGACCAAACTAAAGTCATTGCCATGTATGTGGAAAGCATGAGTGATGCTCAGGAAGTTATTAACATTAGTCGACTGTTAGCTAAAGCGGCTAATCCCAAACCAATCATTGTACTTAAATCTGGTACAACCCAGGAAGGTTCTCAAGCTATTTCTTCTCACACTGGTTCTTTAAGTGGGGCAGATTCAGCTTATCAGGCTTTGTTTAGACAAGCTGGAATCATTAGAGCCGACAGCATTAGGGAGCTGTTCGAATACGCTCAGACTTTTGCTCAAAATAAAATTTCCAAAGTCGATAATGTTGCTATTATCACTAATGCCGGAGGACCAGGAGTACTAACTACCGATGAAGTCAGTACTCATCAGCTTCATTTGGCCAAACTTTCAGAATCAACCATCACTCAACTCAAAAGCTTTCTACCAGAAGCGGCGAATACTCACAACCCAGTGGATCTATTGGGAGATGCAGCCAGTGACAGATATCAAAAATCCCTACAACTACTAATTGCTGATTCTCAGGTTGACGCGGTCATTGTCATTCTCACCCCTCAATCTATGACTGAGATTGAAGCTACTGCCCAAGCAATTGTCCAGATTCAAAAAACTACGACTAAACCAATCGTGGTTAGCTTTATGGGTGATCAAACTGTTAAACCTGGGGTCGAGATCTTAAAACAAAATCATGTTACTAATTACCCTTATCCAGAACCAGCAGCTAACAATTTAAGTAAGTTGAATATTTTTTTTCAAACAATCCAACTGCCAGAAAGCACCATTACTTCCTTTTCTGATGTTGATCGACCAAAGATCCAACAGTTTTTTGATCAAGCTAAACAACAAAGTCAAACTGCTTTTCCCGAAGCCCAAGCCATCAAAATTCTTGAGGCTTACAACTTTCCAATTCTTGAATCTCAACTAGCAACTTCAGCCCAACAGGCAGTACAAATTGCCAACTCAATTGATAAACCATTAGCCATGAAGATCGTTTCACCAGATATTCTACATAAATCAGATGTGGGAGGAATTAGACTTAACGTCACTGCTCAAAATATTGAAAGTGAATACCAACAAATGATGACAACTGTTAGCACAAACAAACCTGAGGCTAAACTTGAAGGAGCGTTACTGGTGGAAATGGCACCAAAAGCTGGGACTGAGCTGATTTTAGGGATCAGTAAGCAACCCGGACTTGGGACCTTATTAATGGTTGGATTGGGTGGCATTTATGTGGAGATTTTTAAAGATGTTCAGTTTGGCTTTACTCCACTTTCATCAAGAGATATTGACCAAATGATTAATAGCCTTAAATCAGCCCCAATTTTAAATGGAGCCAGAGGACAGGCAACTTTAGATGTGCCAGCACTTAAATTAACCATGGCCCGTTTATCTCAATTAGTCACTGACTTTCCCCAAATCAAAGAGCTAGACCTAAATCCATTACTTGTCTTACCCTTAGGACAAGGAGTTAAGATTCTGGATGCCCGAATCATGATTGAGTGATAAACCAAAGCAGGCTAACAGATTAACACTTAAGGACATATAATAGCTTCATGAACTGTCTTATCATTGCCGCTGGCTTTAATACCAGACTTGCCCAAATTACTAAAGGAACTCCCAAGGGACTATTGCCAGTTAAGGGGAAACTATTGATTGCTCACTTACTCGAACAAGCGCTTCGACTCAAATCTATCAATAATTTTGCTTTAATTACCAACCAAAAATATTTTCCACATTATCAACAGTTTTTAGCTTCACAAAAAAAATACCAAAAAATTAGACTAATTAATAATGAGGTCTTAACAAATGAAGACCGATTAGGTGCCATCGGGGACATTCTGTTTGCCCTAAGAAGTCTAAGATGGGATGATGATCTATTAATCTTACCTAGTGACACACTTATTAAAATTGAATTACCTAAACTACTTCAGTTTTTTAAATATAATCAAAAAATTGTCAATGTTGTTACTGATGTTAAAGACAAAAAAATGATTGCCAAAACCCTTGGCTGTGTCCAGCTAAACAAAAACCAAATCATTGGTTTTGAAGAAAAGCCCATTCAGCCCAAATCAAGCATTACCTCAGTTCCCATTTATATTTACCCCAAAGATTCTCAAAGTCTAATTTTGCGATTTTCCGAAAAAGGGAATAACTTGGATTCCCCCGGATCAATCATTCCCTGGCTAATTAACCAGACTAAAGTCTTAGGATTTAAAATTACTAACAGTCACTATCAAGATATCGGGACCGTGGAAAAATACCAGCAATTTAAATAAATAAAATGACGTCCTCCCCGCACTCCGTTTCACTACAGTGCGGGGTTTCCTTGCCTCTCATGAGAATTCTGCTGTGATATCTTTACCTAAATCGAGATTGCCTTGCCTATCTACATACTTCC
>Ga0172379_10000080_pt1 | contig 242383 bp, 250 predicted proteins | sample GrowelOW334metaG_FD_119756 | JGI IMG/M metagenome (GOLD analysis project Ga0172379, IMG submission 119756) | Groundwater microbial communities from an aquifer near a municipal landfill in Southern Ontario, Canada - Groundwater well OW334 metaG | ecosystem: Environmental > Aquatic > Deep... | reverse complement strand
CTCCTCACTGACGTTTACGAGTGTGAATTGGGCTACTCCGCAGACGATCACGGTTACCGGCGTGAATGACTTTGTTGACGATGGCGATATTACTTATCACGCTGTTCTTGCGACTGCTTCGTCTGCCGATTTGGTCTATAACGTTATCAACCCGGCTGACGTGACGATCATCAATGATGACAATGACACGGTGGGCGTCACCGTAACTGAATCCGGAGGAACAACGGATGTAACTGAGGGGGGCGTGTTGGATTCATACACGATTGTTCTTCTGACGGAGCCCGTGGCAGATGTCACGGTTTCGCTCACGCCTGATGTCCAGGTGACCGTTGATTTCCCGAGCGTTATTTTCACCTCGCTCAACTGGAATACTCCGCGTACCATAACCGTGACGGCAGAGAATGATCGGGTGGTTGAGGGGGCGCACACGGGTACCATCACACACGTAGCTTCCTCCGCTGACCCGCTCTACAGCGGTCTTGCCGTTGCCTCCGTTGTCGCGAATATTACTGACAATGATTCGGCTGGGAGTAGCGGATATTCTTCGCCCCAGAACGTTCTCCATCCGCCAAGTATAGCCATTAGTACCCCAACGGAGGGGGACGCCATTTTGGGCGGTCAGTCATACCTTATTACCTGGACGGCAGAAGGCACAAATACGGATTTTGTTAACCTTTATTATTCAACGAACGGTGGAGTTGACTACAATGTCATTGAACGCAACGTGAGAAATGCGGGTAGTTATTCTTGGGACATCCCGTTGATCAATACGAGTGAGGCTCTTGTTAAAGTTACGGCTACTGATCTGGCAGTTGAGGTCGTTTCTGACGTCTCCGGAATATTTTCTATATATCTCCCTTCGGAGCCAGAAGTGGAAACCCCAACCCTTCCGGTATACGGTCCTTCGCCAGTTGATGAAAGTCAGGAGTTAATCTCTCCCGTTGAGGTGGGGTATCTCATTAGGTCTCCGTTCTATTCTACCGTGTACCAGATCGTCTCTGGCTTTATTCGCCGGCCGTTCTTTGATGCGCAAACGTTCTTCACCTACCAAACGACATTCAACAATGTTCAGAGGGTGACGGACGCCACGCTTCCGTTCCTTACCCTTGGATCACCCATGCTTCCAAAGTCGGGCGTTGTTCTTGTAAAGACTCAGGTCTCACCACGAGTTTATGCAGTCGGGGATGAGCAACTTTTGCACGCTATTCCAGATGAGGATACAGCAGCGCATCTCTACGGGAGCAATTGGGCGGATTACGTCATTGATATTCCCCCTACGCTAATGGAGGAATTCACGATGGGCGAGCCAATGACCGGGGATGAGATTATTGATAGGTCAATTTTGAGGCGTCGAGTTGATTTGCACGCGGAGTAGCTCATTCACCCCTGGGTAGTTTGGTATACTGTCTCCATGATTACGTTTGAAAATATCTCCAAGGTGTATAGGCCCGATATTCATGCCCTAAGCGGGGTCAGTCTTCATATTCGGCCGGGAGAGTTTGTGAGCGTGGTGGGGGCGAGCGGCAGCGGGAAGTCCACGCTGGCTAAGTTGTTGTTTGCTGAGGAAAGACCTACATCGGGCACGGTGAAGGTGGGCGATTGGGACATTACGAAGATTCATCACTCAGAAGTTCCGCATTTGCGTCGGCAAATCGGCGTTGTTTTTCAGGATTTCAAGCTGTTGCCCCAGATGACGGCTTACGAGAATGTAGCTTTTGCGCTCCAAGTTGCCGGGGCGCCGGGATCGAGAATTCGGGAAGTCGTTCCACAAGTTATGAAAATTGTGGGTTTGGGCGAGAAATTGAACCGCTTCCCGCGTCAGCTGTCCGGGGGCGAGCAACAGCGCGTGAGCATTGCGCGAGCGCTCGTGCACCGGCCGAAGATCATGCTTGCCGACGAGCCCACCGGCAATCTCGATGCGGTTACTGCGCAGGAAATTTTGTCGCTTCTCAAAAAGATCAACGAGTTCGGCACCACCGTTGTCCTCGTCACGCACGATCGCGACATTGTAAACGCTCTGCACCGCCGAGTGATCACGCTTCAGGACGGAAGAATTGCGGGAGACGCTGAGCACGGCAAATACCATATTTAGTATGCAGTCGATTTTTCGAACAATTCGTTTTGCCTTCCAGGGAATAGCCCGCAACTTTTGGCTCTCGGTGGTGACAACCAGCGTCTGTTTTCTGACCCTCGTCACCGTGAACGCGGTCATTATTTTGAACGTCATTGCTATTGCGTCGATCCACTCGGTCGAGGATCGCGTTCACGTGGATGTCTACCTGAAGAGCGGAACCACGCCGGCCATGGAATCCTCGATTCGCGGTTATCTAACGGGTCTCGATCCCGTGAAGGAAGTCATCCTCATTCCTGCAGATGACGCGCTCAAGGATTTCAAGGCCAGACACTCGAACGATCCCGATGTATTGGCAGCGCTTGACGAGATAGGCGAGAATCCGCTCGGCGACGCGCTCCGAGTATCGGCTAAGTCGCCCAAAGACTTCCCGTTTATTTTGCAGGCCGTGAACACGCCGGAGTTCTCGCCCCACATTAAGGAAACGGGGCAGACAAACTATGATGACGTGGTGGCTTCGCTCACAAATCTGAACACAAAGGTGCGGAACGGCGGAACGGGACTTGCGATTTTCTTCGCCGTCATCGCTATTCTCATGGTGTACAACACCGTTCGCGTGGCCGTGTATGTTCACCGCGATGAAATTGCCGTCATGCGCCTGGTGGGCGCACAGGGCTGGTTTATCAGCGCGCCGTTTCTGCTTGAGGCCGTCATCTTCAGCGCGGTTGCAACTGGCCTTATGGCCGGCCTCATCTTCTTCCTCCTGAAGATCTGGGAACCGTTCATCAGAATCTTCTTCACGGGCGTAAATCTTGATCTCCTCAGCTTCTACACGCACAACGGCTTACCCCTCTTCGCTCTCCAGTTCTGCGCCCTGGCGGTCCTTGGTATGGCAAGTTCCGCCGCCGCGCTCAGAAAATACTCGAAAATTTAATCAGCTCAGAAATAAAAAATCACGCACTCTGTTCGGGGGAATGGGATCGAACCATTATTCACGGCTTCAAAGGCCGCTGTCCTGCCATTAGACGACCCCCGAACGGAGGGCATGAATTCTTTTAACCTGCCAGATCATACCTGTTTGAACGCTTAAAATCAAGGATCACCCTCTCAAAACAAAAATTCCCGGTGCAAGCCGGAAATTTTTGTTTTGCGTTATTCGAGCTCTTGCCAGGTTCGGTGCTCGCGCTTGCGGGCAAGGAGCCAGATGCCAAGGGGAATGAAAAGCCAGAAGGTAACGCTGAGCACTTGGAGAAGGCGGAAGAAAACGGTAAGGACGTTGATCCAGCACTGTTGGAAGACGCTTGGCTCTTCAAAACCGGCAACAAGATTTTGGAGATCGTCTGCTGTTTTCACTTTCCAGAATGCGGGGATTTCATTGATGCCAATCGTAACGGTCATAAAATCAACTCGGTCATGAAGAGCGGTGAGAGATTTGTGGTATCTTTCAAGTTTCGTCTCAAGACTCGTCAGCTGTCTGTTGAGCGATGTTTTCAGCGCCTCGTCTCTTGCTTCTAACAGTTGTTTGTTTAGCGCGTCAATTGATGCGGTTGCATCCGCTATGTTGCTCTCTATGTTGATCGCTTGCGGGATAAGATCATCCGCTTGGAGTGTTTCTGACATGTACCTGTTTCCCCGCACCATATTACGTACGTTGTCCTTCAGCGTGGGGTAGCTCTTTGACGGGACAAACCCTGTTATCGTTTGCCAGCCTGCGGTGCGGGTGGCGACGGTGCTCACATGACCGCCAAGGGAGCTGAACAGCATGATGATGTTTGCTGGCGCGTCTTTTTCTGTGGTCATGATGTTGAGCCGGGTTGTCGTCTCAAGCATTGATCCTTGCGTGTCTTCGTAATTGACGATGACATCGCCGTTACCGGGAAAGATAGCGGAGGCCGTTTGGTCGAGTTTGTCAGCCAGTGGTGAACCGCCCGTCACTCCCGCCGTAAGCGTGAGCGTGTCTTCTGCGTACTCGCGAGGTTGGGAGATAGCTGGAGTAACGATATTCGAAGGCGAGTTGGGCCGAGTGATGAGAACCAAGAGAAGAGCTGTCATTGACCAGGCGCCTAGGAAAAAGAGATGCCGGAAGGGGATCGTTTTTCGAGGAGTAGATTCCTGCGGAAGGCGCTGACTGAGGAGTCTGCGCAGTGCAGTTTGGTGTTTAGGGTTGATTGATCGCAAAACCTTGCCGAACGCTTTCATGGTTTCTTTTGCTTCCGTCATACGTGGAGATCTTTACGCACTTTTTCTAATGCTCGCTTCAGGATGACTGCTAAGGTATTTGGTTTCTTGTTCATCGTTTTTGCAATCTCTTTGTAGGGGAGGTCTGACAGGTATTTGAGCGTGATGACTTCGCGTTCGTCGTCATCGAGCCGATCGAGCGAACTCAGAACCTTCAGCCACTTCTCTTTTTGTTCCGCATCACATTCTTTTTGGAGGAGTTCTTCGATTGTCGAACTCGTCCCCGGGACGGCATCAAGGATTTCCGTATCGCAGAAGACAAGTCGGGTTTTTTGCCTGGAACGATCGATAAGTTCGTTTTTCGCAATCTGAAAAACCCATGATCCGAAGGTTGCTCCCTGTCTTGGTTTGAAGCTCGCAACATTTTCGAGCGCCTTCAGAAAGGTCTGCTGAACAATATCTTCGGCCTGTTCTTTGTGCCGGACGCGCATCAAAATATACGCATACAGCTTGGGGTAATAGTCATCGTAAAGTTCCAGGAATTGATGTTCCATAGCCGTTTCAGTGCAATAGTTACCAGCCTACAGAGGGATAACGAACTTGGGAAGAAAAAGTGACAAAAATGGGGTAATATACCCGTACTATGGTTCACGTGGCCGTTATGCGCGGGGAGGACCGCCGGAAGACTGTGAGAAAAGCTGTTGATGACCTTGGCGCGCCATTATGGAAGGCGTGCAAGGATTCGTCATACCTTTTTATCAAACCTGACCTTGAAGGAGCCGGGAATTTGTTTTTTGAGGACCTGGCCGGGGTGCTCGACATTCTGCGACTGTACTCAAACGCCCCGATTGTCATTGGCGATGCCCCAACCTTCGGCGCACGCGATTTCTTTCGAGCGTCCGAATACCGAGATCTCGATGAGAAATATCGCGACCTTCATTTGATCGATCTGACTCTCGATGAGACGATAGAGAGCCGATTCATGAGGGACGAAGGTAGTGAGATCATTGTTCGTCGAGCTAAAACGGCCGTTGAGGCGCCTTTTGCCATCTCGCTCACCGGCTGGCGGGCGCATCCGGACATTGGCATCTCGCCAGCCACATTGAACTGGGCACTCGGCACATGGGTTGTCCCGCCAAGGGAGACCTCGACCGGTCGAAGCTGGAACAGAGGCTCCTGGCTGGGGGCGTTAACGCCGGCCGAGCGCTCGCGCTTGATGGCCGAGTTATTCATTACTCGCCCATGCCACGCCGGGGTCATTTCTGGTATGCTTTCCGGTGAGACGGTCATAGCCGGCCTGGACCCCGTATCTGCGGATACCCTGGCCCTGACGCTTATGGGTATGGACGCGCATTCCGTAGCCCACCTTGAACAAATCGCCTCAGGCGGAAGCTGGACGAACGAAATCGCGGACCTTGACGTGACGCCCATGATGCTCCAAGAATTGATGAGCTGATCATAACCAAATATATGAGCGAACAACTGCATCGGGGAAAGGAACTGCTGGCCGGTGATCGGGAAACGCAAGGGGTTCTTGAGCTGACTTTAGCCGAGAGAAAGGAAATACTGGACGCCAGGCGGGCAGAGATTGCCAGCCGAAAGGACGAGCTGAAAAAGCTGGCTGAGGAAGTGGAGCGTATTGATGTTGAACGCTATCTTTTGGCCCGAAAGGGGGGGTCTACTAGTCCTGAATACAAGGCGTTATCTGCCGAGTATGAGAAAGCATTGTCCGCAGATTCAAAATTGAGAAATGAATTACGGCCTGATACTGAATGGATTGAAGATGAAAAGAAAGCCCTGCACAAGCTGGAGATTTTTCCGATCGTTCTCAAGGAAGTGGTGATGGAGCAGAAACGCGTTGGAGCAAGATTGGTTGAAGATTTAATCGCTAGACTGCGTATAGATTACCCTGAGCCAGAATTTCAGACTCAAATTGACGAAGCCTTTAAGAAATAACTTGCTATGCAAACCTGTATTTTTCCCGGCCGGTTTCAGCCTTTTCACAATGGCCACCTCATGGTGGTGCAAGGCATGATGAAAATGTGCGAGAACGCCATTATTGTGATTTGCGAGTCCGCTGACAAGAAAAGCGCTGAGGACCCTTTCTCACTCGATGAACGGCGCGAGATGATCAGCGCAGCGCTTCTCTCGGCAGACATCATGGACGCCACGATTGTGTCTGTGAAAGATACGCAATCGGATGAGGCTTGGGCGCATCATGTGCTTGACTCCGCCGGGAATCCGGACGAGCCGTTGGTCTGGAGTGGGGATGAGAATGTTCGAAAGATTTTCGAGGCGAAAAAAGTCGCTACCAAGAAAATTGTACCGGTGCCTGGTATTGTTGGTTCGGACATCAGGAAAATGATTGAGAAGAAAGATCGGGCGTGGCGGTCAAAGGTCCCGGCGGGTGCCATGGACGTCATTGAGAACATTGTCGAAAAATCATAACGGCAAAATAATGCTGGCTTGAAAAAACGCGGTAACCCTGATAGGGTGACCGCGTTTTTCGGAGGTTCCCATGTCCGAGTCTGCAGTCCCGCTGTCGTTTGTGTGGCAGGGCGAGGAGATTCGTCAGTTCGATATTGACCAGGACGGCGGTCAGACGTTCACCATGTGCCTGCGGGTGGCCAAGGAGATGGCTAGCGAGCAGTACCCGGCTTCAACGCTTGGGGAGACCGCGGTTATCCTTTCGCCGTTTTTTATTTACCTCGTTCTGTTGGCGCTGGCGCCTGCAACCTGGTTTGCGCCCCCGTACCTTAACGGCCTCACTGTCGGCTGCATGGTAGTGTCAGTGATTTCGGTCGCGTTTTTGACGGTCCGAATTGAGGAGCGCAGGAGTGCGCGCTACTTCGAACGACAGTCCACGGTCAAGCCGTACGTACTTCTGGACAAGGCGATCCGCCAGCGCAATGAGTGCGTGGCTACGGCTTGTGCAATCAACGCCCTGCACGAGCGTTTGCTAAAGAAGCGCCCGCTGGTCAGCTCGCCTACGCTGTATGAGCTCAAGCGTGAAACGTGCTTGGAGAACGCCCGCGTTCTCAGCCATCGCTTTAAGCAACTGCTGGCGGATGTACAGCGTCATGCGCGTCTGACGAACGAAGGCGCGCCCGTTACGCTCCCTCAGGAAGTGGAGGTGAGTATCACGAAGTTCGCCCGGGACGTGAATACTCATCTGATAGAGACCAGCGCTGAGGCGCCCACTCTGGAAGAGTACTAGCGCCGTCCGCGTCTACACGGCCCCTCCTACGCTGGATGGGGCCGTTCGCATTTTGTAAGGAAATTTGGACAATGTGGATAAGCCTCGACACGAAAAAAAGTGCATGTTATTGTAACCGTACAAAATACGAACATACCCCTAGAGCCATGGCTCTTGGGGCCTTTGTCTATTGCTATGAACTTTCAACTCAAATCCGAATACGAGCCCGCCGGTGACCAGCCAAAAGCTATCGAGCAACTGACCGAGGGACTGAAGAAGGGTCTTGAAAGACAGACTCTTCTTGGTGTTACGGGTAGCGGAAAAACGTTTACCATGGCGAACGTCATTCAGAACGTCCAACGCCCCACGCTTGTCATCGCGCATAACAAAACGCTCGCGGCTCAGCTGTGCCAAGAGTTCCGCGAGTTTTTCCCGAATAATGCGGTCGAGTATTTCGTCAGCTACTACGACTACTACCAGCCGGAAGCGTATTTGCCGAGGACGGATACGTATATCGAAAAAGAAGCAACGATCAACGAAGAGATTGATCGTTTGCGTCACGCGGCTACTTCAGCTTTGCTTACTCGCCGAGACGTCATCATCGTTGCTTCGGTTTCTTGCATTTACGGTTTGGGTTCGCCGGAAGCGTATCAAAAAGAGGTGATGCATTTGGTCGAGGGCGAACTCGTACCCCGCGAGGATATTCTGCGCCGGTTGATTGACATGCAATTCATGCGGACGAACACGGATCTAACTCGCGGGCACTTCAGAGCTCGCGGGGACGTGATCGAAATCATGCCAGTCAACGAGGAGATCGTTTTCCGCATCGTGCTTGATGGCGCCAGGATTGCGGAGATTTTCAGACTCGATCATGTGACGAGAGAAATTGTCGAGCGCTTAAAAGATACATGGATTTTCCCGGCCAAGCATTTCATGTCCTCCGTTGACGAGCGAGATCGAGCGTATCGAGCCATCGAGCATGAGCTGGCCGAGCGCCTAAAAGAACTCGACAGCGAAGGTAAGATCCTCGAGTACGAACGTCTGTCTCGCCGAACGAAATATGATCTCGAAATGATTAAGAACATTGGCTACTGCAACGGCATTGAAAATTATTCTAAACACTTTGACGGCAGACGAGTAGGCGAACCGCCATCCAGTTTGCTCTCGTATTTCCCGAAAGATTTCCTGACGATTATTGACGAGTCCCACGTCACGCTCCCGCAGATTGGCGGAATGTACGCGGGGGACCAGGCGCGCAAGCAGACATTGGTCGATCACGGCTTCCGCTTGCCGAGCGCTAAGGACAACCGCCCGCTCAAGTTTGACGAGTTCATAGAGCGCACCGGGCAGACGGTCTATGTCTCGGCCACGCCGGGGCCTTATGAGAGACAGGTATCGAACTCCATCGTCGAGCAGATCATTCGGCCAACGGGGCTCGTTGATCCACAGACCCTGATCCTGCCGGTGACGGCCGGAGCGCGATTCGTTGACTCCCCCGTAGCCCCCCTCGGGCGTAGCCCTCAACCCTACGGGCGAGCCTCTTGGAAAGAGGGGGAGCGCCCATCCGTCCTGACACCCTCCTGGAAAGAGGGGGAATATCCTGGCCAGGTGAAAGACATTATGGCGAGGATTAAAGAACGAGTTGCCACGGGGGAGCGGGCGCTGATTACTACGCTGACCAAGAAGATGGCTGAGGACTTGGCGGGCTACTTGAAGGAGGACGGCCTGAAGGTAGCGTACCTGCACTCGGATATTGAGACGCTTGAACGTATCACGATTCTCTCGGATCTGCGCAGAGGCACATATGACGTTCTTGTCGGCGTGAACCTGTTGCGCGAGGGGCTCGACCTGCCGGAAGTTTCGCTGATCGGTATTCTAGACGCTGATAAAGAAGGATTCTTGCGTTCAGAAACCTCGCTCATTCAAACAATCGGACGCGCAGCCAGAAATGTGAATGGACTCGTACTCCTATACGCCGATCACATGACGGGATCTCTCGATCGCGCACTCGCCGAAACTGATCGCCGTAGAAAAATCCAGTTGAAGTACAACGAAGACCACGGCATCACGCCTAAGAGCATCGAAAAGAAAATCGGCGACATCCGCGCCATGCTGGGCGGTGACGGCATAGACAAAGAAAGGACGAGGAAAATATTGAAGATTGAGCTGACAGCCAGCCCGGAAGAACTTGAAGAAGTGATCAAAGATAAAAAAGCAGAAATGAAACGGGCAGCGGAGGATCTCATGTTTGAGACCGCCGTCATTCTGCGTGACGAGTTGGTCGAACTCGAAAAGGAGCTTGAAGAGAAGCGTAAAAGCGAAACGAGTCCCCACAGCGCCGTGCGCCGGGGGACTCGTAAGACGATCTGATGCCTAACTGCGAATGAGGCGCGCGCGCTTCCTCAGGAACTCCAGGTAGTGCGGGTACAGGTACATGCAGATGAGGGCCATCTTGCTGGCCACCACGTCAGGCTCATGCATGGCCTGCTGGCGCAGTTCCACCACCACCTTGGGGAGCGGATGAGCTATGGCCTCGTCGTACTCCATCACGAGCTTGCGATAGGCCTTCAAGGCCGGCCCATCACTCCGTATCCCCGCCGGCAGTTTCGGATCGGTACACCGAATGATGCCCGCCACGAATTGCTTGACCTCATCCGTGCATTCGGCAAGGACAACACCGACTCGGGTGTCGGACATCGTCTCAGGGTGTTCCGTTTCCCCTTCGGCGTCCACGTACGGCTTCCACCACTTGTCCGTGCCGGGATCCCACGCGGTCCACTCGCGGTAGTCTCCGTAGATGGGATTGCCCACTCCGCCGGAGCGGGAGATGGACAGCTCGGCCGGCTCCGTCCCGGGGGACGGGCGATCAGGCATGACCTCGTCCACGGAGTCTTCCCTCACCCGGCCGCCGATCTTGGCCCCGCTCAGCCCGCCGCTGCCGGCTTGCTGGGTTTCTTCCCCTGGCTTTTGGCTCATGTTCACTCCTTCGTAAAACCGTGCGTCACATACTGTATGCAAAACACCATAAAAATCACAGGGGCGCGTGAGCATAACTTAAAGAACATCTCACTGGAGATCCCGCGCAACAAACTCGTGTGCTTCACGGGTCTTTCGGGTTCCGGTAAGTCATCTTTGGCTTTCGATACCATTTTTGCCGAAGGCCAGCGCCGATATGTGGAATCCTTGTCTGCGTACGCTCGGCAATTTTTGGGCAACATGCAGAAGCCGGACGTGGACGAGATTGAGGGACTTTCGCCGGCCATTTCGATCGATCAAAAAGCGCACTCCCGAAACCCACGCTCGACGATTGCGACGATTACCGAAATTTACGATTATCTTCGAGTGCTCTATGCCCGCGTAGGCGAACCGCACTGTCCGATCTGCGGAAAGAAGATTGAGAAGCTGTCCATTGATGAAATGGTGGATATCGTGCTCGGTGATCTGACGAAGGGGTTTGGCGTCGCCAAACCCGTACGCGAAAAGGCGGGCAAGGAGGTCATCATCCTCGCTCCCGTTGTTCGTGGCCGAAAGGGCGAGTACTACCAGTTGCTATACGATCTCTACAATTCAGGTTTCGCGAAAGTTCGCATTGACGGCAAGTATCATCGTCTTTCGGAAAAGATCGAGCTCTCGCGCTACCAACAGCATACGATTGAGGTAGTGATCGACACGATCCCCGCCACCATGCTTGCCGGCGAGGTCTCGAAAGACGCTCGCCAGCGCCTCGCGGATGCACTCGAACAAGCTACGCAACGCGGGGGAGACCTAGTGCAAGTCTCGATGCCTACCGTCGAAAGACTGCTCTCGACCAAGTTCAGTTGCCCAGACGATGGCTTTTCGTTCCCTGAGATCGAGCCTCGGCTCTTTTCGTTTAACAGCCCATACGGTGCTTGCCCGGCCTGCTCGGGTCTTGGTACGAAAGAATTATTCTCGGAGGACGTGTGCGAGGTTTGTCACGGTAATAGACTCCGAGACGAGGCGCTTCACGTTTACGTTTCCGGCAAGTCGATTGTGGACGTAACGGCCATGTCCGTTGATTCAGCCATCACCTTTTTCCTCGAAATAGATTTCACCGAACGTCAAAAGCAAATTGCCAGCACCATTCTCAAGGAGATCGAGAATCGTTTGAGTTTCATGCTCGACGTCGGCCTTCATTATTTGACGCTCAATCGTACAGCCGGAACATTATCGGGAGGCGAGGCGCAACGCATCAGATTGGCGTCGCAGATCGGATCGAGACTTGTCGGGGCGATGTACGTACTCGACGAGCCAACCATTGGTCTTCATCAGCGGGACAACGAGCGATTGATTAAGACGCTCGAAGGTCTTCGAGACCTCGGAAACACCGTGCTCGTGGTCGAGCATGACGAGGATACAATTCGTGCGAGCGACTTTATGGTCGAAATCGGTCCGGGTGCGGGCGTGCACGGGGGAGAGATCGTTGCCATCGGCGGGACGCCGGAAATCTTCAAAGATAAGAAATCCAGAACTGCTGGCTACCTTCGAGGCGACTTGAAAATCCCTGTGCCGAGCGAGCGCCGATCAAAGGACGCTGGCGTTATTAAGGTTCGGGGCGCGACCGAAAATAATTTGAAGAACGTGGACGTTGATTTCCCGTTGCGCAAATTTATTTGCGTCACGGGCGTCTCTGGCTCGGGTAAGTCCACCCTCGCGCATGACGTGATGTACCAGACAATCTCGAAGAAGCTCTATGGCGGAAAGGGCGAACCCGGAAAAGCCAAGGCCGTGCTCGGTGTTGAGTACATCGACAAAGCGATCTTGATCGACCAAGGCGCGATCGGACGCACGCCTCGTTCAAACCCCGCCACATATACCGGCGCGTGGGGACCAATCCGTGATTTGTTCTCATCGACAGAGGAAGCGCGTTTCAGAGGGTACAAACCGGGCCGATTTAGTTTTAATGTGCCTGGTGGCCGGTGCGAACACTGCGAGGGACACGGGATGATCGAGATTGAGATGCACTTTTTGCCAACCGTGTATGTGACATGCGAGGTCTGCAAAGGCAAACGGTTCAATAGAGAAACGCTCGAAGTAACTTTTAAGGACAAGAACATTTCAGAAGTTCTTGAAATGACCGTTGAAGAAGGGGCCAAGTTTTTCAAGGACATTCCGGATGTCGACACAAAGCTCAAAGCCTTGAATGAGGTTGGCTTGAGCTACATCAAAATCGGTCAGAGCGCCACGACGCTTTCCGGCGGTGAAGCCCAGCGCGTGAAGCTCGCATCCGAACTTGCCCGCCGGCAAACCGGCAAGACCTTGTACTTGCTCGACGAACCGACGACGGGTTTACATTTCGACGACGTGAAGCAACTACTCGAAGTCCTTCATCGGTTAGTTGACAAAGGCAATACCATGGTGGTCATCGAGCATAACCTCGACGTGATTAAGACTGCAGATTGGTTGATCGACATGGGCCCGGAAGGCGGAGACATTGGCGGTACTATCGTGGCCGTTGGCACGCCGGAGGATATTGCCCGCATGCCGAGGAGCTACACGGGGCAGTATTTGCGGAAGTATCTTAAGGGCTAGTTGCTTATCATCAAAAGCCCTGGGTGCAGGATAATCGTGATAGCTGAGATAATGCTTGGGATAACTATGATACAGGTCATGCCAATGATACAGAGAGAGGAGAGCAGGCACCAGAAGCACATTTTCTTGATGACGATGAACTGAATATAGAGCATTCTGAGGGTCATTAAGAAGGCCAAAAATGTTGCCACGATGATGCCAAGCATGATGCCGAAAAAGACGTATCCAGATATCGTGATGGTTCCAGAGGGGATGATGTAGGAAAAGACACCTATGCCCAGCATGATGAGCAGGCCAAGCACAATACAAAGATAATAGGCCAAACCAATAATATCCGTGTGAATTCCCAAAAACTTGTTATATTTGCTATTGAGGACAAAGGAGCAGTCGCCTTTAAGAGGACAGACGAGTGCCTCAGATTTTCTGCGTTTATAAACCAAATATACGGTATCAACAAGGCCAACGAGCGCAAAGAGAGGGAAGAGCATGATGTACATATTGCCTACAGCATAACAGAACTGCTATAAAAGAAGCCATGATCCCCGCCTACGTTAAAATAATGAACGGCGAGCTTCCGGATGCGCCGGGAGTGTATTTTCATTATGACGGCGAGGGCAAGCTGTTGTACGTGGGCAAGGCCACGAGTTTAAAAAAGCGCGTGGGCTCGTACTTCACCAAGGCGCATGATGCGCGGATAGGCGAGCTTGTTTCAAAGATTCGTCGGATTGATTACATTCAGACGCCAACGGTGATTGAGGCGCTCGTACTCGAAGCGAACCAGATCAAGGCGCATGAGCCTCCGTATAACGTGATGTTGCTCGACGATAAAAGTTTTTTGTATTTGTGTATCACGAATGACGAGTTTCCCAGGCCAGTGCTGATGCGCGGGCTTGATCTTGAGCGCCTTGGAATACGACCGTTCGAGCGGACGCTCTCAGCCTCAGCGAAGCGGAAATTTATCGCCGTGTATGGCCCCTTTGTGAGCGGGCGATCATTGAAGACGGCGCTCAAGCTGATACGGCGAGGGATTCCATGGTCCATCTGTGAGCCACCGACTCCCCCTGTCCCCCTCTTGGAAAGAGGGGGAGCGCACCATCCGGAACCGCGCGCGCGACTGTGTTTTGATGCCCAGCTTGGTAAGTGCCCCGGTGTTTGTACTGGAGCTATCGACAAGAAATCGTATAAAAAAATAGTTAAGTATCTAATGTATTTTTTCGAGGGTAAGAAGACGCGGATTATCAACTCGATCAGAAAGGATATGGAGACCGCCTCGAAAAAGGGGGAGTTCGAGCTGGCAGCGAAACTGCGGGATGAATTGTTTGCACTCGAGCATATTCAAGATGTGGCGCTCATCACTCGCGAAGACGAGGCATCGACGTTGCCATTGCAAGACATTGACACTGGCCACATCAACGCCCTCGGCCGGATCGAGGCGTATGACATAGCGCACATTTCGGGGACGAGTAGCGTGGCCGCCATGACGGTTTTTGAAAACGGCAAGCCGGCCAAGGACGAGTACAGGAAATTCCGCATTAAAAGTTTCGAGGGATCCGATGACGTGCGCGCCATGGAAGAAATCATGCGCCGGAGATTCTCACACGACGATTGGCCCCGCGCTGATTTGCTCGTTATAGATGGGGGAGAAGGCCAGGTGAACCGCGTGCGCGAAGTGCTCGCCGAGCTTGAAATTAAGGTGCCAGTGATCGGTATCGCGAAGGGTTTTGACCGCAAGCAGGATAGGCTCGTGTTCGACCAAACCAATTCTGATCTGCGACGAGTAGCTGAAGCTTTCAAAGAAACATTGCAGAAAGTGAGAGATGAGGCGCATCGTTTCGCTGGTTCGTATCACCGGGTTCTGCGAGCGCGAACATCCGGTATCCCCAAGCGGGGTCGCATTTAAGAGTGATTGGATCTATTATTAAAGAAATCAATAATTGTATTCTATGAATGAACAGTTGCCGGGAAAGCCCAAGGGGGAGATGAAATTTAGCCATCTTCCTACTGCCGAAGAAATGTTGGCGACCACTGCACTGTGGGAAAAAACTTCTGAAGGTGTCTCAGAAAACCTAGAGTTAATGGCTACCCTCGCAGCCGAGAAGGCCACAGAAACCGCTGATCAGGCCGGTCTTGAACGTGATTCCGCGACGGCACTTGAGCAGATGGCCTCTGAACCTGGTAATGAAAATATCGCCATTGAAGCGGGCTATGCCAAAACAATAGCTGGCGTGCGTGAAGGATATGATGCGAATGCGCAGGAGTATTCCAGGCGACGACAAGCCGCGATCGAATTGAACAAAGCAAAGATTGCCAAGGAATTGGGCGGGTAGGAAACAAGACCGGCCTCAGGGCCGGTTTTGTTTTTAAACGCGAAACCCCCGGACGTTAGACGCCGGGGGTAGGCCACGTTAGACGTGGTACGAGGAACTTTAGCCCCGAACGATCAGTCGCCGAAGCAACATTCGTCGGGGAACCGCATGTTCGAGCCTGCTAACGTGCACTCGGTCTGTTCCGCTTCGGTGAAGACGGAGCAGTCCACAGTGGAACCGATCTGAGAGCCACTCCCATCCTGAGAGAGGCTCGGTGAGGGCTCGGGCCGGTCAAGGATGGCCGGAACGCTGGCCTGGCCAATGGCGTGGAGCCGTTTCATGTCGCGGTTCACCTTCTCAGCGCTGATGGAGAAGATGACGACGGAGGCCATCACAAGGGCCGTGATGATGCTGAGCGCGTAGACCAGGGCCTTTCCGAGGTCAGGCTCTGTCATTTGGATCGATTGGTCATTCGAGTGGCGACGGTGGATCATTGCGGACTCCGGGCGGAGCAGGGTTGCGGTTCCGCTTTTCGGGGAGAAAAGCGGCTATTTTTATAGCATATTTGAGTAATCTCGTAAAGGGTCGATACACGGATCGACCCTTACGGCGGGTGATCGGGGCGGGCGGAGTAGGGGTCGAGCCATGTCTCGACCCCTGTTCTTATCCCCAAGTGGGGCCAAGTGGCATTGAGTGGGCAAAAGTGGGATGGTATCATCCAGCCAAGCACGAAGTGGGGTCGTGCGCTGATTTTCGATAGGCTGACTGCTATGTTCATCGGCGAATACCACATCACCATAGACGACAAGGGACGGGCCACCGTTCCGGTGAAGTTTCGCGGGGCCTTAGCGCAGGGAGCGGTGGTGACGCGGGGCCTAGACACTTCATTATTCTTGCTCCCCTTGGAAGAGTGGGGAAAACTGGCAGAGAAAATTGCCGGTTTGCCCCTGGGGCAAGCAAACTCTCGCGCCTTTGCCCGTTTCATGCTGGCGGGCGCTATGGAAGTCGAATTGGACAGTCATGGTCGTTTTGTACTTCCTGAGTATCTGCGAACATTCGCTGGGCTCAAGAAGAACGCCGTGATTGTCGGCATTCAGAACCGTATGGAAGTGTGGAATGAGGACGCCTGGAACGCCTACGCTAAAAAGGCGGAAGCGGATTCAAGCCAGATCGCAGAACAACTCGGAGGACTTTAATATGCATATACCCGTCCTCGCAAAAGAAGTCCTTGAAGGGCTAGCGCTCAAGCCCGGCGAGACCGTCATTGACGGCACGCTCGGCGGAGGCGGGCACGCCACGCTCATGTTGCGGGCCACTGCACCTGACGGGAGACTGATCGGCTTTGATCGTGATGAGCGAAATCTCAAGATTGCCTGCGAAGGCATGAAGGGTTCGTCCGATCGAGTGGTCTACGTCCACGATTCGTTCGCAAACATGCGGGCGCACGCGGAACAGGCGGATGCGGTGTTGCTTGACCTGGGCTTCTCGTCCATGCACGTGGATGATCCCGAACGAGGTTTCTCGTTCATGAAGGAAGGCCCGCTAGACATGCGGTATGACACGTCGGCGGGCGAGACCGCCGCGGACATTGTGAACAGCGCGTCGCGAGAAGATATCGCAGAAATGCTCAGGGTCTATGGCGAGGAGCCATTTGCTCGGCAGATTGCCAAAGCCATTACCGATCGCCGAAAGGATGAGAAGTTCAAGACCACGCTTGACCTTGCGCAAACCATCGAGGCTGTTATTCCTCGGCGAGGCAAGACTCATCCAGCGACTCGCACTTTTCAAGCGCTCCGCATAGCGGTGAATGACGAACTCGGTGAGCTGAAGAAGGGGCTCGAGGCAGCGGAATCGATCCTATCGCCCGGCGGACGCATTGCTGTCATCACGTTCCACTCACTCGAGGACAGAATGGTGAAGAATTATTTCAAGGAGAGTTCGAGGTTAACAGCAACAACGAAAAAGCCAATCATCCCGTCGGATGAAGAGGCAAATGAGAACCCCAGATCGAGAAGTGCAAAATTGCGCATTGCCATCAAGACGTAGGGGCGATGCTTGCATCGCCCATTAGGGAGGACGGCGTATGAGGACGAGGCAAGCCTCGTCCATACGGCGAGAATCATATGAAAGAAGGAGGGAAAAAAACAGTGCAAGTTCTGAGCATCGCCTTGTCCGCGGTGTTCGGCGTTTTGTATGTCTTTCAAATGAATTCCGCCTCAATGAAGGCGTACACCATCCGCGATCTGGAAAGCCACCGGCGGGAGCTGGTGCGCGATGAAGACCGTTTATTAACTGAAGTTGACCGCCTGCGTTCGCTCTCAAGTATTTCCGAGCGCGAAGCATTTTTGGGCATGGTTCCTCCGGAACAGGTGAAATACGTGAAGATTTCGAATAATGAAGTGGCGCTTGGGAAATGAACATCATCCTGAAAGAATTTGTCATCCCGACGTGAGGAGGGATCTGAATTCGCCGGCCAGTCAGATCTCTCGCTACGCTCGAGATGACAGACATTAACTGGTTTCGACTTTTGTGCTAGAATGCTCCCTATATGGAGCCTCAAGTTCCGATTCCGGGAAGTCGTCCCAGGCCGGCCATTCTTTTGGTCCTTGATGGTTTTGGCGTAGCCCCGGATTCCGAAGGGAATGCGGTTACTAGAGCGAAAAAGCCCACATTCGACATGTTGACAAGCCGTTATCCGGTCATGACTTTGCGGGCGTCAAGCGAAGAAGTTGGTCTCTCATGGGGTGAGATGGGAAACAGTGAAGTAGGCCACTTGGCGATTGGCGCTGGTAGGGTGTATTACCAGACTTTGCCAAGGATTAACCGCGCCGTTTTAGACGGTTCTTTTGTGACAAACCCGGCGCTGGCCAAGGCGCTTGATGCGGTCAAAACAAACGGCGGGACGCTTCACATCATGGGTCTTATGAGTAGCGGTAAGGTGCACGCTTACGATGACCATTGCTACGCGCTACTAAAAATGTGCAAAGAGCAGAAGGTGAAGAACGTGGCGGTTCACGCAATACTCGACGGTAGAGATACTCTTTATAATTCGGGGATCGATTTCATTCGCTCACTCGATGCAAAAATGAAGGAGCTGGGCGTGGGCCAGCTGGCAAGCATGAGCGGGCGATATTTTGCGATGGATCGCGATAATCGGTGGGACAGAATTGAAAAAGCCTACAACGCCATTGCGCTTGGCAAGGGCGATGTCACCTCGGAAGATCCTTTTGCCAGTTTGCAGGAGTCATATACTAAAGAAGTGTATGACGAGGAATTTCCGCCCACGGTCATGATGAAAAATGGCAAGCCGGTGGCCACGGTGAAACCCGGGGATGCGGTTCTGTGTTTCAATTTTCGTCCAGACCGTTCTCGCGAAATCGTCAAAGCCTTCGTGCTCCCCACCTTTGAAAAATTTACGCGCGAGTATATTCAAGGCATTACGTTTGTGACCATGACTGAGTACGAAAAAGGGTTGCCGGTGGAGGTGGCCTTTCCGCCGATAGTCATTGAAAATACGCTGGCTGAGGTCATTTCGAAGGCTGGACTTGTCCAATTACATATCGCCGAGACGGAAAAATACGCGCACGTCACTTTCTTCATGAACGGCACGCGCGAGGAGCCATTCCCGAATGAGGATCGTGCCCTTGTCCCTTCGCCCCACGTGGCCAGTTACGATACGATTCCGGAAATGAGCGCGTATGCGGTGACGGATAAACTGCTCGCGGAAATTGAGCGCGGAAACTACGATGTGATTATTGGAAACTATGCGGGTCCGGACATGGTTGGGCACACCGGCAATCTTGAGGCGACCATTAAAGCGGTAGAGGCTGTAGACACATGCGTGGGAAAAATTGTCGAGGCCGTTCTGAAGCATGACGGTGTTCTCCTCATCACCGCGGATCACGGCAATGCTGAAGAAGTGCTCAACTTGCAGACGCACGGTATGGATAAGGAACACAGCACGAATCCTGTTCCATTTTTCATCATCGGCAAACAGTTTGAGGGCAAGTCAAGTATTGCCGGTGACGTCCCGAACGGTGATCTGTCGCTCATGCCTCCCGTGGGCATGCTCGCGGACGTTGCCCCAACCATGCTCGCTATCCTTGGCATCCCCCAGCCGGCGGAGATGACGGGTACGCCGCTTCTCTAAGTTATTTTGTGCCCGTCCGACGGGCGAAGAATCTGATTGACGTCTGTCATCCCGACGTGAGGAGGGATCTGTATTGGCCGGCCAATTCAGATCCTTCGCTTCGCTCAGGATGACAACATCGCATTAAATTACGTACTTCCATGACCACGAATGACCCAATCCTCGACCAAGCAATCGCCAAGCTCGCCGGAAAAGTTCCGCGCGCTCTTTTGGTGGGCGGAGTTGTTCGTGATTTCTTGCTCGGCGTTCCTACCAAGGACGCTGATGTGGAGGTCTATGGAATATCGTCCGGCGAGCTTAAATCTGTGCTTGAAAAATTGTTCGATCAGGTTGATACCGTCGGTGCCTCGTTCGGCATTTACAAGGTGACACTCGCCGAGGGGCGGATGCTCGACGTAGCTATCCCACGGACAGAATCAAAAACCGGCAAAGGCCATAAGGGCTTTGAGGTCATCGGTGATCCAGCGCTTAATGTCACTGAGGCCCTGCGCCGTCGCGACTTTACGGTGAACGCTATTGCGATGGATGCAGTCACTGGCGAGGTCATTGATCCGTTTAACGGGCGCAATGATCTCTCGGCGCGAGTGCTTCGCGCGGTTGACCCGCGAACGTTTGTCGAGGATCCCCTTCGTGTTTTCCGCGGAGTGCAATTCTCGGCGCGTTTGCATTTTGCGATCGAACCGAAAACGCTCGCGCTCATGAAGCAGATGGTGCAGAACGGTGAGCTCGACGAGCTTTCGAAGGAGCGAGTGACCGAAGAGTGGCGCAAGCTGTTATTAAAGGCCGAGCGCCCCTCTCTCGGTCTTGCGCTCATGCTTGAACTCGACATTATCCATCACTACTACCCCGAACTGGCCGCGCTTGTTAGCATTCCCCAGGAACCCGACTGGCATCCAGAAGGCGATGTTTGGGTTCATACTCTGCTTGCACTCGATGAGGCCGTAGGAATTTCTCGTGATTCACACCCACTCAATAACCCACTCAATAACCCACCACATAACCCACTTCTCATCCCTCTCTCCACCCTCTGCCACGATTTAGGCAAACCGCTTGTCACAAAAATGGTCGAGGGCAAACTTCGCGCGTTCGGCCACGAGGAAGCGGGAGTCGAGCCCTCGAAATCACTTTTGTCGAGATTCACTTTTGGCGATGACCTGACTCATCAGGTGTGCGCGATTACGAGAGACCACTTGAAGCCGACCACGCTGTATCGTTCCTTTCAAAAGGGCGAGCTGAACGAAAAACAGTACGCTAACGCTGTTCGTCGACTTCTCAAGCGCCTCGGCGGTGTCCCGCTTAACGTATTCCTCGCGGTCACCGAGGCCGACACTCGTGGCCGTGGCTTGGCGAGTGACACAGGGGAATATGAACCAGGGGCGTTCATGCGTCAGACAGTTTCGAAGAATGATCTCGAAATAGCTGCCAAAACTCCGCTCATCACCGGCGCTGAACTAATCGCCGAATTCGGACTAGTCGAGGGACCGAAGATCGGGGAAGTGATGAAGGCGGTTGAGCTAGCTCGCGACAATGGAGAGATCGAGACCCCAGAAGAGGCGCGAGAGTTAGTGAAGAAACTCATGTATACTGAACGCAAATAATTCTTCTTCTTCTTCTTCTTCTTCTTCTTCTATATGGCCGGAATGCCAACGGGACACAAGAACGGCACGCACGCGATCATCATTTCGATGCTCGTGGCGCTGCTTGCTCTGGAGACGGTGACGCTTGGGTTTGTTGTGATGAAGGTTGGTGCGCCTTCGCTTGCTCCAACTATTGGAGCCAAGGTACAGACACCGCCTATTGCATACATTGAAAAATCAACTCCATCTTCTCCCTACGGATCAAAGATTTTGGTTCTTGATCCAAAAACAGGAAAAGAGAGCACTCTTGTTGATTTAGGATCGGCGAGTGTCGCGAGCACACTGATTGTTCCTCAGCGAGGTTACGATGGTCGTATATTTGCTGATATCGCAGGAGAGGGCGGTGAAGATCTGTATTTTAACCTTTCTGCATTTGATCTGGTCAATGGAGGAGATCCGCGACAGCCATTAGAGACATTTGATTCGGTTATTTATCAGCAGGCTGTTCGAGTTTCACCTGATCAAACAAAAATTGCGTACATTCCATATTCTCAAGATGCCAAGCCTGGAAATGCTCCGAGTAACACTCTTGAGGTGCTTGACTTGTTGACGGGGGAAAAGACGGTGATTGGCTTGTTGTCTGAAAATCTAACACCTGGAACAATCGAGGGTTACTCTTTTGCTCTTCCGACAACTTCTAGTAACGGTTCCTTTGGTACGGCGAAAGGATTTGATTTTACTTGGAAGAATGATTCCTGCGTTATCGCGACGGTATATCGAACTCCACTTGAATCTGATATTGCTACTGAAACGTTTTGTATTAAATAACTATAAATCGCCCCGTTGCTTAAGAGCAGCGGGGCTTTTTGGTTTTGGGGAGGGATGTTATACTGAAAATGTATGGATCATGAGATGACAATAAACGATTTAGCCGAAATGATTAGTGATTTTGCCACCCGGGTAGAGGGTGATATTCGTGACATTAAAAATATACAGGCAGAACAAGGAAAGGATATCGCGGTAATGAAGGCTGATATTGGGGGATTGAGAACGGGTATGGTCACGAAGTCATATCTCGACGATAAACTATTCGACAAAGAAAGCGACTCCGGAATGGCATTGCGAAAAGAAGATCAAAAAGTTGATGCTGTAGTTGTTAAACTTACAGAAAAGAACGTAATTAATAAACAGGAAGCAACGGTTATCACGGCCATGAGTCCGTTTGCTGTACAGCCAAATTAGAATGAAGTACTTCTTTGATGTCAGGGTTAGCGAGCGTATTCAGGCTTGGGGAAAACCGCAATATAAAATGTGGTACGTGTTTGCGGTGCATTTGATGTATGTCTATATTGCGAGTTGGATAATTTTAAGCGCGCTTGGCTGGCTGGTTTGGTGGACGGTGCCGGTGGTGGCGTTTTCAGCTTGGATTTTGACTTTGGGCGTGCAGGCAGTCGTAGCTCGCGAACGGCCGAAGTTCGAGTCCACAACTGGTTACAAGATGTGGTGGAAAACATATTCGTTGCCGAGCGGACACGCGACGATTTCAGCGGCTGTGGCAACGGTGTTGCTTTTGACAACGCATTTTCCAAATCTAATTTGGTTGGTGGCTTTGGCTGTCATCTATTTGATTGTCGAGGTTCTAGTTGCTATTGGTCGAATCGTGGTCGGTGTGCATTATTTAGCGGATGTGCTTATCGGGTTTGTCCTCGGCCTCGCCTTTGGGGTAGTGTACGGGTTACTTCTATGAACATCATGCGTACGCTTATCCGTGTCCTGGCCGTAGCTTTTGCTGTTTTTTTGCTGTGCGCCGTGGTGGGCATTAACCAGCTGAATCGCATTTTTTTTCAACAGCCAAAAGCGGACACCCAGCCGATTTCGTTCGTCGTGAAGGAAGGCGAGTCCTTTGACGTGACTGCGGAACGGCTTAAGGCTGAGCACGTGATAGCCAGTCCTCTTTGGTTTCGCGCCACTGCGGAGTTCGCCGGCCTCACGGACAACCTCAAACAGGGTACGCATACGCTGTATCCGCGCTCGAACTATACCTCAATCCTCTGGTCCCTCACCACGGCTACAACGTCTGACGTTTCAATTACCATTCCGGAGGGCTACACGCTCGCGCAGATCGGGGCGCTCGTGAAGATGAAGCTTGGCATTCCGGCGGGTGATTGGGCTGTGGCCACCGGCCAGAACTCGCCTTTTGAGGCCCATCCGTTTGTTGTTCGAGCCAAGAAACCCGACAATGTTGATCTTGAGGGTTATCTGTTTCCAGACACCTATCGTTTCTATCCAAACGCGAGCGCTGACGACGTGGTGAAAAAAATGTTAGACGCCATGGAAGCCAAGGTGAATGAAATTGACGCTCCCACCGGTGACGCGAAAGATATGTCCTTTCACGAGGTACTCACGCTGGCCTCTATTGTCGAGCGTGAAGTCCGCAAGCCCTTGGAGATGAGAGAAGTGGCAGACATTTTCTTAAAGCGTATTTCAGCCGGCATTGCGCTCCAGGCTGACTCGACGGTTAATTATGTGACGGGCGGGGATGATCCTTCCATCAATTCGACAGACCGCAATATTGACTCGCCCTACAACACCTACCAGAACCGGGGCTTGCCTCCTGGGCCAATTAGCAATCCAGGACTGAACGCGCTCGGCGCTGTCATCCATCCGGCGAGCAATGCGTACTATTACTTTTTGACTGATAAAGACGGGAATGTGCACTACGCCCGGACGCTTGAAGAACACGGGGTGAATAGGCAGAAGTATCTGGAGTAAATTATTGGAGCGTTTCAGTTATTTGTGTGACGGCAAAGGGCGCTACAGTTGTGTCTACGCGGACTCCGCGGGTAATGCTGTTTTGCGTTAGCGTGATGAGGCCTGACCGTGTATTTCCGTTTGCAGTCACCGTGAGATTGCAGTCGGCGGTTCCAACGGGGATGGTTGCGGGCGCGTAGTCGCTGCTTTTTTTCAGTTGAATGATGAGCTCATCTGCACAGCCCATGGCGGAGGAACGGACTTGAAGGGCGCTAAGTTCCTCATTTGCATCAATAAAACCGCCCAAGCTTCCTCTGGCCACCATGGCAAAGGCCAGCAGGCTGACGGAGCCCATGATGAGGACGGTATAGAGGAGAACAACACCGCGTGGAGAGCGGACGATCATATTAATTTTCGGTTGTGTGGCCGGAGAGAGAGAGGGTGGTATCGGCTGTAAAGGCGGAACGGCGATACACGCCAGCCAGAGGATTCAGCATAGCCGTGTCATAGCTCACCCTAAGCCCCGTGAGAGTTGTGCCAGCCCGGACGGGTTCTATGCGCCACTGCGTGACATCAATTTCTGGATCTGTCAGGTATTCTGCGGTTCCGGTTCCTCTTTGCATTCTGAGCCGATGAACGGTTTGATTTGCCGTAGGCAGAATGATGAGCACGGCGGGGCGGTCAATCGTGACCAGCTGGCCTGCGCCATCAAGGAATTTTAACACTCCGTCATCATTCGCGAAGGCAGAGGTGCTGACATTGATGGCGTCTGCCTCCGTCAAAGAATTTTGGAGTTCAAGGAATACCATCGCGGCCGTTTGTTCCATGCGCGAACGAGCATCAAGCGAGGCGTGGCTTTGCCATAATTGTACAAGAAACAAAACATACGTTGGGAGAATGATCATGAAGATCCCTATGTAGAGGACGGTTTCAAGCAGTGTCGTACCCTTGGTATTCATACTAAAGCGGATTGAACGGAGCGGAAGTAAAGACGGAGCCGTCCGCAAAGGTCACGGAGATGGTCATGGTTGTTCCGGCCATTGGACTTTCAAATTGTCCTTTTGTTATTTCCGAGGTTTGCGCTGGCGCCATGGAGAAGTTGACGATGTCGAGTTCTCTGCCAGAGTGGACGTCTACGCCTACGGGCGTGCCGGGGCCCGAGGTTGACCAGACCTTCACGTTATCAATGAATAATTGATCAAATTCCGATCCGTTGCTCCACGTAAAAGTGATTTTATCAATGACAACGGTTGATCCTCCGGTGTTCGTGAAATACAATTGTCGAAGTTGTTTCCCGCCATAATATTGCGCGGCATTCACGGCAAAACTTACCTGTCCTGCCTGGCGGGCGGCAAAACAGGAGCCGGTTGGCGCTAGCCAATTTGTTCGGAGGGAGGTTGTTGTTGTAGTGTGGCTTCTCCCCGCGGTGTCGAGCCAGCTGACGGCGCTGGTAATTTTTTTCGTGTCAGGATCCACTGTCCCTCCTGAAGAAACAATCGTACACGTACCGTCGCGAGAAACAGATTCGATTTTGACAATTCGTGTTGATCCGTCAGGGAGGGTTTGCGGTCCGTTTGTGCCGAGCGTCCAGGCAGGCGCGGTAAAGGCAAGAGAGCCGGTGAGCGTATTTGTTAGGCCGGCAAAGGAGATTGTTTTGAGCGCTTCCAGGCCCTCATTAGTGTTCCACAGCGCCTGTTGAATTTCTTGGGCCCTATCGCTACCTCTGCTTGCCACAATTGAAAAACCTACAAGCGCGGACATGAATGCCGCCGCCACGCCAATCGCAATAAGTGCTTCCAACAGAAGCGATCCGCGCTCAAGATGGTTTTTTTTGTTGGGCATAGATCATTCCCGACTCACGATGCCATCAGCGCTCACGTTCAGTATCCGGGTGGAACCATACCATTCTAGCGTAAGGGATCCGTATTGCGTGGTGGCGCCGGTGAGCGCGTTGAAAACAATCTCGTGGTCATTCACCGCGTCCGGCGCGGTTCCGCTGAAATTGACGGATGAGAAATGGATATCGGTGTTGACTGAGTACACAAGATCGTTCACAGCCGTCCTGGTCGCGTAGCTGGTGCCACTGAAGACGGTGATGGTGCCGGTTGAGCGGGTGGTTTCATTATACGGGATAAAGACTCCCCAGGAACTGCCTTGCGAACCGTGGCGCGCCTTGCGTGAAGCATTTGAGAGGATAGCAAGAACTTCTTTGTCGCTGGCGCGCGAGGTGATGGACTGCTGAAGACGGCTAAGCGCTACGCCTGAAACAGCGAAAAGGATCCCCACGATTCCCAGGGTAATGATGATTTCAATAAAGGTGAACCCGCTTTGATTTTTCACATCAGATTGAGCCAACTACTTGGTAGATGGGAGTGATAATAGAAAAAGCAAGAATGGCCACCATGAGTCCGATGCCCACAATCATGACGGGTTCAATGAGCGTGGCTACATTTTTTGTGGCTTCGTCAATTTCCTGTTCATAGAAGTTCGCCAGGTAAAGGAGCATATCGCCAAGGGTGCCTGTTTCTTCCCCAACGCGGATAAGCCGGAGCGCAATGGGCGGGATCAAATAATCGTTGCCCGTGAGGGCCACGGTAATGGTTTGTCCCTCAGAAACGGTGGTCTGCATCTTGGTAAAAAGTTTTTTGTAATAGTGATTTTTTAGTACGGAAATAGTAATGGGCAGAGCTTCATTGAGCGGCATGCCTGTATTGAGGAGCGTGCCAAGCAGGCGCGTTACGCGGGCAAGATTGGTATTGCGGACGATCTTTCCCAGGATAGGGATGCGAAGCGTGAGAAAATGCGTAACGGGCTTTACGAATGAAAGATTGCGGATGAGCAGGAAGACGATGACCGCGGACACGGCGCCAAGCGCGATGAGAATGCCGTAATGTTGGGTAACGTAGGCTATCCAGAGAAGGAACTTGGTTGTCCACGGAAGGGGGACATTGAGCGATTTAAAAAGCGCGGTGATGTTCGGGAGCACGAAGACCACAATGCCTGTACAGACAGTAATGGCGCTCATGAAGACAATGGATGGATACATCATGGCGCTCCTGATTTTCACGCGGAGGTCATGTTCTTTCTGCATCTGATCTGCCAGTTGTTGGAGATTTCCTTGGAGTGTTCCGGAATTTTCACCGGCGCGGATGAGGTTAATGAATGTTGATGAGAAAACGTGAGGGAATTTTTCAAGGCCGTCGGCCAGCGTTTTCCCGGCGCGAACGGATTCCCGCAGGCTGGTCAGGATTTTTTTTAACGACCCCTTGGACTGATTGGAAAGGATATCAATGGCGTCATCAATCGGAAGCCCTGAGTTGAGCAGGACGGCTAGATATTTTGTGAGCAATAATTGTTCGGTATGCGAAAGCTGAACCGACAATTTGGTGTAGAGGCTGACGGTTGGCTTCTGTTTTTCAGCCATACGCTATTCTTCCATGACGCGAATAAGCTCTTCCACCGTGGTTTCCTTGTTGAGCACCTTGCGCGCGCCATCTTCCATGATGGTGGTCATGCCTTCTTTACGCGCCAGCGCTTCAATTTCATCGCTCGTTGCCCGTTTATTGATGAGTCCCTGAATGCCGAGGGAATTTTCCAGGACTTCATAAATGCCAACGCGTCCTTTGTATCCGGTGTCATTACAGACTGCACAACCCTTTGCCTTGGCGATTTCTATCTCTTTGTTATCTTTGAAAAGCGCCTCAACGGTTTTTTCATGAAGCATCTTTTTTGCCTCATCAATGGTGAGTTTCTCCGTTGTTACGCACTCCGCACAGACCCGGCGCATCAGCCGTTGGGCAATAGCGCAGATGAAGGTTGAGGAGATAAGAAATGGTTCAACGCCCATGTCAATGAGGCGGGGAATGCTGGTGGCTGAGTTATTCGTGTGCAGGGTGGAAAGAAGCTTGTGGCCCGTCAGTGCGGCGTTAACGGCGATTTTTGCGGTTTCTTGATCTCTAATTTCTCCCACCATGATGATATCGGGGTCTTGCCGTAAGAGTGCGCGCAGGCCGGTGGCAAAGGTTAACTTTGCCACATGGTCTACCTGGCTCTGATTCACGCCGGCAATTTCAAATTCAACGGGGTCTTCAATGGTGGCGATATTGACTTCGCGGTTGTTTAAAACTTCAAGAATGGCGTAGATGGACGTGGTTTTTCCGCTTCCCGTCGGGCCGGTTGCCAGAATCATGCCCCAGGGTTTTCTAATAGCCCGCGTGATGCGTGCCAGGTCTTCTGTAGAAAAACCAAGCTGTTCCAGCGTCAACTGATGCGATTGGCTTGAGAGGAGGCGGAGCACGCCCTTTTCGCCCAGAGCATCAGGCAGGATGGAAACGCGGACGTCCACATCGCCAAGCGGGGAAGTGAATTTGAATCGGCCGTCTTGCGGGCCGTGGTGTTCATCCGTGCGCATGCGGGTGAGGATTTTGATGCGGGCAATGAGCTGGGTGTGAAGTGCAATGTCCAGCGTGAAGACGTCATGAAGAAGGCCGTCAATGCGGATGCGGATGATGGCGTGATCTTTCCAGGGTTCTAAGTGAACGTCAGAGGCGCGGGCAGCGTGCGCAAAGATCATGACGGTTTCAAAAAGTTTGATGGCTGCGTCAGACGCCGTACCCTTGGTGGCGCGCTCAATCAGTAGTTCAACGTCCTTTTTGGTGGGGAGGCCCTTGGGTTCCATGGCTTTGGTTTTTGGTTCTGGTACTCTGGGCATTTCTTTTTTTGTTCGGGGTGCCGGTTTTTTGGGTTCCATATGACCGCTATGATAGTTGATTGATCGTGTTCTTGCAGGGGGTGGGTGTGTATGGGGTTATACACCGCCCGGCCGTTCCTTCACTCTTCATATGAAAGTTTCGGTTATACTACAGCTAACATTAAATATTTTTTCTTATGAAAAGTAACAAAGGCAGTATAAAAGGGTTTACGCTTATTGAGTTGTTGATTGTTATTGCTATCATCGTGGTGCTCGCGGCGGCGGTGTTCGTGGCTTTGAACCCGGCCAAGCGTTTTGCTGATGCTCGTGATTCGCGCCGGTCAAGCGACGTAACGAACATTATCGCCGCTCTGAAGACATCCCAGGTGGACAGCGGTGGTACCTACATTGCTTCTGTTACAGCCATGACCGCGGCCACGGCATACGTGATTGGTACGGATGCAACGGGCTGTAATACTGGTTGTACCGCCCAGACCACGGCAGCGGCTTGTGTAGACCTCACGGCCCTTCAAACGGCAGGATATCTGGGAAGCATTCCTATGGATCCCACCAGCGGAGCCGCTACAAAGACAGACTACTATCTTATCAAAAATGCTTCCGGAACGCTCACGGCCGGTGCTTGTGATCCGGAGAATGCCCCTATCTCGCTTAGCCGATAATTTCTTCAGAGATAAAAAGACGGGGCCTCATGGCTCCGTCTTTTTATCTGTGTTAACCTTGGCCTAACTATGCGCGAATTTGTCCTTACGCCAACTCCGGGATCGGCACCAAAGATTGATTATAAGGGCGAGTTGAATGACGAGCAGTATGCGGTTGTTGAGAATGGCGATGGGCCGTGTTTGGTGCTCGCGGGTGCTGGTTCTGGCAAGACTCGGACTGTTACTTATCGAGTAGCCTGGTTGCTTGAGCATGGCGTTCCGCCGGATCGAATTCTTCTTTTAACCTTTACGAACAAGGCCGCGCGGGAGATGCTGACGCGCGTTGAGGCCTTGCTCAAAACATTTCCGCAGGGCTTGTGGACAGGAACATTCCACAGTATCTCTAACAGGCTTCTGCGCATGTACGGAGACAGAACGCCCTTTGGCCGGGACTTTTCGATTCTCGATGAAGAGGACGCGAATGATCTGATGAAACTGTGCATCAAGGAGCGAAAGATTGCTGTTACCGGCGAGCGATTCCCGTCCGCTTCGGTGGTGCGATCAGTCGGTTCGTACGCGATCAACGCAAGATTGAGCATCGCCGAGGTACTGCAGTCGCGTCATCCGGCCATCGAGATCTGGCAAGACGATATTGTGGCTGTTCTTTCGGCGTACGGAACTGCGAAGGTGCAACAGAAGGCGATGGACTTCGATGATCTCCTTGTGAAATTGCTCGAGCTCTTAAAAAGCGATGATGATTTACGGCAGAAACTCGGCAATAAATTTGCGTACGTGCTCGTGGACGAGTTTCAGGACACGAACGTGATCCAGGCTGAGCTGGTGGATTTACTGTCGGGCGTGAACCGGAACCTTTTAGTAGTTGGAGATGACGCGCAGAGCATTTACTCTTTTCGAGCGGCCGAGATCAAGAACATTCTCGACTTTCCAAAACACTACGAGGGAGCGCAGGTGTTCAGGCTAGTGGTGAACTATCGCTCGACGCCAGAGATCCTTGCGGTCGCGAATGCCGTCATTAAAAACAACACTGAACAGTTCTCGAAAGACCTGCAGGCGGTTGTTCCTTCGGGCGATAAGCCACTGATGGTGCCGGCGAGTGATGAACGGCAAGAGGCGCAGTACGTCATGCAACAAATTCTGCAGTTAATGGATGAGGACGTGAAGCTCGGAAAGATTGCGGTGTTGTTTCGAGCCGCCTTTCACTCGCAGGCGCTTGAGTTTGAACTCATGCGCAACAACATTCCGTATGAGTATCGAGGCGGGCTGAAATTTTTCGAGCGCGCGCACGTGAAGGATGCCATTGCCCATTTGCGGATTCTTAGAAATGTAAAAGATGGGATGGCCTGGATGCGGGCCTTGCAAATCCAGCCGGGCATGGGACTTGCCACTGCGAACAAGACGGCTAACTTTGCTGGCGTCTCGGAAGATGCACAGAGTGCAATCGCGAGTTACCCGGCGCTTGGCGCCAAAGCTGCGCAAGGCTGGCGCAATACCGTCGAAATACTCGGCGCCATGCTGGTGGCTGGATCGCCAGCGCATACTCTGCGCGCGTTTTCAGCGAGTGATTCTTATAAAAAATATCTTGAGGCCGAGTATCCGAATGCGCGCGAACGAATCGAGGATCTCGAACAATTCGCCCTGTTCGCTGAACAGTATGACAAGCTCGGCGACTTCCTCGATGCTGTAACTCTGACCGGCGACTTTGGCGTCAGGCTCGAAGATCCCGAGCAGACGGGGAGACGCACTGAACAGAATGAGGACAAGCTCATTCTCTCGACGATCCATCAAGCAAAGGGACTTGAGTGGGACAACGTCTTTATTATTCATCTGGCCGAGGGCGCCTTCCCGCACTCGCGTGCTTATGCGGAGGCGAACGGCCTGGCCGAAGAACGCCGGCTGTTTTACGTGGCGGCCACTCGCGCTCGTCAACGGCTGTACTTCACCTATCCGGTAACGACTGGATTCGAGAACATCGAGATTCGTCAGCCGTCGCAATTCCTGGATGAGATTCCAAGGGAGCTTATAGAGGAAGTCCGTCTCCGAACCTCAATGCCTGCTTGGTCTGCCTACTCCAGCGCTTCCAGAGTTCCCGCCTATCGCAAACAGCATAATCCCTACGATGACGAGCCAACGATTGTCCTCGATGCCTCCGGCGAACCAACGAATCCCAAGCAAATGCCAGCTAGTTTTTTGAGGAATATCGAAGACCTTTAAGAGGAGAAGTGAGTCTTTTAAAAGGGGAGGAGAGGAGGAGATCCTTCTAAAGGAGAGGGCGAGTCAGACCCTGAGCGTAGGCGAAGGGTCTAGAGGTGGTTGCATTGGGCTGTTCGGTCTGGGGAGTATCTCGCTGTCATCGGCAAATTCTCGACTGTAAACCGTTGAGCTGTGTTAAACCCCGCGGGGCGCCTCGATGAGTTGAGAATAGAACGGAACTAACGCTTTTAGTGGCCTTGAGATAAAGATTTGATTTTCTGCAAACGGTCCTCCAGGTGTACACTTGCGGTACACCAACTCTGAGGGGTCATAATGAGCATATGGTTCCCCCTTTCGCACCGCACTGAAACCCTTCTCATAATAAAAGAATCAGGTTCTTATACTATGGACACTCTCTTTATTGGCATCAAAGAATTTCGTCAGAACATGGCAAAGGTCACTCAAGATGCTCTTGATAATAAAAGACGCATTATCATTCTCAGGAAAAACGAACCAATTTTCGAGCTCATCCCACTTTCCAAAAAGGAGCGCGAGTGTTGGGCATTCGAAATAGACTACAAGGACGAAGGCCGTACTTCCTGGCTGAAACCTCACAAGCCCTCACTTCATTAAATATATACAAGACTCTTATTATATTAGATACTTATATAATCTGTTTTTTTTCTTCACATTTCTTTCTCATTTTCCTTTCCCTTTCCCATTTCCCCTTTATATTAAAAGCTCACTTTACTCTTTCAGAATTAGCACCGAATATCCATCTTTATCGTACGTCTTGGTGAAATGGTCGGGCGTGAATAACTTCTTACTAATCGGCACAGTTATTTCCTCAATCCCATCAATAATTTTATTGACGTGAAAAATGAGATAGTAGTTTTCTCGATCGCCATAGAAAATAAACTGGTCAAGTTTTCCGTAGGGGCAATTCTTCACCTTGTTGTAGAGCTCGTCCGAGGTTTTCGAGTCCGCGAGCGATTGCACATACGTCATCCGCTCGGTGAAGATTGAGGCCGGGTGGTTGTTGTGCTCGTTAAAATAGATGAGGCCGTCGAGTGGCACGAAAGCTAGTACCTGCGGAACGGTGTGAAGCGTTAGTCTTGAGCTCGATCCTGGTGCGCTCTCAAGATACGCCACCAGCTCCTTCATCTGCTGGCCCGCTTCTCGCGAGATAGCTCGTTGCGCTTTGATATGCGGGTCGTCAATAAAAAAGCCAAAGATTGACTGCGAGGCAAAGTACAAGATGCCAATGACAGCCAAAGTGAACGCGATATTGCGTCTCTCGTACTCGCCGAGTTTGAAATGGTGCCACAATCTTTCGATCCCGTACCCCGCCGAGATGGCCAGGATTCCCGGTGCGAGCAGATAGAACCCGCGGAATTCTTGAAAGGGAGTCTTTAGAATGAGCAGATGAGCCATGGCCAAACCCCACCACAAAAAGGCCATGACAAACAGATAAAGCAACTGTTTGATGAACGTCTCGTTTCTATAATAGATAAGAACGGCCAGGCCGAAGAGCAACACTAGGCAGTTAATACTCGTTAGCTGAAACATGGGCATCCACAGGTTTAAACCGTCCGGCGTAAAGTAGGCGGTTTGCCAGTTTTCCATACCGTGCCTGGCGTAGCTCACAGTGAGCGGGACAAGAAACGGCGTACTGACAAGGATGGCCACGCCTGCCGTCTTAACGAGTGACATAAAGTACGCGACTCGTTTTCCTTTTTCCTCGAAAATTCCCATGAAGAACAGGGCCATGGTGGCAAAGATGAGCCACAGATAATACGTCATGAAAATGAGGCCCGCAATCACGCCGTAGACAATCGTCAATTTGTTCGACCATTTGCCTGTCGAGATCCTAATGGCCATGCTCGCATACCAGAAAATCGCAATCGCCCCCGTAATCACCTCGTAGGGCTTGCCGAAGAATAAATCTTTGTCGAGTACAGCAATGAGCAAGAGTGGCGAGAGAAGCGTAAAAACTTTGCCGAGTACTTTTGGCTCTTCGCTCAACCCTTTCGTAAAATATTTTTGCGAGTAATACAGACCGATAGGGAAGACGAGCAGTGAAATAGTCGAAGCGAACTTGGAAATCATGACGCCGTTCCAGTCCATGGCTCGACCAACCAAACCAAAGATCCAAAAGAAAGCAGGCGGATAAAATGGAGGTAAAAGGTGATAATTGAAATCCGAAAACAGGCTAACGTGGGCAAACGTGTTGTACATGGCCGCAATGGTCAGTTCATCGCCCTGCAAGCCCCAAAAAGTGAGCGCCAGGTTGTTAACCAGGAAGTAATATGAGGCCGAGGAAATAACGCCGACGAGTACGAGAAAGTATGCCGGATGCAACCTTTTATGGAGCAGAAAAATGCTTGCGCCTATAAACACCAGGAGCAAAATCTTGATAATGAGATACATCTGGACATCAAAAAAATCCATATTAGTTTTCTTTGTACACCCAATGCTTGTAAAAGAGGAAATTCACGCACATGAGGAGACCGATGCTTGATACTCGAACAACTACATAATGAATACCGAGTACTTCGTGAAGGGCATACATGAGCGCGATTGACGCTAAATAGTTGCCCCCAACGAGCACGAGATAACGGCCGAGCTGTTTCGCATGCGCCGACTTCGACTCGAACGACCAGTACTTATTTAGAAGGAAGTTGTAGGCCATGACCACCACCTGGTTCATGGCTACCGCCAGAAACGCTCGAACATGCGCCACTTCTTTTAAGAGTACGAGCAAACCGATGTCGAGCAGGGCGGAACTTGCTCCTACAGCAAGAAATTTGAGGATCTGTTTTTTAGTACCCATAAGCGGTTGGCATTTATTCTATCAGGTGTAAACTATTCGCACTATGGAAATTAAAAAGGACTACAACCAGCTTTCACTTTTGGCGCATAAAGAAAAGAGAGGAAAATGGGAGATTGCCTCAAAAATGCCCCTGGAAACTGTTGATGACCTGTCCATTGCGTACACACCTGGAGTGGCCGAGCCATGCCGGGCAATTGCCGCCAATCCCGAACTCGCTTACGAACTGACCATGAAAGGAAACTCCGTGGCGGTCGTGAGCGATGGCACCTCGGTCCTTGGTTTGGGCGACATTGGTCCGATGGCCGGTTTGCCGGTCATGGAGGGCAAGGCCGTTCTCTATAAGAAGTATTCCGGTATCGACGGCGTGCCGATTGTTCTTGCCTCTAAGGACGTCAACGATATTGTGCAGGCGGTGAAGATGATCGCGCCTACCTTTGGCGGAATCCACCTTGAAGACATCGCCGCTCCCGCCTGCTTTGAGATCGAGCGCCGGTTGACCGAGGAGCTCGACATCCCCGTCATGCATGATGATCAGCACTGCACCGCGATCGTGGTAGTTGCCGGTTTGTATAACGCCCTAAAAGTTGTTGGCAAAGATTTGTCGAGTGTTCGGATCGTGGTGAACGGTGCTGGCGCTGCTGGGATTGCCATCACCGGCTTGCTCATTGACGCTGGCGCGAAGAGCATTGACCTGCTCGATTCTGTCGGCATCATCGCGCTCGGCCGTGAAAAGATGAACTCCGAAAAGGATCGCCTCGCCAAAATCATCAATCCGAATGATAAGCGCGGAACGCTCGCTCAAGCACTCGCCGGAGCGGATGTGTTCATCGGCGTCAGCCGGCCCGGCCTCGTTACCCGCGACATGGTTGCGTCAATGAATTCTCGAGCAATTATTTTCGCCCTCGCCAATCCCACGCCAGAAATTATGCCGGAAGAAGCGCTGGCCGGTGGAGCTGAGGTGATTGCCACCGGACGCTCGGACTATCCCAATCAAGTGAACAATGTTTTGGTCTATCCGGGGCTTTTCCGGGGTCTCCTGGATGGCCGAGTTCGTCGTCTGACCTCGAAGATGAAATTAGCCGCTGCACAGGCCCTGGCTGATTCCGTGAAAACGCCAAAAAAACAGTGTATACTACCTAGCATCTTGGAGGAGAACCCTGCAGAGTATATTAGGCACGCCATCCTTCAGGCAGTTGTATGACCCAACACGTTTATCGGCACACTCGCCGTAGACGATCCCACTCATTCCTGCCGAGACTTGTCTCACTGTCGCTCTTTCTCGCCGTTGGCGCTGGTGTTTTTTATGGCTCAATGAATTGGTTCCGTTCGCATGCTGGCACGACCGCAGAAATTGTGGCGAAATCTGCTGAAGTAAAAAATGCCATCGCTCCTGAACCAGTGTCCGCCGCTGAATTGACCCCTTCGCGCGCCAACCTTGTCTCTGCCTTTGATGGGCAGACCACGGGGGCGGTGAATAGGATGCCGGGTACGCAAAGTACGGATTTTCACCTCCTGGCGTACCTGCCCGGTCTTGATGCCGGTACAGAATCCTACGCGGTTTGGCTTTTGAAGGATGGTTTAGCGGATGTGAAGCGGGTAGGGGCGCTCACGCCCCGCGCAGACGGCAGTTGGGTCATGGACTTTACGGCTGGCCCGCAAAATGGTATCTCTCTCCCTGAAACGTATCGGACGCTCGTCATCATGAAGGGCCCGAAAGAGAGCAAGACAGATAAGGTGCAAGGCACAAAAATGGCTGAAGCGAAGTTTTAGAAAATTGCGTATGAAAGTGACGGTCGTTGGCGCTGGCTGGGTAGGAATTATTTCCGCGGCTACGCTTGCCCATTTTGGACACGAGGTTGTTCTGACGGACAATCGTGAAGAGAGGATCATCGCCCTAGCTAGGGGCGATTTGCCGTTTTTTGAGCCCGGGCTTGATGAACTTTTTCAAGCCGGAATTGCCTCGGGTAAAGTACGGGTTGTTAAAGCGGAGCCAGGCACTATGGCGGACGCTGACATTGTCCTCTGCTCAGTCGGCACCCCTCCGCTTCCGAACGGGGCGGCTGATCTCTCCGCCGTGTTTGAAGTCGCCCGTGATTTTGGCCGAGGCATTGAACGGTCGAGCGTGTTCGTTGTCCGATCAACGGTTCCGCCGGGCACCGGCAAGTTTTGCCAAGAAATGATTTCGGAAGAATTGCGGGTTCGGGGATCTTCGGTGGCTTTCTGTATCGGCTCAAACCCGGAATTCTTGGCTGAGGGAACGGCCATCAGAGACTCGCTTGAGCCTGAGCGAATTATCATCGGTTCGGAAAGCGAAGGGGGGGAGTCTGCCTTGAAAGAGTTGTACGCGCCACTCCTGGCCAATGGCGTACCGTTGTTATCAACGAATATTCCCACGAGCGAGCTGACAAAGTACGCCGCGAATGCCTTCCTCGCCACCAAAGTAAGCTTTATCAACGAAATCGCCAACTACGCAGAACTCGTCGGTGCTTCGGCACAGGACATTGCCAAGGGCATGGGCCTGGACAGCCGAATCGGTCCGAAGTTTCTGCGCCCCGGCATTGGCTACGGCGGAAGCTGTTTGCCAAAAGACGTGCGGGCGCTGGTAGCCGCCGGCAAAGAAGCTGGCTATCGTTTTCAGATAATCCCCGAAGTTGACCGCGTGAACGTGGGCCAGCGCGTGCGCATGTATGAAGCATTCGCGGGCGCGCTCGGCAGTGTGCGCGGAAAACGGATTGTGCTCTGGGGCGTGTCATACAAACCAGGCACTGATGACACGCGTGAATCACCGGCTTTGTATTTTATTGATCGCCTATTGCGCGAGGGGGCAACCGTCGTCACTTGTGATCCGAAGGTCGGCTTTAAGATCCGGGTGCAGTTTCCGCAGGTTGAGGTGGCGGTTGACGCCGAATCCTCGCTCAAGGGCGCGGATGCGCTGGCTCTCCTCACCGAATGGCCAGAGTTTTTGTCCTATACATTGTCTGAACTCCGTACGCGGGTGCGCGAGGGGATAGTCCTTGATGCTCGTGGTGTTTTGCAGAAGCGGTAGGGGGTGTTTTTGTGTTATAATTTCGGCGTATGAATATATTCTCGTCCAAGACGGGAAGCTCTACGCAGAATGGGGACGCCACCGCGCGCATTCCGCTGACAGAGGAGGAGAAAGTGATGTGCCTGGCTGGAAACAGACCGCCCAAGATGAGTGATATCACTTGGCGGATTTTTCGGATTATGGCGGAGTTTGTGGAAGGGTTTCAATTCCTTTCTACCACCAAGCGAGAGGTCTCTATCTTTGGCAGTACCAGGATTCCCGTCGGTCATAGATGGTATGAAGAAGCGGTAAAGCTTGGCCGACTACTCGGTAAAGGCGGATTTACTGTGGTCACGGGCGGAGGCCCGGGCATCATGGAGGGAGCGAACAAGGGCGCGTTTGAAGTTGGCGCTATGTCTGTCGGCTTGAACATCCAGCTTCCTCGCGAACAACGGATTAATCCTTACGTCACTCACTCGCGCGCTTTTTATTATTTCTTTACGCGTAAAGTGATGCTGGCGGCTTCGGCCCAGGCCTACGTGTTTTTCCCCGGGGGCTTTGGCACTATGGATGAGTTATTCGAAATCTTGACCTTGATCCAAACGGGCAAGTCTGAAAAAGTGCCGGTAGTGTTGGTTGGCAAGGCCCATTGGGGTGGTCTGTGGGGCTGGATGAAGGACGAGATGTATGCCAAGATGGACGCCATTGATCGGGCGGACATGGATTTAGTCAAGATTGTGGATACCGCGGAAGAGGCGTACGCTATTGTCTCCAAGTCTTCTGAACGGAACTTCTTCTAAGCTATGCCCGAACGGCTGAAACGACTGGCCCAGCACCTTGTACCGGAACTGCCTTTTGGCGCTTCGGCCAGCACGGAATTTATTGAGGTCAGCGCCCCGGCTTCCACGGCGGCGAGTCTTTATGAAAAGATTCGTAATTCGCTTGAATACCAGGAAGAGCATCTCCTGCGCCGGAACGCTATCTTGCGCATTTTGAAACGGTTCGTGGGCACGCACTCCACGCTTGAAAGCACGGCCGGCAATTTGTTGCGGGAGCTAGTGTGGGCCAAGTATTTGCCGAATAAAGTAGTGCCGGTTACGTTTGTGCAACGGATTGCTCCGGTCCTCGCTAAGTATGAGCCCCTGCTGAAAGCGGCCGAGGCATCAGGACCTGAGCAGGATTTTCTTTTTCACTTTGTCCTCGATGTTCTCGCTACCGAGATCGAATATACGCTCCAACCGCCAAATGTGGATGAGGCGCTGGCCAGTTTCATGTATGAGGAGATGAAGACGCGCACGGAATGGGATCCTACGCTGGCTATTTCCGAGGAAGATAGGGATTTGCGTTTTTACGTAGCTGTTCATCGAGCACTCCTGAAATCAACGCCGGCCACTCTGCGTTTTCGATTATTTACGCTTTATTATCCAACCTGGAAGGAGACAACGGCTGATGATCCGCTGGTAGCAGAAATTGCTGGTAGTCTTTCTACAGTGGTGTCGGCCATTGAAGGCCATATCCATCATCCGCTGACGGAGCGATTGACCAGGCTCCTGCGCCGTCGCGCCGGCATTATTCGCGTGCTCGGTGATGTCTTGAAAGGCGCTAAAGAGGAGACATATGAGGATCCTGAGACGCTTGACCATGCTGTAGCTGAGGCCCTTGATCTTCGTACAAAAGAATTCAGGGTTCGTCTTCGCCGAACGGTCGTTCGTGCCATCATCTTCCTGGTCATCACTAAAATGTTTTTGGCGCTCTTGCTTGAGGTTCCGTATGACGCGCTTTTCTTCCAGGGCAAAGCTCCGCTCTATCCGCTGTTCATTAACATTCTTTTCCACCCCGCATTCTTGGCGGTCCTTTCGCTCACGGTGAAGATTCCGCAAAAGCAGAATGCCGAAGATTATAAGAGTGCTATTCGCGCGCTGTCCGTGGGTGCTGATCACCCCGCCCTCCATATTCGTGTTCGGCGGGAAACAAGGGGCAGGCGCCAGGTAGTTTTTGATACGATTTATGGCGTTCTCTTTTTGGCCGTCTATGGCGCGATTGGTTATGGGTTGCATGCCGGCGGTTTCCATTTGCTATCCGTGGCGCTCTTCCTGTTCTTCATTTCGCTCGTGACTTTCTTTGCGATTCGCATTCGAACCTCAACCAGAGACATCGTCGCTTCGGATTCCAGGTCCGGTCTTTTTGGCACGATTTTTGACACGCTTCTCCTGCCGATTGTTCGCGTGGGCGCCTGGTTGAGCGTAAAGGTTTCCAAAATCAACGTCTTCATCTACTTCTTTGACTTCATCATTGAAGCCCCGCTTAAGGTAGCCATTCAATTCATTGAAGGCTGGCTGGCCTTTGTCCGGGAGAAGCGTGAAGAAATTTAATGTTCAAGCATAAGCGCACACCACTTCGCGTCCTGCTTGGGGGAGCTGTCTTTCTCCTTCTCTTTTCAACTTCCGTCTACATTGTGGCGGAAGTTTTTGTTCTTCCGCATCCCGTGGTTTTTGGCGTTACCTACTCGCCTCCGCAGGCTCGCTATCTTGGACTGAACGAGCGTGAAACCTTCTCCAGGATGCTCGACGATTTGCAAGTAAAGTACGTTCGCCTGCCAGTGTATTGGAACGAAGTACAGAGTGCTCCTGATTGGTTGTACTGGGATGACCTGGATTATTTTATGGCCGAGGCGTCCAAGCGCGGTGTGAACATTACGCTTGTGCTTGGCCAGAAAGTTCCGCGTTGGCCGGAGTGTCATATCCCCGTTTGGGCGTTGGCCGAGCAGGGAACGCCAAAATATAGCGATGACTTGAATGCGTTCTTGAAACTTGTCGTCAACCGTTATCAGGACAGCCCCGCGCTGTACCGTTATCAGGTAGAGAACGAACCGCTGTTTCCTTTTGGCAAGTGTCCTTCTCCTGACCTCGCGCTGTTGAACCAGGAGATTGATACGGTGCGGTCGAGCGATCCAAGCCATCCCGTTCAACTCACGGTCAGCGGTGAACAAGAAGCCTGGCTTGATCTTGCCCATTCTGCCGATGTCCTTGGCGTTAGCCTCTACCGTGTAGTTTGGAATAGCGCCATTGGCCCCGTGGTCTATCCGCATCCGCCTAGCTGGTACGGCATTCAGCGTCTGCTCGTTTTGCCATGGGTGAAGACCGTCATCATTTCCGAATTGCAGGCTGAGCCGTGGTTTGACGGCGGGGTGATACCAACGGATCTAGAGAAAGCGTATCAGGCTTTTCCCAAGGAGCGCCTGCGGGATCACGTTGCCTTTGCTCGCCGAACCGGCTTCCATGAGGCATACCTGTGGGGCGTGGAATGGTGGTATTATTTAGAGAAAATGGGCGATGCCCGGCTCTTAAATGAGGCGCGTCGGATCTTTCGCTCCCAGCCGTTATGACCTACGACTTTGAGGTGATCATTATTGGCGGAGGCTCGGCTGGCTTAGCGGCCGTGGAGGGCGCCAAGGAAGCTGGCGCCCGGCGGATTGCGGTGATTGAAAACCGTGATCTTGGGGGCGAGTGTCCCAGACGCGCCTGTGTACCAACGAAAGCTCTGCTCTCGGCCTCGAAGCTGTATCACGCCATGCGGAAAGACTCCGCGCTCATGGGCATTCGGGCCAGCGGAATCTCGATTGATCTCCAGGCTGTCATGAAGCGGAAGGACGCGGTTGTCTCTACCATCGTTGGCGGTAAAAGGCTGGAAAAAATGCTTCAGCAAAAAGGCGTTGAGCTTATTCGCGGAACCTCGGCCTTTGAGGATGCGCACACTCTGCGTGCTGGTTCGCGGGTCATAACGGCCTCCGCTTTTGTCATTGCTACTGGCTCTGTTGACGTGATTCCTGACATTCCAGGCCTCAATAAGGTGGATTATTTGACGTACGAGCATTTGGTCGATCTGCAAAAATTGCCCAGCTCGATTGCGATAATTGGCGCCGGCCCCGTTGGTTGCGAATTCGCTACGTTCTTTGGCCAGCTAGGCGTCAAAACGTACCTCATTCAAGCGGGCGCGCATATTCTGTCCCGAGAAGATGAGGAGCTAGCGATTATTGCGGAAGCTCAACTGAAAGCGCTCGGCGTCACGGTCCTTGCCAATACAAAAACGCTGAACGTCAAAGAAGAGGGGAAGTCTGTGGTCATCACTTATCAAACCGGCCGGCGCCCTCGGGCAAAGCTGAAAGTGGCCGAACTAGCCTTGGCTGTGGGCAAGCGTCCCAACACGGTCGGGCTCGCGCTCGTTACTGCGGGCATCAAAACTGATGCCAAAGGACGGATTGCCGTGAACAACATGCTTCACACCAATGCTCGGCATATCTTTTTAGCCGGTGATGTTTCGTCAAGGTTCCTCTTTACGCATACCGCCCATTACGAAGGCTACATTGCAGGTTGGAACGCTGGCCGAGTACTCGATAGAAAATCCCAGCTGGCCACGGATCTTTTGGTCGTACCTCGCGTCACCTTCATTGACCCGGAACTCGCGAGCGTGGGCCTGACCGCCAAAGAAGCGATTGACGCCGGATTTTCGATTCGTGTTCTGAAAGCACCCATGCGTTATCTCGGCCGTTCCGCCGTTGATGGCAAGCGCGAGGGCTTGTTCAAGGTTATCCTCGACCAAAAAACCGATCTTATTCTCGGTGCGCACATGCTCGGCGAACGCGCGGGGGAGGTCATGCAAGAGCTTGCTTTGGCTATGCGTTCCGGGATACCGTTTAGCGCTGTCCAGTCTGCTATCCGCGCCTATCCAACGTATTCGGAAATTATCGCGTTGGCGCGGGAATAATATGAAAATGAAAATAGAGGAAGAAAAATTGCAAAAACTTAAAGAACAAAGCGCTAAGTTCTGGCTGACCATCACTCGTACGCGTCCGGCTTGGGGCATGATCCCCGTGCGCATCGTTTTTGGCGTCATGTTGGTTCTTGAGGGCATCTCGCGCTTCACGTTCGTTAGGCACAACCGTGATTCGCTCATTGCGCAACTGCCTCATGAATGGCAGATCTTATTTATTGTCGTTTTTTCTGTGGTCGAAATTATTGGCGGGGCCATGGCCGTTCCTGGCGTGATGACGCGGTTTGTTGGCATGGCCATTTTGGTTGAAATGTTTTTTGCGATTATGTTTGAGCGCATCCCTTTTGCTTTCACGCATGATCTTCAGGCGCAGATTCTTTTGGTCGGTATCGCCTCCCTTCTCATGTTTTCCGGTCCCGGCAGGTATTCAGTGGACGGCCTCATCGCTCGAAAGATTTTGAAAAAATACCCCATTGAAAAATGGAAGGTCTACGTCTACGCAGAGACCCCGCTCACGAAATGGTATGAGTAGCTCCCATCCCGAGCCATGCGAGGGATCCGACTTTCTCTGGCGAAGTGGGGATAAGATGGTCTATTACCCCCCCCATGTTATGCTTCTCATAACTCATAATTCATAACTCACTCAGGTCTTTCTCATATGAAATATCTTCTCTCGGCCTTTCTTCTTGCCTTGTCCTTCGCCCCTCTCGCCGCCCAGGCGGACATCGCTCCGGACCCCGGCACGCATGAGTGGTCTACGCACGCCATGTTTGATAATCTGGCCGATTACCCAAGGTATGACGTGTACGTGAGTGAAAATTGGCGATTTGGGCCATCGCTTGTACTAGCGAGTGATGCAGTAGCGCCCACGCCTGAGCAGGCTCTTGGCACTGGTCATCCGTCTTCCGAGGGGACGCCGTTTATTGCTGTTAAACAGAGCAATCAAGCAAAAATCTTTCATCAAGATGATCCTGGCCAGGAACACGGTGATTTGTGGGACATCCTTCCTGAGAATCAGCAATATTTTATTAAAGCCGTTGTAACCGGTCAGGGCGCGGACATGTCTAAGGAAACGCTAATGAACGGCTCACTGCCAGATTCAAACCACACCAATTACATTGCCTACGTTTATCACATTGATAGTTTGACGGACACGGCTTTCACGGTTCATTTTGTGAGCGAGTCCAGGCTCGATAAAACCGGGGTGCTCATCAGCGGTCCGAATTTAAGCAAAGCTTCCATCAGCACCGATCAGATCATAGCCGGCGTTCCCGCACTACCAGCGCCCTTTGATAACGGCAATAACGGCCGAGTCATAGTTGCTTCGCCGGCGGTAGCCATGTCTCCTTTTGCACTCATCTGGATTGTCATCGTTTGCATGGGAGCCATCATCCTAGCTCTGGCCATTAAGACATGGAAGAAATAAAGTTCCTCATCTTAACGATCATTGTTGAGCTACCCGTTGCTTTGCTTTTTCTGCGGAAAGAAGACTGGCGGCGGGTGGCTTTTGTGGTTCTCGGCGTCAACATGATTTCGCATCCCATTGTGTGGCAGTTGATTTTTTATCATCAGGTAAATTGGTTCATGGCCGAGTTCGGGGTCGCGGTGTTCGAGGGTCTCGTTTTTGCCGTTATTTTTAGGGATCGTCGAGTCCTCGCTGCCCTTGCGGCCGTTTCGATGAACGTTTTTTCGGCTGCCATCGGATACATTTGTTTCTAATCCCATCCTGAGCCATGCGAAGGCTCGCCCGTAGGGCTACGCCCGAGGGATCCGACTTTCCCTGCGAGACGCCGGGAAGGTCGGGCTCTTCGCTCTCGCTCAGAGTGGAGATAACCTGACACCTGTTGGTTCTCTATGCTACCCTGTAAACGCTATGAACAACGAAGTCGTCTTGGACATTGAAACGCAGAATACCTTTGACGAAGTGGGCGGTTATTTTACGGATAAACTGAAAGTTTCTCTCGTCGGCGTTTATTTTTATGAAACCGATACGTACGAGTCGTTCCTCGAACCAGATCTTCCGAAATTGTTCGCTCGGCTTGAGAGGTCTGGCCGGATCATTGGCTACAACTCTATAGGCTTTGACATGCCGGTCCTCAATAATTACTACACGGGAAATTTGCTGAATCTGCCCCAGCTCGACATGCTCGCCCATATCAACAAAGCGCTCGGCTACCGCATCAAGCTTGACGCCGTTGGCCAGGCAACGGTTGGCATCGAAAAGAGCGCGCACGGTTTGCAGGCGGTGGCCTGGTGGAAGGAGGGTAATATTGAGGCCATTCGCGAGTATTGTCTGCAGGACGTAAAAGTGACTAAGGAAGTGTATGAGTTTGGCCGAAAGAACGGCTATCTATTATTCGATAACCGTCAGGGCGAGCGTCAGGCCATCCCCATTGACTTCTCCGAAGTAAAGCCATTGACCACCGTCAACATGACGTTGGGTCTCTAGTCTTGACGGTCAATTAGACATAGAATATTATGTCAGTATATGAACCCCGTAGCCATTACCTATTCTGTTAGAGACCTTCAGCGCAACTATCGAGCGGTTATTGATGATGCGAAACGGACGAAGGACGCTATTGTCCTCATCAATAACAGTGTGCCCGAAGCGGTCTTGCTGGATGTTGAAACATATAACGCGCTGGTAGTTGATGACTATCCGTGGGACGTACCATTTACTGAAAAACAGGTGAAGGAGGCTATGGCTTCTAGTAAGGCCGGCAGGGTTCGTCGACTAAAGTCTGTTAATGATCTCGACAAGTAATATGACTCTTGTCCTCGACTCAACGACAGAATTCGATCGAGACTATAAGAAGCTCCAGCGACCATTGCAACTTTTAACAAAAGAACGACTAAATATTTTTATCGAAGATCCGTTCGCTCGTACGCTTAAGACTCACAAGCTTTCCGGAAATTATCAGGATGTTTGGGCATTTTCCGTAGATCACCGATATCGGGTATTGTTTTGGTTTTCAAGTAAGGGTGTAGCTGAGCTTCTCCGAGTTGATGACCACTCTGTTTACAGAAAAATGAAAGCATAATGTATGCGGAAGGCTTGTTTCTTCATTATCGCTCTTGCTTTCTTGGCTTCATTTGTCGGCGCGGTGTTGCTATTGCGATCAAGGTTGCCCGATGGCGTAGAACGGCGAGTAACGGCGATCAATGATCGGAAAGTAGCGTTTGATCTCATAAACCTCACGGCGGGCGGATATACGTTTGAGAACGTCCTCGATTCAACGAGTCCGAAAAGCGTCCAGTCCTGGCGTGAAAATTTGGGTGCGGATATTGTTTTCAACTCTGCATATTTTAATGGGGCGAATGAACCAACGGGTTACTACGCTCTGCCAGCTTCTCCGAGCATTACTCCTTGGCCGAGCGTGAAGGAACAAGCTGATACGGCTAGCTACTCGTTTCTTGTGCAAATTGTCGAGGGGAAATTGAGGCTCGGTTACTTGCCCAGCTCGCCAACGACTGAAGCTCCGATGAATGCCTTTCTCTCATTTCCTACACTTCTCGCTGACGGCCAAGTGCTCGTAAAGTCTGACTCCGGCAGTCTGGCCTCCCGCACCATGCTGGCTCAGGATCCCCGCGGAAATATTTTTCTCATTGTTACCGAGAAAGCCCCCTTGTCTTTGTTCGAGTCCGCTCAGTGGCTTTCACAACAGCCCGAACACTTCATCTTGGCCGGCAATCTGGATGGCGGTCCCTCAACGGGCCTCTCCATCACTGACGGCAAGCACGTCCTTAACGAACCATCCGCGCCTATCCCAAACGTGATCGCAGGCTCCCGTTGAACTTACTTTTCACGACGCAACGCGCGCCTCGGCGCTCATCTTCGCGGGGTTTGGGCCTTATCCCCAAGAGACTGACCAACACTACGGGTAGTGGTATACTGATTGGGCAGTCCACAACATGTTGTGTACGGTCGTCAGTGGGGGAATCCATAGTAAATGGACCCCGTTAGGGTCTTTTTTCATCATTAAGAGCTCCGTCGAGTGAGGAAGGAGAGGTTGGAATATTCTTTAAAGAATTTATTCAATCCTCTACCTCCTCTCCCTCCTCTGCCGTCTTTTTCTCTTTATGGCTTCCCTCGCTATGTATCAGACCTCGCTCCAGACCTTTGTCACGCCTCAAGCTGGAAAAACGTCTACGCTTCTGACACCCAGAAAGGTGTACCGGCCATTTGAATACCCGCAGTACTACGAATATTTCCAAAAACAGAACCAGGCGCACTGGCTTCCTACAGAAGTGCCCATGGAAAGCGATATTGCTGACTATCGTTTTCGGCTTACAAAAGAAGAATCAAACCTCATCATCCAAATTCTTCGTTTCTTCACTCAAGGAGACATTGAAGTAAACAATAATTACAACCAGCGCCTGATTCCAGCTTTTCCAAAGCCAGAAATCAAGATGATGCTCTCTGCTTTTGCCGCCATGGAAAGCGTTCATGTGTGGGCCTACTCGTACTTGAATGACTCCCTCGGCCTTCCAGAAAAAGAGTATTCAGCGTTTCTTGAGTTTGCCTCAATGAAGGCCAAGTACGACTACATTCAGCAGTTTGACGTGCATAACGTAGAAGAGCTCGCTACGAACCTGGCAGTCTTTGGTGGGTTCATGGAAGGCGTGAGCCTTTTCTCATCCTTTGCCATCCTTATGAACTTCCCGCGCATGGGCAAGATGAAGGGCGTGGGCCAGATTGTCACCTGGAGTATTCGAGATGAAAGCTTGCACAGCAAAGGCGTCTGCCACATGTTCCGGGATTTGATCGCCGAAAATCGTTATCTTTGGACAGACGCTTTCCGCAAACGGCTCGTCAGTGCGTGTGATGACATGGTCAAGCTCGAAGATAACTTTATCGACACCTGTTTTGACCTGGGTGCTGTGGCCGGGCTCAAGCCGGAAGATGTGAAACAGTACATTCGCTACATTGCCGACCGCCGGTTGAATGACCTTGGCCTCGACGCCATTTACAATGTGATAAATCCGCTTGAATGGCTGGATACGATGATTAACGCCAAAGAACACACAAACTTCTTTGAGAATAGGGCGACGGAATATTCTAAAGGTGCGGTCTTAGAAGATTGGACATAATTATGAACTACGCCTCAGTCATTGATGCTCTCTCTGCAAACGACCTTGGTTCGGCGCGGGATTTGTTGCTTGCAGAAATCATGGAACAGACAAAGAACACGCACAGCTCTGACAGTCCGCACTACACGGCGGATCGTTCTATCCAGGATGGAATCGCGATCAATCATTCTAGAAATTCGAGCACGACGTATTTCGGTCTCGAGGTTTTGAGAGATCGCTATCTCTTGAGAAATGCCGAGGACAAGATTGTTGAGAATCCGCAGACGTTCTATGCGCGTGTGGCTACGGGTATGGCCCGTGGGGACAGGGAACATGCACAGAAGCTCTATGACATTCTGAGCAAGGGCTGGTTTATTTCAGCTACGCCCACGCTCATGAACATTGGGACAAAGAAAGGTTTGCCTATTTCTTGTTTTTTGAACACCGTACCGGATACGCTTGAGGGTATTTTCGATATCTATCGCGAGAATGCTTTTCTGTCGAAATACGGCGGAGGCATCGGCACTGACTGGTCCCAGTTGCGCGGTCAGAATGCTCCGCTCAAAGCCAGCGGTCTGCGTTCTTCCGGCGTGATTCCGTTTCTCAAGATCATGGATTCAGAAACCATCGCCATCTCTCGCAATAGTATGCGCCGGGGCGCGGCGGCCGCGTATTTGCGCATTGACCACCCTGACATTGAGGACTTCCTTGAGATGCGCAAGCCGGGAGGAGATCAGGATCGCCGGTGCTTGAACATCAATAACGGGATTGTGATTACGGACGAGTTCATGAAGGCGGTTGAGGCGGGAACAACGTATAAGCTCATTGACCCGCACTTCAAGACAGTCTCTAAAGAGCTGGACGCCATGACCATGTGGCGAAAGATTCTTTCCATGCGCGCAGAAACGGGGGAGCCGTACTTGCTCTTCATTGATACCGTGAACGCCGCTCGTCCTCCGCATCACGTTGATAAGGGTTTGCTCGTTCGCCAGAGCAACCTGTGTACGGAAATAGTCTTGCCGACTGACGAAACGAGAACGGCTGTGTGTTGTTTGGGCAGTTTGAACCTCGAAAAATATGAAGAGTGGAAGGACCAGTGGGAAGACATTGCGTACGCTTGCGTGAAAGCGCTCGACAACAATTTGGAAACGTTCTGTGAGATGGCTGACCCGGTTGAGTTTAAGAAGGCTATCAATTCCGTCAGACACGAACGCTCGGTCGGACTGGGCGTCATGGGCTATCACAGCTATCTCATGTTGCGCGGGGTACCATTTGAAAGCGTTATGGCTAGGGGCATCAATGTGGAGATTTTCGCAAATCTGCAGAAATACTCGAACCTGGCTTCTGAACGCCTTGGCCGTGAGCGCGGGCTTCCGCTTGACGGGGGAACTCGCCGGAATAGTTATGTGACGAGTATCCAGCCGACTGCTTCGACTGCGTTCCTTTGTGGCGAGGCTAGTCCATGCGTCGAACCGATCGCCGGCAACGCCTATCTGCAGAAAACGTTGTCCGGCAGTTTCCTCGTAAAGAACAAGCACCTCGAACATTTGCTAGAGACCAAGGGTAAGAATACTGCAGACACCTGGAAGATTGTGGTGGCGGAGAAGGGAAGTGTGATAAATCTGGATTGCTTGACCCCGGAAGAAAAGGCCGTTTTCCGGACCGCCTATGAAATGAACATGCGGGAGATTGTCGAGCAAGCCGCGGCCCGTCAGAAGTACATTGATCAGGCGCAGTCCCTGAACCTCTTCTTCCAGACCCCCATCAGCGGAAAATACCTCAATGAGGTTCATATGATGGCCTGGAAGCTGGGCGTGAAGAGCCTGTACTACATTCGTTCAGCCTCGCCCATCCAGGCAGATAGCATTGCGATCCAGTCCCAAAAGCGGGATGTTTCCACGGAGGAATGCGCCGTTTGCCAGTAGGGGTTTGGCTAGGGTGTGGAAAAGAAGTTTGCCAAGAAGAGATGATGGGTATAATCAGGCCGTTATCTCTTTTTGTTTTTATTCGAGATCTTAAATATATGGAAATTACCAAAGCGCTTTCGGCCTTGCAAAATGACGAACCTATCGTTATTCGTGATAAGACATTCAAGCCCCGTAAGGTTGAAGCCGTTTCATTGGAGACGGGAGAAAAGGTGTATTGGATCACCAGCCGGGACAGCGTTTGGCTGTCATTGGATCCGGAAGGGGAGGAAATCATCCTTTTTGAAGACATTGATGAGGAATTGGAGCCGGAGGATGACATCGTGGTTCACGGTGGAGAGGATTACGAATTCTCCTATGAGGGCGTAGCCACTATGAGTCAGGAGGAGGGCGGAAAAGTGGTTTCATTTAAGGAGTACGCTTCCGCTGATGGCGAGATCATCCGCATCATGGAAGAGGAATCCACTGGTGAAAAGTCCGGAGCCTTTGGCGTGAAGCTGACGGAGGAGGATTTGCAAATGGCCTAAAGGGGCGGGCTATGGTCAAAAAAATCGGAAAGAAAGCCTCGCGACTCTGGTTCGTTCGGCTTTTCTTTTTGGTGTTTGCCGGCGTCATTGGTTTCCGTTTGGCCTATCTGCAGATTTATCAGGCAGGCTATTGGCACGCGGTTTCTGACGGAAAAAATTCTCTCTATGAAGCGCTGAATCCGCGCCGGGGAAAAATTCTCGTGCGCGATTATGGAGATCCAACGGAATATCCCGTAGCCACCGTCACGCAGAGAGGATTTGTGCTAGCTGATCCGCGGTTAGTGAAGGATCCGGAACAGCTTGGCAAAGCCATTGCGAAAATTTTGAATTTTGACGGCCAAGATGAGTTTGACTCCTTGATGCTCATCAAAAATCTTGAGGCCGGAAAACGCTTCACGGAAGCGAATGACATGAAGCGCGCGGTGCTTGTGGCCAGAAAAGTGATTGAACTGCCTGTCGTGATTCCGCAGGATGATGTCCCGCTTGAGGAACCGCTAGTTCAGCCTGAGGTGGACGTTTCAAGCATGTTTGAGCAAGAGCTAACTGATCATCCAAACTTGATTGCTCGTCTCATTGCCAGGCTGTCCAAGAAGGATGATCCGTCAGAGCCTGTGGCGCGCGGAGTTTCTGAGGAACAGCTTGAGCTGATCAAAGGTCTGAATGATCCGGCCATTTCCTATGAGCTGGAGGATGGCAGAGCATATCCGGAGGACGGTTTTGACGGCCACGTTATTGGATTCTTGGGAAAAGATGATGCGGGCACGGCTAAAGGATTTTATGGGATTGAAGGGTATTTCCAGGATTTCCTTGCCGGACAACTTGGTTCGCTCTACTCGCAAGGATTTGGCAAGAAACAATTTACCCCCGCCATTGACGGAGGCGATGTCGTTTTGACCATTGACCGAACGCTTGAGGTGAAGACGTGCGAGATTTTGCAGACAGCGGTAGACAAATATTCTGCCAAGGGCGGGAGCGTGGTCATCATGGAGCCAAAGACAGGGAGAATTCTGGCCATGTGCGGGGTCCCTACCTTTCAGCCGGCAACTTATAATAAGGAAACGGATTTTTCCGTCTATAACAATCCGTCCATTTATACTGCGTATGAGCCAGGATCTATCATCAAGCCTCTCACCATGGCGGCCGCGCTTGATATTGGGGCAGTAAAACCAGAGAGTACGTTTACGGATTCCGGCACTGTTAAAGTTGACGACATCACTATCCATAACGCGAATGATAAAATTTTCGGCACGGTTTCTATGATTGAAGTGCTAGAAGAATCTATTAACACCGGCATGGTGTGGGTTGAACGGCACATGGGTTCGCCGGCCCTAAAGGAATATTTCGAGCGTTTTGGTTTTGGCGCGCTCACGGGCGTTGAATTAAAAAGCGAGGCTTCTGGCACGGTAGCTTCGCTCAATAATTCCGCTGAGGTGTATTCCGCCACCGCTGCTTTTGGCCAGGGTGTGACTATGACGCCGATTCAAATCGCGTCAGCCTATTCTGCGTTAGCCAATGGGGGCGAGTATATGAAGCCCCACATCGTAGACGAGCTCAGATATCCGGATGGCACCGTGGACAAAATTTTGCCAGAGGTGGTTCGCCAAGTGGTTTCAGAAAAGACGGCCACCACCATCGGGGCTATGATGGTGTCTGTGGTTGAGTACGGCCACGGTAAAAAAGCCGGCGTAGCGGGCTATTATGTAGCCGGTAAAACGGGCACCGCCCAGGTGGCGGATGACCGCGGTAAATACTCGGAAACGGCCTTCAACGGTTCCTTTGCCGGCTATGCTCCAGTGAAAGATCCCCGTTTTGTCATGGTCGTCAAAATTGAAGAGCCCAAGGACGTGCTTTTTGCTGAGGTCACCGCCGCTCCAGTTTTCCACGATATCGCCAGTTTCCTCTTGAAATACTACGGAGTAGCGCCTGAGAGATAGGATGTGGGTTATCGAGTGGGTTAGACCCTGACGTGAGGAAGCCCGTCCGACCGGATCGTCCGGGCGGGGGTCTAGAGGTGGCGGCTATGGGTTTCGAAGGGATTTATAGTATGCTTACTGTGTTGTCGAGTAGAACTTAACCCACCCCGAGGCGACGAGGGGTAGGGCGGGAAGGAAAAACATTATGAAAAAGCTCGTCCAGAAAATCATTGCGAATGTAGCCAAGCGCAAACTCGCCAAATTTCACCCGACCGTGATTGCGGTCACGGGATCAGTGGGCAAGACCTCGACTAGGAACGCTATTACGATCGCGCTTGAGGCAAGATATCGCGTCCGCTCGCCAGAGAAAAATTACAATAATGAATTCGGTTTGCCGTTAGCTATTCTCGGTGAAAAGAGCCCAGGGCGTGATGCGTGGGAATGGCTGAAGCTCTGGAAGCGCGCGGTGAGCATGAAAGACATGCCGGAATATCTGGCGCTTGAATACGGCGCGGATAAGCCAGGGGACATTGCGTATCTTGCATCAGTTGCCGTGCCGAAGATTGCGGTCATCACGGCCGTCTCGCCCGTGCACTTGGCGAATTATCCGAGCATCGAATCTTTGATCGATGAGAAGGCCTCGCTTGGCGATTATGTGCAAAACGGCGGGCTCGTTCTCCTAAACGCCAATGATGACGTGGTGAAGATGCTCACCGCCCGCTACCCGAATGCTGAGGTGATGACGTACGGTATTGAAACGGGGGACGTTCGTGCCGAGAATGTGAGGATCGAAACAAAGCTTGAGGAGAGTTTTGATCCCGGTGAAGTTTTTTCGATACTCCATGCTACGGTTAGAACAAAAAACGACTCGATAGATATTGCGTTGACCAACTGTCTCTCGCCGTCCGCGTTGTCCTCCGCACTCGCGGGTATCGCCGTTGCTGGGCGTGCTGGCGTTCCATTGTCTGATGCCGTGAGAGCCCTCGAAAAATATTTGCGTCCCGTCCCAGGCCGATTAAACCCTATCCCTGGTATTAAGGGGGCGCTGGTACTTGATGATACGTACAACGCGGCGCCTGCTTCCATGCGCTCGGCACTTGATGCCTTGTTACGCTTTACGCCAGGAGAGGAGCGCGACCGGCGCATCGCTGTCCTCGGCGATATGGCCGAACTCGGACCTCGAACAGAATCAGAGCATCGAGCACTCGGTCGTCACGCCTCCCGCGCCTGCGACCTGTTCATTGCTGTTGGCCCAAACATGGCGCTCGCCGCAGAAGAAGCTGTACTCGCCGGTATGCCTAGGGATAAGGTTGAGCGTTTTAACACCTCCATTGAAGCCGGACGCTATTTAGATAAAACGATTGAAAAAGGCGATGTGGTTTTGCTTAAGGGCTCTCAGTCCATGCGGATGGAACGTGCGGTGAAGGATATTATGGCAGAACCTTTGAAGGCGCCTGAGTTGCTTGTCCGTCAAGAAAAAGCTTGGTTGGAATAAGAGGTTGACTTGGCCAAATTTTGCGTGTATACTTGCCCACGGTCTTGCTGTGGTTGGTGCTGTGTTTGCGCCAATTCCGCAGGCAGGAAAGCGAGCCGTACAGCGTTCCTTAGCGGGGGAGCGGAGGGCTTTGTTGGCAGGGGCGAGGCCAGCAGGCTGCGAATTGTTACGGTTTGCCTACGGCCGGGCGCGAGTGCGTCATCAACCCGGCAGGACCACCTTTTTCTTGTGACTTGGGACTCACGTCCCGTCTTCGTCTCTGCGAACCCCGTACAGTCTTTACTGTACGGGGTTTCCAATTTCCGTCAGTTGCGAATTCCTCTCCCTACCAGGGAGAGGCCAAGGTGAGGGCACGAATTCCTCTCCCATCCTGGGAGAGGCCAAGGTGAGGGCCTAGTCCACCGTCACCGCTTTCGCCAGGTTCCTTGGCTTGTCCGGGTTAATGCCTTTCAGGACAGCCAGTTCATAGGCAATAAATTGGAGCGGAACGGTGGCGAGCAGGCCAGTTAGTACTCCGTCGGGTGGAATGACAATGACATCGTTTGGGTCTGCAATGCCTTTAGTGAACGCGGGGGTATCGGTGATGATGATGTTCCTAGCCCCGCGAGCGCGAACTTCTTCGCCCGCCGTTTTCATGAGGCCGGAATGCTTGTCATTCAGAATGAGCAGGATGACCGGCGTTCCCTCGGTGATCAGCGCAAACGGTCCATGCTTGAGCGCTCCGCCTGGGTAACCCTCAGCATGCAGGTAAGCAATTTCTTTTATTTTGAGCGCTCCCTCCCGCGCAATGGGCTCGCCCACGCCTTTGCCAAGGACAAACATGTGATCTGCTTTCATGAGCGTGCTGGCAATGGCTTGGCACTGCGCTCTGACGGAGAAGGCCATTTGAATATTCGTCGGCAGTCGGCGCAAGTCCTCGATTAACGTCCGGCGTCGGTTTACCTCCATATCGCGCTTGTCCGCAAACCAGATAGCTACAAGTTCGAGGGCAGTCACCTGCGTGACAAAGGCTTTCGTTGAAGCAACCGCATGCTCGCGCCCGGCATTCAGATACACTCCGCATTTGGTCGAGCGGGCAATGAGTGAGCCAACGGCGTTCACGATCGAAAACGACGGGATTCCGGCATTCTCGGCTATCATCACTGCACGATGAACATCTTTCGTCTCGCCCGATTGCGAGATGACAAGGAGGCCGGCTCCCTGCGAGGGAAAGTGATGTGGCGTGAGTTCGGAAGCATCGACGACCTGAACGGTATCGAATGATTTCATGGCTCGCATCGCGAGTGCGCCATAGAGCCCCGCGTGATAACTCGTCCCGCAAGCAGCGATGACGAGATGTTTGATCGAGAGTAATTCTTCGGATCGAGACTCAAGTCCGCCAAGTTTCACGCTGGTATCGTTCTTGATGCGAGCACCGTGGTTGAGCGTCCGTTTTACCGCTTCTGGTTGTTCGAGTATTTCTTTGATCGTCCAGTGCGGAAACGGCGCGGGGGAGGCGGAAATAATGTCATCCGGCGCTTTTTCAATTCTGGTCAGGTCGAGGCCTGAACCGTCCGCTCGCACAAAAGCCATCTCACCGTTTTGGAGCGAAATAAAATCGCGCGTAGCCATGCCAAAGGCGGCGGGTTCAGACGCAATGAACGCTTTGCCGGGAGCTAGGCCAATGACAATCGGACTGCCGTTTCTGGCGGTGATAATCGTATCCGGTAAAAGCGGGGAGAGGACGCCTATACCCCAGGTGCCTTCCAGTTTTTGCAGGGTTGATTTGACGGCCTCCGGCAGTTTCAGCCCGTCGTCGAGGAATTTGCCGATGAGTTGGGCAACGACTTCCGTGTCCGTTTCCGAAGTGAAGTGAACGCCATGAGACTGGAGGTCGCTTCTGAGATCCTGGTAATTTTCAATCACGCCGTTATGAACTACGGCCACGCGGTTTTTGGCATCCACGTGGGGATGCGCGTTGGCGTCCGTTTTCCCGCCGTGCGTGGCCCAGCGCGTGTGGCCTATGCCAATGGTATGTCCGGCATGTGCGCCGGCGTGTTCCTTGAGCGTGGTTATAGCGTCAGATGTCCCACGGCTGGCAAACTTTGAAACGTAGAGTTTTTTATCTGGTCCAATCGTAGCTATGCCGGCCGAGTCATAGCCCCGGTTCTCCAATATTGACAGGCCGTCAATCAAATAGTTGACACTATCCTCACTCCCAACAAAGCCGATAATGCCACACATAGGCGTTTATGATGAAAAGTGACAGGACATATATTGTCATGTTTTCATTGGACAGTGCAAGCCGGGCGTGTTAATATCTTGCCCGTTGTGTTCCGGGCTCGCCCATGAGTACTTGCGTCTCCTCCATTATCCGTCGGTTCGACAGCCGGCGGAGCGGTCTCGTGGAGATTGAGCCTGGAATACCTCCCATCCGTTGTCTCGCTTGGTTCTGACAGTATCTCTGTGCGGAATCCTCCGTCACGCAGTCCGCGGCCGGGCCCCCCAGGTTCATCGCGTTCTCCGTGAAAAACACTGAGTGCTGTCAGAACCTTCCCTTCGCCGTCCGTTGAGCTTTCCCGCTCCGGACGGTGTTTTCGTTTTATGTTATGAAAACGCTAGATTATTGACTAACGATAGGTTGGAATGTATTCTTTTCTGTCGCCTCGCGACAAAGCTCTTTCGTGAGTTTTCAACCCTTTCACCTTCTGGAGGACCAATGTCCGCAGAGCGTATCAATCAGGCGTTGACGTACTGGGAAGACGTGTGCGCGCTCGAGCGCTACCTTGTCATGTTGGCAGACCTGCAAGCTGACAGGAAGTTCAATCCCAAGGGACCGCTCAAGTATCTCGGACTTCGCGACGCGTTGACGTGCGGTGCGGGTTGGAGCAATGAATATATCTACGAAGGGAACCGTCCTTCGTTGTTGGCCATGAGGATGCTGCCGGTGATGCTTTACGGCTGGGTGGAGTCATCGAAGCGCATCTTCCGAGTATCGACGGAAACGCTGGACGAGCTTCTTCGGGGAGAGCATCGACCGCCTCCGGCCACCTGGGAAAAGTTTCCCTGGCCATTCGAGTCATTCGCTGTTTCGTTCGAGACGCCACTGAAGTGGGCGCCGAGCAATGAAACGTACGATACGGTGCTTGTGGTTAACGTGACGCGGGAAGGTCGCTCCTCCACACTGATCCAATGGCTTCCGGCGCGCCTCGCGGAATATATCCCGCTCCCCGAGAAGGAGATTATGGGCCTGTGCGAGGATATAAGCGAAGATATTCGTAACGCTCGAGCGAGGATTCGTGGGATGTTGCCCCGCAAGGTACGCAGAGACATGAAGAAGTACAAGATTTCGTTGCCGTCAGTAGAACAGTTGTATGCACAGCATAATGCTGGCGCGGAAAGGTTAGCGGAGGAAGCTCGAAAGGCCATTGAGATGATGAGCCTTCCGTACTATCTCATGGATAAGGCCTACTACGCCGAAATGCACGACTGCCAGGATCAGATTGAGAGCAGCTCTTTCATCTACGCCTTCTGCAACCTCATCGCGAGAGGTGTGCGCTCGGTTGGCGGGCACTACGGCTCTCCGAAGACGGGGGAGCAGCAAGCGGAAAGTATCGCGGACGGCGCTCAGCTGTTTGAAGTTGGCTCTCGAGCTCAGTTTGCGACCGGCGAACGAACTCGGAATGACCCCACCGAACCGTCGGGCAAAACGGTGCGACCACATTCGCGCCGTGGTCACTACAGGCGTATTCGTGGGAGCGGACCCGATGCTCCAAAGTCCCAGTGGGTTAATTCCACCTGGATTCACGAAGAAGAGGCGAAGGTTAAGGGTTTGATTCCCGTCAGCGAGACCGCGGTCGATACGGACCGTAACGAACCCTGAGCCTGCGTGTCTCTCGTTCTGATGCCCCGATTGTCTGGAACAGACGTCGGGGCGTTTTATTTGCCAAAACAAAAAACCTCTTCATGGCTGAAGTGGTTTTTGTTGAACCGAAAGCTAAATCCAACCGGCGCTCACTAAAGCCTCACGGACGGCTTCAAAAAGCATTGCGTGTCCTGCATCATTGGGATGCACGCCGTCTTTCAAGAGATGCGTGAAGTCTCCGGATGAAAGAACAGGAAGAACGTCAACGAAGGAGATGCTCTCGTCTTTGCAAACCCCTTGAATCAAGGCATCGAACTTAGTTACGTGTTCATTGATATAAGCCTTCTCTGGTGACCATGGGATGGGATTCACCTTTGCATCATCAACGGGTGATAGCCCCACAAAGATAATTTTGTCTGTATATTTCCTTGCCTTGGTAATCAATGTTGAAATGTTTGCAGTAAATTTTTCTTGTGGTGTTTTGTTTTCTTGGGTAGCAAAAATAAATTGGCTGTCATTTGTACCAATTGCAAAAACCACGGCGCAGTCTTTTTCCTTTAGAAGGCGAGCATCCACTTCCGCCTGGAAACGGTCGAGCACACTTGTAGAAGTATCTCCCGAAATGCCAAGATTATAGATGTAATGATAGTAATTTTCATCTTCGGGCGTAGAAATAATCTTATTATCAACAAATTTTCGTAGCCGCGAAATCCATCCGCCCTCTCTATCCCAAGCGCCGTAGGCAATGCTATCTCCGAAGATAAGAATGTTCATAGAATATTTGATGGAAGCATCGTCTCATACATGTTTAGAAAATGAAATATACACTTTTGTGCAAAAACGCCTGATCCGCGGGGACCAGGCGTGCACGATTTCTGATTTCTTCGGAACGTGCGGGTTACGGAGCCGGGATCTTGAGCTTGAGCAGGAACCGCCCGCTCTGCGCCCAGTAGTACCAATCTCCATTGTCCTCGTGGGGCGCGGTGACGGCGTCAAACGCTCCGGGGAGGAGATCTTCTTCTTTGCAGTTGATCTGGCTACTGACCACTACGCTTACCTTGCCGTGTGGCCGTTTCACCTCAATGAACTGCCGGGCCTTTCCACCATGTTTGAAGGTGGTGTAGATGTGCCCAAGGCTATAGCGACGTGGCAGAGTGAACTCAGGACCAAGCCTTCCGCGCCCCTCGTGTTGTCGGACGGAGCTGCCCAACTGGGTGAGCATCATGATCGGCTCGTCAACCTTATGGACAGTGTTGAACGCGACATGATCAAAGGAGCGGACGTTGTAATACCTGCTCTCACCCTCCTCGATGACGTGCATCGCCCCGGACTTGCTTTCAAGGACTCCCACGAGTCCGATTTTGGTCTGCACGAGCTGATTGTGGGTGCAGTCGGAGCACAGCACGGTACTTTTTTTAGTTGATGGATCGAAGGCGAACACGCGGTTCACGTTGCGATGCCCATCCCACGCCGATTCGTCACAGATCACGCATCCTTCCTCGTTGATGAAGAAGGCGCGCAGTTCCTTACCCATGAGTACGGGCTGGTCGTAGGCGATCAGAGTTCGCTCATCCGTTCGTTGCGCAGTCTTGCCCGTATTCTGCCACCAGTAATACGGGCGGTGATGATCATGACCAACGTACTGAACCGTGTTGCGGTCGATTTCATGGTCGGGCACGGTCGCAATTACGTTCACGAGCGGTCGGATGATGGTGCTACGGCCGTAGCTCCTCTTGTCGAAGTATGAGCAACAGATCGAGATGTTCCCGTCGCCCGCTGACTTCGTGTACTGAGTGACCGGCTCGTTATTATGAACGCCCACAAGCGACCAATCAAGCCACGTGTCCGACACCGCATTCACGGAGACGGTGTGCGCCGGCAGGATCGGGCCGTCAGGCGCTTGCCCGATGGCGGAGATTTCCTTCTCCGTCACTTCTGCGCTGGCGAATTGCTGAGCCAGCCAGCTGAGCTGATTCCAATCATTCCTATTCATCTCTCACCTCTCCCTTTGATACCCGCCACGTTCCGCTCTTTGCTTTGGCCAGTGGGCCGAGGCTGAGCCTGGATACCGTCTTGGAACCAAGGATACGCCCGTGATTGGGCCGGCCAATTACGACACAAAAAGTTTCTAAAGTAAAGCAAAACAAAGAGCGCACCAACGGGCTACGCTCTCTGCAACGATTAAACGTTGAGGACACGTGGCCGCGCTAGTGCGCGAGCTAATGACTGAGGTTGGACACGTCTCCCGTGAGGTTGTTGATGTTACCTTCAAGGCGACTGACGTCGCCCGTGATGTCCGTGACGTTGCCATTGATGTAGGTGACGTTACCCGTGATGTTCGTCGCATCACCGTAGATACCCGTCACGAAGCCTGAGATGTTCGTCACGTCGCCCCGCAGGTTGCTGATGTCGCCACTGAGGTCGCTGACGTTGCCCGTGATATCCGTAGCGACGCCTTTGATGTTGCTGACGTCGCCCGTAATGTCCGTCGCGTCACCGTAGATGCCCGTCACGAAGCCTGAGATGTTCGTCACGTTGCCCCGCAGGTTGCTGACGTCGCCACTGAGGTCCTTGACGTCGCCCATGACGTCCGTGACGTTGCCGGTGAGATTGCTGACGTCGCCCGTGATGTTAGTCACGTCTCCGTAAATAGTACCCGCGTTGCCAGAGATGTTAGTCACGTTGCCCCGCAGGTAATCAATTCTGCCTTTGAGATCGCTGACGTCGCCCGCGATATCCGTAGCGACGCCTTTGATGTTGCTGACGTCGCCCGTGATGTCCGTCGCATCGCCGTAGATATTGCTCGCATCGCCCGAGATATTCGTCACGTTGCCCCGCAGGTATTCAACACTGCCTTTGAGATCACTGACGTCGCCCGTGATGTTCGTGACATTCCCGCTGAGGTTGCTGACGTCGCCCGTGATGTTAGTCACGTCTCCGTAGATACTGCCTGCGTTTCCACAGACGTTGGACATGTTACCGCGGATGTTGGGTGAGACCCCGCGAAGTGTACAAGCCTCGGCGGACGTAGCCGGCGCGGACGGGGTGGCAACCGTGACCGCGGGCATGTTGCTCGCGGGCGCAGAGGCCACCTTCGGCGTCTCGCCCTCACAGGCCACGAGCGAAAGGAGAAACAACAGGGTGAAGGAACGCATGAAACCTCCCTAAAAGGGTGAACGAATGGCACCGAATGTGGCGCCGTTCGACCAACCAAAATATCAGAAAATTTGCATTTCGTCAACGTAGGATGTCTTAAAACGCGTAAAAATATGGTCATTTTGTTAAATCATCATTACAAAAAACCACTTCATGGCTGAAGTGGTTTCTTGATGTTTTTCCTTACACACGAATTACGTCGTATCGAAGGTGGAGATATGAATTCTTCAACGGCGTAGCGCTTACAAGTTTCGCTGTCTTTAGATATTTGAGATCGTCGAGTGCGTGAAGTGACTCGCCATCTACAAGAGTCGGGGTTGCTTTGCCACCGACTAAGAGCGGTGCGATCACGAGAGAGAGGTGGTCGATTAAGCCACTTCGTAAAAGCGTGGCGTTCAATGTGCCTCCCGACTGCACGGTTATTCGATCAGTGTTGTATTTCTGGTATAACTTCTTCAAGAGATCGGGGAAATTAACAGCACCTTCGTATGGCAGGACGATGACATTTTCATGATTCGAACTAACCGCGGGATGAGCCGGGTTTGTCGTTATAAGGTAAAGCGTCGTCACCCACTTGGAGAGGTATTCAACGCCCTGTGCGGTGAGATGTGGCTCATTGTCTACGATCACGAAACTCACTGGAATTTTACTTGGTGGTTCCGTCCGATCATTGACACCAATTTTTGCCATGACACGTCCTGTATTGAGGGAGACAAGATCGGTCTGCTGTTCCAGATCGTAATACTGTTGAAGCCCATCTTTCACGCCAGATATCAGTTTTAGATCGTGGTCAAAATCCATGGCATCCGTATCACCGGTAGAGATTTTACCGTCGATCGACATGAGCATGAAGAGGGTTGTTTTGGGGCGGTTCATAGAGCTTGGTTGCTTATATGTAGACTAGTTCATTTTCTGTGCATCGACAACAACAAACCACTTCATGGTTGAAGTGGTTGGCTGAAAACAACCGCTCGCAAGGCGGTCGTTTCATGTTGAAAACAAAGAGCGCACCAACGGGCTACGCTCTCTGCAACGATTTAACGTTGAGGTACGCGGCCGCGCTAGTGCGCGAGATTAGGGGGTCGTCCAGCCACAGCCGAGGGTCCCAAGCCCTGGCGTGTACCAGTACTTGTAGCCCCTCGCAAAGCTTCCGCCCACCTGTACGAGGATGAGGCCGATTTTCGCCACGGCGATGCCGAAGAAGATGGCGAAGTAGTAGTAGTCGGCGACCTGACCGGGGATCTCGTAGCCGTAGGCGACTAGTGTGACGTTGGGAACGTGCCCACCGAACTGACCGATTCCCACCATGCTACCGGTGAACAGGTCGACCCACGGAAGGACGGCGGCTACCCAGCATCCGATCAGCAACATGCCGACGGTGTAGACGGCCCACCACGATTTGTGTCCGCTGGTGTGGTTGTACGAGACAAGCAAGTTCTGAAACCACGTGATCATGGTGTCCTCCTAGGACAGTCGAGAGCAATTCTACGTTGCTACTCGGTCGAGATACGACGTTGAAAGATACCACAAAACAGGCCATTCGTCAATCACGACAAGGCCTTTTTTAGTGTTTGTGTTTGTAGTCAATTTTATGAAACTCGTGTTGGTGTTGCTTTTTCATCTGTTTATGTCCGGCTCCGCTTTTCAGATATATCTCTCGAGCTTTTGCATCCTTTTTGTTTCGGTAGCACTCATAATAAATGAGTTCAACTGGACGGCGATGTTTTGTAGATTTTGCGCCACCGGCTTGGTGTGTTTCGATTCTCTGTTTTAGGTTCTCTGAATAGCCGATGTACAAATTTTGATCCGCGCAAAAGAGAACATAAACATAATACATATTTGAAAGTGTAGCACCGTTTCGTCTGATGTGGAGACCAGCCACGTCCGACGTGGCTGGTGGTACAAACATGATGAAAGATGCTGCCCGTCAAACGGGCCCCAGGCCTTCTATAACAAAACTCCCAGTTAGTACTGAGAGTGTTGTTTGGTTCTGTCGAATTGGCTTTAGGCCGTTCGACGGCCTGGTGACCTCACCGGGAATCGAACCCGGATCTACACCGTGAGAGGGTGCCGTCCTAACCGTTAGACGATGAGGCCGTAATGGCAAAATGCGGGAAAAGCGTAGCAGATGAAAGCGTTCGCGTCAAAAGAAGTCATCTAAACGCGGAAAGCCGGCAGATTACTCCGCCGGCCTACGAATCGTTGTACTCGTCCTTTGTTCTAAAGTGTCTGGCCAAGCGCTTCACTGGTTCAGCGAAGCAGAGCGAGGAGAGGAACGTCACTAGGACGCCGTACGTGCTGATGAGATCACTATCTCCCTGGAGCGCGCACACCAGCACGAAGGCTATGGTGTGGTACACCGCGTAGAAGAGGCTGATGAGGATAAGCCGTGGCCAGTACCCTTTGTACCGTCCTTCTATTCTCGCCTCGACCACCTTCAAGTAGTAGAGGCCAAGGATGAACTGGGCCGTGGCTAGCGGAAGGCTTATCTTGAGCGAGTGCCAGATGGCCGGAGCGCTTAGCTCTTCTATGATAAGCAGATTCTTGGCCAGCATGGCGGGCAAGGCCAGGACACCGTTCAGGGCCCCGCTGGCCAGGTCTTGACGGCGGAGGCCGTGAGACGCCTGTTCGGGCATGGGAACTCCTGTGGTGGCGCCAGACAGTAGCGCTTTTTCCCGCATTCCGTAAAGGGGGAGGGCTTGCTATGATAGCCCTATATGCACTTGTCCAAAAAAACGGTTTTGCTAGCGCTCGGTCTCCTCTTATTCACCTTTGTGCTTGATGCCGTGGCGGTCAGAACCGGCTTTCCCTACGGCTACTTCTGGTATGGCCAGAACGTCCAGCCGATCGTGTCTGGCGTCCCGCTCGTTTTCATTCTTGGTTTCCCGGTTCTCTATTTAGCGTCGAGCGCTGTCGTCAACCGTTTGGCGGTTCCAAGGGGCGTACCGTGGATGATGGCGGTGGCGATTGTCATGACGGCGGTTGCACTCGTGGTCGAACCCGTGGCCGTAGCCAAGGGGCTTTGGTCTTTCAGAAACGGCGGGCTATATTTTGGTGTGCCGTCGAGTGACGTGATCGGCTGGCTGTTCACGGGATCGCTCGCCGGTTTTCTTTTTCCGAATGAACTGCGGAGCGAAAAGCTTGTTGGCGTGCTCATGCTCATTATCGCGGTCGCCAGCGTTGAAGCAGTAATCCGAGGACTCGGCGTGCCGGCAGTCATCGGCGTACTCCTATTTTCCTCAGTGGCCTTCTTTGATCTGAAAAAGCACGGTTGGAAAGCCTAATGTGACCAAATCAGAACAAAAGAAATTAGTTGGCGCGATTATCAGTTTGCTCGTCATTGTTCTTGGCGCTTGGCAGGCCAGCCAACAGCCAACCGTCCCAATCACGAGCGCCTCTACAGATAATCGAGATTCAGCCGTAGCTCCATTGGTCGTGCCAGAGGGTTTCGTTGCTTTGAATCGAGTTGTTGACGGAGACACCATTGAGGTCGCCGTTGGGAGCGAGAAGCATAAGGTTCGAATTATCGGTATCAACTCGCCAGAAAGCGTGGACCCTCGCAAAGCCGTTGAATGTTTTGGCTTGGAGGCAAGTGCGCACATGAAGGAGCTGTTGAACGCGCCGTATGTTCGACTAGAAACGGATTCATCACAGGCGGGGGAGGACAAATACGGCCGGTGGCTTCGTTATGCATACTCGCAGGCTGGACTTGATGTCGGACTGCAGATGATTAAGGATGGTTACGCGCACGAATACACGTATGACGCGCCCTATACGTATCAAACTGTTTATCGAACAGCGCAAAGAGAGGCGCAAACAGCTAGGCGCGGATTATGGTCAGCGGACACATGCAACGGAAAACCGTAACGTCAAGATTCATGTGCACATGTGCATGAATCGTCTTGTCGCTTGCTACGCACACAAACTATCATGCGAGACGTATGCGCATTTCTTCTCCCGCTTTTAAGAACGGTGATAGGATCCCATCCCAATATACGTGCGACGGTGATGATGTGAATCCCGAACTTCGCATTGATGCGGTTCCGGCGGTTGCGAAGAGTTTAGTGCTCATGGTTGATGACCCAGATTCGCCAGCCGGCAACTGGCTTCACTGGTCTGTCTGGAACATGTCGCCGGATACGCGGGTGATGAAAGAAGACAGCCTGCCCGCCGGCGCGCGGGAGGGAGAAACGGATTTTTCTGAAGTCGGCTACGGCGGTCCCTGCCCGGGTTACGGCGAGCATGAGTATCGTTTCGCTGTTTATGCGTTGGATACCATTCTTGACGTTGCAAACGGCGCGCCTCGGCCCATTGTGGAAAAGGCCTTTGAAGGCCATATCATTAGTTCTGCTTTTTTAACCGGTAGGTATCAACGCATTAAGAAAGAAGCGCGGACAGCAAAGACCGCTAAGGCTGCGGTAAAGGTATGAGCACCATGGATAGGGATTCGTTTGGAGGTAAGGGACCAAAAAGACAAATGTTTGAGATACAAAGAAAACCTGAACATACTGAGAAGGCCATGCTGAAAGCGCTTGAAGAGGCTAACCCCGGGTTTGCAGATGCGGAGACGCTCCAGCAATTCAACACCGCCATGGAATTACTTTCTGATGATGAGCTCAGCCACATGAGCAGTAGACAGTTAGCGGAGATGAATGAGAAATTCGTGGCATTTTATTCTGAAGCCCACAAGCCAAAGCCGGGGGAGGAATTGCATCAGCGGTCATTCATGATGTATGTACCGCGGGTGAAACAGGAACAAGACCGCCGAGCGGAACAGCGTTCGCATGATGAGCGCCAGGCAACTGCGCTGAAAGCAAATCTCAAAGCGGGGACGCCAAAGATCATGCCAAATCCTCTGAACGTAGAACCCATTCGTTCGGCCACGCCTATAGAGAAACCTGAGAAAGGCTTTTTTGCCAGATTGTTCGGGAGAGAATAACTAGTAACGATACCAGCATTATGTTGAAAGAAGCGGTAAGGGATAGAAGTGGTGTTCGTATTGAATCGTCGAGCGGTCGAGAGAGTGTTGTGCGTTTGGCGGAATTGGCTAGAGAAATGCCGGCGCGTGGCGCTGATTTGAAATCGGAGTTTACGGAAGTTTCCGATGAACAATTGTCCGCTATGTCTGCTAAGGAAATCACGATGCTGATCAATAAATATTTTAAAAGTCGAGAGGAGGACTTTAACGTCTCAGAAAAACAGGGCATCAAGATGATGCCTCTTCCTTCAAAGAGGCTTGAAGATGCTCTTCGCAATGCGAAACGGCGCGAACAGGGGGAGCGTGCTAAAAAAGAGGAGGTCCGGGCTCATCGGAACAAGGCGTTAACGGCAGAGATGATTTCCGCAAGACCCGCTGTTCTCGGTTCAAATGTTTTTGCTCCGCCCGCTGAGAAACCCGAGAAAGGCTTTTTTGCCAGATTGTTCGGCGGAGAATAATTTTGAAAATAAAATGAATCGTCCCGGGCGCGAGAACCGCGGGACGACTCGACGATGATTTCGGGATACTCCCCGTAGGGATTCCCTATGTGATTGATGGGCAAAACTGCCCTTGGTCTTACTCGCTCAACCACGGGCGTGAGTGTTGGCGGCCGGGCGTTTTACGCGCAGGCTTCGGTGTCGACTCTAGTGCCCCGCCACGTTGGACGTGGCCTCGGCAACTCACGACGGCCCTTAACCCTGTCCCAAGAGGGGACTTGCAAGTGGCAGTCCGCATAGCCACCTCGGGTGCGAATACACTAGCATGATGATGCTGGAGAGTAAATGACCATATTGACCATTTTGACCATTGACCCCACCATGCTCACATGGACCCCAAAGAGGAAATAAAGCAAAAGCTCGATGTTGCGGAAGTTATTGCCGAGTATGTGACGCTCAAGCCCGCGGGTTCGGGCGCTTTTAAGGGTTTGTGCCCGTTTCATTCGGAGCGCACGCCAAGCTTTCATGTGTCGAGGGAACGGCAGATTTTTAAGTGCTTTGGATGCGATAAGGGAGGAGATGTTTTTTCTTTTGTCATGGAGATGGAAGGACTGAATTTTGTCGAGGCCTTAAAAATGCTCGCCAAGCGGGCGGGTGTTGAACTGCCCGAATACAAACCAACGCCCGGAGGGAATAGGGCGGACGTTCTGCTTGAGATTCATGAAGCCGCGGCCAAGTTTTACGAAATTGTTTTGCACGAGTGGCCTCGCTCGGTCTCAGCCCGCGAGTACATTGCCAAACGAAAGTTGAGCGATGCCATGGTCCTGAAATTCCGTCTCGGCGCTTCACCGGATGATTGGGATTCGCTCGCCCTCCATTTGAAGAAGAAGGGGTATAGCGAGGAGTTGCTCGTAGAGAGCGGTTTGTGCTTGAAGCGCAAAAGCGGGAGCGGAGTGATCGATAGATTCAGAAATCGCATCATGGTCCCGCTCTGTGATCCCAACGGGCATGTGGTCGGGTTCACTGCTCGAATTCTGCCGGGAGCGGGGGATGAGGAAGCGAAGTACATTAACTCGCCAGAGACACCGATCTATCATAAGGGAGCGGTGCTTTATGGTTTGCATCTCGGCAAGAGCGGGATTCGGAAAGCGGGGGAGGTGATTGTTGTCGAGGGCAACCTTGACGTCATCGCTTCGCATTCGGCGGGTGTTGAGAACGTTGTGGCAAGCTCGGGAACCGCTCTGACCGAGGCGCAATTACGCACACTTTTCCGTTACACCAAACGGCTCGTTTTTTGCCTTGACGATGACGCTGCCGGATTTGCAGCGGCCAAGCGAGTCTTTGCGCTGGCACTGGAACTGCAGACGAAGGATCCGTCCCTCGACGTGTCCTTGCGATGCATTGTGATCCCTTCGGGAGCGGGGAAGGATCCGGACGATGTGGTCCAGAAGGATCCCGAGCTCTGGAGAAAGATCGCCGTTCACTCGACGGAAATAGTCGAGTACTATTTCGAAAAGACTTTGCGTTCGTTTGATGAGAAAACAGACTCGAGCATGGAAGCTAGGCGAAAGCTGGTTGACGAACTTTTGCCCGAAGTTGCCAAACTTGTCCGCGAAGACGAACGGCATTTGTATTTGCTCAGGCTTGCTGACGCCACGCACGTCAGCGTGGATATCTTGCGGACCATGATGACGAAAATTGTTTTGCCGAAAAAAATTGGAGCGTCGAATTCATCCGTTCCCCTTCGCCGTACGGGCGATGCTCGTATTGCCCCAATCGCCCCCTCAGAATCCGCCTCCCCAGAGACCCAGCGAACAAGAGCCTCCGCCTTTCTTTTAGGTGTTGCCCTCAAGTACGAAAAGGCTGCCGGCGAGGTTTTGAAACGGGTGCCACTCGACGTTTTGGAGGATCCGTGGAAAACGCTTTACAGGGAACTCGGAGTGGTTTACAATGCCGGTCAAACGCAACCAAGCACCGCCCCACAGCAATCGCTATTTTTACGACTACGCGCCCATCTCGATGGGCAAGGCTCGCCACGATTTATTTCCGTGGTTGATGCCCTTGCTCTCAGAATTGACGAGATGCTGGCCCGTCTGTCGCCAAAGGACGTGCGTGCAGAAGTTGATCGTCACTTAATTCTCTTTACAAGGGAACGTCAGCAAGAGCGGAGAAAAGACTTAGAATCAAAGATTCGCCAGGCAGAAATTGCTGGTGATCACGTTCTGCTTTCTTCCCTCATGGACGAATATAACCATCTGCTACAGGACAAAGAGGTTTAGGCCTCTTCTCCCGCGGCGTTTTTATGGCGAAGAAATCAATGTCAGGTAGGGGTCGACCCGTGCGTCAACCCTCGAGCAAACCCGTTAAACCCGCAAAATCCGGCAAAGCCGGATCCGGTTCCGCCGGAAAGGTTCTCACAAAGAAACCGGTCAAACAAACCAAGCCTGTGCAGGCAAATAAACCGCCTGTCCATTTGGTTGTTGATAAGAAAAGTCCTCCGCCGTCAGAAGAAACCATGAACCGCTTGATTGAACGCGGAATGACGCGCGGTTTTGTGACGGAAAGCGAAGTGTCTTTCGCCTTTAACTATGTTGAGGATCACCTTGAACTATTCGAGGAGTTTCTCGAAAGACTTGAGAAGAAGGGTCTGCACTTTATTGAGATGCAGGGCGGACTGCTCGGTGGCGGAAAGTCTCGCGATGACGTGTATGAGAAACTGCGCATGACCGTGGACAAAAAGAACGATAGCGTTCTGTCTGCTGAACTGACGCAGGACAGCATCCAGATGTATTTGCGGGAGATCGGTAAGATTCCCTTGTTGAATGCGGAAGAAGAAGTTGCGCTAGCCAAGAGAAAAGAACGCAATGAGAAGGAAGCTGAGCGTCGGCTTATCGAAGCCAACCTTCGTCTTGTGGTTTCAATTGCCAAGAAATTTGTGGGCAAGCAATTGTCCTTGCTTGATCTTATTCAGGAAGGAAACGTCGGACTTTTCCGAGCCGTAAAAAAGTTCGAGTACCGGAAAGGCTACAAGTTTTCAACGTATGCCACGTGGTGGATCCGCCAAGCAATTACCAGAGCTCTGGCCGACCAGTCACGAACCATCCGTATTCCGGTCCACATGGTGGAGACGATCAACCGTTACAAGCAGGTTGAGCGCCGTTTGATTCAAGACCTTGGACGCGAACCGTTGCTTGAAGAATTAGCCGCGGAAATGGGCATGGCCTTGGAAAAGGTTCAGCACATTCAGAAAATTTCGCAGGAAACTGTTTCGCTTGACACCTCAGTCGGCGATGATGATGACGATTCCACGCTCGGTGATTTCGTTGTCGATGTCAAAAACATTGCCCCGGACAAAGCCGCTGCCCGCCAGCTCCTGCGCGACTACGTGCTTGAAGCGATGCGTGATCTCACTCCGCGCGAACAGAAAATACTGGAAATGCGTTTCGGCCTTGAGGATGGCGTCTCCCACACACTCGAGGAAGTGGGCCGAGAGTTTGACGTTACCCGCGAGCGCATCCGCCAAATTGAAGCCAAAGCCCTCGAAAAAATCCAACAGAAAGAAATTATTCAGAAGTTGAGAGACTACTAATGGTTAGGCTCGAGGGAGTATTGCTGACGCCCGCTCGGAATAAAGGCTCCCAGGAGGTCGCCTCCATCGTATTTTCAGTAATAGGTTAGACCGACTAGAGCCGGCCGAGCCAGTCAGTAATACTCCCGAGAGCAACGATCCATATGAAATTAATCCTCGGCTCAAGCTCCAAATATCGCCAGCAGGTTTTACGGGAGGCGGGGATTGTGTTTGAGGTGATGAAGCCGGAAATTGATGAGAAGGCCATTCGGTTTGCGGATCCCGATCAGCTCGTACTCGCCGTTGCGAATGCTAAAGCTGATGCGCTCCTCGCAAAGATTAAAGAGCCGGCGATTCTCATTACTTCGGATCAAGTTGTTTTGTGCGAGGGTAAAATTCGGGAAAAGGCGGAGAGCAGGGAAGAGGCGGAGAGATTTTTGAAATCGTATATCACGCACCCCCTTGAGGTGGCGAACGGCATTGTGGTGGTGAACACTGCCACAGGCAAGCGCGTACAAACGGTTCATCGCGAAAGCATTTCCTATGACGCAGGTTTTGCGGAGGTCATTCCCGAATTGCTTGAGGCGCCGGACACCATGCACTGCGCTGGCGCCATCATGACGGAGCATCCGCTGGCCAGAAAACACATAGCCATGATGACAGGCACGCAGGCCGGTTTCATGGGCATGCCTCTTGACGTAGTGCGTGGCTTGATTAAAAATGTTGAGGAGGTTTGTTAAAGTATTCTTTAACGTTCTTGGTATGTGTTCCATGAAATATTCGCGTGAATGCGGTGCGGTCTTGATTGGAGCGGGAATACTGTTTGGCATTATTGCCTTGAGTTTCCTGGCGCAAAACATTCGTCTTGCGCGCGTGGGTCACGCGGATGTTGGTACGTACGCCATTGACGGCCAGCGTCCTAATGCTGTGAAGTCAGCGGGTATTCCGGGTTTCAAAACGTATTACGTGGACTACGTGTATTTTGGAAAACAGTTTGAAGAGAAACTTTCCGGCAGTGCTCGCGCCTCTGCGCCTCTCCCCGGCCACGGCGTAGAAATCATGGTGGATGATGAGCATCCGGACCGCGTGTACAGCGGGCAATATGTAAACAATGGGGCGATGCGGTTAATTGCATCCTTGGTGTTTTCTTTTGTTGCTTTTGCGCTCGGTGGTGTCTGTTTAGCGAAGGGGCGGAAAACCGTTTAAGTACGACTTTTCTCAAGATGTGAATCAGACCCTGTATATTTTTATTGATGAGTCGGGAAATTTTGATTTTAGCCCGAAGGGTACGAAATTTTTTGTTTTGACCGCTGTTTCAACAACGGAGCCATCCTTTTGCCGTGAACAATTTCTCGATGCGAAATATGAGCTGTTAAAAGAGGGTTTATGCGGGGAGGAGTTTCATGCCACAGAGGACTCCCAGCGAGTTCGCAACATCATGTTTGGACACATTGAGCGTATCGGACGTTTGTCGATCGATTCGGTCATAGCGCAGAAGAATAAGGCGAATCCCGCTCTTTATCCACCAGAGATCTTTTATAAATTGATTTCTCAAACTCTGCTCAAATATATTTTTCAGCGTTATCGCGAGCACGAACAGATCGATCAGATTGTGATTGTACTCGGATCGATATTTAACTCGACGAAACAAGGTTATATCCTAAAGAGTTTGAAACAGTATCTGAAGAATACGTTCGCTAAACCGTTCCGTATTTATTTTCATCAAGCCTGTTCAGACATCAATTGTCAGATTGCCGATTACTGCGGGTGGGCGATCTATGTAAACATGACAAGAAACGAGCCTCGTCCGTTGTTCGTGATACGTCCGTATGTACAGAGTATGTTCGAAATTTTTGAATCCGGAGTAACGGAGTTCTATGAAAATAAATGACCACCCAGCCTATCCCTTTCAGGAAGAGCCCGGGGGCTCGTGTCAGCAAGGTGGAACCTTTGAATCGAGTATACACGAACAGAATGAATTGTGACAGGTAGCGATAGATGCCAACAGAAAAACCGCCAGTTTAGGCGGTTTTCTTTGTCTCTTAAACATCGTTTGGCTTGGCCCGGTCTGCGCGCTTGCGGTCGTTTTCGTTCAGGTACTTCTTGCGCATGCGGACGTTTTGCGGGGTGACTTCCACGTATTCGTCGTTGTCGATGTACTCGAGGGCGCGTTCAAGGTTCATGTCAATGGCTGGCGTGATGACCACAATGTGATCAGCGGAAGAAGCGCGCATGTTCGTCAGTTGCTTTTCCTTCACGGCGTTCACGGTCATGGTTTCCTTAGCGCTTTCGCCAATGACCATGCCCTCATAAATTTCTGTGCCCGGAGCCACGAACATCGCCCCGCGCTCTTGGATCATGGCCAAGGCGTAGGGCGTGGTCTTGCCCATATCACCGGAAATGATAGAGCCGGCAACACGACGGCTGATTTCGCCCTTATGCGGGGCATAGCCGGAGAAGATATGAGAGAACGTTCCCTGACCCTTGGTGCTGGTCATGAATTCCGTTCGGAAGCCCAAGATACCGCGGGTAGGCATGGTGTATTCAAGTCTGGTCGAGCCGTTTTCGCTCATCATGTTTGTCATCTCGCCCTTGCGCTTGCCAAGTTTTTCAATGATTGCTCCGGAGAATTCGTCGGGGACATCAATCACTACAGATTCCATTGGTTCCATTTTGACACCGTTTTCGGTTTTCAAAATAACCTGTGGCTGGGAAACCTGAAGCTCAAATCCTTCACGGCGCATCTGCTCGATCAAAATAGCCAGGTGCATTTCGCCACGGCCGGACACGCGGAACTCACCATCGCTGTCTGGGAAGTCAACATGCAGTCCCACGTTGATCTCCAGCTCGCGCTCAAGACGTTCGCGGATTTGACGTGACGTTACGAGCGAACCCTCGCGTCCCGCAAACGGGGAAGAGTTCGGCATGAAGTTCATGGTCAGCGTCGGGCCGTCAATCGCCAGGGTTGGCAAGGCTTCCGCCTCCGGTGACTCGGCAATCGTTTCGCCTACATAAATGTCCGGGAAACCAGCCACCTGCACAATGTCTCCTGACACGGCTTCATTCACCTCAACCTTGGTGAGCCCCTGGTGGGTGTACAGTTTGGTAATTTTTCCGGTGTAGCGCGTGCCGTCTTGTTTGATCACGGTTACAGTGGAGTTCATCTTCACAATGCCTTCCACAATACGACCAACAGCAATACGACCAACGTAGTTGTCGTATTTCAGGTTCGCCACCTGCATGCGCATGGGTTTTTCCGTTTCACTTTTTGCGGGCGGAACGGTTTTCAAAATGAGGTCAAAGAGCGGACGGAGGTCCTTGCTCTCATCCGTCAGCTCCAGCTTGGCGATGCCTTGCTTGCCAATAGAGTAGATGTGCTTGAAGTCGAGTTGTGCATCCGTGGCTCCGAGCTCAACGAACAGATCAAAGATCTGGTTCAACACCCAATCAGGGCGAGCGGTCGGCTTGTCAATCTTGTTGATCACCACAATCGGTTTGAGGCCAAGGGCGAGCGACTTGCGCAGGACGAACTTCGTTTGAGGCATTGGGCCCTCGTACGCATCAACAAGTAGAAGAACAGAGTCCACCATGCGGAGTACTCGCTCAACTTCACTGCCAAAGTCTGCGTGTCCCGGGGTATCAACAATGTTGATTTTGACCCCGTCAACCACAATAGCCGTGTTCTTGGCGTAAATGGTAATCCCGCGCTCGCGTTCGAGTTCGTTAGAATCCATGACGCAATCCTGAATAATGTCACGGTCATTAAACGTGCCAGACTGTTTGAGCATGGCATCCACTAAAGTGGTCTTACCGTGGTCAACGTGGGCAATGATAGCGATGTTGCGGAATTCCATAAGTGGCGGAAGTATAGAGGAGAGTCTGGGAACTGTCAACGAATAGATGTGTACTTTTTTAGCCAAAGTAAGCCAAGTAATAAGCCTTTAGTCAGGATTATCCGTCCTCATCACCCCGTTTTTTGACAAACCTTAGCGATTTAAGTAGGATCCCGGGTCCGTCCTCTCCCTCACGGGGATGATTGGACGGTGCGACTTGAGTGCAGTGATGACAGTGACGATAGAGTTTGCCGGCGGATTCCCCGCCACGGAGGCAATAATGGATACCAGTTCGGTTTTCAAGGCGGTAATGCGCTTCGCAACGATGAGCTTCGTGCTCCTCGCGGCGTGTGGAACGAAGGACGGCCTCCCGTCCGGGGCAACCCGGATCAACAACGAAGCCGAAATGCGTACGTGTGCGAATGAGCAGCGGTTGTTGGCCGGACAGGACCTCGACCGCGACGGTGTGGGCGGGCCGATCCAGTGGTGCCTGGACCCGCTGGCAGTCGTTCCGCACCTCAGCACGTCCACCGGCGACTGCAATGATGAAAACCCTGCCGTGTTTCCGGGCGCCGTCGAGATCGCGAACAAGATCGACGACGACTGCGACGGCTTGGTGGACGACAGCTCGATTACGTCCGTCATGGACTGTAAGTCGAATCTGGACGGCGACAACTACGCCTCCACGCTCGGCGTCATGCACAGCGAGGATTTGGACTGCCTGGATGCGGGGGAAGCCCCGGCGTCCACGCAGGGTGGCGACTGTGATGACACGCAGGCGGGCATCTACCCGTTCGCACCTGAGACGTGCAACGGTAAGGATGATGGTTGCGATGATATCATCGACAACGCCCTGGGGTACACCGATTTCCACGCGGACAAGGACGCGGACAGCTTCGGTTCTGCCACGGACATCGTGAACTCGTGCGCCCAACCCGCGAACTACGTGAACAACCAGAACGGCGTGGACTGTGACGACGCTCACGCGTCTGCGCACCCCGGCGGGACGGAAGTCTGCGACGCCCTCGACAACAACTGCAACGGCACCGCGGACGAGGGGTTGGGCTGTAACGCGTTCTACTTCACGGACGCGGACAAGGACAGCTACGGCAATCCCGTCACGGCTCACACCATCGCGGTAGCTGGCGACGTCACGAACGGTCTGGACTGCGACGACGCGAACGTGCTCCGCAATCCCGGCAAGGTCGAAGTCCAGGGCAACGGCCTCGACGACGACTGCGACGACGGTACGTCGGACAACCCGGGCAAGTTCTGCCGGGACTTCGACAACGACGGCGTGGGCGACGAGCTCTACGGAACGCGCACTACGGCGCAGGCCGGGTACGTGGCGTCGTGCGACGACTGTCGCGACGACTTGAACCCTGTCCATCCGGGCGCGATCGAGGTCATCGGCGACGAGGTCGACAACGACTGCAACCCCGTCACGAAGGATACGGTCACGACCGGCACGTACTACGCGGACAAGGACGGGGACACCTACGGCGACAAGTCCGTGGTGGTCACCGTGGCCACGCCCGGGTACGTGGTGGACAGCACCGACTGCAACGACAACGACAAGACGGCTCACCCCGGCGCCACGGAAGTGGTGGGCGACGGCGTGGACCAGGACTGCAGCGGGTTCGAGGTCTGCTTCCTCGACAACGATAGCGATAAGTTCCGTGACACCTCGGGACAGCTCTACAACTCCAACGACCTCGACTGCGTGGATACGCGCGAGGCCGGAATCGGGGTCCCGACCACGGACTGCGATGACAACGACCCCACCATCAACCCGAACGTCACGGAGGTGATCGGCGACCAGAAGGACCAGAACTGTGATGGGAAAGAGGTCTGCTACCTCGACATCGACCAGGACGGCTTCCGGTTCATCGGAAGCCCGAACGATACGTACGACAGCAATACCGATGTGGACTGTCTCGACAAGTTCGAGGCCTCGGCCGCGACTCCGGCAACGGACTGCGCCGAAATCGACAAAAACATTCACCCCGGCGCGATGGAGATCCCGGCCGACGGGATCGACCAGAACTGCGACGGCAAGGAGGTCTGCTGGCGGGACGTGGACGACGACGATTACCGGAAGGACACCACTTCCACGATCGACTCGTCGGACATGGACTGCGTGGATACGCAGGAAGCGGTGGCCACCACCGTGGACTGCAACGACAAGAACGATACGGTTCACCCCAACGCGACGGAGACGTGTAACAGCGTCGACGACAACTGCGACGGCAAGGTGGACGAGAACGCCACGGGCACCACGTGGTACGCAGATACGGACAAGGACGGTTACGGGAACGGTTCCGTGACCGCCGTCGGATGCACGGCCCCCACGGGCTTCGTGTCGGACAAGACCGACTGCGACGACGCGCACGCGTTGAGTTACCCTGGCAAGGTCGAGGTCTGCGATGCCCTGGACAACAACTGCGACGGGCTCGTGGACAACGGTCTCACGTGCTCGAACAATCCCCCGCCTCCCCAGGGGATCTGCCCCACGGGCCAGCGGAGGTACACCGGCACGTTCCAGGTCGGGAGCGCGATCGAGGGCCCGAACATCCTCGACGTGTACGGTAGCGTGACTGGCGGAGGCGTGAACGAGTTCCCCGCTGGCAGCTGGACCAACGTGGCGCGGTTCCACGTGACCAGGCGCGGAGGCACGGCCACGTTCACGGACGAGTCCTGTGTGGCGGATGGCGCCACGGTCCTGTTCTCGGTCTATCTCAAGGACCGCAACGGCCAGGACCACTGGAGCGCGGAAGGTGGTCGCAACGGCTGTAGCGTGACCGGGGATACTATGGCCCTGGCGAACAGTGCCACGCTCGCGCACGCGTGGATTCCCACCACGCCCGTGTGGAACGGCTACACGGACATTCGCGAGGGCTGTAACATCAAGTGGCCCTTCTAGGGAGCCAGCGGACGACGGCCATCAGGTGACACATTCGGGAGCGTAATCCCGATTCGGAAGGGCGGCACCGCGTGTGCCGCCCTTTTTCTATTTGTGATAAAGTGTCGGGGATATGCCCAAACCATTTTTGCCAGCGTTTGCTGACCTCTCGCAGGATATTGCGGGGGAGATACCCGTGGGAATAATCGAAGACTGGATTCAGAGTGACGGCAGTGCTGAGGCGCACGCCAGGATACTCGCCTCTTTTGAACGGCGGGGAACATTTGTGTCATCTGACTCGGCGGGACTGTCGAAATTAGCGCTCGGTAAATCTTTGATCGAGGTGATGAAGCTGGTTAGTCAGCCGAAGGAAATTATTCACGCGCTTGGCACGGCCATTGGCGGGCAGGCAGTGGGCATTTGGATCGCTGACAACACGCAGATGTTTTACCCGTCGAGCGTTCCTGTTGAGCACGTTGTTCGTCAGATGCTCGCCGTTCAAAACGAGGCCTCGAAATGTTTAGTGAAAGTCGGCCTTGGTATTCATGTTGGCGTGGTGTATGAAATTGGCGGGGGATTGTATGGCGCTGATGCGGATGATGTTGAGCATGCCACTGAGGAAGAGTCTAAGGCGGGGGAGGTGATGGTGTCAAAGGCCGTTAAAGGAATAATTGGCGAATCATTCACGGTTGATAATGAGCGCGCGGGCTATGACATCCTCAAGCGCTCGCCTGGTGACTCGCCGATCAAACATGGTACAAACAATCGTTACCCCGCGCCGTTTGATGCCAAGTTTTTTGACGAGCTTCAGATGCTCGATCTCACGAATAAGGAATCGGTCGCTGAACTTGAACGTGCTCGTCTCCAAGCTCGAACCGTTGTTCTTCTTCGAGTATTTCATGCGCCCGAAGAATTGCTTTTGAACACGCTCACTAAGGGAGTCTCGACTAACTCGCTTATGAATAATGTGCTCAAGCGCTATGACTGTAACCTCATTAACATGAACGGCAGTTTGATGATCGTGACCCTCGAAAAACCGGCCGAGGCAGTTGATTTGGCCCTCGCTCTCCATGAAACAGCGCGCGAGAATGAGCTTACTGCGAACGTAGGCGTCGTAGCTGGCGACGTTCTCATCTTTGACCTTGGCCACGGCAAAGAACAAATTGCCGGCTCGCCCGTGAACGTTGCGTCAAAGCTTGCCGAGGACACAGACGAGCGTAACGCGGTTTTTCTTGAATCCTCAGTTGCTGAGCATGCTCCCCAGCATGGACTGACCTCTGCCTTCACTGTTTCTAAGTCCGGCGTTGAGCTGACGGGAATTCGTGTATCATTCTAATGTCTCCACCCTGAGCTATGCGAAGGGTCCGACTTTCACCGGTGAGGGTCGGATCCTTCACTGTCGTTCAGGATGGGATGGGCTGAAACCTGATTTTCTATGCGAGTACCGATACGTCGATCTGAAACACTGAAAAAAACCGAACCGCCGGATAGATTTGTGACGCAAGAAACGCTCGACAGCATGAAACGGACAGTTGAACGCCTCGTGAAAATTGAACGTCCTCTGGCACTAGCTGAAGTTCAACGGCTGGCAGAAATGGGGGACTTGTCAGAAAACTTTGGGTACTACGTAGCCAAGACTGCGCTCCGTTCCATGGACGGAAAAATTGAAAACTTGAAAGACAAAATAAACACCGCCGTGGTGATTGAATCCGGCTTACTCGACGGCAAAGTCCACGTGGGTTCAACCGTCACCTTGCTTCTCAATGGTTCGCCCATGACCGTCACTATCCTTGGCTCTACCGAATCCGCGCCAGGCAAAGGCCGAATCTCCCGTGGCTCTCCCCTCGGCGCCGCCCTCCTTGGTCACAGCATTGGCGACGTATATGAAAAGTACATTGGGAATGCGGAGGCAAGGATTGAGATTCAGTCGGTTGCGTAAACATTTTACGCTGAATGCTTGTAAGACCCACGATGTTTTCCTCCTAAGTTAAGGGGAATGTTCAGTAGCCCGCAAAATAGGACCCATCCAGTAGCGACAGCGATCAAAGGCGCCAATGTGGCAAGACTTTGCATGGCCTCCTCAGATCCGTCGGCCGTTCCTACCAGGGCGATGGCCGGTACTATGACAAACATAACAGGAGCGAAGACTGACAAAATGAGTGTTTGCGAGCGGTACTCGCTATACGAACAATGGAGCTGGGAGTGTCTTCCGCTACAAACGTACGGTTCCTGAGGAGTCCAGTAATCGCCCTTGCCCCAATCGATTGGCTCCCTATTTACTAATGAGTCCGGCTGTCCATTTGGACCAAGGAATTGGTAGGCGATAAATTCAAGCGGCGACAGTAGGATAAGGCTAGCCAGTCCCAAGAGACATCCCATCAGAAATTTAGTGAGGAACAATTTATTTGTCATAGGACGCAGAGTGCTTAGAAAACAAGAGGTTGAAAACTCCCATTACCGACGTTGAACCAAGATAAACGAGAATATCCAACGGGTCAAACGTACCGCCAAGCACCAACGTTGAGAATGTCGAATGGGGGAGCGAGAGAAATGCTTGGAGGAATTCAATGCTTAGAGCTAGCGTGAATACTCCAACGGCTGTTAAAACGGGTTTTGGGCGAAGTATGAGTACGGCGAGCGAGTAGAGGAAAGTAATCGCCACAATATCGCCACCGTAGTTGCGTAGAAATCCGCCGTGAAAGAAGAGGAAAATGAGTAAGCCGGAAACAAGGCTGAACAACGCCAGAAGTCCGAATAATCTCCGCTCGCGAGTTAATGAATATTCTCGCATATTGCTTTTTGATATTCGGTGTGGCTGATGGCATGCGGGGCATTTTGTACGATAATGATTTTGCTTTTCGGCAAATGCTTGGCAATAGATTCAATGCGAGGTTTGATGGCGGGGAAGAGTTTAGCCTCCACTGATCCATAGAAGAAGGTTGCTGGCGCGCTTATTTGTTTGGCGATCTGAAGCGCTCTGAACTGCTTAAAGTCTTGCATACGCCTAGTCCCTAAAATTGTTTTCCACCAAGGTTTTAGCGTGTTGAGGTCTTCAGAAAAATAGGGGCTCAATGAACAAAGAATAAGCCGGTTCGGTTTCAGCGCCGGTGCGGATATAAACGCGATCATTGCGCCAAAAGAAAAGCCTAATACGGTGTTGTTTTCTGTTTTGTACTTCTTGTACTGTTGTTCAAATTCCGCCACGTAGTCGCTCATCACGCGCCTATTCCATTTGATGGGAACAACCACAACCCGGTACCCCTTTTGTTGAAAATGGGTTTTAAGTCTTTGGTATCCCGTTCTCTCAGGTAGTTGCGTAAACCCCGGGATAATGAAAAGCGTCTTCATATCCCTGATCGTAGCACGGGCATTCCCGCCTTGCCATTCAAAAGCCTATTTGATAAAGTACCCCCGGTTTGAAGGATGTTCCGTATTGTTCGGGGGTAGCTTCCGCCTTCGCTCGATTACGAGCTACGGCGGATAAACAGTGGCACATGGCCACTTCGCTACTTCAGGACAAAGATATGTTCGGGGGTAGCTCAGTGGCAGAGCAAGGGACTGTTAATCCCTGGGTCGTGGGTTCGAGCCCCACCCCCCGAGCCAGAATGCACATCTTGCGTTGCAAGGTGTGTTTTCTTTTTGTCGTGCCTTGAAAAGAGGGCAGAATAGCCGTCTTTTGCGATAAACGAGAATTCATTGTTAGAAAAACGGAGTTCGGTAAACACCTGGGCGATGATCTGATGCTTTTCTATGTCTAGCGCGTATTTGTAGTACAAACCCGCCCTTTTAACGAGTTCGGAAAAGGTTAGGATGTATTTGAGCATTTCGTGTTCAGATTGGTGAATCTCCCCCAAAGAAGCCTGAACCTCACGGTACTCGTTTTCTAGGCGCGTTACATCTGTCGCGTAATCCTCGGGACTGATAGCTTTAGTGCGGAGGAGCGTGATCTTCTCGTTTTTCAAATAGTCGAGATCTGCATAGATCCGATCGACATGTCTTTGGAGTTCATGGCGTTTCTTGTCGCGCTCGTCAGCGACCTTATTGAGCCCTGTGCGCGTTTTGGCCTCGATCTCGGATAACTCTTCGTCTGAGAATGCAATCTTCCCCAGTAGGCCCCCGATATACTCATGTACCTTCTCATTGCTCAGGTTTGGATTCGGATTCGTGCAACCCTCTTTGCACTTTGCGCGAAAATAGAGCTGACCCTTCTGTTCGTAGGGGGAGTAGGATCGACCGCACGAACACTTGATGACCCCACGGTAGGTTACGAATAATTTATCGGGGTAATGGACGCCAGTGGCACGTTGTGCTAGCGCGGCCTGAACCTTATAAAAGAGACCAGCTTCAACGAGGACGGGGTGGATGCCATTAATCACGCTTCCTCGATTTTTCAACTTACCAATATAGAACGGATTATTCAGTATATTTTCAATGGATTTAGTATTTACGGGGCGCGATATTTTTGGAGCAAAGTTATCGTTCCCAGAGAGAATTTCTTCTTTAGTACGTTTTGGTCGAATCGGTTTGGTTGTGAGTCCTTGTTTATTTGCCCATTTTGCGAGTTGGCTAAAGCTCCACTCACCAGTCGCGTATAGTTCAAATATCCGTTTTACAGTTGGAGCGCGATCGGGATCGAGTACCTTGTTATCCGACCCATTGTCTAAATAACCGATAGGGGAAACGTACGAACAATATCCTTTCGCTCTAATCTTTTCTAAGCCCGCACGTGTTTTCTGGCTGATATCTCGCGAAAAGTGTTCAGAAAATGTTCCATCAATATCGCGGTGTAAGGCACCTGCCGCTGTTTGTTCATACTGTGCCTGTACAAACCGAATATCAACACGCGAATCATCAATCATTCGTTTGATGACCATTGCATCCTGTTCGTTTCGGCTGAGTCTATCCCAACATAGGACGATCACCCCCTTGAATTTGGATTGCTTGAGATCCTGCATCAATCTCAGGAATTTTGGCCTGCCTATATCGAAGACGATTTGTCCTTTCGTATTAAAATCTATTCCTGCTGTTTTATATGCCGAATGTTTTTCTCGGATGATCCCGTCCGTGTAGTAACCGTCGATTGATCCTTTTACGACAGGCAATCCGAGCGATTTAGCGTGACTCAAATTGGCTCCCTCCTGATAGTCGAGTGAGTTTTTTTGGTTATTGGCTTCGTCTGTACTTTTGCGAGTGTAGACGAGGTATTCCTGACTGTGATCGGATTCTTTCATAGTGGGTTCAAGTTAGACGATACTGCACTTTTCGTAATCTTTGGAGGAGTGACGGTCATACCTTCAAATTCATAGCCCTCGAACTCTAAACGCCTATGAATACGCTCAAGGATCGCTGAGAACGCCAAGAACCCGCCGATCTCATTCTCGGAGAATGTTTGGTTGTGGGGTTGGGACTCTTGGGGTTCAATCACAAATTATTTACTTCGTTCCGTAGATCTTTCTGCGTTCATCAATCGAAAGCATCTTTTTAGGTATCCATGCCCTATAGCCGCATGATGGTTTGCGTGCACAGAAGAACTGCACTGCTCGTTTGATTGCGTAGAAGCCGATGTAGCTTTGGTAGCACCACGGACAGGACGTCATTTTGAGAGTTCCCCGTTTTTTGAAGTTAGACATAACTTTTTCTCTCCCTCGGGTTACGGGGGAGTCTTCTTGGAAGGTTTAACGGTTCGTGGTCACGGGGTAGAACCCGAGCACACTGGGATGACATCTCTGTCAGTTCTTCAGCTTCGGGCGTGGTTCGTGACCACGAAACAATGAATGAGGGTATCGTCTGGGTTTAACGTCTTCTCCGATACGTCAGACAGTTGAACGAGAGATACTTTCTATAAAACCAAAAAGCATCCCGAAGGATGCCTAGTGGTGAAGAATGTGAATATTCTAAATAAAGGAGGGGGGTCTATTTGCGAAAACGATTTTTCGTTTCATTCGGTTTACAATTGAAGAAATCGCTCCACTTTCTACTGAAATTCCGTCTGCTTTTAGATCATTAGCTGTACTTAGTTCGAGGTAACCGCTCGAACTCGATCTTTGGGAAGGCGGTGTAGCTCTGTTTTTAATGTATGCGTTATATATTCTTACATCCTCAGGGAATCGAGTATAAGCTTTCTTTCTCTTAGTCGATTGGGTATCCAGTATTTTTCTTTGTATTATTTTTACGGATTTCCAATTATTATTTATGTAATCTAGCACTTCGGCTTTACTTGTACCAGCCATAAATTCAAACCTGATCTTTCGTTCTATTTTCTGTGGGTGTTCGTCGTAATGAACGCTACCAACCTCACACCCGAGCATGAATATATTGGACATTATGATGTATTCGGTAGCAATGATTCTGGCGCTTGTCATACTGAAAATATCCTCGTAGATTCTGAGCGTGCCACGCGTTTTGTCTTCGGGGTCGGTAATTACCAAGGGAACGATATGTTTAACATATTCATATACCTCGTCATCAAGTTGTTCGCCGATGGAAAATCTGGCGGGGTACAGGTTACCGTCTGCAATATAGCCCTCTTTTAGATATCTCATTGACTCATCCGATAAATGGTAGATGTCATGGGTTTCGGGCGTATTTCCAGAGATGCCCATCTGTTTACGGATTCGGGCAACGAATAATTTGAAATCCTTTTTGAGTAGGAGTAGCTGAAAGATTTCCGCCCCTCGTTTTTTTAGCGCGTCGCCACAATAGAGCGAGTTGAGGATTTGTTCGTCACGTTCGGAGAAGAAAATCTCCGTATAATCGTATTTATACATAGCGCGAACGTGTGAATCAGTGGAGGTGGATTTCGGTATTGCCGAGCGAATTAACCTAATAACCTAGCTGATATATTTAACTATAACCGAATAACCGATTTTGTATTTCCCCAGTGTTAGCCGTTTTATCAAGTAATGGCTCGATCGAGCAAGAATTTGCAAAATTGCTGGCTCATGGTATCGTTTTTGCCATCTACCTACTGTTTTCGCCGCACAAGGCGTTGTCTTTTTCTAACCGATTGCGGATAGAGATGGGCAGCTGCCTCCACAATCGGACAGCCTTGTGCTGACCGAAAACAGTGGGTAGATAGGTGGCTGTCCTTTTTTGATACTCGGACAGTTACCTGGAGATTAATTAACTAATTACCCATATCATCTACGTATGGACAAGGATGCAGCCAAAGAAACGATCAAGAAACCGATATATAGGCGTTGGTGGTTTTGGTTGTTGGCATTTTTAGCATTCGTTATGATCGTGGGACCATTTTTGCCAGAATCGACAACGACCCCATCTCCCGTTGTGGTTTCTTCTGGGACAGGTTCTGACACGATAAACGTTGACAAGCCAACACCCGCCCCTGAGCCAGAGAAAGTAGTAGCGACCACGAGTGCTGTGAAATTTTATCAGGATTATACGACTAACAATATAGCCGCTGAGCAAAAATATAACGGTCATTTGGTGAAACTCACTGGCGTAATTTCAAGTATCGGCAGGGATATTCTTGGGAAAGCGTACATTGTGTTGAAGGGTGATCAGTATGGTTTTAAGGGAATTCAGTGCATGTTGGACGATTCATCGATGGCGAAGGTGGCTGAGGTCAGCATTGGCGACTCGGTCACTCTGACTGGCAGGGTTAAGGATAATGTTCTTACAAATATTCTTATTGACGGTTGTTTGATCGACTGAACCTAACTGATGCCCCAAACTCATTCCACCACCACTCCATAATCGAACGTGGGGCAATACAGGGGCACACGGCTCTTGTCGGTGGCGTGAACAGGCGGTCGAGTATCAGACTTAACCAACAGAAGGCCATATCTCGGATGTGGCCTTTTTGTAATTTCCGAAATGTGAGAGTATCAGATGAATCTATGTTCTTAGAGCCACGCATCAAACGTTGCGAATCACTAAAGGATCTTCTCGACTCCCCCGAGGATCCAGGTTTTTTTGACGAGGATAGCGATGGTATCGACACGGTTCTTCGGTCACAGAGAGCTTTTTTGATTAGTGAGCCTGGATATGGAAAATCGAGTGTATTGCTGCAGATTATTGAGAAGAGCCAAAAGGCAAATGAATCCTGCATTTATATCGATCTCAAAACAATTACAAACAAGTCATTGTGCGCTTTAATTAAAGATAACGAGGAAGTTTACACATCGCAGGGAGCGATTGACGACTTTTCTCGTAAACCCATTTTCCAAACAAGCAAATTTAGAGCCAAAAATTCAAGAGAGGTAATTTTTTGTTTAGATGCCCTTGATGAGGTTAGACAGGAGTATTTTTCTGAAACGGTAGATGAAATTAAGCGCTTTATCGCAAAGTACGATAAGGCAACCATCATCCTGACTTGTCGTAAGAATTATCTGGCAAAATGGCAACATCTTTTTGCGGATCAATCTCTGGAGTTTTTTAGTCTGCTCTGTTTTAACTCAGATCAAATTCGTTCTTATTTGGTGGCCGAGGGAATCGCTGAGGAAACGGTTGAAATTGTTTTAGAGAAGATGAACTTCAGAAATCGGCTGCCGATTCTCCGTGTACCTCGTTATCTTGGTATGTTAGCAAGATTCGTAAAAAAGGAAGGAGCTGAGGCGCTTATTGGTATTACTCGAGGTAGGCTATTTGATTTTTTTATTGATGAGAATTTGAGGAACGAACAGGAAAAGGTAGATTTGAATAAAAACGCGATTATTAAGAAGGTTCTTGAGAAATTGGCCTTAGTAATGGAAATCTATCAAACAAGCCAAATCAGTAAAAATGAGTTGATGGAATTTTTTGATGATGTTCAGTCCAATCTCAGTATTAGTTTTTTGAACCAGGTTCCGATCGAGATTCTTTATGAAAGATCCTTACTTAAGGAAAACCCTGAAACCGTTGAATTTGTTAACACCGAGTTTCAGGAATATTTGGCCGCAAAGGAGATTTGCAGGCTCGGAAAGACCGACCAAGTAGTTTTCGATTTGATGGTAATAAAAGAGTTACACGAGATACACCCATCATGGATTAATACGCTGTCTTTCTTACTGGAAGAGGATATTTCGTTGTTACCAGACATAATTAAATATATTGCCAAAAAATCCAGCCTCGAGAACTACCACGCGTTATTGCCCATCACTGGGGTAGATAAGCTTACGATCCTTGCCAAAGGGAAGATCTTCCAAAGTATACTAACCAATTATTGCGATAACGGTCATTGGATCGATCACAATGTTGCGAGAAACCTTAGTTGGTACTTCGATAGTACCCAGCACAAATTTCTCGACTCATTATTCTCTTCAAAGAATAATGATGAAACTTTTGGTGAGGTTATAAAAGCGAACGTTTTATTATTGATAGGATACATCTCCGAGAGGGGCTTGTTGAGCGTGAAGCAGTCGGGAGTTTGGCAACAACGAATTATCGACACAATCGGTTCACCCTATCAGAACGAGGTGCTGTTAAGATTCTCAATCACTGCTCTGGGAGCCTTTAAGAATCCGACGCTTTTTTCAACCAGGTTGGCTGATATTATTTTTGCCACCAAGGAGGACACGATTATCTCTGGCCTTATATACGCAATTGAAGATTCCGATTCGCTAACTAGTGATGCCATCAATTGTATTCTGAGAGGGATAGAGATGGGTAATATTTCTGCCAGATTACTTTTACCAAGAATTACTGATAAACCCGCAATTAACAATGTGGTAGATTCGTTGATTACAAACGAAAAATTATTGGTGGAATTTTTGGATCACGAAAGTATTCACGTGAGAGACACAGAAAAGATCCTTAAGAACCTCGAAAAAGTCACCGATGAACATCTACTTGTAAAGCTTAAGAAATTATTTAACAGATTTTTTTCTGACAGCACGTATTTTGATGCCCAACATTCTAAATTTGTTCTTGGTCTGGCAGTTTTGATAGACAAGAAATCACCAGGCTTTATTTTTGAACTAATAGCAACGTACAAGGACACCGATTTTTTGCACGCCCTACCTAGCATATTTGCAGCCTTGCTGAAGGCCGATGACGTGAAGGAGTTTTCCGAGCAGATGTCTAAGCATAGATGGATCGCGTTTAATACAGTCTACATAGCGGCTTCTGCCCAAACTGATGTCGCAAAGGGTATAGAGGCTGAGGGACGAAAATGCATGAATGATGAGTTCACGTCATCAGATAAATCGCAGGTGAAGACGACGCATATCGATGCGAAGAGGGAGCGAGACGTGTATCAATTATTTAAATACAAACTTGAACCAGAACAGAAGAAATATTCCCTTGATTTATTCCAGTACTATCGAGGGCAAGAGAATATTATTGAAAAATACATTTCCACTGAAGAAAAAGAACGGCTAATATATCTTGTTATTGATGCATTGCAGGTTTTTGATCCAGGGACACAAAAGTTGACTATTACAAATAGAGCCGAGGGTTCGTCACAGTACACGACAAACCAGTTCATCCATGTATTCGGCGATGCTCTCAGTGTGGCTGCAGATCTGAACGTAAATGTTTCTCACCTGAGACAACACATAGTCAACTATATACCGTTTTCATACAGTGAACACCTGAAGGCGATATTTCACTTGGTGAAGCGGCCGACTAAGGATGAGATCGTGCTATTACTAAAGATTTATAAAAATAGAGCCGATGATTTGCGAGAATTCATGCCCAGTAGCCTTATTGAATTCGTTCAGGTTCATCAGTTATCGGAAGCTGTAATGATTCTAAAGTCATTCGTAAATTCTGAGAAAGTTTCGAGCTTCGATCGTTGTGCGGCATTCAATACAATCGTTGGATTAGATGGAGAGACCAAGCTATATGCTCGGTTAATATTCAATAAGTATAGGAACAGTCGTAAACCCGCGGAGATATTGTTGCGAGATTCTGCAAATGCTCATCTGATAGAAAAGTATTCAGTTTCCGATGCAGTTAACTGGAGGATTGAAAAGCTTATTGAGAAAGCTGAGCCGTTTAAAAGGGTAAAAGGAGTCCATGCAGTTGGAAAATTGGAGGGGGAGTTGATGGATAAGAATTTCGCAAAACCATTATATGCGCTAAAAGGTTCGGCATATCGGAAGTTATTTCTTGACCTAATAGAGAGGGCTTTGGAAGTACATGGGAAGAGTGAGGAATATCATGATTACGCTTCGTATCTTTGGTCTATCAGCATTGAATATTTTAGGAATCTAAAGCAAGCTAAAAGCTACGAATCATTACATGATATCGAGGAGCTTATTGAACGAAATAAGGAGCAGTCAGGTATCAATTGGTTTCTATATACCTATCAGAATCTCAAGAGAGAGTATGCAATATTTATAGGGAAACCAAACAATATCGCGGATTGCATAAAGCAATATAATTACTTTAAGACAAGTTCATATCTTGTGGTGAGTACATCCGACGATCTATTTAGGATCATCATGGGGGCGTGCAATGATAAGATCAGATCATGGGTAGAGAGCGAGGGCGCATATCATTTGATTAGAACTTATCCAAAGGCCGAGGATCTAATTCAGAAAACAATAAAGACACAGCTAACTAATTGCTTACTTGAAGCTGGATTACGCAAGGAAGAGATCCAGGTTCAACGAGAATCGCAGTTGCTCGATGATAAGCGCACCGATTTTCTCGTCTACTACGGTTTCATAGGCCCCATTCTGATTGAGGTAAAACTCTCGGACAATCCTGAGATAACAAACGGTGGCAAACGTTTGCAGTATAGAAAAAAGCTTCTCCAATATCTCGATGGTACGGCCTCACATCGAGGTATCTATTTGGTGTTTCTCCTCAAATCAGAGGATCTTCGTTTTGACACAATACTGAAGAATCAGTACAAGAATGACCGTATTGAGGTGGTGTCATTAATCTGCAAACCCAAAAGTATCATCGGGTAGCCTCATTGTTTTCGTCATATGGATCCGAAAAGCTTCACAGAGCAATTGTTGTTTTCGACAGTTCTTATCAGGATGCTTGATGTAAAGATGCAACCATTTGGACACGGAACTGGCTTCTTATATTTATTGGACCTTGCACCAGGTGGGGGCCAGCAAAAGATCTTGCTAGTATCAAATAAACACGTGTTAAACAAATGCAGGGCGATCAGTATTGATTTCCACGCGCAACAGAATAATCTACCGATTTTAGATAATGTAATAACAGTTCAGCTGCGCTATGATGATGTCTGGCACCATGATACGGCTGATGTTGCGTGCATCGACATAACTGAAAGCGTTAAGGAGTTTCAAGAGCGAATTTATATAAGGTGTGTTGGTGAAGACTCATTACTAGATAGTTCCGATGAACTTCTCGACGTTCACCAGGACATTTTCTTTGTAGGATATCCGTTACGTATTTACGATAAGAAGAATTATTTGCCCATCGTCAGGTCAGGAATCACTGCATCACATCCGAATATTCCTTTTAATGGCAAACCTGAATTTATTATTGATGCATCTGTGTACGAGGGCTCAAGCGGTAGCCCTGTATTTCTTGATTTGTTAAAACCAAACCTAGCTTTAGGGAAGCTAGCAATGGGTGCAGCGCCTAAATGCATCGGGATTATTTCGACTAACTTTAACGTTCTTTCGGAGTTGAAGGAGGTTTCGCTCCCTAGTGAAAAACTTGCCTCTTCCCAGGTAGTTGGTCTGGCAACGGTCTGTAATAGCCAGACCATCAGGGAGGTCGTTGGGCAGGTATCGGCTAGTTACAAATTGCGAAATCCCTGACTTCGATCGCCTTGAGTCTTTCTGCACTAAACTTAACTGCTTGATAAATTGTTGATAGTTCAGAAAACAGGTACTCTGGGGAGCCATAAAAATATGACATCTTGGTGTCATATTTTTAATTTACGGGCAGGAGAGCAAGCAAATACTTTGGCGTACGTTAGGGCGAGAACGGCGGTGTGGTGTTTCGTTACCAGATAGAACCGCGAGATGGTGGATTGTCGTGGGGAGCGGTGTTGAGCCGAGAGCCGAAGCCGAGTCCCACCACCTGAGTCATTAGCGGGTGTGTGGGATGTCCATGTGCCTGATCAACAACAAGCCAAGCAATCCGCTGGCTTTTCATATTTTCATTTATCATGCTATACCATTTATGCTCAACGAAATGTTCGAAAAACAAACATGACCTACGACGAGCTCGTAAAGTTCATTCAGGGCCATTTCACCGATGGGTTGGTTTTGGTATTGGGCTCAGGGCTATCCGCGGCCGAGGGAATTCCTGATATGCCTGCCCTTGCTACATACCTTTCAGAACAAGCGATTGAGCTGACCGGTGCTGATAAGGCGGCCTGGTTAAACATAAAAACAGTGCTTGATACGGGAGAAGGACTTGAAGCGGCTCTGCTAAGACATGCTCCGTCTTCGACTTTGGAAGCGTGGATTGTTCGAAAGACCTGCGAGCTGTTGATGCCGATAGAACGCAAGATCATGAGCGCTATGTTCAGGGGCGACACGACACTCCGTTTGAGCAAGTTTCTTTCTAAGATTCTCAAGCCGACGGAAGGATTACCCATTCTAACGACAAATTATGATCGGTTGATCGAGATTGCCTGTGAGATGGAGGGATTCCATGTTGATACAGCAGCGGTTGGAAATTACGCAGGTACATTTGATCATGAGCGCAGCCTCATGGGATCAAGCAAAAGAATAGCAACTCGTGGAAAAACACCTTTCCTTGAGCATTACCCGCGAGCCGTCGTTCTTAAGCCGCACGGTAGTTTTGATTGGTACAGATCAGGGGATTCTGCGAGGCGGTGTGGTTTTGATCTGGTGGGTGTGGAAAGACTGATAATCACCCCCGGAACCAACAAGTATAAGGCCGGGTACGAAGCACCATTCGATAAACACAGAGATTTGGCAAATTCCTATATTGATAAAGCGGCGAAACTATTTGTAGTAGGCTATGGTTTTAATGACGATCATCTGCAGACTCACCTGATTAAAAAAATTAATGATGGCCTACCGACATTGATCTTAAGCCGCTCTGAAAACCCTAAAATTCAAAAGCTGGCAAAGGAGGCGCTGCGTTGTGTAGCACTCTCTAAATTAAACACGGGTACAGGTGTTTCTGTTACAACGAAGGATACCCACTTCGAACACCCTGGTGACGATCTATGGGATTTAGGCGTTTTAACTAAAGAACTTCTATAGTATGACTGACATTACAAGTTTGAGTTTTGAAGATGTAAGTCAGCTCGGCAAGGTGGTGGGGGTTGATACCAGTCGAGTGCTTATTGCGGTGGATAATGCGACACTCTTGCCTCGTGCAGCTGTCGGTAGCCTTGTCGCAATTCAAGGCAGCACGGCTCAAGAGTTTCTAATCGGCATGACAGAACGGGTGACTCGCCAGCTTCGTGAACAGACGGCTCAGCCTGATTCTATGACCCCCACCGTGCTTTCAGTCGAAGTAGTTCCGGATGACGCTATTCGTGTTGTATTGCTCGGGACCTATCGTACGGTTGATGGAGCAGTTCGTAATCGGTTTAAGCGTGGTGCCGATTCATTTCCACAGATTGATCGCCATTGTTTTTTGATCGAGGGGCAGAATCTTCAGCTGTTCATGGGTTTGCTGGGAAAGGACCTGGGGCCGGAGCAACGACTTGAGCTCGGCCACTTCGTGTTAGATAGTTCCGCTACGGCTATTGCGAACGGAGACAAGTTTTTTCAGCGTCATGCGGCTATCCTCGGTAGTACCGGTTCCGGTAAGAGCTATGCAGTATCACTAATTTTAGAGCGTGCTAATGCACGCAAGTATCCGAACATTATCGTTTTTGACATGCATGGAGAGTATGCATCATTGGCTAATCCGCCGGTGCAGACAAACGGGACTCCGAGGACTGCGATCGCTACCGCTTTTAAAATAGCTGGTCCAGGAGATTTGGATTTACCAAAACCCAACACGATCTTTCTTCCATATTGGCTCTTAAATCGCGACGAGATGCTGTCCATGATTCTTGATCGCAGTGATCAGAATGCCCCCAACCAGGCTTCTCGATTTACTCAGCATGTGAGGGATCTTAAGGGAGCGGCTGTTGCGAGTAAGCCTAGTGTACAAGCTACGTTTACCGTTGATTCCCCAATCCCATATAATCTTCCAGATCTACTGCAGAAATTACAGCACGATGATACCGCTAAGGGGACCGGCGTTAGCGGAAAAGAGGTAAAAGGTGACTGGGAAGGTAAATTGACTCGTTTTATTTCTCGACTGGAAACGAAGTCAGCTGATCGGAGGTATGGGTTTATGTTCAAGCCACCGAGCGCGGCTCTTGAGTATGACTGGCTTGCGACGCAAATTTTACAACTCCTGACTCCAGGCAAAGATAAGCACGGCATAAAAATTGTCGATTTTTCGGAAGTACCACCAGACGTGCTTCCGGTAGTCACCGCTATCTTCGCAAGACTTCTTTATGATGTCCAGTTTTGGATGGATCCTGACAAGCGTACGCCCTTTGTCTTTGTTTGTGACGAAGCGCATCTTTATTTACCAGTTAAAGATGATGCAGACGCCGTCGAGAAGCAGGCGCTCTATTGTTTCGAACGCATTTCTAAGGAGGGTCGCAAGTACGGAGTTTCGCTGCTCGTAGTTAGTCAGCGCCCATCCGATGTCAGCCGAACTATTCTCAGTCAGTGCAACAATTTTCTTGTTTTAAGACTTACAAATGATCAAGATCAAAATGTGGTTCGTCGACTGGTTCCCGACTCCATGGCAGGCATCCTTGATGGATTACCACTACTCGATACCGGAGAAGCATTATTGCTGGGCGATGCGATTTTGTTGCCTGCTAGATTGAAGCTCAAGCTGCCCATGATCGAACCGTTGAGCCAAACACGGAATTTCTGGCAGGAATGGGAAACTAAAGTACCTAACTCAGATGCCATCTCTCTTGCTGTGGAGGCTCTTCGTCGCCAATCTCGTACATAAGGATGGTGCGGTAGATGCATTTTGATTTTAAGATCACGCGCCTCTCATTGAGAGCCAACTCGGACTTTAGCTTGTCGAGTAGATCGCGCGTTTTTTTTCGTGTGTCCTTCTTGAAAATATATTTTGTACACGTGTATACGTCTATGCCGGGCATCATTTCGGCAATTTTTCCGATAACGGCATAGCCACCTAGGTCGGAGAACAGGGTTGCTAGTTTTTCCCGTTAGAACCATACTGTGGATATTATCAATTACCATTTGAATCTATGTTCCTTATCCCTGGGCAGTTATTAACGATGATAACGTTTCCTGGCGTTTTGACCTATGAGTTATTGTATCTTGCGTTTTCCAGATCCGCCCATTTACAGGGAACTCCCAATACAAAAAAATTGCCGACTAATTTTCAACAAGCAGCCACGGTAATTGCGGGTCCATTTGTTATTAGTTCGATGCTCTGTTTTATTTTTGCGTTTATCGCCGGTGTCGGTAATTTTCAGGACGTGTCTAGCGGTATTTTTCTGTACTTGGCTTTGTGTATCGGAATGCATGCCTTTCCTAGTAACGAAGTGAATGCGCAAGTCCTCGTCATCGGTAAGAAACATTTGAGTGATGGTCATCAAACGATGCATAATCTCGCGAGCGTTTATTATCATGGCATGAATTTATTTAATATTCTCAGATTTTTTTGGATAGATTTAGTGTACGCTATTATTATTTCAGTGTTAGCGGTGTACGTTGCTGGGCAATTATAACGTTGTTACAAAATGGCGCGGGAACCTTATGAGTGGTAGCTTGGAGGTAAAAGAATCACTGAAGGCTTTCTATCGTGACCCAAGGTCTGGTTTGTGAACATTATTTTCCCAAACTGCTATGAACAATAGATTCTTTATTTGTACAGTATTGTTGATGACTGGTGCTGGGTGCGCCTCTACCGAATCATCGACCACGCAGCAGGCGATTGATCAAACAGACATCATGACATCTAGAGTGATGGACCTAGAGTCCAAGATCTCTGCTCTTGAGGATCGGGTTTCTAATCTTGAGCTACAATTTAATGATCAAGATTCGAACATAACGAGTATTCAATCAATTGTTAGTGCTCATGAGTCGGATTTATCTGATTTGCAATCCAGTCACGAGCATATGAGACAGTGGCTTCAGATGAACTATGAGTATCCCTGGGGGAATTAGTGATCGCATATTTAGAACGTAAATTATGATAGCCTCCACCCCCCGGAGCCAACAACCACCTCAGAAGTAACGTTGGGGGGGGTGTTATGTGGGGGTTGACTAACGCTGATTTCTTAAGCATGCTCCAAGCGTCTTGAGACTGGGGGTTGTGATGGCACTAGCGAGGTTTTATGTGGTAGCGATGATCAGGACTTACTTGTATGCCCACAGTCAATATCTACACCTACGTTAACACGCAAGAAGAGCTGATCGGGATTATTGATGATCTAAAAAAACCTCCTGGCCAAAGAACTCACGAGTAATGAGCTTCCGCTTTCGGCTAAAGAAATTAGCGTGCGGTGTATTAGTGTGGCGGGCCAGATGATTGGTGCTCTGGAGCTTGAAATCCATGCCCACGCGTTTCCTGACAGGGTTCTTCGTCAAGATGCTATCTGCAATACGGTGCGGCATTTTGTTCAGGATAGATTGCCGAATATTGGCGATGTCCGCGTTTGGCTGGTGCTGAGCGAGTTGGGGCACAGTTGGTAGATATTGATGTACATGGGCTGATATAAAAAAGAAGAATATGGATAAATGGAAACAACCAATACCGGAGGAATATGAATCTGCCGGCGAGCTAAAGAAGGGGCAATGATATGCTTCCTAAAAAAATTTCTGCGGGGTAGTTCATCACCTCCCGCCAGACTCAGGAAAGGCGCTAGCTTCGGATAAGATGGCGCGGGCTGAGTGGGAGAATCTTACGCCTTTGGCGCGCAATGAATGGATTTGCTGGGTGACATTCGTCAAAAAATAAGAGACTAGGCAGGGGCATGTCGAGCGAATAGTATCTCAGCTCAAAGAAGGGAGGCACCGGCCGTGCTGTTGGATTGGCTGTATTCATCGGACAGACAAGGCCGTTAGTCCTTTTGTACAATCGTTACTCAAGGCGAAGGCAAGTGCGAATGAAAACAAAAGCCGCCCATCAAGATGAGCTGTTGCGTCGAGGCGAACCTCGATGAACGGCTTTCTTGTGGACGGCACGGGCGTGAACCCCGGTACCTCAGGCGGGGCTGACTTGGGGCAGATGTTGTTTGATCGCGCTCAAGTCCTGGCCGAGCTCGACTCCGAGCTCCTTGAAGAGCTCTTTGATCATAGCGACCGACCTGCGTCCGATGTCCTTGAGTCTGGAGACATCGTGATTGGTTTTTTCGGCGATTTGCCAGACGTAGATCAAGTTGGCGTGTCGGAGAGCGGTCTGCGTTCGAACCATGAGCTCGAGAGTGTCGAGTCGCCTCGAGAGAACCTCGATCATGCCGGACGTAGCCGGAGTACCTGGGACACGCTCTTCCTTTGGTTTCCCGTAGACGAGGCATCCGATGAGGCCGGCCGTTTCAAGGTTCTGCGGAACCTCGATACTGATCACGGCGTTCGCTGTTGTTGCCATCTTCAGCAGCCTGGCGATCTCAGGATCTTCGTCGGAACAGCTGGGGATGATGATCTGGTGATCACCGATGTGAACCTTGAGTTGGGAAATTTTCATCTGACACACTCCTTTTTGGGGAAGGGGAGAGAGGTCGATCCCGGAGGAAAGACACGCGAGATTATCAGCATTTTCTTGGGTTGTCTAGCCGTGCAAAGCACAACGACCACCCCCATGGACGGCCGTTGGGCCTGGGGAGTGGTCGGTAGACGTTTTCCTAGATGTGGTCCTTGATGTACAGGTTGATCTGGGCCTGTACCCCTGGTCCGCATTGGCGGATGAAGGAGTCGAGCACCTTGATCCTGGCCATGACCACCTTTGGTGCGCCGAACTTGCGTAGGTTGTCGTTGAGCCGGCTGATGGCCTTCTCCCCGCCCCGGAAACTGCGGTGAATGACCACCCAGACCAGGTAGTGTTGGATCTTCATGAGCGTGGCGTGTCGCCGGTCATCCAGTTCGTTCGGAGCGACTTCGTCCTGGATGATCAAGGAGTGCTCGATAGCCTCCTGTACGTCTAGGACGAGGGCGTGCTCCAGGTCGCTGATCCGGCTCAGCGCCTCCGCGAGCTCGTGCTTGAGGGCTACGAGCTCGGCGTCCGTGATGTCAGGCATGGCGTCTCCTTTTTCTTGCCGACGAAGGTCGGGACAAGGGAGAAAAGTAGCACGGGAGTATGATAGTGGCAAGTTTTTATATTCTTTCGTATGCGCATGAAGAAGGCATATTGGGCGTTGGCCGTGTTAGTACTGAGCCTTTTTATTATTAGGCCGGCGTTTGCTCAGACGTTTGGGAACCGACTGAGTGGACGAATTCTCTTGCAGGTCGAACAGCATGGGGAGGCATGGTACATCTATCCGGCAGATGAACAACGCTACTACATGGGGACTGCTTCAGATGCGTACAATCTGATGCGTAGTCTAGGATTGGGGATTACTGATAAGGACTTAGCCACTATTCCAACCTCAACTGAGGCAGATCGCTATTCCCCAATTGCCTCGCGTTTAAGCGGGAGAATTCTTCTGCAAGTAGAACAGCATGGAGAGGCTTGGTATATTAACCCAACTAATTTGAAACGTTATTACATGGGCACTGCCTCAGACGCGTATAATCTGATGCGCAGTCTTGGGCTAGGAATTACTGATAAAGACTTAGCCGTGATTCCAATCTCAAGCGGTGCGTCTTCATCAGGCTCTGCCTCGGGTCAAAGCACAACGTTCATGGGCGCTTATCGTGTTGACGTTACTACGTACGCCGGCGGAGTTTCACAAACAGGCGATGGCGGGTATCTCATGAATGGCCAAACCGATGATTTGAACCCCTTCTTTCCACCCGAAGGATTTTTGGCAAAAACTAATTCAAGCGGAGACATTATTTGGTCAAAGCTTTTCCAATCATTTGAGTATACGACTGACCCCATGGCCACGCCTTACGGGTCAGAGGATGGGCAGGAGATCATTGAAACATTTGACGGCGGAGTGGTGGCGGTTGGCAACTTGATCGGCTTTACGGACGACGCGTACGTTGAAAAGAAAGAAAATTGGGACGACGTGTACATCACAAAACTCGACGCCAATGGCAAGCACCTCTGGACAAAGATGATTGGAGACTACGGCACGGATGCGGTCAGCCAAGTGTTTGAAACGAGTGATCACGGAATCGTTGTTTCGCTTATGGTTGATGAACTTTGCAATTGTTCAGAGCCGGTTGATGCGAACAAGCATTACGTGCTGGTGAAGTATGATTCAGCCGGCGTGCGCCAATGGGTGAAGAAGACAAGCTTCATGAAGAGCGCGCTTTATACTGATCCGTTCATCATTCGTGAGACGCCCGATGGGTTCATTATGATTGGTCAGGCTGAAACGCCGGACAACGCTGGATATTTGCATTCAACGGTTTCAACGCTAGCAAAAACGGATAAGAATTTAAACGTTCAATGGTCGAAAAGTTTAGAGGCTATTCCTCAGTCGTATGCCAATGTTACGGTGAATGCTGACGGAATACCCATCATCGGCTATACGGATATGCACATTTCTGCTGGTGATTTTCAGGATGTTGAAACTACGTCAGATGGCGGGTATATCACCTTTGGATTCTTCTACTCGTTGATCACGCAAGGGAGCTATACCACCTATATTCCCTCAACCAAGGTGATGCTGGCGGCGGCAAAATTTGATAAATCTGGCAATTTACTGTGGGTCAAGAGCCTGGAAAGCGGGATGGAAAAAAAGGAAAATCAGCTTTCTGGTGCAAAAACCGCGGACGGACATTATGTGATTATGCTCAATAGCTATCTTGAGGGCGAAAAATTAGACGAGTATTTAAGCGATCCAACAAAATATCTGTCCGTTTATTTGACGTCCGGCGCTTTTCTTTTGCAGGTCGATGAAGATTTCAATCTGTATTGGTCAAAAACAATCGCTTCGGAAGATTATATTGCTCCGCTTGATTTACAACCAACTGCGGATGGCGGTGTGGTCATTGGCGGATATTACATTTCTCCGGATGTTGCCACCGTCCAGTTTGGGCAAAACGTGTATTACCAGGACGCGCTTCTCATTAAATTGGACGTGAATGGAAATGCTTCGGGCGGAGGCGGTTGGATTGCCGATTATTCGGCGTTTACGAGCGCTGATGTGAGCCCATATGTCATTACTACAAACTTGGCGGTTGCGATTGATGATTTCGTGTTTCAGGTTGATGAGACGCCAACGCCAGCCGTGCCAGCGCACGCAATTACGGTTGGAGATTTGATTGTTCCGGTTGTCTCATTAGTCGTTCCTGACACAGGCGCACCCTTGGCCGGAGTCCCGACAACGGCCGGTGCTGAACCAAAAACCCAGGCGCAAATTACCTATGATGGGGTGGTCGCGATTGAACCGACTAATGCAAAAAGCCAGGCAGTCCATGATGACCTGATGCCAATTTTAAATGATGTATTCGCGAGCCAAGTGAAACTGCGGGACAATATGGGGGGATATTCGCTCGACTACACCTTTGGCCGTTTGGTGACTCAAGCTGATGTTGATGAAGTCCAAAAGTCTCTTGAGGCGATTGGCTATACAACCTATGACTCAGGAAAGGGCATGCTCACCATGATGAAGGTTGGATATACCCTTAGCCTGACGTTTTCCGTTTACAATCAAAACAGGGGTACCTTAGGCATCACCTTTTAAGGGAACGAAGGATCTAGCGGAGTATAATAAGGGAAAGTATTTATATTCTTTCGTATGCGCTTGAACTATGTGCTCTCGGTTTTGGGAATGGTTTCGACAATAGCTCTTGCGGGTGCGGGATGCGCGCCCAAGACAAGCACGGCAGATGCGTGCGGAAATCCGTACTATCCGTTTAAGGAGGGAATGGCGATTGCTTATAGCGTGAGCCCGTCAACGGGTGCGGTTGGAGATTCTGATTACACGCTCAGAACCGTGAGCGTAAAAGGAACAGAGGCAACGCTTCGGGCGGAGCTTCCGGGCGGGGCCTCAGCAGAAATGACCGCGGATTGTTCCAGCGGTTCCGTGGCGCTTAAAGGATCATCAAACCTGAGCTCGGCCATAGAGGGAGCGCAGTTCAAGACTACGGTTCTCTCTTCAGAGGGGACATACATGCCGGCGAATGTTTCTGCGGGTACAACCTGGAATAATTCGGAAACTGTGCAAATGGATATGACAGGCGGGGCCGCGGCCGGGCTGGGTTCAATCACGCTCACCACAAAAGAAAATAGCAAGGCAATTGCGGAAGAATCCGTAACCGTGCCGGCGGGAACGTACAAGGCAATCAAAGTTGAACTCACGCGCGAAACTACCTCAAAGACCTCATCCGGCTTTGCTATTCCGGCGTCAAAGGCAACGTCCACGGAATGGTGGGTGAAAGGCGTCGGACTCGTGAAATCTATTACCAAGGCTGACGGCCAGACTTCAACCGTAGAAGCAAAGTCCGTTACGGGGTTGTAGCGCGGGCCAGGCGCTGTGGCGTATGCCTCCCTGGTTTCTCTACCTTGTTCGTTGTAAAAACGGTAGTCTCTACACGGGCATTACGACAGATGTCAACGCTCGAGTGAAGGCGCATAACGCCGGCCAAGGCGCCAAATACACGCGGTCCTTCGGGCCCGTGGTTTTGGTTTACTCGAAGCAGATGAAGACCTCAACTTCAGCAAGAAAACGGGAGGCGGAGATCAAGAAGATGACGAAGTCTGAGAAGGAGCGGGTCGTATTGAAATAATTCGCATAGGGCAATTCTCACACGCTCGCTGGTTGGCGGGCAGGTCCATCTCGTCTATTTCAACGGTGGTGTATTTGCCATGTTCGACGCCATTTTTCAATCTCGACAAGCCGTCAGCCGGATTCAGTCCCCAAGTTTGCGGAGCCTCATATTCGCATGAGCCACAGCCGATGCATGGCGCGCGCTCGTGGGTAATGGTGAAGAATTTCATACTAACTAAAGTCTGCTCGACCAATAAGTTTGTAGAGCTTGTCATTGGTGCGAACCACAGATTCGATTGGCAAGGTAATGATTTGCTTGTCGGCTTTTTCAATCGGCTGTTGTTGTTCGTCGCGCATTTCGATCACTGTCGCTCGAACGAGCCCGGTTGTTTTGCCGGTGATGATGATTTTGTCGTTCTTCTTGAGATCGCTTGCTTCGAGAATGACTTCGGCGACCTTGATCTTCGGGTAATATTTCAACACCTTACCGACAAAAACGCGCTCTTCCGTTGCTTGGTTACTGCTCGTCTCTGTCCAGAACCCGCCTTTTCTCCCAAGGTAATAGCCGCTGCTGAATTTTCGATTGTAGACCTCGCCAAGTTTTTTGAGCCAGCCAGGGAATTTGTCTTTCGAGTATGTCCCATCCTCGATCGCTGCCAAGGCTTCCTTGTACGTCGAAATTACGGTATCGACGTATTCTGGTGGCCGACCTCGACCCTCAAACTTCAAGACCGTCACGCCAGCGTCAACGAGTTCATCGAGAATGTCGATCGTACAAAGGTCAGCGGGACTCATCACGTAATTGTTTCGAAGGGTCATCTCGACCCCCGTATCTTTGTCGATGATCTGATACTCGCGTCGGCACTCTTGTCTGCAGGCGCCTCGGCAAGCGCTCGAATTCTCGTTGAATAATGACATGAAGCACTGTCCGCTAACGGCAATGCAGAGCGCGCCATGGGCGAAGACTTCGAGTTGAATGAGCTCGCCTTTTGGTCCGCAGAGATGATGCTCGACAATTTGCTCGTGAATGCGCTTCATCATCGGAATAGTGACCTCGCGAGCCAGGACGATGACATCCGCAAACTGCGCAAAGTAAGCTACGGAGTCATAGTTTGAGATGGACTGCATGGTGGAGATGTGAACGTTCAGGCCAATCTTGCGCGCGTAAAGAATGGCCGAAATGTCGTTTGCAATAATGGCGTCAATGTTGTTCGCTTTTGCTGTATCTAGAATCTTCTTCATGAGCACCTGGTCATGCTCGTACAAAATAGTATTCATGGTGAGGTGCGCTTCAATGCCCGCCTCATGGCAAATACGCGCGATCTCTGTCAGGTCATCGAGCGTAAAATTGGCCGCCGCCACGGCCCGCATGTTCAACTGCGTCACGCCGAAATAGATGGCATGAGCGCCAGCCGAAATAGCCGCGTGCAGTGATTCGTAACTCCCCGCCGGCGCGAGGAGCTTGAGATGGGAAGTTGGCCTCATAATGTGCAACAGGTTACGTCACTTTCTCAAATAAATCCAACCTGTTAGACTGGTGGTGTATGTTTTTACGCCTTAGGGCCGTAATCAACAAAGAACTCCACTATCTTCAGGGGCTGTCAGCGGATCAACGGCAGTTGCTTTTGTCGTCAGCGCTTTTTGGGCTGGCCCAGCCAATGATTACAGTTTTTTCGAATACGTATTTGTGGCGACAGTCCCACAGCCCCGTAACGCTGGCGGTCTTCGGGATCGGGCAGTACGCGGGTTTGTGTTTCGGGTTTTTGTTGAATGGCTTTGGTCTTCAACGGTTTCGCCCAACAACATTATTTCTCGCAGGGTGTCTTCTACAGGGTGTCGTTCCGGTGCTCCTTGTTTCTGCGGGCGTGAACGCAGCGATTTTTGCTCCGTTATTCGGATTTGCACTTGGATCTGCCGGAGGATTTTATTGGGGCAATCGAAACCTGTTGACGTCGGCACTCACGAACTCGGTACAGCGGTTCAAATACATCAGCCTTGAATCGACGTTTGGTCTCGCCTCATCCGTTCTCGCGCCGGTACTCATCGGTTGGTTTTTGGTGTTCGGTGAACACACCGGTCTGTATGCGGCGCAATCCGCGTATGAAGTGACGGCAGTGGTGGGATTTTTTCTCCTTGCAGTTGCCGGGTGGTGCGTGAGTCGCATTCATCACGCCTTCGAGCCACTTAAGAAGTTGTTTATTGAGAAGCGTAGCTCACGTTGGCAGAAAATGCGCTTGCTTGATTATGTGAACGGTTTTACCGATGGATTTGAGCGCGTGATTCCGCTTGTTATTTTACTTCTGTTTCTTGGAAAAGAAGATTCTGTTGGCACGGTACAATCCGTTGCCGCGATTCTTTCAATGCTCGGTATGTACATTGCCGGCAAGAAAGTAAAACACAAGGATCATGCGCGTATTGTGGGAATGTGGACGCTCGTGACCGGCGCGGGCAAGACAGTTTTTGCAGTGCTCTTTTCAACGATTGGTGCGTTGATCTTCCATGGACTCAACGCGCTTGTTGTTTCGTTTCGTTGGGCCTCACTGGCAGCAGTCATGTATGAGACGATTGATGGGGAGCCTGGCGCGGGACTTGCAAAACGGTATCGTTATCTTATGGATCGTGAGTTTGCGTTGAATGCTGGCCGAGTATCTGGACTGTTTGTCTTCATTGGACTTTTCACAGTGTCAGCGGCCTTTACGATGCGATATGGACTTCTTCTCTCTATTCTTTTTCAATGTGTCATGATTCTTTTGGTGAAAATTGTTAGTCGAGCCGTTCCTCATGAGGATGGCGTTGTATCGGCATCGACCGGTGATGAATAACTTCCCTTTGACTTTTGCTGGAAATTCTGGTACAAAGGCGTACCTGGAGGTGGTAAATGTTCCTGCAAATGCTGGCACTTTCGTTATTGTCCGCGCCCGCCCAGGCCGGCGGGAAACCGCTGACCGTGGACGTGGATAACGTTCGTATGGTGACTGATTTGGTTCCGGACCTCTACATGGATGACCCGTGGTCAAGGTCCTCTGAAGACCCTGGGGACTCACTGCCCTACAAGTGGTCAGAGCTGATGCGCCCGGGGGAGTGGGACCAGCTGGTTCTCAGATCAGATCCTGACAAACCAACGATCCATCAGCTTATCGGTCCGGCGGTAATTTCCTTCCGTTTGATCCCGGCCGAATCCGTGGACCTGCACACGACGGGTGAGATTCAGGCGTACTGGACGGAGCAGGGCTGGCGGTGGCCCACGATTCGTGAACTTCTTGTCATTTCGCAACTGCCGATCATTCGTGATGTGGGGCGGGTGAACAAGAGCCTCATCACCATGGCGCAAGCTGAAACTGTCAGCGGTCCCATTGACTTGGCGGTGGAGTATGAACCCTTCCTGGGTTTTCAGCCCCGGCTAAACTTCTTTGACTGCCGGCCGGACAAGGTTTTTCCTGTTTCTCGAAAGAAACACGAGGCCTTCTTCGTAGCCGTCATCCCGTAGCGCAGTTCGGGCGCCAGCGGAACCATTCCGCTCAAATCTCAGCTCCGGCTGGGGTTTTTTGTTGTGGGGCCTTTTTTCTTTTATTCGTTCTGCTAGTATATTCGTGCTACCAGGAGGCAAGCCATGGGTTCTACGCGTTTTGCGGGTGAAGAGATCGGGCGGTTGTGCGAAATTTTCGAGCGCGACATCGAGCGCGGTGTGCATCACGTGTCCCGGCGCGTGCGAGAGTCAGAGGCGGGGGATGAGCTCACGTCGCTCGGACGCATTGCGCTTCCGGCCATCGTGGCTCATCTGCGCACGCCGGACTGGCAGGAGGATCCTGATCTCCAGGAAGCGTGGGGAATGCTTCTGTACAACATCGCCATTCGGGAACACGAAGAGTTCGTGGGTCCAGACTTCACGGATACCAAAGCCTGGTTGGCGTGGGCTGACAAGACCATCATGAGCGCGCAAGCGAAGGTGTAGCCCCGTTCGTGACGTGCGAATCATTCGCGCGTCTGCGGTGTTCGTCGGAACACCGCCTGTCAAAATGCCATCACCAGCGTGGTGGTTTTTTGTTGGGCAAACGTATGCAGAAGACTGTGCATATGGTACCTTCGCGTATATGAAAGTATTTTTTGTTTTGGTTGCGGTATCGGGGATATTTTTGCTTGGCGCGGGCTGTTCCAGCATGAACGTGGCGTCTATAGTAAAAAATGCCGAGGAATCGGGACTGCTATCAACAAAAATGGATTTGAGCGGGTCGGGGCTGGACAAAGTTCCATCAAATATTTTTGATCGAACAGATCTCACTGAGCTTAACCTTTCAAGAAATAATTTAACTGGCGCATTGCCTTCGCAAATTGGCCAGCTAAAGAATTTGCGAATTCTGAACGCGAGCGGAAATAAGATGACCGGCGTTCCGTCAGAAATTGGACAGCTTTCCAAGCTGGAAGAACTCGATTTTTCAAACAACCAGCTTACGGGACTGCCGAACGAACTTGGCAATCTTGCGAATTTGCGCCGTCTTGATCTGCGGGGGAACGCCATATCCAAGCCAGACCTTGATGGTATTCGCTCAAAACTGAGCAACCTTGAAATTCTTGAGTAGGTTTAGTTCGAATGACCTTCTTCCATATGATCGCCAAATATCATTCCAGCACCGTGAGCTTGTCTGATCTTCCAAAGGACAATCGTCCTCATGTGGCCATGGTTGGACGGTCAAATGTAGGAAAATCCTCCATGATCAATCATTTGACGCACAGGAAGGATTTGGCCAGGGTCAGTTCGAAACCGGGACGGACGCAGACCATGAATCTGTATGACATCGACAAGAAATTTTATCTTGTTGATTTGCCGGGCTACGGCTATGCAAAGAAATCACTCGAGCAACGCGAGGTGTTTGCAGACATGATTCAGGACTATTTGGAGAGAACGCCTGAGCTCAAACTCGTTCTCTTGATTATTGATGCGAGTATTCCGCCAACGGACATTGATGGCTTGATGCTTGAATGGCTTAAGTACAAACAGCTCCCGTTTATCCTTGTCCTCAACAAAATGGATAGGCTGAACGCATCTGAGAAAATGAGACTTGAACAGTCGCTCGAAACAAAATACCCAGGTCTAACATTACTCGAGCATTCAATCGACTCGGACAAAAATCGTAATGACCTTTGGACAGTAATTGAGCAGGCGGTAAAATAAATACATGCGCCCATCAATTTCCGGCGAACGCAGAATATTCGGCCTTATCTTGAGCGCCACGCGCAGTCACTGACCACAAGCGTCATTCCGGGCGACCTCGACAATTTAAAAGAAAAGAAGTGGAATTTATTTCCGCTTTTTTTGTATTCGAATGTCTTTTGCGCCAAGGATGACGAGTGCGATGATGACGATTTTGACAATGACGTGGCCGTGAGGGTCAATGAAATTTCGGGCAAGGGGAGTGTCAACGCGAACGAGGAGGTGAACTAGGATACTCACGGGCAGGACAAAGAAGAGCCAGCTTGATCTTGGAACCTCAGCGCCAAGTTTTCGGCAGCCCTTTGAAAAGAGCGGGGCAAGAAAGTACACGGCAACAAATGACAGCGCCGTATCAATAACGGTGTATTCGCCAAGGCGGAATTGCCGTAAATATGAAAAAATTCCCATAGACAAGATAATGATAGCATGGAGATCCGTGGAATTTTGATCATAGAGTATATTTCTGCTAGCATAGGCGCAATATGCGCGTAGCAATTATTGGCGGGGGAGCGGCGGGGATGATGTGTGCTTCCGCGGTTCACGAGTGTGATCCCTCGGCTGAGGTCTTTTTGCTTGACCGTAATGATGGGCTGGGCAAGAAGGTGATTATTTCTGGCGGGGGGCGATGTAACGTGACCACCGGCATACTCGACGTAAAAACCGTGCTGACCAAGTACCCGCGCGGGGGCAAATTTCTCACCTCGGCTATGTACGCCTTTCCTCCGCAGGCTGTTTATGATTGGTTTGAAGCTCACGGCGTTCCGCTCAAAACTCAGGCTGACCTTCGAGTATTCCCTGTCTCGGACAACGGCAAAGACATTGTAGAGGTATTTGAAAAGCTGTTCGTGAACCCGAAAATTCACGTCATGCTCAAGCGCTCGGTTACTTCTGTAGAAAAACGTGGGAACGGGTTCGTGATCAACACCAAAGACCAAATGGCGCCGATCATGGCGGACAAGCTCGTGCTCACAACGGGCGGGCAAGCGTACAGAGCGACTGGCTCGACCGGCGACGGCTACGCGTTCGCTTCATCCCTTGGCCATACGATCACCCCGCTTGCGCCGAGCTTGAACGCCTTCTTTACGAAAGAAACTTGGCCGGCGAAAATTTCCGGTTTGTCTTTTGAGCGGGCCACGATCACTGCTCGGCGAGAGGGGCGCCCGTACTTCACCGGGCCATTTCTCTTTACGCATAAAGGCGTGAGCGGGCCGGCCGTGTTCGCGCTGTCTTCGCTGGTCGCGTTCGAGAAATACGACGCTGACGAACCGCTCGAAATCACCATTGATCTATTTCCCGACGAGTCTCTCGATGCTCTGCGGGCGCGGTTCAATGGGCTAGCGCTCGACAAGCTCAACAAGCAGTTTGACAACGTACTCGCGCTCTTGGTTCCAAGATCCCTGGCTGACATTGCTATCGAGTTACTTGAAATCTCCAAAACGAAGCGCGTGAATCAGGTCTCGAAAAAAGAAATAAACAAATGCTTGAGCTGGCTCAAGGCCATCCCTCTCTCGGTGATTCAACGTGGAGCGGGGGATGAGTTTGTGACGGCCGGTGGGGTCTCGCTCGACGAAATAAATCCGCAAACCATGGAGTCAAAGATCTGTCCCGGACTCTTTTTTGCGGGTGAGATTATGAACGTGGACGGCTTTACGGGCGGGTTCAATTTGCAAGCTTCTTGGTCTGCCGGACGCCTGGCCGGGCTCAGCACTTGCAATTAAATTGTTTTTCCGCTAATATCAGCGGATTGAATCTCAAAAATTGCAATTTGTATGTTTAACAAGCGATTTGGCAACAAAGGCGGGGGTGATTGGAAAGCTAAAAAGAGTTTTGGTAAGGATTTTGGCGACCGTGATAGCGCTCCGCGCGAGATGCATGAGGCTACTTGTTCTGGCTGTAACAAGCAGTGTGAAGTGCCATTTAAACCTAACGGCCGAAAGCCAGTTTTCTGCAGTGATTGTTTCCGCAAGGATGAGAACCAGGACGACCGTGCGTCCTTTGGCGAAAAGCGCTCTTTCCGTGATGACCGGGGTTCAGACCGTGGCGCAGATCGCTCTTTTGATCGCCCAGCTCCGCATCCGAATGACAGAAGCACTGACCGCGGTTCGAGCGAGATTTGCGCTGAACTCCGCATCATGAATACCAAGCTCGACTCCATTTTGAAGGCCCTCACGAATGGTGGCGAGTAAGTGCTCGTACAGGAAGAAGACGACCGCAACCCTGTGGTCGTTTTGATTTCTGGTAAACTGTAGCCATGGTTTTGTACCGTTCTGCTATCATAGAGGAATGAACATTGGGAAACTGGCCATGGTTCGATTTGGTTTACTCGCGCTTGGTTTCGCGCTAGCTTTTCGAGTATTCTCGATTGTTCGCGCCGAGGACACCCCGCAAGCCCTCCAGCAACAGCTGAAGGAAATCGAGAGACAGATCAAGGCTGACCAGGCGGAGATTAAGCAGGTCCAGGGGCAGGCCAAGACATTGGCGAACATTATCAAGGTGCTCGGGAAACAGCAGAGCGTTTTACAGTTGCAGATCCAGTCAACTGAGGTAACGCTCAACGATGTTGAAAACCGCTTGCAGGATACGCAGATTGCCATGCAGGCAAATGAGAAGCATAGGGTGGCGTTACGCGAGCAGATGGGGGAGCTGATTCGGCAGATGAATTCCGCGGACGAGCAATCACTTTTGTATTCGTTTATTTCAAGCAAGAACATTTTTGACGTGCTGAATACCATCGAGCAGTACAAACAGCTGACCACTGATATTGGCGGAGCAGTTACTCGGGCCCGTGAGACCTCGGTGAAGCTCAAAAAACAAGAGACCGAGTTTACGCTTGAACAAGAAGAAGCGAGAAATTTGCAAACTGTTCGTGGTTTACAGCAAACCGCGCTCGTCGAGAATACCGCCGAGCAAAAGACACTACTCGCAAATACCAAAGGCCAGGAGGCCGTGTATCAGTCAGAGCTGGGCGATCACAAGGCGCAGGCTGCTTTGATTCGCAATCGTATCTATGAACTGCTCGACGCTGGCAATACGCACATCACTTTTGGCCAAGCAGTGAAGATTGCGGATTGGGTGCATGAAGTGACCGGCATAGAGCCGGCTTTTCTGCTCGCCGTTGTCAGCCAAGAGTCCTCTCTCGGCGCGAACGTTGGCACGTGTAATCGAGCGGGCGACCCTCCCTCGAAGAATTGGAAAGTCGTCATGAAACCAACGCGCGACCAAGCGCCGTTTGTCTCGATCATGAACCAGCTCGGCCGAAGCACTGAGGGCACGCCCATCTCCTGCCCCATGCATGACAAAGCCGGCCACCAGATTGGCTGGGGCGGGGCCATGGGCCCGGCGCAGTTTATTCCGTCTACATGGACAGGCTACGACGCCAAGATTTCTGCCCTCACCGGCAAGCCCGCTGATCCCTGGGACATCCGTGATGCCTTCGTAGCCGCTGCACTAAAGTTAACTGCCGACGGAGCCTCAAGTAACACCGATCAAGGGGAGTGGAACTCGGCGATGCGTTACTTCAGCGGTTCGACCAATCCGCAATTCCGTTTCTACGGGGATCAGGTAATGACTCGCACCGAGCGGTACAGAGCTGACATCAAAGAACTCGATAATTAGGGCGAAGTGAAGACGAACTTGTTATTCGTCCCATCTTTATCTTGATCGCCTCCGTACACTAAGTTGTACGGGGCGTTTTCATTTGTGGGTATGTATAGACGCTGTACTTCATTTGTACTACACTGCGGGTATATGAATACTATGCTTCAGGTGCGGGTTGATGGGAAAATCAAAGAGAAGGCCGGGAAGGCCTTTGTGGCCATGGGTCTTGATTTGTCATCGGGGGTGAGGCTCTATCTTACGCATGTAGCAAGAACGAAAACTATCCCGTACACAATGCTAGACATTGATAATTTTATTCGAGAACAAAAGATCAAACCTGCTACCAAATAGACCTCTATGGACTTCGGCAAACAAGCGATTATCATCCGCGGAAACGGGAACGCGAAACCAAGTAGTCATTGGTTCCCGTATGTTGAGCGCGAGCTGACCAAGCTCGGCCTTGAGGTGGTGAACGTTGAGTTTCCTGATCCCGTCATGGCGCATGAGCGCGAGTGGCTGCCGTTTCTTGACGAACTCGGTGCGGATGAGAACACGATTTTGATCGGCCATTCGTCTGGGGCGGTGGCGGCCATGCGGTACGCGGAGAAGAATGAAATCCTTGGCTCAGTCCTGGTTGGCGCCTGTTATACGGATCTTGGTGATGCGGGGGAGCGTGAGAGCGGGTATTATGATCGCCCGTGGGATTGGGAAGCAATCAAGAAGAACCAGCGGTGGATTGTGCAGTTTGCTTCAACGGATGACCCATTGATTCCGATTGCGGAGGCCAGGCATATTCACGAGGTGCTCGGCACAGAATACACAGAGTTCACTGACCGCCAGCATTTTGGCTATCCCAAAGAACAGAAAGAATTTCCTGAACTGGTGGCGTCTGTTCGTGAGAAGCTGAAGAGATAGCTTAGACAGACCTGGCGTTCTTAGACCCTGACGTGAGGAAGCCCGTCCGACCGGATCGTCCGGGCGGGGGTCTAGAGGTGGACGCTTATGTATTTTTTTGCGTCTCCTGATACTTCTCCCACATTGTCTGGAATCTTTTCGAGTTTCTCATTAGCTCGTCGAGCGATCCCGATGTGATGATTCGTCCCTCGTCAAAATAGTAAATAACGTCAAACAGGTGAAGGAGGTGCAAGCGGTGAACGGAGGAGATGATGGCCTTATTCTTAAATTCTTTAAAAATATTTTCGTAAATGGCGGATTCGTTTTGGAGATCGACACTGCTGGTCGGCTCATCGAGCAAGACAATCGACTTGTCAGTACAGGCGAGTAATCCGCGAGCCAGCGCCAGGCGTTGTTTTTCGCCTCCGCTCAAGTTCACGCCTTTTTCGACGATCGAGGAATCAAGTCCGTGGGGGAGACGCTCGACTACATCCGTAAACCTGGCCATGTCCGTGTACTTGGTGATTGTTGAAGCCTTGTGCTCCACGCCCATCGTAATGTTTTCCCGAATAGTCGTAGCGAAAATCTCCGGATCCTGCGGGATTAGGGCAATCTGCGCGCTCATGGCGTCTAGTCCGTGCTTGAGCGGTTTGCCGTCAAGGATTACTCGAACATTCTTCGGTTCATACAGTCCTCGCAAAACTTTCAGCATGGTGGTCTTTCCGCTTCCGCTCTCGCCAATGAAGGCAATACGCGCTCCTCGACGAATAGAGATCGAGACATCTTCAAGGTGAAGATCAGCGCCGGTTTCTGGATGATATGAGAAGGAGAGCTGGTTGATGTCCAGTTCCTTCCAGTTTGGTTTTGATGAAAGAAGGTTGAGATTTTTCTTGGTGCGGAATTCGTCTGAAAGCTCCTCGGCATTTAAGACAGCCGAGCGTTGCTTAACCATGTCGCCGTACATGTAGGTGAAGTTGAAGAAGACATCCGTGGCCCGCTGAACATAGGTATAGAGGAGATAGACCGCGCCAAGCGAGACGGCCAGGCCAAGCTGAACATTATGGGTGAAGTAAATGGCCAGCACAAAGAACATGGTGATGCCCGTGCACATGGCTACCAGAAACCACTTCACTTCATTTAGCGTGGTATTTTTCTTATAGAGCGGGAATGGCTGGAAGATTTTAGTTTCTATGGTTTTGGCAACGAGTTTTTCAATTCGCAAGACAATGACCGTGGTCACATTGCTGATGACGTCAAATACTTTTGCGGAATTGGAATTGTACATTCGGTTTAATTCCCGATATTGCGCAATCAGCCGTTTATCAAAGGTGAGAATGATAACTGCGCTGACGCCAGCCATGCCGGCCACAATGAGGCCCGCCCAAATATCAAAGTAAAGGAGAATGCCAAAGGTGAAGAGAAGCCGGGAAGCGCTTTCTACAAGTTTATAAGTATCCTCGGCAAAGTTGCCAAGCGCCGTGGAGCCTTTTTCGATTTTATCTATCGTGTCGCCGGAATGATGATCCGTGTGCCAGGACGCTGGCAGATCAAGGACGCCATTAACGAGGAACATTTTGAAGTTCGAGAAAGTCAAAAAAGAATTCTTTCTTTCTATCACTCTGGCTGGTCCGTGAAAAGCCCAGAAGGCCAGCTGGACGCCTACAAACGAGCTTGAGAGCAGGATGATTGACGGCAGAGTTGCTTGAGTGACGCCTTGGAATTGAATGACGTCGAGAATTTTTGCAACAAAGAACGGCTCCAGCAAATAAACCGTGTTAGCCCCCAAGAACAAGACAAAATACAAAACAACCATTCGGCGGTTGCCGGCGGAATATTTCCACAAGCGTTTGAGCAAGAAGAGTACCGGGTTGTTATCCAGCTTCATAAGGCACCAGCAATTATAACAGGATAGCGCTCCTGTTCCCGATGTTGTAAACTTCCACCCATAATGCAACGCACTTCTTTCATGCGTATGGCCAAGATTGCCAAGATTCATGGGCGGGAAATTCTTGATTCGCGCGGGAATCCTACGGTTGAGGTTGATCTGTGGCTTGATAGCGGGCAGATGGTTAGGGCGAGTGTCCCCTCGGGCGCATCCACCGGTAAGCGCGAGGCGATTGAACTGCGCGATGGCGACAAGAAGCGCTATGCAGGCAAAGGCGTCTTAAACGCGGTGAATAACGTGAATACTGAACTGGCCAAACTGGTAGTCGGCCAGGATCCGGATGAACTTGAGAAGATCGATCAGATGATGATTGAGCTTGATGGCACTGAGAACAAAGGCCGGCTGGGGGCGAATGCAATTCTCGGCGTCTCCATCGCCGTCTTGAAGGCGGGCGCGGCTGCTGCGAATCTCCCCATCTACGAATACATCAAACGAAAGTATCGCCCAGAGACGCCGTACATCATGCCGGTGCCCATGTTCAACATTTTGAACGGTGGATTGCACGCCGAGGGCTCGTCCGATTTTCAGGAGTACAAGATCGCTGCCATTGGTGCGCCGAGTTTGACGGAGGCTGTGCGCTGGAGTGCGGAGGTGTTCCACGTCCTTAAAAAGATTCTGCACGAGCGCGGTTTGACTACAACGGTGGGGGATGAGGGGGGCTTTGCCCCGGCGCTCAGCTCGAACGACGAGTACCCACAGATCATTGTTGAAGCGATCAAGAAGGCGGGATACGAACCAGGTAAGGATATTTATCTGGCTCTCGATCCAGCGAGTAGTGCCTTCTATGACAATGGCAAGTACAATTTGAAGCGTGATGGTCGAGTACTAAACTCGGACGAAATGATTGCTTTCTGGGTTGATTGGGTGAACAAGTATCCGATTATCTCCATTGAGGATGGGCTAGGCGAGGATGACTGGGAGAACTGGAAGAAACTTTACGAGACCCTGGGTCACAAGATCCAGATCATGGGTGATGATTTGCTCGTCACAAATCCCAAGATCATCAAGAAAGCAATAGCTGACAAGCTGGCTAACTCGGCCTTGATCAAGATCAACCAGATCGGTTCGATGTCTGAGACGATTGAAGCGGTGAACCTGGCCCACGCTGCGGGCTGGTCGGCCGTCGTGTCTCACCGATCGGGGGAGACCGAAGACACAACTATCGCTGACCTGGTGGTCGGCCTTAGTACGGGCATGATCAAGACAGGCTCGGCCAGCCGGTCAGAACGCGTGGCCAAGTACAACCAGCTGATGCGCATTGAGGAAGAACTGGGGGAGAAGGCTGTGTACCCCGGCATGAAGGCGTTTGCGAATATTAAGTAGGTCTTGTTCGTGTCATCCCGACGTAAGGAGGGATCTGAATTGGCAATCTGGATAATGCATCGACCAATCAGATCTCTCGGCCGTCGGACGGCCTCGAGATGACAACAACGCTCAGGCTGACGCTGAGACTCGGGACGACAGCGAATAATACATAAGACACTTATTATATAAGAGACTTATATAATTTCTGCTTGGGACGCGAATTTTCTATGACCCAAAATGAAGCCCTTAACATCCTCAAAACCGGCGCGAATGTGTTCCTGACGGGGGAGCCAGGGGCGGGCAAGAGCCACACTGTGCGCGAGTACGTGCACTATTTGCGCTCGCATGGCGTAGAGCCGGCCATTACGGCAAGTACCGGCATCGCCGCCACGCACATTGGCGGGCTCACCATTCATTCCTGGAGCGGGATTGGCATCAAGAAGGCGCTGACGAAGCACGAGATTCGAGAAATCGGAACTAACGATCGTGTAGCGAGCCGGATGCGGAAGACGCATGTGCTGATTATTGACGAGGTGTCCATGCTCGACGCCAACACGCTCGGCCTGGTTGACGCGGTGTTGCGAGGAGTGAAAGAGAATCACGCGGCCTTTGGTGGGATGCAGGTTATCTTTGTGGGCGACTTTTTCCAGCTTCCGCCAGTGTCCAGGCACGGCGAGGAGCCGAGCGAATTCTCTTTTACTGCAGACGCGTGGCACTCGGCCAAGCCGGTGGTTTGCTATTTGAGCGAGCAACACCGTCAAGAGGATCCCGAATTTCTCGAGGTCCTGTCCTCGATGCGTACCGGCAGTGTCCCCGCCGAGCACAAAGCTCGTCTGCTCGCTCGCCAACAAACGGGTGTTTCAGAATCCGATATCACGAAACTGTTCCCGCACAACGCCGACGTGGATAGGATCAACGCGAATGAGCTCTCGAAAATCCCGGGGGAGGCCAAATCTTTTAAGATGAATGACAACGGGAATCCAAAAATGTGCGAGGCTTTGCGCCGGGGCTGTCTCTCGCCCGAGAGGCTCGACTTGAAGAAAGGCGCGCGAGTCATGTTTACTCGAAACAATTTCGAGGAGGGTTTTGTGAACGGCACAACGGGGGATGTAGAAGGCTTCTCGCCAGATACAGGATTCCCCGTAGTAATAACTCGATCCGGTCGCCGAATCGAAGTAGAACCGGCGCGCTGGGCGATTGAGGCGGATTCAAGAACGCTTGCGTCAATTTCGCAGATTCCTTTACGGCTGGCGTGGGCCATGACCGTGCATAAGAGCCAAGGCATGAGTCTCGACGCGGCCTTCGTTGATTTGTCCGGCGCGTTTGCGTACGGGCAGGGGTATGTGGCGCTGTCGAGAGTTCGTACGCTCGCCGGTCTGTTCCTTGGCGGTCTCAATGAGCGCGCGCTCGAGGTTGATCAAACGGTGCTTGCCGAAGACGGCGAGTTTAGAGCGCGCTCGGAAAATGCTCGAACAACCTACGGCGAACTTGATTCCGCAAAACTTGAACAGAAGCACAAAGGATTTTTGGTAGCCTGCGGGGGGAGAGTAACGGCGCGGACACCTATCGAGATGCTCGCGGCCCCGCTCACTCGCACACCAAGGAGCAAAGAACCACGATACGAACAAACGCTCGCGTTATTACTCGAAGGAAAAAGCGTGAGCGAGGTTGCCACCGAGCGGAGCCGAAAAGACGGGACAATTATCGAACACCTCGAAAAGTTAAAAGAACTCGGCAAACTGCCAAAGGAAAAATTGGAACACCTGCAGAGCAAAAAAATGTTCGCAGACATTCACTCCGCGTTCAAGGCCAAGAAGACTCAACAGCTGAGCCCGATCTTTGCGCACCTAAAGGGCAAGTACTCGTACGATGACATCAGGCTCGCGCGCATTTTCTACCCGTAGATTTGGTATACTCTGGCATATGTGTTTTTCAGCAACTGCTAGTTTCGTAGCCAGTGGGGTGCTCGTAGGCGCCTCGATTATTACGTTTGCGAACATGAGGAAACAGCCGACAAGGCTGTTCGCTGTCATCCCGCTGTTGTTCGCTGTACAACAAGCTATTGAGGGCTTCCAATGGCTGGCGCTCGGCCACGGTTCGGCTAGCTTGCCATTAGGCTACGCGTTTCTCTTTTTTGCCTATCTGTTCTGGCCGGTTTTCCTTCCGCTCGCTTCGCTTCAAGCGGAGACTGACAAAACTCGGCGAACGCTTATCAAGGTTTGTTTCGGCGCGGGCATTTTTACGGCCATTCTTTTGGGCTACTATCTCATTGCCCGACCGCTCGTTGTAGAGGAGCTTGGGAATTGCATAAACTATTCCATTGAAACCACGCATTCCGTTATCCTGCCCTTGGCGTATGTTATATCAGTTATTGGTGGAGGCCTTTTGGTCAAACGTTTCTGGATCCAGATGTTTGGCACTCTTGGCCTTGTTGGCCTGGCCGTAAGTTACATTGGCTTCACTCAGGCCTACCAATCCGTCTGGTGTTTTTTTGCGGCCGCTCTCAGCCTGTGCGTGATCATGGAGTTGCGCGCTCATCATCAACGATCAAATAATAAACAAGAGTAATTATTTTCTTATATGACAACTTTTCATTCGTATCGTTTGGGGCTTGCGTGTTCGGCAGTCGCTCTAGTTTTTATGGGCGCTGGTTGCACTGGATCATCATTAAACACACCGAGCGTTTCGACTGCTCCCGTAGCGCAGTCGGCCATCACGGTTGCCTCGCCCAAGGCGAATGAGACTGTCACAAACCCGCTGGCCATCACGGGCCAGGCTCCTGTTGGGCAAACGGTTTATGCTGCCGCCGTGGTAGACGGCAACCCCGTTTCTTTGACGCTCGATCAGCCGGATGAGGCAGGCAACTTTACCCTAAAGGAACTTGGACTTGATCGAGTCACTGGTGACTTTTCGCTAGTGGTCTACAACATTAACGAGAACGGCGACTGGCTGAACCAGGTGACGATCCCACTGCATCTCAGACAGTAGAGGATATCCTCGGCAATGTCTTCTATGATTCATGGTCTTCGAATAGTTTTTATAGCCTTGATCGGAACAGCCCTGGCAGGATTTCTTTTGCTGTTTTCGGTTATTATGATCGAGGGGAAACGGCATGATGTGAAGGCTGATCTTCAGGCCATTGCTCCGCAGAATGTAGCGATTGTTTTTGGCGCAGGAATCAAACGAGACAATACGCCATCTGATGCCTTAGAAGATAGGTTGATCGTAGCGGCGAGGCTCTATCATGCTGGTCAGGTCAAAACGATTCTTGTTTCCGGCGACAACCGATTTAAAAATTATTCCGAGCCGGACGTGATGCGGGATGCGCTTGTTGAGCGCATGGGCGTAGATGCAAAAGACATTCAGGCTGATTACGCCGGACGCCGGACGTATGACACTTGTATTCGAGCAAAAAAACTTTGGGGAGTTGATCACGCCATTCTAATTTCACAAGATTTTCATCTTCCGCGAGCCATCTGGACCTGTGATAAATTAGGTATTGAAAGTTCCGGCGCTTCAGCCTCACTCCGTCCCTACATGTTTGCCGTGGATTATCGTGCTCGAGAAATTCTGGCCGATCTGAACGCCTTTATTAACGTCTATATTTGGCATCCTGGGTACGTGGGAGGGGAGTTTGTGACGGATATTGATCCGTAATTGAAACACCCCGCCGTTAGCGACCCATGGGGGCGTTTCATCGGCGGGATGACGGCGGGAGGCTTAGGCGCATGGCCCGAAGCCTCACCAGAAGTGATTCCGTAAGGCATGGCAGGTAGCTGCCAAAAGCTGGCTAAGCTTTTTTCTGGCCCGTATATTTCTAAGCTCTGAGGGTTGCGCCGGTGAAGCAGGATATTCGGTGAGAACTTCCGGCACCGGGCGCGGAATGAAACGCACGACGCAGTCACGGATCAGCCCTTCCAGGCTGACTCCCATGCGCTCCTGTCCGCGCTCCGACCAGGTGATGCGCACGCGGACGGGGGCGCCGTTTGAGCGTTCGTGCTTTGGCCTGTACTTGATGACGATGTCGTCCGGCTTGCAGGGGAACCCGGCGGTAGTACAGACCGCGCTCAGCTCTTTCTGCAGACGGGCTTGTTGATGGCCGGTCAGCACATCCATACTCCATTGCACGTCTCCCAAGCAGTTGAGGATTTCAACAGTGGGCATTGGACCCTCCCTGGCGTGTTGAGAAGCGATTACACGCGAACAAAATACGCCTCCCACGTAAAGCGTCAAGTACAAAACACCCCGCCTGCGCGCGATCCTCGGTCGAGGTGTTTCGCGGTAGCGGGGTGCAGGTGATGGTTGTGGGATGGCGGCTACATCCCGAGACAGGCCTTTTCGATGACTCCATTTTTGACGATGAAGTCGGTTCCCGAGTTCGGATCGATGTAGACGATTCCAGCGTCCCTCGGCCAATCTGCATGAAGAGTGGCGTAGGTTACGGCGACGAGCACAAGATCGGTTCGAAGAGTAGCTAGCGGTTCGTCCGTCTTGATTGCTTCTACGACGCCGTATGCATGATCCGTTCCTTTGCGGGTGATACGCACGACTCGATGCAGATCGTATTCAACTATGACACCGCCCGCTGACCAGACGATGCTTTTGAGGAGTGGAACAGGCAGGTGGCGATGGCTACGACCACATGCATCAAGGTAGTAGTGGATACATTCTTGAACGAGTGTAAATTCCATGGGGTCTCCATATCGAACCATTCAGTATAGCAAAAAAATACGAATTTGTCAATAATTCCGCTAACATTAGATAGAAAAACTACCAAGAGCTCCTCAGCGAACGCTAGTCAAAGACCATTGAAAAACAAGTGCCGGTCTTTCAATACGCATAATGTACATTTTGTTCAAATTGAAACACCCCGCTCGTCAGCTGGCCCGGAGGGGTGTTTCGCTGTGGCGGGGCGTACGTGGCAGATGCCAGTAGTCGAGCTACGCGCTCGTGGGCGCAGGGGCCTTGATGGCCAGGAGCTCTTCGACCGTTTTTTCGATGATCTGGTCGAGCAGTCCGCCGGGCGCGGTGATCTGCTCCAGGGTGACCGGCTTCATTCGCTTGAGGTCGTCGTAGACGTCCTCCATGAGGTCGAGAGTTGCGCCGACCTTGAGCGGGATGTCGTTCACGGCGAGCACATTGATCGTTTCGATCTCGCGGACGATGCCCTGCATGGGCGTCTCGCCGTTCGCCGACACCTCGGCGCAGAAGCGCGTGATGCAGGAGCGGATGAAGGCCGTGATCATGGCAACTTCTTCGGGGATGAGACCTGACGGTGGCATGAAAACTCCAATAGGCGGATTGCCTGCCTATAAAGTAAGCATTTTTTTGCACCCAGTCAACGGTAGACCCTGGCTAGACGTTGGCCGGCTCAGGAATCTTGATAGCCGTGATTTCCGACCGGAGCTGGTCGAGCACGGTGTTGATTGCGTCCCTGAACTCTTCGATCGTTTTCGGGGCCAGGACCGCCAGCTCCACGTAGCACTGCCGGTGGAACCCAAGGTAGCGTTCTTGGAGGGTGGTGGGCTTGTCGTCGAGTATCTGGTCAATCATCCGGATGACGGTCCAGATCTTGTCGACGGGTTGGCTCTTTTCCTTATCGATCGTTTGTCCCAGCCGAATCGCCGACGAAGCGAACGTGTCGAAGTGCCCGTCCAATTCCTTCAAAGTGACGTCAATCGGTTGCATGAGACCTCCGTGAGCATGGCTCCTGGAAAGGGTAGGCGTTTGCTTCTACCGCGTCAACGGTGTTTGGTTATTGATTAAATATATTACATAAGATGCTTATGTATTTTTTGAATGGGTAATTTGTACAAATTGTACAAATTGAAACACCCCGTCGATAGCAGCCATCATTCGGCCATTGACACATAGTAACGCGTGGCGTTATCATTGGAACGTATGATTCAATCGTTCGCCGATGCAGATACGAAGCATATTTTCCAACGGGATCTCATTAAGAGGTTTCCAACGTGGCTGCAGAAGATTGCGTTAAGAAAACTTCTGCATATTCACGCCGCTCACCGGCTTGATGATCTGAAAGTCCCGCCGGGTAATCGTCTTGAGAAACTCAAAGGCAAGGACGGAGACAAGCACAGCATCCGAGTAAACGATCAATGGCGGTTGCGCTTCAAATGGAAAGATAGCGACGCCTATGAAGTTTGTTTAATCGATTACCACGACTAATATGAAAAAACAAAAACCCATTCATCCTGGCGAAATCCTCCTTGAAGATTTTCTTCTGGCGATGGAGATCACTCAGTATCGTTTGGCAAAGGATATTAGCGTGCCTGCTCGCCGAATCAACGAAATCGTTCACGGCAACCGCGCCATTAGCCCGGACACCGCGCTTCGACTGGCAAAGTATTTTGGCACCAGTCCCGAATTCTGGATGAATCTCCAGGCTCATTATGATCTTGAGCTACTCAATGAGAGTTGGTCGAAAACCATCGAGAAACAGGTGCGAGTATTTCAACCGGCGTAAAGTACAATTTGTACAAAATGAAACACCCCGCCGTTAGCGACCCATGGGGGTGTTTCGCTGTGGCGGGGTGACGAAGGAGATACGTTTCGCGGACGTTGGAGCGTTATTCGTTATCAGTGAACTTTGGGCTTTCGACGCCGAGTTCAATGAGCGTCTGGTGTGCTTTTTTGTGCTCGTCATCGGTGTTGTACACCAGGCCGCCGCAGAGCCTGCAGTCGCTCCACATGACGCTCATATGGACGATGCCGTTATTCGAGCGTCTGCGAAGAGATATTGCGCCTTTGATCTTTTGCACCGCCGTTTCGATGCGCCTTTTTTCTAGAAATTTGTTGAACTTCTCTTCTGGAGTGACGGCTTTTTCTTCGCCCATGATGCCTCCTATAGTGAGGCTAGCACATTTCGGAGTCTTAGGGTATGATCCTGCCACTTTTATGGACCATGGAGATGTCATTATCAGATTTGAGGCCGTGTCCTTTGGATACGACGCGGAAAACATGCTTTTAGACGAGGCAGATTTTTCGGTGAGAGAGAACTCGAAAATGACCGTCATGGGGCAGAACGGGGCGGGGAAGAGCACGATTTTTAAATTATTGACGGGCGCTTTGAAGCCGGATAGGGGCGAGATTCATATCAAGCAGGGGGCGAGTATTGCCATCGCTACGCAGGTCATGCCGAGAGAGAAGCTCGAGCATACTGTCCGCGAGTTTTTTGCGAGTGCCTTCTCGGAAAAACACCACAACCTCGACAAACTGATTACGGATGTACTCGTCGTAGTAAATCTCAAGGCACCACTCGATAAGAAGATCAAAGAATTTTCGGGGGGCCAGCAAGCTCGTCTTCTTCTCGCTTATGCACTCATTCAAGAGCCGGACATTCTGCTTCTAGACGAGCCGACGAACAATCTTGACGCTGACGGCATTGCCGAGCTCACGGCTTTCTTGATCATGTACGAAAAAACGGTGCTCGTTATTTCCCACGACGCGGATTTCTTGAACTCGTTCACGGACGGCGTGCTTCACCTTGACGTGTATACCGGCAAGGTTGATCGCTACGAGGGCAACTATGTAGACGTTGTCAAAGAGATCACGGCGCGGGTTGAGCGCGAGCAGATGAAGAACGCCAGACTATTAAAAGAAATCCAAGATAGAAAGGATAAGGTGAACTTCTTTGCGCACAAAGGAGGCAAGATGCGAAAACTCGCCAGCAAGCTCAAGGACCAGGTCGAGGAAGCCGAGGAAAACATGGTCGAGGTCAAGCGCGATGACAGAACCATCCGCGATTTTCAGATTCCGGCGCAGGCTTGGAATGACAACGTGTTGTCCATTACCTCAGTTAAGGTCATAAAGAATCACGAGGCCGAGGAGAAGCCGGTTAAGATATATCTACGCAAGGGCCAGCGCCTGCTGATCACCGGACCAAACGGTATTGGCAAGAGCACGTTTTTACGATCTCTCTCCGCCGGGGAAGCTGGTTCGAACATTGCTAAGGGTGTTGCCGTCGGCTATTATCGCCAGGATTTTTCCGGCCTCGACTTCAATAAGAGCGCCTATGACTCGCTGGCTGAAATGATGCACCAGCCGGATAATGAAACGATCAGAAAAACGGGCGCCCATTTCCTCCTGAACGGCGACGCGCTCGCCACCAAAGTTGGCAGTCTATCTGAGGGACAGAAGGGTTTGCTCTGCTTCGCCCGGTTCGTACTCCAGAAGCCGGGCCTCCTAATTCTCGACGAGCCGACTAATCACATTAACTTCCGCCACCTGCCAATTATTGCTAAGGCTATTGAGAATTATGAGGGGGCCATTGTGATGGTGAGCCACGCGCCGGACTTTGTGAGCCAGATTAAGTTTGGCCAAACGCTTGACCTTTCTGCTTTGTAGGCTGTTTACGTTTCGGGCGCAGTGCTTGCCCTTGGCGGGCTTAGGCGGTTTTTCTTTTGCCGAATCGAATCTTCCAATGACTCCCCGGGTACCAGACTCGCCTAATGCCAAAGCGCGTTTTGAAGAGCGAGTAGCCTATGTCGGATTGAAAGGGGAGCGGGTTCGGTCCGCACATGTCGCCAAAGTTGCAGAGGGCGAGTTGTTTTTCGCGAGAACGCTCGAACCAGAGATTAACAAGACCAGTCATGGCCTGGGATTGCTTTGCTTGGGGGAGATAGAAGCCAAGGATGTAGAAGCTCTGAGATGCCTCACGGCACTCGCCAGCTACAAAGCCGGCCACTATGCCGTGCTCACGCGATTCGGCGATCATGACGTCAATGGTTTCGGGATGCTCTTTGAGATGGCGCTCGGCTAAAGTCCAGAAGGTGGAGCGCATACTCCGGGGGACGCTTGAATGAAAATAGGCAGATTTGATTTCGTCGAGAAGGCCGAGGCGCAGGGTAACGTTTGATTGTTTCTGAAATGTTCTGAGATGTCGTTTCGCCTGCGTGCGCCAGTTGGCGGTGACAGGGCCCTCGGCGAGTATCTCGGCTATCCCATGGAGACGGGGAGGACCAAAGGCCTTGAAGCCGTGCGTGACGCTTCCACCGAGGAAGGCGGGAACCCATTCCTCGATTCGAATGAGAGAGAGCCCGCCCCCCTTCCCCCTCCCAGGATGGGCGGGGGAGTCACTGTGAAGCGGGTTGTTGTCCGTGGTGAAGGTGCGGTGCCAAGAGATGAGGGGATTCTTCATGACAACCGTGGTGAATCCGCGTTCATTCAAGGTAGCGTAGCCGGGGTCAATTTGGCCAAGTCCCGCCCAATGCGTGGCGTCATACGGAGGGAGTACGCCGGGGGTGAAGAGCGGGCAGACGTCATTCACGTATTTGAGGTCTTTGCGCTTCATAAGCTATGATGAGCAGTGTAAATCGAATGACCGCTATGATCAATAAAGAAACTGGTATCCAAGCATCCGTCAGCGTCCTCTTTGTCCTCCTTGTGGCCGGGCTTGGTTCGTACTTTACTTCGCTTGGCCTCCATGGCTGGTATGGCGCGCTTGAACGCCCGGCCATCATCCCCGCGGGTCAGACCTTCGGCCTTGTGTGGACGGTGCTGTTTGTCCTTCTGGCTGTGTCGATCTTTCTTTCCTGGCGGTCAGTGCCAAAAACGTTTTTGCGAACGCTCGGCCGATTGTACCTAGTGAACGGCGGGCTGAACGTGCTGTGGTGCTACGTCTTCTTTTCAATGCATGAACTTGGCGGGGCGGCTATCACGGCCGTGTTGCTGGCGTTCTCCGTTTTTGTGTTGATCGCAGCGAACGTGAAAGTGTCGAAAATCGCTGCGGTACTTTTGATCCCGTATTTTCTTTGGACAAGTTTTGCTGTCTATTTGAGCGCGGATATCGCGTACATGAACAAAACGCCTACGGTCCCGCCTGTGCTCATCGGCAACCCCGTTGATGAGACTGTCCAATTCGACTTCGATAGCCCCGGCCAGCAAGGGTTTACCCTGTACGTGGGCGTGACCAGGACGATTGACTCACACGCGTCAATCAAACTTCTACGCGTAGATGACTCCCATTGTCCCGCAGACGTGAAGTGCATTTGGGCGGGGGAGCTCTCGCCCGTCTTCACGGTAACAGTTGACGGACAGAAGACCGAGTTAAAACTTGGCACCATGACCGCAGAGAAAGGCGGGGTTAGCGGGTATCACTTCACGCTTCTGGATGCTGGATTAGACTTTGCAAAAGTGAGTGTTGAGAGATAGCGGTGTTGCTGTTCTGATTCCTATCCCGTCCCGACCCTGAGTTCGACGAAGGGGAGGGATAGAATTGGATGCCATTGGGAATCCTCGTCATCCTTGCTACCCCTCCTGTCGTCGGGGTGGGAACCACCGCAACGGCCAATCGGATCCTTCATCGCTGAAAGCTCCTCAGGATGACTGAATCGTTCAGGACGACAAAGACAAAACAAAAGGACCCCCGAATGGGGGTCCTTATTTGAATGTACATTCTGAGCCCGGTCTTACTTCTGTGGCGGGGGATTAACCGGCTTAGGAGCTGGAGCTGGCGGAACTGGCTGACCTGGCTGTTGTCCATCGAATCGCATAATCTTTGCCGTTAAGAATAACCAATGCCCATCCACCATAGAGCCAAGGGGAGGGGTGAACAATAAGTTATCCACATGGGGGCCTTTGAAGGCCCTGTTCATGGCCGAATAACCCACAGTGTTTTACGACGCAACTACCGAATTTTATTATTCCCTAGGAAATTTGGATATTTGTGGTAGAGTTAGTCAATATGGTCAACAGTCTTGCACGAATCGCCAGTGAAAACGTCTCTACTATTGTGGAACACGTTTTTGCGGTAACGAAAGCTGAAAAATCCTTAATCGTGTTTGACCGTCAGTGCGAGCTCGCAAAAATACTCGCCGGCGCCTATCAAACTGCCTTGCCAGGGGCTACGGTGGTTGAGTTTGCGGAAGACAAGGCGCCGGAAATACTCGCCATCATTGAAAGCTTGAAGGCCGGTGATTTCGTGGCGCTTATTCAATCATCGAGTTTTCGTTTGAACGAGTTTCGGCTCCGTGTCGAGCTCTTTAAGAAAGGACTGAAGGTGGTCGAGCATCCGCACCTCGATCGGATGAAGAGTGAAGCGGACATCGCTACCTACATTGACTCGCTGGCGTATGATTCGGCGTATTACCGAACCGTTGGTCGGGCCTTGAAAACGGCCATTGATCGTGCGCAGAAAATTGTCGTCGAGTCTGACGGTTCAGTGCTCGAATATCTCGGGCCGTTTGAGGATGCAAAATTGAACATTGGTGATTACACCGGCATGAATAACGCTGGCGGGCAGTTTCCCATTGGCGAGGTATTCACGGAGCCGAAAGATATCGCGAACGTAAACGGCACGGCCAAGATTTTTGCTTTCGGTGATAACCAGTTTCGTCTGAACATTCCCGCAGAGCCCATCGAGCTGTTCATCATTGGCGGTCGAATTGATCATGTTGAAAACTCCACGCCAGAGTTTGACGCCGTCCTTGAAGAAATCCGCGAAGGGGATGAAGCCGTGGTCCGTGAACTCGGCCTAGGGATGAACAAAGCGTACACAAGAGCCAGGACCGTCCCAGACGTTGGCTCCTATGAACGCATGTGCGGAGTCCACATGTCCCTCGGCGGTAAGCACGCCATTTACGCCAAAGAAGGTTTTTCGAGGAAGCACTCGCGATTCCACGTTGATGTTTTTGTAAAAGTTGATCGGGTTTTAATCGACGGCAAAACAATTTTTGAAAATCAGCAATACGTCGTCTAAACAAAAAACTCCCGAATGGGAGTCTGTTGATTGAGGCAATTTACTTTTTTGCAGCCGCAGCTTTTTCAAGCTTAGCCAAGCGAACTGCCTTTTGCTTCCGGCGGCGGAATTCCGCTTCCTTTCGCTTCACGGCGAACATGGCGTTAATGTCCTTGCGGGAGGTGTGTTGTCGTTGGGGCATATGTTGTGGGTGGGTAGGGGTCGACCCATGTGTCGACCCAATATGCCGAGAATAATAATGGTCAGGGGCGAATTCGTCAAGTCTTAGCTGAATATAAATTACGAAAGCCGGCAGCGTGGTTCTGCCGGCTGATTGAGCCGAGTAGCGGGCTACTTCGGCTTGGTGGTGGCGTCCGTCAGCTTCAGCTCGATCGCTTTGCTGAGCGGAATCCATCCTCCGCGGTGCTTGGGGCAGTCGCTCGGCCGTACGTGCGAGTAGTCCATCCAGGCCGGGTCTAGCACTTGGGGATCGAACCCGTTGACTTCGCCCTTCACGAGAATGCGCTGACCAGCAAACTCGTTCTCTGAACCATGCAGGTCTGGGTACTCCCGGGGGATGATGAAGAAGGAGCCAATCATGGGTCCCTCCGTGGCGTAGAAGACCATGGTTTCCGGGATGGCGGGCGGGAGCGGAAACGTACCGTCCGTGTAGCCCAGCTCGATGGCCGCTTCCCGGCTCACGTAGTGGCCACAACTTGCCGGCGCGTTCTTTTTCATGTACGCAAGCCAGCCGGGGTTCATGATTTCCAGCTCGCTCCGACAGGATGCGAACATGAGCGGGCGTTGGCTGTCAGGAAACGTAGATACGGCATCCTTGCAGGGACGGAGGTTGGCCGAGGCCAACACGACTTCGTCGAAATAGAACCCCTTCATGCTCCCTTCCGTGGCGATGAACACTTCGCCTCTTTTCGGGTACACGAGCGCTGTCAGATCCGACATGTAACCTCCCTAGTCGCAAGTGAATGGCCGAGAGAGGTTAGCGAAAAAATCTCAAGAAGTCAACTTGACAGATCTACAGAAATGCACGAAAACTAGGCTATATGACTATCAATATTGAGCGGGGGACGGCGGGGACGGCGGGAGCGAATCTGCTAGTGATTCCGATTTTTGGGGGGAAGACGTTTACGCTGAAGAGCATCAAGGGGATTCCGGATGATATGTTTGATAGATTTTTGGTGCTGGCTGAGCGGGCCGAGTTTGCCGGCAAAGCGAATGAGACGGTCTATCTTCAGTTGCCGGTTGGCAGAAATGCTGACGGTATTCTCGTCATCGGTCTGGGCGAGAAGGGGAAGGACGTAGCGGGTGCGGTGCGCGAGGTTGTGGGGACGGCGGGAGCATTTGCTCGCCGGGGCGGGATGAAATCCGTGGCGCTCATCCTGCCGAAGGAACTGGCGAAAGCGAATGTCATTGACGCGATTGCTACGGCGATTCATCTGGGCGAGTACTCATTCGACATGTACAAAAAAGAGCCGAGCAAAAAGCATCTCGATTCATTTTCGATTGTTATCGAGGACAGGAAGCAGTTGCTGGCGTTCAGAAAAATTGTCGAGCACGCCGAGACGGTATGTGACGGCGTCACGGTGGCGCGAGACCTGGTCAACACGCCCGCGCAGGAGATGACGCCTACGCATTTGGCGGAAGCGGCGTTGGAAATTGCTAAAGTCTCAAACGAGCTCATTACCGTCAAAATCCTCGACGCCAAGGAATGCAAAGCGTTGGGCATGGGCGCCTATCTAGCGGTGGCGCAGGGGAGTGACGAAGCGCCAAAGTTCATTCACTTGATTTACACCTCGCCAAGACCCTCAAAAAAGACGATCGCCGTTGTCGGCAAAGGAATCACTTTTGATTCGGGTGGTCTGTCGCTCAAGCCGGCTGACGGCATGATGACCATGAAGTGCGACATGGCTGGCGCGGCCTCAGTGCTTGGCTTCTTTGCCACGTTGTCGCGGATCAAACCGCGCGTTAATATTCACGGCGTGATCGCTGCCACTGAAAATATGCCGAGCGGGAAAGCCATTCGGCCAGGCGACATTGTGAAATCCATGAATGGAAAAACCGTCGAGATCCTGAATACCGATGCTGAAGGACGCCTCGTCCTCGCCGATTCCATGACGTACATCCAGCGCGAAGTGAAACTCGACGCCATGGTTGACCTGGCAACACTCACCGGTGCTGTTGTCGTAGCTCTCGGCGAAGAAGTTTCCGGCGTCATGGGCAATGACAAAAAATTGATGAAAGAAATATTGTCGAGCGCCGGTTTGGTTGGCGAACAAACATGGGAATTACCGCTCGTTGAAAGGTACTCAGTACTTATGAAGTCCGAGCACGCTGATCTAAAAAATATTTCGAGTACAAAATACGGCGGATGCCTAACCGCCGGCTCTTTCCTGGCCGAATTTGTTGAGAACACTCCCTGGGTTCACTGGGACATTGCCGGCCCGGCCTTTGCAGAAAAGCCCCTGTCGAGCTATCTCGGCAAGGGCGGGACTGGTTTTGGGGTACGAACACTAGTCGAATGGGTTCGTGAGATGTAATCCCATCCTGAGTGCAACTGTCATCTCGAGCAAAGCGAGAGATCCGCATTGGCCGGCCAATCAGATCCCTCCTCACGTCGGGATGACATTACGCCTTACCGAGCGTCTTCTCCCCCGGTTCCCACTCAACTGGACACAGTTCGCCAGACTGCAGGGCTTTAAGTACTCGATAAACTTCTTTGACGCTTCGGCCAACCGAACCGGCGGAGATGACCGCGTATTTAACGATGCCTTCTGGGTTGATGATGAAGAGACCGCGGTCAGCACTGCCGTCATCCTCATTCAACACGCCGTAATTTCTAGAAACCTGTTGCGTCGTATCGGCAAGGATTGGATACTCGACCTCCTGCAAATCAGCTTGAAACCAGGTCTTGTGCGACCATTCGGAATCAGTTGACGCCGAAAGAATCTTTGCGCCAAGTTTGCCAAAATCCGCCTCCATTTTAGCGAATCCCCTGATTTCGGTCGGGCAGATAAAGGTGAAGTCCCTTGGGTAAAAGAAGAGGATGAGCCAAGAGCCTTTATAGGTCTGCAGGCTGACCTTGGTGAATTCGCCTTTACAGTATGCGGTTACGTTGCTAAAATCCGGTGCAGGTTTGTTGATTGAGATCATAGTGTGAGAAGTATACAGGATGAACACAGATTGAATTAGCGTGACAGATTTAACACAGATATGAAAAAAATCAAGCAATTTATCCCGCTTATAGTTGGCGTCCTGGTCATCCTTATCCTCATTGGCGTGCGCGCTTGGGGCCTGTCGCATCTGCCAAAGGATGGACGCTGGCCAAACGTGGCCGGGGGCATGTATGACAAGCCGGTCATGAAAAACGGCGTGGAGTATTATGTTCCACCGGATGAGATTTATGAGAATGGCTTGGGCAAGAACGGTCTTCCTGCACTCAACTCCGCTACGTATGTAACGGTGGCGGTGGCTGATGACGTGCTCGCAGACGACGTTGAGGGCATTGACGTTGCGGTGAACGGCAAACACCGCTTCTATTCATTTCAAATTTTGAACTGGCACGGGTTGGTGAATGACCGCTTTGGCGACAAAGATTTGCTCGTATCGTACTCCTCGCTCTGCGGGAGCGCGGTGGTTTATGACCGGGTAGTTGAAGACGGCATCACTAGAACCTTTGGCGACAACGGCCAGGTCTATAACAACTGCCCGGTGCTGTACGATGACAAGTCAGAAGAGTTGTGGGATCAGGCTAACGGCCTGCTTATTTCCGGCCATGAGCACAGCATGCGCCTGGCCCGTTACCCTAGCGCGGTGCTGACCTGGTCTGCTTGGAAGGACGCTAACCCGAATGGGGAAGTGCTCTCAACTGAGACAGGTTTCACGCGCGATTACCGCCGTCATCCGTACGGGAATTACGACAAGAATGCGTCGCTCTTTTTCCCGACCAATAAAACGGATGCCCGCTTGGCTGTGAAGGATTTTGTGGATGATTATGAACTGGATTACTACGGTGAGGTTCATGTGGGAGCCAGCGCTAAATTCCTGTCCTTCGCTAAAGAGCCAAACTACACCATGGATTCCTTCGGACCAGGCGGTTCATTTGTGGTGGACTTCACCGCCTTTGTTGATGCGAACAATAAAGCTCATCTCTTCAGCCGTTCTGTGGACGGCCAGCTGTTGACCTTTGTTCGCGAGAACAATGAGATCAAGGATAAGGAAACGGATTCCCGCTGGACGGCCAATGGCCTTTGCATTAAAGGTAAAATGAAAGGCAAGAAATTGGACGAGATGAAGCCAACCGGGCGCTACTTCGCCTTTGCATATGTATCGCACTTCCCAAAAGCTACTTTGCTTGGCGCGGACGCGTATGATCTTGAGCAGGCTAAGGCTGAAACTCCTAAGGCTGTAAATCCGCCAACTGAAATCAATGTCACACCCTAAAGGCCAGCTCTTCATTGTTGCCACGCCCATCGGCAACCTGGGTGATATTTCAGCGCGCGCTAAGGAGATTTTGTCGAGCGTAGATCTCGTGCTGTGCGAGGATACAAGAGTGACGAGCAAGCTCTTGGCAGCACTCGAGATTACGCCGAGCACGATGAGCTTTCACGAGCACACTGATCCTCTGAAACGAAAACAAATTGTCGATAGACTCGTTAACGGATCGAGAATCGCCCTCGTCACTGACGCTGGCACTCCGGCCATCTCTGACCCCGGCGGTTTCCTCGTTAAGGATGCCGTTGACGCGGACATCGAGGTTACGCCCATCCCCGGGCCAAGTGCCGTGATCGCCGCGCTTTCGGTTTCTGGCTTCGCGATCGACAGATTTACTTTTCTAGGTTTCCCCCCGCACAAAAAAGGGCGCAATGGCTTCTTTGCTGACATCGCCGGCCTTGAGCACGCGGTGGTATTGTATGAATCGACTCACCGCATCACGAAAACGCTCGAAGCCCTCAAAGAACTCGGCCGACCGCTCGTAGTTTGTCGAGAGCTCACGAAGATGCATGAGACAATCTATCGAGGGAGCGCGGAGGAGATTCTGAAAAAACTTGATGAGACGAGTACAAAGGGCGAGTTCGTGATCGTGGTTGGGAGGGTGTGACGCCGAGTCATCCTGAGGAGCTTTCAGCGACGAAGGAGCTGATTGGTCGCTCAGATTGGACCGACGTATTCGACCCTGACGTAAGGAAGGGTCTAGAGGTGGCGGATTGGATAAAGAATTATGAAATATCGCGGGCTACTACTTAAAGAGGGGCTAACCGACGAGACGATTCTCAATGATCTTGTTATTACAAAAACCGATTATTGGGATGTAAAAAATTCCTCGGCAGATCAGCCCAAGCAATGGACCGCTGTTTCATTTGAAGTCGAAGGAGATCGAGCTGACGTCATTGCGGAAAACCTAAGCAATGTTCTGAAGCCAACGGGCTGGTACCTAAACATGAATAGCAATGATACGGTTATGGTTGTATTTCCGGGGAAGGTTTTTAAATATCTTAAGGGGGATAGCGCAAAACGTGCTGAAGCTATAGAATTCGGAAGGAGCATCGAGATTCCGGATAGTCAGCTCGATTGGGAGGAATAACCACCGCCTCTAGACCCTTCCTCACGTCAGGGTCTGGCCCAGCGCACGGGAACCGCCGAAAAATATATGCCCAATTATTACATCACCACAACGCTTCCGTACGTTAACGCTGATCCGCATATTGGCCATGCGATTGAGTTCATTCAGGCGGATGCGATTGCTCGATATCGACGGTCACTCGGGGACGAGGTCATTTTTAATACCGGTACAGACGAGCACGGGCAGAAGATTTATAAGAAGGCGCTTGAGCTTGGCGTCGAACCGAAAATCTATTGCGACATGTTCGCGGTGAAATTTGAGGCACTCCGCGAGTCTCTGAATTTATCGTACACGAACTTCATTCGCACTACTGACCCGAAGCATATTGCGGCGGCTCAGGAATTCTGGAAGCGTTGTGATGCGTCCGGCGATATCTATAAGAAGCAATATCAAACGAAGTATTGCGTCGGTTGCGAGCTCGAAAAGACGGACTCGGATCTCGTTGACGGTAAGTGTCCGGTGCACCCAAAGATGGAGATTGAAATGCGTGATGAGGAAAACTACTTCTTCCGCTGGTCAAAGTATGAGAAAGCAATTATCGACTATTACGCTGAGCATCCCGATTTTGTTGTTCCCAAAGAAAAGTTCAATGAAATTAAAAACTTTGTAAAAGGCGGGCTGAACGATTTTAGTATCTCGCGCCTCAAAGAAAAGATGCCGTGGGGCATTGCAGTGCCCGGTGATGAAGATCATGTCATGTACGTGTGGTTTGATGCGCTCGTCAATTACATTTCCACGCTCGACTGGCCAGCCAAGGGAAACTTTGAAAAGTTTTGGCCTGGCGTTCAAGTGGCCGGCATAGACAATCTGAGACAGCAGAGCGCCATGTGGCAGGGGATGCTTTTCTCGGCCGGTTTGCCAATGAGCAAACAGATTTTTATTCACTCGTTCATCACCGTGAACGGCCAGAAGATGAGCAAGTCGCTTGGCAACGTGATTAACCCGAAGGATCTCGTTGAGAAATACGGAACTGATGCGGTTCGTTATTTCTTGTTGCGCGAAATGCCGTACGGGACTGACGGGGACTATTCTGAGATGCGGATGGAGGAACGATACAACGAACTCGCAAATAACCTTGGCAACCTGGCCGGCCGGGTAGCTGCTATGGCGAACAAATATTTTGACGGCATGGTCGGCGAGGTACCGTTCGGCCATACTGATCTCGACGCTTCACTCGACGCCTCCATGCGCGAGTACAATTTCAAGCAATATATCGAGCATGTGTGGACGGTGGTTGATTCTGCGAATCATAAAATCGACGTTGAAGCTCCCTTCAGACTCGTCAAAACAGATCCCGACGGCGCTAAGAAATCCCTGGCCGAGCTGGCGTCCATGATCCGCTGGATCGCCACGTCTCTTGCCCCGATTATTCCTGGCACCTCAGCAGAGATCCTAAAGAGATATACTAGTGAGCGGTTGATTCACGGAGAGCCGTTGTTTCCGAAGAGGGACGCGAAGTCATCCTGACGCACTGTCATCCCGAGCAGAGCGAGGGATCTGAATTGGCCGGCCAATGCAGATCTCTCGGCCGTCGGACGGCCTCGAGATGACAATTACGCTCAGGATGACAATACCGCCTATGAACTCGATAATTGTTGACATCATCTTCTTAGTCCTCGCCCTTCTTCTTGCCCTCCAGGGCTGGAAACAGGGTTTTGTTAGGATGGGCGGAAGTTTGATCGCACTCGTCATCAGTGTTGTGCTCGCTACATGGGGTGTGGCGTGGATCGAGTCGGTGACTGGCTGGCGTATTAGCGCGAATCCTGTGGTGTTTGTACTCGTGTTCCTGCTCGTGACGCTTATTTTGACCAAGCTGATGGGTTTAGCAATTACGCTCCTCGACCTTGTCAGAAAAATAGTTTCTATCATCCCCGGCATCGGCATTCTGAACAGCATTCTCGGCTTTATCGTCGGCGCGCTTGAGGCTGGCATGATTGCTCTGGCCATTGCGTACGCAACCGTGAATTTCTTTCCGGCGAGTCAGGTCAGAACAGCTCTCGTGCAATCTAGAACGATTTCTACCGCGGTTGATGTGCTCGTGAGGATGAATGTGCTTTAGCCCGGTCGCGATGCTTCGTCCCACCCCGACGTGAGGAGGGGTAGCATGGAGGCCGTTGGATCAGATCGAATTTCAGTAACCAATTCGACCCCTCCTTACGTCGGGGTGGGAACCATTTTGAGACAACCGACCACTATGAAATTTATAGACACTCACTGTCACGTTCACTTCCAGGCCTACAAGGATGACATGGATGAGGTTGTTAAACGCTCGCTTGGAAAAGGCGTGGGCATGATTACGGTTGGGACGCAATCGACCACGAGTAAGAACGGCATCGCACTCGCCGAAAGGTATGACGGCGTGTGGTGTACCATCGGTCTCCACCCGAACCACCTGCATGCGCAAGAATTCCTCGATGAGGATGAGCTACCGGCTTTAGACCCCGACGCCAGGAGGGGCCTAGAGGTGGTTGCTACGAAAATCAAAACTCGCGCTGAAAAATTTGACGCCGAGTATTACAAACCGCTCGTGACTCATCCGAAGGTTGTAGCTATCGGCGAGTTTGGACTCGACTATTTCCGCGTTCCGCCGAGCGTGAACCTTGAACAATTAAAATTCGATCAAGCCAGTGCTGTGCGCGAGCAGTTGCGCTTTGCCTCGCAATTCAACAAACCGATTGTTATCCATTGCCGTGACGCCCACGCTGATCAGTGGCAACTGCTGAAGGAGGAAATTGACAGAGGTGGGATCGCCAAGAGGGGAGTAATCCACTGCTTCACGGGTACCGCCGAGGAAGCCTCGAAATATCGAGAGCTCGGTTTCCTTGTGTCATTTACCGGCATCGTTACCTTTGGCAAAAATGTTATGGCCACGGCCCGTGAGGTCCCGCTTGACCAAATCCTGATTGAAACTGATTCGCCATATCTCACCCCAGCGCCGAACAGAGGCAAGAGAAATGAACCGAGCAATGTGGTCTATGTTGCCGAGACGATTGCCAAGCTGAAGGGAATCTCAGTGGACGAGGTGGCGCGAGTAACGACGGAGAATGCGATGAAGCTTTTCGGGCTGTAGAAGAATATATAAAACACTGATTATATAAGATACTTATATAATTTCCGCTCTCCTATTGTTTCCTCCCCAAAATCAGAAACCGCCCAGCACGTAGGACCTGGACGGTTCCTGTTGTGCGCGGGCGGTTAGTCGTCCACGCAGCTGTGCTCGTCCCAATGTTCGTTGCAGAGCGCAACCAGCTCGGGGCAGGTTTCACGCAACGTTTCGCTGTCATACTTCCGCATGACGTTCACGATCAGATCGAGGCGTTCGCCGTAGGAAGCGATCGCGGACTCCTCCGAAACCTCTTCCGTGAGGAGAAGCTTCAGGAGCCCTAGAGCGGCGTTTTCATGGAGCAACGCTGTTACGGCGGAGGCTGACTGGCCTAGTATCAGGCCGTTGATCTCGGCCATTCTGCCACTGATGTGCTCCAGGATCTCCGTCCTCTCGTCTTTTTCATCGCGGTCGTATTTACCGCTAACTCTCTGAGCCGCGGAGAGGGAGAGGACGCCCATGAGCAAGCTCCCCACGAGGAGGGGGAAATTGGCCGTCTGGTGTTCCTTTCTGAGGAGATCCAACTCGCTCGCAAACAGCAGGGCATTGAAGGCCAGTGAGAACAACAGCGCCATGAGTATGAGGCCATCAAGTTCGTTCGGTGGCTCGTCATCAACCATCACGCACCTCAGTGAAAATGTGAATTGAAACGGGCTCCAGCATAGCCCTTTTCCCACAAAAAGTCAACCCCGCCAACCTGAAAAAGCAAGCAGAAAATGAGCACGAGATCACATAAGACACAGATTACATTAGCAACCCTGTGCGTATTCCTTGACCTATTTTCCGCTCGCCCGTATACTACTGGCGTTTTATGGCAGGGGATGATGTGCGGAAATATTACGTATTCGCGGCCAAGGCGGCGGGAGACATTCTGGCGACCATTTTGGTTCCAGGATTCCTGGTCCTTGTCCTCAAGTATGCGTTCCACCTTCCGTACAGCATTTTCCTTGGCCTGCTTATCGTGGCGCTAATTTTCACCGCCATGGTGCTCTGGAAAAAGATTACTGACTATGGCCGAGCGTACGACCAACTTAACGAAAGTGAGCTTCGCCGCCCTGGCAGCTGAACCATTGTTTCGTCTTGGTCATTTCACGGTAACGAATTCATTGCTGAACGCTTGGATAGCGGTCGGCATTTTTGTTGTCTTTGCGTTTATTGCTTCCCGCCGAAAGTCCATTGTTCCTCATGGCATTCATAATGCGATTGAGGCTTTGTTTGAGGGCATGCTGGGCGAGGTTCAGAAGGTGACCGGCGACCGTAAGCGCGCCATGGCCTTCTTTCCCATTTTTGCCACCTTGTTTTTATACATTCTGGTTAATAATTGGATGGGACTCATTCCGGGGACCGGCACCATAGGCCTCAGCGGTGAAGAGTTTATTCCGCTTTTCCGTCCGGCGGCTGCGGATCTGAACTTCACGCTGGCGATTGCTGTTTTCTCCGTTGTTCTGGTTCAGTTGGTAGGTATCAGGGCCACCGGGTTTATGAATTACGTCAGCAAGTTCATAAACATTCGGGGAATTATTTGGGCAATTCCCAAAGGCCCAATGGCGATAGTAATTGCGATCATTGAATTTTTTGTTGGCCTCATTGAAATCGTCAGTGAGGTGGCGAAAGTGGTTTCACTATCGCTTCGGTTGTTCGGTAATGTTTTTGCCGGTGAAATTTTGATCAGCGTCATGCTATCGCTCTTTGCCTTCATCTTGCCGGTGCCGTTTATGTTCCTTGAGGTCTTGGTTGGCCTTATCCAAGCCACAGTTTTTGCTATGCTGGTTTTGGTCTTCCTAACAGTGGCCACGGACTCGCATGGGCATGATGATGGGGCCGAGCATGGGATTGAGCCCAGTCATTGAGCAGGGGAGGGTTGCGGGTTGCGGGTTGCAGGTTAGGGAGGCCTAATCTATAACGCGGAACGTATAACCATTAATTGATCAGTGTATGTCTCCAGAAACAATGGCACTTCTTGCCAAGGCACTTGCCATCGCGATCGGCGGATTTGGTCCGGCGCTTGCGATCGGTCTCATGGGTTTTGCTGCTATGAACGGTATTGGTAGGAATCCGGAAGCGTCCGGAAAGCTGTTTGTTCCTATGTTGCTCGGCATGGCTTTTGCGGAAGCTATCGCTATTTACGCACTTATTATTGCGTTCACGTTGTAACCACCAGGTAATAGGTTTCTTTTCCCATCCTGAGCGAGAGCGAAGGATCCGACTTTCACCTGTGAGGGTCGGACCCCTCGCATAGCTCGGGGTGGGAATGAGATGATACTCGAAAACAGATTTTTCAAACTATGGCAGAAACTCAAACAGCAAGCGGAATAGCTGGCGTTATCCAGACATTTAATGTCCGCGGGGATCTTTTTCTGGGCCAACTGACAGGTTTTCTCATTGTCCTGGCGGTCATGTGGCTCTTTGCGTATAAGCCCGTACTGAAAATGTTGAACGATCGCGAGGCTCGTATTGCTAAGAGCCTGAAGGACGCCGAAGAGATTGAAAAAAGAATGGTCGAGGCTGAAAAAGAACGCGCTGTCATGGTTGCCTCTGCGCAGAAAGAAGCACAGGCCATGCTCGTCAAGGCCGCGGCCGATACTGAAGCTCGGAAAACAGAAATGGTTGAAGCCGCTAAGCGCGAAGTAGAGCGCGTCATTCAGAAAGGGAAGGAGAAACTGCAGGAAGAGCATTCGGCTATGCTGATTGAGGCCAGGAAGGACCTCGTCGAAATTGCTGTGAAAGCTGCAGCGAAGATCCTCTCAACGGGTCTTGACGAAAAGAAGTCCTCATCTCTTGCCGAAGAGGTAGTGCGCAAGCTCACCTAATATGAAGAAGAGCTTAAAACCACTTGCGGAAGCAATAGTCGAGCATCTCCACGGCAGAACTCGAAAAGAAATTGATAAAGAAATGGACCTAGTCATCAAGTTCCTGGCCGATAAGAAATTACTTGGTCGAGTAAGAGATCTGGAAAAAGAAATTGGCGAGGCCTGGAAAGCAAAATTCGGTGCCTCAAAGGTCACGATTGTCTCCGCTCATCCGCTAACGAAGAAAGCCAGGTTAGAGATCGAGGAATTTGCTAAGGGCGCGGAGCTGGTTGAGCGAGTGGACGAACGATTGATGGGCGGGGCGGTTATCCGAGCAGACGAGAGAAGGATCGACGGATCTTTAATCGGATCACTCCAACGCCTTAAGAATGCTCTTCTCAGAAATGATGTGTAAAATCTGTCGCACCTTGTAATCCGTGTAAATTGTTTTCAAAAATATGGCTAAAAAAATGGATATAATTGAATCGCTCCGAGCGCAACTTGACGCCTTCTCAGCTGGCGCAGAAGTTGAACGCGTCGGCACTGTTGCCTCTGTTGGTGACGGCACCGCCCGTATGACCGGACTCTCAAACGCGATGAGCCAAGAAATGTTGGACTTCGGTTCCGGCGTGATTGGTATTGCGCTAAACCTTGAAGAGCAGAGTACGGGCGCGATTCTTCTTTCTGGAGCCTCGACGGTTAAGGCGGGGGACACAGTGCGAGCCACGGGCAAGATTCTTTCAATTCCCGTTGGCGATGGCATCATCGGACGAGTCGTTGACTCTCTCGGCCAGCCCGTTGATGGCAAGGGCCCGATCGCTGATACAACGTTCGTCTCTGTTGAGAAAGTTGCTCCAGGCGTGATGACTCGCAAGTCAGTTGGCGTGCCATTGCAGACGGGCATCAAAGCGATCGACGCTCTAATCCCTATCGGCCGGGGCCAGCGCGAACTTATTATTGGCGATCGTCAGACGGGAAAAACAGCGATTGCGATTGATACCATTTTGAACCAAGCCGGACAGAACGTGAAGTGTGTGTACGTTGCCATTGGTCAGAAAGAGTCGAAGGTGGCGCAGATCCGCGCCAGACTCGAGAAGGCAGGGGCGATGGATTATACGACTATTGTGCTTGCCGGCGCGTCTGACCAGGCCGCCATGTTGTATATTGCGCCGTACACGGGCTGTGCCATTGCCGAATATTTCATGGCCAAGGGCGAAGATGTTTTGATCGTGTACGATGATCTTTCCAAGCATGCCTGGGCGTATCGTGAGATCTCGCTCTTGCTCCGCCGTCCGCCGGGACGCGAGGCCTATCCGGGAGACGTTTTCTACCTGCACTCCCGTTTGCTCGAGCGTTCTGCTCGTTTGAACGAAGAGAACGGCGGGGGATCGATCACCGCGCTTCCTATCATCGAAACTCAAGGCGGAGACGTGGCGGCCTACATTCCAACGAACGTGATTTCGATTACCGATGGCCAGATTTATCTTGAATCCGATTTGTTTTACCGGGGACAGCGCCCAGCACTGAACGTCGGTCTCTCAGTTTCCCGCGTAGGCTCCGCCGCTCAGACCAAGGCGATGAAGAACGTGGCCAAGTCGCTCAAAGTTGACCTGGCGCAGTTCCGTGAGCTTGAAGCGTTCGCACAGTTTGCGACAGATCTTGACGAAGCCACGAAGAAACAAATCGAACGCGGACGCCGGGCTATGGAGCTCATGAAACAGAAGCAATATTCGCCGATGCACTTTGCAGACCAGTCGATTGTTATCTTCGCACTGAATAACGGGTATCTCGACACCATTCCCGTAGCCGACGTCCTGCGGTTTGAGTCCGAATTACTCGAACTCATGCACGGCGTAGGCGCGGATCTTTTGAAGGCGATTGTTGAAAGCAAGGAAGTGACCGCTGAGTCAAAGGCGGAACTTGAGAAAATGCTGAAGACGTTTGTGGCGGGGTTCACCAAGGGATAACATCTTGACATGACTGTTCCCATCCCGAGCAATGCGAGGGATCCGACTTTCTCCTGTGATAGTGGAGAGGGCCGGACCCTTCGCTCTCGCTCAGGGTGGGAAGTGATACGAAGCACGAGCATCGCAACCATATGGCTCAATCAAAAAAACTCATCAAGCTTCGCATCAAGTCGGTGCGCAACACTCGCAAAATTACCAAGGCGATGGAGCTTGTGGCTGCTTCAAAAATGCGCCGGGCGGTGGCTTCTGCTTTGCGCACTCGGTCATATGCGGATTCGGCGTTTGAGGCCATTCGTTCCGCGGCTGAGCAGGCGCCGGAAAACGTACAGAGCGTGCTCTTGCACGGCAACCCCAAGGCCAAGCGCTCGCTTGTGGTTCTGTTCTCAAGTGATCGAGGCCTGGCTGGCGGGCTGAACGTAAACCTGGCGCGGGCCGCGATTGAGAAAATCCGCGGACTAGGCGCCGGCGAGGTAGACGTGATCGGCGTGGGTAAGAAGGGCGCGGATGCGGTTGAGAGGGCGGGCATCAAAGTCATTGCTCGCTTCCCAGCGCTTTCAAACAATCCGGTCTATACCGATCTTCTTCCTACCGCCCGTTTAGCCCTCGACGAGTTCATGAAGGGAACGTACAAGACGGTCACGATTGGCTATACGCATTTTGTCTCCGGTATTTCCCAGCGCCCAACTCTAAAAGATTTTCTCCCCTTTGCCTTTGAAGCCAAGTCCGGCAAAGCCGGATCCGGCTCTGCCGGAAATTTACGTTTTGAGCCTTCGCCCCATGAAGTCTTTGAACGGATGCTTCCCGCGGTTGCCAGAACAATGCTTTATCAGTCCTTGCTAGAGTCTGTAGCAAGCGAACACGCGGCCCGCATGCTCGCCATGAGAAACGCCTCAGACTCCGCTCTGGAAATGCTCGACAGCCTCACGTTCACCTATAACCAAGCCCGACAGGCAGGCATCACGCAAGAAATTGCAGAAATCAGTTCGGGTAAAGCAGCACTTGAATGAGGCTAGAATTATTCCCATCCCGAGCAAAGCGAGGGATAGCAAGGAGGCCATTGGCTCACGACAAGTCTCAGTAAACCAATTCTATCCCTCCTCACGTCGGGATGGGAACCAAACACCATCCATCACTAAACTTATATGAAAGGAAAAATTGCTCAGATCATTGGACCGGTTATTGACGTCAGATTTGAAGGGGAAGTACCTCCGCTTCTTTCTGCCATGACCGTAAAGAATGGCAACGTCACGCTCGTGCTTGAAACCGCACAGCACCTTGAGGGCGGGCTTGTTCGCGCCATCGCCATGGGCCCGACTGACGGTCTCACGAGAGGCACTGAAGTAACGGCTACGGACAAGCCGATCAGCGTGCCGGTTGGACCGGAGACACTCGGCCGTATGCTTGATGTCACTGGCGAGCCAATTGACGGTCTCGGCCCGATCAAGACAAAAAAGAAGGATCCAATTCATCGCGCCGCTCCAGCCTTCACTGAACAGGCGACTGAGGCTCAGGTGTTTGAAACCGGCATTAAAGTGATTGATTTGATCTGCCCCATTTTGAAAGGCGGAAAAACTGGCTTGTTCGGCGGTGCTGGCGTGGGCAAGACGGTGCTTATTCAGGAGCTGATTCACAACATTGCCAAAGAGCACGGCGGGTACTCGGTCTTTGCCGGTGTGGGCGAACGTACTCGTGAAGGCAATGATTTGTACATTGAGATGAAGGATTCCGGAGTTCTCGACAAAACTGCGCTCGTCTTCGGCCAGATGAATGAACCGCCTGGAGCACGCGCTCGCGTGGCCTTGACCGGCCTTACTATGGCCGAGTATTTCCGTGATGAAGAAGGCCGTGACGTGCTCATGTTTATTGATAACATTTTCCGTTTCACGCAAGCGGGATCCGAGGTTTCGTCACTGCTCGGTCGTATTCCTTCGGCTGTGGGATACCAACCTAACCTCGCGACCGAGATGGGGGCCCTGCAGGAACGCATCACCTCGACCACCAAAGGTTCGATCACCTCGATTCAAGCTGTTTACGTGCCAGCTGATGACTTGACTGACCCAGCTCCGGCCACCACGTTCGGTCACTTGGACTCGACGGTGGTTCTTTCTCGCGCCTTGTCCGAGCTCGCCATTTATCCGGCCGTTGACCCGCTAGACTCGTCATCGACCATCCTTGATCCGAACATCGTAGGCCAAGAGCATTACGACACCGCTCGCGCCGTGCAGAAAGTTCTCCAGCGCTATAAGGACCTGCAGGACATCATTGCCATTCTTGGTATGGATGAACTTTCAGAAGATGACAAAAAGACCGTTGCTCGCGCTCGCAAAATCCAGAAATTCCTGTCCCAGCCCTTTAGCGTAGCCGAGCAATTCACTGGTGCGACCGGCAAGTACGTGACACTGAAAGACACCGTTCGAAGTTTCAAAGAAATTCTCGACGGTATGCATGATGACAAACCAGAACAGGCGTTTTATATGAAGGGATCGATTGACGAGGTAACTAAATAGTCAGGTTTCAGGTGTCAGGTATCAGGTTATTGAATGGATTCTTCAAAGAATTTAGTCCTCAACCTGACACCTGAAACCTGACACCTGATGGAATATGTTGAAATACAAACTCATCACTCCCGACCGTATAGTTTCCGAAGGCGAGACCAGCTCGCTCACGGTCATGACGGAAAGCGGAGAGATCACCATTCTGCCCGGCCACATCCCGCTGGCTACGCTTTTGCGCGCCGGTGAAATGCGCGTAGGCTCAGGCGCAAAGGAGGAATTACTCGCCGTGTCTGGCGGAATGCTCGAAGTAAAACCGGGGAATGAGATTGTAATTCTCGCTGAAACTGCCGAGCATTCGCATGAGCTCGAACTCGCAGCGATTGAGGAAGCCAAGAAGCGCGCAGAAGACGCGCTTAAGGAAGCTCGAAATAGAAACGACGTTGGTTACGCAGACGCCGCCGCCCACCTTGAAAGAGAACTGGCGAGGTATCGAGTAGCGATGAAAGGAAAGGGGAGACAACCGAAAGGGAGGGTCTAAGACCCTCCCTAACAATGCAGAGAGCCCTCCTGCGCGATCCGCAAGGGGGCTCTTTCGATGAGGGCGATCACGTGGCGTTCGCCCGGACAAGTTCGGCCACGAGTCTTGGTTTGAGCCACGGACTCGGGGTAATGAACTTGCTGATGTCATCGGGCAAAGGATCGCGGGCGTAGTCTGACAGCGGCAGGATGCGCGATTTCCTCGGGACGGAACCGCGTTCCTCAGCGAGCTGGACGAAGATGTCTCCAGCTTCATCTACGCCGTAGTAGACCAAGAACGTGAATTTGGCGTCCATGTCTCCAGTCAGGTCCATTGCCTTCACGGTATCCACGCACACATGATGTGCGTCGGTCATCAGTTCGGGATACATGCCCGATTCTAGCGTATCTCCCATGAAACCTCCCTTAGGCAGAGCCCGTACTGACAATATTCCTTCTTCACACTACAATAGCCCGGCTATGCCTGCAAACCCGCTTCTTGAAGATTTGAACCCTGAACAGCTGATGGCCGTGACCCACGGGGAAGGCCCGCTTATGATTATTGCTGGCGCGGGGACGGGAAAAACTACTGTGGTAACTAAGCGTATCGCGTGGTTGATCGAGCAGAAATTGGCCGAGCCGAATGAGATCCTGGCGCTGACGTTTACGGATAAGGCGGCCAACGAAATGGAGGAACGCGTTGATCGATTATTACCGATGGGCTATCTCGATCTTAGTATTTCGACATTCCATTCGTTCTGCGAGAAAGTTCTGCGCGAGCATGGAATTCACATTGGCATCCCCTCGGACTTTAAGCTGTATACCGAGGTTGATTGCTGGCTTTTGATGCGCCGAAATATTGATAGGTTCGAGCTCGACTATTTTAAGCCGAGGGGATCACCGACCAAGTTCCTTAGACAATTGCTTCAGCATTTTTCTCGCGCCAAGGATGAGGGAATCACGCCGGAGAAGTATCTGCTCGCCGTCGAGGAACTCGAATCAGTCATCCTGAGCGATGTTGTCATCTCGAGCGGAGCGAGAGATCTGATTGGCCAATCAAATCCCTCCTCACGTCGGGATGACAATGCGGTGAGCGACGAAGATCGGCTCGAACTTCAAAAGTGGCAGGAACTTTCAAGTGCGTACGCCATGTATGAAACGTTGCTGTCTGAAAAGCACGCCATTGATTTTGGCGGGTTATTATTGCTGACGCTCGAGTTATTCAAAACTCGGCCGAACGTACTCGAGGAGTATAAGAAGCGGTTTAAATATATTATCGTCGACGAATTCCAGGACACGAATAGCATTCAGAATGAGCTCGTCAAAATCCTTGTTCACGAGCCGAGGAACATTACTGTCGTGGGCGACGACGACCAGGCCATTTATAAGTTTCGAGGCGCCGCTCTGGCAAACATTCTTGAGTTCAGAACAGATTTTCCTGATGCATCTCGCGTGGTGCTGACTCGCAATTACCGAAGTGGAGCAACGATCCTCGACGCCGCTCACAAACTCATCCAGACAAACAACCCGCACCGGCTCGAAGCGAGCGAGGGACTCTCGAAAAAGCTTCAATCACAAACTGAGTCTGAGGGACTTGTCCGCCATTTGCACTGCGCCACTGCCGTTGAGGAGGTTGAGCAAGTTATTAAAGAAATCATCACGAAGCACGAGAGCGGGGAAGCGGAGTGGAGCGACTTTGCGATTCTGGCCAGATCGAATGACGCCGTTGATCCGTTCCTTGAGGCCCTTGAACGCGCCGGCGTCCCGTATCATTTCGTGGCGCTCTCGGGTTTGTACACGAAGCCGATTATTCTTGATGCCATGGCGTACATGCGCGCGGTCTGCGAACCGTACCACTCGCCGGCGATGTATCGAATTTTGAGCCACCCCAGGCTCGGTCTCACTGAGGGTGACTTGTCCGAGCTGATGCGCTACGTTCGCCGAAAGTCTGGCGGAGCGATTATTGACGGCATGCGTTCACTCACTCAAGCGATTGGCATGTCGCTCGACGGACGCAATCGAGCCATGCAGATTACGACTATTATTGAGCAGTTGCGTGAGAAGGCCAAACGCCTACCAGTCACCGAGCTCTTCGTCTCGGTTCTCAAAGACACCGGTTTGCTTGGCGACTTGAAAGTTCTCGCCGAACGAGACCAGCAGGAAAACTTCCGTCATCTCGAGGGCTTCCTGGCGCGTCTTAAGCGTTATGTAATCGCGAGTCCGGACAACAAGCTCCTCCCTGGTTTTCTCGAAGAGTTTGATGCCGAACGCGAGGCAGGGGAGGCTGGCGGATTACGGCCAGACGCCGAGGAAGGGCCGGACGTGGTGAACGTCATGACGATTCACGCCGCTAAGGGGCTTGAGTTCAAATATGTGTTTGTCGTTAACATGATCGAGCAGAGATTTCCCTCGGTCTCACGCTCCGACCAACTACCACTCCCGCCTGCGCTTGTTCGTAAGGTTGACGCTGCACTGGACGATCATGTAGCTGAGGAACGCCGGTTATTTTATGTGGCCATGACGCGAGCGAAAGAAGGTTTGTATCTTTGCTCGGCCGAGGATTACGGAGGTACCCGAAAACGCAAGCCGTCGAGATTCCTGGCCGAGCTCGGTTATCAAGCTCCGGTAGTCGAAAAGAAAAAAACGATCACGACCGATGATCTCCTCGATGAGCGCGCCGGCGGTAGGGACGAGGATCGAGCCATCCCCTCGTTGGCGCTCCCCACGAAATTCTCCTTTTCGCAAATCGCCGCCTTTGGCAATTGTCCTCTGCAATACAAATACGCGCACATTCTCAAGATTCCCACCTTTGGCCGGCACCAGTTTAGCTTTGGCCAGAGCATGCACTTGACCCTTGAAAAGTTTGTAAAACGACTACTCGAGGCCGAGGGCAACACGCAAGTTTCATTGTTCGGTGCACCGCCGACTGCTCCCGTGCTACCGAGCGAACGAGAACTCCTCGAAATGTATTCAGCTTCATTTATTGACGAGTGGTACCCGGATTCAGCTACTCGTGAAAAGTATCGAGAAGAGGGCGTGAAGGCACTCAAGGAGTTTCACCGAAAAGTGGCCGAGAACACACCCAAACCACTCCTTCTCGAAGCTGGCTTCACTTTGAAGATCGGCGATATCTTGATGAAGGGTCGGATCGACAGAATTGACTCGGTTGACGGCGGTGTCGAGATCATTGACTACAAGACTGGTCGAGCGAAAGAAAGACTCGAATGGGACGACCGCCGACAGTTGTTGCTGTACGCGCTCGCCGGCGAGCAATGTTTTAATCCTCCACTCATCGTGAAAGCACTGACATATTATTACGTAGAGACAAACCAGACCATGAGTTTTGCGCCAACAGAAAAGGACAAAGAAAAACTACTCGATGAGATTCAAGAGACAGTTGGTGGTATTCGAACGAGCTCGTTCGAGGCCAAGCCCGGACCGTTTACGTGCAAGTACTGTGATTTTAAAGATATTTGTCCGAAAGCTGAGCTGTAAGGGCGCGTGTTTTTCCATCCCGAGCAGAGCGAGGGATAGAATTGGCTAGTGAAATTTGTCACGATCCTCGTCCAACGGCATCCATGCTACCCCTCCTGTCGTCGGGGTGGGAATCATCCCAATTACTCGAATATGCAAAAACGCAGTCCGCTCACGTCCGTCAGTAGCATGATGGAATCCGTCATGGCCAGGCATGGCATTGGCAAACAGGTGCTGTCCGCGCAGGTTGTTCGACGGGCAAACACTATGCTCGGCGAGCTCATAACGCCCGAGATGCTTGGCGACATTCGTGTCTTGAGCCTGAAGGACGGCGTCCTGACACTCGCCTGCAGAAATAACGTAGCCATGTATGACGCGGAGAATATTGGCAAGAAGATCGCCAGGGCGCTTGAGGAGGAATTTCCGTCTCTCTCATTGACCGCCATGGCCAGGCTTCGGCCAGAGGCCTTCAACGAGGTATACTAGCCCGGCTATGAACCTTCGCCAGTACCTCCTCATTCTTGCGCTTGGCACCGCGGTGGCCCTGGGCGCCTGGGCCATTGTGCTTATGGCCATTGATCCCGCTACCGCTGGCGGGCTGTCGCTTCTCATCTTCTATGTCACGCTCGGCAGTGGTCTGGTGGGCCTCTTTACGATTGTCGGGACCGTACTACGAGCCCGAAAATTCAAGGACAGTGGTATCGGCATTGCCGTCACTCGATCTCTCAGACAGGGCACTTTGCTGTCAATCCTCTTGATTGCTTCCTTAATTCTTCTCTCGACTGGTCGATTCTCAACGCCTCTACTCTTCCTCATGGTTGGCATCTCTGCCTTGATCGAGTTTTTCTTCTTGTTTTTCCAGGAACGGCACGCCGGTATTGAAACGGAAACCGAGCCAACGGCATAATCGCTTTTTGCTCCACACCCCGCCTTGTCCCCAAAACCTCCCCGTGGTGAAATGCGCGTGGACACCCTATGTTCAACAGCGTTTTTGGGCGTTTTTCAAAAGATATTGCCGTAGACCTTGGGACCTCAAATACGAGGGTTTTTGTGCGCGAGCGCGGAATTGTCATGCATGAGCCGTCGATCGTGGCGGTCAATACTCGAACAAATCATATTCTGGCCGTGGGAACCGCGGCTAAGGACATGCTCGGCAAAACCCCGCCACACATCGTAACCACCCGTCCGCTTACTAAGGGTGTTATTTCGGACTTCGAGGTGACTGAAAAAATGTTGAAATATTTCGTCGACAAAGTTCATGAGGAAACGTTCACGCTCGTCCCTCGGCCTCGGATGATCATGTCGGTTCCACTCGAAACGACTGAGGTAGAACGTAAGGCCGTTGAAGACGCCGCTCTCTCGGCTGGCGCTCGCGAAGCATTTTTGGTCGAGGCTCCACTGTGTGCAGCGATTGGCGCTGGCCTACCCGTTGAGGAATCCATCGGCAGTATGATCGTGGACATCGGTGGGGGAACGACTGAGATTGCGGTCATCGCTCTCGGTGGTATCGTCACCTGGAAATCGCTGACCGTGGCTGGAGACGAAATGACGAAGAGCATTGTGCAATACGCGCGGGACGTCTTCAACTTGCTCGTTGGCGAAAGAGTTGCCGAGGAGGTGAAATGGCGTATTGGCAGTACCATGGACATGGGCACGCCGGTTGAAATGGAAATGCGCGGACGGTATTTGATCACGGGTTTGCCTCGCCAGGTCATGGTGAACGACACGCAGATCAGAGAGGCCATCTATCGCAACGTCCAGCATATTGTCGAGAATATCAAGGCGACGATCGAGGTAACACCGCCGGAAATTGTGGCCGATATTTACGAACGCGGTATTGTCCTGACAGGCGGTGGCGCGCTTTTGCGAGGGATTGACCGAACAATTGCTCGCGAGACCGATATCCCCGTACGCATCGCCGACGATCCGCTGACGTGTACAGTCCGAGGTGCCGGCGCACTGCTCGACCATGAGGCGTTACTCAAGGACATCTCGCTCCCAACTACGGCGCACAACTGATGAAATATGGTCCAAGAAACGGGCTCATGGCGTAAAGCAGTGAAGCCTTTAGGGGTCTTTTTTGCAGTCCTTGGCATCCTTTTCCTCTCGCCTAAAATTCCGTATGTTGGCGGAGTTGTGCGCTCAATTGAAGCCGGTTTTTCAGCCTTTGGTTCCGCCTTTGGCAGAGGTGCATCACGATTTCTCGCCTCGGAAAACTCGCTGTCAACTCAGCTGACCATTTGTCGAGATGATAAAACTGCGCTCGCCAGGGACGTGGTTGAGTTCGAGCGCCTGAAAGATGAGAACGCGGAACTGCGGGAGTCGCTTCATTACAAAGAAACCACCGGGCGTTCCGGCCTGACCGCGCGCATTATTGCCCGGTCAATCCCCGAGGATACAATGCGGGTGATTATTGACAAAGGATCGGCTGACGGTGTGGCCCGCGGTTCCTCGGCGGTGGTTGGCCAAGGTATTGTGTTCGGAACGGTCACTGAGGTGAAGGAGACGACGTCGATCATAACGCTTCTCACGAGCACGGCTAGCAAGATGCCCTCTGCCATTCTTGGCAAAAAGAAAACCATTGGGTTAGCCGAGGGACGGGATGGTGCGGTCATGTCCCTTAAGTTCATTCCGCGCGACGTTGATATTGCCCGCGCTGACGTGGTCGTGACCAGCGGTCTTGGCGGGCTGGTACCCGAGGGGCTCCTCCTTGGCACGGTGACTGATGTGGTGGACATGGAGAGCGCGCCGTTCAAAGAGGCGTTTGTTGCTCCGCTTGAGGATCCGCTTGACTGGTCAACGGTTCTGCTGATACCTCCATCCGCAAATTAACCTATGTCTTCCGCAATTCTTTCGGCTCTAGGCCTTTTAACGGCCCTGCTCCTTGAACAGGCATGCATGTCTGCTTTGCCGTATCCCTGGAGAAGCATTCCGCTCCTTCTTGTCATTGCTCTTGTTATTATGCATCGCGCCTCCCTTGAGCTTGGCGTATCAGCGTTCATGGTTGGAACCATTTTCATGGTTGTTTCCGGAATGGCTGGCGCAGAAACGCTTCTTACCGCATCTCTCACCATGGGCGGGGCGGTCTTCTTTTCCACCAGAATTTTTGCTCGGCGGTCACTGGCCGCGTTTTTTGGCTTCGCCCTCGGGACATCATTTCTGTATGAAGCTCTCCACTCGGCGAGTCTTGCAATCCGCATGGCGGATGTTTCTCTCTTGGCCGAAATATTTTTAATCGGAGTGGCATCGGCATTAGCCCTGTTGCTTTCACTGGTGGTAGAAACCATGGTGAGAAACTTTGGCCTCAGATTTGTTCGAAAAGAAACCACGTATGAAGTCCGGCAGACATCTTGAAAATGGTCTCTTCGGCCTGCCCGAATCCCTGCCGGAGTGGGGTCTTTCGGGCGACGAAAATATTGAGGGCGTCATGGGGAACCCGAACGCAACCAGGGCCCGGGTGTCCACTAAGGCGCCTATTCACTTTGCCCGCATGCGTGTGGGGGTTTTGCTGATGGTGCTGGCGGGCGTGCTTCTTCTTGGAAAAACGGCCTATCTCCAGCTCATCCGCGGAGGGTTCTATAGAGCACTTGCTGAGCAGAATCGCATCCGTATTCACGCCACTCCTTCGCATCGAGGAATTTTGAAAGACAGAAACGGCATCGCACTGGCCGAAAATTTGCCAACATTTCGTCTGGTGGCGTACTCATCCCAGTTGCCGGTGAAGGTTGAGGAACGCAGAGCGATGCTCAATTATCTGGCAATGAAACTGAATCTTTCGGTTGATGATCTCACAGCAAAAACGAGCGAGCAGAAACCGCCAGAAGAATTACTCCTGGCGGAGGACATTGATTATGAGAAGGCGATTGCGTACATGGGAGGCGACGTGCAGTATCCGGGTATTTCTGTCGAGTTGTCAGAAATGCGTGGGTATCCGACTGATGCTATTCCCACGCTCTCGCACGTGATCGGCTATACCGGACCAGTCAGCGAAAAAGAATACGCTTCGCTCAAGGATGACGGCTATAGAAAATTCGACGTAGTTGGCAAGCAGGGGATTGAGGCTTCGCGCGAGGTTGATCTGCGCGGGTCATTCGGCCAAGAAGTGCTTGAAGTAAACGCCAAGGGCGAGCCGTTGCGCACCATTTCAGAAAAAGATCCGGTTGACGGCAAAGATTTGACGCTAACGATTGACGCCAGACTTCAAGCGTACATAGAGATGGTGCTTGAAAACAAACTCAAGAATGTGCCGGTGAAGAAGGCGGCGGTTGTGGCCATGAATCCGCAGAACGGCGAAGTCCTGGCTCTTGTTTCGTATCCCGCCTTTGACGCCAACCTGTTCGCGAAGGGTATTTCGACGGAAAAGTATCAGGCGCTCGTTGATGACCCCGACGCTCCGCTCTTTCCAAGGGCAATGTCTGGTCAGTATCCGTCAGGTTCGATCATTAAGCCCATCTTCGCCTCGGCCGCGCTGATTGAGGGGATTGTCACTCCGCAAAAGACGTTTCTTTCAACTGGCGGACTAAAACTCGGTGATCACTTTTTCCCTGACTGGCGCCCCGGCGGTCATGGGATTACGAATATCTATCACGCCATTGCCGACTCGGTTAACACTTATTTTTACATGATCGGCGGAGGGAATGAGTCATTCAAGGGCCTCGGTGTCGAAAAGTTGATGAGCTACGCGCGTTTGTTTGGTCTGGCCACAAAAACTGGCATTGGTTTGCCCGGCGAGGCTGACGGTTTTTTGCCAAGCAAAGAGTGGAAGAAAGAAACCAAGGGCGAGGACTGGTTTCTGGGCGATACGTATAACGTATCTATCGGCCAAGGCGATGTGCTCGTCACTCCGCTCCAGATGGCCAGAGCAACCGCCGTAATCGCGAACGGCGGATCGCTTGTCAACCCGTATCTCGTCATCGGCGAGGACGAGGGCTCGACGAGGATCATTGATCAAGAAACGGCAGGCATCGTCCGCGACGCCATGCGCACCACGGTCACGAACGGTACCGCTAGCTCATTGCAATCGCTTCCTGTCCCTTCCGCCGGCAAAACCGGTACTGCCCAGTGGAACGTTAACAAGGTTCCTCATTCTTGGTTCACTGGCTTTGCGCCATTTGATAACCCTAAGATTGTCCTCGCAGTGATAGTCGAAGAAGGCGGAGACATTACGGCCGCCACGCCGGTAGCTAAAGACATTTTAGATTGGTACTTGAGACAGCCTTAGGTGGTAGAATCATAAGTATGGAATCAAATTGGCGCACATCAATTGAAAAAGAAACAGCCATCATGGTTTATTTAGACGTTGCGAATATAATCGGCTGGCAGAAACGGCTTGGCTGGAAGATTCGCATTGTTCGACTCATAGAACAGTTACGAGCAATGAATAACGTACGTGAGGTGAAGGCATATTACGGAACGAACGAACGGGCCAAGGCCCAATCAGATGCATTTAATCGTGACGTCATGAAGTCCGGAGCTATTTTGAGAACGAAACCGGTAAAATTTATCCGTAAAACGATTGATCTGGGAATGTTTTTCAAAAAGATGACGCTGAATCAGCTTGATCTTGGAACGACCACCCTCGTGAATAGCGTGGTCGAGGCCGTCCAATCCTCTGGGACGGTGATTGAGGAGCCAAAATGTAACTTCGATGTCGAAATAACCATGGATCTCATGGATGACGTTGAACGTGCGTCTGGGTTCATGCTCTTTTCCGGAGATTCTGATTTTTATGCACCGTTAGAGCGTCTCAAGCTAAAAGGAAAACATGTGTATGTCGTTGGCGCGCGAGGTGCTGTAGCCGGCGAGCTGTTTCGTGTAGCTGACGCGTACATCGACATCGGAAAACTATATCAGCGGTAGCATTTTAAAAAGCGAAATCCCGCTTTTGGCGGGACCGCGTGAATCGCAGTGATTGCTCACTACGCAGATAATATAGCAAGAAAATTACGGATCGGTCAAGGATTGTGTATAACTAAGCTATTCAGTCTTCGTGCACACCCCGCATTGACCACGCCCCCCCCAATGACATGATTCCGCTATTGAAATAAGCGAAATCTTTCCTATGGGTATGAAAAGAGAAATGATGGCCGCTGGCATGGCAGCCTCCCTCTCGACTGGGGCTGAGGCGCATGCACAGGATAGGGGACACGATGTCGAACCAAAAGCGGAAGTGATGTATACGATTGAGGGGAAGGAATACTCAAGCGAAGAAATGTCTGCGCATGTTCGTCTACTGAGAGATGGGGCATATTTTTCTTGGGAAAAGGATAAGAAAAATAAGGATAAGAAAATTGATGAATTTGTACACTTTAGTTCAGAAGCGTTAGACGTTGGTGATGACCGCGCAGAGAGACAAGTCATTAGTTGCGTTGATCGACTCTGGGAAAAGCCCGAGCTACATCAGGTTCTTATCCCTTTGGTTAGCGATGTCACGCTGAAATTATCAGCCGAGGCTCACGGTTATCTACATGAAGGGAAGCCGATCGACGTTGACACCGTGATTGCGCTGGAGGAGCTTGATTCCTTTACATATGACCTAAAGACGCATACACAGCCTGGAGAAGATCTTGGTGAACTACGGAGGGTAGACCAAAAAATAGTTTCAGAGAAGCTGGCTGAGGTCTATTTGGATTATCAGCTTTCGCTTGACCGCCACACAAAGGATGGAGACCGCCCATTTCGCTATGGTGAGCTTACAACACCGAATCGTTCTTTAGTGTTGACCAATGGACCAGACTTTGACCGCGCCCTCTATCACGCACAGGCGGCGGGTGCAGAGACGTATAAGGATGTTTCGGAAAAAATTCTTGAGAAGTATTTGACTGATTTGGAGTTAGAGAAGGGTGGAAGTAGCATATACTGGGACCAAATTAGTCCGTTAGGGTGGGTTGGACCGAAGAAAGCGAGCGAGCCGATGGCGCAGTATTTTACTGTCAGGGAAGGCCTTGACGTACTTGCCTTGGCCGTTAGTGCCGGCTGGTCTGAAAAACAGCTTATTGATCGCCTGACCCCGATGAAGACGGAAGCGTTGCGTGAGGAAGACTACGGCGCCGTCATGACCGTCCAGGGGCTTATGAAACAAGTTGAACGTGGTGATTATGCCGTAGATTTAGACTACCTCGCGTCAAATCGTATAGAACTAGTATCGGGTCCCCATAGCTCTCCCTACTATGAGGAGACATTCACTTATTAGCCGTGTTGGTTTGCCTCTTGACGCATCGGGAACGTAGGGCATAATGGCGTTAACGCGCCCCTCTTTTGGGGCGGTCTCTTTTTTACAAGTATGGAAAACAGCAATACGTACATTTCTGAGTCCGGGCTCGCCGACATGAAGAAGGAGCTTGAATATCGTATTAAGGAACTTCGCCCAGAAATTGCACAGAGAATTAGTGATGCCAAAGAGATGGGGGACCTGTCCGAAAATTTTGCGTACCATGAAGCCCGTGATCAGCAAGGAATCAATGAAACACGCGTTGTCAATTTACAGGAATATATTTCTACGGCGGTTGTAGTCGAGGAAAAGAAGGGAGGCTCGATCGGCCTCGGTTCTACGTTTAAGGTAAAAACCGGCGGAAAGGAAATTACCTATGAAATTGTGGGTGAAAATGAGGCTAGTCCCATGGACGCTAAGATCAGCAACGTTTCGCCACTCGGCAGTGCCTTCCTTGGTAAAGGCGTTGGTGATAAAGTAGAGGCCAAAGTACCGTCTGGAGTAACCACCTACGAAATCATTTCGGTCGAATAACCACTATGATGCGCGAAGAAGGTGACCGTCGTGTAAGACTGCAATCGCTGATTGACGCGAATGCGAATCCCTATCCGGATGATATTTCTCGCACGCATGAGATCGGCCAGGTTCTTTCGAGCTTTGATAAACTCGTCGAGTCGCAAGAGCGCGTGATCATTGTTGGCCGAGCAATTGCTCTGCGCGACATTGGCGCGCTCACCTTTGCCAAGCTGATGGATGCGACTGGGACAATGCAAATTGTTTTGCGGAAGGCAGACCTTGAAACCGCCTATGACTTTTTCTTGGCGCACACTGACGTAGGAGACATTCTTGAAGCAAAAGGGCGAGCCTACGTGACCAAGACGGGCGAGAAATCTGTACTGATTGACGAAGTACGGATCATCTCAAAGGCGCTTAAACCCCTTCCTGAAAAGTGGCATGGACTCACGGATGTTGAGGCTAGATTCCGCCAGCGTGAACTTGATCTAATCTCGAACCCTGAAGTTCGCGAGCGTTTTATTACCAGATCAAAAATCGTTTCTTCGCTTCGCCGATATCTCGACGAGCGCGGATTCCTTGAGGTTGAGACGCCCATCCTCCAGCCGATTGCTGGCGGGGCGAGTGCGAAGCCGTTCATGACGCATCACAACGCGCTCGGTGCTGATCTGTTTTTACGCATCGCTCCAGAGCTGTACCTCAAGCGCTTGATCGTGGGCGGGTTTGAAAAGATTTACGAGATTGGACGTTGTTTTAGGAATGAAGGGATCGATCACACACACAATCCTGAATTCACGATGCTCGAACTTTATTGGGCGTATGCAAACAAGGACGAGTTTATTTCATTCATGGAAGGACTCGTGACTAGCGCGGCTATGTTTAAGATCCCTGCGCCGTGGCCTCGAAAAACATTCCGCGAGGCGATTCTCGATGCTTGCGGAATTGATATTGACGAGCTTGCCACCGTTGAGGATTTGATCGGCGAGATCAAAAAAAGGAAGCTTAAGATTGATTTCAAAAAGTGCGTTGGTCTTGGCGAGCATCTTGACGAGCTTTGGAAGAAAACGGCGAGAGCGGAACTTGAGGGCCCGATCTGGATTTTCGACTACCCCGCCGAGCTAAAGCCGCTTGCCAAATCACACGGCGCGGATAAGACGAAGAGCTCGACTGCCCAGCTGGTCATTGGCGGGGCTGAGATCATTAACGCCTACTATCACGAGCTGAATGATCCGATTGATCAGCGCAATCGGTTCCTCGCGCAGGAGAAGCTACGTGAAGAGGGGAGTGAGGAAGCCCAGCATCTTGACGAAGCCTTCCTCGAATCGCTCGAACATGGCATGCCTCCTACGAGCGGTTTTGGCATCGGTATCGACAGGCTCGTAGCTTTTCTGACGGGGGCTGAAAGTCTGAAAGAAGTGATCTTGTTTCCAACCTTGAAACCAGAAAAACCCAACCAGGTATGAAGACCGTTCTAGTGTTCGGTTCATTTGATGGCATTCATCCGGGGCATGAAGCCATGCTGAAGGAGGCTCGCCGGCATGGCGATAGATTAGTGGCTGCCCTCGCCCCCGATAATGTCATCGAAAGAATCAAGGGTCGTTTTCCGAAACATTTGTTTGAGGAACGCCAGGACGCACTCATTGCGAGCGGACTCGTAGACCAAATTGCGACGAGTGACAAAGAGAACGGAACTTATAACATTTTGAACCGCGTGCACCCGGACGTGGTGGCCTTTGGGTATGACCAAACGGAGCTCCGGGAAAACTTTTTGAAGTATTTAGAGAAAACTGGTAGAAAGGTAGCGATTGTCATGCTCTCCCCGTTTGAGCCCGAGAAGTACAAATCCTCGAAAATTCAATCTGAGTGATTTGGTTCCCACCCCGAGGCGACGAGGGGTAGGATTCTAGCCGAGATTCTCGAATAAAATACTATCCCTCCTATCGTCGGGATGGGAGATCCGTACACAACAGCCATATGATTGACATCAAACTGTTCCGAGAAAATCCAAACTTCTATCGTGACGCATCGCGCGCCAAAAATATTGAGATAGACATCCAGCGCATCATGGAGCTTGATCGGCGCGTACGATTATTGAAAACGGAACTCGAGGGTATTAGTGCGCAGAAGAATGAGGTCTCCAAGCGTATTCCGAAGGCGACGGCTGAAGAACGTAAAGAGATGATTGGCGAGATGCGGACGATTGATCAAAAAGCGGAAACGCTTCAGGCCGAGCTTGGCCCGATTGACAATGAGCTTGAGGATTTGCTTTACCATATCCCAAACCCCGCGCTCGCTGACGTAAAACTCGGCAAGAATGACACGGAGAATGAGGTCCTGCGCGAGGTTGGCAAACCAACGGAGTTTTCGTTTGCACCAAAGGATCATCTGGCGCTTGGCGAGGCGCTCGGAATTATTGACGTTGAGCAAGCCTCAAAGGTCAGCGCGTCGCGTTTCAACTATTTGATTGGCAACGGTGCGGGATTGGCCTACGCCATTCAGCAGTACGCCATGTGTACGGTCATGAAGCACGGTTTCACGCCGGTGGTTGTTCCGCACCTTGTCAACGCTCGCACCATGCGCGCCATGGGCTATCTTGAACACGGCGGACATGATGAGATTTACTATTTCCCCAAAGACAATTTGTATCTGATCGGTACGGCGGAACAACCGCTCGGTGGTCTGCACGTTGATCAGATTCTGGCCGAAAAAGTCTTGCCATTACGCTACGTGGCGTTTTCTAATGCTTTCAGACGCGAGGCCGGTAGTTATGGCAAGGATACGAAGGGCCTCATCCGCATGCACGAGTTCCAAAAGATCGAAATGTTCAGCTACACCATCCCTGAAAACTCGAACGCTGAGCATGAGTTGCTGTTGTCAATTGAGGAGGAACTCGTTCGGGGCCTTGGTGTTCCTTATCGAGTAATCAAACAGTGTACAGGCGACCTCGGTCTCCCAGCGGCACGCAAGTACGACATTGAGTGCTGGATGCCAACACAGAATACCTACCGCGAGACTCACTCGACGAGTACGTGCACGGACTTCCAGTCCAGACGTTTGAATACTCGCTATAAGAATGGGGAAGGGGAGACCAAACTCGTCCATACGCTGAACGGCACAGCCTTTGCCATAGGCCGTATCCTCGCGGTCATTCTCGAGAATTTCCAGAACGAGGATGGCTCGATCACTATCCCGGGGGTGTTACGGCCGTACATGGGCGGGATGGAACGGATCGGGTAGTATGCACGCCAAAACCTGGGTTGAGATTTCTGCTCCGGCTCTGCGGAGCAATATTCGTGAGCTGATGGCTACGCTCAGCCCAGGCGTTTCTTTTTGCGCCATCGTCAAAGCGAATGCCTACGGCCACGGCACAGCGCAAGTGGCCTCAATCGCCGTTCAGGAAGGCGTGAAGCTATTCGGGGTTGACTCAGTTGACGAAGCCTTGGTTGTTAGAGCCGTCGCGCCTAAAGCGTCGATTTTTATTATGGGGGCAACCATCCCCGAACGGCTTGAGGACGTTATAAATGTTCGAGCAATTCAAGCCATCTATGACGTTGGCAGTCTGAAAGCCATTCGCGAGACGGCTCGATTACTTGGCAAACCGGCGCTCGTGACGATCGAGCTTGAAACCGGTTTGCACCGGCTCGGCGCGGAAGGGCGAGAACTTTCGGCTATGCTAGACGAGCTCAAATTTTCCTGTGGGCTCGTGTATGTCGTTAGTGTTGCTTCGCATCTTTCGAGTGCGGAAGACCTGCCGATGGCGGGTTTGACAAGCGGTCAGTATGACCGTTTCTGGAAAGCGGTCAGCGAGATTCAGACAAAGGGCCATCAGCCTGAACACCTGCATATTGCCTGCTCGGCTGCCGGCATCATGCATGAGCTGAATCACGGCACGCAGATTCGCTACGGCATTGTCATGTACGGCCTGTGGCCATCGCTTGACGTCCGGCGAGCCGGCACGCTCGGTAAACACCACGCCGACCTGAAACCGGTGCTGTCGTGGAAAACAACGATTGCTCAAGTGAAGGATGTGTCGGCTGGTGCGGGAATTAGTTATGGACCAACGGTTGTTGTAAATAGGCTGACTCGAGTAGCTGTTTTGCCAGTAGGCTATTACGATGGCTATGATCGAGCGTTGTCTGGCATTAGTTCGGTTGTCATTCACGGCACAAAGTGCCCTATCCTCGGCCGTGTTTGCATGAACATGTTCATGGTGGATGTCTCGACCGTTCCAGGAACGCTCTCTGCGAACACGCCAGTTACCTTGCTCGGACGTGACGGCATTCATACAATTACCGCTGAAGACATCGCTGATAAACTCGGCACGATCAATTACGAGGTGGTAACGCGCATAAATCCGCTCTTGCCTCGTGTTATCGTTGGGTAGTATGAAGCGCGACTTTTTTAGGGCCTCGATAGCGAAAGCGCATGATGGAGAAGGGATGGCTAATCCCTTGTTTCCGGTTCATCAAAAACCGCTCTGGAAAAAGATCTTGTATGTGGTATTTGTGACGAGTCTATCATTTGGTGCCTGCGAGTTTGGCATTTCGTATTTACAACGTCCGCAATTTCAGTTATCGAACGTGACATTAGAGGGCCTGTCGTTGCTTGATGAGGGGGCGGTGCGAGGCGTGATTGATAAAGACCTGCATGAAAGAACGATGCTCTTCTTCACGCAAGGGCATCAAGCATTTTTTAACGCTGATGATCTCAAGGCCGTGCTAACAGAAAATTTCTCTATTCGCGGAGTTTCAGTCGCCCGAAACGGAGCAGATCTTCATGTGGCCATCGTTGAAGATATCGTTATGGTCCTGGTGCATTCCAGCGAGCATTGGCTTTTAACAGGACTCGATGGAAAGATCTTGCGGGAACTTTCAGCAGAGGAAATTAAGAATGCTAGCGCCTCTGAAGTTACCCCGCCATTTGATAGAGTGCCCTTGATCGTTCTTGACGAACAAATTGATTCCGCACTCGCTGAACCCGTCATCTCGCCCGCCAGGCTTGCGGGCTTGGTGAAACTCGACCATAATCTGCGGGCCAGAACGCTGACTCCCATCAGCTATTCCCTCAATACTCGCAAAACGAGCTGGCTAAAGGTAAAAGTAAAAGAAAAACCCTACGGCATTCTGGTGGATCTTGATCAGGACATTGAACAAGAAACCGCCATGTTAGACGCCGCCGCTGCCTCATACGCCAACGCCGATGGGGGACTGCAATACATTGATCTTAGATTTGGAAATCACGTTTACGTAAAATAATATGAAAATTCTTGTCACGGGAGGCGCGGGCTTTATTGGCTCGAACCTTGTTCGCCGATTGCTTGATGCCAAGCACGATGTTACAATTTACGACTGTTTTTCTACCGGCGTTGAGGCGAACATTGAAGGACTGCCCGTGGAAATTATCCGTGACACAATTAGTAATTTCGACAAGCACGATTCGTCCGCCTTTGAGGTAATTTTCCACCTTGGTATGCCAAGTACCATGATGCTCTATAGAAACGACTCGGTTGATACCATGTATGAGGCGGTCATTGGCATGCAGAGGATACTCGAGGCCTGCAGAGTACATGGCTCAAAGCTCATTTTTGCCAGTTCGTCGAGCGTCTATAACGGCCTTGAACTCCCGCACACGGAAGATCGAGAGATACTGATCAAAGACTTCTACACGGAGGCGCGAGTAGCTATGGAGCGCATGGCCAAATTATATACGGATCTCTACGGCCTGAATTCAATCGGCTTCCGTTTCTTTGCGGTCTACGGCCCGCACGAGGAGGCTAAGAAAGGCTACGCGAATATGGTCAGTCAGTTTATGTGGTCAATCATGAAGGGTGATGCTCCGCGAGTATTTGGCGACGGTACGCAGACCCGTGATTTTACCTACGTTGATGACGTGACGAGGATTCTCGCGGAAGCCATGGACAGGACGTTTGACCGCACGGAGATTTTCAACATTGGCACGGCGCACAACTATACTTTTAACGACATCATTCGAGTAATAAACGAAGAACTCGGCACGAACGTTCAGCCGGTCTACGTCCCGAATCCGATCCGCAATTACGTTTCAACTTTGCTCGCTGACATCACGAAGCTAAAACAGCACTTCGGTGCACCAGAGATTGAACTTCGCGAGGGCGTAAGACGGCTCGTGAACTACTACAAAACAGAATCAGCCCCTCCAGATATGCAAAAGATGGAAGACTACTACGTCTCAAAGGTGGCCACCCGCGGACCTGACGAGAAATAATTTATGGCCATTAGAAAACCACCGCGAGGAGTTGCTGCGTCCGTTGCTGTTTATTCGGCGAGTACAGGTTCATTTTTGATGATTCAGAGAAAGTGGGACCCAGATAAGGGCAAATGGGCCTTTCCTGGCGGGTATATGGAGGTTGATCAGGAAACCCTTGAGCAGGCCGGGGTCCGAGAATTAAAAGAAGAAACGGGTGTTGAGATTGCCGAAGCTCAGCTGAAGCTGATGCACGTACTGTCGGACCCTAAAAGAGACCCGCGGGGCCACGTAGTTGACGTGGGCTACTTTGTTCGCTTTGAAAAAGAGGCGCCCGGAATTGGCAGTGATGAAACGCGTACAAAATGGATCACGGTAGATGTGGCAAAACGGCTTGATTTCGCCCTGGGGCACCGTCAAATGTTTGATGAGGCCATGAAACTTATCTAGAGCTTCACGATCTGTTCGGCAAGCTGCACGTTCTCAATTTTGCTGTCGTGGTCAACGATACATGTGTCAATTTTCGAGTTCTCGATTCGTGCTCCCGCCAAAATGATCGAATCCTTAATGGTCGAATTTTTGATCTCGCAAGTTTCGTCAACATGATTCACACCCGCGAACGTATTGCCGAGTGCGGGGTCAAGGAACCTTGGCGGAACGGCGATCGAGGCCCCGGCATGAATGTGGGCGTCCACATACGCCCTGAAAGAGCCGATGTCATTCCAGTAGCCCGTGAAGGTATAGACATGAGACTCAACTCCTTGTTCGAGGAAATTCTCGAACACTGCCCCGATACGATCAGGCAAGCGGACAGCGAGTTCCGAAATCATCGGCAAGTAGCGCTGAGGCACGTAATAGAAACAGGCGCCAACGAGTGTGGAGAGGGGATGCTCCGGCTTCTCTTGAAAGCTTTTTACGACGCTACCTTCCGCGATAACTACCCCGTACTTTTTTGCATCTTCAACATTTTGAATATCATAAGCAGCTAGCGCCGGCTGATTCTGAGTAAAGGCCATGAAGTCCTCTATCTTGAAGCTGAAGAAATTGTCCCCGCCGATAATTAGCAGGTCCTCGTCAATCTTAAACTGGTCTATGGCGAGTCCTACCGCGCCAAGGGAACCCTTCTTCGTAGCTTCTGACGTAGACGGTTCTACGAGCACAGTGATGTCCCTGTCTGCGTGCAGTTTTCGCCACTCGTGAAAATCGTTCTCAAACGCGGTATTGGTGCTCACAATGATGGGGAAGTGGGCGGGGACGTTCTCCACGATATGCGAAATGACCGCCTTGCCAGCCAGCGGTAAAAGCGTCTTCGCTTTATCTGCGGTTAATGGTTGCAAGCGTTTAGCAAAACCTCCGGCGAGGATCAATACTTTCATAAGATGATTCTTTTTATCACAAAATGGGAGACGGTTCAATATGGGTCAGATTCTAGACAGGGGAGTAGGGAGACCCATATGCTAGTTTAAAACGCGGGTATCCAGATAGCCTTCACACGAATATAGTGGCGTCGCACAATATATCTTCTACGACCCTTGGGGCGTTAATTACCATGAATCGCTAATACCTCAATAACCTTAGCATCCCTCCTGAATCATACTTGTTCGCCCAATCAGATCTCTTCCCTTCGACAAGCTCAGGGTCGAGATGACAACGTGGACCGTCAGATCCAGCCTCGATCACAACCGTCTTTAAACTCGCCAAAACCCCGACGCGTTTAAATGCCCTGGGTTGATTTGGGGGTATCCTAGTACCCCTAATTTAAAGTGCGAAAACCAGCGGTCCTTTTAGCGTGGCAAGAACGGCATAGGGTCTACAGGAATACCACCTTTACGCACTTCAAAGTGCAGGTGCGGACCCGTTGAGAGTCCCGCACCCTTGCTTCCTGGGCGTCCACCAGATAGTCCAATGATGTCGCCACGGCTGACTACCTGGTCTTGCACGACCATGAATTTTGAAAGATGCGCGTATAACGTAGCCAAACCGTTTTCATGAATAATCATGATGTAGTTGCCGTATTGACTGCCGGTACGGGTCCAGGCCACAACGCCTGGCGCAGCGGCCTCAACGGGACTGCCCTGAGGCGTAGCGATATCGAGTCCAGGGTGTTCGAACAAGTATCGAAACGGATAGGTAGGGTCGTGAAATAATGTAGTAATGATCCCGCGGAGAGGCCAGGTTATAGCACTCGGATTCGGATCATCGCTCTGTGCCAATGCCTCATCCGCTTTATTTTGAAGCTCATTGATTCTGGTAGTGATCGCTTGCTGTTCTTGGCGTAATTCATTGATGAGCTGGCGGTACCCCGCCTCTGTGTCCTCCGTCTCCGCAGCCAGAACTTCCTTTGCTCCCTTCTGATTTTCAAGGACGAGCGCCTGCTTCTTCAGCTTCTGTTCAAGGGTCTGGAGGTCCTCTAATTTAGAGCTGGCTGTACTCATATCCTCCTGAAGTCCTTCCCGCGTGACGTGCGTAGCGGACAGTGTCTTGCGCAGGTCTCCGTTCACGGATTCAAGATCCGCCACAGCTTTAAATACCTGATCAAATGTCTTTGCGCCAAGCATGAGCTCAAGCGCTCCTCCTTCTGCGTCCTGCTTGTGGAGTGAAAAGATGAGATTGCCAAGCAATTGCTTTTGTCTCTCCAGCTTCTTATCAGCCTCGCTAATCTTACCGTTGATTTGTTGGAGCTCAAGATTTGAGGTATCAATCTCCGCCTGCGTGCTTGCCACGTCAAGCTCTGCCATGGCCGTTTGGTTTTCAAGAAGTGCTATGTCATTCATGAGCGATGCTGACTTCTTTCCGTACTCCGCAATTTTCTTTTTATACTCGCCCAGCTGATTGTTAATGGTCTCAATCTGCGCTTTGCGGTTTTGAATTTCTTGAGCAATCGCCGTAGGATCCGTTGGCATTTCAGCGAGCGCGAACAACTGCGCGGGCGCAATGCTCACAGCTAGAAGCGCTAGAACAGTTTGTCGAACAATCCTCCGAATGTTCATAGTGGCGTTCATACTGATGGCCAATTCAGATCCCTCGCTCTGCTCGGGATGACAAACGCGTCCTACTCGATGATCTTAATAGCCTTCTCGATCCGTTTCAGAGATTCCTCTTTTCCTAAAACCCACAACAGCTCGAATGGACTGGCAGATTTTTCACGGCCGGATAACGCGACGCGAAGAGGCCACAACACGTTGCCGTTTGAGAGGCCCTTATCCGTAATATACGCCTTCACAGATGCCTCGAGAAGCACAATTTCTGAAAAGGTCTTTTGGTCGAGCATTTTCAGGTGCTCAAGCATTCCCGCCAACTGCATCTTTGCATCCACGACATCAGCTTTTTTCCAAACGAGAATCGCTGGCTCGTAGCCCTCGGCCGACAGATACGGCGCGATCGCCGGCACGAACTCGGCCAGCGTGTTGACCCGGGGGCGCTCGATAATCACAGCTCGGCGGACGAGTTCATTCTGCAGATCAATCTCCGCAGAAAAAGCCCCAAGTGTCGTAAAAAACTCAGCCTCCCCCATTGCGTTCAGATAGTGGTGGTTCATCCAGTCGAGTTTCTCGTGATTGAGTACGGCTCCGCTCTTATTCACTTTGGAGAGATCAAAAAGTTCGATCAGTTCCTGTAGCGTATAGAGTTCCTGGTCAGCTTTCGGATTAAAGCCGAGTGTTCCAATAAAGTTCAGGAGCGTTTTTGGCAAGTAGCCCTTCTGTAAAAACTCCTCCACTGCTACATCACCCTGGCGCTTGGATAACTTCGTTTTATCAGGGTTGAGCAGAAGCGGAAGATGAGCGAACTCCGGAACCTTCCAGCCGAACATGCCAAAAAGGATGGTCTGCTTTGGCGTTGACGGCAACCATTCTTCGCCCCGAATAATGTGCGAGATTTCCATGTGGTGGTCATCAACCACCACGGCCAAGTGATACGTTGGGAAACCGTCAGACTTCATCAGCACCTGGTCATCAATCTCCTGGTGCGAGATGGTAACTTCGCCCCGTACAAGGTCCTTGATCGTGGTTGAGCCTTCGGGCACCTTCATGCGGATGACGCTAGGCTCGCCGGCAGTTAATCTGGCGCTAACCTCGCCTGCCGATAGTTTTAGACACAGGCGATCATAGCGCGGTGTTTGTTTGGCAGCCGTTTGCGCCGTGCGCATTTCTTCTAGTCGCTCGGCCGTGCAGAAACAGCGATACGCGTGGCCATCAGTGAGCAACTGTTCGGCATACTTCTGATACATGGGCAAGCGTTGTGACTGGACGTACGGGCCGAACGGTCCTTTTTCAGACAGCGTTCCATCCGCTAAAAGAACCGGGCCTTCATCATGCCCAAGCCCAAAAACCGCCAGCGTTTTGAGTAAATTTTCAACCGCTCCGGGGACAAGGCGCTTCTGATCAGTGTCCTCAATGCGGATCAAAAATTCACCGCCATTTTTCTTCGCGAAGAGATAATTGGACAACGCCATACGAAGCGTTCCAATGTGCATGAAGCCGGTTGGCGATGGTGCAATTCTTGTTCGGACATGCATAGCGTTGTTGTTGTCCTAATTTATTAAAATAACTCGCTGTAAACGCGCTTCGCTGCCTTCAAGAGCCTTCTCCGGCCGATACACTCCCAGACTACAACTGCTGGAAAAACGATGACTGCCCGGAATATTCGCGGTGATCGCCAGGGCTGTTTAATCAACCGCCACAAGGACTCTACCCCTCGCTTGCGCCAGGCTAACGGCGGAATGAGCGACGGATGCGCCAGCGTGCGAATGGCCCCGCCAACGCCAATGAGAATACGTGCGGTCGAAATTTCCTCAGCAAGAAACGCCATGACCCGCTCCTGTTTCCCCTGCCGGCGCCCCCTCCCCTGCCCCAACGCCACAGCAATAATAACAGGTTCAAGCGATTTGACGCGGGAGGCCACAGCCTCAGATAGCCTTGGCACCTCATCATCAATGATGCCGGGATCAAGAGCCACAATATCAAGCGTGGGATATAACTTCTTAAACTCTCCGCCAACAATTTCCGGATCTTTGCCAGTTCCGCCAAGAATGAGCATCCGCTTGCCAGACTCAGCGCTGAGGCGGGCTAACAACTGCAGAGTGTCAACGCCAGTGTGACGATGAATAAGCGCCTCATCATCCGTCAACGCGGCCACGGCGTACTTAATACTGACCCCATCGGGCAAAGATAAGTCCGCACTTTTTAGAATACCGCGGAACTCTGCATCATCCCGAGCGGAAAGAATAAATTCAGCGTTGGGCGTAACCACAATATTCGCCCGGGCAGAGACGAGCATGTCGTTCAGTCTTTGTTCAAGCTCCGCGTCAGGAATGTCATCCACTCGAACACCTAAGATGTCATGCGAAGAGTTCATGATTTTTTACGAAAGGTGATGTACGAGCATGCAAACGCAGCCATTGCCCCGAATAGATCAAAAAATAAATCTTTCATAGTATCTCCAATACTCGGCTGGGCAGGAGTAAAAACAACCTGCGTAAAGGCTCGGGCAAAATCGTGAATAAACTCATACCACTCCCAAACAATACCTACAATCGCCACAAAGCCAATCACCGCCACCGTCTTCACCAGGAACGGTATACTGGAGAGCGAACGCTTGCCGTAGCCCAGGCCCATATCCCACGCAACCAGCCCCATGACTGCAATAGATGCTCCACCCAGGAAGTGCATGGGAATATCAAAGTACGGCCAAACCCCATAAACACCGGCCTTCGCCCCAAAAAAGTTAATGAAGTAAATTGCCAAAGTGAAGCCAAAAAGCTTAAGTAATTTGCTCAACATATTGGCCCCATGATACGCCCACCCAAAGTTCTCCACAAGTAAATTGACACCCCTATTTTAGCAATCTATACTTGTGAGTGCTAAGCTGAAAATGCCCTATGCCCCCCAACAATTTCACCAGCAAATCCCAAGAAGCTATTCAAGAAGCCCAAATCATCGCTCACGGGAGCGGTCAACAGGGCGTTGAGCCCATTCACCTGCTCTCCGCTCTTGTCTCTCAAGAAGATGGTTTTGTGGTAACCGTTCTCAAAAAGATGGAGGTCAGCCTGCCGGCGCTTCGGGCAGATATCGCCAGAGTAATGGATACGCTTCCCAAGATGCAATCGGTCGAGCGGAACCAAGGCGGGCCGGTCATGCTCACCCCTCCCCTAGCGCAAGCCCTCCAAGTGGCCACGCAAAAAGCCAAACAATTCGGTGATGAATATATTTCCACGGAACACTTGTTCCTTGGCCTTATTGGCGACCGTTTACTGCATGAGCTTCTTTCGCTTCACAATATCCATGAAGAGCTGATTCTAACTTCGCTCAAAACGTTGCGCGGATCCCAGCGCGTAGACTCTCCGGAGCCGGAAGCAAAATTCCAAGCCATCGAAAAGTACAGCCTAAATTTGACAGAACGCGCTCGGCACGGAAAATTGGATCCCATCATCGGACGCGATGAAGAAATCCGCCGAATAATGCAAGTCCTTTCCCGCCGAACAAAAAATAATCCGGTACTTATTGGCGAGGCCGGCGTAGGAAAAACATCGATCGTCGAGGGGCTGGCTCAACGAATTGTGGCCGGTGATGTGCCGGAAACGTTGCTCAACAAAGAAGTGGTGTCGCTTGATCTTGGCGCACTCATTGCCGGCACAAAATTCCGCGGAGAATTTGAGGAGCGTCTGAAAGCCGTTGTTAGAGAGATCCAAGAAGCGTCTGGCCGGTATATTTTGTTCATTGACGAACTTCACATGCTCGTTGGCGCTGGCAAAGCCGATGACTCGCCAATGGATGCCAGCAACATGTTAAAACCGGCGTTGGCCCGGGGAGAACTGCGAGTGATTGGTGCAACCACCACGAAGGAATACCACAAACATATTGAAAAAGATCAGGCTCTCGAACGCCGTTTCCAGCCGATCTTCGTGAACGAGCCCTCGATCCCTGATGCCATTGCCATGCTTCGAGGCCTCAAAGAACGCTACGAACTCCACCATGGCGTGCGCATTAACGACGGCGCGGTAGTGGCGGCGGTTGAGCTATCCGCACGCTACATTTCCGATCGCCAGCTTCCAGACAAGGCCGTTGATCTGATTGACGAAGCGGCCTCAGCTTTACGCTTGCAAATCGAATCAATGCCGGAAGAACTCGACAGATTCAAGCGCGAAGAAATGAGACTAGAAATCGAACGGCGAGCTTTGCAAAAAGAAGAAGACAAGGACTCGAAAACCCGCTTAAAGGAAATCGAGAAGGCGCTCGCTGACGTTAAAGAGAAAAAAGAAGCACTTGAGCTCAGATGGAAAGGCGAGAAAGATATTATCGGTTCTCTGCGAGAGAAAAAGAACGAACTCGACCGCCTTACGAGCGAGGCTGATTTTGAGGAACGTCGTGGCAACCTCGAGCGGGTTGCTGAGATTCGCTACGGCGAAATCCCCGCCATGCGGACCGAGCTTGAAAAACTCGACAATGAACTACGCAAATTCCAGGCTGAACGCGGGCTCCTAAAAGAAGTCATCTCGGAAGAAGACATTGCGCAGGTGGTGGCCCGCTGGACAAACATTCCTGTCTCAAAAATGCTTGAAAGCGAAATGATGAAGCTCATCCGCATGGAAGATGAGCTGAAGAAACGCGTGGTTGGCCAGGAAGAAGCCATCGTGGCCGTGAGCAATGCTCTCAGGCGCTCGCGGGCTGGCATCAGCGAGGAAAAGCGCCCCATCGGCTCCTTCATTTTCCTTGGTCCCACGGGCGTAGGTAAGACCGAGCTGGCCAAAGCACTGGCGGAGTTCATGTTTAATGACGAAAAGGCGCTCATCAGGCTAGACATGAGCGAATACATGGAACGCCACAGCGTCAGTAAGATGATCGGTTCTCCGCCGGGGTATATCGGTTATGACGAGGGAGGCCAACTCACTGACATGGTTCGTCGTCATCCTTATGCGGTCGTGTTGTTCGACGAGATAGAGAAGGCGCATCCTGACGTGTTCAATACGCTCCTCCAAATCCTCGACGACGGTCGGCTGACTGACGCCAAAGGACGAGTGGTCAACTTCAAGAACACGATCATCATCATGACAAGCAATCTTGGATCCGAGGCTATTCTATCTAACGGCAAAGCCGGAGGCATTGGTTTCGGCAATGCGACGAGCTCGGCAGAGGACGAAACGAAAACAAAAATCCTTGATCTCCTCAAAGAACAGTTCCGTCCTGAATTCCTGAACCGCGTAGATGACGTGATTGTTTTCCACGCCTTAACCGAAGAGAACATTACTGGCGTGGTTGAGCTCCAGCTTGCACTCGTAGCCGATCGTCTCAAAGAAACCCGCGGAATCATTCTCAAAGTTACTGACCGAGCGAAAAAGTTGCTCGCCGAAAAAGGCTATGACCCGCACTACGGCGCCCGCCCGCTCAAGCGCGTCATCCAGCAGATGATTCTCAATCCCGTCGCCATGAAAATAGTTTCCGGCGAGGTGAAAGAAGATGGCGTGGTAACAATCGATGCGAAAAACGAACTGATCGAGCTAAAGCTCAAGGCGCCACTTGCGTACGCCAAATAAACAGAAAGAAAAAAGAGGCCCTGGGGAAGCCTCTTTTTTTGTTAGGTTGCTGGTTTGTATCTGAGACCATGGTTCATCCGAAACTTGTCAAGCTGTTCTTCAACGAATCCTTTTGAAGCCATTTGCGTATCTATTTTCTTGTCGATGTGATCTGCCCTGTTTTCAATCCGATCTACTTTATCCTCGAGTCTATCTACCGTTACCTCGAGCTTATCAATTCGACTGTGGATAAGATCGAATTGTGGCATAAGCACATTTTCTAATGCAGAGTTAATGCCCCTATCAATCATCAGAGGAACACGCTCGTCAATCGCTTTATAAACGACTTCCGTCACAATCCCCCTGATCTGCTGAAGATCCTGTTTGTTCATACAAACAACACTAAGAATTATTCGCACAGTTCTGGGGAGTGATTACTATTCTATCACACTCAATTCTGCCGAATATCCAAGCTATAAAGAGCCACCGCGTTGAGAGCGAATATTTTCTCTTCAGCTTCGAAACCAAGATTCAAATCTTTAATCAGCTGAATGTGTTTATCAACAGGGCACATCGGCCAGTCCGAACCAAACAACACATTAGCTGGCTTGGCGAGAACTACTTTTTTTAGTACTTGGACAACCGCTTCCCAGCCGCCGGATGCTTTAACGACTTCGGGATCACCCATGGCTGAAATATCGTAATATATGTTCGGTTGATCTTTGGTGATGTCAAAACAGTATTGCATCTTCGGCCAATAGAAATGAGCCAGAACTATTTTGAGCCTTGGGTATTTCTCACAAAGTTCGACGGCGTATTTCGGATCATTGTATTTCGCGCACTCAATGTCGTCAGAGTTAATGCCAGTATGAATCACAACCGGAACATCGAACCTAACGCATAACTCATAAATCGACGAACATCTTTCGTCTATCGGGTAAAATGGATCGTGTCCAGGAAATAATTTAATGGCACAAATTTCCTTGTTGGCAAGCGAAGCCTCGAGCTTTTGGATTTGTTCGTCACGATCATGAAATATGTTTATCGTCCCCATTGTAAACAGATGATCCTTATCGCGAACTAATTCCGGCAGCGTATTTAGATCAGCACATTTTGGATTTGGCACGTTGTCAGGAATAACAATCGAATAACTGATCCCTTTATTTTTCATTGACGAAAGTAACTCAGTTTCTATACTTGTTAGCTCCCTCTTCTGATCACCGGAATACGAAATGTGTACGTGGCTATCGATAATCATATTATTTTATTACACCACTCCCAACCGCCTCTTTAATGTTCTTGAACCCATCTCTTCGTAGTAGTTCCGCGAGGCCCTTGTTGATTTCGCCGATGGCTTGCGGACCTTGGAAAATCATGCCAGTAATCATTTGGACAAGTGAGGCGCCACGGCGTATTTTCTCGTAGGCGTCTTCAGCCGTAAAGATTCCGCCGGTGCCGATGATGACGAACCTATCGCCGGTTGTTTTGTACAGGTGCTCGATGAGTGCGAGTGATGCGTCGACAGTTGGCTTGCCGCTAATTCCGCCCTTGTCGATGCCAGCAATTTCGGTTTGGTCGATTTCCGGCCGGTCGCGCTTCTTCGTTAGGTTCGACAAAATGATTCCGTGGACGCGATGGCGCTTGCAAACCTCTACCAAGCCATCGAGTTCACTGGTCGTCAAATCCGCCGGCATCTTGATGAAGATTGGTTTGCTGGTGGCAATCTTGTCGAGTTCGGTCATGAGTAACTCGAGGCGCTCCGGCGTGGTAAAAGGCTCTCCCCCGCACGTATTCGGACAACTTATGTTTATCGTAAAGTATTGTCCAATATCAACGAACGCCTTAAACGCTTTTACGTAGTCGGCGATTCCCGATTGAACCTCGACGGTCGACGAATCATTAGTCTTCGCGACGCTTATGCCGATCGGCAGCGGTAACTTTTCGTGCTTCAACTTCGCCGAAAGCAACTCTGCTCCATCATTCTTCAGCCCGTAATAGACAACAAGTCCTTTGCTCTTTGGCAGTCTCCATAGTCGAGGTCTTGGATTCCCCGCGCACGGCTCCCCCGTGATAGAGCCAACTTCCTCAAAACCAAAACCTACGGTCTCCATAACATTTGTCAACTGCGCGTTCTTATCAAAGCCGGCAGATAAACCAACGGGGTTCGCGAAATGTATTCCAAGAATATCCTGCTCCAGGATCGCATCGTCATACCGGTAATTCAGTCGCGCGAGCATCCGCAACGGCGCAACCGAACCAATCACTCGCCCAATCAATGAAAAACCGTCATGTACATCTTCCGGGTCGCGCTTAAAAATAATCGGCTTCAATATATTCTGATAACCCCAAGCCTGTAACTTCGTAGCGAACATAGAAAGAAAAGCACGAGCTGTTTAGGCTCGCGCTTTATTCAACTAGGCTTTAGCTCTAGTAATCCCCTCGACAATCAACTTCTTAGCAGCTACGGCGTCTTGCCAGCCCTCTATCTTTGTCATCTTCTTCTCCAGGATCTTGTAGGACTCAAAGAAAAATGAAATCTCGTCCTTCATGTGTTGAGACACGTCGGCGAGGTCGTTCACGTGCTTGAAGCGTGGGTCGTCCTTCGCAACAGCGAGAATCTTCTCGTCCTGGCCTTTGTCGTCACTCATGACGAGGACACCGATCGGACGAACATCGACAGCTACACCTGGGAAGAGCGGATTCGACACGAGCACCAAGACGTCGAGCGGGTCTCCGTCTCCGCCGAGGGTCTCTGGAAAGAAACCATAATCAGCCGGATAGAACATGGGGGCGAACAACACTCGATCAAGCTTGATAATTCCCTGCTCTTTATCAAACTCGTACTTGTTCTGCGAGCCCTTTGGAACCTCGATAATTGCTTGACACACTTCTGGAGCTTTAGAACCAATGGAGAGTTTCATACATTGAAAATGGTTAAAATGTAATGGGAACGGTAAGCGCGCCAGCATTTTCTGGCAAGCCCGATGGGTTGTCCTTCTCAAGAAGGAGCGTCCCGTGCGTGCCAGAAGCAGGCTGAACAAACTCAATCGTTGCAGTGAAGGGAACGAAATCCGTTGTCATCCAGTCACCGTCCGCATGTGCGGTAGAGGAACCAATCATCGTACCGTTCTCATCGAGTACCTTCACAGGGAACTGAGCTTCAAAAAAGAAACTGTCGACTGCTTCGCCCCTCAGAACGAGCGGGCTTGAGACCGGTTTTGACTCGTCAAAATTAGTGAGCCGTACAAGATTTGATCGATCTGCACAGCCAGCCCCAAACAGAGCGAGTCCGAGAGTAGCAATGAGCATTTTCTTGAACATATGGGACAAAGTGTACGGCAATCTGCAAATTTTGTATACTACCAGCGTATGCAACATCCTAAAATGTTTGCTTTTTTGCTGGCAGTCGGTCTTCTTCTCTCCCCCGCCGGAAAAGCCCTCGCGTTTGATCCCAACTATATCCTATCAGATGATGATCTTAAGGATTCCTTCTCCATGGATCTCCCCCAGATTCAAGCCTTCTTATCAAGGGGCTTCCTTGGCGAGTATCGGACGGCCGATCAGAACGGAAACATTCGCAGTGCAGCCCAGATTATTTACAACGCCTCGCAGAATTACGGCATCAGCCCGCGCTTCCTCCTGGTTCTCCTCCAAAAAGAACAAAGCCTCATTTCTGATAATGACCCCTCAAGCAAACAGTTGGATTGGGCCACAGGCTACGCCATTTGCGATTCATGCGACCTTGCTGACCCCGCGTTCAGCCGGTGGCAAGGCTTTGGCAAGCAAGTGAATTCCGCCGCGCTCCAGTTTATGGATGGCTACATGGCGGACATTACGCAGAAAGGCAGAACCGCCGGCAGTTACGGCCCCGGCGTTCCAGTTGTCGTGGACGGCACCACAATTATTCCCGCAAACGCGGCTACGGCATCCCTCTACGCCTACACCCCGCACCTTCATGGCAACAAAAACTTTTCGGCTATTTGGAATTCTTGGTTTGGCCGTGATTATCCGGACGGAACGCTCATGCAAGTCCCTGGCGAAAAGGGCGTCTGGCTCTTACAGGATGGCTACCGCCGAGCAATTACGAGCCAAGCGGCCTTGCGTTCGCGCTTCAATGCTTCGCTCGTCGTGAATGTATCGCATGACGTTCTTGATCGTTTTCCAGACGGCCACGCCATCAGCCTGCCAAACTACACCATCGTCAAAGACGATAACGGCAAGATCTCGCTTCTTGTTGATGATGCCCTGCGCCATATTGACACCATGGAAACGTATCACGCAGTTGGCTTCTCTGAGGACGAAATAGTCGGGATCTCAAACGATGAAGCCGGGCAATATGAGGTGGGCGAGGAAATTACGTCAAAATCCCTCTACCCCCAGGGACGGTTGCTCCAGCTCAAAACAAATGGCGCTGTGTTCTATGTTGCAGACGGGACGCGCCACGCCATACTTGACAAATCCGTCATGACAGCGCGGTTTCCCGGCGCAACGCTTTTCCCAATCGCTCCAGTGGAGGTCGAGCAATTCAAAGAAGGCAAAGCCCTTGGCATGCCGGACGGCTCGCTCGTAAAAATTCCTGATGACCCAACGGTATACGTCATCACGGACGGAATGAAGCGCGCCATCCCCACAGAATCCATCTTCACGTCATACGGTTACGCTTGGAAAAATATTGTTACCGTCACGCCCTCAGTCTTAAAACTGCATCCCCCTGGCGATCCCCTTTCAACCTCAGCAGACGATCAAGTAAAGACCGCCAACAGATAATCCTATGCTTGTCTTTGCCGGCTTCATCCCGCATTCTCCGCTCCTCATGGAGAGCGTAAACACAAAGCGCCTTCATGAGGCAGACAAAACGCTGTCCGCGCTTGATGCGTTTGCTGATGAACTCTTCACAGCGCGTCCCGATACCATTGTCATTCTGGCTGAAAGCCCCACCATGTATGAGGACGCTTTTTCTCTCAATGTTGCGGATCCATTCACGGCGGATCTCTCGGCGGTGGGAGATCTTGGCTATCACAAAACGTATCACCCAGACTTTGGCTTTATTGATAGCCTGCAAAGATTCGCCCGCCAAAATAACGTTCCCGTTTCGCTTTCTACGGATGAGCATCTGCCGTTTCAGACAACCGTCCCCCTGCATTTTGCCACTCGTCATCTCAAAGATGTCCGGGTCGTCCCCATCGCTCCCTGCAGTCTGGACGGTAAGGCGCATTTTGCGTTCGGTAACACGCTTAAGCATTTAGTCATGGATAGTAACAAACGAATCGCAGTCATCGCCTCCGGTGACATGTCCCATGTTGAAGATGCAGTTTTTGACGAGCGTCTGCTCACCATCCTCAGGGAACATAACGCCTCCGGACTACTCCAGCTTGATCCTGATCTGATTGCAGGCGCAATAGACACGTCCTACCGGCAAATCGCCATGCTCTTTGGCGTGCTTGATGGCGTTGGTACCACAGCCGAAGTGCTCAGCTATGAAAAACCTTTCGGCGCTGGTTTTGCGGTCGTGAACTTTATCCTGTGATCGCTGAAGTGTTTCCTAATCTTCGCCTCCCCCGCCGTTTTTCTTTTTTCGATTACAAAATTCCTGATTCAATGACGGTTGCTGTTGGCGACCTGGTGGCGATTCCATTCCGCGGGCGCGAAATCATTGGTCTGGTTGCGCACACAAAAGAAACGTCCGCCGAGCGCAAGCTTTCACAACTCGCAAACGTAGTCCACCGAAGCTGGTGCGAACCTGAGGACATCGTCCGCCTAGAAACCATCGCTCGCGCCATCGTGCAATCCCCCGCCAGCCTGTTTCACGGAATTTTCGATGGGGTAGGAACAAGTGATGCAAAACAAAATTACATAAGACTCTTATATAATTCGCTATCCGTAAAAAAAATTGACGTAGAGCAAGTGGGCGAGATCTTAAAATCCCCCGATCGAGTCCAGACCGTTTTCGGCGACAAAGTCCTCGGGGCAGTACTCGCAAGCGCGCTCGTCAAAACAACAACGGGACAGTGTCTGTTCCTCGTCCCCACTGAAAAGGACGCGAAGGATCTGCAAACGGCTATCAAGTCCTCGGTTGTCTATCACGGTCACATTAAACCGAGGGACCGAGCCAGCATCGCTCGCGCCTGGCATGAGGGCAAGATCCGCATCCTTGTCGGCACGCGCGGAGCCTCACTCATCCCCGCGCATGAGCTGTCCGCCGTTGTCGTGCTCGACTCTGCAAACGACGAGCATGCCAGCACTCGCCGTAACCCGCGGTTTGACGCCCGCGAAGCCGTTAAACTACTGGCCTCCCAGCACTCCGCTCGCCTCTTCTTCGTGGATCCCCTCCCCCGGCTCGAAGAGCTCGCTCCCAGTCTCCCCGCCGTACGGGCGAGGCTCGCCTCGCCCCCTTCATTCCAGATCATCGATCTCCGCAACGCTCTCCTCAGATCCGATGATCCCCTCTTAACCGAGCCCCTGCTTGAAGGCATAGAATCCGCTTTACAGAGCGGAAAAAAAGTGCTACTTTTTCTCAATCGCAAGGGCGTAGCCAAGCGTCTCCAGTGCGGAGCCTGCGGGCACATTCCCCTCTGCGGAACCTGCGGGAACGTTCCCTCCGTCAGGCTCGATGACCTGGTCTGCGATAGATGCGGAACAGAAATGTGGATCCCTAAAAATTGTCCAGCATGCGGAAAAGCAAAACTGGCCATGAAGGGCATAGGCGGAGCCAAGATTGCCGAGATCTTGCGCACACGGTTTTCTGACGCCACCGTTGGGCAAATCGAGAAGGGAAAAATTGAAAATCCCTACGCTCCCATCGTCATTGTCACCGAGTATTTCTTCAGCTCATTCCTTGATCCTTTCAAACACCTGAATCTTGGCCTAGTGGCCGACCTGGCCGGAGACATGGGCATTCACGGCGCGGACTTTCGCGGGGCCGAGAAAACCGCGCGCAAGTTGCATCGGTTACTCGCCTTCGCCAAACGCGAGAACGCCAACTGCATCTTGCAGACCTGGCTTCCTGATGTTCTGACGCCCATGTTGAATCTCGATACATTCATCAAAGACGAGCTCGAACTCCGTCAGCGCTATCAGCTCCCGCCGTTCTCCTCAAGATACGTCCTCGAAGGCGCCAAGATTGGAGAGCTCCCCGAAGCCCTGCGATCAATCGCCCGCGAACATGATGAAACAGTTGAAATTCGACCCCTCGTCACCTCGGGGTGTGATCCAACCCCTTCTAACCCTTTATCACCCTCTCTAACCCTCCTCCCAGATTCAGTGAAAATCACCCTCGATGGCCCCTATGAAATCCCTCCCCGTTCTCCACAACCCGAATAAAGAACTTCGCGTTGTCTCCACGCCGGTTGCTTTGGATAGGCTGGGCACGAAAGACTTCAAAACGTTGGTTGGAGAGCTCAAGGCCACCATGAAAGAAGAAAACGGCGTTGGCATTGCGGCTCCGCAGGTAGGCGTTCATGATCGGCTGATCATTGCAGAAACAAAAGCCGGCCCAACCGCCTTCATCAATCCAGAAATTGTCGAACGTTCCTTTAAGCTAGTGGAGGGTGAAGAAGGCTGTCTGTCCGTCCCTGGGGTGTGGGGCCTTGTCAAACGCCACCGTTCAGTTACCGTTAAGGCTATCCAAGAGGACGGCACGCCCATTGGTCTGAAAGCCACGGGCTTGCTCGCTATCATTTTCCAACATGAAATCGACCACCTTGACGGCATCCTTTTTATTGACCGTGCCACAGAGTTGCGAAAGACCGGTTCATCCCGGATCTAAGCTCCGCGTGGCCTTCTTTGGCACGCCTGACTTCTCTGCCCGGTTCCTCCAGGGTCTTATTGAGGACCCGTATTTCGAGGTTGTTGGCGTCATTACACAACCGGATGAACCCGTTGGCCGAAAAAAGATTTTGACCGCTCCGCCAACTAAAATCCTGGCACTTGAAAAGTGTATTCAGGTCTTCCAACCCGTTAAAATGAAGGATGAGGAATTCCTGAAGGCTGTCGAGTCCCTCAAGGCCGACGTCTTCATAATCGTCGCTTACGGTCGTATCCTTCCCCAGGCGCTTCTCGAACTCCCCAGGTTAGGCTGTATCAATGTTCACCCCTCGCTCCTCCCCAAGTGGCGCGGACCGTCCCCCATGCAGTCAGCCATCGTCGCCGGAGACAGCGAGACAGGCATCTCGGTGATGAAAATCGACGCCGAGATGGACCATGGTCCAATCCTCGCGCAAAAGGCCATTGCGCTACAGCCGAGTGAAACCGTCGAGTCGCTGACCAACACCGTGGTTCACGTTGGCGTCCCCCTTTTACTCGAAACTCTGAAAACCTATCACGCCGGGATGATCAAACCGGTCGAACAGGATCACTCACGGGCCACTTTCTGCAAATTGCTTACCCGAGAAGACGGTCAGATCAACCTCGTCGACGACCCGAAAATCCTCGACCAAAAAATCCGCGCCTACAACCCTTGGCCAGGCACCTGGACAATTCTAGAACGCGCCGGCAAGCCTTTGCGCGTAAAAATCCTCAAAGCAAAACTCGAGCAGGGTATGCTCGAGCTTACTCAGGTCCAGCCCGAAGGCGGAAAGCCCATGACCTGGGCGGACTTTGAACGTGGGCAACGATAGCTCTTAGAGTGGCAGAGCCGAAATTGTGTACGTCCCGGCACAGACCTCCTTTTCGGCGGCATCAGCGCAGGTGAGCGTGGCGGTGTCTGCACCGTAGGGCACCATCATTTTGCAATCTACATTCTTTCCGTCCACGGTTTTTCCCTTGAAGAGCATGCTTCCTGTGTTGGAGGATGAACGGTCATCAATAACCGCACCCTTATCCATCATCATGAAATTATTTCCAGGAGCTGGCGGGGAATATGTAAGCGTGGAGTATGGAAGCTTCGTGACACAGGTGCCAGCAGGATTTGAAAACGTGAGCGCGCTGTACTTTCCAATGATGCCGAAAAGATCTGACTTCACTTCGGAAAACTTCACTGGGCCTTTTGGCGCTTCCGCAACAGGTGCCGGGACCTCGGCGGGAACGTTTGCTGTTGGAGCAACATTTGACGAAGGTGAAGGAGCCTGACCTGCACAGCCCGCGCCCGTAAGCGCCACAGCTACCACCGCAACTCCGAGAAACTTCCGGTAATCCATCATAAACCATTCTTAAAGAATTTCCTGAAGTATACCAGGGCCGGCTTAAGGGGTGAATACTCGTGATCAACAGCCTTCACTGTGACTATTTTTCCGCTCGCCCAGCTGTAGAAAATTACTGGTAAAAGGATAAGGCTGAGGCCAAGAGGGTGATTCAAATAAGGGGTGAAGATATGCGTCACCAGCACAAAAATAATCATCGAAATCATCCCGACAGGGATCCATCTGTCAGCAGATCCTTTTTGTAAAAGATACATTGTAGCGTTAGCAAAAGAGACGGCAATCGCAAGAACACCCAGAAGGCCGAACACACCCATTTTCAACCAAAGATCCTGATAGCCCCACTCGAATCTGTAGGTAGTCCACTCTCCAGTTCCATTAATAGCTCTCACTCTCGGATCATCAGATACGAACGTCACTTCTTTCCCAAACCCCGCTCCAATAATTGGCGACTTCATGATCTCGACCATCATTGGCGGTAACAAATTCCAACGGCTCGACACAGCTAGTTCGCGCGCTCCCCCATCATCTCCTTTATAAAAGGGGCTGGCCGTAAAGTCAGGCCGAATCGGCAACGGGAAAACAACAATGAGCCATAACAACCCTATGGCCGAGCATTGCATGAGACCGAGCACAAATGATCGCAGAACAATCGTCTTCAGCTTTGCTCGAGTAGCAACGAGCAAAATGATGAACACGAGCGCGCCAATGACCGCGCCGATCATAAAACTTCGGGACAAGCTCGCAGAAATGCCAGCAAGAAGAACGGCGTGAACAAGCCAAATGTTCTTCTCGATCTTCTCCGAAAAATACGTAGCCGAAGCAAAGATGAACTCAAAAGCAAGAACCACAATTTGGCTCTGCTCGAATACTCGGAAGTACCAAGCACCCGTTGGGAATAAACCGGCGAGAGAACTCGGCGCTGTTAAGATGGTGATCTCGGCCAACCGCGCGTCCCGCACAAACGTGTAGAGATGCGAGAGGAACTTGCCGGGCAAATGCGTAAAGGCGAACAGAAGGCCGAGCGTTGACAAGGCAACCCAAACTGCCGAGACCGCCAGGGTCATCAGCATCAAGCGCTTCTTCTCACCGTCCCAAGCGATCGAGAGAATCGGCAAGATGTAGAGCACCAAGAGATACGAATTAAAATCGTCAAAGGCCTTGCCCGGTTCGTTCTGCAGAAAACCAACAATCCCGCCGAGCACAATCGCCGTACCGAATATAATCCACGGCACGTCTCGTCGAGGATTCAATCGCAGTGTCATCCTGAGCCCGTTCGACGGGCGAAGGATCTGAATTATCCATCCCAGCATCACCCCACCGAATATCACCATCCGAATGGACACCGGCAGACCAATCGACGACAGATCAAACAAATGCCCGTGGCCACCAACGAATATCTCGAGGAATGCGAAGGCAAGTCCCCACTCAAGACGCTTAATTGAGAGACCGAGCGCCACCACGAACCCCGCGGATACGGGAATAATTGACCACCAAGAATGCTGGACAAGCACAGCCAAAAGATGCGCGCCTAGAAGACCGACGAGTACGTACAGTGATCGTTTGTCGAAGAATTGAGATAGCATATTACCAACTCCCTCCCCCGCCACCGCCCGAACCACCGCCCGACGAACCACCAGAAAACCCACTGCTCGAATGCGGAACCGAGCTTGTCACCACCTGGCTCCATGAATTATTCAACTGCGCCAGGTTATGCGTCAGCAACATACTTGAAAACGCTCCATGGTTGGCATCCTCATACCACGTTGGCGCGGTCTTATAGAGCCCCTCAAACTTCGTGGCCCACTGTTCCTCAGCCCCCAACACCATAGCGTACGGCAAGAACTTTTCAAACATTTCCGGCTCCAGCTTTGGCGCGTTCAAGAGCTTCAGCTTGTCCATCTCCGTCAGCTTCAAAAATTCCTGGAAGCCAGCAATCTTTGCTTGCGCGTCAGCTCCCTTTGGCGTCAATTGGTTTGTCAGCCGGCCGGAAATCATCATGCGAATAATCACAAACGCCACAATCGGGAACATGAGAAGAATGCCAAGCCCGGCGGTCAAGAAACTTACAATGACCGTGCCCACAACCAGGACCGTTGAAATAATCGCCAGCTGTTTATTCATCTTGTCTGCCTTCTCCTTGGCGGAAATATCGAAATAACCCGCAGTCCGCAAATGCTCCTCTGTCTTGGCCGTAATGTCTTTAATCTGATCCTCGTAATCAAGAGCCTTCTCCATGAGATCACTGACGAGTATGCTCGAACGTTTGTCGAACAACATATCAAACAAAATCTTCTCACCAGGATGCTTCAACGATGAACCTTCCTTAAGTTTGACGAGCTCAAAATCTTTTTTATCAGGCCAAAACGGAATCTCCTTTACGGTATAGCGAATTTTCAGGTAGCCTCGAACAGCGAGATCAAGGATGATCGATGAAACATCTTTCCTATCAACGGATCTATCGAGTATTGTGCCCACATCAATCGGCGCCAAACCGTTCGGCGGTTCATACGCCACCACCACCGGCCCTTTGTATCCAGGCTTTGAGAAAATCCTTGAAATAGCAAACACGATGAAGCCAATAAGAGAAATGATGAACAAAAGCGGAATTAACAGAAATAACCAATCAGTGCCGGACACCGTAATGTCCTGAATCGTGGAACGCAATCCGTCGCTCGGAATAACAGTATCATTCACAATGCCAAGCGGAATGCCGAGTACAATTGTTAAGCCCTCGCCGGCCTCCAGCGGTTTGGTGGTGAAATAAATCGCCTTCCCCGGGAAATCAGCCGGCGTGCATTGCTTGTCAGTGCTACCTGCCGGACCAGTAAAACAATCTACCTGCTCAGCCACTGCTGGACCAGGCACAAAAACAGAAGCCGAGGCCTTTTTTATCCCTACCGGCCAACCGTTACCCGTCACATTCCAATACAGCTCGTCATGATCCTCAAATGGCCGAATGACATTCGTCACCGTGTAATCAATCACATACGTCTTCACTCCGCTCACTGTCTTGTTCGCCTCACCGATTTTAAGGTCGAGTATGCTGTTATTCGTTGACTCAACATAATGGTACGGCTGGCCGTTTCCGTCTTTCACACTATTCACGCTGATGCCAATGTCAGGGCCGTCAACTGCGGTCAGCGGAATATCGCGAAAAATTCCGTGCTTCTGATTATCGCCAAAGTTATATTCAATGATCTCGGTCACCTGAATTGCGCCGTCCGCCTGGAGCACGATTGAGGAGGTAAAGTTATCAATCACCTCATCACTCGCGTACGCGTTTGCATGAACCGCGAAAAATGCGAAAACGAAAACTCCAAGCGCGCACGCGATTCTGGCAATGCTTCGCTCAGGTTTCATAATCGTATTTAGAAGGCTACGTTCACGTTCTGCTTTTCCTTCTCCTCGGCCCCAAAGAACTCGCCGGTCTTGAAACCGAGCAATGGAGCGATGATGTTCGAGGGGAAAACCTGCACCGCATTATTCATCTCACGCACCGTGGCATTGTAGTAACGACGAGCAGACTGAATGTCGTTTTCGAGAGAAGAGAGCTGTTCCTGAAGCTGTTTGAAATTTTCCGAGGCCTTGAGGTCAGGATAGCCCTCGGCCACTGCAAACAAGCTCTTGAGTGCGCCGGACAACATCGTTTCCGCTTGTGCTCGGCCAGCAATCGCTCCAGACGGAACGCTCATAGCGTTCGAGCGAGCCTTAGTCACTTCTTCGAGCACCGAGGACTCATGCGCTTTATAACCTTTTACGGTTTCGACCAAGTTCGGCACAAGGTCATAACGTCGTTTTAACTGCACATCAATGTCTGACAGCGCGTTCTTCGTTCTGTTTCTGTAGCTCACAAGCTTGTTAAAGATGAGCACAATCCAGCCAAGAATCAGCACCCCAACCACTAAAATAAGAATAGGCATATTGTCTGTCATCTCGAGCGTAGCGAGAGATCTGATTGGCCGATGCCCCTGATTGCCAATTCAGATCCCTCCTTACGTCGGGATGACAATAATTAATTTCGTTTTAACCAAGCCGCTACATACGCCAGCACAATAAATTTTGGCGTGCAGGCCCAAAGTATAAGCCACGGAATAAGGCCGTGATGCTTTTTCATGTACTTGCGCAAACTCGTCCTAATCCATTTCTGCTTACGGAGCGTCGCTACCTTGTTGAAGCTGTGGCCCTTGTGGTGGATGATCTCGCAATCGCCATAGGATCTAACTTTGAAGCCCGCATCAACCGCCACTTTGCAGTAGTCAACTTCCTCGAACCAAATGAAGTAACGCTCGTCGAGCAGGCCAACCTTGTCCATCAGTTCTCGGCGAATAAACATGAACGCGCCCATGATCGAATCAACATCTTGGGTTTTCAGAGGATCAACGTCGCGCATCATGTACCTGTCAACGGCCTTCAAGTGCTTGAACACGTGAGGTAGTTTGAACAGAATCTCAAGCTGATCGAGCATCGTCGGGAACCGGCGAATACTCTCTTGATGCGAACCGTCGGGATATCTGATCACACAACTGCCAATACCCACCTCTTTATCTGCATCAAGGTGATCAATCATCCGCTTCATCACTCCGGGCGGAACAATCGTATCCGGATTCAGCAGAAGCGCGTACCGTCCCGTGCATTGTCTCAACCCAACGTTGACCGCCGCTGCAAACCCTCGATTCTCCGCGTTCACGATCACCTGCGCCTCCGGTAGGATTTCTCGAACAAACGCCGGCATCTTTTTGTCATTCGCATTATCAACCACCACGACGTCAAAATTAACATCATGCGCCGCCGCTAGGCTCATAAAACACGCCCGCAAAACGTCCGGATCAGTTTTGTAGGTAACGATAACTATTGTTGTGTCTCTTAATTCGGCATTCATAGTGTTTGTCATTGTTGCATCATTCTCCATCCTGAGCGAGAGCGAAGGATCCGCCTTTCCCAGCGGAGAGGGTCGGACCCTTCGGCCTAAGCCTCAGGGTGGGATGGCTCTGCGCTGCTACAGACCGTGTTTCCTAGCAATAATCTCTCTCGCCTCAGTGTACTTCTTTATGCTCTTTGGTTGCCAGGGCGAGTATTGCCAAGGAATCCTGTAGGCGAGTTTTGGCAGCCAGGCCGAGCCGATCCTCGATACCCCGTCAATCCGCACGTGGAAGAGAACTCCCGGCACGAGTATCCCTCGATGCCCCCGCTCAAGCATGGTCAACCACACGTCCCAGTCTTGCAGACGCTTGATCTGCTCGTCAAACCCCGGAAAATCTGCCCGCCGAATGAGCGAGGTGGTGTGGGCAAAGTTCATCTTCCGTATCTTCTCATCACTAAACGGCGTCCCCCAAAATGTCTTCCAGCCAAACGTAAAACCAGAATAGGCATAACTGGCCTGCGGATTTTGTATAAGACTCTTATGCATTTTTTCGAGCATCTCGTTCTCCATGACAATATCCGCATCGCAAAAAATGACATACTCGCCTCTACTCTCGGCGAACCCTCGGTTCCTTGCCGGATTCGAGCCTTTATTTTCTTGACGAACAACCTTAATCTTGCCGGCGTATTTTTCGAGTACTTTCAATGTCTCATCCGTAGACCCGTCATCAACCACAATGATTTCGATCTCCTTATATGTTTGGTCGAGTACCGAATCAATACACCCCGGCAGTGAGCCCGCGTGCTGATACGTTGGAATGATGACTGAAATAAGTGGTTCCATAACCTGTTATAACCCTCTATAACCCTCTATAACCCTCTCACCATGATGATCCCCCTCAGCTTACTCGTTTGCACTTCTCTTGTGAACTGCTCCAACACTCGTACCCGTCCGCGTGATCCGAGCTTTGATCGGAGTGCCGGATTTTCTACGAGTTTCCTAATCGCCGCCTCGATCTCTTCGATGTGGTCATTCACAAGCAACCCCGTTTCTCCGTCGAGTACCGCTTCGACAACGCCCCCAATGTTCGTCGCCACCACCGGCAAACCGAACAAATTGGCTTCGAGGTACACGATTCCAAATCCTTCGCGATCAGTTTCAGACCGAGTAGTCGGCATCACAAAAATATCCGCTGATGCATAAATCCCTGGCAGGTCTTCATCACTCGCGTTCAGAATCATTGTTACTCGATCACTCAATCCTCGGCGAGCAATCTCGGTTTCGAGCCTCTCACGCATCGGCCCATCACCCACAATTGTATATTTAACGCCTGGCAAATGTTCCAGTATTTCAAGCACCTTCAGGTGCCCCTTTCTCTCAACCAGCCTCGCCACCGTCAACAGCATTATCGTATAGTTATTTACCTTGTCATCTCGACCCATTCTGTCGTCTAGACCCATTCTGTCATCTCGACCCATTCTGTCATCTCGAGCAGAGCGAGAGATCTGATTGGTCGACAGTGAGATGGGTACCCCAAGCGCCCCGCTGGCCAGCTTCAGCAACTCTTTCAGATCAACCAGCCCCACGCCCTTCCTCACGGATTTCGACGCCTCCACAAACACATCACTCACCGGCGGGTAGACCGTCAGGATGCGCCGTAAGGGTCGAGCCATGTCTCGACCCCGTACGAACCGCTCCACCTCGCCCCTCAAAGCCTCCGAATTCGTCACGATCAGGTCAGCACCTCGCAGAATCCTCCTGGACAACCATCTCTTCCACGCATTTCGTCTGGCGAGATCAAAATCCATGCTATGCAGGAATATGCCGTACGGACGAGAAAATATCCACGCCACCGTTCCCACTGGCAAAATATGATTCACGAAATACAGATCTGCATCTTTTCGAGACTTCCAAAAAAATGAAAATAATTCCTTGTAGCCAGGTTTCTTGGACAGCTCAACCACTTTCACCTCGTGCGGGTATGTTTCAACAACCGCCGAAAGATAGCGGGCCACGCCTCCTCGCTCTGAAAGCGCACCAAGCATTGGAGCAATCACGCGCCTCATACCGTTTCAGAAACTTCCTCGCGGATGCCGTTAGCTCGGAGCCGAGGAACGAGTTGCCACAGTGCGCGCAAATGGTCGAGCGTTATTGACCGCGTTGCAAAGGCCACGGCAAAAAAGACAACCGCCCCAATCGGCACCGTAATGATCCACGGCAAGAACATTTTCACGACGAGTACCACGCTGGCCATGACGGCCCCGGAAGCGAACGAACCGCCAACGGCAGTGATGAAGTCATACATGGGAACCTTAATAATTTTAAATGAGAGGACGTAACCCGCAAAAAACATAAATGAGAAGCTGATCAGCGCTGAGACTGCTGCGCCCGGAATGCCGAGCCGAGGGATCAGCAGTAAGTTTGCCACGAGATTGATAACCATGGTCACACCCATGATGCCGGTCTTGAGCGCTTGACGACCACTAGCGTTAAGAAGTGCACCGATGGGAAAATCAAGGAAGATAAAGAGCAGGGCAAAGACGAGGATTTGGAGCGTAGGCGCAGCTGCGGCAAACTTACTGCCGTAGAAAAACTGAATAATCTCAGGCGCTAGGGCAAACAAACCAAAGACAACGGGTGCCGCGAGCAGAGCAAGATACCACTCGGCTGAGAGGAATGTCTTCTTGAGCGCCTCGGGATCCTTCACCTGCGCGCTCATGGTTGGATACAAAGCGCCGATGAAAGCGAGGGGCAAAAACTGGAAAGAGTACGCCAGCTTGTAGGCCACAGCGTATACGCCCACTGCCCCGGCACCGAGCACCATGTTCAGCGTGAAGGAATCGACATAGGAATAGATTTTGACAAACACGGCCGCCACAAAAAACATGCTGGCCATCTTGAACGGCTTCCAGCCAAGTGAAAAACTCGGAACGAGCGCTTTTATTCCCAGACGTCGAACAACATGAAATAAGGCGAACAACGCATTCCAGCCACTACCGATAATCAGAGCAACAATCAGCAACAACATGAGCATTAAACCGGCTACTGCGCCACCATTCGGCGGAAGTAAAAACAAAGCAGATAAACCAACAACCGTGGTGATCGCCTGTCCGACAAAAATCCCGATGGACTCGAACTTCAAATTCTGTTGACCCCTAAGCACGCCGTACATGGACAATGAGATGGTGTCGAGGAGCATCACAAATACCGCCAGCTCCGTCAGCATAGTCGCCTCTACACTGAAACCCAGCAACCGAGGGGCCACGAAAGCCAGAACAACCGTCACCGGCATGAGCACGAGTTTGTTCGCCAAGACGTTTCTGGCGTATTCCAGCGCCTTCCCCGGCTCCTTAGCCACTTCTCGAACCAAGACCGAGGTCAGACCAACGTCATCAATCGCGCCAATAGTCGTAGTCAGTGCCAGGGCCAAAAAGTAGGAACCCGTTGCATCTTCCCCAATCGTCCGCGCAATCACCGCAAAGTACAAAAACGCCACCGCTTTCTGCCCAATAGACGCCGCCGTCAAAAGGAACGTATTCCTGGCAAGTTGAGACATATTTACCCACTATACTACGCCAAAACCCCCAAAATAACAAAGAGCCCCGCGCCGTTCCCGGCAGGGCCCTTGAGGACGCTAAATCTTTGCGTCCAAGCCTGAATCAGTCCTCCGCGGGATCTTCTTCGAGGATGAAGTAAGACTCCGCTTCTTCGATGTCAATCACGTGGGTACCCACGTAGTCAATTTCGGCCGTTTTGATGCTAACGCGCATCTCTACGCCGTCCACAAGTTCGCGGTCACCGTCTGCGTAGTGCCAGCTGAGCGCGAGTGTCGTAGCCGGGGCCATGATCTGGTCAAACACGAGCGACAGCAGAAGATCGCCGTCCCGGTCTTCGTCGTTCTCGACGAAGAAGGAGTGCAGATCAATCAGCTGATCCTTGGCGACCAGTTGTGGCTGAATGCTGTTCTCGAACTCGTAGTTTTCCTCGCCCGAGGTCGCGTTGACGTCGAGCGATACCCGAACCATGTCGTCCGCCGCGCTCAGAAAGGTGACGAGTGAAAAGGTCACGTCGTCCTTCACGGTGAGACCATCCTCACACTGTACATTCTCCACCACCGCCCCATCTGCCTTCCACACAACGATCTTCATGGCATCCTCCCTTTCGTTGACCGCGTCAGGTTAGTCAAATCCGGCCTCCCTGTCAAAACAAAGAGCGCGTCCAACGGGTGGCGGTGTCAGACGACACTCTTTGTTTGCCACTCGCGAACGCGCGAGCCTTCCTTCCTATCGTGGTTCAAGCGCCACAACATAATCCCCGTCGCTCACGCATCCTTCGAACGTGAGGACGACTCCCGTTGCCGTGCGATACGTCATCCGCACGAGTGTTGACGTGAGATCATCGCTGTCCGAATCGGGATCCGGCAACAGCTCAAACTCCGAGTACATAGCAATGATCTGCTCCGCAATCTCCTCCATGAGTTCTCCAGAATCTGGCGCGGAACCCCACACTGCAGACAAACCGTCTACGAAGGATCGGCGATCAATTTCCCGGCCATTGAAGACGTCCGAAAACGAAATAGCGTCATCATCGGTGTCGAACAGTTCACTCCTGCTTTCGTTGGTCGCGGAGAAATCGATGATGAATTGATCGGGCACTTCATCATCAAACTCCACCGAGATCATGAATCCGCCGCTCGATTTTACTCGCCACAGAGGCGACTCCTTGACCGGAATATTGCAACCCCGTCCTTCAGCGTAACGGATGACCTCGCCCATATTCACCTCCCGCCAGACAGAATGACAACAAAACTCACTTTCGTCAAAAACAAAACACGGCCATTCGTATATGGCCATGCTCATCTCGATATATTATGTCACGTGACCATACACTTCCCGAGCCCATTCATTTTTTACGTGGTTTTGTCCACGACAACTCAGGCAAGAGCTCAATATACGAATTGAGTTTTTCAGATCATTCGTCGCTTCCCCCGAATCGAGTGGGGAGTTATCGTCCCGGATGCCGACAAAAACATCGGCTTAGCAAGGCTTCTCCACGAATCTTTCCCTCCCTTTTGCGAGGAATGGTTCAAGCTTCACTTCGATTGGCCACGCTGCCTCAGTCCATAACGCCCGGGACGATCAAAATTGCTTTCATAGACTAAGTCTATTAAGAATTCATCGCCCCATTCGGGACAATCCGAGTATATACGAAACCGAACAGAACACAAACATGGATATACCCAAGACAAAAAATCAGATCAAACGGTATGACTATCTTTTGCGACGTGCATATCAATATCCTTTGGATTAAAGCCAAGCTCTGGAAGAATGCGATCTCTCAAGTCAATTGCCGCGACAAAAAGAAGTGCAGGAATATCGGCGCCAACTTTAAATGCACCTTCCTTAAGTTTTTCTACAATGTCAGGACACGTGCGTTGTAAGTCTCCCATCACCTCATACAGAACCTGTTCAGCATCGAATGCATTTTTTGGTGCACGCTCTCGTACCTTGGCAATAATGATTTCACGTTTACCGTCAATTATTTCTTTGATCCCGCTATTATTAAGTATCTCCTTGCCCAAGGTGTTCAGCTGTCTGGGTGAATGGGCTGGCGCAACTCGGTCTCTCCATAATGTTTCGACCTTGGTTTCAACTGACATAAACCTCTCTCGTATGTCTTTAAGATCTGGCTCTATCCGATCCTTTAAAGTAGCCGCGACATTTGCAACTTGAGTCTTCAGTGTCCCCCAGGCAACTCCAACGCCAATCAGGATCACAGCCACTCCCAAAGCCGACTCGACCAATCCAATCTGAATTACAGGCTGCTGAGTTTTTGCAGTTTCAGTCGTCGGAACGGCAGTGCCCACTGAAGGTTGGGCACTAAATGTTTGCAACATTGCGTTGGCCATATCTAGTTTAATTATACTCTTACCCGCGCCATTTTTTTCGTCAAGAAGATTATACCCGTTTCAATGCAAAACCCCCCGATTGCTCGAGGAGTTTCTGTCAGGTACTAGTGCTGAGGTTCCATCTTCTCGGTCACCATTTTAACGAACATGATGATGAAGATACCGGCCACTACGGTCACGGCTTGGTGGATGGAGTTAAACAAGAACATTTGCTGAACTGCCACAGCAGCCAGGGAGTCATTGATTCGTGGCAAGACTGAATTGCCCAGGTCCATGATCAGATCAAAAATATAGAAGCCGATAATAATTTTCTGACCCTTTGCGCGTTCATCCTCATGAACATGATGAGCAGTAGCTACCTCATTCCAAAAAGCTGGATAGGTTAGAATGGGGTGAATCAGGTTATAAACAGGAATGATGTGCCCCCACACCAGCCATTCTGGTGATGACTTCATGTGGTGATGGTATGACAGATTCCGAGCAGCCCGGCCAAGCCAGAAAAGGTAGATGATGGCGGAGACAAAGTAGCCCAATCCAGCCAATCCACCGATTGCTGACCCAATAAAAGTACGTGGAGTGAAAAATGGGACGGTGGAATAAACCTGAAAGTACTCGTACACTCCAAACACTGCACCAATAGCCGAACAGATGACCGCCAAACCAGCAAAAATCATGAAGGCTTTGTACAGACCTTGCAATGATTTAGGTTGACCGGCGTGATGAGCAGTCTCTTCAGATGAGGTGGTAGCAATGAGATAAAGACCAACGGGGGTTCCAATAACAATACCGAGAAGTGCCAGAACCCCAAGCAGGCCAAGGAACACCTGCATCAAACGGCCCACCGAAGAGGTAAGTGATCCATCATCGGACTGCGATGCACCATCCGCAGGCTGAATGATATCGTCTGGGTTGTACATGAGGTCGCTCCTTGTGAGCGGCGCTGCATGAGCGGATGGGATGCCCAACAAAGTTTGTTCCGACCAGGTAGACGAGTCCAACCGTGCGCCGTTCAGCTGAGAGATGACGAATGATGAGATCGCATAAAGCGATAACGTGAAGATCAACGTCACCCATGGCACTACCAGGAGCAACACCCCAATCAGTCTTCTATTTTTCATAGTCAAAGTAAAATATTTGCTCAACAATAACACAAAAGACGGAAAAGCTCCGTCTTTTGTAGTAACTGATTATCGCTTTCTCCACTGTGGTGAGCGTCTTGCACCGTGTTTGCCTGGCTTCTTTCTCTCTTTCTTTCTTGGATCGCGGGTCAGCATGTGCTTAGCTTTGAGAGCTGGGCGCAAGGCGATGTCGAGTTTGAGCAAAGCGCGGGCAATAGCAAGACGCGTGGCGTCTGCCTGGCCAATCATGCCTCCGCCGGAGGTTTTGACTGACACGTCAACGGTTTCAGTCTTACCAACTTCTGCAAGCGGACGAAGCACCATGTAGCGGAGCGTAGCCGTAGTGAAGAAGTCTTCAAAGGCTTTGCCGTTCACGGTAATAGTCCCCTTGCCACCGGTAGTGATGCGGGCTTGGGCCACGGCCGTTTTTCGGCGTCCTAATGCTTGGAAATATTTGTCAGCCATATTATTCAATGTTCAAGCGCATGAGTCTTGCTTTGCGGTGCTTGGTCTTTGGGAGCATACGGGACACCGCCATGCGAAGAACATCCGTAGGATCATTCGCCCACATCTGAGCCAATGACTTGGTGCGCAGACCACCCGGATGAGCGGTGTGGTGCTGGTACACTTTCTGATCCATTTTCTTGCCTGTCAAAATCATCTTGTCTGCGTTCGTTACTTTGACGAATTCGCCGGAGTCAACGTTTGTCTCATATGATGGGCTGGTTTTGCCAATCAAGTGAGAAGCGATGTTGGACGCCAAACGACCGACAATTTTGCCGGAAGCGTCAAAGGTCACAGTTTTGCGTATAATGTTTGCCATATTAGACAAGTTCAATCAGCGCGGTTTCGGCCCGGTCTCCCTGGCGTGTTCCAAGCTTGGTAATGCGAATGTATCCGCCATTTCTGTCCTTAAAGCGAGGTCCAAGCACATCCATCAGCTTTTCCACCGGCTGGTCCGTAAGGAAAAACGCCTTCAAAAAACGACGTGCAGAAAGATCACCCCGACGGCTGACGGTGATGAGCTTCTCAATAATGGGGCGAGCGTACTTTGCTCGGCCCAAACTGGTTTCAATTCGCTCGTGCGTAATGAGTGCCTGGGCCAAGTCCCGCATGAGGGCCTTTCTGGCTGACGGCTTACGTCCGAGGATTTTCTTCTTAGATCTATGGCGCATATTACTCTTCCTTAGGCGCTTCCTCCGACGCGCGGGCGACTTGTTCTGTTAATTCAGCGTTGTTGAGCTGTCCCTGAATCCACGTGAAGTGGTTCAGGAGAATCTTGGTAGCTTGTTCTACGGCTTCCTGCGGAGAGACCGTGCCATCAGTGGCAATGGTCATGAGGAGCTTGTCGTAGTTGGTAATCTCTCCCACGCGCGTGTTCTCTACCTTAAGTCCAACGGATCGAACCGGGCTGAACATGGCGTCTATGGCGATCACGCCAATTTCCGTTGGCGCATCTTCCCGCTCTTCAGTGGGCAGATAGCCTCGGCCCTTGGAAACAGTGATTTCCATGTCGAGCGTAGCCTTCTCATCCGTGATCGTGGCTAGGACCAGGTCCTTGTTCAAAATCTCTACGTCGGCGTTGGCCGTAATGTCTGCACCAGTCACCGCTCCCCCGCCTGTTTTCACAAGCTTGAGAACCACCGGCTCATCAGAGTGACAGCGGAGGCGGAGCTTTTTCAAGTTCAGCATCACATCGAGCACGTCTTCCTTAACACCGCTAACGGCGGAAAACTCGTGTTGAACACCCTTGATCTTCATGGCGGTCACCGCACCTCCCGGAAGAGATGACAGAAGCACTCGGCGGAGAGCATTCCCTACCGTGGTGCCGTACCCGTGGTGAAGCGGCTCAATAGTGAGCACAGCCTCATGGTCATGAGCGCCTGGGGTGAAATACATCTTTGAAGGCAGGAAAATGGTCTCCATACATCGTAATTAGGCGGTAAGCTCAGGGCTTAGCGCATTGAATAGAATTCAACGATGAGTGTCGGGTCAAATACTTCCTTAAGGTCCTCGCCCATAGGGAGACTGACAACTTTCCCCTTCATAGTCTCCTCTCTATGAAGCCAACCCGGAACTTTCTGCGTCTTCTGACGTTCAGCCAAGTCAGCAAACAATTTCTTGGCTTGCTTGTTGGTTCTGACTTCTACAATATCACCCACGTTCACCTGGTATGACGGAATGTTCACTTTCTCACCGTTTACGAGGAACATGCAGTGGCTCACCATCTGTCTTGCCTGTGGGCGAGTGATAGCAAAACCCATGCGGAAAACCACGTTATCCAAACGTGTTTCCAAAGAACGGCTCAAATGCTCACCGGTATTTCCGGCCAGCTTCTTGGCTTTTTCAAAGTAATTGCGGAACTGGCGTTCCATGACGCCGTAGAGGCGCTTAGCCTTCTGCTTCTCACGCAACTGAACGCCGTAGGCGCTCACCTTTGGCGGACGTCCGCCTGGTTTGCCGTGCACGCCAGGAGCGTAGGCGCGCTTCTGCATAACCTTAAGAACGCTGGCGCTGGCTGACAGCGCAACGCCTTCTCTTCGGCTCATCTTTCCTCTAGCTATTTGTGTTCTTCCCATATTTTATACGCGACGAGCTCGGCGAGGCCGGCATCCGTTGTGAGGGATTGGCGTCAAGTCCTTAATAGAGAGCACGTTCAGACCGGCACCGTTCAGGGCGCGGAGCGCTCCGTCACGGCCGTTCCCGATTCCGGAAACGTAGACCTGCACATCACGCAATCCGTAAGGGGCAGCTTTGTCAGCAGCCTTTTTCACTACCATGGAGGCAGCGTACGGCGTGGCCTTCTTAGGACCGCGGAAACCGCAATTTCCTGCAGATGCCCAAGCGAGCAAGTTTCCGTTCTGATCAGTCAGGGACACGATCGTGTTGTTGTAGCTGGCATGAACGTAGGCCCGGCCGGCTGGGACTTGGCGCAAAGCGCGCTTCTTGCCCTTGGCGGTCATCACCTTGTCAGACTTTGCTTTTGAGGCAAGTTCCGCTTCCGTTACCATTGGTACTTCAACCGGAGCGTCAGTTTTGAGAATTTCGTCAGCCATAGGAGATTATGTCTTTGTAAGAACACGTCGGCCGCTTCCTGCAGTCTTACGGACGTTTCCGCGAACGGTGCGGGAGTTGCTCTTTGTACGCTGACCTCTGACCGGCAAACCCTTGGCGTGGCGCTGGCCACGGCGGGCGCCAATGTCTTTCAGACGCTTAATATTCGAAAGAATCTCGCGTCTGAGTTCGCCCTCAACATGGAACTCCTTTTCCACAATAGTGCGGATAGCGTTCTCTTGATCCGCCGTCAAATCTTTGACGCGAATGCTCTCATCTACACCGGCCTTTTTAAGGACCTGGGCAGCACGCGTCTGGCCAACTCCAAAAATGTATTGGAGGGCAATGACAATGCGCTTCTGATTCGGAATGGTGACACCAGCGATACGTGCCATAAGGTTAGCCTTGACGTTGCTTATGTTTCGGAATCTTGCAAATGACGCGAACACGTCCTTCCCTTCGGATGACGCGACAGTCACGGCAGATTGGTTTCACAGACGAGCGGACTTTCATAATATAAATGCGTTTCAGTACGCAAAATCATCCTAAAAAACGGATGATTCTGTAGAAGCTAGAGATGCCATCCGTTAAAAACGGAATGTGATTCTAGCCTTGGTGAGATCATAAGGACTGATCTCACACTTGACGTCATCTCCCGGCATGACCCGGATGCGGTTCTTGCGCAGTTTGCCTGCCAAGTACCCAATGACTTCCATGTCGTTCTCTAAGGTAATGCGGAACGCACCACCTGGGAGCGCTTCCAACACCTCACCTCTCATCTCAAGAAAATCTTTTTCGGGCATAGCCGAAGTAAATATACTAGAGATTGCAGGGGTTAGGCAAGCAAATGCTCCATAGGAAAGCGGGGGAAGTGTACTTGGCGCAGTAATTAGTGTCAAGAAAAGGCTGTGGAGGCTTACCAAAAGTGGACGAATCCGTTATTAAATGACAAACTTTGCCAGCCTTATTGGCGAGTAACCCTGAACCGTGAGGACATCATGGGTACCAAGAAAGAAACCGACACCACGATCCCCGTCGAGGAATACGTCAGGCAGTTCCGGGAACGGGGTTGGTGCCAGCTCGAAGATCGGGATGACGACGGAGACACCGCCGCCCGCAAGTGGTTCGATCGCATCTGCGATCCGAATCTGACCTATGAAGAGGCAACGCATCTCTTGGGCTTAGCGTTTCTCGGAGAACGCGATCGGAACAAATCCATCGTTCGTTTTCTTATGGGGATCGCCCGGTTCCCGGATATCGCCCATGGCGAGTACAACAACGCCGGCGATCTGAGCGGAAGCCTGCAGGAATGGGCGTACGGCGTACTCGTCGACGCCGAATTCCTGTGGCAATCAAACGACAAGGAAAACGAAGACTGGTCCCTGGACCGCGAAATCATCGCGTTTCTCCGCACCAGGTTCGATCGGCGCAGGGAAAAGGCCGTGCGCAAGGTCGTGCGCAGGTACCTCGAGTTCGACGCCGGGAATTCCGGTGACGAATCGGACGCACGCCGTTATGAGAACATCACGACCATGGTTCCGAGCCTGCTCGTGCTCGCAGTCCTGAACGGCAAGCCGAAGAAAAGCGGGCTTTGGCCAGACGCGAAGTACATGAACTCCGAACGATTCGGTCACATTTACGAGGCGCGCCAAACGGCAATCGTGAAAGCGCTCGAAGCCATTGTGTTCGGCAACGGCAGGGTGGTCCGCTCGCAGATCGCGACCGGCACGATCCCAAATGAATACACCTGGGCCGTTCAAGAGCTGATGCTCTACTATCCGCGACGGGCTAAGGAGATCAGGGAACGGCTCGATGGATTTGCGAACGAGCTGAGCATGAACGCTCGCCAAGAATACAAGAACGGCAAGCCGTTGTCCGAGATCATCACGACACTGAAGGTCGGCGACAAAGAGATCAACCTCAAGGCGCTCGAAGACGAGCTGGCCCAGCTCCCCACCTTCCGCTAGGCCTCAACAACGTCAGCCACGTCTCCGTGAAGACCCCGTCCGCACCGCTGTGCAGATGGGGTCAAATTGTTTCAAAATTGGACGGAATCTCACTTTTTCGCCATAATCCGCCGGCCGAATCAACCTACTCCCTTGGAGGATTCAATGGCCCTGATGGGAACCGGTAACGAACCGGCCTTCAAACGTTCCGCGCTACTGTTGGCAAGCTTTGTCACCGACAAAGATAATGAACATTCCGTCTTGCTCGATCACCCGCATAACATCATGCTCAACTGGCCGATGCGGAGTTGTGCGGACGTATGGAATGAAGGCGCCAAGGCTCGTCCAATGATTCTCTGCGAACTCATCGAGAGACTTGAGTGCGCAACCTCGTGGCCCGGTGAACGGAGCTCGAACGAAGAGGGATTCCTCCGGGAATGCTTCCAGAGAATTCGGCCGGAGACCCCGGACCTGATGGTGGCGATTGAGCACGCACTGCCCGCGCTCATCCGCCTGGTGTTCGAGCGTCATCCGGACGTTCACATCTGGAGGAAGGCCGACGAGGTGGCCACGGTGGCGGGGATCAAGCTCCGCGACGATTGGAATGAACTCGTCCTTGCAACGCTCGAAGATTACGTCCGCATGAATGAAAAGGTTCTGCGTAAAGATCTCATCGCCAGGCGAATCGATAAGATCGAGCGCCGGCGGGCCGTGGACGTGCTCATCGTAGCGTTCGTGCGCAAGAGGCACGATCTGCAAGTCAGGATTGACGCGATCAACGCGCACCTGGCTGAGCTTGCACAAGACCTCTACTGGGAGAACGCAACGTCGAGAGAAGCGAAAGCGGCCAAACGCCCGTTCGTGAAGGAGCTGAATGAGCTGATGCTCGAACTCAACTCCCTTCCGCTCCTCGACAGACTCTAGCCGATCAAGAACGTTCGACTGCTCGTCAATTCTCGTGACCGAAGACCCCGTCCGCCCGCGCGCGAATGGGGTCGTACTGTTTTATATAAGACTCTTATTATATTAGATGCTTATATAATCCCCTCGGCTATATTTTATTACTGGATTCAAAATGACGAACCGCATACTCGACAATCGCCTTGGCCACATCAATACCAGTAGTTTGTTCGAGTGTTTTGAAACCAGGATTCGCGTTTACCTCCATGATGAGCGGACCGCAGTTTGAGCGCAAAATGTCTACGCCGGCAATGTCGAGGTTCATCACTCGTGTAGCTTTAATCGCGAGCTCGCGTTCCTCGGCGGTCAGCTCAACCGACTGGCCAGTCCCGCCGGCATTGCTCCGCACATCCCCCGCCGGGGCGTCTAGTTGCATGGACGCAATAACCTCGTTGCCGATGACAAAGGCTCGGATGTCCGAGTGATTAGCCTCGGCAATAAACTCTTCGACAATAAATGGATTCTGGTCGCGCACCGATAAATAATCGGTGATTGGTTTCATCACTTCCTCGCTCGGCGCAAAAAACACACCCTTGCCTCTGGTACCGAATGGGACTTTTATCATCACCGGAAAACCCAGCTCTCGTGCACAACTCGTAGCCGTCCACGTATCCTGTACTATCGCGCCTTTCGGCATCGGAATTCCGACATCGAGCAGGTCAAGCCTCTGCAATAATTTATTTTTCGTGCGCAACACTTGGCCGTTCACTAATCGAATACCGGACGCTCGCAGTCCGTCATAAATCGCCTGGTGGTGCGACGGTTCTTCCGTAAAATTTGGTCGAACAATAATGACGTCAAACCTCTTCAGCTCGTCTCTCGGCGGGATCGAAATCGAGCGCTCATATACTCGAACAGCTTCATGCCCCAAAGCCCGCACCGCTTCTTCAAGCCGTGATGCTCCAGAAAACTCTTCAAATTGTTCATTAGAAACCAAAATCCCAACGCGCATATGGTCTAACCGTAGCGCATCGGAATAATGATGGCAAACAACGCTCACTATTGAGCAGGATGAAAATCATCCTCCGTCTTCGTAATGTGCAGAGGAGAATAACAACCATGTACTACGTCACCGTCTGGTTGCTGTTTAAGCTCAACCCACATTTTTCCAGCCACAGCTGGATCAATACCTACTCCGGTCGGAATAGTCTCGCCAAGTGATACATGATAGGCACCATCCTTCATAGGGGTAACACTGGCCTCGTATGATTTTAATCCTTCGAGAATTTCCTTTGAGCCGCCATCAACGGCGAAAATATGGCATGTGCTAACTCCGGCAAAAGGACGGTCATCTCGAACCTCGGTTCCAATGTAACGCCCGGTAACATACCCGGCAGTTGGAGTGACGGCCAATCTGAGTGAATTTTTGACGAGCAACCAGTTCGGATCGTTGGCCTCGTTTGGTTTTTCGTACTCATATCTCACTTCATAGCCACCGATAAACAAAACCTCCTGATATCGCGGAATGAACACCGCATCGTCAGTGGCAGTCAAACGCAGGCGAGTTACTTTTTGCCCGTTAATAGTGATTTCGTCGGAAAGATATTCTTTGTACTGATCTCGTTCGTACGGCGCATAAATGGCCTCGCCCTCATCCTGGGCGTACACGCTGATTCCCCCACTCATTGTCGAACCCTCTGCCGGACTATGCATCTCAATTGGATTCGGGCTGATACGAGCTGTAAATTCCGGTAGAACGCGCTTTGGGTTATCGTAAATGGCCGTAGTGAAGACATGCCAACCCTCAGGATATTGCAATGACAGTTTGCCAACAGCAAGCGTATGCGGTTCGCTTGAAGTAGATACCAGCGAGTTCGTGCTCGTCGAGATTACATTCGGAATCTGCGTTGCTACGAGGAGCGACCCGAATGCGAGGCCGACAACGGAGCCGAGCAGGATGCCCGGAATAAAATGGGCAAGAAAGAGAGATTTGGGTTGCATATGCGGGAAGTATACACGAATCCAATCCGCCACCTCTAGATCCTTCGCCTACGCTCAGGATCGAATACCACGCAACGCCACATACAAATATTATCCGAGGATCGCCTTAATTCTCCGCACGCCCGATGACACTGCTTCTTCTTTTTGGATTTTGAATCCGCCAAGTTCGCCAGTATGTTGCACGTGGGGGCCGCCACAGATTTCTTTCGAGTAATCACCAATGGAGTAGACGTTTATCTTGCCTCCGATATTGGCGTACTTGTCCTCAAACAATCCGATCGCACCACTAGCTTTCGCTTCTTCAACAGTCAACTGCTCAGCCTTCACGGGCATGTCTTTTTTGATCTGCTCGTTGACAATGGCCTCAACTTTTGCCAACTCGTCCGGCGTCATCTTGGTGTTGTGCGAGAAGTCGAAACGCAAACGCTCGGCAGTAATGTTGCTGCCCTTCTGTTCAACATGGGGACCGAGAACGTCGCGCAGAGCTTGATGCAAAATGTGCGTCGCGGTGTGTAGGCGAGTTGTTTCGATGGAATGGTCAGCGAGACCACCGGCGAATTTCTTTTCGGCACCTTGGCGAGAAAGGTCCTGGTGCTTCTTGAACTCGGCAGCGAATGCTTCACGATCAACCTCTTGACCTTGTTCGTGCGCCAGCTCGTGTGTGACCTCGAGCGGAAAACCGTACGACTGGTAAAGGTTGAACGCATCCTCGCCGGAAATTGCCTTGTTGCGCTCGAACATCTTCTGGAATTCCCTCAGTCCTTGGGCGAGTGTCTTCTCAAATTTCTTCGCCTCAGTTTCTATGCCGAGAACTATCGCGTCTCGTTTTTCGATCAGCATTGGATACGCCTCGCCGAGGGACGCCACAACATCATCAACAATCGGCGGAACGAGCTTGTCGGATTCGATGCCCAGCTTCTTCGCGTGACGGATCGCCCGGCGGATGAGACGACGCAGGATGTAACCCTGGTCCTTGTTTGATGGCTCGACACCATCCATAAACATGATCGAGGAAGCTCGAAGGTGATCGGCGATGATCCTCATTGACTTGGTTGTCTCCGGCGCTGCGCCATATTCCAAACCGGATAAATACATAAGAGTCTTATGTAATCCGGTGAACAATTCCGTCTCGTATACATTCGCGCGGTGTTGTAACGCAACGATCGTGCGTTCCATGCCCATACCGGTGTCCACACTGCCGTTTACAAGCGGGGTTAAAACCCCGCCTTCGTCCTTGTTGAATTGCATGAACACGTTGTTCCAAATTTCCATCCAGCGATTGTCTTTTGGATCGTAAACTGCTGGCGGTTCTTCAGCACTGGTCCAATAAAAAATCTCCGTGTCCGGTCCGCACGGACCAGTTTTCCCCGCTGGTCCCCACCAGTTGTCCTCGCGGCCGAGTTTTGCAATGCGCTCGACGGATACGCCAAGACGAATCCAATGATCGTATGCCTCTTGGTCAAATGGCGTGTTCGCGTCGCCTTCGAAAACTGTAAATGACAAATGCGATAACGGGATGTTGAGCCAATCCTTGCTCGTCAAAAACTCGAATGACCACTCGATAGATTCTTTTTTGAAATAGTCGCCGAGCGACCAGTTGCCGAGCATGGTGAAAAAAGTGAGGTGCGTGTTATCACCCACGTCATCAATGTCGCCGGTTCTGATACAGCGCTGGTAATCAACCAAGCGCTTGCCCGCCGGGTGAGGCTCGCCGAGCAAATACGGGACGAGCGGATGCATGCCCGCCGTGGTAAAAAGCACAGTCGGATCATTCACCGGCACCACGGAGGCGGAGGGAATCTCCACGTGGCCCTTCGATTTGAAAAACTCAATGTACTTTTTGCGGAGCTCATTCGCGGTGATCATAGATGAGAAAAGAGTAGCGTAACTTGCAAACTTTCGCAATAAATACAAATGCCGTATGACCCGCGCCGTCTGTGGCAGGCCAAACGGCATCGCGCAAACGAGCGCGTTACTCCCTGAATCTTCCGACAGCCCAGACAAAGGCCGAAACGAAAGAAAGGAAACCGAGGAGGACGACGACGCCGAGCACCACGTCGCTCGGTGACGAATGGTAATCGCCAGCCGGACTGTACGGCAAATCCGGAAACGCGTTCGCAACGGAAACGAAAAACTGGAGCACGGACACCTCCTGGAGCGATCTTAACAGACTCGCAAGTATTTTCAACTGTCCAAAAACACAACCGCGCCCGCAGTCGAACTCCCCGTTTGGGAATCCTGGCCACGAGCGCAGTACGCGCGGACGTACGAACTACAGATCGTCAGTCATTCCGCGAAGCCTCTGAGTCGTCCCGAACCGATTCATGGTCAGGACAACGCTGACGCAGTGGGGCGCGTACCCCAGCGTCTTCCGCCAAGCGATAATGGCCGTCCGCAGTGCACCGCACATTGTCGTCTCGAACACCGTATCAACCTGATCCTTTGTCTTCCCGTCGTCGTCGTACTCGACGATGACGTTCAGAATCAGGCAGTGATCCACGGCGTGCTCGAACACCACTTTCGTAGCGGAGAGCGGGGCCGTCTTCAGCATGAGCTCCAGCGCCGGAAGCTGTTCGTCGAGAGTCGCCAACCGCTCAGTCATCAGCACCGCCATTTGTCGGGCAGACGCGGACGCGTTCGTGGCGCCGGTAGCCGTCAAAAACGGAGCGATCATTCGGAAGTCATAAACCGCGTCAGCAAGACTCCGATTCTTCGCCCAAGCAACAGCCAAGGCGTCAAACATCCACTGCGCACCGTTACAAAGAGACTGCTTGTTCGCCACCCTGCTCTCCGCCCACAGGTAGGTCGTCAAAATCCTCTTTGGACTAATCACGCCGAGCTTGAATTCCTCGCGAACGGCGTCCATGGTGATCCGAGCAATATCGCCGTCGATGCTAGCGATGCTCTGCCAAACGCAGGCAAAAAGACGCTCGGCCTCCGTGTCATCAGTGGTTTGTTTCCACCGCTGGATGATCCACTTGACCAAAGCCTGTCTTGCCTTCGGAAGCGAGTGATTCAGTTGCCCGAGCGCCTCCGCATAAAGCCGAGTGAAGACGATGCTCAGCCGGGCATCTATTGCTCTCTGAACGTGGTCAGAAATACGCCAACCCTCAACGTCCATCACCCTATACTCCGTCTCCTGCCCAACCTTACGCACATAGCCCATGAGACGGAGCGCCAGCTCATCGTCGTTCGGACCCAACTCTCCGAAGAGCCAAACCAGTGCCTCAAGCGGGGTCCTATCGCCACCAGCCAGGCAACGAAATACGAAGTGGTCGCCGTTGTCCGTCATTATCTTTTGCAACAGCACAAACCGCTTATCCATTTTCACTCCCTCCGGCCACAACCGGATATATGCCGGGGCCGCAACCCCGGTCTGGTTATGCCCTCCCGCAAGAGGACAGGTATTTTATAGCCCCGTTAAAAAAGTTTTGCAATTTTACGTCGTCACATTCCCCATGTCCCCCACCTCAGCGGGTCTCGCCGATTTCAAGAACTTACCCTGCAGGCCAGAAATAATACTACGCAGTTCCGGACTCTTCATGAAATAAGCTGAGAGCAAGTAGACGCCTCCGCCCAGGATGCTCGACAAAGAAAACTGGATAAAGACGTGGGCAAAGGTGTCGAGTTCGAACAGTTGCACTAAACCGTACTTCACGCCTTGAGTAACGAACGCACACAAAATTCCAGCCAGAGAAAAAATGAACAGCGAGTAGGCAATTTTTCTTTCGTCGAGTCCGCCAAGTTTGCGGTGCAGTAACACCCAGAGAAAGGCGGTTTCGATCATTGAAGAAACCGAGAAACCGATCGCTAGGCCGAAAATTCCGTACGCATGTGAGAGCGGGAGGGCCAGGCCGGCGGTGAGTACGCAACCAATGACCGCAAAGATGAAAGGCGTGGTTGAGTCCTCCATGGCGTAATACGCTCGAATCAAAATATACGTAGCGGACTGCGCAAAGAAACTGAGCGCAAAGATGGCGAGCGTATCCGCAATGATGGTGGTGCTCCCCCAATCAAGGCCTTCAGAACCGTAGACCACGCGCACAATTTGCGCTCGCAAAAGCAAAAAGAGAACGGTAGCAGGAATCATGAAAAACATAACCTGGCGCATGGTCAGCGAGAATGACGCGCGCATGCCGGCAATATCTTTCTCTGCCAGCCGTTCGCAAAAAGTGGGATAGGCCGCAATCGCATACGACACCGCGATAATTCCGATCGGTACAAAATTGAGCGTGTAGGCGAGGGTTAAATTCGTGACAGAACCAGCCACGCCGAGCGTGGCGATCACGCTCATAATCAGAAACTCGGCTTGATTCACGGCCAGCCCCACCACGCGCGGAATGGTTTGCTTGGCCGTGACAAGGAGATCAGGATCCTTCAGTCTAATATACGGCTGATAGCGGTAGCCAATGGCAATTGCGCCAACCAGCTGAACGAGCATGTGAAGAGCAGAGCCGATGACCACGCCCCAGGCCAAGCCAATCGGCCCCATGACCGGCGTCAAAAACACCGCGCCAATAACAATGCCGGCGTTGTACACAATCGGCGCAAAGGCGGGCAGGAAAAATCGCTTCACGCCCTGGAGCACGGAACCAAAAACAATACTCGCCGCAAAGAATAATTGCCCCAAGAAAATAACGCGCGTCATGTTCACTAGCGCCGAAAGTTTATCGGCCGACCAGGTTGGAGCAAGGAGAGGCGCAATCTGCGGAGCGAATAAAATAGCCACCGCCGATAGCACCGCAAACAAAACGATCACCACGTGAAGCACATTGTTCGTGTACTTCCAAGCCCTGGTCTTATCATCCGTTACCCACGCCTTAGTGAAGAGCGGGATAAAACTCGCCGACACCGCACCAACCACCAGCAATTGAAAAAACAAATCCGGCAAACGAAACGACTGATAGTAAATGTCCAAGGTACTCGAAAGATTAGGCGGAAAAACAGAGATGAGAATACGGTCGCGCAAAAGTCCCGCAAAGCGGGACAGGAGGGACATTGCGCCAACAATGAAGGCCGCGGACGCTACCGTGGTTGAGGACTGGAAAAGCCTGCGGATCATACCCGTTCACGTCTGAGGCGGTAGAGGAAAAGAATCAAAGCGATGAGAATAAGAATGAGAAGCCCAATAGCCAAATCAACCAGCGGGTTCGACAAATGAAAGAATGAGATAGCAATCAACTGCGTATCCGCGTACATCTTGCCATCATCCGTAGCTACCGCCAGCGTCACCTTATAATCCCCGGCGCGCGGAAAAACGTGCGTTACCTTGCTATCAGTACTCGTCGAGCCGTCGCCAAAATCCCAGGCAAACGCGCCCGCCACCTCACCCTGCGGTTTTGCGTCAAACTCGTATGTCCGCCAATCAATCTGCCGGTAAGTAAAGCGAGCGTCTGGCGAAAGCTTGAGATCGCCCAGCGTAAGGAGCGTGGGCTCGACGGAGAGGCTCGCCTCACCCGCACCTACCGAAGAATCCGCAAGCAATCTTGGGTTGCCGTCTCCAGCTCCCCCATTATCGGGCGTACTGGTCTCAACCGGTTCCGCCCCGCCCATAGCATCCGTCACACCCGCAACAGCCGGAACGGGATTCACGGGAGCTAGAGGGGCTTTTGACACAGTGGGCGCAATCGCCACCGTCACCGGCGGAGGGTTAGTCGAGCGAGTGGGATCAAGCGGGAACGCATCGCTTCCGTCAGGGCTTCCGTCTCCGTCAGTGTCCGCGTTTGTGGGCGAGGTTCCATTCTTCACTTCAGTGGTATCAGGAATGCCGTCATTGTCATCATCGGCGTCGCACGCATTACCAAGCCCATCGTGATTGGTATCGAGTTGATCCGCATTGCTCACGTCCACGCAGTTATCAACGTCATCGGCAATGCCGTCACGATCACCGTCTACAAGCACAGTGAACATGGCGGTGGTCGCCACGTCATTATCCGCATTCACATCCGGAGGCTGGGCGCCCTGAATGACCGCGCGAATGTTAAATGACGCCTGAGGAACCGTGAAATCAACATACACGTCATCCCCATTACTACCGGCCACCACGGATACTACTTGAGATGTGCCAACCAGCCTGTCGCCCTGATAAAAGAAAACCTGTGCGGTGTCATCTACCTCGCCCATATTCTTTATGGTGGCGTAGATGCGAATGGTATCTCCGGCGTAAAGAACCGTTTTTGAAAGATGGATACTGCTGGCGCTGATGGACAGGTCAGGCGAAGCGGCAAACAAGGCAATTGGCGAAATGGCGAGACCAAGCACGGCGGACGCCACCGCGGAAATCATCATTGAGCGCATATAGACTATTGTACTACGCCTTACCTTCGGCTTTGGCAGTGTAACCAAATTCGTACTTAAACCAGTTGTGCCTGATGGGACCAAGGAATAAGATGTGCAATTCCGCCAACATATACTTAAAAACTGTAGTGAGCTCCCCGTCCCGTGCAAGCCGTCTGTTCGTCACAATAATTTTCACGCCATTGATGACGCCGAACTTCATCACTCTATTAGCCCGCTTCCCATAATCATTGTCCTCGCAAAAAAGAACCGTTGGGTCAAAACCCTTCACCGCTTCATGCACCCATCGGCGCACAAGAATGCATCCGCCCATAGCGTGCGAATTTTTCCCGCCCCAAAATCTGACATACGCGTTGTACACCTGGTGGCCAAAGTGCTGAGCAGGTGATCCTTTGTCTAGCTCAAGATCAAACGTTGCTACCCCGAGTTGTCTTCGCTCAAAATCCGCAATCGCTATTTCGAAAAATTTCGGATCAGCAAGTACGATGTCCGCGTCAATGAAAAAAATAAAATCGCTCTTTGTAGCTTGCGCCCCGGCGTTTCTCCCCGGCCCCGGCAATCCGCCTTCAACTACTCGGACTCCCCCAGCTTCAGCAATCCTGGTCGTGGCATCAGTTGATCCAGCATCGGCCAGCACGATCTCAATTGGTTGCACCGTCTGCTTTTTGATCGAGGCCAAAAGCCCCGGCAAAAAATCCTCTTCATCCTTAGCAGGAATCACTACAACAAATGAGGGCATAGATAGCTATAGGATAGCAAAAACAAAAAACCGGCGCAATTGCCGGCTTTCTGTGGTGCGTCCAGCACGATTCGAACGTGCGGCCTCTTCCTTCGGAGGGAAGCGCTCTATCCATCTGAGCTATGAACGCAAAATATACATCGCAATACCAGAAGCGACTGAAACATTTAAGGACTGCTTCTTAGCCATCGGAATCGTTACCAGCCCGTCGAGTAGTCCGCGGGTGGCCTCGTCTATACCTTCTACCTCGTTGCCAAGGACCAGGGCGAGCTTGCCTGGTTCGATACGCTCGATAAGTTCTCCGCCCGTTTCCAAACCGAGCACACGATAGCCGTTTTGTTTCAAATCCGCAATGACATCATCAATATCGCCTACCTCCCAGTTGACGAGTTGCTCGGCCCCGAGTGCCACCTTAGCAATCTCTTTTCGCGGAGGCTTCTCAGTAAAGCCCGTCAGATAAAGCTTCTCAACACCAAACGCAGCGGCGTTGCGAAAAATCGAGCCAATGTTATGCAAACTGCGGATGTTATGGGCGATGACAATCATAGGCAGACCAAAGTCTAACGAATTTCTTCACAACCCACAAATATTTGGTATATTTACCTTGGCCTAGGAGGGCCGCCATGAATGGGTCACCACCGCCCGCCGACAGAGCGCAACTGCTCGCCGGCATGGACAGAGACATCGGCGCCGTAGCGTCCTTGGTCTGGAACAACCAGATCACTTGGGACACACTGATTGCGTTGCACGCCTCCGCACCACTCCCCGCAGGAAAGGGGTGGGCGCGGAAACAGCAAGAAGAGCGGTTGGCTCTGGCACTACGCAACCACCTGACCGAGCAGTTCGGCCAGGAAGCAACTTTTTCGAGCGTTGTCCTCGACACGCTCATCAATCACCTCTTCGACCGAGGACCCTTGATTGTGCTCGCGGAACTGAGAGCGGTCAGCGAGCCCAGCAAGATCCCGGCCTAGGATACAACCGTTGTTCTCCCGCCTCTCGTGTCCGCGGAGCCCCTCCCCGCGGACACTTCCCATTTAAATTGACGTTCGGCAGAATTTTCCGTATAGTTCGCCCAAATTTCTATGCAATGCCCAAACCCTGAACGCTGTGGCTCCTGTGGCTGGTCCCACATCCCGTATGAAAAACAGCTCAAACAAAAGCTGTCAGACATAAACGGCTCTTTTGCCATCAAAAAACTTGATCTGCACGTGGATGAGATTTTGGCCTCGCCCATCACCCACCACTACCGCAACCGCATGGATTTTGTAATTGACTGGCAGGGCAATGTTGGTCTGCGTGAAAAGGGCAAGTGGTGGAGCGTCATTGATAACCATCCGTGTTTCATTGCCGATCAGAAGATCGAGGACCATTTCTTCCTGGCTCGCCAGTGGGCCAAAACCTGCGGACTTTCTTTTTACGATCGCAAAGCAAACGTTGGCTTCTTGCGCTACGCGGTTATCCGCTCAACCTCGCTTGGTGAAACCATGGTCATTATTGTGACGAGTGCTCCAAAAGATGCTGATGAGGAAGCCAGCGCCAAGAAAGCGCTCGAGTCCCTCGCCGGAAGCTCGAAACCCACCACGCTCGTCTGGTCCATCAATCACACCATCAGCGACGTTTCTTTCGGCGACGAGCTGAGAGTAATTTCAGGTCCAGGCGTGATCGAGGAAACAATTGCCGGCTATCACTACAAGATTTCGCCCAACGCATTCTTCCAAACAAATCCGAAGGGCGCAGAAATGTTGCTCGACACCGTGCGCGAATTTGCTACCACCACCCCCGGACCAGCATCAGACACAACCCTGCTCGATCTTTACTGCGGAACCGGCTTCTTTGCGGTTGCCCTCGCTCCATCCTTCAAACGAACAATCGGTGTTGAAATGGTGCCGGAAGCTATCAAAGACGCTCGCGTCAACGCTGAATTGAACGGGGCAACGGTCGAGTTCCACGATGCCAAAACTGAAGACTTCGACTGGAAATCCCTCGGCGCCGAAGTGGTAATTCTCGATCCTCCCCGTGGCGGAATGGTCGATAAGGCCCTCCAGGACGTCATCAAGGCGCGTCCGACAACAATCGTTTACGTCTCCTGCAACTACAAAAACTTTGCCCGCGAAATGGTCATTCTCCAGGCCTACTACTCCGTAGAAGCCATCAGGGCTATCGACATGTTCCCTCACACTCCCCACGTCGAGCTCGTCATAAAACTCGTCCGCCATCCCTCCGACCCCACCGCCCTCGACCCAGCGTCTGATACTGGCGAGCCGAGTGTCACGAAAAAGAAAGAGACGGCTGATTAAGAACCCGTGCAAATAAAAAAAATTTCCGAAAAGCAAACAACCGGGCATAGGCCACGGTTGTGCGAAGTCCTCCGAAGAGGAACGTGGTGATGATTCGGTTGGGGATAGAACCCATATGCACTCGGCTTAAGCGCCTGATGCTCGAATCACCACCTGTTGCAGTTAAATGTGACCGCCTAGCACGGCCTTCAGGAAGCTGCGCGTTTTTCGGTTTTTTTTAATCCATCCCCCCAGCTAGGCCTTCGGTACGGGATGGTTTGCCTACTTTGTGGTCAATTACGACCACGTTCAGAGTTTCCTCGGTGGGCCCACCAAGTACGACTCTGTCACCAACAAATTCGTTCAGGCCGTTGGTGATTTTTTCCTTACCCCGGTTGTCACCCTCGAGCTCGGACACGCGTCAGGCACAGCCCGTCGCGCAATTGTAGCAGCGCTTCGATTATTGAGGGCCCCTTTACGGCTCCTCCTCGGCTCCGTTGACGACTCTTCGTCCGTTTGATGCTGGCGCGCTCAATTAGCCGCCATACCATCACCGGGCGTGACGTATGATCGATACCACCCATGATCTTGATGTCAGAGGGGCGATTCGACCATTTCAACTGACCGCTCAAACTCCGATAGCTTCGGGCAATCCCAGTACCATCGGACAAAGAGTAGCATAGCAAAAATTCCGGCTTCTGTCAAGCCGGGGAAGCTGAAACGAGGCTATGACTAGCTATAAAGGAGCAATAGGCTATAAAGCCTAAAAACGAATAATGACCGAGAAGCTTGCGCTACTCGGTCATTACGTTTTACGTGATTCGCACTGCGAGTACTCTATGGCTTTTGGCCAGAATGCTTCGCAGTCGAACTGTGAGATGTATGCGTCGGTCGCTTGACCGATACAGGCTGTGAAAGCCATACCCCCGTGAGGGCGCAATGCGGGGGCCTGTGGAACACCCCGGTTCGATTCGTTCACTCCCTAGTGTTTTCACATTCCCCCAAGCCATCTCAGCCGGGGATCCACAACACTTTGGAGCGAGTTCCCGATCACCCGAGCAGTCTTTTCGGTGCAGCGGTATCGGGCCCGCGCACCTATCCCTGTTTCGTGACGTGTTGTTGAGACACGTTTGTTACGCCGGGCAGTTCGCGCGACAATTGGCATTTAACGTCTGTACCTGTCCGCAGAGCTTGTTACAGCTTGCTTCAGGACTGCCTAATGACAGACGGTCACGACATAGCTTTCGCTACTCCGAGACGAAAAGTAATCTACCAACAACTCCGGCTTTTGTCAAGCCGGAAAGGCCATAAATTGGCTAATATCCTTGACTTTATTAGAAAAGTCATATAGTCTTCCTAAGCGAGTTTCACGCTACCGGAGGACAAAAATGATCAGTCTGACGTTCCTTTCCTTGAGTGCCCTGGCCGGCGGAGGCGGAATCAAGTGGGCGGATCTGGGCGATTCCTGCCTGGGCCCATCCCCCTTCACCCCGAACTCGGGCGCATGCTGTGAACCCATGCTCCGTGCGGACTTCATGTCTGCCCGTTGCGTGAATGTCCCTGCGCTCCTCTCGGACATTGAGGACAACGCGTTCATCCAGATGAACGTCGGGGGCAAGGTGCGAATCTACTGGGTGAAGGACGGCGAACGCCATCTCATCCCTGACAAGAGCACCGCCGAGAGCTGGTTCTCGGACCGCGGGAACGAGCTGTGCGAGCAGGTCTACAGCGTCCCCGCCTTGCTCGGCGAAACCACTCCGGAAGGTAACCACGTCACGCTCCGGCCCGGCAGTGGGATCATCAAGATCTCGTCCGAAGCCAAGCTGTATGTGGTCGAAGAACCGTCAATCCTCCGACGGATCACCTACGCGCAGGCAGAGGACATCTACGGGCCGTCCTGGATCCTGTACGTCCGAACTGTGAACGACTTCACGTTCTTGGACTACTGCATCGGACCAGACCTCATGGCCGGCGAGCCGTACGACTGGCAGACCGTGTCGGACGGCGCCATGCTCTCTGACGCCGTCGGAGTGCCGATCTGTCCGCGCGCTGACAGAAACGAATCGTTACCGTAGAACGGCCGCGCGCCGATCTTGCGAATATAAAACCCGAGACCTCCTGTCTCGGGTTTGCTGTTTCTATAAACTATTTCCCAAATCTTCTCTGTCTCGCCTGGAACGAACGCAACGCTCGCAGAAAATCAATTCGCCGAAAGGCCGGCCAATTCACGTCGAGAAAATAATACTCGCTGTACGCCGCCTGCCAAAGGAGGAAGCCGGAGAGACGAACCTCGCCGGACGTACGAATGATGAAATCGGGATCGGGGACATTGCAGGAATAAAGATTGGCCGAGAGTGACTCCTCGGTCAAACCATTAACCGCCTCGCCGAAAGACTTCCCTGACTGTTCAGCACTCGTCAGATACGCTTTGGCTGCATCCACGATCTCCTCGCGACCGCCGTACCCAAGAGCGAGCTGGACGAGCATGCCTTTTCTCTCGGCGGTAGTTGTTTCAAGTTCGGCAAGTGCTCGTTGTACTTCTTCGGGCATCTGCTCGGTCCGGCCAATCACCTTCACACGAATGTCGTGCTTCTTGAAATCCTCGTCCAACATCATGGCCTTGGCTTGCTCGACAATTATATCCATCAGCGCTTTCACCTCAGACGGCTCGCGCGAAAAATTCTGCGTGCTGAAACCCCAGACAGTAACCACGGGAATCTTAAATTCGATACACCACGAAAAAAGCTGTTTCACTTTCTTCGCCCCGTATTTATGGCCCTCGACAATTGGCAGACCAAGAGACTTGGCGTATCGCCTGTTGCCGTCAAGAATTACGCCGAGATGCCGTGGCGCAGGACCAAGCAACAATTTCTGTGCCAGCCGACGCTCGTACACCTCGTACAAGATTCTTTTAACAATTGCTTTGGGAATATTTTTCATAAATGCACCATAAACGCGAAAGGGTCGAGACATGGCTCGACCCCTACGCCAAACATCCTTACACATCGACTCTTACACCTTCAAGGCCTCTGGGCGCATGGCTGTCAGCTTGCGGTAAATGTATGCAAAGCCGAAGACATAAACCATCACAAAAGCACAGTATGCAACAATGCTGGCAATTCCGAGGAGAAGGAACAGGATGGTTCCAAGGATCGCCACAATCTTCGTGACGAACATAGCAACCGTTGCCAAGATCATCATCGCAACTCCCAAAGCCATGCCCAAGCCAACAACTGCCAGAAGGTACCAGAACATATTCATGCGGTTGCCTTCCGTCAAAGCCATGCTGGCTTTCATGGCATCAATTGGCGAGAGTTTCTTCTCAACAGCAACAAATGGCGCGTAGCCAAACATGAGGGCAGCAATGATTCCTGGAACAACAAACAACACGGAGCCGATACCAACCACGATTGCAAGCAGGATCAAGATCGCCACCATGTATGCCACCTCCAGCCAGCTGGAAGTGAAAATAGCCTGGAGCGAAACTTCCTTCCCGTCAACCGCGTTCAACGAAAGGCGCACAATAGCAATCACGGCAATTCCCTCCCAAGCAAGGTTCAAAAGGAAAAAGACAAACTGGAAAATGGAACTGTGAATCGCCCCGCCAACGGCACTCAATAAACCACTGACAACGGCAATCCCAATAATGGCCAAAACATAGCTTACCCAATACTTCTGCGTCACTTCCCAACCCTTATCAAGCACCTCTTTCACGGTAAACGCTTGCTTGGCACCTGCGGATGAATCCATAGTATGGGTTATGATTATTGCCGGCATAGTATCATACATTGACTAAAAGCCAAATGGCAGGCACACTTAACCCCTTCTATGAAATCAGGATTCGTTGCCATCATCGGCCGGTCAAACGTTGGGAAATCCACCCTCATGAACACCATGGTGGGCTCAAAAGTGGCTATCACTTCCCCAAAACCGCAAACCACCCGCCAGCCCGTCCAGGGCGTTATTACGCGTCCCGAAGGCCAGATTGTCTTTGTGGATACCCCGGGTATCATGCAGAAATCCCGCGACCAGCTGACCTCTCGGCTTCTCCAGTACGCCAAGGAGTCGCTTAGGGAAGTTGATGCCATCATGTACGTGGTCGATCCGACTCGTGCAATCGGCGACGAAGAAAAACAGGCGTTCAAGTTGATTGAAAATATTCAAAAGCCAAAATTGCTGGTCATCAACAAGGTAGACGACAAATCTTCCCGCAATTTTATTGACTACTACCGGGACCTGGCCAAAAAGTTTGATGCCTACGCGGAGGTATCCGGCATGACCGGCAAAGACGTTGATACAATCGAGCGCTGGATTTTTACTATTCTCAAAGAGGGCGAGTACATGTATCCCGAGTTTCAGACCACCAACCTGTCAAATGAAGAATGGATGGCTGAACTAATCCGCGAAAAATTGTATCTCCGCCTGCGCGAGGAGGTTCCGTATTCAACTCATGTGGAAGTCGAGGAAATCGAAACCCGGAAAAACGGTAGCGTCTACGTGCGCGCCGTGATCTACACCAGCTCCGAACGTTACAAGCCCATGATCATTGGCCGGGGCGGACAAGGCATCAAGGAAATTGGCCAGTCAACGCGCAATGAGCTAGAAGCCGTCACTGGCCGGAAGCATTATCTGGAACTGGATGTTCAAGTGGATTCTCACTGGGTTGATAAACTGACGTAATCGAATAGCCAAGAACCTCCTTCAGCTCGGTCAGCGAGAAGAACATTTGCGGGCCAAGGGCCCACGGCAACATGGTTACTTTGAGAATAATCGGATTATCCGGATTTGCAAGGATCGAGTAATGTGCAAACGCATTGCTGGCCTCGAGCGTCTTTACCTTTACATCTGTCCCATTCAATTGAATCACCGCGCTCCCAAAATTTCCGGAGGCGGTGAGTTTTGTAAAATCTTTGTTCGAGGTCGGTTGCTCGGCAATCTTTCCTTGTAGTCTGTCGAGTGCCGATTTGGCCGAGTCAGAAAAATCAATCACCCCTTTCAGGGTTGAATCGAAGAGTCCGAGCTGAATGTGCGAAGCTCTGGTAGTAGCTAGCTCGTCATACTGCGCCTTTGAGAGCCACAATAAACTATTGCTCGATTCCGAGACGTCGATCTCCCCTTCCGGCCAATAGGTTGGCAAGAGAATTCTTTCGGCATTATCTAGCGAGTGTGAACTGACTACGCCTTTTTCCGACACGCCTTCAAGAACCGGTTCAGGAATTTTCACGTCCTCGCCCACGGGCGCATGCGTCATGGCATACTCCCGCGCACTCTTGCTGGCCTCCGTCTCTCGCTTCACATCCATAGCCCAGGACAACACCGCGTACTTGCCCGCCTGGTGCTCTTCAACCGTGACGTGCTTCACCAGAGGCGCACCGCCTATACCCCAAGCCGAAATTCCCTGTGACAGATCAAACGAACTACCAAGAGGCAGATCAAGCGCCTCGGCCTCATATTCAACCGCCTGTTTGCCAAACGGAAGCGCCACACAGCCGGCGCCGAGAAAAAGCAAGATCGAGACCGCCATGGCTATTCGGTGCTGTCCTGGCATAGTGCGCTATGATCCCACCTTCTCTCCCTTCGCCCACGCAATAAGTTTTGCTTTGCTGGCCGACCCGCACAAAAACTCATCTGTTTCTGTGTTATAGAAATATGGCACGCCTCCGCACCGGCTCTTATCTACGTCTTCCATTTTTTTCAAATTTTCCTCATCATTCCAAACCTCAAATTTCTCAACGGTGACGCCGAGTTCTTTCTCAACCTCCGCTACAAGCGGTTTCATAGTGATGCAATGCGGGCACGTTTCACCGAAATATTCTTGGAGCATAGAGCATTGTCATCTCGAGCTTAGCGAGAGATCTGAATTGGCCGACCAATCAGATCTCTCCTTACGTCGGGATGACACAATAATTATGACAACTCGATTTTACCACGCCTCACGGGAATAAACCCGTCATCCACAAGTCCGTCGAGGATTTCGTTTAATTGTTCGGGATCCGGAAGTGAAATTTCCTATTTAATGGTATTGCGTCGTAAAACGTTCACCGCCCTGACACCTGAAACCTGACACCTGATTTCCCTCGTGTTACGATCACAGACGTATGCGTCGTTTCATCATCCCCGCCATCATCTTTGTCCTCAGCCTGGGGCTTTTAGTGTTTGCTCGACTAAATGCTCCTGAACAAACAAGTGCTCGACTATTTAATATGACCGCCAATCATGGTTTGCTGGCGGTCGAAAATCCCTCACGCCGAGTCATTCACAGAGGTGAAGATCTCAAAACCGATACAAATGAATGGCGAGCATATAAGATCAGCGTAAACGGAGTCGATACTTTACTTTGGCTCGATGAAAACACGATTCTCACCTTAGAAGATTCGTCCGGTCCAATGCCAAAATTCGCCTTACGACAAGGACGAGTAGTCGTTCAAAATTCGGCGAGCATAATGGTTCGAAACACTGAAATAAAAAATTCCGGCACGGTTTCCCTGGTCTTTTATTCATGGCTCGACAAACTCGATGTTGCTTATCTCGAAACCAGCGAGAGCTACACACTCGACACCCTCCATCCCGAAACTTCACACGTTGAAACGACATTCAATCCATTCGCGTCTTCTGCGAGTGATTTCTATAAATGGGCGCTCGGTACTCAGTTTCCTAACTAGAGCTCGAAAATTTCGTTCAGTCTCGGTACGATCACTTCTGCGTTTGAAGACTTGGCCAGGTATTCTTTGAACAATTCTTTCGCGTGCATTTCCCCGTGAACGAGGAATACTTTTTTAATCGTCCCGGATTTTGCCTGGAGCCAGCGCGCCAATTTCGCTCGGTCGCCATGAGCAGAAAAGGATTCAATCTCGCCAACTTCTGCGTGAACAGCAATTTCTTCGCCGTAGATTTTCACGCTCGGCACCTTTTCCATGATCTTTCGGCCGAGTGTTCCCGGCGCTTGAAAACCAATAACGAGCAAACCCGATTTCTCATCAGGCAGGTATCGGCTCAAATGGTGAAGCACGCGCCCGCCCGTCATCATGCCGTTTCCCGCAATGATAATCTTCGGCCGGTGATCCTCGTTAATAGCCTTCGATTGATCAACGGCCAGAGTGGTCTTCAGTCCAGGAAAATGATAAAAATCCTTCCCCGCCATAGCGGGATGGTCGAGCAACAAGTACTCCGGAAATTTTCGATAAATATCCGTGGCGCGAATGGCCAACGGACTATCCAGGTAGATCGGAACTTGCGGGATCTCCTTCGCCGTAATTAAATTGTCGAGCTCGTAAAGAAGCTCCTGCGTGCGCTCGACGGAAAAAGCAGGAATAATAAGCGTCCCTTGGCGCCCGATGATTTTCTTTACGAAGTCTGCCAAGTGCCCAGCTCGAGCTCGCGTGGGTTCATGGTCCCGATCTCCGTACGTGGTTTCACACACCACGTAATCAGCGTGGTGAAGCAACTCCGTCTCGCCAAGGATGGGCGTGTCATCATTGCCGATATCGCCCGAAAACACCGTGCGCTTTCCTTCGCAATCAACAGAAATAAAGGCCGAGCCAAGAATGTGACCGGCATCATGGAACATAACCGTCACCCCAGGCGCGGGAGAAAATTCCGTGTGGTATCCGATCCCCTGTACCAGCCCCATGGCCTTATCTTTGTCAATCTTCCCATACGGAACAGGGTCTCCACAGCGCTTGGCGTTCTCCGTCATGATGTTCAGCGAGTCATCAAGAATGATGTTCGCCAAATCTTTGGTGGGCGGAGTCATATAAATCGGACCACCATACCCAAGATTCACGAGCTCAGGGAGACGGCCGACGTGATCAAAGTGCGCGTGCGTCACAAGCACGGCCGTGAGCGTCTTTGGCTCAAACGAAAACGGATCCAGGCTCCGGAGCATGCACATGCGCTCCCCCTGTTTCATTCCGCAATCAATCAGGATTTTCGCCTCGCCCGTTTCCAGCAAGAAACATGACCCCGTCACTTCTTCTGTGGCGCCGTGAAAAGAAAGACGCATACGCTAACCCTGCGCTTCCAGCCGTTTCATGTACTCGGCAAAACGCGCCTTCAGTACGTCAGCGTGTGCATCAAGCCCCTGATCATCATGAAGCTCACCGATTTCACGGTGTTCTTCAATCACCTCGTCAACAAGGTCAAAGTACGCCGACTCTTCATTGATCCCCTGCTCAACCCCGGCCGAAACAACTTCCTCAAACAAGTCCTCAAGTGAAAAGATGATATTTTCCGTCATAGATACGGAAAGTATATACTAGGACGCATCAGAGAACGAGGACAGAGCGGGGATAGTCCTCTCGTTGACGCAGATGACCATATTATATAAGATACTTATATAATAAGAGTCTTATATATTCCTCCCTCTAAGTATCTCCTTTCGTTATTCTCCTTATTCCCTTCTCTATGGCTCCTCCCCTCGAACGATCAAAAGTTCTCGAACAACTCTTTGAGGACTTCGCCATCATCAAGCGCAAGTTCTCACGCGAGAGTCCAACGCACGCCCATCTTCTCGCTCACTCGCAGTGGATTGCGCTCGGAATTATCTTCAAGCAAGGCCCGCTGACGATTAAGGCGCTGACCAAAGAACTGAACGTCAGCCAAAGTGCCGCTACGCAGGTGGTAGATTCGCTGGTAGAGAAAAAATTGGTGACGCGAATTGAAAACAAGAAAGACCGCCGAAGCGTGAGTATCATCCTCGCGCCAAGTGCGCGGGCTATGGCCGTCAAGATGAAACAGCGCATCATCAAGAATCTCACGGAAGTTTTTTCTCCTCTCTCTGATGAGGAGTTCAAAACATACGCCAAGCTTCACCGAAGAATCGCCGAAAATATCAAACCGTAGCGTATGAAGTTTCCTCTTTCTAAGAAATGGATAATGTTCCTGACCGGCCTCGTCCTTGTCATTCTTGCTGTTGGATACTTTGCCACCCGCAGTTCCGGAAAAGAAATCTACGTTACAGACGCCGTCAAGCGCGCGGATATCAAAAAAACTGTTGACATTACCGGCTCCCTCTCTCCCCTCTCGCATGCAGATTTGAGTTTTCAGTCAAACGGCAACGTGGCCGGTATTTTTGTGTCCGTAGGCCAGCTAGTAAAAAGGGGCCAGCCGTTAGCCAGTCTGTCCGCTTCTGATCTCTCGGCCGACGCCAGACGCGCGCAGGCTGACCTTGATCTTGCCCTGGCCAGTCCTAAACCGGAGGATATTGCCTCTGCAAAGGCGGACGTTACGAGCGCTGACGTAGCCGTACGCAATGCGGAGACTGCGCTTTCCATCACAAAGACAGTGAATACCGTAGACCTCAAAAATGCGGATGATGCCGTTATCAAAGCAAAAGAAGACCAGGCAACATCGCTTGCAGATACATTGCGTGCTGTCACGACCGCCCTCCAGACGGGAGTCATTCAAATCCGTACAGGGCTTTCAAAGGCAGACCAGTTGCTCGGTATTGAAAATACGCTATTCAATGATGATTTTGAACGGGAATTCAGCGCGGAAAATCCCCAAGCACTTCAGAGCGCAAAGGATGCCTTCGCTAAAGCCGTGGTTGATCGGAATCTGGCGGAAACCGCCGTGGTAGCGTCATCCAGCACTGCGATTGCGCTGACCACGCGCGCGCTGGAAGAAACGTCTGACACGCTCCTGTATACCCGGCAGGCGCTTGATGCCACGGCCGCAGACTCCCAAGCTCTCTCGCTCGACGATATCGTAGCCTATAAAACAACCATTGACACCGCGCGCACAAATGTAGAATCCGCCCGCTCGGCTCTCTCTACAGCTGTAGATGCACAAACTGCGGAGACAACCGCATCCGCCCACACGGTGCTCACCGCAGAATTAAACGCAGAGAGCGCGCAAGCAAATGCAAACAAAGCCGAGGCGAGCGCCAACGCCAACGTGCTCACCACAAAAGCCGAGCTTCAGAAGGCCAACTCAGCCTATGAGAAGGTCATAGCTCCCCCGCGTAACGTAGACATTGCTCCGTATCTTGCGTCCCGCGACGGCGCAACAGCCCGCTACCTGAAAACCGAAATCGTCTCGCCCATTGACGGAAAAATTGGCAAAGTGGATGTGAAGCTTGGCGAGGCCGTCACTACCGGCACCGCCGTCATCTCTGTTGAGCCAACGTCCGCTACCGCCTACGAAGTGGCGGTTGATGTTCCGGAAAGCGATGTGGCGCATCTGGCGCTTGGCGATACCGCAACTATTACCTTTGACGCCTTTGGCGCCGATGTAGTCTTCACCGGGTCTCTCTCATCGCTTGATCGTTCTGAAAAATTGATTGAAGGCGTGGTTTTTTATCAGGCAAAAATTGCCGTGACCGATGGCCCGCGCCTGAATGACCTCAGAAACGGCATGTCCGCGGACGTCACGGTACTTACTGATTCAAAATCGAATGTCCTCACTGTCCCCACCAGATCAATCCTTGAAATCAACGGCCAAAAACTTGTTCGCATACTTGTCAACGATGCAATTCAAGAGAAACCCGTTGTCGTTGGCTTGCGCGGAGATAACAGCATCTCGGAAATCCTCTCCGGCCTGGCGGAGGGAGACGTGGTGGTTGTCAGCATCAAAAAATAATGTGGCCCCGCACCTCATTCAACTCAAAAACATTTCCAAGGAGTACGTGAACGGAGACGTGATCACGCCCGTCCTTCATAACATCAACCTGCTCATCGAGCGGGGCGAATTTGTGGCGCTCATGGGGCCGTCCGGAAGCGGAAAATCCACACTCATGCATATTCTGGGATTTCTTGATCAGCCCACCACGGGCAAATACGTGTTCAACGGAGAGAACGTGGCCGAAGCCGATGCACACGCCCTAGCCAAACGCCGACTCAAGGACGTGGGTTTCGTTTTTCAAGCCTTTCATCTCCTCCCCCATGCCACCGTCCTTGAGAATGTAATGTTGCCCCTGGTGTATCAAGGCGTGAGCAATGGCGAGCGCAAACGCGTGGCTATGAAAGCGCTTGAAGCCGTTGGGCTAGGCGATCGCGCGTCCCACTTGCCCAACCATATCAGCGGAGGCCAGCGCCAGCGCGTGGCGATTGCGCGCGCCCTTGTGAATGATCCCTCGGTGATCTTTGCTGACGAGCCTACAGGAAACCTTGACTCAAAATCTTCCGAGCAAGTCATGGAAATCCTCGAAAAACTGCATAAGGATGGCCGAACAATTGTCATGGTTACCCATGAGCATGACGTGGCCGAACACGCGAAACGCATTCTCCAAATGAAAGACGGGGTCATTCTCAAGGACTCGAAACATCTATGAACCTCCGCGATCTCACGGGTTCTGCCACCACGTCCCTCATCCAAAATAAGTCGAGGTCTGTTTTAACGATCCTTGGCATTGTCATTGGTATTGCCGCCGTCATCCTCATGCTCTCCATTGGCCAAGGCGCCCAAGCACTCATCTTGAACCAGGTGGCGAGTTTGGGATCAGACCAGATATTTATTGCCCCAGGCGCTAGCGAAACCTCTGGCGGTCCGCCAACCCCATTTGTAAAGCAGTCACTTAAATATAACGACGTCAAAGAGCTTCGCAAGCGAGGCCCGTTTAGCTTTGTGGCTGCCCAGCTCATTTCTACGGGGACGGTAGAAAGTGCGGATGCCAGCAAGGTGTCATCAATCGTTGGCGCTGATGAATTTCAACTCCTGGTGTTCCCGGCTGAGGTTGCGTCAGGGCGCTTCCTTGATAACACCGACGTAACAGACTACGCCAAGGTGGCGGTGATTGGCATAGACATTGCCTCAGATCTTTTTGGAGACTCAGATCCCATCAACCAAAAAATTACGATCAACAAAGTAAACCTCCGCGTCATTGGCGTCATGGAAAGACAGGGTTCCCGGTTCTTCCAAAATGTGGATGGCTATGTGTACCTGCCCGTCACCACCGCGCAACGCGACGTGCTGGGAGTGGACTACATTTCTTACATTGCCGCCCGCGCTACGGGAGACCTGGTGTACGCCAAAGAGGAGGCAACGATGATCATGCGGGACCAGCACGATATTAACAATCCCCAAAATGACCTCTCAAAAGATGACTTTCACATCCAGAGCCAGGAAGACGCGGTGGCCACCATTGGCATAGTTGGGACCGCGCTCAGCGTGCTTTTGGCATCTATCGCTGCTATCTCGCTCTTGGTTGGCGGAATCGGCATCATGAACATCATGCTCGTGTCTGTAACTGAACGCACCAAAGAAATCGGTCTGCGAAAAGCTATTGGCGCAACCGAGCAAGAAATCCTCCGCCAGTTCCTGCTCGAAGCCGTCATCCTCACCTCATTCGGCGGAGTGGTGGGCGTCCTTCTTGGCGTGACAGCCTCCTATCTCATCGCTTTCGGCGCCTCGTACTTCGTAGCGGGCTGGCGCGTGATTATCCCGCCATCTGCGATTGTTGCCTCCGTCCTTGTCTCTACCGCCGTCGGCCTCGGCTTCGGCTACTATCCAGCGCGTCGAGCAGCTAAACTGGATCCGATTGAGGCGCTCAGATATGAATAATCTTCGAAATTTATATAAGTATCTAATATAATAAGAGACTTGTCTATTATGGATCTCGATTGGAAATCCCTCCCCCGCCCGATTATCGCCCTTTCCCCCATGGCTGACATGACGGACTCGGCTTTTTGCCGTTTGGTGAAAAAACTCAGTGGAGTTGACGCACCGGTTGTGTTTCGCGAGATGGTGTCGAGCGAGGCCGTAGTTCGCGGGAACGAAAAAACCCTCGGCATGACTGCCATTCATCCCGACGAGAGACCGCTCGTTCAACAAATCTTCGGTTCAGATCCCTCAACGATGGCGGAAGCCGGTAGAATTATCGAGGCCGAGCATCACCCCGAAGGCTTTGATATCAACATGGGCTGTCCCGTGTACAAAATCGTCCACAATTTTAACGGCGCAGCGCTCATGAAGGATCCCGCCCTAGCCGGCCGAATTATCGAAGCAATGAAAAAGGCCATCACCGTTCCCCTCTCCGTGAAAATCCGCCTTGGCTGGTCAGACCCCCGCGAGTGCCTCGAGTTCGTAAAAGTACTCGAAGAAGCTGGCGCTGATCTCATCACCATTCATGGTCGAACAAAAACCCAAGGTTACTCCGGCGTGGCTGACTGGGCCATGGTTGGCGAGGCAAAAAAACAAGTGAAGATTCCCGTGCTTTGTAACGGCGACGTTCATACCGCCGAACGGATCGTCGAGGCTCTTAAAGTGTCCGGCGCTGACGGCGTCCTAATCGCTCGTGGCGCCCTTGGCAACCCCTGGATCTTCCGCGACTACGCCCTGCTGGCCAGGGGCGAGACTCCGCCCGTCATCACACTCGAAGAACGCATCAGAATAGTGAAACGGCACCTCGACCTACATCTCGAAGAGTACGGCGACCACGGTGTCCACACCTTCCGCAAGCATCTCTCTTGGTACTTCAAAGGTCTTCCTGGCGCCAAGGCATATAGAGACCCCATGATGCGGGCTAATACAAAGGACGAGCTGCTGAAAATATTAAATGAGGTAAAATAAGGTGGATTAACACAGATCGCGAAACGAGACAGATTTTACACAGATCAAAAGCGCAGGGAATAATTCCCTGCGCTTTTCCATCTCATCTGTGTTAAATCTGTCCCGCACCTTGATCTGTGTAAATCCCCCTAAACAGTTTCGACTCCTTCTTCAGCCTCATCTTCATCCTCGTCCTCATCCTCGTCTTCATCGTCACTATCGCCAACGGCGTCATCCTCTCCGTCCATAGTCACTGGGGCCAATACGATGAACTCAAGCTCCGTCACCTCTTGTGTGGGCATACGTTATATGAAAATTAAGTGCCGACATAGTATAGCCTGTCCAATATTTTGCAAGGGGGTCACCCCCACCTAAAACTGTGGATATTTTTGGGCGAGTGTATACTAGGGACATAAAGCGCTTGAACTATGTCTAAACGAGCACGAACCCCATTTGATTTTGGCTTTGACCCAGAGCCGGCCGAAGGCCCAAAAAGAACATTCTTTTATGAAGTTCTTGGCGCCCTGCCCACAGATAGTGACCGGGAAATTAGAACAAAATGGATTAAAACCTTGAAGACCAGTCATCCTGATAAAGGAGGAAACACAAGATGGATGGGCATTATCAACAACGTCTACGAGACGTATTTTAAGGACAAAACTGCCCGTGCCGTGTATGACGAAAATCACCCGCTTGATAGACAACGATGGGAGCAACAAGAACAAAATGTCAGAGAACAAATTGCGGAGGATGCCCGCCTGACGACAATAGAAAAGGAGGCTGCCGAGAAAAAAGCGGAGGCAGAAAAAATTCAAAAAGAAGCTGATGCCGAAAAAGAACGGCTCGCCAAAGAAACACGCGAGCGCGAACAAGCAAAAGTTGACGCTAGAAAGAAAGCGCAAGAAAAACGCCAAAGAGACGCAGTCGAAAAACAAGCAGCCACAGACGCTGCTCAGCTTGAGGCCGCTAAGCTGGAAGCAGAAAGACTGCAAAGAGAGGCGATAGAGAAAGCGCCGGCAGAAGCCAGAGACAAAGCCAACGACGACGCGCGTAAAAAAGCCGAGATAGATGCCGCTTGGGCCGCCCAGGAAGCACAGGGTAGAGTCGAAGCAGAGCAGGCGGCCAGAGATGAGGCAGACAAGATCAAACGGGAAGCGGAAGAAGAAACTGCCAGACTAAAGGCGGAGGCCGAAAGAATAGAGCGCGAGGCAAAGGAGGCGGAGACAATAGCCCAAGAAAAAGCTGAGCGAGTAGCGGCGGCTAAAAAAGACATGGTGCAGTTGAGACGAACGCTCGGCAGTACGGAATATTGGAAGGATCCCACGCCTTCAAGAGATGCGCTCCAGAGGGCGCTAGATAATTTGGAGATGGATTTTCCTGATCTCAATGAAGCGCAAAAGGATACTCGAACAAAGATTGAAGAGCATCTGGAACCGGCAGAAAAAGCGGAGTTCCGCGAATTACTCGCGAAGTATTTTGAACTCAAAAAAATTGCCGGGCTTCCCCCGCCAGAGAAACAGCCTGAGAAAACAAAAAGGGAAAAAAGGCTGGTGGAAATCCTCAAACAGCTGGATAACAAAGAATTCTGGAAAAAAGGAGACCCCGGCGTAGAATTTGCGGACGCGCTTGCACTCCTTGCGGGAGACCCTGCCATGGAGGCAAAATTCGGGCAGGAACTCCAGGCCAAGAAAAAATCCGTGGAAGGCTTCCTGAACCTCGGCTCATTCGACTCCCACCGGAAATTCACAAAACTTCTGGATGAATGGGAGGCCACAAAGAATACCCCAGAAGACGCCCTGGAACGCTTCTCAGCAAACAAAGAGGCCATGAAAATGCAATGGGACCTGGATCAAATACTCGCTGAAAATGAAGAGAGTTCAGGATCGGGCCTCTACATCACGGGCGCAGAAACCGAGGCAGAATTTAGAAAGAACATACCGAAGGACAAGGTGGATGACGTCATGAGGATTGCCAATCACATCAAAGAATTCTATGAAGGAGCCGAGTGGATGACGCCAGCAAAAAAAGCAGCCAAACTTGAGGAGGAGAAAAGGGCGGTTGATGAGGCTAAAAAAGCCCAAGACGCGTTAGCAGTCGAGCAAGCCGAAAAAGAAGCAAAACGGAAAAAGCTTGAAGACGAAGCGGCGGAAAGACAACGGCAGGCAGATGCTATAGACGCGGAAATCCTGGCCAAAGAAGCGGAAGAAGCAGCAAAAAAGAGCGCGGAGGCTAAAACTAAACTGTCTCCTCTCTTTGCGCACCTGGGAATTGAGCTGGCGGAACTGGTGGCCGGCCACAAACGAAACCTTGATGCATTTCTGGCGGAAAAGAGTGCGCTCATTGAGGCGGAAACTGAACTGCTGAGCGATGCGGAGAAGGCGTCCTACTTTGAACAGCTTGATCAAGCAGTTGCCCTAGCGAAAAAGAATAAATTCGAGATGATTGCAAAAGAATTTCATGACGGTATAACAAAAGAAATAGCTGAGCACTCACGTATACATCCGAACAGTAGAACCCGGATATCTAAAGAGCGCCTAACAGAAGTGAAAGACAATTTCATTTGGGAGTTACGCCAACTTCTTCCATTTGATGCCTGGCAAAAAGAATACAACGAGCTCTGTAAGGCACTCGGCGTAAAACAAGAAGAACTCAAACGAGAAAAATACGAAAAACACTCGTAACCCAAATCTTTCGCTAAAAGATCAAACAAAGAACCGCGTTACAAGCGCATCCGCGTACTCTGACGTCAGACCAACGGTGCTAAAATTCATCACCTCGCCGGCGTAGTAGGTATGGCGGGCGCCTTGAAGGGCCTCGACCTTATCGAAGTACCCGGCGCGGAATTCGTGAGGGGAAACATGTGGGAAATACTTCCAGCGTGAAACGCTATAGACCGTTTCAAGAGATCCGCCCATTTTACTTATGAGATTTGATGCCTCTTGAATGAGGTCTTTATCGGTTTGATGAAACTCGGCTAACGAGTAAAAGGTGTAAACATCCGCATCCGCATGGCGGTGATGCCAAAAGACCGGTTTGCCGGCGCGCTCAGGGCTGAAGTTGCCCGGCACGTAGCCGTCACCATCGGGAAAATCCTTGATCGAGCAAGCGACAGTGCAGTAATTCACGTACTCAATTTTTGAAAATAGCGCCCGCTCTTCAGCCGTTGCGTCGAGATATTGGAGCGCCTCGTCAAGCGGTGAGGTGAGGATGAGCTCGTCAAACTCCTCCGTGCCCTGTTGCGTTGTTATCCGCACTAATTCGGCGCGTTCGATTTTCGTAATCTCCGTATTCAATCTAACATCGAGCACTGAGGCAACGGCCGTCCACAAATGCTGGATGCCTTCGGGCAAGCGGTAAATCTTCCGCCTCATAAACGCCATGAGCATTGGTCGCCGATAATACTTGAGCACGTAGACCGCAGGAATGCGCTCGAAATAATCGTAGCCGAAGCCCGTAAAAAAGAGCGCAAGTTCCTTGGCCAAATTCTCGATGTGATGCACGCGAGCAAACTCCGCAAACGGCGCCATGAGCGATTTGTTCGTTCGAGCAAGACCGGGCTTCCCCGCAGAGCCATATCGCCAAGAAAGCACATAATAGACCGCGAGCTCTTTCAAAAGGCGAACTGTCTGGCGCGCGGTTCGCTTTGGCATGGGCGCCCCCGTTTCACCGTTCACGTGTGTACTGTGTCCAAACGGCACGCGCGCGAGCGGAACCCCAAATTCCTTGGCCAGCTTCAAAACTACCCGGTTGTCTTCTGAGACAATGCCGGCTCCAAGCTCGTAGTTCCGGCCCTCAATCTCTACCGTACAGCACTTCCCGCCCACGCGATCCGCCCGCTCGAAAACAACAACGTGCTTGTAGCCGAGTATCTTGAGCGCATGACCAGCTGATAATCCAGCCGCCCCAGCGCCAATAATGGCAATCCGCCGGTTTAGCCCTTGATTGCTTTTTTGATGGTCCATATCACGTTTTTCTTGAGGATGGCGGAAGCGCAAAGCACGCCTCCCATAACCCCGCCGGAAATACTCGCAATCATGGCATCTTGGCCCGTCAAAAAAAGATTCTTTACAGGCGTGTACGGCTTCAAGAATTCCTGCCGGAAGCGCTTGGGCGTATGCGCGGTGCCATAAATCTCGCCCGAAGGATGAGCCACATAATGCTGAGCGGAAAGCGGAGATGACACCTCGAAGTAATCTACTTTGCCACGAAGCTGAGGAGCCACGCGGTACAGAATCTCAAGCATCCTCTCCGCTGTCCGCGCCTTCATGGCTTCATAGTCTTCCCCGCGTCCGTGCTTTTTCGTTCCGTTCCACTCCGCAAACCACGTAAATGGCACGAGGATAATCACCTCGGCCGTAGAACGCCCGGGATGCGTCACCGGCGACTGCGGATCCTTAGCCGAAGGAAAAGAAGCGAAGGCCACCGGGATCGGCGCATCAATGCCCGTGGCCAATTTCTGATTCGCCACGTGGTCATACTCGTCGGGGAAAATCCAATAGTTACACCTTGGCAAATGGAGAGTCTCATTGCTCTCCTTAAAGCCCACATACAAACCCATGTGCGCCAAAGACGGGGTCAAATTTTCAAGCATAGCCTCAAGCCCGTGCCTTCGACGAACGTTCTCAGATAAAAGCGAGTGAAACGTATTCACCACGCCCGCATCAGAAATAATCCGCTTCGCGCGAAGCACAGTTCCGTCTTCCATAAGTACCCCAACCGCCGTGTTCCCCTCGACAACGATCTCTTTCACCCGCGCAGAGGCCACCACCGCTCCCCCGGCCTCTTCAATCACCGGAATCACCGTCTCCGCAAACTTTGGCGCGCCTCCCACGGGATAACCCGCGCCTTCCATGTAATGGTTGGCTAAAACCGCATGCATGTAAAAACTACTCTCAGCAGGCTGAAGTCCGTAATCTCCGTACTGCGCCGTTAAAACGCCAATGAGCTGTTCGTTCCTCGTGATACTCCGCAATACCTCGAGTGTTGTCTTGTCCGAGTACGCCAGCACGCCTTTGCGCAACCATCCGCCAAAAATCTTCGCCAGGAACGGCGGAAGCACTTTTTCTACGTAGAAAGACGTCCCAAGAGCCGTTACTTGGTCGAGTAATGCAAAATACACATCAATGGACTGCCCGTCTTCCGCAGACGGAAAATAGCCCTTCAACGCCTTCAGCAAGTTGTTTCTCCCCCGCGGAAATTGATATTCCTTTTCACCAAACACTACGCGGTCATACACGTCATCAAGCGGAGCCCATTCAAGTTTTTCTTTGGTAATGTAACGAAAAACCTTGTTCAAAAGCGTTCCGGCAATGTGTACCTGGCCAACATAGTGCAGGCCCACGTCCCACGCATATCCCTTGCGCTGGAAGGCGTGCGTATACCCACCAATGACAAAATGCTGTTCAAGAACCAGCACCCTCTTCCCCGCCTGCGCCAGAAGCGAGGCCACGCTTAACCCGCCCGTTCCGGAACCAATGACAATAGCGTCAAAAACATCCTTGCTCGCTTCTTGCCGTTTAAACAGCAAATATGATTGGCTAGGCATGAAAGGGTAATAAGAGAATTACTAGGCCAAAGTCTATCATATTCGGGGAAAAGTCAAAAAAACAAGCGCTCAACTACTTCACGGAATAAGGACCTGAGACAAAGGAATCAGTCTTGAAATATTCAAAAACCGTCCGGACCACATTCGCGGAAAACCGCGACACGATCCGAACGGCACGGCCTCAACCGAGTGATCTCACATAACCCTCATAGATCGCGAAGGCGACCCCAGGGATCTTCCCTTCTTGGGAAACAAGGCTCATGTCACAAGCCTCGTCGAACTCACCCGACGAAAACCTTCGCAACTCCTCCACCGCGCTCTTCATCCGCCTACCGCCATGATCACGACCATCGCCAGCCAGGCGCGAGCGCAGGACATCGATCGATGGTGGTGCGACGTAAACGACGTACAGCTGTCGCGGAAAGGCTTGCGTCATAACCGCCAGCCGATCAATCGGCCAGTCAAGCACCGGAAAGTCGCCTTTTTCCAGTGCGCCAACGATCGGAGCCGATGGCGTTCCGTAACGAATGCCACCGAACAGTTCGTTGACCACGAGAAGCTCACCCTGAAACGACATCTGATCAATCTGTTCGGCACTGATCGAAACCTTATTCCTCTCGCCCACACGAAGAGGCCTGGTCATGTAAGGCGAGATATAGGTGAACCGGCCGTCGAGACGCGTGAGCTCTTCAATGATCGTGCTCTTACCGACACCCGAAGGACCGAGTAGAAGCAGGAACTTACTCACGACTCCTCCTCGCATCGTTGAGAGTGTCCTTCATCTTGATGGTGGCGGTTTCAACCGCCGACCACCAGGAGGCATCACTCGTCGGGTACAGAAGTCCGCGCGATGAATTGACTAAAACCCCGATACCCTCAGAGTTCAACAAATCGCGCAGGCAATCGGACTGGCCGCCCTGAGCACCAACGCCCGCGAGCAGGATTGGCATCGAGTCTGGAATCAGCGGACGAAGCTTGGCCATCGCCAGCCCCGCAGTCGACGAAAGCACGGGGATCATGTTGTCACCGCTGTTCCAGCGCGTAACCACGAGATCAAGCACGTGTTGCCAGAAAGGACGCCCATCCTGGAGCGTAACGTCTTGGACGATCCCGCCGGAAACATTACTCGTCTTCACGAGCACGACGATCGCTTTATCCTGCAGCTTGCTCAAGGGCAAGATGACGTCGTCACCCATGTACGGGTTGACCACGACACCGTCCGCTTGAATCAGACCGAAGATATTTTCGATATAGGCATCCATCGTGTTCTCGATATCGCCGATCTTGCAGTCCACGATAACTGGTACCTCCGGCTGCGTATCGTGCACGTACCGAACGATTTCCTGAAGCACAGCGTGCCCTGCAGGCAGTACGTCGAAGAATGCCTTCTGAGCCTTGTACGCACAGACATGCGATCCGGTCGCATCGACCACTCCACGAAGGAACCTGAGGATCTTCTCTTCATCCGATCCAAAGGCTTCGAGCAGTTCGACAGGTAGCTTCCGCAGGTCGGGATCAAGTCCCGCACAGAGAAGCGTCCCCGGCGAACGCATCCGCTTCAGAATCTGATCCTTTGCTCGCACGTTATCCTCCACTCGCCTTCTTGGCGAGACCGTGATGGTTAAGAAACTCTCCCTTTGCGAGCAGATGCGCCGCAGTGTGTTCAGTCGGCTTGATGAGGATGGGTACGAGATCCTCCGCGACCGTATATCCATTCTCACCGAACACACCAACCTTCTCGGGATTGTTGGTAGCCAGGTTGACGGTACACGTCGACGGAATGCCGAAGAACTTCAGAACACAGACAACACCAGAGTACGTACGAACGTCGATGACCCCACCGGGAGCCAAGAGGCTCGCCGACTCGACGGTGTGCACATTGAGCGTTTCCTGGAGCCACAGGGTTGCGAGCTTGAACGTCAACCCCATCCCACGACCGTCCTGTCGTGGAATGTTGATGATCATTCCTTCGCCGATCTCCGCAAGCGTCCGCATGGCGAGCTTCAGCTGTCCGCAGCACTCGCAGGTCAAATCCCCGAAGACCTGACCGGTCTCGCACCCCGAATCGGTGCGCAAGACAAGCCGATCATCTCGACGAAAAACCGGACACAGAGTCTCAAGGTCGAGTTCGGCCTTGACGAGTACAGAATATTTTTCCCACGAATCATCGATGGCGAAATTGTACTGCCAGAACTTCCCGTATTCCGTCTGCAGCACACCGATACCCCTCCTTTCCACAGCATAGAACCGGTTGGTTCCCCCCTTCGACGACCGCGATGCGCTTCTGGAACGGTTCCATCGAACGCTTGACGAGTTCGAGGAAGGCCGCGACCTCCTCCGCAGACTTACCAGACTTCCGAATGATGCCGTCCATGTCGGGTGGCTTAACCGTAATAGACATATGCACCTCCCTTAGATCAAGATGGACTTTCTAATCAGAGCGCGGATACGTTCCGTCGCTGATCTTCTTCGCAAAAGAACCGTGCACCATACGGAAGGCCAAACGGTTCTCAGGTGCGTAAACCATCGGGATACCGATACGCGCGTGGCACTTCGGACACTCCAAATTCGGAACATCGCGGATGCTACAACACGTATACTGAAGAGTCGCAAGCGCGGACGGAGCGAAGACCCGATCGAGGTACATCCGCAAGAGCGCTCCTGGACCATCCTTCTGATAGAGCGCGACGTGCTCCCCGCATGCGCTGCAAAACACGTCAAGAAAACGTGAATTACCGCCACGCGCCCTCGAATAACGGTCCTTCTTGAAAGCGTGCTTGCTGTCAGGCTGTTCATTCGACATAGCCTCTCCTTTGTTCATTTCAACAAAATTGTCAATGAACTGACCAAAAACTAGCATTTTTTTTGTGAATTACGCAAGTATCAGTGTCCCTGAAAACATTGGCCTTAAGCAACGATTCTTTATCGCCGAGGCGACGGGTATACCCCAGTACCCACCCTTTTAACTACTGACCCCTGATAGAGACGAATAGCGGGACGCTTTTCTTTCTGGTAAATATAAAACGTCCCGATCACTTTTTCGCACTATGGACATACGAATTCACCTTTTGAAGACCGCGAAATAGACGGGGCACAAATACGATCCAAATAAAGACGCCTTAATTCACCCGGCCCGTCCTTCTGATAAAGAACGAGGTATCCCCCACAACTTTCACAAAAAACATTTAAGAACCGCGAATAATGTCCTCTCTTTTCTCTATAAACGTCCTTCTTCAGGATAAATTGCTTAGGCATATAACTGTTTGATTCTAGAATCTGATTCTACAGTAAATTGATAAACCAGTGAAGACACTCCCCAACGTTTCGCCAATCGAAAACCCGCCTTCATTGCTGGATGCGGACTTTCTTAGTCACCCCCTATTCCAGTCTGTAGAAACCACAAAGGTCCTTCGACTCGGCTGGGTAACCTCGTTCAGGACAAAATAATTCCACCGCTAGGGTGGAATTATTTTGGTTCCGAGACATGGATTCGAACCATGATTAGAGGATTCAGAGTCCTCTGTCCTGCCGTTAGACGATCTCGGAATAGACCTTTGTCGAGTGGTAGAATACGGGCTTTTGAGCGAGGTGTCAAAATGCTAGAATGGATCAGACCTCTATGATGACCCTCTTTGCCGAATCAGCCAAACACCTCAAAAAGGGTAAAACTGCTCGTTACACGAAATACGCGTTTGCGAGCGGAGAAGTTGCCTGTACTTTGCAGGCGAATGTTCGAGGTAAGGGATCTCGAGTGATTGCAAACATTACTCCTGATCCCGCGTCATTTTTCGAGGTCCTAGCCCTGCATCAATTACTCAAGGATCGCGAAGCCTCGACGATCACCCTCGTCCTCCCCTACTTGAGCTACGCGCGCGAAGACCGCTCTACGGATAACGCGCAGGCTTCGCTTGGCCTTATGGTGGCCGAGCATTTGAGAGCGACGGGGGCGAATATTTCGGTGCTCGACCTGCATAGCCAAAAAGTCCTCAAAGCGCTCGGCGGGCGAGCAACGGAAATCACCGCCATCCCTCTCTTGGCCAAAGAAGTTGGCAAACTCGGACCGGTGGATGTTGTGGTGGCCCCCGACAATGGCGCTGTTCATCGAGCAGGGCGATTTGCCAAAGAACTGCCCGGGTCTCCTCGAATAGCAACGATTATCAAAACTCGCCCAGCACCTGGCACAGCCAAAGCCGGAAAACTAACAGGCAAGGTAAAGGGCGCCCACTGTGTCATCGTAGACGACATGATTGATACCGGCGGAACTATTGCCGAGGCCGTTCGATTGCTCACGAAGCACGGCGCCAAAAGCATCCGCGTAGCCGTCACTCACGGCATCTTCTCAAAGAATGCCAAGGCACGGCTTGCTTCCCTGCCGGTAACGGCCATTTTCGTCACCAACTCCCTCCCGCAAAAACCCCATAAGAAGTTCGTCATTGTTGATATAAGCGGACTTCTCACATAAAGGAAACCCTATACTTTTACAAAACCTGTCCGCCAAAAGCCTCAACCAAAGTATCAACGGGATTTGTTTCTTCTTTGCCTTTTTCAAGGACGCAGACAATGGCCTTGGGCATGGCTTGCATGACGTTGCCAATGGCTTCTTGGAGGAGACGGATGGCTTTGTGCTCTTCCATGGCCTTAACATGAAACATGTAGGATAGGCTGATGGTCAGTGTGTCTCCGTCAATCGCTACCGGCTTGGACGAGTTCAAGATCATCGGTAGGGACATGTTGCGCTCAGCCACGTAGGCACAGCAACGGCCCCATTTTTCTTGGAGGTCGGCGAGAGTGAAGGGGAGGGTTAGAGAAGGTGATAAAGGGTTAGAAAGGGTTTGATCCACCCCGACGACAGGAGGGGTAGCCTTGGTGCTATCAATGGGAGATGGTGGAAGATCGAAATCGGACGTCTGGAAAGCGCTTGCCGGCTCTGGAATCGGTGGTCGAGAGACTGGGATTGAGGCGATAGGCATTGGCTCGTTTCCTCGCCCCGCTAGGGGAGCCTCGCCCGTAGGCTGCAGAGGGCTGCGGCCGAGGGAGGGCAGGAGAGGGGCTGGTGGGATGGGAGCGGATTGAACGGCGATAGGAGCTACGGGGGCGCTCGAACAGGTCTCGACAATTGCGATCTCCAGTGGCAACTGCGGAATCGAGCTCAAACTTGGCCGAAATCTTGCCGACAACATTAAGTCGAGAAACCGGCGGTGATCACTCGCAGTTCCGAGCTTGGCTGTCTCGGCTAATCGCTTGAGCGTGCCGGGATCGTATTCCTCGTTGCTCGAGAACCCGAGAGACGCGAACATCATAGTCCGCACGTACTCAAGAATCTCATCGAGCAGATGACGAACGGATCCGCCCTGCTCAACAAACTCGTCTAATATTCGCAACGCCTCCGGGGCGTCTTTTTTGGTAACAGCCTGAACCAACTCAACCACAATTTCTGTGTGCGTTGCCGGCAAAATAATCGAGGCCTCCTTCTCAGTCACGGTTTTCTCACCGAGCGCAAATAGCTGACCGAGCAAACTCTCAGCATCACGCAAACAGCCTTCGGATAGTCGAGCAATAGAAACGAACACCGACGGCTCAACCGCCACGCCCTCAGCTTTCGAGATTGTTTCGAGTCTCTCGATCATCTCTTTCGGCGGAACTCGATGAAAATCAAACCGCTGGCAACGCGAAATAATGGTCGCCGGAATTTTGTGAAGCTCGGTGGTGGCGAGAATAAAAACTACGTGCGCCGGCGGTTCTTCAAGCGTTTTCAAGAGCGCGTTGAAACTTCCCGTCGAAAACATGTGCACCTCATCAATAATAAAAACCTTGAACTTCCCACGCGACGGGGCGGTCCGAACATTCTCGATGATGTTTTCTCTTGTTTCATCCACCTTCGTCTGGCTAGCGGCATCGATCTCAATGATGTCCATCATTCGTCCTTGTTTCGTTTCAAGACAAGACCAGCAGGTATTGCACGGCTCACTCTGTCCAGCTTGCCTAGTCTCGCAATTCAAAGCCTTGGCGAGCAATCTCGCAATGGTCGTCTTACCCACGCCTCGCGGACCCGCAAACAGATACGCATGCGCCACACTCCCCTGCGCCAGCTGGTTCGTTACGGTGCGCACCACATGTCCCTGTTCCGCCACCTCGGCAAAGGTATTAGGTCGGTATTTTCTATACAGTGCTTCGGCCATAGTATGTGTCATCCTGAGACCTATCTCTGTGTCATCTCGAGTCCCGTCCGACGGGACGAGAGATCTAATTGGCCGTCAGTTTCTCCAGCATCTTATGTCGATCTAGCATAAAAGACAAACCACTCACCCCCACCCTTTTCCCCTCAATAAATGAAAATCAGATCTCTCGGCCTTCAGACGGCCTCGAGATGACAAGAGCTGACCGATCCACCAATTCTACCCCTCCTATCGTCGGGGTAGGACAGCCTGAATCGGCCGATCAGATCCCTCGGGCGTAGCCCTACGGGCGAGCCTTCGTTAGCGCTCAGGATGACACTGAAACTCGAAAAGACAGCAACAGTCACCCAAAGACTCTAGGCGACCGGTGGCGGGGGTGGGGCGGTGATCTTTTTGCCCTTAGGGCCAAGACCGGCGCGTTCTGTAATTTCGGCAGAGACCTCATCCTTATCACGGCCGTATTGGATACGCGAAATCTCCTTGAGGGCAGCACCCACCCTCTTATTGCCTACCTGTTTAGGAAACACCTTAATGTTAAACGGCTTGCCCTGTGAGCCATCAATGATCAGCTTCACATTCCATGTCAACGCAGAGTTATTCATCAAATCATACCCGCTGAAGGTGGGCTCGAAAATCTTGGCAAGGACCTCAGTATCCTCCGGACCAACGCGCGAAACAAAGTATGAGCCAACGTTACCAAGCACCGCATCACGAATCTCTGTCTTTCCGTCCTTTACCAGCTGGCCCATGTACTGGTGAGCCATGATTAAGCTTAGTTTGTATTTTCTAGCTTCAGAAAGAATGGTGGCAATAGACGGCGTGATGAAGTTCTGGAACTCGTCAATATAGAGATAGAACGGCCGGCGCTTTTCCTCAGGCATGTCCGCGCGGGCAAAGGCGGCCATCTGCAATTTTGAAACTAGAATCAAACCGAGCAAGTTGGCATTCACGTCGCCCGTTTTTCCTTTCGACAAATTCACGAGCAGAATCTTGCCGTTATCCATGATATCGCGGAAATTGAAAGCTGACTTGGTCTGGCCAATGATATTGCGCATCATCTCGTTCTCAACAAACCTGCCAACCTTGGAAACAAGGTAGCCCATCATTTCACTCTTGTGATAATCGCTCGTTTTGGCCATTTCATCTTCCCAGAACGAACGAACAACAGGGTCTTTCACCTTATCTACCCATTTCTTTTGGAACGCCTCATCCGCAATCATGCGCGGGATCTCAATCAGCGTGCCAGGGTTCTCAACATCAGCCATGAGCGTCAGCATGTAATTGCGCATGTTGTGCTCAAACATCGGGCCGATCATTTCCGGCGGGAAGAGCATATAAAACACACTGATCATTTCCTGCACAGCAAAATCGCGCATCCCCTCATTTGGCGCCTCAAGCATGTTGAGTCCCATCGGCTTGTCCGTATCCGACGGATTGAAATAAATGACATCGTCAATCCTATCCTTTGGAATAAGTTCGAGTAATCCGTCAGCCAAGTCCCCGTGCGGATCAATGACCGCAATGCCCCGGCCCGCACGGATATCCTGCACTGCAAGATTCTTAATGAATTCAGATTTACCAGTACCCGTTTTACCAATGATGTACGTATGGCGAAGACGATCAGCCTCTTTGATGAAAATATCCGTCTTCTTTCCGCGATATTCGTTGTAGCCGAGTAATAATCCCTCGGTAGGGATGTTGGTTGGCGGTGGGGCCGAACGGGCATGCATCCAGCGGATGTTAGGCGTTTCACTCGTAGGTAGCGGAAGATGCCAAAGACTCGTCAGCTCCTCAGTATTCAGAACAAGTTTGTAACCCTCAGAAAATGTGCGGAAAATAAACGCCTCAATCAGCGCCCGCTTTGATCCGGGGATGCTCTTCTCAAGCGAATTGCCGTACTCGTAAATGTTGTACTGGCCAAAAGCCTGAATGACGTTTGAAAGGGCCAGCTGAGCGGATTCGGCCGTGGCAGAAGAAGCTACGATGCGAATATTGGATTCAAGTCCTGCTTTGCTGAGCTTATTTTCTATACCCTCAAGCATCTTTGTTTCAGCCGCAGACATCTTGCGTTCGCGCAACTTTTCTTTCTCTTTCTCATGAGTCTTTTCAGAAAAGAACCAATCACGCCAGCCCTCGCCAGCGTTCCCCTTCAAAGCCTGCTCCAGCGTCATCCCTTTCTGCATGTTCTTCACAATCTTCATGCCCGGTTCCCGCCAAGAATGATGCGTAGGGCGAACAAGAAACTGAATAGCCACGCCATCGCCATCAGGGACCTTTGACAAGGCATTCGTCAAAGCGTTCAGCGGATCAACTTCGATTTCTTTATAGGTCTTCAAAGGGAATGCACTCTTGCGTTTGAACTTCAAATACCCGCCAAGTACCACGCCCGTTGGGGAAAACATGTTGTAGTCGCCGACGTCTTCCATTTCTGCATCTGGATACTGCGCGTGCATCTGCTCAGAAAAAAACTCTTGATACTTGAGCGGAATAGTCACGTAAAAACTGATGAGCTTCTCCATGGCCACAATCTCAAAAGAGAAAACGTCAGACTCGCCGTACAGCCAGGCATGCAGACCGTGATCCGGCTTCAAACCGCCGAGCGCTGAAAAAATGGACTCGCCAACAGCCACTTTTTCCTTTGTGATCTGGGCCGTAGGAATCTGCCTAGCTTCTTCCTCCGAACGAAACTTTGGCAAAATGATGCGAAGCGTCACCAGCCGGTCCTCTCCCCCGCGGGCATGCGCCTGCGCGTGGAGTTTTGCTCGCAAAATGTTAATACCGATAATGAAAATAACGGCAAGAACCACAGCGCCTATTAAAAACGGCAAGTACTGAGCAAAGCCCGAACTTTGCGCCGTGACTATAATCTGGCCGGTGTCCGTAGACCCAAAAAGCGGATCTTGCCCAAGACCGGTATCAAGCTGGGCCAATAATGTTCCTCCAAGTAAAATCACATGGTGTCTCGGCCAGCATGGGCCCGTTCCTCTACGAATTTAGCAAGCTCGGTCTCTTTGATTGAAGCTTCCTGTGTCTGGTAAGAACGCTCGACATTGGGGATAATCCCAAGCCATTTTCTGACGCCCTTCAGCGCCTTATGGGGCCTGTAATGACCCGTACTGATGTCTTTCGCAAGCTCCGCCTCAAGCGTCTCCCCCTCTTCTTTCATCTTCTGTTGAATAGCGGGCGTCTGCGCCTCCCACAGCTTCATCATTTTTTTGTCTACCAGAATGCCATCTATTTTCTCGACCACCTGATCCTTCATGGCAGGAATCCGCACCACCGCTGGCGCCCTAGCAACCTCGACTGCCGGTGAAGGGACAACCGGCTCCGGGGGAGTCTCGACCGCTGGCATGACGGCCTCAGAGGCTGGAGCTGGCGCAAGCTCAACACCAGCCGGCTTTTCCGGTGTACCTTCAACCACGTTCTCTAGGGTATCCACCGGTTTAGCCGGCGCTACCTCCGGAATAGGGACAATCGGGAATTCCATGGGGGTATTTTAACACGAGTCCGGGCAGGCATTGACAAAAACTCCCCTTTCTGGTATACTAATCACTTCTTGAATACGTGACTTTTTCCAAAAAGCCAGTCGTTTCAGAGGTTTCTTCAGCGCTACAGCTTGTTACGCAGTAGAAAGGCACGCACCGGTATTCACTGCGCAAAGACTCACGTCCCGCGCGCAGGCATAAGCATACTATCTAAACCCCCATTCTCGCTTGAAACGTCTAGACGTTTCTTGTCTTGATCAGGGTTAAGTGCCACATCAAAAACCCGCCGTTGTCCCTTCATGGGCTCTGCGGGATTTTTGTTTCTATTCGAATTCTACAATCATTGGCAAGTGGTCGGAAATGGCCACCTTTGGTACCGCAAAACTCTTCACCGTTACGTCCGGCGAGACGAGCATGTAATCCGCAAAACGAAGCGGCTTCGTATAGAGCGCGCCACGAGTGTCAGTGATCCCATACTTAGTGATGAGGTTCACCATACCCTCTTCAATAATCTTTAGGCTATCAGTACCTGGCAATAGATTAAAATCTCCCGCAAGAATCTTAGGCCCCTTAATCTGATCAAGAAACTTCCGAATATTCGTAGATTGCAAAATGCGGTCAGGCGCATCACCTTTGCCTTGGCCGGTCCAAATCCCGTGAAAATTACAAACAGTATAGTGCCTCCCCGCCTGTTCGATCGCAAAAAACTGCAAGTTCTTTCCTTCAGTCGAAGCGTCTCCCGTACGCGCATTTCTCTGGCGCAGTACGAATATCTCGCCCGATCCACGAACATCAATCCCCCGCTTCACAAAGCCTGTCAAACCAAACTCTACATCAAAGTCCGTGATCGTTGTCCAGGCGATCGCTTTATCCTGCGACGGGGAAGAGTATGCCTCGAACCCCGAAAGGGCGGATGAAAGTTCAGCAAGCAGATTCACGCGAACTGGCAGATTCAATTTTGAGTCAAACCATTCCTTAGTTTCAGAATGCGTACTATAAATCTCTTGAAATAAGAAAATATCTGTCTTTTCTTTTTCCTCGTTAATAAACTGCATGAGTGGCTCAAAGATGCGCCCGCCCCAAACATTACAAACGATCATGCGCATATTATTTCACTTTAAAACCAATTTGTTCTTTAGGCGTCTCTTTTTCAATGATGAGGGATTTAATGGCTTTGAAGACAGCACGAAACTGCTCATCATATCGGCTTTCCAGGCGGTCGAGTTTCCTGAGCAAGGCCTCATTCTCGGCAATCATTTCTCGGAGCTTCGTGAAGGTACGAATGATCTGCACGTTCACTAAAATTGCCTTCTTGCTTTTAAGAACGCTGGATAGCATTGCAACTCCCTGTTCCGTAAAAACATACGGAAGCCGCCGTAAACCGCCATGTTTAGAACTTGATATCACAATTTGTGATATCAAGTTCTGGAACTCTTCCCTAGTGAGTTGAAACATAAAGTCATCCGGAAAACGAGCCTTATTCCGTCTGACGGCCTGATTGAGAGCCATGGTAGCAACCCCATACAACTCCGCGAGGTCATGGTCAACCATAACCTTCATCCCACGAAAATAATAAATCTTCTTTTCGATCCGTTCGACGGGAAGAATATTCATCTCTTTCTTAGACATATTTTTCATTTTGGATATCACATTCTGTGATATCCATTTTGAAGTCACAATTTGTGACTTCAAGTTTACCTCTCCTCTCGAATCTTCTGTCCTCCGGCTCCGTCTTCGACAACAAATCCTAGTTGAGCAATCGCCTCGCGCAGTCTATCAGACTCTTTCCAGTTTTTTGCTTTGCGGGCCTCAACGCGTTCATCAGCGAGTGCTTGCACCTCAGCAGGAACAATCACGGGATTGCCGATGTAATGACCAAGGCCGAGGCCGAGGACGGAATCGAAAAATTTAAGCGTAGCCGCCTTCACGGCTGGTCCCATCGTCTCGTCTTTCAGAACCTCGAAAAAATAGGCGAGTGCGTTCGGGGTGTCGAGATCGTTATTGACGATCGAGAGAAACTTTCCCTTCGAGGCTTCGTCAATCTTGCCGGGTTTTGGCAACTCGACCACAGTATGAATCAAATTGTCGAGCGCGTTTTGGCTGGCTTGCAACGCATCCCACGTAAAGTTCTGAAGGGTTTTATAGTGCGCGCCAAGGACGAAATATCTGAACGCCATGGGCGAGAGACCCTTAGCGGCAACGTCGTCAAGCGAATAAGTATTACCGAGCGACTTACTCATCTTGCCTCCGTCTACCATCAAAAACTCGTTGTGTAGCCAGTAGTTTGCTTCGAGTTTCCCTCGCGCCCCTTCAGTCTGCGCCAGCTCGTTCTCATGGTGAACGGCAATGTGATCGATCCCGCCGGTGTGGAGATCAAAAGGAACACCAAGGTACTTCTCGCTCATAGCTGAACACTCGATATGCCAACCTGGAAAGCCGATCCCCCAAGGACTCGGCCACTCCATTTGGCGCTTCTCCCCCTCTGGTGAGAACTTCCACAGCGCAAAGTCCGCCGAGTTTTTCTTCTCACCAATTTCTACCCTAACACCACCTTCTTTATCTTCAAGCTTCTGTCCGGACAATCGACCATAATCGGCGAGCGTCGAAGTATCAAAATAAATCCCGTCCGTAATCCGATAGGTATGCCCATTCTTTTCCAGCGCTTCGATCATCTCAATCTGCTCAGCAATGTGATCCGTGGCTTTCGGCCGGTATGTTGGTTCGAGCAAGTTCAAGCGCTCGGAGTCCGCCAGGTACAACTTGGTGTACTCCTCCGCCACTTCCCACGCCGTCTTGCCGGTTTTCTTCGAGCCCTTCTCCATCTTGTCCTCGCCCTCGTCGCCATCACCGACTAAATGACCAACGTCCGTAATGTTGATCACGTGCTTCACCTCGTAATCGTTCGCTTCAAGGACTCGACGCAAAATGTCCGCAAAAATAAACGAGCGGAAATTTCCGATGTGACCCCTGTCATAGACGGTGGGTCCACAGGTGTAGATGCCGGCCTTACCGGGAACGAGGGGAACGAACTCTTCTTTTTTCTTTGTCAGGGTGTTGCTCAGGAAAATGGGTTGCATATTGCTGAACACTGTACCCGTTTTCCTACTTTTCCCGCAAATCAACTTGTTCTAAAAGTTCCCTTGTCTTCCTGTCGAGTTTGGTTGGCGTCAGCACCCTGATAACCACAATATGATCGCCCCGGCCCCGGCCGTGCGGTACGCCCTTGCCCCGCAAGCGAAGCTCCTCGCCGGATTGGATGCCCGCGGGAATCTTCAAATCAACCTTGCCGTCAACGGTATCTATCTCCACCGTGTCACCAAGCGCGGCCTGAGTGAAGCCGATTTTCTTTTCTGAGTAAATGGTGGTCCCATCGCGCTCGAATCGCGGATCGCTCGCCACGTGAATATTCAAATACAAGTCCCCCGGCTCTCCAGCGGGGCCAATGTTCTCGCCCTCCGCCCGTACGCGTACCTGCATGCCGTCTTCTACGCCGGCAGGGATGTCTACGCGCAAAGTTTTCTGCGAGCGATGCGTACCCGCGCCGTTACAGGTGGTGCATTTCTTATCCGGCTTCTCACCACGTCCATCGCACTCACCGCATGGCTGACGCACTTGCATGACGCCCAAAATAGTCCGCTGGTTCACAACGCTGAATCCCTTGCCCTTGCAGGTAGCACACTCATGCATCTTGGCGCCCGGCTCGGCCCCCGTCCCACCGCACCGATCACAGCGATTAGATTTGTTGAGCGACAGCTCCCGAGTAACGCCAAACACGGACTCGGAAAATGTCATGCTGACATCCACTTGCAAATCCTGACCTTTCCTGGCTCGGCCTCTCGCACCTCCCCCAAAAAAATTGCCAAACATGTCGCCAAGATCCCCGAATTGGCTGGCGTCAAATCCCTCGAATCCGTTTCCTCCCCCGCCAAATCCGCCAAAGCCTTGCGGGCCGTCAGCACTGCCGAACTGATCGTACCGCGCTCGCTTCTCCTTATCGCCAAGCACCTGGTACGCCTCATTGATCTCCTTGAATTTCTCCTCCTTCCCCCCTTTGTCCGGATGATGCTCATGCGCCAGTTTTCTAAACGCACGCTTAACCTCATCCTCATTCGCGGATTTCTCAACGCCCAAAATTTTGTAGTAGTCTTTTGACAGATGATTGTATTTCGTATCCACCCCGACGTGAGGAGGGGTAGCAAGGATTACTGCATGTATCAGGCTCTGATCCAATGACATCCAATTCTACCCCTCCTCACGTCGGGGTGGGAACCAGCCGGCCTCTCTCAATCCTGTTTCTTGACCTCAACCCCCTCAGCATCAACAATCTTCACGCCAGGTTTAGCGCCCTTATTCGTCAGCCACCTGAAGAATGGCACGGCAATAGCCGTAACGATGCCGGAGATGACAGCAATCGTAACTCTGGCTTTCGCCAGCCGACGGAAGAAACTCATAGGCTATTTGGTGCCTCCGCAACATTCTGTTTTCTCGACATCAGTTTTCTCAGCATCGCACGATTCAGGAGCACATCCATCCGAACTGCAAACATGGCCGGATGCATGGGTATGTCCCTGTGGCGCGTGACAACAGTCTCCCCCATGCGCGTGACCGTGGCCACCGAACAATACTTTGAGCTTTGCGAAAAATCCCATATAGTATTTAGCTTTTTTAACCTTTTTAACTACTCAAAACAGCATCCCATGAACACAAATGCACCGGCTCTCCGCCGTCTACGCGCGCCCAAACTTTGTACTCGCCAAGCGACTTGACCGCAAGGGCCGGAATTCTTGCCACAATGTTCGCACTCGGTCCCTTAATCTTGTTCTTAAACAAAGCCCCGCCGTCAACGAGTGTATTCGATCCATCTGTAACGTACAACTCCGTCTCAGACTCGGCCGGCAAATTCACAAGCCGTGTTGCAAAGTATCCTCGGAGTGCAACTGGTGTTCCTGGCTGAAAGGTTGTGCGATCGAACACGTGCATGTAGCTCTGCAAACCATTGACGCTCATGGTCGCGAACTCGCAGAACAAGGCGTATTCTTTTTGAGGGGTCATAGGCATTCGATCCTGAGCGTAGGCGAAGGATCTAGAGGTTGGCTATTGGATTATGGTGATTGGCTGAGATCAAGACCAAACGTATGCGTGGCAGGATCGTAATAATACAGCCCGCCGTAAATCCACATATAGAGCCCCTTGGCTGAGTATTCCAAACCCGGACGCAAAGGATCATAGCCCGTGGCTGGATCATACGGGTAGGCGTACGTCACCGTCCGGTCGTAATCAATCTGCACAGTGGTATCAGGAGAATTGAAGGGATTTACCTCGGCCTGATCGCTTTGAATCATGCGGGTGAGCGAAGTACTCTTCCCAGACTCATCCACTAATTGCAGAGAACGATTCTTCACGGGAATTCCATCAGCCACCCCCGGCTTCTCTTTGCCCACGGTCAAATGGAGCGTATGGCCATCATAGTGAAATTCAGTGGACGAGGCGTTCTTCGCGCTTGTACGGAAAGTGATGCTCGCAATCAATTGCGCTTTGCCAGTTGGCAACTCAAGCGCATATCCAGTTTCCGTTGACACATCACCCTTGACCGCTAGCCTGGTAACAAGATATTTATCCCCGCCAAAGAATCCGCCAAACGCGTTCATTGTTCGCGGATCGTAATGAAGACTATTGGGAATGGCGTCATACACGTACGCAACCCGTGTTCCAAGATCATTCGTCACCACGAGAAAACACAAATCCAAATGATCACAATTATCCGCAGTTGTTAGACCAACAATCTTGGCCACAAACCCCATAGCGGGAGCATCCTCATTGATGGTGCGCAAGTCATTCGTCTCAACTGCCTTCATAATACGCTGGCTCAAATCCGCCGATAGTTTATCCGCGGATGGATAGCCTGCGGAAATAAATGCCTGACGAATGGCCAACCCCTCAGCAGTTGGAACCCGTAGTTCCGCCCCGGAGTTAACCGCAACATCCGGGGAGGCTATACCCGCTGGCGCAACAGTATTTCCGAAGGGGTGCTTTAACGACACTAGCAAGGCTATAGCCAGTACAAGAGTTCCAATGCCCGCAGTTATCGCTAGGAGTCGCTTGCTGTCTTGCATAGATTAAACAGCGGGACCAGCTTCACCGGGCTTCTCCGTAAACTCCGCATCTTTCGGCTGGGCTGTCTGCTCGGTGGTGGTTGCGCCAGGGATTGGGTTCTCAGCGGTTGGTTGGTATAGTTTAGCACCAATTGCTTGTGCGGCTTTCGACAATTCCTCGGCCGTGGTTTTCATCGCTTCAAGGTCATCACCGTCCTTCACGGCTTTCACGGCGTCAATCTTGGTCTGCAAATCTTTCTTCTCATCTTCAGACATCTTCTCCTTGAAGTCCACCATCATCTTCTCAACAGTATAAATCGTCGTGTCGGCAATGTTGCGAGTTTCCGAGAGATCGCGCTTCTTCTTATCTTCATCAGCGTGCGTTTCCGCGTCTTGCTTCATTTTCTCAATCTCCTCTTTCGACAAACCGGAAGACGAAGTGATCGTAATCGTTTGCGTCTTGTTGCTCGCTTTATCCGTAGCCGAAACGTGCAGAATACCGTTCGCGTCAATGTCGAATTTTACCTCGATTTGTGGCACGCCTCTTGGCGCTGGCGGAATGCCGGCCAGGTCAAACTGGCCGAGCAACTTGTTGTCGCCGAACATGGAACGCTCGCCCTGGGCCACGCGAATGGTTACAGCCGGCTGGTTATCAGCGGCGGTCGAAAATACTTGCGCTTTTGAGGTTGGAATGGTCGTGTTCCGGTCGATAATCTTGGTGAACACACTCCCCATGGTCTCGAGACCGAGAGACAGCGGGGTTACGTCTAGCAACAAAATGTCCTTAACGTCGCCCTGCATGACGCCGGCCTGCACGGCCGCGCCAACCGCCACCACCTCATCCGGGTTAACAGTCACGTTAGGCTTCTTGCCGAAATAATCCTCGACCTTCTTAAGGACAAGCGGCATGCGGGTCATTCCGCCCACCATCACAATCTCGCCAATCGCTTTGGCATCGAGTTTTGAATCTGCGAGCGCTTGTTTCACCGGGCCGAAGGTTTTATCTACAAGCGACATGATCAATTCTTCGAGCTTTGCACGAGTCAATTTCTCAACAAGGTGCTTGGGACCCTCAGCTCCCGACGTAATAAATGGTTGATTGATCTCGGTCTCATTCGCCGTTGAAAGCTCAATCTTGGCTCTCTCGGCCGCGTCCTTAATGCGTTGCATGGCCAAGGCGTCATTGCCCAGGTCAACGCCTTCTCGCTTCTTAAACTCATCCATGATCCACTTCATGATGACCAAATCGAAGTCGTCGCCACCAAGGTGAGTATCGCCATTCGTGGCCAGCACCTCAACCGTTCCCTCGCTAATGTCGAGCACGGATACGTCAAACGTTCCACCGCCGAGGTCATAGACGACGATCTTCTGCCCGACTTTCTTGTCGAAGCCGTACGCAAGTGCGGCCGCGGTCGGCTCGTTGATAATGCGCAAAACTTTCAAACCCGCAATCTCACCTGCATCCTTCGTGGCCTGTCTTTGTGCATCGTCAAAATACGCCGGCACAGTAATGATCGCTTCCGTGATCTTCTCGCCGAGCTTTTCCTCGGCGTCAGCCTTGAGCTTACCAAGAATCATCGCCGAAATCTCTTGAGGAGAATTTTCTTTGTCGCCGAGTTTGATGCCCACGCCTTCTCCGCGCTTCACAATCTCATACGGCATGAGCTTGATGTCGCGCTGGACTTCCTCATCCGCAAATCGGCGTCCAATCAAGCGCTTGATGGAGTACAGCGTATTCTTCGGATTCGTTACCGCCTGGCGCTTAGCCGGCATGCCCACCACGCGCTCCCCCGCCTTGGTTACAGCAACCACAGATGGTGTAGTCCGCATCCCCTCTTTGTTTTCGAGCACTTTCGGTTGTCCGCCTTCCATCACGGCCATGCAGGAGTTTGTAGTCCCCAAATCGATTCCAAGTATTTTTGACATATTTATAGGGTCATCCTAATTTTTTTTTATTTCATCCAATCCCCACCTCTAGGCCCCTCCTAACGTCGGGGGCCGGGAACGTCAGGGTCGGGAATGCCGATTATTTCTCGTTAATGATTACTTTCGCCGGTCGCAACACCACCTCGCCGAACTTCCAGCCTTTGATCACTTCTTCAAGCACTTCACCATCTGGTTTTGACTCGTCCTTCCTCGAACCACCTGCTTCATGAAACTTGGCGTCGAACGGTTTGCCAAGCGCTTCGATCGGCTCGACACCGAGCCCCTTCAACACTTCGCCGAACTGCCGGTCAATGTGGCCAATGCCGGCCACCCAGGTGTCGAACTTTTTCTTGAACTCGGGATCACAATTACTCGAGTCTGGAATATGTTTCGTCACATAGCCGAAGTTGTCAATCACGGGCAGGAGGTCATCCGCGACACTCATGCGTACTCTACGCCTATCGTCATCACGAGTTTGCACATTGCTCTTTTTCAAGTTCTCGTAATCGGCAAGGGCGCGTTTCCAGCCGGAGAGGTACTCGGCGCACTTTACGTTCAAATCTTCTGACTGGCGGGGGTCGATACTTGGATCGACCCCTACTGGATCGACCCCTACGGCACCGTCCGTATTCATTTCTTCGTCATTCATACCAACAAGGGTTGTTCAATGATCTTCTTTGCTTGATTCAAGAGGGCTACGTTGCGCCCGTAATCCATGCGCATGGGGCCAATGATGCTCATGACGCCATGCATACCGTTCGGCAATCTGTGCCGAGCAACAACCGAGCCAAGTGATGAGCCAAACGGATTATCATCACCCAGCACGACGATTGTGTCAGCCTGAGCAGAGCGAAGGATCTCATGGATGGCCGTATCAAATTGCTCAAGATCACTCGCCAATTTCATCAGCTGTTCTTCGGTTCTAAAATCCGGCTTGCGAATGAGATTGCCCAGGCCGAGCGTGGCGCTCCATGGCCTGCTCGTAGCCATCATCACCGCATCACCCGAGGCGTGGGCCAAGGCCTCGCCAATTTGTTTCAATCTGTCTTCAAACACCGGCTCTTCCAACACGGTTCTAAAAGTAATGTTGATATTGACCGTCTTTGGCGTACTCGACGGCAGAACGTTCGCAATGTAATACCGGTACGCCTTCTCAGTGGGCACTCGACCAGCGGAAGTATGAGGCTGAGTGATGAACCCGCCTTCTTCAAGCGCGGACATATCATTTCTCACCGTAGCTGATGAACAATCAAGATCATACCGGTCGCAGAGACCTTTTGAGCTGACGGGTTCAGCCGTCCTCACGTATTCATCAATGATATAGCGCAATACTTGGATCTGTCTCTCATTCAACATAAAAGAGAGTGGGAGCGAAAGGAGATTAGCACTCTCAATTATAGACTGCCAGGTAAAGGTGTCAAGACCCGTATGACGGGTCAAGCCTTTCCTACAATGAACTCATATACTCATAAAGCCTGGCACTTAATCCCTGAGCCTGCTGTTGTCTTACTTGAGGTGTATTTGCACCTTTGTTGGTTGGGCGCACGGGGGCCGTATACAGTCTCTCATTTGCTTCCCTCTGCCTCTCCTCTTTTTCTCTCCGAGTGTTCACAAGCTCTTGTCGGCTGGCACGATCCCTAGACGCAGTCACAACTGACACTTCCTTGGGTCTGCGTTCAAATTCGTCTCGCTCTATCCCAGCTACATCGGCTAAATTTTCGGCGAGATCCTTTGGATCCAGCGGGATCGGAGTGTCCTCGTCAAGCTCGACATCTGCGATTGCCCGTCCGGCCAATTCTTTTATCGATAACTGAGAAGCTTGATGTTCAGGAATATATTTCTCCGTGGGGCGCAAAGCCGGGAATTCTTCTTCATCCAATGAAGGTCTGAGTCTTTTTGGAATCAATGATTCCTTGGTTGGGGTCTTTCTATCAATTCGAAAATTTCTTGCTTCTTCCGGTATGCCTTTCCTCAACTCAAGATTCATAAAAAACGCCGTTACTCATGCT